>Ga0315295_10000050_pt1 | contig 99167 bp, 87 predicted proteins | sample YL17G14_0_MG_FD_204453 | JGI IMG/M metagenome (GOLD analysis project Ga0315295, IMG submission 204453) | Sediment microbial communities from Yellowstone Lake, YNP, Wyoming, USA - YL17G14_0 | ecosystem: Environmental > Aquatic > Freshwater > Lake > Sediment | place: USA: Wyoming | collected...
GGCAGGCACCTGCCGCCGCTTGGCGAGCATTGCCCGCCGATCGGCCCAGGTCCGCCCGCGGACAACAGCATAACCCGAACGGAGCGAGCCCGAACGAACGTTTCCCCCAGACCAGTTGACACGCACCGCCGGGTGACCCATGTTGCACGCGCCGTGGCAGGGTGTTAAAATGAAACTGGTCTTTGGCGCGCCCGTGGCAAGTCGGCCCCGCGCCCGTGAGCGTGCCCGGCCCTCTGATTCCTGGCGCCGCCCGGCGCGGCGAGGTGGTGAGACCGGATGAGCGCGGCCCTGGGGTTGCCGGCTGGCGACTCCGCCCTTACTCCCACATCACAGATCCGCAACTTCTGCATCATCGCGCACATCGATCACGGCAAGTCCACGCTCGCCGACCGCCTGCTGGAGGCGACGGGCGCCCTGGCGCCGCGCCAGATGGAGGAGCAGGTGCTCGACCAGATGGAGCTTGAGCGCGAGCGCGGCATCACCATCAAGGCCAAGGCGATCCGCCTCGACCACCGCGCCCCCGACGGCTCAGAGTACGTGCTCAACCTCATCGACACCCCGGGGCACGTTGATTTCTCCTACGAGGTGTCGCGCAGCCTGGCCGCGTGCGAGGGGGCGCTCCTGGTCGTGGACGCCTCGCAGGGCGTCGAGGCGCAGACCCTGGCCAACATGTACCTGGCCGTGGCCGGGGGCCTCACTATCGTGCCGGTCATAAACAAGATCGACCTCGGCTCGGCGGACCCTGACCGCGTGCGGCGCGAGCTCACCGACCTCGGGCTTGACGCCGGCGACGCGCTCCTGGTCTCGGCCAAGACCGGCCAGGGCGTCGAGGCCGTGCTGGACGCCATCGTGCGCCGCATCCCGCCGCCCGCGGGCGAAGCCGGCGCGCCGCTTCAGGCGCTCATTTTCGACTCGCACTTTGACCCATACAAAGGCGTCATCGTATACGTGCGGGTGATGGCCGGCGAGGTCCGGCCGGGCATGAACATCCTGATGATGTCCGGCGGCAAGACGTTCGAGGTCACCGACGTCGGCGTGTTCCGGCCCGACCCGACCCCGGCGCCTGCCCTCGGCCCGGGCGAGGTCGGCTACCTGGCGGCGGGGATGAAGAACGTCAAAGAGTCGCGCGTCGGCGACACGATCACCGGCGCCGGGCGGCCGGCGGCGGCGGCGCTGCCCGGCTACCGCCCGGCGGTGCCCATGGTGTTCTGCGGGCTCTACCCCGTCGAGACGCAGGACTACGGGTCGCTGCGCGACGCCCTGGAGAAGCTGCAGCTCAATGACGCCGCGCTGAGCTTCGAGCCCGAGACGTCGATCGCGCTGGGGTTCGGCTTCCGCTGCGGTTTCCTGGGGCTTTTACACCTGGACATCGTGCGCGAGCGGCTGGAGCGCGAGTACGGGCTGCAGCTCATCACGACCGCGCCCAACGTGCGCTACCGCGCCGTCCTGACTGACGCCACGACGGTCGAGGTCGACAACCCGGCGCACATGCCGCCCGAGGGCCGGCTCCAGGGCATCGAGGAGCCGTTCGTGCGCGCGACCCTGATCACCCCGTCGGCGCATGTCGGGCCGGTGATGGAGCTCTGCCAGGAGCGGCGCGGCCGCCTCCTGAACATGGAGTACCTCGAGGCGCAGCGCGTGCTCCTGGTCTACGAGCTGCCCCTGGCCGAGATCATGTACGACTTCTTCGACAACCTGAAGTCGCGCACGCGCGGCTATGGCTCGCTCGATTACGAGGTCGCCGCCTGGAAGGCGTCAGACCTGGCCAAGCTTGACATCCTGGTCAACGGCGAGCCGGTCGACGCCCTGTCGTGCGTCGTGCACCGCGAGCGCGCGGACGAGCGCGGCCGCGACCTCGTCGACCGCCTGCGGCGGCTGATCCCGCGCCAGCTGTTCGAGGTGCCGATCCAGGCGGCGCTGGGGCAGAAGGTCATCGCGCGCCAGACGATCAGCCCCAGGCGCAAGGACGTCCTGGCCAAGTGCTACGGCGGCGACGTGACGCGCAAGCGCAAGCTTCTGGAGAAGCAGAAGGCGGGCAAGCGGCGCATGAAGCTGGTCGGCAGCGTCGAGATCCCGCAGGAGGCGTTCATGGCCGTGTTGAAGGTCGACCGTTGACGGGCGCGGTATTCTGGGATGGCCACTGCACGCTGCTCATGCCGTCATTATTGCCGCCGCTACTGCTACTGCCGCTGGTGGGGCCGCTGCTGCCGCTGGTGGGGCCGCTACTGCCGCTGGTGGGCGAGGGCCATCGTTGCGGTTGCGCGGGGCGGCAAGCCCGGCGCGGGGGAGGACCCAGGGTATGCGGGAGGCGACGTGGGGGACCGGATTCGGGATATACGTCCACGTACCGTTCTGCGTGCGGCGTTGCCAGTACTGCTCCTTCGTTTCGCGGACGTTTGACCCCGGCGTGGCGCGCGCCTACGTCCGCGGGGTCAGGCGCGAGACGGCGCGCCGGGCGGCGGAGCCCGCGCTCGCCGGCCGCGTGGCGCGCAGCCTGTTCGTCGGCGGCGGCACGCCGACGTGCCTGCCCGTGCGCCGGCTCTGCGGCCTTCTGCGCGCGCTGCGCACGGCGTTCAACGTCGTGCCCAGCGCCGAGGTCACCGTCGAGGCCAACCCCGGCACGGTCAACGCCGCCAGCCTCGCCGCCCTGCGGCGGGCGGGCGCCAGCCGCCTGAGCCTGGGGGTGCAGGCGTTCCAGGACCGGCTCCTTCAGGACCTGGGCCGGCTGCACCGGGCGGCCGATGGCGCGGCCGCCGTCGCCGCGGCGCGCCAGGCGGGCTTCGAGAACATAAGCCTGGACCTGATGTTCGGCCTGCCCGGCCAGACGCCCGGCGACTGGCGCGAGACGCTCGAGCGGGCGATCGCGCTTGAGCCGCAGCACGTCTCGGCCTACGCCCTGGCCGTCGACCCGGGAACCCCGTTCGGCGAGATGGCGGCGCGTGGGGCGCTGGACCTGCCGACCGAGGACGTGGAGGCCGAGATGTACGAGGCGGCGATAAGCACCCTCGGGGATGCCGGGTTCGAGCACTACGAGGTGTCCAACTTCGGGCGGCCGGGCTTCTTCTGCCGCCACAACCTCCTCTACTGGCGGGACGGCGAGTACCTCGGGCTGGGCGCGGGCGCGCATTCGCACTTCCACCGCCCCGGCTCCCACCCCGGCCTGGGGCGGCGGTACTGGAACCACCCCGACCCCCTCGCCTACTGCCAGGCGCTGCGCCGGGGTGAGTTCCCCATCGCCGGGGCCGAGGACCTCGACCCGCGCGTCGAGATGGGCGACGCGGTCATGATGGGGCTGCGCCTGATCGAGGGCATACCGCGGGCGGCCTTCCGGCGGCGCTTCGGGGTCGACCTGGTGACGGCGTTTCCCGGGGCGGTGGCGCGCCTGGGCGAGCAGGGCCTGCTTTCGACCAGCGAGGGGCACGTGCGGTTGACCCCCCGCGGGCTGCGGCTGGGGAACGTCGCCTTTGCCGCGTTCGCCGGCGGGGATGAATCTTGACATCGGGGGGCGCTGATGCTATTTTAGAGGCAGGGTTTAGCACTCTCTCTGGGCGAGTGCTAAGGGGGCGGCAGGCGGGGGTGGCGGGCGAGAGCGGCGGGCGAGAGAGGCAGGGGGTGAGCGCGTGTCCTTGAGCGAGCGGAAGCTGCAGGTGCTGCGGGCGGTCGTCGAAGACTACGTGGCCACCGCGTCCCCCGTCGGTTCGCGGACCCTGGCGCGCAAGTACGGGCTGGGGTTCAGCCCGGCGACGATCCGCAACGAGATGGCTGACCTGGAGGGCCTCGGGTACCTCGAGCAGCCCCACACCTCGGCGGGGCGCATCCCCTCAGACAAGGGTTACCGCCTCTACGTCGACGCCCTGATGCAGGTGCAGCAGCTGGCGGAGGCCGAGAGCAAGCGCATCCGCCGGCTCTACGCGCGGCGGGCGGTGGAGGTCGAGGCGGTGGTGCGCGAGACGGTGCACCTTTTGTCCGAGAGCACCAACTGCCTGTCGCTGCTTTTGGGCCCGCGCCTCGGGAGCATGTCCTTCCGCTGGGCCAGGCTGCTGCCCGTCGATGGGGACGTAGCGCTCCTGGTGCTGGTCTCAGGCGGCAACCTGGTCGAGCACCGCTTCCTGACCTTCCCTCCCGGCATCAGCGGCGAGGAGGCCGAGGCGGCCTGCTCCGTGCTCAACGAGCGGCTGCGCGGCAAGAGCCTGCAGGAGATCGCCTCAAGCCTGGTCATGGATCTGCGATTAGAGCTCCGCCGTTACCAGAGCCTCGCCGAGGGCGCCCTGGCGATGCTGTGGCAGAGCATGGGCGGGGAGGACGAGGCGGGGCGGGTGCTGGTCGGCGGGACGGCGGAGATCCTGAACCAGCCCGAGTTCCAGGACGCGCGGCGCACGCGCGCGCTCCTTGCGGCGCTGGACCGCGCCCGGCTGGTGCGCGAGCTCCTGTCCCAGCCCCTGCCGGGGGGGCAGGCCTCGGTGGCCATCGGCGCCGAGATCGGCCGCAGCGAGGTCAGCGACTGCAGCCTGGTCACGGCCCCGTATTGCCTGAACGGGCGCGAGGTGGGCCAAATAGGCGTCCTGGGCCCCAAGCGCATGCCCTACGCGCGGATCATGGCCGTGGTGACGGAGGTCGCCGTCGCGCTGGGCGCGGCGCTTTCAGGCGCGCCCGGCGGGCGGCAGGGAGGTGCGTCATGAGCCTGAAGCAGATCACCAGTGGGTCGGATGTCGACGAGCGTTTAGCCGCGCTGATAACCAACGCCAACGCCGTGCGCGCCATCGCTTCGGCGGTGGAGGGCACGATCGGCTCCAAGGGCCTTGACAGCATGCTGGTCGACCGCTTCGGCGAGGTGGTCATAACAAACGACGGCATCACCATCCTGACCAAGATGGAGGTCAACCACCCCGCTGCCCGCATGGTGATCAACACGGCGCGGGCCCAGGAGGAGGAGGTCGGGGACGGCACCACCACGGCCACGATTATCGCCGGGGCGCTTTTGACCGAGGGGGTCAACCAGGCGCTCAAGGGCGTGCCGGTGACGCGCATCATCGAGGGCGTGCGCATCGGCATCCGGCGGGCCATCGAGCTCGTGCGCGCGCACTCGCGGGCGGTGGCGGGCGTGGACGACCCGGTGCTGGGCCAGGTCGCCCTGGTGGCCGGCCGGGCGCACGACGACATCGCCGCCCTGGTGACCGAGGCGGCGCGCCTGGTCGGCGCGGAGAAGCTCGCCGACCCGTCGTTCAAGCTCGCCGACACCGTCGTCGCCGAGGAGGGCGCCAGCAACGAGGTGTTCATGGGGCTGGTGCTGGGCCAGGAGCGCCTCAACCGCCAGATGCCGCGCGAGGTGGGCCCGGCGTGCATCCTGGTCGTGGACGACGCCCTGGAGCCGGAGGCGGTCGAGGAGGAGGCCCTGTCGACCGAGGCCGGCTTCCAGCGCTACCTCGAGCTGCAGCGGGAGTTCAAGGACAACCTGCGCCGGGCCATCGCCCTGGGCGTCAACGTCGTCCTGGTGGACCGCGGCATCTGCGACGCCGCCGAGGAGATCATCACCGATGCCGGCGCCATGGCGCTGCAGCGCGTGTCGTCGCGCGAGCTGCGGCGCGTCGCCGAGCACACCGGGGCGCGGCCGATCAAGCGCACCGGCCTGAAGAAGGCCGACGAGGAGCTCTCGCGCTGCCTGGGGCGCGCCGAACGCGCCTACCAGGACGAGAAGCTGGAGCACGTGCGGATAATCGGCGGGGCGGGCAAGCCCATGGCGACCATCCTCGTGGGCGCGGCCACGTCCGAGGTCGTCGACGAGCGCGAGCGCATCGCGCGCGACGCGGCGTCGGCGGTGCAGGCGGCGGTGCAGGGCGGCGTGGTGCCCGGCGGCGGCGCGGTGGAGGTCGCGGTGGCGCGTGAGATCGCGAAGCTGCGCGAGGAGATCCGCGGCATGTCCGCCTACGGGGTGGACTGCGTGGCCGAGGCGCTGAAGAGGCCGCTCTTTCAGATCGTGGCCAACGCCGGCTTCAACCCGCTGGAGAAGCTGGGCGACGTCGTGGCCGCGCAGGCCGAGCGGCCCAGCGACGCGCTGGCGATCGACTGCGACAGCGGCGAGGTCGCCGACATGGTCGCGGCCGGGGTGGTCGACCCGACCCTGGTCAAGACCTACGCGCTCAAGGCGGCGGGGGAGATCGCCGAGGCGATATTGCGCATCAATACTATAATAAAGAAGCGCGACGAGGGTGGCGAGAAGGGGGCCGGCGCCGGCGGCGCAGAGGCCAGTGGGGAGGAGATGGATTTTTGACCGCACCCGAGGACGTAGAGAAGGCGGCGGAAGGCGGCGCGGCGGAAGCCGCGGGCCCGGCGGCCGAGCCCGCGGATGAGCTTGCCGTCGAGCTTGCGGCCGCGCGCGCGCAGGCGGCCGAGTACCTGGACCTCGCGCAGCGCGTGCAGGCTGACTTCGAGAACTTCAAGCGCCGCACGGCGCGGGAGCGTGAGCGGGCGGTCGAGGTCGCCGTCGGCGATACGCTGGCCCTGCTACTGCCGGCGCTGGACCACCTGCACCTGGCGCTCGACGCCTCCGCCGGCGGGGCCCGGGCCGGCGACCTGAGGCGCGGCGTGGAGCTGACGCTGCGGCAGGTCGAGGACGACCTGGGCGATGCCGGGGTGGCCGCCATCCCGACGGTGGGGGAGCGGTTCGACCCGCAGCTTCACGAGGCGATGCTGCGGGTGCCGGGGGAGCAGGACGGGGTGGTCGTTGCCGAGTTCAGGCGCGGTTACGTCCACCACGGCCGGGTGTTGCGACCCGCCTTGGTGAGCGTCGGCGCGCCGCTTGACGCGGGCGACGCGGGCGACGCGGGCGACGCGGGCGACGCGGGCGACGCGGGCGACGCGGGCGACGCGGGCGACGCGGGCACGGCAGGCACGGAAGGAGGTAGTGAGGCGTGAGCAAGGTGGTGGGGATCGACCTCGGCACGACGAACTCGGTCATCGCCCACATCGAGGGGGGGGAGCCCGCCGTCATCACCAACGCCGAGGGGGACCGCCTCACGCCCTCGGTGGTCGCGTTCACCAAGACCGGCGAGCGCCTGGTGGGCAAGCTTGCCAGGCGCCAGGCGGTGACCAACCCCGAGCGCACGATCAGCTCGATCAAGCGCCAGATGGGCTCGAACTTCAGGCAGGAGATCGATGACAAGAAGTACACGCCCGAGGAGATCTCGGCGCTCATCCTGCGCAAGCTGAAGGAGGACGCCGAGGCGTACCTGGGCGCAAAGATTGACAAGGCCGTGGTCACGGTCCCGGCGTACTTCAGCGACGCCCAGCGCCAGGCGACCAAGGACGCTGGGGTCATCGCCGGCCTCGAGGTCCTGCGCATCATCAACGAGCCGACGGCGGCGGCGCTGGCCTACGGCCTGGACAAGGGCGAGGACCAGACGGTGCTGGTGTTCGACTTGGGCGGCGGCACCTTCGACGTGTCCATCCTGGATCTGGGCGAGGGGCTGTTCCACGTCAAGGCGACCAGCGGCAACACGCACCTGGGCGGCGACGACTTCGACGAGCGCGTCGTGGACTACGTGGCTGAGCTGTTCCGCCGCGAGCAGGGCATCGACCTGCGCAAGGACCGCATGGCGCTGCAGCGGCTGCGCGAGGCGGCGGAGGCGGCGAAGGTCGAGCTGTCGTCCAAGCTGGTGGCCAACATCAACCTGCCGTTCGTCACCGCGGACGCGGCGGGGCCCAAGCACCTCGACGTGTCGCTGACGCGGGCCAAGTTCGAGGAGCTCACAGCCGACCTGGTGGAGGCGACGATGGGCCCGACGCGGCGGGCGCTCGACGACGCCGGGCTGACCCCTGAAAAGATCGACAAGGTGATCCTGGTCGGCGGCGCCACGCGCACGCCGTCGGTGCAGAAGGCGGTCAAGGACATGCTGGGCAAGGACCCGTACAAGGGGATCAACCCCGACGAGGTCGTGGCCCTGGGGGCGGCCATCCAGGCCGGCATCCTGGCCGGGCAGGTCAAGGACGTGCTGCTGCTCGACGTCACGCCGCTGTCTTTGGGCATCGAGACCCTGGGCGGCGTGACCACGCGCATCATCGAGCGCAACACGACGATCCCGACCAAGAAGAGCCAGATATTCTCGACGGCCGCCGACGGCCAGACGACGGTCGAGATCCACGTGCTGCAGGGCGAGCGGTCGATGGCCGCCCACAACAAGACGCTGGGGAAGTTCCTGCTTGAGGGGATCCCCCCGGCGCCGCGCGGCGTGCCGCGCGTCGAGGTGAGCTTCGACATCGACGTCAACGGCATCGTCCACGTGTCGGCCAAGGACCTGGCCACCAACCGCGAGCAGCAGGTGACGATCCAGGCGCGCGGCAGCCTCAAGGAAGACGAGCTAAGGCGCATGGTCCACGACGCCGAGCAGTACTCGGCCGAGGACGAGGCGCAGCGCAAGGAAGTGGAGGCGCGCAACGAGGCCGACGCGCTGGTGTACAACGCCGAGAAGACGCTCAAGGACCTGGGTGAGCGCGCCGACGCGGCGCTGGCGCAGAAGGTGCGCGACGGGTGCGCGCGGGTGCGCGAGGCGCTGGGCGGCAAGGACGCGGCGGCGATAAAGCAGGCCAGCGAGGCGCTGATGCAGGCGGTGTACGAGCTCAGCGCGGCCGCGTATGCCAAGGGCGGCGGGGACGCGGGTGAGGGCGCTGGCGGCGGCCCTGGCGGGCCGGGCGACGGCCCTGGCGGCGGCGGCGCGGGCGACGGCCCTGGCGGGCCGGGCGACGGCCCCGGCGGGCCGGGCGGCGGCGGGGGTGACGGCGGGGGCACGGTTGACGCCGATTACGAGGTCAAAGAGTAGGCGGCGGTAGCGGCGCGGGGGGCGTGACGGGCGGGGCGGGCGGGGCGGGAGGGGGTGAGGCCGTGGCCGAGCAGAAACGCGACTACTACGAGGTTTTGGGCGTGGACCGCGCTTCGTCGGCGCAGGACATAAAGAAGGCGTTTCGCCAGCTGGCGCGGCAGTACCACCCTGACGCCAACCCCGGTGCCCCCAACACCGAGGCGCGGTTCAAGGAGATAAACGAGGCGTACGAGGTGCTGGGCGACGAGGAGAAGCGCGCGCGCTACGACCAGTTCGGGCACGCCGCATTCAGCCCCGGCGCCGGCGGGCCTGGCCCCGGCTACGGTACTGGCCCCGGCTACGGCGGCTTCGAGGAGGGCGGCTCCTCGCCGTTTGGCGGAATCGAGGACCTCCTGAGCATGTTCTTCGGGCAGGGGGCGCGCCGGGCGGCGGGCGGGCGCGCCGGACCCACGCGCGGCGCGGACCTGCGCTACGACCTGACCATCGCCTTCGAGGAGGCGGCGTTCGGCGTGCGCAAGGAGATCCAGGTGCCGCGGGTGGAGCAGTGCGTGCTGTGCAACGGCACCGGGGCGCGGCCCGGGACGCGGCCGGCCACGTGCCTGGCGTGCGGCGGGACCGGCGAGGTGCAGTCGGTGCAGGGCACGCCGTTCGGCCGCTTCGTGAGCGTGCGCACGTGCGAGCGCTGCCGCGGCACGGGCAAGGTCGCGCAGTCGCCGTGCCCGGACTGCGGCGGTTCGGGGCACGTGAAGCGGCACCGGCGGATCGCGGTCGACATCCCGGCCGGGGTCGACGACGGGTCGCGCGTGCGGCTGCCGGGGGAGGGCGGCGCGGGGGGGCCTGGCGGCGCGGCGGGCGACCTGTATGTCATCGTGCGCGTGCGGCCGCATCGCTTGTTCGTGCGTCACGGCCAGGACGTATACTCGCGCATGGGCATAAGCCTTTACCAGGCGGCGCTCGGGGCGAGCATTGACGTGGAGACGCTGGACGGGGCGGTGAAGCTGCGGGTGCCGCCCGGGACCCAGACGGGCACGCGGTTCCGCATGCGGGGGCGCGGCATTCCGCGGTTGCGCGCGGGCGGGCGGGGCGACCACCACGTGGAGGTCCAGCTGCGCACGCCGACCAACCTGAACGCCGAGGAGCGGCGGCTCCTGCGGGAGCTGGCGCGGCTGCGCGGGGAGCTGGTGGAGGGGGAGCGGGGCGTGGGCGATGGAGAGGGCGCGGCACGCGGGTGATCTCTGAGGCCCGCGGGTGGCCGCCGCGATTGGGGCAGGCCGGGTCGTCCGGGTTCCAGTCCGGGAATCCACATTTCTCGCCCTGCTGATGCGCCGGGGCCCGCGATGCCCCGGCCGCTTATCGCGCGCCGCCGGGGGTGGTGACCGTGGAGCACCGCTTTTTTGTCGAGCTGGGGGATGTCCGGGGGGACCAGGTGGCGTTTGACGGCTTCGCCGCGGGCCACATCGCGCGCGTGTTGCGCCTGCAGCTGGCGGAGGGCAGTGGGGGGACGGATGATGCCCGACGTGGCGTTCGTCACGCTTGGCTGTAAGGTGAACCAGTGCGACACGGCGGAGCTCGCGGCGGCGTTCCGGCGCCGCGGCTTTCGCGTCGTGGCCGCGACGGGTCCGGCCGACGTGTACGTCGTCAACAGCTGCGCTGTCACGGCCAGGAGCGAGGCCAAGTCGCGGCAGGCGGCCAGGCAGTGCGCGCGCCGGAGTCCCGCGGCCCTGACAGTGCTGTTCGGCTGCTACCCGGCGGTGGCGCCCGGCGCCGCGGCCGGGGTGGCGGGGGTCGGGCTGGCGGTCGGGCTGCCGGAGCGCGAGCGGCTGGTCGACCTCGTGGCCGGCGCGTTGGGGCTGCCGGGCGGGGACGCGGCGGCGGGCGCGGGGGCGGGCGCGGGGGCGGGCGCGGGGGCGGGCGCGGGGGCGGGCGCGGGGGCGTTCGGGCCACGGCTGGCGTGGGGCGGCTGGGAGGGCCGCACGCGGGCGATCGTGAAGGTGCAGGAGGGCTGTGTCGAGTTCTGCAGCTACTGCGTGGTGCCCCGGGCGCGGGGCGGGCTGCGCAGCCGGCCCGTGGACGACGTGGCCGCGGAGGTCGCAGAGGTCGTGGGCCGCGGCTGCCGCGAGGTGGTGCTGTGCGGCACGCACCTGGGGGCGTACGGGCGGGAGTGGGCGGGCGCGCGGGGTGAGACGGGCACGCAGGATGAGGCCGGCGGGGGGGCGCTGCTTCCCCTCCTGCGGCGGGTCAGCGAGGTCGCGGGGCCGGCGCGGGTGCGCCTGAGCTCGGTTGAGCCCATGGACGCCGGCGAGGATCTGATCCGGGCGGTGGCCACGTGGCCCAGGCTGTGCCGCCACCTGCACCTGCCCCTGCAGAGCGGCAGCGACCGCATCCTGGCGCTGATGGGCCGTCGCTACACCGCCGGGGGGTTCTTGCGCCTGGCGGAGCTGGCGCGGCGGCTGGAGCCGGACATCGGCCTCACCACTGACATCATGGTCGGCTTCCCGGGGGAGGAGGCGGCGGACTTTCGCGCCACCCTCGATGTCGCCCGGGCGGCCGGTTTCAGCAGGATCCACGTGTTTCCTTACTCACCGCGGCCGGGCACGCGGGCGGAGCGGCTTTCCGGGCGCGTGCCGGCGGGGGTGCGGGCGGCGCGGTGCCGGGAGCTTGCGGCGTTGGGAGCGTCGCTGGCGCTGGGGTTTCACCGGCGCTTCCTGGGCCGCGACGTGGAGGTGCTGGTGGAGGGGCGCGGCCGGGGGGGCGCGGCGGCGGGGCTCACGACGAGCTACGTGCGCTGCGTCTTCTCGGGGGCGGGGGCGAGAGCGGGGGCTGGCGGGCTGACCGGTCGCCTGGTGAACGTGCGCGTCAGCGGGGCGTCCGCGGCGGGGTTGACGGGGGTGGCGGGGTTGACGGGGACGGCGGGGACGCCGGGCGCGCCGGGCAAGCAGGGATGTCGCTATTGATGGCGGAATACTGTGTGGACGACGGGGGGATGCCCATGGGCGCCAAGCCGCGGGTGGCCGTGATATTCGGCGGCCGGTCGGGGGAGCACGAGGTGAGCCTGATGTCCGCCGCCGCGGTCCTGGGGAACATCGACCGCGACCGCTTCGAGGTGGTCCCGGTCGGCATCACCAAGGAGGGCCGCTGGCTTCTCACCGCCGACCCGATGCGCGAGCTGGCCGAGGGCGTGCTGCGCGAGGGCGGCACGCCGGTGGCCCTGCTGCGCGGCGCCGGCGGGGGCGCGGTGCTGTGCGCCACGGGCCCGAAGAGCCTGCCGGCGACGGTGGGGTCAACGGGCGAGGCCGCCGGGCGCGTCGACGTCGTCTTCCCCGTGCTGCACGGTCCCCTGGGCGAGGACGGGACGGTGCAGGGGCTCCTTGAGCTGGCCGGGGTGCCGTACGTCGGCTCGGGCGTGCTGGGGTCGGCGCTGGGGATGGACAAGGTCGCCCAGAAGGGGCTCTTTGAGCGCCACGGCATCCCCGGCGCCCGCTGGTGCGCCTTAAGGCGCCGCGACGTGGAGCGCGACGCCGAGGCCGCCGCCGCCGCCGAGTCGCTGGGCTACCCGTGCTTTGTGAAGCCGGCGAACCTGGGCTCCAGCGTCGGCATCACCAAGGCCCACGACCGCGCCGGGCTTGTGGCCGGTCTCAGGCTGGCGGCGCGATACGACCGCAAGATCCTGGTCGAGGAGGGCATCGACGGCCGCGAGCTGGAGTGCAGCGTGCTGGGCAACGACGACCCGCGGGCGTCGGTGGTCGGCGAGATACTGACGGCGCGCGAGTTCTACGATTATCAAGCCAAGTACCTCGACCCCCGCTCGCAGGCGGTCATCCCGGCCGACATACCGGCCGAGGTGAGCGACCGGGTCCGGAATCTCGCCGTGATGGCGTTCAAGGTGCTGGACGCGGCGGGGATGGCGCGGGTCGACTTCTTCCTGGAGCGGGGCAGCGGCCGCGTCCTGGTCAATGAGCTCAACACCATACCGGGTTTCACGCCGATAAGCATGTATCCCATGCTGTGGGCGGCTTCCGGCGTATCGTTCGGCGAACTGATCAGCCGACTCATCGAACTTGCTATCGAGCGCCATGCCGATCAGGCGCGCAACGAGGTCTCGTACAGCGCGCGCCGGGATGTGGATTAGGCGGGCGCCGGCGCGCGCTTCGACACGGTGCCGCCGCGGTTGGGGCGGAAAGTGCCTGTATTTCGCCATTTGAGGCGAAAAAGGAATTGGGGAACCCGTGTAGAATAACTTGTCACCGAGGGTACATGATCTGAGCCAGGGCAGCGGCCGCTCGTGGGGCCGCGCCATTTCGACGGCCCGAAGACGACGGTTTCCGGGGGGTTTTTTGCGGTGAGTGATTGTCTGTTCTGCCGCATCGTGCGCGGCGAGGTGCCCAGCACGAAGCTCTATGAAGACGACGAGATCTACGCCTTCAAAGACATCAACCCGCGGGCCCCGTTCCACGCCCTGGTGGTACCGAAGCGGCACATCGCCGCCGTGTCAGAGGCGGCCCCGGCTGACGCGGCGCTTCTGGGGCGGCTCATGCTGGTTTCGGCCAGGCTCGCCGCCCAGGCGCCCGTTGACGGGCCGCGCGGTTTCCGGGTCGTGGTGAACGACGGGCCGTCGGCGGGCCAGATGGTGCCGCACATCCACTTTCACGTGCTGGCTGGCCGGCCCCTGGTGTGGCCGCCGGGCTGACCTGGTGGGTTACGTAGCAGGCGGGGTGCCCGGCGCCCTTGCGCGCGCCCCGTTAACCTGCCCGCATCAACGCGGGCTGCCGTTCTGCGGTTGAGCGGCGTCCCCCGTACGGAGGGAGGGGAACGACGTGGCGGAGATCAAGGTCGGAAAGAATGAATCGCTGGAGAATGCCATCCGCCGCTTCAACCGGCAATGCCGCAGGGCGGGGGTCCTCGCCGAGGTCAGGAAGCGGGAGCACTACGAGAAGCCGAGCGTGCGGCGCAAGAAGAAGTCGGAGGCGGCCAGGCGCGCGGCGCGCCGCCGCCGGACCTGAGCGCCAAGTGAAAAGGCACGACGCGGGGCGGCCGGGCGGTCGCCCCGTTCGCTTTGCGCGCGCCAGGCGCCGGCGCGTCAGGCGCCGGCGCGCAGGTACTCACATGTCTGGGCCCGGCTCTTCAGCCACAGCGTGGGCGTTGAGTGGAAGCCGATGCCGTAGCGCTGGCTTCGCCAGTCCTCGAGCCGGTAGCAGTCGAGCATCGCGGCCTTGAGGCGCCGGGCGCCCGCGTCGAGGGGCAGGAGCGTCACCCCCGCGCGGCCGGCGGGCGTGGCGTAGACGTAGTAGTAGTTCTTTTCCGCCGCGCTGACGCGGGCGCGGGCGAGGCCAAAGTACAGGGCGGCGTGGTCGGGGTGCCGCCGGGGCTCGTCGTCGCCGCCGGCGGTGCCGTAGTGGGCGGCGGGGCGGTACTCGCGGTCGACCTCCTCCACCACCGCCCGCACGTCGCGCCAGGTGAGGCCGCCGTCGGGGAAGTCGTAGATGATGCAGGCGTCGACGCCCGCGGCGCCGGCCGCCGCCTGGTACTCGCGGACGCGCGCCCGGCCGAACCCCCGGCGCGTGTACGGCGGCTGCCCGGCCTGCGCCCGCTCGGCGTTGACCTTGTCGAGGGCCACCGAAGCCTCGCCGTGCGTGAGCAGGACCTCGACCACGGAGTAGCCGCGGTCGAGGAGGCCGGCGATGATGCCCGCCGCGCCGTAGGTCTCGTCGTCCGGGTGCGGGGCCCAGATGACCGCCACCGGCTTTGTGCCGGAGAGGGCCGGCAGCGCGACGGGGCCGCGGCCGGCGCCGCGGCCGGCGTCGGTCGCCGCCCAGAGCGCGAGCAGGCCGGCGCAAACGAGGGCCGCCACGAGCCGCGCCGGGGTGAGGCCGGCCAACCCGGCCCGTGCTGGGCGGCGCCTCCGCCACCATCTTGGGGTGCCTGACGGTTCCATGTGTCTCCCGCCTTCGCCATCCTGCCATGATACTATGCGGCCGGCGCGCGCCCCTGGTGCCCCGGCCGCGCCCCCCAGCGGCGCCCCAGCGGCGCCCCAGCGGCGCCCCGAAAAGAGGTGCGGCGCCGCCGTCGGCGAAAAAACGTGATATGATAGCGAGGGGTGAGGCTCTATGACTGAGGGGCGTCCTGGACGGAGACGGCGGCCGGCTCGCCGGCGCGGGGCAGCCTGGGCGTTCGTGGCGCTGGCGGCGATGCTCTTGCCGGCGGTGATAGCCCTGGCCGCGCCGCCGGCGCTGGCGGCGCCGCCGGCCGCCGTGCGCGTTATCCCCGTGACCGGCACCATCGACCCCGTCGCCGCGCGCTACCTTGAACGGGCGCTCGCGGACGCCGAGCGCGACGGGGCGCGGGCGGTCGTCATCGAGCTTGACACGCTGGGCGGGCGGCTCGACGCCGCGCTCAAGATGCGCGACCTTCTCCTGGCGTCGCCGCTCCGAGTGGCGTGCTTCGTGAAGGGCCGCGCGTGGTCGGCCGGGGCGCTGCTCGCCCTGTCCTGCCGCGACATCGTGATGGCCCGTGGCTCCAGCATCGGCGCCGCCGAGCCGCGGCCCGCCGACGCCAAGACGGTGGCGGCGGTGCGCGCCGAGTTCGAGGCGACGGCCACCGCCACCGGACGCGACCCGCTCCTGGCGGCGGCGATGGTCGACGCGGCGGTGGTCGTGCCGGGCGTGAAGGCGGCGGGGGACGTCCTGGCCCTGCCCTGGGACCGCGCGGTCGAGCTCAAGCTGGCGCTCTCAAGCGCGACCGACCGCGCCGGCGCCCTGACGGCCCTCGGGCTGGGCGGGCAGGCCGTCCAGGAGTCGCGCATGTCGCACGCCGAGTCGGTGTCCCGCGTCGTCGTCGGGCCCGTGGTCGCCACCGTCCTTCTGGCCCTGGGCATCACGGGGCTTGTCGCCGAGCTCTTCATACCCGGCTTCGGCGTCGCCGGCGCGGTGGGGCTGGCCAGCCTCGCCCTGTACTTCGGCGGCCACATCATCGCCGGGTTCGCCGGCCTGGAGACGGTGGCCCTGTTCATCCTGGGGCTTGTGCTCCTTGTCGTCGAGGTCTTCGTGCCGGGCTTCGGGGTGCCGGGGGTGGCCGGCCTCCTTTTGCTGCTGTTCGCGGTCGTCCTGGCGGCCGAGAGCTGGCAGCAGGCCGTCCGCTCGCTGGCGGTGGCGATCATCGCCGCGGCCGGGGTCGTGCTGCTCTTGGCGCGGTTTTTCGGCGCCCGCGTCGTGTGGAAACGCCTGGCCCTGTCAACCACCCTGTCGCGGCGCGAGGGCTTCTCGGCCGTGCCCGCGCGCGAGTCGCTCGCCGGGAAGACCGGCGTGGCCCTGACCACACTGCGCCCGGCGGGGACGGCGGAGATCGACGGCGCGCGCGTCGACGTGGTCACCGACGGCGAGTTCATCGCCCAGGGGGCGGGGATCGAGGTCGCGCGCGTCGATGGCGGCCGCGTGGTGGTGCGCGCCCGGCAGCCGGGGTGAGCCCAAGGGGTGAGTCCCAGAAGGCGAGGTCCAGGGGTGTGTCCTTCTCCGCTGCACGTAGTGAATCGGGAGGTGCGACCGCGTGAACACGTTGTCGTTGGCCATCTTCGTGATGTTCCTGGTGATCGTGGGCATCATCTTCCTGGCCATCGTGCTCAGCTTCGTGCCGCTGGGGCTGTGGATATCGGCATGGGCCGCCGGGGTGCACGTGGGCATATTCAACCTCATCGGCATGAGGTTGCGCCGCGTGGCGCCGTGGAAGATCGTCAATCAGATGATCAAGGCGACCAAGGCCGGGCTTGACCTGAACATCAACAAGCTGGAGGCGCACTTGCTGGCGGGCGGCAACGTCAACCGCGTCGTGGACGCCCTGATCGCCGCCCAGCGCGCCGTCATCCCGCTGGAGTTCGAGCGCGCGGCGGCCATCGACCTCGCCGGGCGCGACGTGTTGCAGGCGGTCCAGATGAGCGTCAACCCGCGCGTCATCGAGACGCCGGTGGTGGCGGCGGTGGCCAAGAACGGCATCGAGCTCAAGGCCAAGGCGCGCGTGACCGTGCGCGCCAACATCGACCGCCTCGTCGGCGGCGCCGGCGAGGACACGATCATCGCCCGCGTCGGCGAGGGCATCGTGACCACCATCGGCTCGGCCAACGACCACAAGCAAGTGCTGGAGAACCCCGACAGCATATCGCGCACCGTGCTGGCCAAGGGGCTGGACGCCGGCACGGCGTTTGAGATCCTGTCCATCGACATCGCCGACGTCGATGTCGGCGAGAACATCGGGGCGCGCCTGGAGACCGACCGCGCCGAGGCTGACAAGCGCATCGCCCAGGCCAAGGCCGAGGAGCGGCGGGCCATGGCCGTGGCGCGCGAGCAGGAGATGATCGCCGCCGTGGCCGAGATGCGCGCCAAGGTGGTCGAGGCCGAGGCCGAGGTGCCGCGGGCGCTGGCCGAGGCGCTCAGAACCGGCAACATGGGCGTCATGGACTACTTCGGCATGCAGAACCTGCGCGCCGATACCGACATGCGCGGCTCGATCGCGCGGCTCCCCGGCGGGCCGGAGGGCGCGGGCCAGGGCGCGGGCCAGGACGCGGGCCAGGGCGCGGGCCAGGGCGCGGGCCAGGAGAAGAAGAAGCAATGAGCTCCATCCTGTTCTGGCTGGTCGTCTTCTGGATCATCAGCGCGCTGGCCGGCGGCGCGGCCCGGCGCCGGCGCGGCGGCGACCGCGCCGCGGGGGGCGGGCAGGCGCCCGCGTCCAGGCCGGTGGCGTCCCGGGCGGCGGGACCGCGGGCCGTTCCGCCACCCGCCGCGGGACCAGCCATGGGCGAGGTGCGGCCGCCCAACCCGTGGGGCGACCTGGCGCCGTGGGGCCAGATGGGCCGGGCGTTCGGCGACCTGAAGCGCGCGCCGCTCGAGGCGCGGGCACCGGGGCGCGCGGGCCCGGGGGAGGCCGCGGCGCCGGAGGCTGCACCGCGGGAGCCGGCTACGGTGCTGGCCGCGCCCGCCACACCCGCGGCGGCGGCGGTTGGGGCGGCGGCTGAGGCGGCAGTGGTGGCAATGGCGGGGCAGCCCACCGCGCCGGCGGCGCACAGGTTCGCCGCGGCGCTCGGGCGCGCCCTGGGGCCGGAGATGGACGCGACCCTGGTGGCGATGGCCGTGCTCGGGCCGCCCAGGTGCCGCACCATGGCGCGGCGGGGGCGCCGGGCGCCGCATAGCCCCCCCTCACCGGCATAGGCTTGTGGCGGGGGGGAGGGGCTGTGCCTGCGGCGGAGCGGTCGCGCTGGCTGCGCCTGAAGCGGCGCCTGGCCGAGACGCTCGACGTACCCGCCGAGCTGCTGCTCGACCTGCCGCGCGTGACGCTTCTGGGCAACCTGCAGCTGGAGGTCGAGAATCACCGCGGCATCCTCGCCTTCTCTGAGTCGCGCCTGGTCATCGGCGTCGCGCGCGGCGAGGTGGAGGTGCGCGGCCGCGGCCTGGTCGTGGCCCGCGCGAGCAAGACAGCGGCCACGGTCCGCGGCGAGATCGGCGAGCTGATCCTCCGCCCCGGCGCGCCCGGTCCCACGTAGGGGCCGCGCGGCGCCGCCACTTCCGGCGTGCCGGGGGGCGGGGCGCATGAACGGTCACGACCGCGTGCGGCGGGCGTTGGGCTACCTCGAGATCGAGTGCCGCGGGCCGTTCCTGGCGCGATTCGTCAACCTGTGCGTCGCGGCGGGCGTCTCCCTCTCCAACGTGCGGCCCGCCGGCGAGGCGCTTTTGGCCTGCATCCCGGTCGGCGCCTTCCGCCGGCTGCGGCCGATGGCGCGGGCCACGCACACGCGGGTGCACATCGCCCGCCGCGGCGGCCTCCTGTTCCTGTGGCGCCGCCTGCGCCGCCGCCGCCTGCTGATCGCCGGCGCCTTCCTGTCGCTGGCCGTGATCTACCACCTGTCGGGGTTCGTTTGGTTCGTGGACGTGAGCGGCACGGAGATGCTGCCGGTCGAGGCCGTGGAGAGCCGGCTGGAGCAGGCCGGCCTGTACCCCGGCGCGGCCAAGTCACGCCTGGACGTAAACGCCATCCGCAGCGCCCTGCTGCTGTCAGACCTGAAGCTGGCCTGGGCGGCCATCGACATCAGCGGCACGCGCGCCCGCGTGCGGGTCGTCGAGGAGCCGTCCAACGCCGCCCGGCAGTACCTGGCCGCGCCCGGCGACATCGTCGCCGGATGCGACGGCCAGCTCGTGCAGGTGCTCGTGCTGGCGGGGACGCAGGTGGCGCGGGCCGGCGACGTTGTGCGGCGCGGCGAACCGCTCATCGCCGGCCGGCCGGGCCCGCCCGCCGGCGGCGGCGTGCGCGCGCGCGGCGTGTGCCGGGCGCGCGTGTGGTACGAGTGCTACCGCGAGGCCGCCCTGAGGGTGCCGCGCGTGACCTACACCGGGCGCAGCTTCACCCAGATCTTGATTAGCTTCAATGGTCGTGACATAATACTAAGTGGTTGGAAGAGACCCCCCTTCGCTGCCTACCGCACCCGCGAGACTGCACGCCATCTGGCGCTGTGGAGGAATATACGGGTTCCCGTCGAAGTCATAACGCGCAGGTTCGACGAATGCACTGAGAGCTGGGTGACCCGGCCGGCGGATGAGGCGGTCGCCGAGGCCCGCGCGGCGGCCCGCCAGTGGCTGGGGCGGATGATCCCGCAAGACGCCCAGGTGGTCAACGAGAGCGAGCGCACCATCACCGTGGCGCCGGGCGTGGTCGGCGTGCGGCTCCTGGTCGAGACGCGGGAAGACATCGGGCGTTTCTTGCCCTACGACCCCGGGTCGCGCCCGGGCGCGGCGCAGGGGGCGACGGTAAGGGGGTAATCGCGGCGGAAGGCCGTGAAGCTGAGCGTAGACTGCGTTTCGAAGATAACGCGCAGGCCGTGGACCTGTTCGGTCGCCTCGACCAGCACCTGAAGACTATAGAGGGTAGCTTCAGCGTCCGCGTCGTGCCGCGCGGCAACGAGCTGGTGGTCACGGGCAACGAGCTCGATGTCGAACGGGTGGCCGCGGTTTTTCGTCACCTACGCGACGTCCTGAGGCAGAGCGGCGCCGTGTCAGCGCAGGACGTGCGCTACGCCGTGCGCATGGTCAAAGAGGGCGAAGGGGCCGGGCCCAGTGGGGCGGGAGACGACGCCCTGCTGATCACCAGCCGCGGCCGGGCGGTGCGGCCCAAGACGGTGGGCCAGAGGACCTACGTCGAGGCCGTCAAGGACCACGGCATCGTGTTTGGCATCGGCCCCGCCGGCACCGGCAAGACGTACCTGGCCGTGGCCATGGCCATCGCCGCCTACCGCACCCGGTCCGTCGAACGCATCATGCTCACCCGGCCGGCGGTCGAAGCCGGCGAGCGGCTGGGCTTCCTGCCGGGCGACCTGCAGGAGAAGGTCAACCCCTACCTGCGCCCGCTGTACGACGCGCTTTATGACTTCCTGGGCGCAGAAACGGTAGAAAAATACATGGGCCGGGGGATAATCGAGATCGCCCCCCTGGCGTACATGCGCGGCCGCACCCTGGACGAGTCGTTCGTCATCCTCGACGAGGCGCAGAACACCACGTCCGAGCAGATGAAGATGTTCCTCACCCGTCTGGGGTTGGGGTCGCGGGCGGTCATCACCGGCGACATCACCCAGGTCGACCTGCCGCGCGGCACGCGGTCCGGCCTGGACGAGGTGCGCGAGGTGCTGCACGGGGTGCCGGGGATCGCCTTCATTTACCTCACCGAGCGCGATGTCGTGCGCCACGAACTGGTGTCGCGGGTGATCAAGGCGTACGAGCGGTTTGAGCACGAGCGCGCCGCGGCGCGGAACGCCCCCCCAGAGGGCGCACCGCGCGCCGGTGGCGCGTAGAGGTGTAAATGGTGAAGGAGAAAGCTGGCACGGGCCTCAAGGAACGGCTGCGGGGCGCCCTGCGGCGTGACTCGTCTTTCCGGCGCTGGGGCTGGGCGGTGGTCTTCGCCATCGCCTTCACCGCCCTGTTCTGGTCCAGCATCGTCCCCGAGCGCTACGACCTCAAAGTGGGGCAGGTCGCGCCCAAGGACATCAAGGCGCCGCGCTCGACCATCGACCAGTTTGAGACCCAGCGCCTGCGGCGCGAGGCCGCCGACGAGATCAACTACGTGTTCGAGGTCGACCCGCAGGTCGCCGGCGAGACGGGGCGCGAGGTGACATCCGTGTTCGCCGCCCTGCGGCGGGTGCGCGCGGCGCACCCCGGCACGGCGTGGACCGGGGAGGACCCCGCGGTCAAGGCCGGCCTTGACGAGCTGCGCGCGGAGCTTTCAGCCGCGCCGGCCAGAAACCTCGCTGATGCTGACCTTCTGGCGCTTCTGGCCCTCCCTGAAGCCGGCCTCCAGGCCGCCGAGCCCGCGGTCGCCGCCGCCCTTCAGCGCGCGCTCACCGCCGGCGTCAAGAGCGAGGTCCTGTCAAGCTTCAGAAGCCAGGTCGAGACGGAGATCACGGGTACCCTGGAGGCAAACGACGCCGTGGTGCACCTCGCCCAGGCACTCCTGCGGCCGAACATGGTCCTCAACTGGGAGGAGACGCTGCGCCGGCGCAAGCGCGCCGAAGATGCGGTGACGCCGGTGCGCATCCTTGAGGGCGAGTTCATCGTCCGCGAGGGGGAGCGCGTCAGCGAGCGGCAGGTGGCGCTTCTGGGCGACCTCGGCCTGTCGCGCCGGGGTGAGACGTGGCGCAGCCTGTTCGGCTCGGCGCTCCTGGCGGCGGCGCTTTTCGGCATGGTGGGCGCGTACCTGGCGCACCTCGCGCCGCGCCTGATCGGCCGCGAATCGACGATCATCATCCTGGGCATAGCGGCCACCGCCACCCTGGTCCTGGCCCAGGGACTGCGCTCGACGTCCAGCCTGCTCGCCCCGGTGGCCATGGGCGCCATGCTGGTCGGGGTGCTCCTTGGGCGCGGCCCGGCGCTGGTCACCGGCGTGGTGCTGGCGGTGGCGGTGGGGGTGACGATGGGCTTCGAGTTCCGCGCGCTGTTTGTGGCGCTCGTCGGGGCGGTGGCGGCGGTGTTCGGCCTCGGCCGGCTCGGCCAGCGCTCCGACCTCCTGCGCACCGGCGGCCTGGTGGCGGTGGCCAACGTGGTCGCCATTGGCATTGCCGCGCTCCTCCTGGGCACGGCGTCGCCGGGGCCGATGGGGCTGTGGCGCGACCTGGGGATCGGGCTGGTCAACGGCGCACTGTGCGCCATCCTGACCATCGGCTCGCTCCCGCTGTTTGAGAGCTACTTCGGCATCCTGACGTCGGTGCGGCTCCTGGAGCTCTCCAACCCCAACCAGGCGGTCCTGCGGCGGCTTCTGGTCGAGGCGCCGGGCACATACCACCACAGCGTCATGGTCGCCAACCTGGCCGAGGCGGCGGCGCAGGCGGTGGGGGCGGATCCGCTGCTCGCCCGCGTGGGCGCCTACTTCCATGACATCGGAAAGCTGAAGCGGCCGTACTTCTTTATCGAGAACCAGTTCGCCGGCGACAACCCGCACGACAAGATATCCCCGTCGCTCTCCGTGCTCATCCTCACCTCGCACGTGCGCGACGGCCTGGAGCTGGCGCGCGCCGCCCGGCTGCCCGAGGCGGTGCAGGAGTTCATCGGCGAGCACCACGGCACGACCCTGGTATCGTTCTTCTACTCGCGGGCGGCGGAGAACGGGCGCGAGGAGCAGCTGATCGAGCACGACTTCCGCTATGACGGCCCGCGGCCGCACACGCGCGAGACGGCGGTGGTCATGCTGGCCGACTCGGCCGAGGCGGCCGTGCGCGCGCTGCCGCGGCCGACGCCGGCGCGCATCGAGGGCCTGGTGCAGGCGATCATCCGCGAGCGCCTCGCGGACCACCAGCTCGACCGCTGCGACCTCACCTTCCGCGACCTGGACGCGGTGGCCGAGACCCTGGTGCGCGTGCTGACGGGCGTGTTCCACCCGCGCATCGAGTACCCCGACATGCCGCTCTCTGAGGCGCAGCGGCGCGAGGGGAAGCGCGGCGACGAGGAGCGGGCCGGCGACGGGGCGACGGGCGCAATCGGGGGCGTGGGGGCGGGCGACGCGGGCGGTGGCGCGGGCGTGGGGGCGGGCGACGCGGGCGCGGGCGGTGGGTCCGGTGGGGCGGGGCAGGGTGACGGCGGTGGCCGGGGTCGGCCCGAGCACACTTAGAAAGAGGAATAGCCATGGCAGTAGTCGTCAGTAACCGCTGGGACGGGTGCGGCCTTGACACGCGCCAGGTGGCCCTGTTGCGGCGAGCGGTGGAGACGACCCTGCGCCTGGAGGGGGTGCCGCACAGCACCGAGGTGAGCCTGACCCTGGTCGATGACGCGACGATCCACCAGTACAACGAGAAGTACCGCCGGGTCGACGCCCCCACCGACGTGCTCGCCTTCCCCCTGCTCGAGCTGTCGCCGGGCTCGGCGAAACGCGACCAGGGAATGGCGGCGGTCGGCGCCGGGGCGGGCGGGGTGCCGCCGGTGCTGCTGGGGGACGTGCTCGTCTCGGTGGAGCGGGCGATCGAGCAGGCGCGAGAGCACGAGGTCACCCTCGACCGCGAGATGGCGCAGCTGGTGGCGCACGGCACCCTGCACCTCCTGGGCTACGACCACGCGCGCCCGGCCCAGGCGCGCGCCATGCGCGACAAGGAACGCCAGGTATTGCAGGCCCTGGGTCTTTAGGCTCCGGGCTCATGGGCGGCGGGAGCGGCGGTGCCACGGGGGTGGCAGGCGTGGCGCCGCGCCCCGCCGCGGGGGAGGCGGGTCATGGCCACGCGACCGCTGTTCCTGAGCTTCCGGGACGCCGGCGCCGGCATCGCCAGCATCTGGCTCAGCGAGCGCAACTTCCGCGTCCACATCGTAGCCGCCGCGGCCGCCCTGTGGCTGGGGTGGGCGTTCGAGCTCCTGGTGTGGGAGTGGTTGGCGCTGCTGCTGATGGTCGTAGTCACCCTTTCGCTTGAGCTCCTGAATTCGGCCCTGGAGGCGCTGACCGACCTCTACCAGCCAGACGTCCACCCGCTGGCGCGCCGGGCGAAGAACGCCGCCGCCGGGGCGGTGCTGCTGTCGGCCGCCGTGGCGGTGGCCGTCGCCGCCCTGACCTTCGGGCCCCGCCTGCCGCAGGCGGTGGCCTTGCTGGCCGCGGCGCTGGTGAGCGCGCCACAGGCGCTGGCGGCGGCGGGGATCGCCGGGCTGATCGCGGCATCCTGCGCGGTGCCGCTGCGGCGCGGCGGCCGCGCGCACTAGAGTCGGGTGGGCGGAGGAGGGCGTCGCTACAGATGCTGAGCAAACTGCGCCGGGTGCTGGTGGCGGGGCTGATCACCCTCATCCCCGTGGCAACGACGGCCTACATCCTGATAGTCACCTTCCGCTTCGTGGACGGGCTCATGGGTCGCACCGTCGAGCGCCTCTTGGGCTACCCCATCCCCGGCCTCGGCGTCATCGCGACCTTCCTGCTCGTGCTGCTGGTGGGCGTCCTGGCCACCAATCTCCTGGGCAAGAGGCTGCTGCGCGGCGGCGAGCGGCTCATGCTGCGGGTCCCGCTCGCCCGCACCGTGTATGTCACGGTGAAGCAGATCGTCGACACGGTGACCCGGCAAGACAACCCGTTCAAGCGGGTGGTGCTGATCGAGTACCCGCGCAAGGGCGTCCGGGCCCTGGGCTTCCTGACCGGCACCACCGGCGGCGAGGTCCAGGGCATCATCGCGGCGGAGGTCCTCAACGTCTTCGTGCCCACGACCCCCAATCCGACGTCGGGGTTTTTGCTGCTGATGCGGCGGGAGGACGTGATCCTGCTCGACATGCCGGTTGAGGACGGCATCAGGCTGATCATCTCCGGCGGCATCCTGACGCCGAACGGCGCGGGTAGGCCCACGGCGCCGGGTGGCCGGCGTGCGCCCGCGGCGCCAGCCGGCGGCGCGGGTGGCGGTGTGGTGACGGCTGATGCGGGCGCCAATGCGGTCGACCTGGAAGGGAGCGCGGGCGGGCATGGACGCGGGGGTGGGCGCGGCTAGGGCGGGCGGCGCGGGCACAGCCGGCGCAAGGATGGCGTTGGCGCTGGCCCTGGTTGTGGCCGTGGCGCTGGTCGCGGCGGTGGCGCCCGCGACCGGGTGCCGCCGCGGCGCGCCCAGTGATGCGGCATCCCCGCGCGGTGCGCCGCCCGGCGACACCGCGCCCCCCGGCGGGGCACCCGACCCCGGAGTGCCGGTCAGTCCCGGCCCGGCGGCGCCGGATGGGGTGACCTGTCCCCTCGACGGCGTGACCGCCGCGCCGGTCAGCCTCCTGCGGCGGCCGCTCGCCGTGGCCGTCGACAACCACCCCGGCGCGCGGCCGCAGAGCGGCCTCGAGGCGGCGTGCCTGGTGTACGAGCTGCCGGTGGAGGGAGGCCTGACGCGGTTTCTGGCGTTCTTCCTGCACGCTGACGCCGCCGCCGTTGGGCCGGTGCGCAGCGCCCGCGACTACATGCTGCCGCTGGCCCAGGAGCGGGCCGCGGTGCTGTGCCACGCCGGCGGGAGCCCCCAGGCGTACGCGGCCCTGGCGCGGGTGAACATGCCCGACCTCGACGACATGTTCGGGGGCGGCGCCTACTGGCGCATCAAGGCGCGCGCGTCGCCGCACAACCTGTACACGTCGACCTTCGCCCTCCAGGGCAAGGCGCTCGCGCGCGGTTGGGGCGCGGCGGCGGCGCTGGCGCCGGGCGGGTTCGCCTTCAGCCCGCCGGATGCGACCGGGGGTGCGGCGCCGGGCGCCGCGAATGTGGCCGGCGCGCCCGCCGCCCACGCCTGGCTGCGGCCGGGCGGGGCGCTGGGCGAGCGCGTGGACTGGCGGTACAACGACGACGCTGGCGCGTACCTGCGCTTCTCGAGCGGCGTGCCCCACTGCACGGCGCTGGATGGAAGCCAGCTCCTCGCCAAGAACGTCCTGATCCTTTACACCGACGTGACGCCGGTGCCCGGCGACCGGGAGGGGCGGCTGAACGTGCGCACCGCCGGCGAGGGCCGGGCCCTGCTTCTCAACCGCGGGCGGATGCGCGAGGGCCGCTGGCTCAAGCTGACGCCGGCCGCGCCCACGACGCTTGTGGCGCTGGAGGGGGACGACCTCAAGCTGGAGCCGGGCGCCACCTGGGTCGTGCTGGTCGCCCGCAACACAATCGTGGAATGGGAGTGATGGGCGTGCCCGGCACTGGAGGGTGCGGCGCCGATCGGGCCACGGCGGCCATCGACCGCGACCGCCTGGTCGCCGAGGCCCAGGCGGCGCGACGCTTCGCGCGCGCCCCGTACTCCGGCTTCGCCGTGGGCGCGGCGCTTCTTTGCGCCGACGGGGCGGTGTACCGCGGCTGCAACGTGGAGACGGCCTCGTACGGACTCACCTGCTGCGCCGAACGGGTGGCGCTGTTCAAGGCGGTAAGCGAGGGGGCGCGCGACTTCAAGGCCATCGCCGTCGTCGCCGCTTCTTCGGCGCCGCCGAGCCCGTGCGGCGCCTGCCGCCAGGTGCTCGCGGAGTTTTGCCCCGGCCTTCTGGTCATCGCCGCCACTCCCGCCGGCGCGCGGCGCGAGTGGCGGATCGAGGAGCTCCTGCCCGACGCTTTCCGTCTGGAACCGAGGGGACAGTGAAGCGCAGATGAACGGACCCGATTTCCGGTCGGGCTTTCTGGCGATCGTCGGGCGGCCCAACGTGGGCAAGTCGACCCTGCTCAACGCCCTCGTGGGGCGCAAGGTGGCCATCGTCTCCGAACGGCCGCAGACGACGCGCAATCGCATCCTGGGCATCCTGAACCGGCCGGGCCTGCAGGCGGCCTTCCTTGACACGCCCGGGCTGCACAAGCCGCGCCACCGCCTGGGCGAGCACATGGTGGGGGTCGCCCGGCGCACCCTGCGCGAGGTCGACGCCAGCCTGCTGGTGGTCGCGGCCGATTCGCGCATCGGCACCGGGGACCGCATCGTCGCCGGCTTCGTCGGCGAGGCCGGCCGACCGGCGATCCTGGTCGTGAACCGCGCCGACCTCCTCCCCGGCGGGCCCGCGGGCGAGGCCGCGGCGGCGGCGGTCGAGGCGCACCGGCGGCTGGGCGACTACGTGGCCGCGCTTGCCGTCTCTGCCCTTTATGGCCGGAACCTCGCCGCGCTCCTGGGCGAGGTCGCGTCCCGGCTCCCGGCCGGGCCGCGCTACTACCCCGAAGACGTTGTCACCGACCAGCCGGAGCAGTTCGTGGTCGCCGAGGTGGTGCGCGAGAAGGTCCTGCTCCTGACGCGCGAAGAGGTACCGCACGCGGTCGCGGTGGACGTGGAGGAGATGGAGCGGCGGCCGCAGGACATGGTTTACGTGCGGGCGACGATATACGTCGAGCGTGACTCGCAGAAGGGGATCATGATCGGCCAGGGCGGCTCGATGCTGCGCGAGATCGGGCGCCTGGCGCGCGAGGAGCTGGAGGCGCTGCTCGGTTCGCAGATGTACCTGGACCTGTGGGTCAAGGTGAAGCCCGACTGGCGCAACCGCGAGGCGAGCCTGCGCGGGCTGGGTTATGACGGCGGCTACGGCCGGAACTGACCGGCGGCCGCGGCGGGGGGTACCGGCAATGACTGCACCTGACATACCGGTGTGGCTGACGGGGGAGCGGCTGGCGTCGATGATCGACCTCACCCTGCTCAAGGCGACGGCGGTCCCGGCGGACATTGAGGCACTGTGTGCGCGCGCGCGGGCGCGGGGGTTTTACGCCGCCTGCGTCAACGGCTGCCACGTCCCGCTCGCCGCCCGGCTCCTCGGCGGGTCGCCGGTGCGGGTCGCATGCGTCGTCGGGTTCCCGCTCGGGGCGGCGTCCGCGGCGGCGAAGGCAGCGGAGGCGGCCGAGGCCGTGCGCGCGGGCGCCGGCGAGCTGGACATGGTCGCCAACGTGGGTTACATCCTGGCGGGGGACGACGAGGCCGTGCGCGCCGACGTCGCCGCCGTGGTCCAGGCGGCGGATGCCGCGGCGGCGGCGGCCGGGCGCCCGGCCCCGCTGGTCAAGGTCATCCTCGAGTGCTGCTACCTTGACGACGAGGGGAAGGTCCGCGGCGCCCGGGCGGCGGCGGCGGCCGGGGCCGCGTACGTCAAGACCTCGACCGGCTTTGGCCCCGGCGGCGCGACCGCGTCCGACGTCGCGCTGCTGAAGCGCGCGGCCGGCCCGCGGGTGAAGGTGAAGGCCGCCGGCGGCATCCGCGACCTTGCCGATGCCCTGGCGATGATCGCCGCCGGCGCCGACCGCCTTGGCTGCAGCGCCGGCGAGGCCATCCTGGACCAGCTATCGCGGGCGCTCGGGCAGCCGCGGGCGCCCGGGCAGCCGCGGGCGCTCGGGCAGCCGCAGCCGCAGCCGCGGCGCTGACCGCATCGGGGCGCGGCGCGGCGGAAATGCTAGGGGGGAGCGCGGTTGGCCCTCTACCGCGTCGAGGCGATCGTGCTGCGGTCGCGTGATATGGGCGAGGCCGACCGCGTCGTGACCTTGCTTGGGCGCGAGGGCGGCAAGGTGCGCGCCGTCGCCCGCGGGGCGCGCCGGCCGCGCAGCCGGCTGGTGGCGGCGACGCAGGCGTTCACGCGCGCGACGTTTTCCCTGTTCCGCGGCCGCGACCTGGACACGGTCAGCCAGGCCGAGCTCATCGACTCCTTCCGCGGCCTGCGCGAGGACCTTGAGGTCACGGCGCTGGCGGCCTGCGCGGCCGAGGTCACGGATGGTCTCCTGCCGGAGGGTGAGCCGCAGCCGGATGCGTACGCGCTGCTGGTGCAGGCGTTCACGGCCCTCCCCGCCGGCGGCGCGGCGGTGCTTTACGGGTACGTGCTCAAGTTCCTGGACGTGCTCGGCTACCGCCCGCGGCTCGATGCCTGCGTCTCCTGCTCCGGCGAGCTGGGGCCCGCGGGGCCCGCGGCGCCCGCGGCGGGCGCCGGCGACCCGGACGCCGCCGCGCCGGCCGCCGCCGCAAGCCCCGTACACTTCAGCTTCGCCCAGGGCGGCGCCGTGTGCCCGCGCTGCCGCGACGCCTCGGCGGTGGCGATATCGCGCGAATCCCTGGAGGCGATGCGCCGGCTCCTGGAGACGGACCTGGCGCTTGCCGCCCGGCTGCGCCTGCGCGCGGCGGCGCAACGGGAGATCGAGGCGGCCCTGGAAGGCTACGCCACGTGGCGGCTGGAGCGGCGCTTGAAGGCGTTCGAGTTCCTGAGGCTCGCGCGGGGCGCGGGGAAGGGAGGATGACGGCGTGGACGATCTGGCCAAGATCGACGTGATCAGGAAGCGGTTCGGGGTGACCTACCGTGAGGCCCTGTCGGCGCTGGAGCGGGCGAACGGGAGCGTCGCCCTGGCGCTGGCTGACCTGGAGGAGAGGGATCGTACCAGGAAAGAGCGAATCCAGGTTAAGGGTTCCGAGCTTGTGGACCGGGTGCGCGAGATCATCCACCAGGGGAACGTGACGCGCATCCGTATCCGGCAGGGCGACCGGGCGATACTGGAGATCCCGGTCACGGTGGGCGTCGTCGGCGCGCTGCTACTGCCCACGCTGGCGGTCGTCGGGGTGATCGCGGCGGTGGTCACGCAGTGCACGATCGAGGTCGAGCGGGCGCCGGGCGGGGAGCGGGCCGACGAAAAGGCCGGCGCCGCGCCGGAGAAGGGGGAGTGCCCGCCAAAGCCCGCTGACGACGACGGGGCGGACTGACGGGCGGATTGACAGCCGGCCTTGACGGCCGGGGGGGACCGCGGGAGCCGGCCTCCCGTCCCTGGCTGGCGCGTGGCGCCGGGGCGGGGGGTCCTTCGTATTAGGCCCGCGGGGGTCCATGCGCGGGGGCGCACCGGGTGGGCGCGCACCGGGCGCGGGGGCGCACGGCGCGAGTGAGGAGGGAGAACGATGAGCGACGCGGGCTCGCCGACGCTGCAGGCCCTGTCCTGGCATCTCAACGAGTTCTGGGGCAATCAGGGCTGCGCCGTGCTGCAGCCGTACGACATGGAGAAGGGCGCGGGCACGATGAACCCCAACACCTTCTTCCGCGTCCTCGGGCCCGACCCGTGGCGCGTGGCGTACCTCGAGCCGTCGCGGCGGCCCGCCGACGGCCGCTACGGCAAGAACCCGAACCGCCTGTACCAGCACCTGCAGTTCCAGGTCGTGCTCAAGCCCTCGCCCGCCGACGTGCAGGACCTGTACCTCGACAGCCTGCGCCGCCTGGGGTTGAGCCTTGACGCCCACGACGTCCGCTTTGTCGAGGACAACTGGGAGGCGCCGACGCTGGGCGCCTGGGGCGTGGGCTGGGAGGTCTGGCTTGACGGCATGGAGATCACCCAGTTCACGTACTTCCAGCAGATGGGCGGCTTCGAGGTGCGCCCGGTGGCCGTCGAGATAACCTACGGGCTGGAGCGGATCGGGCTTTTCGCCCAGGGCAAGGACGACATGCGCGAGCTTCTCTGGACCGACGGCCTCACCTACGGCGAGCTCTATCGCCAGAACGAGTTCGAGCAGTCAAGCTACGCCTTCGAGGCCGCCGACATCGGGGCGCTTCTGCGCATGTTTGACGAGTACGAGCGCGAGAGCGCCCGCGTCCTGGGGCTGGGCCTCATACTGCCGGCCTACGAGTACGCGCTCAAGTGTTCGCACGCCTTCAACCTGCTCGACGCGCGGGGCGCCCTCAGCGTGACCCAGCGCACCGACTACATCACGCGCGTGCGCGCCCTGACGCGCCGCGCGGCGGTGGCGCACGTCAAGCGGCAAAACGAGGCGACGGCCACCGCCGCCGGGGCCGCCGCCGCCGCGGCCGCGGCCGCGGCCGCCGGGGCCGCCGCGCAAGGGGGTGACGGGCAATGACCGACCAGGGCCACGAGGCGCAGCGCGACCTCCTTCTCGAGATCGGGGTCGAGGAGCTGCCGGCGCGGTGGGTCCGCCCGGGCCTTGACAGCATGGCCGCCCGCGCGCGGGAGCTCCTGGAGCAGGCCCGCCTGGCCCACGGCGCCCCGGTCACCTACGGCACCCCGCGCCGCCTGGCGCTTCTTCTGCCCGGCGTCGTCGCGCGCCAGGCCGACAGCGAGTCCTGGGCCCGCGGCCCAGCCAGGCACACCGCGTTTGACGACCAGGGGCGGCCGACCCGCGCCGCCGAGGGCTTCGCCCGCGGCCAGGGGGTCAACGTCAGCGAGCTCCTCATCCGGGCCACCCCGGCCGGCGAGTACGTCTTCGCGCCGCGCCGCGAGCAGGGGCGGCCGGCGCGGGAGGTGCTGCCCGGCGTCCTCGAGCGCCTCATCGGGGCCATCGCGTTCCCGGCCACCATGCGCTGGGGCGCCGGCGACTTCCGCTTCGGGCGGCCCATCCGCTGGGTTGTCGCCCTGCTCGGCCCGGACGTCCTGGGGTTTGAGGTCGAGGGCACGGGGGTGCGCGCGGGCCGCGCCACGCGCGGGCACCGCTTCCTGGCGCCGGGCGAGGTCGCGCTGGCCCACCCCGGCGAGTACGTGGAGCGCCTGCGCGCCGCGTTCGTCATCGTCGACCCCGCCGAACGCGAGGCGGCGATAAGAGAGCAGGTGGCCGCCGCCGCGCGTGAGGGCGGCGGGGAGGCGCTCGTCCGGCCCGACCTGCTCGAAGAGGTGGTGTTCCTCGTCGAGTGGCCCACCACCGTTTGCGGCCGTTTCGAGGAGCGCTGCCTGGCGCTGCCGCCGGAGGTGCTGGTGACGTCCATGGAGAGCCACCAGCGCTACTTCCCCCTCTGCGGCGGCTCGCCGCGCGACCTGCGCGCCGGCTTCGTCTGCGTCACCAACGCCGCCCCCGACCCCGCCGGGCTCGTGCGCGCCGGGCACGAGAAGGTGCTGCGGGCGCGCCTGGCCGACGCGCAGTTCTTCTTTGAGTCCGACCGGCGCGTCAGGCTGGCCGACCGCGTGCCAGCGCTGGAGAAGGTCCTGTTCCTGGAGCGGCTGGGCACCCTGCGCGACCGGGCGCTGCGCCTGGAATCGCTCGCGGGCGCGCTGGCGGCGCGCCTGGGCCTTGGCGGCGACGCCGCCGCCCTGGCCGGGCGGGCGGCGCTCCTGTGCAAGGCCGACCTGGTGACGTCGATGGTCGTGGAGTTCCCGTCCCTGCAGGGGGTCATGGGCCGCGAGTACGCGCTCCTCGGCGGCGAGGACGCGGCCGTCGCCGGCGCCATCTACGAGCACTACCTGCCGCGCTTTGCCGGCGACGAGCTGCCGCGCAGCATGGTCGGCACGGTGGTCGCCCTGGCTGACAAGGCTGACGCCGTCGTCGGTTGCTTCGGCGCCGGCATCAGGCCCACCGGCTCCGAAGACCCGTACGGGCTGCGGCGCCTGGGATCGGGCATCGTGGTCATCCTCGACCGCCTGGCGGTGCCGCTGCGCATCTCAGCTCTCCTTCAAATGGCGATCGACAACTGGTTCAATGCAGCGCCTCCGCGAGGCGACATCAACCTCTCCATTTCGCCCGCGGTGCGCGCCGAACTGGAGGTCTTCATGAGCGGCCGCGTGCGGGCGCTGCTCGAGGAGCGCGGCTCCCGCTACGACGTCATCGACAGCGTGCTCGCGGCGGGCTGGGACGACGTCCCCGGCGCCCTGCGCCGCGCCGCGGCGCTGACCGGCCTCATCGGCCGGCCGCGCGAGCTCGACGACGTGCTGACCGTGTTCCGCCGCGCGGCGCGGCTGGCGGGCGCGGGTCCGGCCGGCGGCGGCGCGGCCGACGACGCCCCGGGGCCGCGGACGCTCCCTGGCGTGCGCCTGGAGCTCCTGGCGGAGGCGGCGGAGCGCGACCTCTTCGAGGCGGTCGCCGCGCGCAGCGCCACCGCCCTCGCCGCGCTCAAGGACTCCGACCTCGACGGGTTCTTCGGCATCGTCGCCGGCCTGCGCTGCACCGTCGACCGCTTCTTCGACGAGGTTCTGGTGATGGCCGACGACCCCGCCGTGCGCGACAACAGGCTCGCCCTGCTGCGCGCCGTCGCCGGCCTGATGAGCGGGGTGGCCGACCTGGGCCGGCTGGCCGTGGGCTGACCGGCGGGAGGCTCCAGCACATTGGCGCTTTGGACCTGCGCCATTGAGGAAGGGTGAGGGGAATGCCTGATTCCAAGAACGTCTTCCTGTTCTCTGAAGGGAACGCCGGGATGCGTGACCTTCTGGGCGGCAAGGGCGCCAACCTGGCCGAGATGACGCGCATCGGGCTGCCGGTGCCACCCGGGCTGACGATCACCACCGCCGCCTGCAACCACTACTCCAGCACCAGGCGCTTCCCCGACCGCTTGATGGATGACGTGCGCCGGGCGCTCGGCGAGGTCGAGCGGGCGATGAACAAGCGCTTTGGCGACCCCGCCCGGCCCCTCCTGGTGTCGGTGCGCTCCGGGGCGGCCATCTCCATGCCCGGCATGATGGACACCATCCTCAACCTGGGCCTCAACGACAAGACTGTGGCCGGGCTGGCCGCCGCCACCGGCGACGAGCGGTTCGCCTACGACTGCTACCGCCGCCTTTGCACCATGTTCGGCAACGTCGTCGTGCACATCGAGGGCGCGCGCTTCGAAGAGGCTCTCGCGGCGGCGCGCGAGCGCCACGGCGCCGCAAGCGACGTGGATCTGCCGGCCGAGGCGCTCAAGGGCCTGACCTCGGAGTTCAAGGCCCTCATCGCCCGGGAATTTGGGCGCCCCTTCCCCGAGGACCCGCTGGAGCAGCTTGAGATGGCGATCCGGGCCGTGTTCGAGTCCTGGAACAACCCGCGCGCCGCGGTCTACCGGCGCATCAACCGCATCCCCGACGACCTCGGCACCGCCGTCAACGTCCAGGCGATGGTGTTCGGCAACATGGGCCAGGGCTCGGCCACCGGCGTGCTGTTCACGCGCAACCCGGCCACCGGCGCCCGCGAGCTGTACGGCGAGTACCTGGCCAACGCCCAGGGCGAGGACGTCGTGGCGGGCATCCGCACCCCGCGGCCCATCGCCGCGCTCCAGGGCGAGATGCCGTCCGTGTACGCCGAGATCGAGAGCACGTGCAAGCTCCTCGAGGACCACTACCGCGACCTGCAGGACATCGAGTTCACCGTCGAGTCCGGGCGCCTTTACATCCTGCAGACCCGCGCCGCCAAGCGCACGGCGGCGGCGGCGGTCAAGGCCGCCTGGGACATGACCGCTGAGGGGCTGATCACCCGCGAGCAGGCGCTCCTGCGCATCGAGCCCGACCAGGTGACAAGCCTCCTGCACCGCACCATCGACCCGCGGGCGAGGCTTGACGTCTTCGCCACCGGGCTCCCGGCGTCGCCGGGCGCCGCCAGCGGCGAGGTCGTATTCGACGCCGACCGCGCCGAGGCGCTCGGCCAGGACGGCAGGCGCCTGATCCTCGTGCGGCCCGAGACGACGCCCGACGACATCCACGGCATCCTGGCCGCGCAGGGCATCCTCACCAGCCGCGGCGGCATGACCTGCCACGCCGCCATCGTCGCCCGGCACATGGGCAAGCCGTGCGTGGTGGGCTGCGAGGCGCTGCGCATCGACCTGCAGCGCCGCGAGTTTCGCGCCGGCGACCGCGTCTTTTGCGAGGGCGACGTCATCTCCATCGACGGCGCCACCGGCCGCGTCATCGCCGGCGAAGTGCCGGTGGTCGACCCCGAGTTCAGCCCGGAGTTCTCGGGCATCCTCGACTGGGCCGACGCGGTGCGCCGGCTGGGGGTCGAGGCCAACGCCGACACGCCCCAAGACGCCGCGCGGGCGCGCGAGTTCGGGGCGCACGGCATCGGGCTCTGCCGCACCGAGCACATGTTCATGGCCCCCGACCGCCTCCCGGTGGTCCAGGCGATGATCATGGCCGAGACGGCGGCGGAGCGCGAGGCGGCGCTGGCCCGCCTCTTGCCCATGCAGCAGGGCGACTTTGCGGGCATCCTGGAGGCGATGGCCGGCTACCCGGTGACCATCCGCCTGCTCGACCCGCCCCTGCACGAGTTCCTGCCCGACGTTGAGGAGCTCTCCCTGGCCGTCGAGCGGCTGCGCGCGGCGCGCGAGCACGGGGCGGCCATCGACGAGGCGGATCTCGCTGCCAAGGAGGGGCTCCTGCGCAAGGCGCGCGCCCTGGCCGAGTTCAACCCCATGCTCGGCCTGCGCGGCTGCCGGCTGGGCATCCTGTTCCCGGAGATATACCGCATGCAGGCGCGCGCCATCTTCCACGCCACCGCCGCCCTGCGCCGCCGCGGCGTCGACGCCCGGCCCGAGGTGATGATCCCGCTGGTGGGCATTGAGGGCGAGATCGCCGCCACGGGCGCCATGGTGCGCGAGGAGGCGGACCGCGCAAGCAAAGAGACGGGCATCGACGTGCACTGCCCGGTCGGCACGATGATCGAGCTGCCGCGCGCGTGCCTGGTCGCCGACCAGGTCGCCCGCCACGCCGAGTTCTTCTCGTTCGGCACCAACGACCTGACGCAGACGACGTTCGGGTTCTCGCGTGACGATGCCGAGGCCAAGTTCCTGGGCCCGTACCTCGAGCAGCACCTGCTGCCCGACAACCCGTTCGCCGTCCTCGACGTGGACGGCGTCGGCCAGCTGATCGCCATGGCCGTGGAGAAGGGCCGCAAGGCGCGGCCCGACCTGCGCATCGGCATCTGCGGCGAGCACGGCGGTGACCCGCGGTCGATCGAGTTCTGCCACCGCGCCGGCCTCGACTACGTGAGCTGCTCGCCGTTCCGCGTGCCCGTCGCCCGGCTGGCGGCGGCGCGGGCGCGCGCCCGCGAGCTGGCGCGGGAGACGGCGCCGCGCGGGGAGTGAGCGGGGCGACAGAGCGGGGCGCGCGGCGGGCGGGGAGGGAAGGGGCGTGGGCGACCTGGACGGGGCGATTCGCCTGAGGAGCGAGGAGATCGAGGCGCTGACGCTGTCGCCGTTCGCGCAGCGCAGCGCGGACGCGGTGCGGGGTCGCGACGAGGCGCCGTGCCCGATCCGCACCGCGTACCAGCGCGACCGCGACCGCATCATCCACTGCAAGGCGTTCAGGCGCTTGAAGCACAAGACGCAGGTGTTCATCTCCCCGGAGGGCGACCACTACCGCACGCGCCTGACCCACACCCTGGAGGTGGCGCAGATCGCGCGCACCATCGCCCGCGGGCTGCGCCTGAACGAGGACCTGACCGAGGCCGTGGCGCTGGGCCACGACCTCGGCCACACGCCGTTCGGCCACGCCGGCGAGGCGAGCCTGGACGAGGTCGTGAAGAAGTGCGGCGTCGCCGCCGGCTTCCACCACAACCTCCAGAGCGTGCGCGTGGTGGACGAGCTGGAGGGGGAGGGCGGGCTGAACCTCACGACGGCCGTGCGCGAGGGCATCAAGTATCATTCCCCGGGCTATGAGCAGCCGGCGACGGCCGAGGGCCGGGTGGTGCGGCTCGCCGACCGCATCGCGTACATCAACCACGACATCGACGACTCGCTGCGGGCGGGCATTCTCCGCCTGGCCGAGCTGCCGCCGGAGTGCCTGGACGTCCTGGGAGCGGCCCACCGGCGGCGCATCGATACCATGGTGCGGGACGTCATCAGCGCCAGCGGCGGGCGGGCCGAGGTTGCGATGAGCGGCGATGTGGGCAACGCGACCGAAAAGCTGCACGATTTCCTGTTTGAGCGCGTATATGACATTGAATCGCCGGCCAAGCGCGAGGAGCGCAAGGCGCGGCGGCTGCTGGAGGAGCTGTTCCGGTTCTACCTCGACAACCCGGGCGAGGTGCCGGGCGCGCCGCCCCTGGAGGGCGAGCGCCCCGGCCCGGCGCTGCTCCAGGCCATCGTTGACTACGTCGCGGGCATGACTGACCGCTTCGCCATCGCCCAGTACCAGCGCCACTTCATACCGGCGCCGTGGTCGGTCGATGACCCCGGCGGGGTGGCCGGAGAAGCAGGATTTGGTGCCCGTGCGGCGAAGGAGTAGTCCTAAGCACGGACAAGGGTGATAGCGATGGGGGGAGGCATTCCGCAGGATCTGCTGGAGCGCATTCGCGAGCGGACGGACATCGTCGCCCTGATCGGGGAGTACGTCCAGGTCAAGCGACGGGGCAGGAACTATGTCGGGCTGTGCCCCTTTCACGAGGAACGCGCCCCCTCGTTCACCGTGTCGCCCGAGAAGCAGATGTTCTACTGTTTCGGGTGCCAAGCGGGCGGGAGCGCCTTCAACTTCGTGATGCTGAAGGAAGACCTCCCATTCGCCGGCGCCGTTCGCTTCCTGGCTCGGCGGGCCGGGATCACGCTGCCCGAAGATGACACGCCCGAGGCGCGGCGCAGGGAGAGCGAGCGGGCAGCCCTCCTGCGAGCCATGGAATTGGCAGCCCGCTATTTTTGCGCCCGCCTGGGCGACGCGGCGGGGGAGAAGGCGCGGCGCTACCTGGAGTCGCGCGGGCTCGACGCGGCGACCATCGCGGCCTTCCGGCTGGGGTACGCGCCGCCCGTGTGGCGCGGCCTCAGCGATGCCCTGGCCGGGCGCGGCATCGCCGCCGAGGTGCTGGAGAGGTGCGGGCTTGCGGCGCGGTCCACCGCCGGCGAGGGGCTGTACGACCGCTTCCGCGACCGGCTGATGTTCCCGATCACCGACCGGCGCGGCCGCGTCATCGCGTTCGGCGGGCGGGCCCTGGACGAGGGCGCCGGGCCCAAGTACCTGAACTCGCCCGAGACGCCGCTTTTTGCCAAGCGGCGGGCGCTTTACGGGTTCGACCGCGCCCGCGACGTCATGGCCCGCCAGGGCGAGGCCGTGGTCGTGGAGGGGTACCTTGACCTGATCGCCTGCCACCGCGCCGGCGTCAGCTGGGCGGTGGCATCGCTCGGGACGGCCCTGAGCCAGGAGCAGGCGATGGAGCTCAGCCGGCTGGCGCGGCAGGTCGTCATCGCCTACGACGCTGACAGCGCCGGCTCAGCGGCCACGCTGCGCGGGCTGGAGATCCTCCAGCGGCTGGGGGCGCGGTTGCGGGTGGCCGAGCTTGAGCCGGGCGAAGACCCTGACTCGCTTTTGCGCAAGCAGGGCGCCGCGGCCCTCAAGGCGACGCTGGAGGCGGCGCTGCCGCTTTACGAGTACCGGCTGCGGCGCGCCGTCGAGGGGCTGGACACCGGGTCGGTTGAGGGGCGGGTAGTGGCCGTGCGCCGCATCGTGCCAGTGCTGGCCGGGGTCGAGGACGCCGTCGAGTGCGCGGAGTACCTGACTGTGGCGGCGCGCCGCATCGGCGTGGACGTCGACGCGCTGCGGGCCGAGGTGGCGCGCCACGCGCGCGGCGCCACGGCGCGCGGGGCCGCCGGGCATAGAAGCGGGGCCGGTTGGCATAATAGGAGGGACAATGAAGCAATTATGCCAGCCGATGCCGCTCGCGGGGCCGCTGGCGCGGCGGCCGCCGCGGCTGCCGGCAAGGCCCCCGGCGCGACTGCTGGCTCGGCCTCTCAAGCCGCCGAGCGCCAGCTTCTGGCGCTCTTGGTGCAAGACCCGGCCCGCGCGCTGGCCCTGGGCGGCAGCGTCTCGGCCGAGGACTTCACTGACCCCGTGCACCGGGCGGTGGCGGGGGCGCTCTTCACGGCCGTGGCCGAGGCCGCCGCGGGCCGCGAGCCGGCGGCGGCGGCGGCGGTGGCCAGCGGGGTGACGGTCGGCGGCGCCGTGGCCGGCGACGAGGCGGCGGCGCGCCTGGCGGCGCGGCTGGCGGTCGAGGAGGTGCCGGCGACGGGGGCGCGCGGGCTCCTAGACCTGGCGCGGGTGCTGCGCGAGGAGCCCTCGCGGCAGCGGGTGGTCGAGCTGCGGCGGCGCATCGCCGAGCTCGATGGCCGCGGCGAGCCGGTGCCGCCGGAGCTTTTGGCCGAGCTCCACGAGCTCCTGCGCGCGACCAAGACGGCGCCGCGGGCGGGGTGAGGGCCCTGCTTCGCGGGCGGCGCGGTGGCGGGTGGCGCCGCGCGCGGGGCGATCCGGTGGCGAAAGGGGGGTTGACGAGGATGGCAGAACTCGGGCCGAAGATCGAGGAGGTCAAGGCGCTCATCGAGAAGGGCAAGTCAAAGGGCGTACTGACGTACACCGAGGTCATGGACGCGTTGCAGGGCGTCGACCTCAGCCCCGACCAGATCGATGACCTCTATCAGAAACTGGCCGACATGGGCATCGAGGTCATCGAGGAGGGCAAGGAGGAGGTCGAGGCGCTGGAACGCGAGCACGCGGTCGAGACGCCGGAAGAGGAAGCGCACGGCGAGATCGCGGTGCCCGAGGGCATCACCCTCGACGACCCCGTCCGCATGTACCTGAAGGAGATCGGCCGCGTGCCGCTGCTGAGCTCCGAGGACGAGATCGAGCTCGCCCGGCGCATCGAGCGCGGCGACGAGGAGGCCAAGCGGCGGCTGGCCGAGGCCAACCTGCGCCTGGTGGTGAGCATCGCCAAGAAGTACGTCGGCCGCGGCATGCTCTTCCTGGACCTCATCCAGGAGGGCAACCTCGGCCTGATCAAGGCGGTCGAGAAGTTCGACTACCGCAAGGGGTACAAGTTCAGCACCTACGCCACGTGGTGGATCCGGCAGGCGATCACGCGGGCCATCGCCGACCAGGCGCGCACCATCCGCATTCCGGTGCACATGGTCGAGACCATAAACAAGCTCATCCGCGTGTCGCGCCAGCTCCTGCAGGAGCTCGGCCGCGAGCCGACCCCGGAGGAGATCGCGACCCAGATGGGCATCCCCGTCGAGCGCGTGCGCGACATCATGAAGATCGCGCAGGAGCCGGTGTCGCTTGAGACGCCCATCGGCGAGGAGGAGGACAGCCACCTGGGCGACTTCATCGAGGACCAGGAGGCGCCCGCCCCGGCCGAGGCGGCGTCGTTCCTGCTCTTGAAGGAGCAGCTTGAGGAGGTCCTGGAGACGCTGAGCCCGCGCGAAAAGCGCGTGCTGCGCCTGCGCTTTGGGCTGGACGATGGGCGCGCCCGCACGCTGGAGGAGGTCGGCCAGGTGTTCGGCGTGACCCGCGAGCGCATTCGCCAGATCGAGGCCAAGGCGCTGCGCAAGCTGCGCCACCCCAGCCGCTCCAAGAAGCTGAAGGACTATTTGGATTAGGGGCTCGGTCCACCCTGAGGATCGCACAGTGTTCTAGCAGTGAGGGCCGAACCGGCTTGTCGAGCCGGGCGGCCCTTTCCGCATTCCCAGGCAGTCGATGAATGTAACCCTGGCTGATCCAATGTAGGGCGGGAGTGGGAATACGCTGTGCAACCGGTCCTGCCGTCAGGCGACCGCGGGAGAAGGTTGGCGATCCTCTCCTCGACCGGCTGCTGCACCACAGCCACGTCCTCAACATCCGCGGCAGAACTACCGCCTGCGCGAGAAGTGTTCAGCTAGCCTTCCTAATCCCACACTCGCCTTTGACTTGGCTTCCAGTTTCCCCAGGTATTCGGTGACGGTATCGGTCGGCCGCCTCCCCATGTTGCGGTAACCGCGGTGGGGGCGCTCGTTGTTGTAGTGGTCGAGCCAGGCGTCGAGGTCAGCCTGGAGCCGGTCGACGGTGTCGTAGAACCGTTCGCGGAAGGTCGTGCGGAAGAACTCGTCCAGAGCGGTGCGATTGAAGCGCTCGACGAAGCCGTTGGTCTGCGGCCGGCGCACCCTCGTCTTCCGGTGCTCGATGTCGTTGAGCGCCAGGTAGACCTCATACGGGTGAGCCTCCGTGCCGCAGTACTCGCGACCGTTATCCGTCAGCACCGCGTTCACCTCGAGCACCTTGCGGACCTGAACCGGCAGGCGATGGCGTGGGTCAACGGCGTGGCCAACTTGAGACTTCACGGCACGACCGGCGAGAGGCCGGTGGACCGGTTCAAGAGGGAGGAGCTGCAGCCGGTCGCGCCGCGGGTCCTGGCCGAGCACCTGGCCGACGAGGAGCGCCAGGTCGGCCCCGACGGCTTCGTGTCGTACCGGGGAAGTCGCTACGGCGTGTCATGGCGGTTCGCCGGCCGCACGGTGCGGGTGCGGGTCAAGGCCGGCGTGGTCGAGCTGTGGCTCGGCGAGAGGAAGCTTGGCAGCCACAAGCTGGCGCCGGCGGGGGCGACGGTCCCCGTTGCCCGGCAGTGGGATGAGCTCCCCGTGGTCAGCAGCCGGCCGCGGGCGCGGCCCGTGGGGGTCAAGCTGCCCGACCCAGCCGTCGAGGTCAGGTCGCTTTCGGCCCACGAGGCCGCCGCCGGGGGTGATGCCGGACGATCGTCGCCGAGCAGGCGCGCGCCCGCCTGGAGGCTCTGGGGCTGACACAGGCGGCGGCCGTCCTGGACGGCCGGCTCGACGTCGCATCGCAGAACACTTGCTCTTACGCCGAGTCCCTGGCCGACCTCCTGGAGGCGGAGGTGAGAGCCCGGCGCGAGCGCTACCTGAAGGCCCGCACCGGGCTGGCGCATTTCCCGTTCCACAAGACACTGGACGCGTTCGACTTCGCCTTTCAGCCGTCGGTGGACGAGCGCCTGGTCAGGGAGCTCGCCGGCCCGGCCTTCCAGCCGCGAAACGGCGAACATCGTGCTGCTGGGCCCGCCCGGGACGGGCAAGACGCACCTGGCGGTGGCCCTGGGCATGCAGGAGTGGCCAACGGGTTCGGCGCCTACTTCACCACTGCCTACGCCATCGTCGAAGACCTGCGCCGGGCCTACGAGGAGCACCGCCTGGAACGGTGCATGCGCGTCTATCTCGCGCCCCGCGTCTTGATCATCGATGAGGTCGGCTACCTACCGCTCAACCCGGCGGGCGCCACGGCGTTCTTCCAGCTCGTCTCCGCCCGCTACGAGAAGGGCAGCATCGTGCTGACCTCAAACAAGGGCTTTGGAGACCGGGGGGAGGTCTTCGGCGACCAGGTCATCGCCACCGCCATCTTGGACCGGCTGCTGCACCATTCACACGTGATCAACATCCGCGGCGATAGCTCAGAGGCTACGACCTGGCGGCCACTTGCATGGAATGTTCGCCCTGGGACAAGTCTCTCCTGTCGCGTATCCCCTATTCCGTGAGCGATTTGCGTCGCCCGCCTGCGGCAACCCTGCGTGCCCGCCCAAGAAAGCGCCGGAGTTTTAGTCAGACTTGACTTCCGAGCAGGATTCTGGCCCCTCACCCCAGAATCCATGTCATAGTGGCAGACCCACAATTGAGTTGCCCCGAGTGGGGCGCACGAGCGCTTCCACCCGCGTGAACGGGGACTGGCGCGCCAATCAGCGTGACTCCCGGCACGAGAGCGGAGGCGGGTGCCCTTGGGCACAGGGCATGTAGAGCGATGAGCGGCGGCCTGTGATGGTCACCGGGGCCGCCGGGAGCCAGGGTGAAACCTCCTACATGTACCGGCTGAGGCCGGTACTTTGTTCTTGCCCCTGGGCCCGCATCAGACACGGCCTGCCACCCGCTAATATGAGGAGGTGCCTCCATGCGCAGATCCTGGGCCTGGCTCCTGGTTGCAGCATTGCTCTTCACCCTGGTCACACCCCTTCCGGCGGCGGCGACGGTCGTGGACCCCCCGGAGGAGCAAGAAGACCTCGCGGGGCGGGGCTTCCATCTTGACGGCGGCAGCCTGACCACGACCTCACTTGGGGCGTGGGGCGGCGCCGACGTAGCATTGGGCGATCTGCGCTTTGACGCCGATGCCGGCCTGGAGGTATACTTCTTCGGCGTCGACATGAGCCAGATAAACTACGATGGCGCCTGGGGCTGGCCGCCAGTCGCGACCGACTACGGCGCGGCGGTGCAAACCGGTATCACCGGTCGCGCGACCCCGGGCATGGGCTCCGGCAACAGCGCGTGGGTGAGCATCAACAGCTGCGGCACGCACGGGGCGTGGAACGACCAGGGCGGCAGGTACACCAACGCCGACGGCTACCGGTCATTCCTGTTCCAGGACTGGTACCGGGCGCAGACGGGCGGCCAGGTCGGGGCATTCCCCTGCCACCAGTACAATGCCGAGCTGCACATGGGCCCCGCCGGCGACGAACCGGAGTGCGACACCCTGGACGTGTTCCTGCGCGTGACGCCGCAGGGCGGCGGCGCCTACCGCGTCGAGACGTGGTCGCGGCTGCACAAGTCGTCGGCCCGCCTGGAGGGCTGCCCGTGGGAGTGGAACGCCAACGAGGCGACCACGGCCCTCAACGGCGGCTGGCGGCCCACGTACGACGCCTCGTTCATGACCACCAGCGGCAACGACTTCAGCGACGTCGCGCCATACATCGGCATCTCCAACTGGGGCGTCACGCAGGTCGAGTCACACACGGTGGGCTGGGACAAGATCGTCGTCCTCGGCCAGCCGCGCGAGGTCTGGGTTGACGACGACTACGCCGCGGACGGCGATAACGACGGTCACTTCTGGGGCGAGGACGCCTTCGCCGGCATCCAGGACGGCGTCGACGCCGTGGCCGATGACGGGACGGTGCACGTGGCGAGCGGCGCCTATGCCGGCGGCATCCTCATCGACAAGCCACTCACCCTCGACGGCGCGGGGACCGGCTCCGGCGTCGGTGCCGGCATGGTTCCGGGCTTTGACTCGTACCAGATGGGCATGCATATCACCGCGCCGGGCGTCGCCGTGAGCGGCCTGGCGTTTGACGGCCTCGTCCGGGAGAACCCCGGCCTGGCGGCCCAGTACGGCGTGCTGCTGTCGGCGGGCGAGGCGGCGCTGTCCGACCTCCTCGTGGGCAACTTCGCGTTCGGCATCGGCACCGCCTACGACATCGATGTCGATGACTGCGCGATCGACGGCTGCGCGTTCACCGGCATCACCTCCAGCGGCATCTACTTCAACCCCGGGGCCGACGACAACCTCGTCACCGCGTGCGACATCGCCGCGGGCTGGGAGGGCATCGTCCTCGACAGCTCATCGGGGAACTGGTTTGAGTCGGTCGCCATCAGCGGCGCGACCCACGGCATCGCCACCTACGCCAGCGAGGGGAGGCCGCCGTCGGGCAACACGTTCCTGGACGTGGCGTTCACCGGCGTCGGCGACGCGGCGCCGACCGTCGCGGTCACTTCCCCGGTCGCCGGCGACCGGTTCATTGGCGGCACTGAGACTGAGATCGCCTGGACGGCCAGCAGCGAGCTGGCCGGCCAGAACTGCGACCTTGAATACACCTACGAGGGCGGGTCGTGGGCCGGGATCGCCTCCGGCGTCGCAGGCACGGCCTACACGTGGCTTCTGCCCGACGAGCGGCTCACCGGCGTTCAGGTGCGGGTGTGGGCCGTCGACGCCGACCTGAACCGCGTGGGCGCCGTCTCGGGCACGTTCGACATCTTCCCCACCGGCTGGGGCGACCGCGATGGTGGGGATGGCGGGGACGGCGGGGGCACCCTGCCGCCGGCAGTCCTACCGGGCGTGTCGGCGGACGTCAGTGTTGACGATGGCGGGACGGCCGCCTCGCCCGACGGCGCGCTCGAGGTCGATTTCGCGCCCGGCGCGGCCCCCGAGGACGGGGCCCTGACTATCACGGAACCTGATGAGGACACCCCGCCTCACGCCGGCATGGTGTGCATCGGCGGCAAGGTGTACGACATCACCTTCGAGAACGACGATGGCGACCACGTCCGGCAGTTCTCGGCGCCCATCTCGCTGACGTTCAAGTATGACGCCGCGGACCTTGGGGGGCTGGACCCCGCCGACCTCCTGATCTACTACTGGGACGAGGACCTTGAGGCATGGGTCGCCCTGCCCACCACCTGGGACCCGGAGACGGGGACGGTGACGGCCGTGACCGACCACCTCACCATGTTCGCCCTGATGTATGGGGAGGACATGCCCCGCCTCTCTGACATGGCCGGGCACTGGGCGGCGGCCGAGGTCCTGAAGCTGGCCTCGCTGGGCATCGTCTCGGGCTACGATGACGGCACGTTCAGGCCCGACCTGCAGGTAACGCGGGAGCAGTTCGTGAAGATGGTCGCCGTGGCGATGGGGCTTGTGCCCGTGGCGACCCCGTCGCTCACCTTCGCCGACGCCGGCGATGTCTCCAGCTGGGCCGCGGGGTACGTCCAGGCGGCATTCGCGCGGGGGATCATCGAGGGGTTGGACGGCAACCGGTTTGCCCCCCAGTCCCCGGTCAGCCGCGCCCAGGCGGTGGTCATCATCATGCGCGCCCTGGACCGTCAGGTCAACGGCGGCTCGACCAGCTTTACTGACGACGCCGCCATCCCGGAGTGGGCCAAAGGCGCCGTCGCCGCGGCCGTCGAACTGGGTATCACCACGGGTACCGGGGGCGCGTTCCTGCCCAATGACAACTGCAACCGCGCCCAGGCGGCGGCCATGATCAGCCGCATGCTCGACGTGAAATAGGGGCGCACGCCCGAAGACCACCACGCTCGCTATCCAGGGGGGCCGGCCACGGCCCCCCTGGTCTTTTACCCGGGCTTCACCGCCGCGGACCGGCGAGCCTGGACGGCACTGCCCGCGTTCTCCTCCCCCGGCCACCACCGCTATCCGCCAGAAACGCCCACTTGACGCGGATCGGCGAAAAGGAACCCCAGTCCCCACCACAGAACTGCCCACAGTGCCGCTTACTTCCAGGCGGGCGGGCATATACCTTGAGTGACGGCTTGGACAGGGTGGCCGGGCCGGCCGGGATGGCCAAGGCGGCCGGGATGGCCAAGGCGGCCCTGCGGCAACGGCGGCCGCAGAGGGAGGTATGGGCATGAAGAGGGCGTGGGGCGGGCTCTTGACCGTGGTCATCCTGACGATTCTTGTAGCGCCGCTGCCGGCGGCGGCAGTGGTGGCGGAGACGCTGCCACAGGATCGGGTGGCCCTGGACGGCGTGGGCTTCCACCTGGAGGGCGGCGAACTCGAGATCACCCCCTCGGTGTGGGGTGCGGGTGGCGCAGGCGAGGGGCTGGGGCCGGTCGTCGCCCCCAGCGTGTCGGGACCGGTCACGCCCGCGGGCGGCGGCCTCGAGTCGGCCGACGGCCTGTTTGAGGCCTCCTTCGGCGCCGGGGCGGTGGATGACGACCTGACGCTGACCATCGCGGTCCCGGGCGCGGACGTGCCGCCGCACGCCGGCATGATCCGCATCGGCGACCGCGTGTACGACGTGACGCTTGAGGACGACGAGGGCAACCCGGTCACGGATTTTGCGGGCCCGGTAACGCTCAGCTTCAACTTCACGGCGGCCGACCTGGACGGCATTGACCCCGCGGACCTGCGCGTCTTCCACTTCGACGAGGACCTCGGCGCGTGGGTCGCCCTCCCCGGCAGCGTCGACGCCGGCGCGGGGACGGTAACGGCGACGACGGACCACCTGACGCTCCTGGCCCTGATGCACAAGGAGGGCATGCCGCGGCTTCTGGACGTGCGCGGGCACTGGGCTGAGGTCGCGGTGCTGAAGCTCGTCTCGCTGGACATCATCTCGGGGTACGACGACGGCACCTTCCGGCCGGCCGAGCGCGTGACGCGGGAGCAGTTCGCCAAGATGGTCGTGCTGGCTATGGGGCTGGCGCCGGTCGCCGCGCCGGGCCCGGCCTTCGACGACGCCGGCGACATCTCCCCCTGGGCCGCCGGTTACGTGCAGGCCGCCGTCGAGGCCGAGATCATCTACGGCATGGACGGCAACCGCTTCTGCCCGCAGGCGCCGGTCGACCGCGCCCAGGCGGCGGTCATGCTCATCCGCGCGCTCAAGATCAGGCCAGCGGCCGCGTCGACGACGTTCGCCGACGACCCGGCGATCCCCGCCTGGGCCAGGGGCTGCGTCGTCGAGGCGGCAAAGCGGGGCATCGTCACCGGGTTCGAGGACAACACCTTCCGCGCCGACCTGACGTGCGACCGCGCGCAGGCGGCGGCGATGATCGCGCGCTTCCTGGCCGTGCCGTAAGCGCCGCTGCCGGCGGACGGGCCGGGCCCCGCCAAGCCCGGCCCCCGCCAGGCCCGGCGTTTTGGGGGAGCCACCCGGTGGCTCCCCCGTTGCGTTTGTCCGGCCTCTTTCCCCAGCCCAACCCCATCCCCCGCAACCTCTTTCCCCGGTCCAACCTCAACTCCACCCACCCGCCGCCGATAACCACTGTAGGGCAGACCCCTGCCCGGCAAAACATAGAACAGCGACCCTTCCGAAAAAGGCCAACCACCCGCGAGGGTGGGGCGCAAAGCCACGGGACTCGCGGCCGCGCGAGCCGGCCGGGCTGCCGGAGGGGGCCTCCCCGGTGGGGCCCCTCGTTTCGGAACAAGGGTCCCGCAGGGAGGTCTCAGTCGTGGTCCAGTACGATGACAAACGCCCGCCCCTGCCGTTCAGGCCGGCGGGGTGCCTCGCGGTGCTCCTCGTGGTGGCGCTTTTCGTCATCCCGCCGGCGGCGTGCGCGGCCGCCACGGGCGCCACCGTCACCCCTCCTGCCGCTGACGCCGGTGCCGCGGCGTGGCTGCTGGCCCAGGTCAACGTCGAGCGGCGGGCCGCCGGTCGTGAGCCGCTGGTGGCCGACCCCGCCCTGGCCGATGTGGCCGCCGCGCACGCCCGCGACATGATCGCCCGCCAGTACTTCGCACACATCGCCCCCGGCGGCGCCACGCCGGCCACGCGGCTCCATCGTGCGGGCATTCACTTTCAGGCGGCGGGCGAGAACCTCGCCGGCCACACCAGCGTCGCCGGGGCGCACGCGATGCTCATGGCCAGCCCCGGCCATCGCGCCGTAATCCTGGGCCCCGCGTTCACCCGCGCGGGCATCGCCGTGGTCCCCGGCGGGCCCTACGGCCTGATGATCGTCGAGGTGTTCATCGCTCCCCCGCAGCAGCGCCCGCTGCCGAGCTTGGCGGCGCCCCCCGCTGACTGACGGGCCCGGCCGCACTCGGCGGGGGGATTACGGGGATTTCCGGGATCGACTTTCTCGGCGTGGGCAGGCCCTTGGCCCATGCCTCAGCCACGCCCAGCGCCTCCAGGGCGCTTTGGGCCCGGGCGCAGGCCTCCCGCCCCACCTCCTCGCGGGCACGCACCGCGATGGCGTGAGCAGCGACCCGGAACATGGGAACGTCATTCACCCCGTCGCCGATGGCGACCACGCGGTCGGCCCGCAGGCCGCGCCCGCTGAGCACCGCCATGAGGGCGCGTCCCTTGTCGGCATGGGCGGGCAGGCAGTCTATGGAATCGGGGTGCTCGTACATCCTTATGCCGCTGCCGTCCTCCAGCCACATCACCGATTCATCCGGCCCCAGGCGAATCCCGCCGAGGAGCGACCAGGCGCTGGCGAGGAGGGCTTCAACACGGTCGGCGGGAACCTCAGGGGCGGCGATGATCGTGCACTGGATGTGGTTGGCGCGCTGGAAGTCCACGCTCGCCTCCAGGTTCGCTTGGAGGTCCGCCTGCTTCCCGACCAGCCACTCCTTCTGCGCCTTCCCCGCCGGGAACTCCAGGCACGTCGGGCGAGCCCCTTCCCGCCACGTCACGCGGCAGCCATTCTCGCTGACGTATGTGAGTCGCTCCGGGTCCAGGCCGAGCTGGCTTTCAGCGAAGGTCCGCAGGTAGGCGTCGTCCTTGCCTGAGGCGAGGATGATCGTGCCGCCCCCGGCCAGCACCGCCCTCAGCCTGGCGCACACGTCCCGCGGCACGCGACCGGTCCCGTCGCGCAGCGTCCCATCGACATCCAGGGCCAGTGTCCAGCCGCTCCAGTGCGACGCCTGCCCCCGGGCACCGCCGGCCGCAGGCGCGCTTTCCCACAGCTCGTCGCACAGGATCTCGACCAGGTCGCCCGGCACGACCTCCGAAATGGCGAACTCTTCGTTCAGCGAGTGCCAGCCGCGGGTTGGCACCCGGCCCGGCAACTCTTGCTGCAGGAACTGGCGCAGCTGGCGCTTGGCAATCTCGATGCTATGAGGGTTCTTGGCAGTAGCCTTGGCGCCGTCGGTGATCACGTACACCGGCACCGGCGGCTTGAGGGAGGCCGCGAGCTGGGCGACCATGCGACAGCCGCAGCTTGACACAATGCTACCATCGGGGCAGACCACCTCGCAGCCCATCAGGACAGCCCCGATGTTGCACGAGGACAACACTGTGAACAGGAGAGAACTGGTCACGGCTGTGATTGGGTAGGGTATGTCGGCCTTGGATTGGCCCTCAAGGATGAACAGGTAGTCGATCTCGACGATGCCCCGGATGGTGGTGGCGTATGCCTTGAACTCACGGCCGCGTTCGTAGAGCTCCTTCAGCGCGGCGATCACCGGACCGCTGTACGAGAAAAGCAGGAAATTCGCCGGGGTGATCTCGGCCAACCTGTCGGCGGCCTTGGCGGCTGTCTGCCGCAGGGATTCCCGGCGGAGCCTCGCGAACCTGGCGACAGTCTGCCTCACCTGGTCGCGCCACTCGGGCGTCTGCGGGACGGCCAGAACGGCCTCAACCGCCCGTTGCAGCGCGATAGCCTGGGGCTGTTCGCGCCGCACCTCGTTCATCGCCGCGATGCTCTTTTCGACCAGGGGGAGGCTGAGGTTCGAGCGGCACAGGGCGTTCACGGTACTGGTATAAAAGCCGACCAGATCGCTAGAGCTTCTGATCCGGTAGAGGCTCCGTGCCTGGGCCCAGAACCCGGCCTGCAGCAGCTCCGGGACTGACGCGTCGCCGCCCGGGAGCACGGTGAGGGTCACCCGCTCGAAGCCTTCAAACTGGATGTCCTTCCGCGGCAGCACGGGCTGGATGAGCTTGAGCTCTGTTTCGAGGTCGCTCACGACGGTTTCGCCAAGGAAGCGTAGCAGTTCCGGGTCGGGCACCTTGACGGTGACGGCGATGTTCCGGTCCCGCGGCCTCACATTGGCGACGGTTCGGTGGATGACCCAGTGATAGCGGCTCAGCAGGGGCAGCCTGCCCCGGCGCCCCCGCCACTCGCGCAGGGGGGCCCGGTCAGAGCTCAGGTCACAGGCGTCAGCGACGCGCAAGAGCGCCGTGAGCCAGCCCTCAATGCCAACCAGCCCAGCCGGCAGTTCGCCCGACCCCTCCTTGGTGTGGTGACGCACCATGATCTGCACCGTGGAGACGGTCGTCCACGGGATCTTGCCGGCAAGCCCCCGTCGGTGTATGATGTCATCCACCATTTGCTCGGAGAACGTGCCATGCAGGTGCCGCTCACTCAGACTGTGGCACTTGACCAGTCCCACATCGTGCATCAATGCGGCAAGGAACAGGGCATAGACCTCATCTTCTGACAGGCGGTAGCGGCTGTCGCCAAGGAGCAGGGCGGCCATGAACAGAAGGTCGAGGCTATGCCCGGTGTGGTGGAACACCAACTCGTTCAGCCATCCCGTCTTGGGCGACTTGGTGGCATGGTCGAACCGCTGCTGGACCTCCCGCCGTACCTTGTCAAGTATGTCTTTCTTGTCTGCGCTCAGATCCGGGAACAAGGGATAGAGGTCCTGGAGCTTCCTCATACGCCGGCCTCCTCTTGATTGCGCGCGGGGCAAGCCGAGCCTTGCCGGTCCCGGATTATTCTGCCATACCACGTACTTCCCAGTTCGACGCTCAAGGGCTCGCACCCTTCCATTCCACTACCTGGGTGCCAGTAAGCGGGCGGTGGGCGGCGCGTGATTTGAGGGCGCGCGCGGCTTGAGGGCGCACGCAGCTTGAGGGCGCGCGCGGCTTGAGGGCCCCTGTGCGGCCCGCCGGGGCGATAATGGCGCGGCCGCCAACGGGTTGCGGCGCCGGGGGAAGTGTGGCCGTGCACCGTGGCGGGTTGCCCCGCGCGGGGGGCAGCCGTCCGGCGGCAGGCGGTGTCACGGCGCCCCACGGGCGGGCGCCGAGCCTTCCCCGCCCCGCCCGCCCATGGTATAATCAAGGCGCGCCAGATGCATTGATTTGTGGTCGTGGAGGGGGGATGTGGGAGAGAATCCGGCGCGCGCTTGGGGCGCGCCCATTTGAGGAGTGAAGGTGTTGGCGACGGGAGCGGGGGCAGGAGCGGTGGGGTGGCCGGTGCGCGATGCTTTCGAGGCCGGCGGGCGGCCGCGGCCCGGGGTGCCGGGCACAACGGCGGTGCGGGTTTCACGGCGGAGGCGCGACCCAGCGAAGCGCGACGCCATTTTTTATGCCGCCATCGAGCTTTTTGCGGCGCGGGGCTTTGTCGGCGCCTCGATGCGCGACATCGCCACGCGGGCCGGGGTGGGGCTGGGCACCATCTACGACTACTTCCCCGGCAAGGAGGCCATACTGCTCCACTTCCTGCGCGAGGTGCTGGAGTACCTGTGCTGGACCCTTGACGAGGCGCGGCCGGCGGCGGCCGACCCGGTCGTCTCCCTGCGCCGGGCCTTGCGCATGCAGGTCGATTACCTGGGCGAGAACCCTGACGTGGCGCGGATCGCCTGCGAGGCGGCGCGGCTGGGCGCGGACGGGCTGGCGCCGCTGGCCGACCTCCGCGCGCGCTACCGCGAGCTCCTGGGCGCCGTCGTGCGCGAGGGCCAGGAGGCCGGGCGGCTGCACCCGGCGACGCCGGGCGCGGTAGCCTCCGACGTCATCATCGGCGCCGTCGTGGCGTCACTTGTGGGCTGGCTCGGCCGCGGCGCGCCCGGGTCGGCGGTCGCCGCCCTGGAGCCGGCCATCGACCTCGTCCTCGGCGGGCTGGGCGCGCGCGGCGCGGCCCGGGCGATCATCCCGCCCGCCGCAGGAGAAGCGTCGGGGGGCGGGGAATAGATACCGCGCGGGTGACGCGGGGAGGGACGCACGTGGCGCGGCGTACCTTCAACCAGATCGAGCTCGAATTCATGCCGGCCGCGACTCGGCCGGCGCGCCCGGCGCGGCCGGGCCGCCGGGGCGGTCGCGGCATCTGTTTTTGCTCGCTGGCAAGCTCAAGCACCCACGGCAACGCGTACCTGGTGGCCGTGACGGGGGGCGGGAGGGGTGGCGCCGCGCTGCTCGTGGATTGCGGCACGCCGCTGCGCCGCCTGGAGGCGGCCCTCGCCGAGCGCGGCGTCGACGCGGGCCGCGTCGCCGGGCTGCTTTTGACCCACCGCCACGGCGACCACACGCGCGCCATGCGCCTCAAACACCCGCTGCCGCAGCGCCACGGCTTCCCCGTCTTCGCCCCGGCCGGGGTGTGGGCTGAGGCGGACGGCGAGTTCGGGCCCATCGAGCCCGCCCTGCGCCAGGTGATCGCGCCGTTCGCGCCGTTTCGGGTCGGGCCGTTCCGGGTAACCGCGTTCGCCAAGCCCCACGATGCCCGCGACGCGGTGGGCTTCATCATTGAGGCCGCCGGCGAGCGGCTGGCGGTGGTCACCGACCTCGGCACCGTGGACGACGGACTGGTCAGGCTCCTTCGCGGCGCGCACCACCTGATATTCGAGTCAAACCACGACCCCGAGCTCGAGCGCCGCTCGGGCCGGCCGCGTTACCTCATCGAGCGCATCCTCGGCGACAACGGCCACCTGTCCAACGAGCAGGCGGGGGCGGCGCTGGCGCGCATCGTCGGCCGCTCCACGCGCGCCGTGCTGCTGGCGCACCTGAGCATCGACTGCAACCTGCCGCAGCTGGCCCTGCGCGCGGTGGCGCGCCACCTGCAGGCGGCGAACTTCGCGGGGGTGCTGGCCGTGGCCCCGCCAGCCGGGCCGTCGCCGTGGTACCCCGGGGACGAACGCGGGGCGAGGCGCGGGGCGGATGGCGAGGTAGGCATTGGGGCGGGTAACGGGGCGGGGGGTGGGGCTCGCCGTGGATAAGCTCATCATCTGCGGGCGGACGCTGGAGCTGGTTCAGGGCGACATCACCAGGCACGCGGCCGACGCCATCGGCAACGCCGCCAACGCCGAGCTGGCGGGCGGCGGGGGCGTCGACGGCGCTATCCACCGCGCCGGCGGCCCGCGCATCATGGACGAGTGCCGGCGCATCGGCGGCTGCCCCACCGGCGACGCGGTGGTCACGACGGCCGGCGACCTCCAGGCGCGCTACGTGATCCACGCCGTCGGCCCGATCTGGGACGGCGGCAGCTACGGCGAGGCCGGGCTCCTGCGCTCCGCCTACCGGCGCGTGCTCGACCTGGCGCGCGGGCGCGGCTGCGCCTCCCTGGCCCTGCCGTCGATAAGCACCGGCGTCTACGGCTACCCCGTGGGCGAGGCGGCGGGCATCGCCCTAACCGCCGCAGCCGAGCACCTGCGCGGGGCGACGACCCTCCGGCGCGTGACGTTCGTCCTCTACAACGCCCCGACCATGGACGCCTACCGGCGCGCGCTGGATAAGCTGGCGGCAGGCGGGGATGTGGGCGCCGAGCGCAGCGAGCCGGGCGAGGCTTGACATGGGGGGCACCAGCCGGGCGTGCGGGCTGGTCATGCGAGCGGGTCAGCAGATGGGGCGGGCGCCGCTCAGTGTACGGGCGCGCGAGAAGCGCGTTTTGCGTTCGCCGCCCTTTTGCGCTATAATTATAGACGCGGCGGTGGCCCGGCTGGCGCGCCGCCGTGAGGGGCCGGTAGCTCAGGGGTAGAGCAACTGACTCATAATCAGCAGGTCGCAGGTTCGAGCCCTGCCCGGCCCACCAGGGACACGTAGGAGCCGCAAGCGCTTGCGGCTCCTTTCGTTTGCAGCTCTCCGCCCGGGTGCTGCACCACACGCCCGCCTTGCGCTTCACCCGGAGCCGGTAGCTGTCGCCCCGGAGGGTGGGTTTAGCCGGGGACCAGTGCCACGGTAGAGGGGGTCGTCTTGATTCGCCTTTCGAAACCTTGGGGCATTTCGTCCCAGAGGCGATCATCAAGGAGCCGTCCAGCGGCGCGCCTGTTCCGACCGCCCCATTGCTTGAAGAAGAAGGGTACGGCCTCGCCCTGGCATTTCTGGCGCATCTGACGCGCCCATTCCGCCTTCATTGGTCTGGCTTGGGGGCCGGACTCTCCCCCGACAACCACCCAGTCTATGCCCTCGAGTGACAGGCTCGGGAGAGGCCCCAATAGCGGTTCAAGCGAAAGGAACCTGACCTTGCATCGAACCATACGGAGCAGGTCCGCGCGAACAACGTAGTCATCGCTCTCCACGCTGACCCCTATCCAGACATTCTGCGGTATAGAGAGTCGCGGGGCCAGCTCAGCCAATCGTTGTGCGCGCTTGGTGAGCACCTGAAAAGTGTGGTGGCCCGCCTCCTCCATTACCCTGAAGGCTCGAGCGATAAAGTCAAATGGCACGTCATCGTGGAACAGGTCACCCATACTGTCAACGAAGACCAGGGAAGGCCGCTTCCAGAGCAGGGGGAGGGCCAGCACATCTGGGTGAACGGTCACCTTAAAGCCGTTGGCATAACGCTGCATGCCTGAGCCCTGGAGCCGGTGGGCCAGGCGTTCTGCATAACAGTGCGTACACCCAGGGCTGACCTTGGTGCAGCCGGTGACGGGGTTCCAGGTGGCCTCGGTCCATTCGATCTTGGAACTAAGCCCCATGTTGCCCCCTCCATTCGATGCGAACACGCGTTCGACAGATCATTCGGCAAACGTCATTGTGGTTCCTGCTGGATAGGTCGAAGCCCTGTTTCGGCCCGCGAAACCCCCGATGCGTCCTTGGACCTCCAGGTCCTTGAGCGCAGGCCGGACGTGAGCACTCCTGAAGTTGGTACGAACCAACACGAACTCGACCACCTCCTCGAATCGAACGCCCTTCCTTCCGGCGAATTCCTTCGCAAGGTGTCTTCCCAGGGCAGCAGGATCCGGCGTGCTTTCGAAAAGGTAGACCTGCCCAGCGTTGCGATCCGAGAATCTGTAGTCTCCCGACGGTTGAACCTTCCACATGGCATCCTTCATCTTTTCCAAACCACGGATGTGGTTGGTTCCGAAGAAAAGGAAGTAGAGGTCCTTGTTTCGCTGGTCGACCATTCGAAATGACCAAATGTACTTTGACGTCTTCTTCAGTTGGCTTTCGAACAAGGAGAGGAGGGCCCAGCGTCTATCCTCCTGGTCGAGACTCAAGCACAAGCGCCAGTCGGGGGTACCGTATAGATTGTCCAGGTGGGCCGCGAACTCAGTAGTCATGCTGAACCGGGCAATGTGCTCGAACATGAACGTTATGAGAAACTCGCATGTCTCGTGACTCATCAACTGACGGATGTGGTCATGATGGATGCCAGAAACGCCAAAAGGGTCTATGAACAAGAAGGTCGGGGCCAGGCGTGAGCCGGGACTCCCCATGTGCTTCATCAGCTTGCCGAAGACCACAGAGAATTCGCTCGTGTGGCAGGAGTACCGAATGTTGCCAGGCAGCTCGTAGCCTCCAAGCAGCCCCTGCAAATGCTTCATCCTCGCTGGGTCTCTGTCGATGAAGATGAAGACCAGCTCAGTGGACCCGAGGTTGGCCCGGTGGCTGAGGGCTGTCTCAAGGGCAACTATCGGCGACCCCTTCTCACCCGTTGAGTACTCCCCCGGGCCACTGAATCCGTCGATGTAGAGCAACCGGCTATAGCCTGCATGAGAGAGTATGGCGAACCAGGCCTTCAGGTACTCCCTGACTATCTCGACCTTGGCCAGTGTGTGCGGGCCTGCAGGCCACACCTCGTCCTGAGGCAACGCCTCTTCCACCCCCTTTTTTCCAAGCGCTCGGCCCGTGCGCCCCGCCCCGTGCTGCAACCGCTGCTCGCAGATCAAACGTTAGAGCCATTCGTGCCCATACCCGCCGATTTCTGCCGGCTGCTCCCTGGACTGCCTTGCCCCCAGGTCCGTCCGAGCCAAACTGCACACAGCCATAGAGGATCTTCTGAACGAGTGCCTGGAGCTCCGGCGGCAGGGCGAACGCCCGGAAATCGTTCCGGTGCACAACTACTGGCTCAATTCCCTTCTTTGGCATTGGAGGATGTGGCGTCAGGAACGGCGGCGGGGGCTCTCTATTCCACGACGCCAGTTCCTGCATTGTCTGGCCGGCCGTCATCTGGACGAGTTCTCCACCCCGTCTTCATCCTCTCGCCTAGTGTCTCACTCATCGGCCCGCGCTGTTGACAGCCCAGCGGGTCATGCCCTAGAATAGTCAGCGTAAGGGAGGTGTTGCCGGTGGAGCCCACTCAGGTGTTGCGGGATGAACACCGGGGCATCGGTCTGATGCTTGAGATCGTCGGGAAGGTCTGCGCGCGGCTCGAAAAGGGGGACAAGGTCGAACCCGACCATCTGCAGCAGATAGTGGACTTCTTCAGGGTGTTTGCTGACAAGTGTCACCACGGCAAGGAGGAGGCCCAGCTCTTCCCGGCGCTGAAGGATGCCGGGGAGGGCGGCCCCGTCGGCGTCATGCTGGCGGAGCACGGCACGGGGCGCCAGTACGTCCGGGGCATGGGCGACGCCGTGGCCGGGGTGCGCTCGGGCGACCGGGCGGCCGTGTCCCGGTTCGTAGAGAACGCCAGGAACTACAGCGCCCTGCTGAGTAACCACATCAACAAGGAAAACAGCGTCCTCTTTCCGCTGGCGGAGAGGCTCCTGCCGCCGGAGAAGCGGAACGAGATGTTTGAGGCGTTTGAGAGGATCGAGGAGGAGCGCATCGGCGCCGTCACGCACGAGGAGCTGCACAAGCTGCTGCGCAAGTTCAAGGAGCTCTACCTCTCGTAGGCGCCAGTCGCAGGCGCTAGGCAAGACTGGTTTCAGTCTTGAGGGCAGGCGGACTCACCTGCCCTTTCGTGTTGGGCGGCGCGGGCAACCCCGCCCCGCGGGGTGCCCCAAGAGCTTCGGGGTGTGCGGCAGGAGTATCCCCGACCCTGGAGAATAACGGATGGCGGGGTACAATGTCCCAGGCGAGAGGGTGGTAAAGCGGTGACGGTCAATCCGCTCTTCAACGTATATGACATCTTCGGTATCCTCTTCCCCGGCACCCTTGCATTGCTCTTGGCCAGCCTGTTCTACCCGCCCTTGTGGAGCTACGTGGCCGGCGGCGGGGAATGGGCGAAGGCCGCGTTTGTGGTGGTCTTCGCGTACATCGCCGGCGAGGTGCTATCGGGGCTGTCAAGACTCACCATAGGAAAGCTGCGTGACAGGGCAGATTGGTGGAAGAAGGTCTCCCTCGAGGCTCACAAGGCCCGGGTCATAGGGCTGGCGGACAGTCATCTGCCAGACGCATCCGAGGAGGGTCTGAAGATGGCGCGCTTCGACCTGGCATATGCGCTGGTCTGGAATCGAACACCGGCTTACCCCATATTCATTGCCCGCTCCGACCTTAACCGGTCGTTGTCGCTCCTCAGCGGGATAGCCACCCTGGCCAGCCTTGCCGCACTCTTAGGCGTGCCGCTGAGCATCTCGCTGTCCACATTCCAATCCCTTGTCTTTGGTGTCATATCCGGCCTTCTGGGTTGGCTGTTCTTCTGGCGCTCCAAAAACTTCTACGAACGCGCTACGAGGGTCGTCTACTGCGCAGCAGTCCAGTACTTCGCCGAAAAGGATGCCAGCGCAACGGGAGGAGCGAGCATACCGGGATCCTGAGGCCAAACGTCCCACCTGGGTGGGGGCTGAAACCCACCCGGCATTCCAGCACTTCGCCAGCAATCGACAGCCTAGCGTCGGGTCCAGCGCCAGTTGACGCTGGGAGTATAAGGCGATACAATAAGGCTGCAACTGGCACCAGCGGGGGGAGTAGGCCGTGGCAGCAGGCATCATCCTCATGGACGTTCTCATCGGCCTGGGCGGGGCAGCGATTCTGGGCCTGTTGATCCACGGGCTGTTCAACCTCAGCCTGTCTGACGCCAACCGGGCGACCCTGTGGGGCATCGTCATCATTGGGCTTCTGTGCGCTGGCGCCCTGTTCTTCCTGCGGTAACAGCTTCCCACCTCACCGGGCCCATCATGGACACGCGGGAGCCGCAAGCCATTGCGGCTCCTTTTGTTTGGCGGGCCTCGGCGAGATCCCCTGCGCGTCGAACCCCGGCGAGCGACATTGCCGACCTTCTGGCACACTTTGACAACCCCTCCCTCTCCCGGCTGCTATACTGGATCCAGAAACTGGCATTTGGTGCCGGCAGCTGCGTGCACCGCAGCAGCAAGCGCTGCCGGCGCCGCCGGGAAGAAGGAGGGTCCGATGGCTCATGTGGCCCAAGCCGCTACGGGAGCTGTACATCAGCCCCAACTTCCAGCTTGCTGAACTCGCCTGCAAGTGCTGCCGCACGCTGCTCGTCAATGACCTTCTGGGGGAACTCGTCGATAGCCTGCAGCGATTCCGCGAGGCGGTCGGAAAGCCCGTGCGCCTCACGTCAGCCTACCGCTGCCCCAAGCACAACGCCGAGGTCGGCGGCAAGCCCAATTCGTGGCACGCGCAGGCCGCCGCGGCGGACATCCAGGTCGACGGGATGACCCCGGCGCAACTGGCGCCGTACGCCAGGCAGGCCGGGTTCAAGGAGATCGTCGTCGAGGGCGACCCGAAGACTGGTTGGCTGCACGCGGCCGTCAGGGACTGACAGGGACCGAACTGGTCCCCGGCAACCAATGCACAATCGGGTACGCGACGCACAATCGGGTACGCGACCCACAATCGGGTGTGCAACAAGCAAGAGGGCCGGCGGGCCCTCTTGCCATTTGCGCCGGTGGCGCAACTTGCCGCCTGGCTCGCCCCCCTGCCCCCCAGCCCGCCTCCCTGTCCAACCGCCGCCCATCCGCATATTATGTATCGCGGCAGTACAGCGCAACGCGCGGCAGTGCGGCGCGACGCGCGACGAGACACTGCAACGCATCGCGAGGCAGTACGGCGCATCGCGAGGCAGCATGGCGCGACGGGGGATGATGATAGTGGCGACCGCAATTGCCACGGACCGCTTCCTTGACCTGGACCTGCGCCTGCCCTCCGGCGTGACGGCGGCGCTTCTGGACCGGCACCTCGGCGGGACGCCCATGGCCGGGCTCGGCGCCGCCTTCATGAATGCAGAAGAGAAGTACCGGGTCAGCGCCCGGTACCTGTGTGCCCACGCCATCCTCGAGAGCGGCTGGGGCAGGAACGCCATCGCTCAGAAGAAGAGGAACCTCTTCGGGTTCCAGGCCTACGACGCCAGCCCGCTCGCGAGCGCGCGCGCGTTCGTGTCGTTTGCGGAGTGCATCGACTACGTCACGCGCTACGTGGTGCGCGAGTATCTCACCCCGGGCGGCAGGTACTTCGTGACGCCCACGCTGCGCGGCATGAACCGCCACTACGCCACCGACCCGGCATGGGGGGCGAAGATCGCCCGCCTCATGGCCGCCGTCCCGGTCATCAGCGCCATGGCCGGCGACAAGCTGGTGCCGCTTGACGCGCCGCCGGCGTTTGTCGGCGGGCGGCTCATGGTGCCGGTTGACCTCGTCGCCGCGGCGTGCGCGGCCCGCGTCGAGTGGGATGAGGCCGCCGGGGTGGTGCGGATCCCCGCGCCCTGCCGCGGGGCCACGCCTTCTCCACGGGGAACTGTACCTCGGTGACGTAGGTCTGGGGGTCCACGCCGGGGCCGGGGCCGCGCACCCGGCAGCTCCTTCACCTTCACGCGGCCCGGGGTCATAATACGTGGTGCCGGGCGGTCCGGCCGGGGCGACCCGGTTCTGGCCCAGGAAGCCGAAAGCTCGCCGAAAAGCCGGCTGACGTCTCGTTTTGGGCGGGCCGCGATGCGCCCGGCCTAGCCTTAGCCTACACCCGCACGTGATGGAACGTCAACGCATGTCACGCACAATGGGGCATCATCCCACAGGAGGGCCGGCGGGCCCTCCTGTCACTGCGCGGGGCGACCAGCCGCGCCCCGTGGCCCCTGCTGCTTCCATCCCTGTCCATACCTGTAATCCTATTAACTATTACGCCTGAAGCAGGGGATTTGCGGTTGCTTAGCGAACAATGGCATTGGCTGGGATTGGCATGACATGTGACTTTGCCCAGTCTCGCTGCCCGTCTGAGGCGCCAAGAGGGGGCGGGGCCAATTCCGATGGATATGCAGGATAGAATCACAATCGTGATGGACGAGTACCGCGCGCTGCGGGCCGAGGTGATACGGACAAAGGCGAGCCGCATCGCCATTCTGAACCTCGGCTTCGCCACTCTGGGCGTCTTCGTGCTGGCCACCGCCCAATTGCTCGGCGCCTCCGGTTTGATAGGGAGAGTGAGTGAGCCGGCGCCCGGCGCATCAAACACCTTCCTGCCCTTCTGCATGCTGGCGTTCATCCTGCCGGGGTGGTGCATTCTGCTCCTGGTCTTGTCAACGGCGGAGGAAGAGAGAATGAGGAGGGTCGGGCGGTACCTGAGCCGGCTCGAGGGCAAGGTCAACGCAATGGCCCGGCGTGGCCTTCTTGGGTGGGAGCACTGGTTGGTTCACGATGGGCAACACTTCGGGTACTCCTCCATTGTAGTGATGGCCGCCCTGGTGGCCATGGCTTCGGGCTCGCTATCACTAGCCTGCCGCCTCGCCTTCTGGAACCCCCTCAGAATGACATGGTTCTGCCTGATGGCCGCCGTCGTTCTGTCCACTGCTGGGTGGGCGTTCCGCCGTTACGTGAAGATGATGCGCAAGCTCAGAGAAGCGGCCCCTGCTCCGGAAAGGCCCGCCAGATTCGAGGTTGCGCCGACCACGGTTGTTCCTACGGAGTCCACTGCTGAGCAAGACGTAGCGAAGAAGGAGGCAGCGGCGACGGGCGAACCTCCCCCCGACGTTTCCCAGCCCTGACCTGTCCCGACCCCGACGCCCCCCGCCGGTGCGACCATAGCTTCGACTGGCAGGCCCATCCCCGCCCGCTAGGGCGGGGATCCCTTTTCTGGCAAGCATCACGCCACATTGGCGCTTGATTGACAAACCCACCCAATGCCGGTAAACTGGTGCCGGAGATGGCCCGTGCGGGGCCCCGCGGGTCACGAGTTCGCGAGAGCCGCCAGCGTCAGCGGCTCTTCTCGTTTAGCACCGCCCAGGCATATTCTGCCTGAGCCCCCAGGTTACGGCACCCTGCGCCCCAGGACCTCGACCCAGGATTATTGACCAGGGATAGCTTGACAAATTAGGGGGGATATGGTATGCTTGGACTGCCTGTACCTGTACTATATGACTAGCAGTCGAGCAAGACTTGACTGATGCGCCACTGGCGCAGGGGAGTCGCGACTGCGGTCAAGGTCTCAGGCGTCGATACTTGACATCCTATTTCGGCAACGCTTGGCGCGGCGTCGCCCGCGCGGGAGGAGGGGCGGCTTTGGCCAACAAAGCCAGTTGGCTCCTGTCTCTGAAGAATGGTGCGGTGCGGCTGTACTGGGTCGGGCAATCGTGCTCGCTGCTCGGCGACCGCGTGTACCAGGTTACGCTGTCGTGGATCGCGGCGACCCTCACCGACTCGGGGCTTGAGGTGTCGCTGGTGCTGGTCGCGGCGTCGCTGCCGCAGGCCGTGATGTTCCTCTTCGGCGGGGCGCTGGCCGACCGCGTCAGTGGCCGCCGCGTGATGATCTGGGCCGATGCCGGGCGGGCCGCCATCGTGGCCGCCCTGGGCGCCGTCGTCCTCCTCGGGCGAGCGCAGCTATGGATGCTGTACCTCTCAATGGCCCTGTTTGGGCTCCTGGAGTCCCTGTTCTTCCCGGCGTCGATGGCGTGCATCGCCGACATCGCGCCGCCCGCGCTGCGGCCGCCGACAAACTCGCTCCTGGCGGCCACCCGCCAGGCGGCGATGGTCATCGGGCCGACCCTGGCCGCGGGCATGGTCATGTGGCGCGGCCTGTCGACGCCGGTGCTGTTCGACGCCGCGACGTTCATCGTCTCGGTCGCCACCCTGGCCATGCTGCGGGTCGCGCCGCGGCCGGCGGCGGCGGCGGGGGGCGGCCGCGAGCCGATGTGGCGGCAGATCCTGCCCGGCTGGCGCGAGCTCGCCCGGCACCGCTTCCTGCTCGGCGCGTCGGTCTTCACGGCGCTGGGCAACGTTCTGGCCGCCGGGCCGTGGCTGGTGGCGCTGCCGCTCCTGGCCAAGGCCCAACCGGGCGTGGGGTTTTCGGGGCTGGGCCTGGCATACAGCGCCCAGGCCGCCGGCGCCGTGGCCGCGGCCCTCATCTTCGGGGCCGGGGTGCACCTCCGCCGCGCGGGGCTCCTCGTGTACGCCGGCGTGGCCGCCCAGGGGCTCGGGCTTCTGGCGGTCGGCCTTGCGCCCGGCCTTCCAACGCTCATGGTCGCCGGGGTGGTCCTGGGCATCGGCAGCACCGTGTTCAACGTTGTGTGGCAGACGTCGCTTCAGTCCCTGGTGCCGCCTGAGCTTGTCGGCCGCGTCAGCGGGATGGGTTTCGCCATCGGCATGTCGATCCTGCCGCTGGGGTTTCTGGCGGTCGGGCAGCTCATCGAGGTCCTGGGTCCGGTGGCGGCCTTCCTCGCGTGCGGGTTGGGGCTGTTCTCCTGCGCCGTGCTGATGCTTACGCGGCCCGAGGTGCGGGGATTCGAGATGCGCCGTGAGGAGATGAGCGGGTGAGCCGGCTGACCATCCTGTATTCCTCTGAACATCACGCATCGATCTGGCCGGCCGTCGGACCTGACGGGCGGGCGGTCGGTGGGCTCGAGCGGCGGGCGACCCTGGCCCGCCGCGAGCGTCGGCGGGGGGGCGCGGTGCTGCTGCTGGACAGCGGCGACGTGCTGTATGGCGGGACGGCGTCGGCGGCGTTCGGGGGGTTGGCGGACATAGTCGGGATGAACGCCGCGGGCTACGACGCGATGGGGGCCGGCAACCACGACTTCGACCTCGGGTGCGCTTACCTCAGGGACATCGCCGCGCGGGCGAGCTTCCCCATCCTGTCGAGCAACGTGCGCGCCGCGGACGGGCCGGTGCTGCCTGAGAGCGCGCTCCTTGACACGCCGGCCGGGTTGGTGCTGGTCGCATCCGTCCTCTCAGCCGACGTCTTCTCCAAGTTCAACCCGGCCACCCGCGGCGAGTTCCGCTGGCTTGAGCCGGTGCCGGCGCTGGAGCGGCTGGTGGGGCGCCGCGCGGGTCGCGCGGGACGCGGGCGGCGCACGGTGGGCGAGGGTCGCGGGGCGCGCGGGGCGCGCGGGCCGGACGTGGTGGTCGTCATCACGCACCAGACGACGGCGGATGACCTGCGCCTGGCGGCGGCGTTCCCGGCCGCGGACGTAATCGTCGGCGGCCACGTGAACGGCTTTCGCGGCCTCCTGGCGCCCGGCGCCGCGCTCCTGGCGCCCGGCGCCGCGCTCCTGGCGCCCGGCGCCGCGGCCCCGGTGGCGGAGTACGAGGGGCCGGGGCCGGTGGTGGTCAAGGCGACGCGGCAGGGCCGCCACCTCGGGCACCTGGAGCTGGAGGTCCTGCCGGGCCGCGCCGTGCGGGCGCGCGCGGCGCTTCACGAGGTCGGGTGGGCGATCCCGCCGGACCCGGAGGTGGCGGCGGCGCTGGCACCGTACCGGGAGCGGTTGGACCGCCGGCTGGCGGACCTGCCGTACCTTGACGGCAACCTGGTGCGCACGCGGCGGGGGCGGGCGGAGGTGGCAAGGCTGGTGGCGGCGGCGCTGCGCTGGCGGTTGGGCTGCGACGTGGCCCTGCAACTGGTCGGCGGCGTGTTCTCCGGGCACCTGGGCGGGGTCACGCGTTACCGCGACGTCATCGACGTCCTGCCCTACCGCGGCCGGACGGTGCGGCTGCGGCTGGGCCGCGAGGAGATCGCCGCCTGCCTGGAGCATGGCCTGCGCCAGGCCGAGCAGCTGGCGGGGACGCTGGTGCAGGCGGCGGGGGTGGCGGTGGCCGTCGACCCGCGGCGGCTGCCCGGGGAGCGCGTGGTGAGCATGGAGTTCGAGTCGCCGTGCGGCGCGGACGGCCGCTGGTCGGTGGCCACGCAGGAGTACCTGGCCCGCGGCGGGGCGGGGTTCCGCCTTGACGGGCCGGTCGAGGACGGCGGCGTGACGCCGATCGACTGCCTCGCCGCGTACCTGGAGCTGGGGCCGGCGGTCCCCGCGCCGCCGCTGGTCTACGTGAGCGACCCGCCGCCGGCGCCGTGGGCGGCGGGCGAGCGGCAGCCGGAGTTCGTGGACGGTCAGACGGTGATGTGAGCCGGGGCTGAGGCATGGGCGGGCGGGAGTCTTTCGCGTGAAAGGGGAGGGGGTTTTGTGGGCAGAGGGGATGACGGCACGGTGGTCCTTGGGCTGACCCAGGAGCCGGACAACCTGTTCTTGGCGTTCACGCCCCTTTACGCGTCGGGCCTGGTCCTGGCCGCGCTGTACACGCGACCGGTGCAGTATGACGACGAGTGTCGGCCGTTCCCGACCTGGATCGAGCGCATCCCGACCCTGGCCGGCGGCGACTGGGAGGTCGAAAGCGGCGGGCGCATGCGTCTCACGTACCGGCTCCGGCCGGGGTGGAAGTGGCACGACGGCGCCCCCCTCACCAGCCACGACATCGAGTGGACGTGGCGCATGTGGACGGACCCGGCCATCAAGTCGGTGGTGACCAAGTCCGACGACATGAAGGTCGCCGCCATGGCCTGCCCCGACCCGCAGACCCTGGTCGTGACGTGGAGCGAGATGACTCCCAACGCCAACATCTGCCACCGCGCCCTGCCGCGGCACCTGCTGGCCGAGGCGTTCGCCGCCGACCCCGTGAACTTCCCGCGCCACCCGTTCGGGCGGCATCCGGTGGGCATGGGGCCGTTCAAGTTCTCGCGCTGGGTGGCCGGGGAGTCCCTCGAGGTCGTGCGCGTGCGCCCGCCCGCCCCGGGGCGCCAGAGGCGCGCCCGCCTGGCGGGTGACGCCGGGCGGCCGGTCGACCGGCTGCTGTACCGCTTCTTCAAGGGCCCTGACGAGCTGCTCGCGGCCTGGCGCCGCGACGAGGTCGACCTCGTCTCCGGAGCGCAGTTCTCGCTGGATGAGATGGTCGCCCTGGAGGAGGCGTTCCCGGACTTCAGCTTCGTTTACAAGCCGGGCCTGATCGTGGAGCGGCTGGACTTCAACTGCGGCTCGCCGGCCCTGGCCGACCCCAGGGCGCGCCTGGGACTGGCCCTGGCCGTGGATCAGAAGCACCTGGTGCGCGAGGCGGCGGCGGGCCGGCTGCCGGTCGCCACCAGCTGGCTGCCGACGGGGCACCCCGACCACGCCCCCGTCCTGGCCCGCCTGGGCTGCGACCGGCACCGCGCGCGGTCGCTCCTGGTCGAGGCCGGGTGGGAGAGCCGCGGCGGGACCCTGGTACCGCCCGGCGGCGCGCCGCTCGTGCTCCTGACCACCTCCGGCGACCCGCTGCGGCGGCGGCTGGCCGATGGGCTCGCGCGGGCGTGGTCGGGGATCGGCGTCGCCTGCGCCACGCAGTACGTCACGTCGCGCGAGCTGTTCACTGAGATACTGCCGCGGCGGCGCTTCGAGCACCTGGCGATGTACGCCTGGGCGATGCACCTGCACGCCATGGGCTTTGGCGCCTGGCACTCGTCGCAGGTCCCCGCGGCTGAAAACGACTGGCAGGGGCGCAACTACCCCGGCTGGCGCAGCCGGGCCAACGACCTCCTCCTGTCCCAGGCCCTGGCCGAGCTCGACGACGAGCGCCGGTCGCGGATCATGCGCGAGCAGCAGGTGGCGTTCGCCCGCGAGCTGCCATGCCTGCCGCTCCTGCAGCGGGCCGAGGTCGTGGCGCACCGCCGCCGCCTGCGGGGCATCCGCCCGACGGGGATGTCGGTGGGGCCGGTGACGTGGAACGCCCAGGAGTGGAACTGGGCCAAACCGAGGGAGGGTTGACACGGTGGGCAACAGAGGACCGGTGGTCGACGAGAAGACGGTCGTCATCGGCATGGCCCAAGAGCCCGACGGGCTGGCGATCAAGGGGCAGAGCACGGTCGCCGCGGGGGCGGTCATGAACCCCATGTTCTGCGCCCTGATCGAGTGGGACGAGAACTGGCAGCCCTATCCGCGCGTCGCCGCCAAGCTGCCGTCGTTTGACGACGGCACGTGGCAGGTGCAGGGCGACCGGATGATCATGCGCTACCGCCTGAAGCCCGGCTACAAGTGGCACGACGGCACGCCGGTGACCGCCGACGACGTCCTGTACGGCTGGCAGTTCTGCCTCGACTCGCGGGTGCCCATCGTGACCCGCTGGATCGAGGCCAAGATCGAGGACATCATCGTGTTCAACGACCTGGAGTTCGAGGTGCGCTGGCGCGAGCGCCTGCCGCACGCCGACCTGTTCTTCGGCGCCGCCTATGGGGCGTCGTTTCTGCCGCGCCGCGCCTACGAGCCGCTCCTCCAGGGGTCGCAGCGGCTGGAGGCGGTGCCGTTCTGGGACCACCCCCTGGGCAACGGGCCGTACCGTTTCGAGCGCTGGGACCGGGGCCGCGAGCTGCACATCCGGGCGGTGGCGGACTTCGTCGAGGGCCGGCCGGCCATCGACCGCATCATCTTCCGCTTCTACCCCGACGCCGCCGCGCTAAAAGCGGCGCAGATCGCGGGTGAGGTGGACGCCACCGAGCTGAACAACTTCTCGCTCGAGGAGATGGCCGAGATCGAGGCCGCCGCCGGCGAGTTCGTGGCCACGCACTACAGCCCGGCCATCGAGTGGGAGCACATCGACGTGAACCTTGACGACCCGGTGCTCTGCGACGTCCGCGTGCGGCGCGCCATCCTGCACGCCTTTGACCGCGAGGCGGCCATAAAAAGCGAGTTCCGCGGCCGGGTCAACGTCGCCCACACGTGGCTGGGCGAGAAGTACTACGCCTTCAACCCCAACGTGCCCCGGTACCAGTATGACCCCGACAGCGCCCGCCGCCTCCTGGACGAGGCCGGCTGGCGGCGCGGGGAGGACGGGACGCGGCGCAACGCCGCCGGCGACCCGCTGCGCCTGACCGTGCTGACCACCACCGGCAACCCGCTGCGGCGGCGCATCATCGCCGCCATGGCCGCCGACCTGAAGCGGGTCGGCATCGAGCTGGTGCTGGAGGAGGTCCCGCCCGCCGAGCTGATCGCCGAGCGGCTGCGGCGCCGCAAGTTCCAGCTCGTCATGCTGTCGTGGGTCATGAGCCCGACGGCGCCCGGCTTCGGCCTGTGGCATTCAAGCCAGGTGCCGACGTCTGAGAACCACTGGACGGGCCAGAACTTCTGCGGCTGGAAGAACCCGGCAAACGACCGCATCATCAGCGCCGTCCTGCAGGAGCTCGATACCCAGAAGCGCATCGAGCTGTTCCACCGCCAGCAGGAGGTGTTCGCCGCCGACCTGCCGTCGCTGCCGCTGTACTTCCGGCTGCACCTGCAGACGGTCAAGCGCGGCCTCATTGGGGTCAAGGCGGTCGGCCTGTCGGGGACGTACCTGGCCTGGAACGCGAATACGTGGCGCTGGGGGGGTTGACATGGGCGGGTCGGCGCGCGTCGGGCTGAGCCAGGAGCCGGAATCACTGTTCCCGGGCCTGCAGTCGATGGCGGCGGCGGCCGACGTCCTGGCGCCGCTGACGGCGCGTCCTGTGCACTATGACGCCCGCGGCCGCCCGCGCCCGCGGCTGCTGCGGCGCATCCCGGCGCCCGGCCGCGGCTGGGAGGCCACCGCCGACGGCGGCATGTGCATCACCTACCACTGGCGCAGCGGCTACCGCTGGCACGACGGCCGGCCGGTGACCGCGGACGACGCCGCGTGGGCGTGGCGGCTGCGGCTGGACCCGCGCGTCAAGGTCGCCGACTCGCGCTGGTACGACCCGCAGATCGCCGACATGCGGGCGCCGGGGCCGCACACCCTGGTCGTGACCTGGCGCCGGCGCCTGGCGACGGCCAACCACTACTACCTGGTCCTGCCCCGGCACATCCTGGAGCCCGAGTACCAGCGCGACCCGGCGTCGTTCCACCTCGGCGGCTTCGGGCGGCACCCGGTGACCTACGGCCCGTACCGCTTCCTCGCGTGGCTGCCCGGGGAGCGCATCGACCTGGCCGCCGTGCCCGACTTTTGCGAGGGCCGGGCGACCCTCGACCGCCTGTCGTTCCATTTCATCCCCGACCCGGCGCGGATGGCCGAGGCGCTCCTTGGCGGCAACATCGACGTCATCGCCACCAACAACCTGACCCTGGACCAGGCCGCCGCGCTGGCCCGTGAGGGCCGGGGCCGGGTCGACGTGCACTTCACGCCGTCCATGGCCGTCGAGCACCTCGACTTCAACCTCGACCACCCACACCTGCGCCGCCGCGAGGTGCGGCAGGCCCTGGCGGCGGCCATCGACCGCGCCCGCGTGGTGGCGGCGGCGACGGGCGGCCAGGGCACGGTCGCTGAATCCTGGCTGCCCGCGAACCACCGCGCCCACCGGCCGCAGCGCATCCTGGGCGGCGACGCGCGCCGGGCGGCGGAGCTCTTGCAGGGCTGCGGTTTCTCACGCCAGGACGGGCTCGCGCGCGGGGACGGGTTCGCACATCAGGACGGGCTGGCGCATCAGGGCCCGGCGTGGGTCGACCCCGCCGGGCAGCCGCTGCGCCTGGCGCTGACGACGACGCGGGGCGACCCGGCGCGGGAGCGCGCCGCGGCCGAGCTGTGCCGGCAGTGGGGGGAGTTCGGGGTGGCCGTCGACCTGCGGCTGGACGAGCCGCGGCGAGTGTTCGGGGAGTTTTTGCCGCGGCGGGACTTCGACCTGGCGCTGTACGCGTGGTTGATGCACCCGGAGACGATCGGGCGCGGGGCGTGGCACTCAAGCCAGGTCCCCGGCCCGGAAAACGGCTTTTCCGGCCACAACTTCGCCGGCTGGCGCGACGGCGAGGTTGACAGCCTGTTCGAGCGCGCCGAGGAGGAGTTCGCCGAGCGGCGGCGCATCGAGCTGCTCTGGCGCCAGCAGGAGCTCTTCGCCCGCGACCTGCCCTCCTTGCCGCTCTACCACCGGGTCGAGGTCTCGGCCCACCGCGAGGGGCTCTTGAACTTCCGCCCCGGCGGGTCGTCGGTGACCCCGGTGACGTGGAACGCGCACCGCTGGCGGTGGCGGCGGGGGGGCGGGGCGTGAGGTGGCGGCGGGGCTCAACGTGAGGTGATGGCGATGACGACGACGTTGGACGACGCCCTGACCGGCGTTCTGGACGCGCTTGCGGCGATGCCGCACCTGGCCTGTGGCCGGGACGACCCCGACCGCGAGGTCGAGCTCGCCTCCATGGACCTGATCCGCCTCATCGTGGCGCTGGAGCAACAGTTCGGGGTGCTGATCGAGGAGGACGAGTTGCGCCGGTCGCGGCCGAGGACGGCGCGGGCGTGGGCCGCGCTGGTCGCCGGGTCAAGGCCGGCGGACGAGGGGTGAGGCGCTGTGGGGCCGTTTGAGTGGCTGGAGCGGGCGGCCGCCGGCCGCCCGGAGCACCCGGCGTTCCTGTGGCGGGGAACGCGGGTATCATACGGCGAGCTGTCATCGCGGGCGGCGGGCCGCGCCGCCGACCTGGCGCGGCTGGGCATCGGCCCCGGCGACCGCGTGGTCGTGCTCCTGGGCAACACGCCGGCGTTCGCCGCGATGCTCTGCGCCCTCCTGAGGCGCGGGGCCGTGGTGAGCCCGCTCAACCAGGCGTACCACCGCGCGGCCATGGCTGAGATCATCGCCGCCGGCGGCGCCCGCCACCTCGTCACCACCGCCGAGTACGCCGCGTCGCTGCGCGACATGCTCGCCGGGCTGCCGGTGCGCGTGCTGCTGGTCGACGAGGCCGGCGCCCTGCTGTGGCCGGCGACGGCGGCCGGCGGCGCCCCCGCGGTCGGCCCGGAGCTTGAGCCGCCGCCGCCGGGGACGGCCATCTTCTGCCCGACCTCGGGCTCGACCGGGCACCCCAAGCTGATCATGATCACCCGCGAGCAGCTTGCCGGCCGCGTCGCACACGCGGTGGAGGGCATGCGCTACACCCCAGACGACGTGGCGCTGGGGGCGCTGCCGTTCCTCAACGGCTTCGGCCGCGACCAGATTCTGCTGGCGGCCTTGATGACCGGGGGGACGACCCTGCTCCAGGAGCGCTTCAACCCGCGCCAGGTGCTGAAGGCCGCGGCCGCGGGTGACCTGACGGTGCTCGTCGGCGTCGGGTTCATGTACCGGGCGCTGCTGGATGTGGCCGCGAAGCGCGCCACCTGGCCGCGCGTGCGGCTGTGCATGATCGGCGCGTCGTTTTTCCCACGCATGGGCGACGAGTTCCACGACCGCTTCGGCCACCACCTGCACAACAACTACGGGTCGGGCGAGTACAGCCAGGCGGCGATCAACTGGGACGACGACCCGGAGTCGAACTGGCGCTACGTGGGCCGCCCGCTGCCCGGCTGCGCGGTCAGGATCCTGCCTGCGGGCTTTGACATCGGCGGGCTGGGGCCGGGCATCGGCGAGATATGGGTCAAGTCGCTGCGCACCTCCGACGGGCGGCTGTCGGCGGGATACTACCGCGACCCGGCGGCCACGGCCGAACACTACCGCGGCGAGTGGGCCCACGCCGCCGACCTCGGGCGGTTTGACGCCCAGGGGCGCCTCGAGCTCATCGGGCGCACGCGCAACATGATCAAGTTCGCCGGCGTGCAGGTCTCGGGCGAGAAGATCGAGCAGGCGATCATGGCCCACCCGGCGGTGGCCGAGGCGGCGGTGGTCTGGGACCGGAGCCCGGTGTGGGGCGAGGCGGTGCGCGCGTTCGTCGTCAGCCGCGGCCCGCTGGCGGCCGCCGACGTGTTCGAGCACTGCCGGACGCACCTGCCCGGCCACATGGTGCCGCGCGAGGTGCAGTTCCTGGCCGACATGCCGCGCACGCCGACGGGCAAGGTGGACCGGCTGGCGCTGGCCGGCGGTGGTGGTGGTGGTGGTCACGGCGGTGGCGGGCGAGACGGCGACAGCAGTGGGGGATAGGGGGTGTGGGCATGGACCGGGCGGGGCGCTTCAGCGGCGACTGCGGCGGCAGCGGGGGCGACAGCGGCGAGATCACGCTCAGCAGCGACGTGGCGAGCCCGGAGCCATTGTACTATGCTGTCACCCGCGACGGCCGCGCGCTCGTGTGGGCCGGTGACGTGGCGGCGGTCGCGGCTGACCCGGCCGTCGACCGGCGCCTCGACGCGGCCGCGCTGGTGGAGGAGTGCGTGCTGCGGTTCCCGACCGGCGACCGGACGGCGTTCGCCGCGGTGCGGCGCGTGCCGTCCGGCGGAGCGGTGCGGGCGCTGGCGGGACGCGACGGCCGGCTGCGGGTGACCGTCGCGTCGCGCGACCCCGCCCCGGCCGCGGCGGCCGCGACGGCCGTGAAGGCAGCGGCGGCTACGACATCTCCGGCGCCCACGGCGGATGATCGCGGTCTCGATGCCCGCGGTCTCAGGGAGCGCCTGCTTGACGCCGTATCGTCCGCGCTGCGCGGCGGGGGCGCCGTCCTCCTCTCAGGCGGCGTCGACTCGTCGGTGCTGGCGGCGCTCGCGGCCCAGGCCGCCCCGGCGTGCGCCGGCCCGGTGTTCGCCGTGACCGCCGCCGGCGATGACGGCGGGGCCGCCGCCGACCGCGACGCGGCGCGCCGGGTGTGCGCTGCGGTCGGGCTGCGCGGCGTCGAAGCCGCCGCTGGCGGCGGCGCGTCCCCGCTTGACCTGTGGGCCGAGGTCGTGCGGCGAACGGCCTCGCCCCAACCGCCCGGCGCCGCCATCTTCCTGGCGGCGGAGGCCATCCGTGCCTCCGCCCGCGCCGCCGCGCGCGAGCCCGGCGGCGACGGCCGCGCCGCGCCGGTGCTACTCTGCGGCGAGGGCGCCGACGAGCTCTTCGCCGGCTACTTCTTCATCTACCCGCACCCGCGGCTGTACGTCGACGGGCTGAAACGGCGGCTTGACGGCCTCTCCCGGTCGTGCGCCCGCGCCGGCGGCGACCTCCGCCGCCGCCTCGCCGCCTGGGACGAGCTATCCAGCGACGCGCTGTTTTCAGCCCTGTACTGGATGAACATCAGCGAACGCCTGCCCAGCCTGCACCTGCACCAGGCGCGGGCGGAGGCGGCGCCGACCCCGGTCGCCTTCCCGTACCTCGACCGGGGCGTCGCCGGCTTCGCCCTGGCGCAGCCGCCGCGGGCGCTCGTCAGCGGCGGGGTCACCAAGCGCCCCCTGCGCGCGCTGGTCGCCACCCTGCTGCCGGGCGGCCTGGGCGAGGCCATCGCGGCGCGACCCAAGGTCGGCCTGCCCGAGGCGACCGCCGGCCTGCGCGCGGCGGTGACGGCGGCCCTGGACGGCGTCGAAGGCGCCGCGTGGGACGCCCACCCCCTGCGCTGGCTTTACGCCGACCGGCTGGCCATGTTCACCGCCGACCTGTTCCTGTTCACGTTCTGCGTCGCGGGCGGGCGGCCGCCTGACGGGTTTGACCCGCGGCGGCTGTATCGGCTCTTTGACCGCGACCGGGCGTGGCGGGAGGCGGCCCCAGACTTTTTCTCCGCCGAAACGGGGTGAGGGCATGGAGGGCATGGAATCGACCCTGAAGGCTGACGTAGAACGCGACGTGATCGCCGGCGCGGTGGCGCGCCACCTGGGCGGCGCGGCGCTCCTCTCCTGCCGCGAGCTGGGCGGCGGGCGCTGCAACACCGTCTATGAGGTCACGACCACCGCCGGCACATGCGTGATGAAGGTGGCGCCGGAGAACTCGCGCATCGAGAACCAGCAGCAGTTGCTGAAGGAGCCGCACCTGAGCCGGGTCGTCCTCGGCTCGGGCAAGGTCCGCGTGCCGCGGGTCTTCGGCGCCCAGGGCGCCTCCGGCGCCGGCGGCCGCGCCTACGTCCTCATGGAGAAGATGCCCGGCACCCCGCTTGACCAGGCGTGGGACCTCATGTCGGAGGGCGACCACCGGCGCGTGGCCGCCGCGGTCGGGTCTCTTGTCGCCGACCTGGGCGACATCGTGGCGCCGCTCTTCGGCTGGGTCGACCACCGCGGCCTTCTGCAGGGGTTTTCGACCTGGGGCGCGTTTTTCCGCGAGCGCGGGTTTGTGCGCCTCAACTACCTGGGCTTTGTGGCCGGGGTCGAGCCGGAGCGGCTCCTGCGCCTCAAGGGCATCGCCGCCCGCGCCATCGACGACCGCGACATCCGCCCGTCGTTCATCCACGCCAACCTGGCCAACATGTCCAATGTCATGGTCGACGGGCCGCTACATGCAACGCGCGTCATCGGCGTCATCGACCTCGAGCACGCCCAGTTCGCCGACCCGGACATCGAGCTGGCGGGGTTCAGGCACTGGGACGAGTACTACCCCGTCGTCGAGGCGGCGTACCGCCGGCGGCGGCCGGCCACGGCGTCGTGGCCCCGCCGGAGCGCGGTCTACGACCTGCTCGAGGAGATCCGCCAGATGATCGCCTACTTCCACCTGACCCCCGAGAAGTACCGGGCGTCGCTGCACATGAACGCCGCCCGCGCCCGCGTCGACGAGATCCTGAGCTGGGAGGAGGACGGCCGGCCATGAGCGCTCTGGAAGGCATCGCGCCGCCGCGCCTTTCTGAATACGAGTTCGACGTGCCCATGGAGCTCATCGCCCGCGAGCCGGTGGAGAGCCAGGGCCTGGAGCGCGACCGGTCGCGCCTCCTGGTCATCGACCGCGCGCGCGGCAGGCTCAAGCACCGCCACTTCGCTGACATCAAGGACTACCTGGGGCCAGAGGACGTCCTGGTCCTCAACGACTCGCGCGTGATCAACAGCCTCCTGCCCGGGACCACCGCCGCGGGCGGGAAGGTCACGCTCAACATCTTCTCGATGTGCCCGGACGGCACGTGGCACTGCCTGGTGCGCCCGGCGCGGGCGGCGCGGGCCGGCCTCGACCTGGCGTTTGGCGCCACCGGCCTTGGCGGGCGGCTGGTCGAGCGGCTCGACCGGCGCGTGTGGCGCGTCAGCTTCAGCGACCCGGAGCGGCTGTGGCCGGCCCTCGAGGCGATCGGCCGGCCCTCGTATTCAATGTACATCCACGAGCCGGACGACTTCGAGCAGTACCAGACCGTGTACGCCGAGCGGCCCGGGTCCACTGAACTGCCCGCCGCCGGCCGGCACTTCACCCCGGCGCTCCTTGGCGCGATCGCGGCCGGGGGCACGGCCGTCGTGCACCTCACGCTGCACGTCGGGGTCAGCTCGCTGCCGATAGAGGTCGAGAACTACACCCGGCACGCCATGCTGCCCGAGTGGTACGAGGTGCCGGAAGGGGTGGCGTCCGAGGTCAACCGGCGCCGCGCCCGCGGGGGCAAGGTCGTCGCCTGTGGCACGACGTGCGTGCGCACCCTGGAGACGGTCACCGGCGACGACGGCGTGGTGCGGCCGGGGGCGGGGTGGGCCGGCCTGTTCATCTACCCCGGCTACCGGTTCAAGGCGTGCGACGCGATCATCAGCAACTTCCACCAGCCGCGGAGCAGCCGCGTCCTCCTGGTGGCGGCGTTTTGCGGGCGCGAGCCGATCCTGGCGGCGTACCGCGAGGCGGTGGCGCGGGGTTACCGGTTCTACGAGTTCGGGGACACGACATTGATGATCTGAGGCAAGGGGGGGGACGGGCGTGATCGGGAAAGACGCCGTCCTGGTGCGGAACGAGAAGATCCGCTGGACCAACGTCGGCGACGACATCGTGCTCATGGACCCGGACACCGAGTCGTACTTCCAGCTCAACGCTACCGCCGCCGTGGTCTGGGAGCTGGCCGACAGCAAGTCGACGGTCGCCGACATGGTGCGCGAGATATGCGGCGAGTTCGCGGCCGACCCCCAGACCGTGGAGGCGGACGTCGTCGAGCTGGTGGCGGCCTTGCGCGAGCGGGGACTGCTGCAGGTCGGGAACGCCGCGGCATGAGCCCCGGAAGGGACATTTTGGCCCCGGAAAGGACGTTTAGCCCCGGAAGGGAGGTGAGCACAGTGAAGGCTTACATGAAGCCCGCCTGCGACAAGGTCGAGCTCTTCAAGGAGCTTACCCTGTCGTGCAAGCTGCTGTAAGCGTCAAGACCCCGCGCACGCCCTCCGGGGCGTGCGCGGGGCCATAAATCTGTTCCCGATAGGGGTCTTGCAACGATGCGCGTCGACGACCTGACCATCGACATACCCACTGAGCAGATCGGCCGCGTCCCGCTGGCGGACCGCGACCGGTGCCGGCTGATGGTCGTGCGCGCGGCCACCGGCGCGATCGAGCACGCCGTCTTCCAGGACATCGCCAGCTTCCTCGACCCCGGGGACCTCATGGTCGCCAACGACAGCCAGGTCATCCCGTGCCGGCTGCCGGGGCGCCGCGCCGACGGCCGCGACCTCCTGGTCGTGCTCGTGTCGCGCCGCGCCCCCGACCTGTGGTGCTGCCAGGTGCGGCCGGCACGGGGGCTTTCGGCCGGGGAGGCACTCACCTTCGGCGCGGGCGTGACCGGCACGCTGGTCGCGCCCGAGCAGATCGGCCCGATGACGCACTGGGTCATTCGCTTCGCGGCGTCGGGCGACGACCTCTACACTGCGCTGGAGCGCATCGGCGAGCTCGCGCTGCCGGTGTTCGCCGACCAGAAGGTGCGCGAGAGGTCGCTCTACGACACGGTGTACGCCAGGAGCCCGGGCTCGGGCCTGCCGCCCACGGCCGGCCTGCACTTCACGCCGCGGGTGATTGACCGGCTGGCACAGGCCGGCGTCGGCATGGAGTACATCACCCTGCACATCGGCCTCGGCTCGGCGCCGATCACCGTGGATAACATCGAGGACCACCACATGCACGGCGAGGAGATCGAGGTGCCGGCGCGCACGGCGGAGGCGGTCAACCGCGCCCGCGCCGCCGGCCGCCGCGTCGTGGCCATCGGCACGACCGTCGCCCGCACCCTGGAGACGGCGTCCGACGAGCGCGGCGCGGTGCGGCCGATGACGGGCATGTCCGACCTCTACATGTACCCCGGCTACAAGGTGCGCTGCATGACGGGCCTGGTGACCAACTTCCACCCGCCGCGCAGCACCGGGCTTCTGGTCACATCGGCGCTGATCGGCGTCGACCTGATGCTTGAGTGTTACCGGCGGGCGCGGGACGCCGGCTATCGCTTCTATGACTTCGGTGACGCGCTCCTGGTGAGGTGAGCGCTGGTGAACACTGTGGCACGGGATAATGGCGCGAGCGGCGGCGGGGGGCAGGTCGCCGGGCCGGCCGCCATGCGCCTGATCGCGGCGGCGGGCCTTGGCGGGGCCAGCTTCCGCGACGCCGCCAACATCGCCGCCGGCGACGACGAGGTCCAGGCGCGCGCGTGCCTGCTTGACGAGGTGGCGCGGGGGGTGCCGGGGTGGCCCGGCCCGATGACGCCCGTCCTGCAGTGGGTCGCGGCCGAAGCCCCGGAGGGGGAGCGCCGCGAGCGCGACCTGTGCGCGGCGACTGCGGCCGCTGGCGCGGCGGCGGCGGTCGAGCGCCAGCACCGCACCTTCTGCGCCGGGCCGCTGGCGGGGCTTCTGGGCTGGCTGCGCGAGTGCGGCGAGGCGTGGCTGGGGCTGGGCGTGGCGACGACGGAGGCGCTGGCGCGGGCGATGCTGGAGGCGGCGCCCCCGGCGCCGCCGGCCGAAAGCCTGGCCGCGGCGGCGCGGTTCGCGCTCGGGGGCGGTCCGGCCGCCGCCCCGGCGCCGGGCGAGATGATGGCCCGCCTTGCCCGCGTGGTCGGGGACATGGGTCTTTTCGCCGGGGCCGGGCCAGAGGTGCGCTTTCGCATGTGGCGGGGCCGGGCGCCGCGCGGCCGCTGCCAGGTGGTGGGCGGGGCGGTGGTGGCCGAGGTCGAGCTCTCCGGGCGCTACCGCGACGTCGTGACCATCTTCCACGAGGCCGGCCATGCCGCGCACTTCGCCCACGCCGGGACGAAGGGGCCGGGCACGGCGGGGATCGTCGTCGCCGAGGGGTTCGCCCACCTTCTCGGCCAGCTCGGGCGCGACCCGCTGTGTGCCGGCGCCTGGGTCGCGGGCCACGAGGACTGGGCGGCCGCCAGCCGCATGGTCCCCCGCCGCTCGGCGGCGGCCAAGTGGCAGTCGGCGCTCTCCTGCGGCGACGACCCGCGGCGCGGGCTCCAGGAGTACGCGGCGGGCCAGTCGGCGGCGTTCTCGGCGCCCTTTGCGCCCGGCCTGTGGCTGGCGGACGACGGGAGCGCGCACGGCTGGCTGGTGTACCTGCTGGCGACGTGCCTTGCGGCGTCGTTGACCGCCGAGCTGCGGCGGCGCGAGGGCCGGGAGTGGTTCCGCTCGCGGCGGGCCGGGGACCTCGTGCGGGGCTGGATGGCCGGGGATGCCCGCCGCCCGGCGGAGTTTCTCCGGGCGCGCATCGGGCGGGGCATCGACCTGCGACCAGGGTTGTAGTTCAACCGGGGCTCCAGTCAAACCGGGGCCCGAGGGGGTGTCGCTGGTGCGGCAAGAGGACGTGCGGCCGTTCATCGAGGAACAGCGGCTGGCGCTGCTCTCGGGCGATCTCAAGCGCTTCCTGGCGACCTTCGTCCTGGAGGGGCACGACGAGCCGGCGCTCACGGCGTGGTTTGCGGGTTACGCCGGCCCGCCCGCCCCGACGCGCGTGGACGCGGCCATCGAGGGGTCCTCGGACGCGGGCGACCCCGGCCACGTGAAGGTGGCGTTCACCTTCAGCTGGCCGGGCTTTGACGACCTGACCGAGCACGCCGACTACGAGGTGTCCTGGCGCGAGACGGGCACGCGGCAGCGGGTCAAGCGCTTCTGGCTGCGCCGCGACCTGCCGGCCTGGCCGGACCGGCCGTCCCGCGAACCGTTGGCCTTCGCGCCGCCCGGCACCGCGGGCCCGAACGAGGCGCCCGGCCGCGTCCCGTCCCGTGTCCTGTCCCGGCCCCGGCCGGTCTTCCACCCGGCGGTCGTCGGCGCCGTCGCGCCCGGCGCGGCGGGCTGGCCCGAGCTGGGCGCCGTCGTCTGCCAGGTCAAGGCCGCCGGTCGTGGGCGGGCCGCCCCGCGCATCGAGGTCGTCGCCCGCGACGAGACGGCGCTGGCCGCCGCGCTGCCCGCGGTGACCGGCTGGCTCGCCGCCGCCGCGGGGCGACCCGGCGGCGCGGGCGCCTGGGGCGGGGCGCTCGTCCCGGGCGCGCCGGGCGGGGATGACTGGCGCCGGGCGAGCGTGGCCCTGCGACGGCGGCCGGCGCCCGCGGCCCCAGACGATGGCGCGCGCTTTTCGGACCCCGTGCCGGCGCGCCTCCTCGAGCGCGCCGTGAACCGCCTGCCGCGCTACCGCGAGGCGCACTACGAGATCGGCCAGGCGGCGATACTGGCGGAGATGATGTCCCGGACGACCGCCGGCTGGGCGTTCGAGCTCCAGGCCGCCGACGCGGCGGGGGTGCTCGCGTACCTCTCCCGCCGCTTCGCCAGGCGCGTCGCCGCGGGCGAGAACCTGCCCCGCCCGCCCGGGGTGCCGCGCTCGCAGCGCCGCCCCCTGCCCTGGGGCGGGCTCGACGAGGCGCTGGCGATCCGCGGGAGCTACGGCGAGTCGCGGGCGCCGTGCGGGACGCTGGGGCCGGTGTACGCGGCGGTGCTGCGGCTTTCCGGCTTTGACCCGTTCACCGTCTACAACGTCTGGATGCCGGCGCGCATCGTCGCCGTGATCATCCTCGAGCGCGCGGCGTACCTGGTGTCCAACCACAGCGTGGTCGTGATGTGGCCAAAGACGCGCTACTGGGCGCGCGTGATACACCGCTTGTCCGCCGACGCCTGGTTCTGGGACCAGTCGGGGGCGACGGACGCGCCGCCCGAGGCCGTCGGGCGCTACCGCGACATATTCGCCCGGTACCTGCCGGCGTTCACCATCCCCGGCCGCGCCGACCCGGTCGAGCTGGTGGCGCCGGGCTTCTGGGGCGGCCGCTCGGCCGAGTTTTCCGGCCCGGCCGGCCTGGCCGCCGCGGTGCGCCGCTACGTCGAGTACGAGAGCGCGCGCCGGCCGACCTCGGCGTACACCTGGGCGCGTTACGCGTTCCAGACGCTGCGCGTCGCCCACCCCCAGGTGTACCTGGCGGCGGGGATGAAGAGCCGCGACGTTGAAGAGGCCGCGGCGTCCTGCGCGTCGCGCCGGGACGTCCTGCGCTGGGCCGAGGGGCTGGCGCCGGGGTCGATATTCCCCGAGCCGGACCGCCTGATGACCCCGGACCAGGTGATAAGGTACCGGCGCGGCCGGCCGGCCGATGTCGCCTGTGCCGTGGCCGCCATGTGCGCCCGGCGCTTCGGCGACCGGCCGCTGGTCCACGTCGCCGGGGGCGCGGCGTACCTGCTGCTGGGGGGCGAGGGCCGCCGCCGCTGGCTGCGCGCGCGCGACCTCGTGGCGGTCGACGCCCCTTCGGGGCCGCTGGAGGCGGCGTGGGACGCCGCGTCAGGCTGGACGCGGTGGTCGACCCTCGACCTGCCCCCGGCGCTGGTCCAGGACCTGTAGGCGCGCGACGCGCGCCGTGGCTCGCCGGCGCGTGATGCGCCGCGGCTCGCCGGCGCGCGATGGCTCGAAGTCTCCAAGGAGGTGTTGGCAGTGGATCTTTTAGGCCGCACGGCGCTCATCACCGGCGGCGGGCGGGGCATCGGCCGCGCCACGTGCCGGGTCCTCGCCGAGCGCGGGCTGAAGGTGGCGGTAAACTACGTCAAGGACCGGGCGGCGGCCGAGGCGACGGCGGCGGCGATCACCGCCGCCGGGGGGCGGGCGGTGGCCTACGGCGCCGACGTCTCGGACCCCGGCGCCGTGCGGTCGATGGTCGAGGCGGTGACGGCGGAGCTGGGCCCCGTGGACGTGCTCATCAACAACGCCGGCATCACCACCCGCGGCGAGGTCGACCTCGACGCCTGGCGCCGCGTGCTGGAGGTGAACCTCACCGGGGCGTTCATCTGCACGCGGGCGGTGCTCGGCGGCATGCTCGAGCGCAAGTGGGGGCGCGTCGTGAACCTGGCCTCGACGGCCGGCGTCCAGGGCGCGGGCGAGATCCACTACTGCGCCTCCAAGGCCGGGGTCATCGGGTTCACCATGGCGCTGGCGCGCCAGGTCGCCGCCCAGGGGGTGACGGTCAACGTCGTGTCGCCGGCCCTGGTCGACACCGAGTTCCACACCCCGGCGCAGCGGTTCGTGTTCCAGCAGAACGCCAAGCAGCTCATCCCCGTCGGCCGCCTGGCGTCCGCCGACGAGGTCGCCCGCGTCATCGCCGACCTCATCGGTCACCCGTACATCACGGGCGAGAACGTGCTCGTCGCCGGCGGGGTGATCATGGGATGATCGCGGGCGAGCTTCGCGTGCTCATCGTCGGCTGCGGCGCGCACATGCGCACCACGCTCCTGCCGGCCATGACCCAGGCCGGGATCCTGCCGGCGGCCGCCTGCGACCCTGACCCCGCGCGGGCGGGGGCGGTGGCGCGCGCCTACGGCGTGCCGGCGTTCGCCGCGCTGGACGACGCCCTGGGGGCGGTGACGGCCCAGGCGGCGGTCATCGCCGTCTCGCGCTCAAAGAACGGCGAGCTCGTGCGCGCGTGCGTCGAGCGCGGCCTGCCCGCGTTCGTGGAGAAGCCGCCGGCGGCGTCAGCGGCCGAGGCCAACGACATCGCCGCCCTGGCCGAGTCGCGCCACGTGCTGGTCCAGGTCGGGTTCATGAAGCGCCACGCCCCGGCGTACGCCCGCGCCCGAGGCATCGCCGCGTCGCCGACTTTCGGCGGGGCGCGCCTCTTGGCCCTCGAGGCGGCGTCCGGCCCGTACTCGTCGCTTGAGGCGTTCCTTTACGACTACTGCATCCACTACCTCGACCTCGCCCTGCACCTTCTGGGCCCGGTGGCCGGGGTGCACGCCCGCTGCCCGGGCGGCGAAAAGGCGCCCGGCCCGCCGGCGGTGCAGGTCGACCTGGCGTTCGCCTCCGGCGCCGCCGGCGCCCTGACGTTTTGCGCCGGGGCCGGCTGGCACGAGCCCTCCGAGCGCCTGACGCTATACGGGGCGGGCGCGCGGGTGGCGGTGGAGAACGTCGTTTCCTGCCGCTTCTGGCGCGGCCCGACCCCCGAGAAGCCCGCCGCGGGCGACGACGCCTGCCTGCAGTGGGAGCCCAACTTCCACACGCCGCAGCTTGAGACGGGGAGCCTGGCGCTGCAGGGCTACCTCGGCGAGATGCGCCAGTTCCGGCTGAGCCTGTCAACGGGGTTCCCGCCGCCGGCGACGCTGCGCGCCGCCGCGCGAACCATGGAGCTGGTGGAGGCTACCCGCGACGCGGCGTCGAAGAAGGGGGTGGCGCCTGGCAATGAATGACGAAACAGGGAGGGTGGCGCGGTGAGGATAGCACTCGAGGCGGCGGCGGCGTTCGCCGTGCGCCGGCACGGGCTGGTTCCAGGGACGGCGTTTTCCAGCGCGGACGAGGCGGCGGCGGCGGTCCTCGGCCTGCACGCGCAGCTCATGACCAGCGCGGCGATGTCCGCCGCGGCGCGGGTGCCGGGCTACGACCGCGCGCGCTTCGACGACGACCTGTACCGGCGGCGGTCGCTGGTGAAGGCGTGGTGCATGCGCGGGACGTTGCACCTCCTGGCGGCGCGCGACTTCGGGCTGGCCCTGGCCGCGATCATGCGCAAGCGCGCGGCCGAGCAGCGCGACTTCCTGACGCGGTGCGGCTTTGGCGCCGCCGAGATCGACGCCCTCGCCGGCCGCGTCGCGCGGGCGCTTGAGGACGGCCCGGCGACGCGCAAGCGGCTGCACGAGCTGGTGCCGGAGCTCCGGCGCATCCCCGACGCGCAGTGGGGGCAGGACGTGAAGGACCTGTGCTACCAGGGCCTCGTGGTGCACGCCGAGCCCGACGGCAACGAGGCGCGCTTCGCCCGCGCCGGCGCGTGGCTTTCCGGCCCGCCGGCGGAGGTGCCGCCGGAGGCGGCGACGGCGGAGCTCCTGCGCCGCTACCTGCACGCGTACGGTCCGGCGTCTCTGGCCGACTTCGCCTCCTGGGCGGGCTTTGACGTTACTGTCACCGGCGCCGCGGCGCGCCAGCGGCTGGGCGACGCGGTCCGCGAGGTCGAGGTCGAGGGTTACACGAGACCGCTGCTGCTGCTGTCCGCCGACGAGGACGCGTTGGCGCGGGTCGAGCCGCTGCCCGCGGCGTTCCCGCTGCCGCGCTTTGACCCGCTGATCATGGGCCTCAAGGACCGCCGCCGCTTCGTTGGCGACGAGTGGCGGCAGCGGCTGCTCCTTCCCGGCGGGTTCGTCGCCGCCACGCTGTGGTCGGCGGGCCGGGTAGTGGGGATTTGGGACTTCCAGGTGCGCGGCGGCCGCATGATCGTCGAGGCCGCCGCCTTCCGGGGGCTGACCGCGGCGGAGCGGTCGGGCCTCATCGCGGGGTGGCAGTCGCTGGCCCCGGCGCTCGGGGCGACCGTAGTTGAGGCGCGCTTCAACGAGTGGCAGAAGGGGGCGGGCAAAACAGTCAAGGAGGGTTGAACCGTGAAGAGGTGGATCGCCGTAGTCATTGTGCTGGTGCTCCTGGCCGTGCTGGCCACGGGCTGCCCCAAGAAGGCGGCTGCCCCCAGTGGGGAGCCGGTCAAGGTCGGCCTGCTGGTGTGCGAGACCGGGGCGTTCAGCTCGTATGGCCTGGATAACCTGAACGGCGCCCTGATGTTCGCCGAGGACTGTAACGCCGCGGGCGGCGTCGGCGGCCGGCCCCTGGAGCTTGTCGTATACAATACTGAGTCTACGCCGGCGCGGGCCGTCGCCGGGGCCCGCAAGCTCATCGCCGACGACAAGGTCGTGGCGCTGGTGGGGCTGGGCATGGTCAGCGAGGCGAGCGCCGCGGCGCCGCTGGTCGCCGGCGGGCCGGTGACGTTCGTGACCTGCGCTGCCTACCAGCCTGAGAACTCGATGATGTTCGGCGCCGGTGTCTTCGTCCCGCTGCACCACGCCTGCATCTGCAGGTGGCTTGCGGCCAGGGGCGTGACCCAGTTCGCCCTGCTGACCACAAACGACGCCACGGGCGAGGTCGCCGAGGCCGGCCTCAGGCGCAATGCCGGGCAGAGCGGGCTGGAGCTGTCCATAGTGGAGCGCATGAACCCCGCCGACGTCGACGCCAGCGCCCAGGTCGCGCGCATCGCGGCCGCAAAGCCCGGCGCCCTGGTGGTGTGGGTCGTCGGCAAGCCGCTGGGCGTCGCCCTGCGGGCGATAAAGACGGCCGGCCTGGATGTCCCCGTCTTCACCTCCCACGGCAACCGCTCCCTGGAGTTCCTGAGGAGCCTCGCCGCCATCGAGCCGGCCGAGTTCTACATGCCGTGCCCGGTCGACGCCGTCTGGGAGTCCCTGCCCACGGCGCACCCGGCGCGGGCGATGAACGCCGGCTTCTCGGCGCGGTACGTCAAAAAGTTCAGCAAGATCCCGGGCGCCGGGTCGACGGATGCCTACGACGCCCTGGCCCTGCTGTGCCAGGCGTTTGCCGCCGTCGGCACCGATAGCGCCAAGGTCGTCGCGTACCTTGAGGCGGTGAAGGGCTACCAGGGCCTGGCCGGGACGTACGACTTCTCGGCCGAGAATCACCGCGGCCTGGGGCCCGACGACATCATGATCGCCCGTGTGCGCGCCGGGGTCCTGACCCCGGCTGACTAGGGGAGCGGCGGGCCGTGGCCGGCCTTCTAACCAGCGCGGCCTTGGGTGGCCTGCTGGCGGGGAGCGTCTTTGCCCTGGTCGGGCTGGGCGTGCTCCTGTCAGCCACCGCCATCCGGACGGTGAACCTGGCCGTTGGCGAGTTCTACGTCCTGGGCGGGCTCATGTTCTTCAGCCTGGTCGCGGCGGCGGGGGTGCCGCCGCTCCTGGCGGCGCCGCTGGCGGTAGCCGCCGGGGCGGGGTGCGGCCTGCTGGTTGAGCGCTGCGCCATTCGCCCCGTTCGATTGCAGCCGCCGGGGACCATTGTGCTGGTGACCACGGCCGCGGCCTGGATGCTGCGCGGCACGGCCCAACTGGCCTGGGGGCGCGACCCCGTCGCGCCCCCGGCGCTGGCGGGCGGCCAGTGGGCCCAGGCCGCGCTGGTCATCGGCTGGGCCATCGCCGCGACCGTCGCCCTCGAGGCGTGGCTCTCACGCAGCCACCCAGGCCGCGCCCTGCGGGCGACCGCCGATGACCCGCGCGCGGCGGCCGGCGCCGGGGTCGACACCACCGGCGCCGCGCGGCTGGCGTTCGCCCTCACCGGGGCGCTCCTGGCGTCGAGCGCCGTCATCGCCGGGCCGGTCACGTTCCTGTCTTACGACGGCGGGGTTGGCCTCCTCCTGCGCGGCATCGGCGCCGCCCTGATCGGGGGCATGCGCCGGCCGCTTCTCGTTTACCTGGGCGGGGTGGCCATCGGGCTCGTGGAATCCATGAGCGCCGCCCTGTGGTCGTCGCTCTACAAGGACGCCGTCACCTTCTGCCTGCTGCTGGTCGTGCTCTGCTTCTGGCGCGGGGGTGATGAGCCGTGAACGGCCGGCGCGACGTGGGCGTGACGGCTGCGAGCGCGCTGCGCGTCAGGGCGTGGGGCGCGGCGAGGGCGTGGGGCGCCGCGGGAACGCCCTCCATCCTGCTTTTGCTCGCCCTGCCGGTCCTGCCCGCCCTCGGCGGCCGCTACGCCCAGGGGGTGCTGACCGACCTCGGCCAGCTCGTGCTCGCCGCGCTGGGCCTCTCATTCCTCAAGGGCCGGGCGGGGGTGCTGTGCCTGGGCCAGAGCGGGTTTCTGGCCGTCGGCGCATACGCCTACGCGCTTTGCGCCGGATGCGGCGTGCCGCCCCTCCTGGCGGCGGCCATTGCCGTTGCCGCCAGCGGCGCCGTCGCCCTGGCGATATCCCCGGCCGTGGTCAAAAACCCCACCGACGGCGCGGCGCTGGCGACCCTGGCCCTGGTGGTGGTCGTCCAGAGCCTCGTTACCGGGCTGCGGGGCGTCACCGGCGGCGCGTCCGGCATGCGCAACGTGCCGCCGCTCCTGGCCGTGCCGGGCGCCGCCGCGTTTCTGCCGTGGGCGGCGGTGGTCGCCGGCATGCTCTTCCTGCGCTGGTTTTCGGCCACGGCCACCGGGCGGGCGATCCGCGCCGGCCGCGACGACCCACGGGCGGCGGCGCGCTGCGGGGTCAACGTGCGCGCCGGGCGGCGGCTGGCGCTGGTCATCTGCGCCATGTTCGGCGGCCTGGCGGGGGCGATGACCGGCGCCAGCTTCGGCTTCATTTCCCCGGACATGTTCGACATCGCCCTGGCGATCGCACTTCTGGTGATGGTCGTCGGCGGCGGCGAGGGCGTCCTCGCCGGGCCGCTCCTCGGCGCGGCGTTCATCTACTTCCTCCCCGACATCGTGCGCGCCTCGCGCGACTTCCAGACGCTGCTCAACGGCGCCCTGCTGCTGCTGGTCACGCAGTACTGCCCCGGCGGCATGGCCGGGATGCTCTCCGCCGCCGCGCGCCGCGTCCTGGGCCGGCGCACGCGGAGCGCGCCGGAGAAGGGCGGGTGGTCGCCGTGACGCGTCTTTGCGCCGAGGGCCTCGTGCGGCGCTTCCCGGGCACCGTCGCCGTCGCCGGCGTGGACATCGCGCTTCAGGCGGGACAGGCCCTGGGGCTCGTCGGCCCCAACGGCGCCGGCAAGACGACCCTGCTCGACCTGCTCTCCGGCGCCGGTCGCCCCGACGCCGGTCGCGTCCTTCTTGCCGGCCGCGACATCACCGGCCTGGCCCCGCACCTGCGGGCGCGGCTGGGGGTGGCCCGCACCGTGCAGCGGCCGGCGTGGTTTCCCGGACTCACCGTGCTGGAGAACGTGCTGTTGGGCGCGCCGCGCCGGCCGGCGCCGGGGCGGGACGGGCAGGTGCGCCGCGACCAGGTGCGCCGCGCCCTGGATGAGCTGGAGCGCGTTGGCCTGCGGGGGCTGGCCAGCCGGCCGGGCGGGGAGGCGTCGACGGCCGCCAGGAAGCGCGGCGAGCTGGCCCGCGTGGCGTTCATGGACCCCACCGTCGTGCTGCTCGATGAGCCATCGGCGGGACACGACCAGGAGTCCCTGCTGGTGCTGGTCGCCGCGGTGCGGCGCTGGCTCGCCGCCGGGGCGGCGGTGCTCGTGGTGGACCACGACCGCGACCTGGTGAACGCGCTCTGCCCCACGGTCCTGCTCATGCGCGACGGCCGCATCGTGGGCCCGGCGCCCGCGGGCGGCGCGGTCGGGGAAGGGGGTGGGGGGGAATGAGGCACGCGCGGCAGCGGGCGAACGGCCCGCTCGACCTCCAGGACGTGAGCTTCGCCTATGACGGCGTCCCGGTGCTGCGCCACTTCACGCTGCGCCTCGACCCCGGGGCGGTGGCCGTGGTGGCCGGCGGCGATGGCGGCGGCAAGACGACGCTGGCCCGCGTCGCGGCGGGGTTCTTGCGGCCCGCCGGCGGCCGGGTCGCCTTCGCCGGCCGCGACCTGACCTCCTGCCCGGCGCACCGCTTCGCGCGCGCGGGCATCGTGCTGGCGGCCCCCGAGCTCGTCAACGGCCGGCTCACCGTGGCCGACAACCTGCGCCTGGCGGCGCGCTACGGCGCCGGCGCCGCCGGGCCGGCCCTCCCGCGCCTAGTGGCCGCCGCCCTGGAGCGCTTTCCCGACCTGGCGCGGCGGATGGGGCAGCCGGCGGCCTCCCTGTCCAGCGGGCAGCGCGTCATGCTGTGCATCGCCCGCGCCCTGTGCGCCGCCCCACGCGTGCTCATACTCGATGAGCCGGGGATCGGGCTCTTCGCCGACACCCTGGGCCGCGTCGCCGCCGTCGTCGAGGACACCCGCGCCGCCGGCGGGGCCGTCCTGATCACCGACACCGACCCCGGCCGCTGGGGCTACCCGGCAGTTCCGCTCAACGCGGAACCCCCGGCTGTCCCGCCCCCGGTCGCAGGGTCATGACCGCGTACATCCGTCCCCGGCCTACCGCCCGCCGGCCGTCGCCCCGTCGCCGCGTGGGGCGCCCGAGAAGCCCAGCCGGCCCGATATCGCCAGCCCCGCGTCACACACCTGGGGGATGAGCGAGTCCAGGTTGCCCTTGACGCGCGCCGCGGGGCCGGAGATGCTCACCGCGGCTACGACCGCCCCGCCGGCGCTGAACACCGGCGCGCCGGCGCAGACAAGCCCCTCTTCGAGCTCCTCGTCGTCGACCGCCCAGCCGCGCTGCCTGATGCGCGCCATCTCGGCCTCAAGCCCGGCGGCCGAAGTGAGGGTGTTCCTGGTGTACCGCGGCGTCTCCCGGCGCACCAGCCGCTCCAGCATCTCAGGCGGCGAGTAGGCCAGGAGGACCTTGCCCAAGGCCGAGCAGTGCAGCGGCGCCGTGGGCCCGAGGTCGACGTTCAGGAGCGACCCGCGCCCGGGCCGCGCCTCCCTGACCACCAGCGCGCGGTCCTCCTTGAGGACTGCCACCGACGACTGCTCCCCAGTCTGGTTCGCCAGGTCGACGAGATAGGGGTAGGCGATATCGGCCACACTCTCGCGGCTGCGCACCTTGTCAGCCAGCTCGAGCAGGCCCACCCCCAGGGCGTACGTCCCCGTCGCCGGCTCGAAGTGCACGAAGCCCCGCGCCTGCAGGGTGCGCAGGATGCGGAACGCCGCCGCCTTGGGGATGCCGATCTGGCGGCCCAGCCCACTGACGCCCAGCGGCCCCCCCGACGCCAGCGCCGCCAGCATGCTGAGCGCGCGGTCCAGGGCGACCATCGGCTTTTCGCGCACGGCCCCTGTGTCTGGCATCCACAACACCCCCGGTCTCGGCGCAAACCCGGTTGTCTTAAAGCCACGGCCACGTGATGGGATTCCACATTTCCCGCCGGAATCCTATTGAAACATTGTACCGCTTTCTTCGCAACGCCCACTCCCCTTCCAATTGGCGTCAACGGCTTTCATTATTGCCTTTGCAGGAATCCGACCGCGTGATGTAGAACGATCAGAATTCGGAACAATGGTTCAGTTTTCGCCTCGCGGCGCAGGGATTTTATGCCAGGCATAATTATTCATAGCAATGCATTTTTACGCAGGAGCGCGCCTCGTGGCGTCGAACACTGAAGCCCAATGGGCGTCCGGGTCACAGCAACCGACGCCGAAAGGAGGTGATCGCACTTTGAGCGGGTCGCAGCTGTTCTGGTCGTCGGGGACGTGGCTATTCCTGCTTGGCCAGGGCCTGGTGATCGTGCTCGTGGTGGGGCTTTTCTTCTACTTGGGCAAGAAGGAGGCCCAAGCGCGCAAGGGTTGATGTGGCCGTGCATCGCTAGTCCACTACTGGGGGGTGCTGTAGTTGTCGTTCGGCGTCCTCGCGCCGTTCATCATCTACCTCATCGCCGTGCTGGGTATCGGCATCGTCAGCATGCGCCTGATCAAGAACTACGGCGATTTCATGATCGGCGGCCGGCGCATCGGCCCGTGGGTCTCGTCGTTCGCCCTGATCACGTCGTACATGAGCGGGTACACATACACGGCCGCCCCCGGCGTCGCCTACTCCGGCGGCTGGTCGTCCATGTGGTGGGCGACGGGCGACGCACCGGGCAACGCGCTGTCGTTCGGCTTGCTCGGCCGCCGGCTGCGCAAGTTTTCCGAGCTGCTGGGCGCGATAACCCTCCCCGAGTACTACGAGAAGCGGTTCAAGAGCCCGGCGCTGCGCGTCCTGGCGTCCATCGTCATCATCATCACCGTGTCCATGTACCTGGTCGCGCAGTGGCAGGCCTCGGGCAAGCTCCTGAGCGTGACCTTCGGCACCAACTACATCATCGGCGCCACCATCGGCGCCGCCGTGGTGCTGGCCTACACCCTGCTCGGCGGCTACCTGGCCGTCGTGTACACCGACTTCCTGCAGGGCATCCTCATGTACGTCGGCACCCAGGTCCTGTTCTGGATGGCGCTGGCCCGCGTCGGCGGCTGGGGCGCCTGGAACGACGCGCTGGCGGCGATCAACCCCGAGCTGGTGACGCCGTTCGGGCCGGGCGGCGCCTACGCCGGCTTCCTCCTGGCGGCGACGCCGATCATCCTGATCATCATGGGGTCGTTCGGCCTGCCGCACGTGACGATCCGCCACCTGTCGCTGAAGAACCCCGACACGGCGCGCAAGGCGATGCTCATCACCGGCATCATCGTCGCGACCTTCGCCTTCGCGTACTACATGGTCGGCGCGGTGTCGCTCGTTCTGCTGGGCGGCAACGTCCAGGACGTCGAGACCACCGGCGTGAGGCTGTGGTTCGAGGTGCTGCCGCCGGCCCTGGCCGGGCTGCTGGCCTCGGCTGCGGTGGCGTCGATCATGTCCACGGCCGACGGCTTCCTCATGCTGCTGGTGAGCACGGTGGCCCACGACGTGCTGTACCGGTTCCTGATGCCCAAGGCGCCGGAGAAGCAGCGCATCGCCATCGGCCGCTACGTGGCGGCCGCCGTGGCGATCCTCACCTTCCTCATCGCCCTCAGGCCGCCGGCGCTGGTGTTCACCATCGTCATATTCGCGTTCGGCGGCATGGCGCTGGCGTTCGGCGTGCCCAACCTGTTCTCGGTATACTGGAAGCGCAGCACCAAGACGGGCGTCATCGCCTGCATGCTGTGCTCGCTCGGCGTGTACGTCGGCTGCACCTACGCCAAGTTCCAGCCGTTCGGCCTGCAGCCGTTCATGTCCGGTCTGATCGTGGCCATCCTGGCGTTCGTCATCGGGACCCTGTGCTCGCCGCAGCCTGACAAGAAACAGGAGGAGCTCTTCACCATCGGCACCGCTTACGGCGAGCTGCCGGCGGGCGCGGCGGGCTCGGCGGCGCTGGCGTTCGAGGCGGCCGCGGCCGAGGACGTCCTGTCATCGCGCGTGCCGCGGGCGCTGCCCGACCCGACCCTGGCTGACTAGCGGCGGTTCGTGCCGGTCCCGGGACGCAAGGCTTCGCGACGAAGGCTTGGCGACAAGGCTCGGCGGCGAAGGCTTGGCGACGAAGGCTTGGCGACAAGGGTTGGCGGTGAGGAGGGGGCGGCGTGGAGATCCCGTGCTGGACGGCCGCGTTCACGGAGGTGCCCGCAAACCGCAGGCTCCCGCCCGGCCTGGCAGTGCTGCCGGAGCCGCCGGCTCCGCTGTACTACCCGTACTGGGCGCTCGTGCTGACGGCGTCCTTCCGGATGCCGCTGGCGGGGCTCGTGAAGCGGCACATGCCGGCGTGCGTTGATGGCCTGACCGGGCGCATCATGCTCCTGCCGCCCGCCATGACCGCCAAGCCGGTCACCGTCCCCGACGACCGGGTGGTCGAGGCGCGGATAGCCCTGGACGAAAAGCGGCTCGCCGACGTGCGGGAGGCCTTCCTCCCGTTCGTCGTGCGACGGCTGCGCATCCTGGCCACGCCGACGCTGGAGACCCAGGTGGCGGGCCTGGTGTACAAGCAGTTGCTGGTGTACAGGGCCAGGAACGGCACCGTCGACTGCAGCCTGTACCTTGATACCCTGAGCGGAGAATGGGCGTTGCGGCCACTGGCGGGGGGCGCGTCCGACGCGGGGCCGCCCCCCGCTCCCGACTAGCGCGGCCGGCGTGCGACGGCCGCGCGACCGGGCGACGGCCCCGTGAGCGCGCGACGGCCGCGTGAACGCGATAATCTAAACGAGGTGAGCTCATGGCCCAGCGCTTCTTGTGGCACCAGATGACCTGGCCCGAGATCGCGGCGGCGGCCAAGGCGGACGCGGTGGTGATCGTGCCCGCGGGCTCCATCGAGCAGCACGGCCTGCACCTGCCGACCGGCACTGACGTCCTGATCAGCAGGAAGCTGGCCGACCACCTGATCGCGGCGATGCCCGAGCGGCGCTTTATAGTCGCGCCGCCCTTCCGCTATACCATAGCCCGGCTCAACACCGCCTACCCCGGCACGATCAACCTCAATGGCGCGACGCTGATCGGGCTCGCCCATGACGTCGTCGCCGAGATACTGCGCCACGGTTTCAAGAAGGTCCTGTTCCTCAATGGCCACATGGAGAGCGTGGCGTTCATCGTCGAAGGCGCTGAGCTCGCCCTGGAGGAGCACGGCGCGCACGAGGGCAAGGGCCAGCCGGTCATAGTGTGGAGCAACTGGTGGGAGTTCATCAGCGACGCCCTGATCGCCGAGATTTTCGGCTCACGGTGGCCGGGCTGGGAGGCGGAGCACGCCGCCCTGACCGAGACGTCGCTGATGGCCCACCTGTGTCCCGACCTGGTGCGGGACGTCCCGGCAGGCGACAACTCCTACCAGAAGGTGCTGTACAAGGTCCTGCCCTGGCCGGCCCGCACGCGGCCGAAGTCAGGCTCGTACGCCGACCCCACCGGTGCCGACGCCGCGACCGGCCGCCGGCTGGCGGAGGCCGTGGTCGACGGCCTGAAGCGCGTGGTGGCGGCGGAGTTCTAGGTCTTCGCGTGATGCGTCTTCGCGTGATAGGTCTTTGCGGGAGGGGTGGGCGTGGGGGACGACATCTCGTTGGCGGGTGACATCTCGTTTGCGGCCCTGGTTGAGAACATGAATGACCTGCTCTCGGCCAGCCTCACCGACGACTGGCCCAACGTGCCGGTGGAGCGCGCCGAGGGCATCTACTTTTTCGGCAGCGACGGCCGCCGCTACATGGACTTCACCTCGGGCATGGCCACGGTGAACGTCGGCCACCGCCACCCCGAGGTGGTCAAGGCGGCCAAGGAGCAGATCGACCGCCTGATCCACGGCCCGGTCGGCGTGGTGATGTATGAACCCATCCTGCGCCTGGCGCACGAGCTGCGGCCGGCCCTGCCCGGGGGGCTCGACGCGTTCTTCTTCGGCAACTCGGGCGCGGAGGCGGTCGAGGGCGCGCTGAAGCTGGCGCGCTACGTGACGGAGCGACCGGGGATCATCTGCTTTTACGGCGGCTTTCACGGCCGCACCTACGGCGCCGTGTCGGTGACCACCTCGCGCGCCAAGTACCGGGCGCACTACGAGCCGCTGGTCGGCGCCATCCATCCTCTGCCCTTCGCGTACTGCTTCCGCTGCCCGTACGGGCAGCGGCGGGGTCATTGCGCCATGGAGTGCCTCGCCGCCGTGCGCCTTCTCTTCGATCATGTCATCGCGCCCTCCGAGGTCGCGGCGATCCTCGTCGAGCCGATCCAGGGCGAGGGCGGCTACATCGTGCCGCCGGTCGAGTTCCTGCGCGGCCTGCGCGCGATCTGCGACGAGCACGGCATCATGCTCATCTTCGACGAGGTGCAGACGGGCTTCGGCCGCACCGGCAGCATGTTCGCCGCCCAGACCTTCAGCGTCGACCCCGACGTGATGGCCATCGCCAAGGGCATCGCCTCGGGCTTCCCGCTCAGCGCCACCGTGGCGCGGCGGGAGGTCATGGCGCGCTGGACGGCCGGCGCGCACGGGACGACGTTTGGCGGCAACCCGGTATCGTGCGCGGCAGCGCTGGCCACGCTGCGCGTGTTCCAGCGCGAGGGGCTGGCGGAGAAGTCGCGCACCCTGGGCGAGCACGCCATGAAACGGCTCCAGGCCGAGCTGGGCGGGCGCCCGGCTGTGGGCGAGGTGCGCGGGCGGGGGCTGATGATCGGCGTCGAGTTCGTCGATCCGCAGACCGGCGCCCCCGACCCGGCGGCGGTCAAGCGCATCCTGAAGCAGTGCCTTGACGACGGCCTCATCCTGTACCCGTGCGGGACACACGGCCAGGCGATCCGCTTCATCCCGCCCCTGGTGGTCACCAGGGCGGAGCTGGACCTGGGCCTGGACATCTTCATCCGCGCCGCGTCTGCCTGACCGCGGCCAGCTAGCCGCATCCACGCCGCGGCCGGCTAACCGCGGCGGCACGGGGGTCGAGCACGGCTCTGTGCCTGGAAAGGGGGTTGCCTCATGAAGTACTGGCTGCACGAGATGACCTGGGAAGAGGCGCAGGAGGCGTTCAAGCGCACCGACGTCGTGCTCTTGCCCATCGGCTCAACCGAGCAGCACGGCACCCACCTGCCCCTGGGGACCGACATATTCATTCCCCTGGGCGTCGTCGACGAGGTGGCCAGCCGCACCGGGGCGATCATCGCCCCGCTCATTCCCTATGGCGTCTGCCCGCACCACATGGTGAAGCCGGGCACGGTCACGATCAGCTCAGAGACGCTGATCAACCTGCTCGTCGAGGTGTGCGAGAGCCTGCACCACTGGGGCGCCAAGAACATCCTGATCATCAACGGCCACAACATCGCGCAAAACCCCGAGGTCGAGATCGCCATCCAGAAGTTCCAGATGCGCGTCGGCGCGCGGGCGCGGGCGTTCCTGGTCGACCAGTACGCGATCATGTGCGAGACCTTCGACCAGATCCGGGAGACGCCGTACCCCGGCGGCACCTACCACGCCGCCGAGGAGGAAACGTCGTACATGCTGCACTTCCGCCCCGACCTCGTGCACATGGACCGCGCCCACGACGTGCGGGCCAAGTCGCCGTCGCGCCTGATCGTGATGGATGGCTTCGTCCGCGGCGAGTGGATCGGCTACAAGATGACCAAGGAGTGGTGGGGCCAGCTGACCCCGTACGGCAACATCGGCGACGCCACCAAGGGGACGCGCGAGAAGGGCGAGAAGATGGCCAGAAAGTTCATCGACAACCTGGTGGAGTTCATCGACGACCTGAAGGACTGGCCGCTGCCCGTTTCGGGGTGAGGCTTGGCGGCCCGGGCGGGGGGTGTGGGGTCCCGGCACGAGCAACCGCAGAACCGACCACAGAAGCGACCGCGCGAGCAACCGTCTCACCACGGGACGGTTGCTCATGCTTTGCGGCGACGCGGCGCTGGCAGGAAGCGGGTGCCGGGCGGCGAAGCCACATTCCGATACATACTACCGTCAGGCACCGGGGTCCGGGGGGAGTTGGCCTCACCCTGTTCATGCGAGGTGAACCGAAAGATGCCCCTACGCGTCTTCTGGCATCAGATGACGTGGCCCGAGATCGCGGATGCTGTGGCGGCGGGCGCCGTGTGCGTCGTGCCCGCGGGGTCGGTCGAGCAGCACGGCCTGCGCCTACCGACCGCGGCCGACACGCTGGTCAGCAAGCGGCTGGCCGAAAGCCTCGTGGCGGCAATGCCCGAGCGCCGCTTCATAGTCGCGCCGCCCTTCCGCTACACCATCGCCCGGCCCAACGCCGCTTATCCGGGCACGATCAACCTCAGCGGCGAGACCCTCATCAGGGTGACACACGACGTCGTGGCCGAGATCCTGCGCAATGGCTTCCTGCGCATACTGTTCCTCAATGGCCACATGGAGAGCGTGCCGTTTATGATGGAGGGCGCCGAGCTCGCCGTGCGCGAGCACGGGACAGGCGAGGCGATGGGCCGGCCGGTCGTGGCCTGGGTCAACTGGTGGGACCTCATCGGCGACGACCTCATCCGCGACGTGTTCGGCGACAAGTGGCCGGGCTGGGAGGCCGAGCACGCCGGCCTGACCGAGACGTCGCTCCTCCTGCACCTTCTGCCCGACATCGTGCGTCCCGTGACGCCCGGCGACCATGCCTACGAGCGGCTGCCGTACACAGTCTTCCCGGGCCCCGACCGCGCGCGGCCGAAATCCGGCTCGTTCGCCGACCCCGCCGGGGCCTCGGCCGACATCGGACGCCGCCTGACGGAGGAGATCATCGCGGGGCTGAAGCGGCTGATCGAGGCGGAGTTCTGAGCCAGCCCCAGGTTCGAGGTCCCGGACATGCCCCCGGTTGTCGTCGTCCGGCCGGTCCGCGGCGGGCCAATGGCCCGTCATGGGCCGGCCGTCCTTCTGGCAGGATGTTGCAGCATGACCGGCGAATGGGTGTCCATCCCGCCGGTGGCTGCCATTGGGGAGCCGGCTGCGCGTCGATGCTGAGATGACGACATTGGGGGGTCGAAGTCATGCGCAAACGGGTCCTGCTGCTTTGTGCCCTGTTCTGCCTCCTGACGCTGGTGCTGGCGAATGCGGTTTCTGCCCACCTTCTAGGGAGCGTCGAGTGGCTGGTCGACCCGATCACCGGCCGCCCCCACCGCCACCTGCACATCTACTGCCGCTCGACGGTGACCAAGGAGTGGAAGGAATACCTGAAGGACGCGGTAAGCAACTGGAACAACGAGAAGACGGGCTGGACGCTGGAAATCGTCAACAGCGCGGATGACGCGGATGTGCTCTTCAATTTAGCCTCGATCCCGCCCAAAGCCAACGGCGACGTGCCCGGTGGCAAGTGCCGGTTCGAGTACGACGGCACCACAGGGGAACTATTGTTGGCGACCATAACCATGAATACTGACATGAGCAAATGAGCTGGGGGAGGACCGGCGCCTGGGCGCTGGACCCCATCAGGTGTGCCATGCACGAGTTGGGGCACGCCATGCGCCTGGCTCACTCGCCGGCGGGCAACGTGATGAAGGCTACCGTAGCCTGCGGCGACCACGATTCGACGATCAACCGGGATGACGCCCAGGAGGCCAAGGACGCGGCCGAGACCCCGGAAGCCGAGCCGGACGTGCAGAAGGCACAGGGCGAGGCCCACGTGACCGCCGGCAACGCGGCGCTGAGCATGAAGGAGACGGACTTCTCGGCGGTGCCGACCGCGTACGGCGTCGGGCTGAACCTTCTGCCCATGCCGGACGCGCTGCTGCCCGACCCGCTGGCCGTGCCCGCGGACCAGGAGCGCGTGCTGGCCGCGGCGGGCATATTCCCCGTCGCCGCCGCATTCGCCGGGCCAGCCACGCTGACCCTGACCATCACGCCGTGCCTGATCAACGGCTGGGCGCTGACCGGCGACCTGCACCATGACCTCCTGCCGCCGGTCGACATGAGCCGCATGGTCGCCGTGCGCTGGGTTGAGGCCGTCGGCGGCGGCACCGGCACCGGCGGCGGCACCGGCGCCAGCCTGGGCGACGGCCTCTGGGACGCCGCCGGCATCCCGGCGTCGTTTGACGCCCAGAGCGGCAAGGCGACGCTTACAGTGACAGGCGGCGGGATATACGGCATCGCGGCGCCGATGCTGGCCCGCGCCCCTGTCAGACCGCTCCCGGCCTTCACCGACCTCGGCCCGACGCAAAGCCCGCTCGTCCGCGACGCGCTGACTGAACTGAAGGCCATGGACATCTACCGCGGCTACCCTGACCGCAGCGCCGGGCCGGGCCGCAACCTCACGCGGCTGGAGTTCTTCACCCTCGCCGTGCGCGTCGCTGGCGGCGAGGCGGCGGCGGCGGCGCTCGCCGGCAAGAGGCCCCCCTTCACCGACACGATCCCCGCCTGGGGCTGGGGCTACGTGAACGAGGCGCTGGCCCTGGGCCTGACCACGGGCTACCCCGACGGCACCTTCCGCTCGCAGCAGGACGTTACGGGCAACGAGTGCCTGGCCGTGCTCGTGCGCCTCCTCGGGGCCGCCGAGAACGCCCTGGCCAGGAAGACCCCCTGGCCCCAGGGCTACACGGACGTGGCCGGGGAGCTGGGCATCCTCGACGACTTCGCCTGCCTGGGCGACGATTGCCCCCTGGCCAAGCTCGGCGGCGCAATGACGCGCGGCGACATGGCCGTGCTCACGCGGTCGGCGATGTGGACCGTGAAGCGCCACGACGACGCCGGGCGATCATCACGGGGCAGAGCCTGGCATCGCGGGGCGGCTGGTGGCGGGCGCCGGTGACCGTCCAGGCCAAGACCAGCGACGGGCGGCGCTGGCTTCTCGACCGGCCGGCTCCCCTGCCCGGCGGCCCGAATGACGTGATGCGGCTTGACGTGCCCGAGACGCTGTATCTTGCCCCCGGCACCGCCCTGCCCGCAGTCGGCGCGGGCAGTGGGGGTGGAGCGGGCGCGGGCGGGGGCGGCGCCGGCTCTACGGGGACGGTGCTCGCCCGCGGCGACTCCGTCGCGGCCATCGTGAGCGGCGGCGGGGCGTAAGGCAGCGGCGGGGCGTGACGCGGGGCGAGCTACGGGGCCTGTCGCGGCCGGTCGCGACCCAGGGATTGCCCGCCAGCCCGTAGAATAGGTTGGCATATGGCTCCCCTGCCGTCTTGAAACGGCCCTCTTGTGCCCCAAACGAATGCCCTGGAGGTCGAGCGCATGCGCAGGAAGACGCTCGCCACAGCAATCCTCATCTGCCTCGTGCTACTGGCGACAGCCACCGTCGCGTACGGCAACGTGAAGTCGTGGTACGAGTGGAAGGTCGACCCGGCGACGGGCAAGCCCGACAGGAGCCTGCAGATATGGTGCGGCGGCGAGGTCGGTACCGAGTGGCAGGGCTACCTCCAGCAGGCCATCGCCAACTGGAACAACGCCAAGACCGGCTGGAAGCTGGAGATCGTCAAGGACATCGGCAAGGCCGACGTCACCTTCCACCAGGCCCCGATCCCGCCGCGGAAGAACGGGGCTGTGCCCGCCGCCGAGTGCCGCACCGACTTCGACGGCACCACCGGCGAGGTCATCGGGGCGACGATCACCATGAACACGGACCTGCCGTGGGGGAAGTCGGGGGACGACAACTATGATCCGGTCAAGACGATAAAGCACGAGCTCGGGCACACCATGCGCCTGGACCACTCTGACTGGGGCAACCTCATGGACAGCATCGTGTACGCGGGCGACCACTACTGCCCGCCCAACAGCGACGATGTCGCTGAGGCCAAGGACGCCTTCCAGTTCAACGTGGAGCGGAACAACATCCTGCCCGAGGAGCCGGGCCAAAGCCACATCATGGCCGGCGAGGACGCGTCGCTGACCCTGAATAACGAAGAGCTCTGGCACATCCCCACCGAGCCCTGCGTCCTGCCGCTCTCCGGGATAATGCTGCCCGGCCCGACGGCCGTCCCCGAAGGCCTGGAGCGCATCGTGGCCGCGGCGGGCATCTTCCCGCTGGGCGCCGAGTTCAGCAAGCCGTGCATCCTGACGCTCCGCTGCCCGCCGGGGTCGATAAGCGGCAGCGACATGATCGGCGAGCTGCACTTCAACGTCCTGCCGCCGCTGGACATGGCCGGCATGCGGCCCGTCCAGTGGGTCGCCGACGACGGCATCTGCTGCAGCGGCAGCGTGAGCGGCGGCTGCTGGCAGGAGGCCGACATCGAGGCATCTTACGACGCCGAGTCCGGCATGGCGACCCTGATGGTGCCGGGCGGCGGGATATACGGGCTGGCGGCGCCGGTCCTGGAGCAGCCGCCCGCGCAGTCAGTCCCCGCCTTCACCGACCTCGGGCCAAGCACGCCGCCCGTGGCCGGCCGGGCACTGACCGAGCTCAAGGCGATGGACATCTACCGCGGCTACCCCGACGGCAGCGCCGGGCTCGACCGCAACCTGACGCGCCTGGAGTTCTTCACCCTGGCCGTGCGCATCGCCGGCGGCGAGGCTGACGCTGTCGTGCAATCCAGCAAGCGGCCGCCCTTTGTCGACGACATCCCAACGTGGGGCTGGGGCTACGTCAACCAGGCCCTGGCGCTGGGCCTGACCACGGGCTACCCCGACGGCACCTTCCAGCCGCAGCGGAACGTGACGGGCAATGAGGCCGTCACCGTGCTCGTGCGCCTTCTCGGCACGGTGGAGGTGACCCTGGCCAACGCGAAGCCCTGGCCCACCGGCTACATCGAAGTCGCCACCGATCTGGGCCTTTTCGGGGACCTGGAGCGCCTGCTCGGCGGCGGCCCCGGCGCGTGGTTCGGCCGGGCGATCACGCGGGCCGAGATGGCCGTGGTAACGCGGTCAGGGATGTGGACCGAACTGCGGCACGCCGAAGACGGCAGCCTCATCGAGGGCCAGAGCCTGGCCGCCGCCGACGGCTGGTGGCAGGCGACGGTGACCGTCCTGGCCGTGAGCGAGGACGGGCGGCGCGGGCTCCTGGCGCGGCCGGTCACCATCCCCGCGGGCGAAGTGATCCGCCTTGACGTGGCTGAGCGGCTGTACGTGGCGCCCGGCGTCCAGATGCCGGCGGTCATCGCCGACCTCGGCGATAGCGGCGGCGACGACGGCGCGGGCGCCGCTGGGTCCAACACGGTGATGGTCCTCGGCCACGGCTGCGTCGTGCACGCGATCACCGGCAGCGAGGTGGAGTGAGGCGCGGGCAAGGGCGGGCTGACCTGCGCCGCACGCCTAGGCGCGCGCCGGCACGCGGCGGCACGCGGCGATACGCGTGGGCGCCCGCTCGCACGCACTGGCACGCGCTTCCCCAGGTGGGGCTGTCAAAGGACAGTGATCATGTCACCCCCCAGGGGCGGCGGAGAGGGCGGCGCGCTTGCGCAGGTACGCCTTCCAGGAGGCGCCCTTCCAGGGGTGGTCGTTGGGCGGCCTGTAGGGTGTTTTAGGGGCCGGGACGGGCTTCGGCTGCTAGGGCTGGGGCTTGGCTGGCAGGGGCACGGGCGTCAGGCGGAAGGGCTTGTCCCCGTAGAGGGCACAGAGCGAGCCGTCCAGGCGGGTGAGGACGGCGACGGTGTCCCTGGGCCGGAGCGCGAGGACGCTGCCGTGTTCCGTGGCCAGCTGATGGGGTGTCTGGGCCCGGTAGGAGATGGTCGAGGCCCAGGAGGCCTTGCGCGGCTCTCTGAGGGCCAGCGCAGGAGGTCGGCCCAGGCGAGGGCGGGCCTGAAGGCCGGGTTGGGATCCTCGGGCAGGACGGCGAAGGCCGAGTTGAAGCCGGCGAGGTCGTCCTCGAGGGTGGGCTTGTCGCGCCTGGAAGAGAAGAAGATGGCGTGGCGGTCGGTGTAAAGGGTCTGCGGCACGCCGTGACGAGAGATGACGTCGTGCATGAGCTTAGGAGCGAGCATTGCGGGGCGCGGTCCTCAAGCCATTGATGCAGGCTGGCGTCGCACTGCACGAGGAGGCCCTCCTGGGGCATGCGCGGCCGGGTGCGGCGCCTGCGCGGCGAGCGCCGCCGGGCGGTCGGTGTAGAGGGTGTGCGGCACGCCATGCCTGGAGATGACGTCGTGCATGAGCTGGAGGTAGCCCCGAAGGTCCTCCTGGGGCCGGAAGACGAGGCCGAGGATCTTGCTCGTGGCGTCGTC
>Ga0315295_10000052_pt1 | contig 97263 bp, 85 predicted proteins | sample YL17G14_0_MG_FD_204453 | JGI IMG/M metagenome (GOLD analysis project Ga0315295, IMG submission 204453) | Sediment microbial communities from Yellowstone Lake, YNP, Wyoming, USA - YL17G14_0 | ecosystem: Environmental > Aquatic > Freshwater > Lake > Sediment | place: USA: Wyoming | collected...
GGGCCTGGCTGCAAAACTTTCGCCGACTTGTTGTTCGTTATGAATATCGTCTTAAAAACTTTCTCGCCATGATTCAGCTTGGCTGTATTGTTATCCTCCTTCGGAGGGTTTTGGGATGACTTCTAGTCAAAAGGACTATGAGCATTTTGACAACTTTTAATATTTTAATAAGGTATGAGGAGAGGTTGGTCGGCTTTGGCGGTCAGTAGGTGTCAATAACACCTAGCGCAGATAAGCACGTTAGTCAAGAGTCAGGGAAGTTAGGGTCCAGTAGGTGTCAATGACACCTAGCGCAAAATAACGCGAAGGTTTTTGCGCGAGTATATAAGTATATGCGTATATGCTTATATACTTATGGACTACTTTAAGAAACAAGGTTTTTGGGTGAGGGGACAGACCCTCCTTCGCCAAGGGCTTCCGACTTCGCCCCTAAGTGGCTACGACGGACAGGACGGAGGGCGTGGGGCGGAGAACGGAGGACAGAAGACAGCGGACAGCTTTTCAATTCAAAAATCAAAATGTACCCCGTGAAATCTGAAAGATTTCCGGGACTAAGTCCTTGAAATTTCTTTGAAATTTCTAAGGGAAATGCAAAATTGTTGTATCCCAGAGGGATGATTATTTTAATCGCTGGAGGCGGATAAACCCGCCAAACGAATGTCAGGTAAACTTCGCTGCGCTGCGGTAGAACTGGGTCCCGGGTCCTCGGCCAAAAGATTGCCGGGGCGGGCAAGCCCGGGATCTTCGCTTCCTCCTTCGTCCCCGAGGGACTACGGAGGACAGGTCGCTGCGAGGGGCCAAACGATGGGGCATAAGTATATAAGTATATGCGTATATACTTATGGACTACTTTAACGGCATAAGTTTTTTGTATGGGCTCGGTTGGTAGGTGAATGGGGCCGAGGGCAGGGGCAGAGCGGCGGTTTTTTGGTTTATACAGGCAGGGAGAGCTAACTGATGCGGCACGAGTATATAAGTATATGCGTATATACTTATATACTATGGAGTGCAGTAAGAAACAAGGGCGTTGGATGGGCGAGAGATTTTAATTGCCGATTTGCGATTGCTGATTGATGATTTTTAGAGACGGATTCCGCTGGAGGCGGGAAACAGAGGACGGAGGACTGAAGATGGACGACAGAACATCGAACGTCCAACATCGAACAATGAACGCCGAGCAAAAAACAGGGAACGAAGGGCTAAATGACGCGGCATAAGTATATAAGTATATGCGTATATACTTATGGAGTGCTTTAAGAGTCGAGGGTTTTTGAATGAAGGATTTGATATTGTGGATAGGGGTCCTTCGACTGCGCTCCCCGGCCAAAGGCATGTCCCCGGCCAACGACCCTACTTCGCCGAAACTGGCTTCGGCAGGGCAAGCTTGCCAGGGCACCCGCCTACGACCCCCGACTACGGCGTTCGAGGGCAGGCTTGCGAGTGCAGGCAGGCGGGGCAGGCAAGGAAGCACACATCGAGGGCGGACAAGTTGGGGGAAGGGCAACCCTGCCATCCTATGGCGTGGCTTATTCGAGGACGGCGGTGACCGCTTGCCTGCCGGCGTGGCTGTGTTCTAACGGCTGCAGCAGCTTTTCCATCTTCGCCGGGTTGCTGGACCGTGCAATCGCCTCATTCCTGCCGATGAAGCCCTTGAAGTAAGCATCTGCAATTCCGTGGTCCATCGTCTGCATACCGAATTTCCGGCTGGTCTCGATGATGTTGGCAATCTCGTAGATTCGGTTTTCGCGGATGCAGTTTCGCACCGCGGATGTGCAAAGCAGTATTTCGGTGCAGGGAATCATACCGGCCTGGTCGATGCGCCTGAACAGGGTCTGCGAGATGACCGCCTGCAGGGTATTGGCCAGCATCGTGCGAATCTGGTTTTGCTGGCCCGCCGGGTAGATGTCTATGATGCGCTCAATCGTCTGAGCGGCGTTTATCGTATGAAGTGTGCTGAATACCAGGTGGCCGGTTTCGGCTGCGGTGACGGTGGAGCGCGTGGTTTCGAGGTCTCGCATCTCGCCGACCATTATGATGTCCGGGTCCTGTCGCAGCACGCGTTTCAGGGCCGCCCCGAAGCTCGGGCAGTCAAAGCCAATCTCTCGCTGCTCGATTACGCTCATCTTGTTTTCGAGGGCGTATTCGATGGGGTCTTCGAGCGTGATAATGTGCTTTCTGTATTTCGAGTTTATAAGCCCCAACATCGCTGCCAGAGTGGTACTCTTTCCCGCCCCCGTGTGGCCCGTCACCAGCACAAGCCCCCTCGGCAAATCGGTCAGGTCTTTTACAATGGGCGCCAGATTCAGGTCGTTAATCGACGGAATCTGGTTTGGAATCAGACGAAATGAAATCGCAATTGTCCCCCTCTGGTAGTGCGCGTTGACGCGGAAGCGATGACCGTCGTCTAACATCGTCGAAAAGTCAGCGTCTCTGAGCGTTTCGAATTTTTTGAACCGTTCCGGTCCCAGCATTCCGAGCACCATCTCTTTAGCGTGCTCGTTGCTTACGACGGGGAACTCCATATCAAGAAGTTCGGTATTTTTCCGCAGTATAGGCGGCAGCCCAACGTTGATGTGAACGTCGCTCGCCTGCTGTTTTATCGCTGTTGAAAGTATTGTCTTTACATCAACCATATCTTCTCTTATTGCCGTCTGGCCGGCCTTTTCAACTTGTCAGGTATAGCCAAAAGCAAAGCCCGGCACCATCTCATCGACAAAGGGGGGGTGCTACTGAAGGAATTTTCCGTTATGAATAGTGCAAAAGCAGGTGACGTCGCCAAATCACTGCCAGGGGCGAAGGACCGATAATCTCAACCTTCCTGTGTGTGGTCGAGTTTCAGAACAATGCCAAAAAAGCGCCAAACGCCTTCGAATTCTTTATAGGACATTTTCTGACGCCCCAGCACGGGGTCAGCGATGGTCACCGTCTCATCGCCGACCTCAAGCACCGCAACACAGTGGTCGAGCAGGAATGCGTCCCTTACCACCGCCAGTGTCACATCTGCATCGCGGAGCTGGTTTACTGAGTCGAAGCGGCGAAGCTGGCAATCGAGCCCTTCTGCGCCGTAACGGTTTTGAATTGCCTTGTACAAACACCACGGCAAAGTCCCCGCAACGGGACTTGTGTGCGAAAGGACTGCTATTTCACCTTCGTAGGCGGGCAGACCAAGCTGCCGCAGTGCGGTCACCGCAGCAGCCGGGCCGCAGGTGTAATCGGTGCTCTGGATACAGACGTTGTCGGCGTCAATGTTCGTTTGCAAACCTGTAAGGTCCGCTCTAATCAGAAGGGGCACGAGAAACGGCAGCACCGACCCCCAGATGACCACTCCAACCATTACCACAAGGACCAGCATCTTTTCGGTCGGGTACCTGAGCCGGCCAAGCAGCGTCATAGAACCCATCGTGGCGGCAAGGCCTGTGATAACAAAGCGTGCCCGGCTGCCTGAAACCCAGACAAGCGCCGGCACAAATGCCCTTAAGTTTGCGTGGGCTGCGACAAGGAGCAGGCCGATAAGCACCAGCGACACAAAGTACCCCCAGCACCAGTGAGAATTTTTAAGACGTGAGAGTGTACGGCCTCCGGCGGCTCCCAAACCTGCGGCGAATATCACGCCTGCCGTCTCAAACCACCCGCTCATTTTTCATCCCCTACCATTGCGATTGCCGCAGCCCAACCAACCCACTTGTTGAATCCGGCTCGTTGTCAGCCGTCCCGTGACAATCGCCTTAAACCACTCGTGAGAAGGTCCCCCAAATGATGCGAGCTGAAGCCCTCCTCCTTGCGGTCTGATAGTGAGTAAGTATATCAGATTGCGGGACTCAAATCAAGAGAATTTTGGATGCCGTTGGATTGCCGAATGTCGATTTTCGGTTGCCGATTGCGTCCGTGGTGGCACTGCTGCTGTTGAGCCGGCTTCGACGACGAGACAGGCAGCGCCGTGACAAGAATGGCTACCCGGCTTCGTCGAAGAACTACGCTGGGGTAAACGCCGAGGCGAGCACAATTCTTAAATGGACGAGTCGTTGTTCGGATACGGTTGACACATCAATATATGCGGTCTACAATCCGTTCAGCAGATTTATGATTATAGACAAAGAAAAACATTGCGTCGGCATTTCGTGCTTAGGCGTTATACTGGCAGTTTCGATTTTACCCGTTGTCTATGGGGCAAGAGGGGCGGATGGCCTGCGGTTTTTTCCGGGCCGCAAGGTCGGCACTGTCGAGTCGAGTTTGATAAACGAGTGCTCCGGGATAGCTGCAAGTCGAAAGAACCCGGGTGTCCTGTGGGTCCACAACGATGACGGCCCGCCTTGCGTGTATGCGGTGAGTCCACAGGGTAAACACCTGGGGACATATAATCTCGACGGTGTGCGTATGCGCGACTGGGAGGATATTTCCGTCGGCCCGGGGCCTGAGCCGAACGTCGACTACCTTTACGTCGGCGCCATTGGCGATAATAGCTCCAAGCGCAAGAGTATCGAGGTATATCGCGTGCCCGAACCAGCGGTGGTTCAGCCCTTCGATACTACTCAGGGCGGGCAAAGCTCACCACAAGTTGACGCCAATCAGGCGGGCGCTATCGTTAAAGTCGGTGGCGTTGAGACGATTGAGCTGGTCTATCCCGACGGCCCGCGAGACGCCGAGACGCTGTTGGTTGACCCGCTGACCAGGGACCTCTATATCATTTCAAAAGAGGAGCCGAGCAGGGTTTATAGAGCCGCTTATCCTCAGTTGATTACCGGCAAAACCACGCTGGAATATGTTGCGAGGATGCCGTGGGGAACAGCCACCGGCGGCGACATATCCGGCGATGGGCGGATGATTATCATCAGGAATTACTTTGCCGCATCGGTCTGGCTGCGTCCCAAAGATGGGCCACTGTGGCGGGCCTTTGGCAATAACGAGTGCAAGGTCCCTCTCATCGTCGAGCCGCAGGGCGAGGCGATTTGTTTCGACGCAAACGGCGCCGGCTATTACACGACCAGCGAACACAGGCGTCAGCCGATTTACTATTTCCCGATGAACCGGCAAAATGGGAAATAATCGAGCCACTCGGCTGGATTGATAGCCACCATCAGGCAAAAAACCCCTGAAATACTTCCCCCTGTTTCATACGTAACTGCCTGATAATGCTGTGGTTATGGAACAGGATATTGCTTATCTAAAATTTCCGCGTCTGATAAAGTTTTTTCTTGGCACCGTGGAAACAAGAGTGGTAAACTAATGTTATCTGAAAAGTGTGTAGATAAACGGTTCAATTGGCCCCCTTACCAGAGAAGGGTTAAGCCAAAAGAGGATAGAGAGAAAAGAGTTCTGGTTCGCGAAGAAGGAGGAGTAGATTATGTGTAGAAATTTGATTGTTATGGCAGTAATGCTTGCTCTAGCTTCCACCAGTTTCGGCTATCAAGTTGTAGTAGGTGACTGGGAAGGCACCAGCGTGGATGGATGGGACAACGCTCCCGGTTGGTATGCTGAGAGTAATGCCACACTAACTCCCGGCCAGACGACTGGAGTGACGTTGAACACCGGCAGTCTCGAGGTTTCAGGGATACCACTGGGCGATGCAACGTACCTCGGCACTCGTGGCTTTGATACCGATGGCGTCACCCCCCTCTACAACTATGACCCAGCGTATCCCGATTGCTGGTGGTTTCTGAGGGCTGACGGTGGCGCTAGCGCCGCGCTTACCGAGGTAATGTCGCGGGTGTTCGGGGGGGGCCAGTTTGAATTCGATGTCGCCGGCGTGCCGGAAGGCGCCACCCTCCGTGGATTTATCCATTACGGCGGTCTCGGCATAGATTACGCAAAGACGGACATGGTTCTGACACCGGATGAGAATGGCCACGTTGTCATGAACTACGTCAATAACCTAACTCACGATACTACCTACGTGGATGAACTCTGGAGCGACGCTGGCAGCTGGACATACGACGATGTAAAACTACCTGACGCCGTGGACCTTGCGACCTGGACACCAAGCTGGTACCAGATTTGTTTAGCCCTGGAAAGCCCCGGTATGGGCACATTAGGCACCAACACCGCGGATATCCAGCTCGACTATGTAGTGTTTGACATTCCTGAGCCGGCCTCCGCATTGATAATGGCACTCGGTGCGACTATCATTAGTTTACGTCGCAGAAAATGTTAGGTTATAGAAAGTTCTTTGCTTCCGTCTCCGTCCTGACTCCGACTCGTCGGACAGATCCGATTTATCGAGGGGACTACGCCGGACAAGTCGGCGGGTAAACCCGCGACAATTGTATTGCTGGGTGTGGGCGGACTTGCCTTGATTCGCAGGAAGCGGTAACTCGAGCCGACAGGCATCAGGTAGTTAAGCGGCATCAGACAAAGACCTGCCCTGCTATAAGGTTCTGCTCGGCGGGGGTAAGCGTGAGCACTCCGCCGAGATGCGAGGCCCAGCGGCGGACCATAAGCGAGCCGGCTGCGACCTCTGCGATAGTGGGGGTGGTCTTTTTGTCGGCTGCAACGAAAAGCCCCAGCCCTTTGACGACAAACGCCGACGGTGGTTTTTGACCCTTGTTCACCAGCTTTTTCAATATGGCTGTGATTTTCCCGGCGGAGGGTTTTTCAACCCACACGGGCACGCCGTTGTAAACCAGTTCGGCAGGCCCCAGGGCCCCCTTGGCAAGAAGTTTCGCGGCGTCAGGCCGGCTTATAAAATCTGTAATATCTTTGCTGAAGTAGTGACTTACCGGCAGGGAGCATCCGGTCACGGTGAAGAGCGCCTTACGGATTGCAAGCTTGGCTGTCCGGATTTGCTGTTTGTAATGGCAGGCCCTTCGACTTGGTTCGACCATGCTCACCACAGGTCGCTCAGGGCAGGGGGGTCGCAACGGTTTCGGTTTGGGCAGGTTTTTTCTGCAGCGGTTTATCACCTTGCGCACAAGGCGCAGCGCACCAGCCGGCATTTTTGCGATGACGAACAGGCCATGTTTGGCGAGCAACATAATCGCCGGCTTTCCGCCGTAACGTCTCCGGTAGCCAGCAACAAGGCGAGCTGCCTTTTTTGCCAGCATAAATCCCGGCGGGGCGTAGGGTATCCACAATGGCGGGTATTTCTCGTTTTTGAACAGCTTTTCAATCGCCCGGCGACCCTTTTTTGCGTTCACATACGCGCCTATAACGACGGGATGCAGGTGAATCACGCATTTATCGAGTAGTGCGTGCAGGTGCGCTTCGACCGAGGGCCTGGCGGAACTGGTGACGTTGTCGTCGCAGGCGGCAAGGAGCCGATTGATTACCTCTCGCTCTCTGACGCCAGCGGGGAGTTTTGCCAGCTTTTCGTCTTTGATTACCGCCAGCACCGCATCAAGTCGCAGCCGTCGCCAGCCGCGTTTGACGCTCATATCTTTCAAGGTGGTGCCACCGGCCTTTATGTACATAAACTCTCCGTCGTCGGTCTTGACGGACGTGTTGCCGGAGCTTCCCTGGGTAAGTGCGGGGTCTTTTCCCGTGGCGTTTGATATCTTTATCAAATCAGCGAGCGCTTTATCCATATAAATCGGGGGTTAAATTTTAAGCTGCGGCATATCGTTCAAGGAGTTTTTGCTCGGCCTGGGGGGTCCACAGGCCGTTGTTGAGGCAGGCCGCAACGTCGGGCATTTTGTCGGCCAGTTTCGCAAGCGGTGTAAGCCCAAGCCCTTTGCAGACAGGATAGGCGATTATTTTGCCCCCAATCGAGCGGTTTTCAATCGCCTTTATTCCATCGCAGACGCCGTCGAGTCCGCATATTGCCGCCACGGAGACGTTTGTATCAAGCCGGCCTGATTCAAGCTGCGACAGCATCTGCTTCATATCCTCCAGCGCTGAGCCGCTTGTCCCAATGAAATACAATTGCTTCTCGATGTAAGCATCGAGGTCGACCTTTGTTATCGCAGTGGAAGATATACCTGCAAAGATGTTGATTATCGCACGCTTTGTCGAGGTTCGTATAGAAGCGGCCACAAGCTCCGGCGCCGACGCTACAATCACCGCGTAGTCGAACGGCTCCGGGATTGTGTCTTTCGCCGGGTTATACTGTTTATATGCGACGCCGTTCTCTTTGGCCAACGGTTCAGCTACTCTTGCCAGCATCGCCAGGCGGTTCTCATCCGCGTCGCTTGCAAATATGCTCACACTTTCCACCCGCCGCCAGATGTTGCGTATGACGTGCATTGTCCCCATAGGCCCGGCCGCTCCGAGGATGTTTATTTTGTCGCCTTTGCGAACGGCGCCGCTGTCAGGAATATGTTTCATCGAGTCGGCCGGCTCGTAGCCGATGGTCCCCGTTATCCGGATGCCGCCATAGTGGACCCGGCCGATGGGAACGACAATGTCCCTGCCGAACCTTTCGCCGCACAGCACGATATTGAAAAGCCCCTTCGGACCAATCTTTGCAAACAACGACTCTACCCTGTTGGGGTTGCAGCCGAGGTAAATCACGTCGTCGAAACTTGCGTCGCTGAGTCGACCAAGGTCGGGGCAGGTCTCCATAACAACCCCGGCTCCCTTTGGCGGCTCATACTGGGAAGCCCAGGTTATTCGACCCGGCTGACCGTATTGCTTGAATAGTTCCGTCAGGTCATTGGTTGTTACCACCACATCCGCTGCTATAAGCATCTGGCCGCCTGCTTTTATCTGTTTTCTCTCTTTGCCGGTGTATGCGTTCTCCACGCACGCCAATGGCTCTATCAACGCCGCGGCCGATGCGCTCAAATGCTCCGGCACAGGTATAAGCATCGACTCGCCCTGCGGCGAAGTGATGACCCTCTCGTCCATCAGGACGTATTCTTGGAGGGCGCCCTCAAAGTTGTATCCAAAAGAGCCGGTGGATTGCGCGGTGGGGAGCCATCGGTAGTCGGTCTCGACAAGGTATCGCTGGCCCGGCTTGAACCGTTCGACGTCCCGGCCGACCGTTTCTACCCGCACCACCGTCTCGTGCCCCGGCACAGTGGGCTTGTCTGCTGGGACGTAACTGGCAATCTCCTGAAGTATCGCCGGGGCTATTCCGCCTATTATCTCCATCTTCCGCGGATGCGCCGAAAACTGTTTGATTAGCTTCAGGTCGCTGAAGCATAGTCCGACTGCCTCCACCCGGCATAGAATCTGGTGCCGTCCTGGATGACTTATCTGTTTCGACTGGTTCAGGACAAGCTGATTTGCCCCCACCAGCTGCACAGCACATTGCGTGGTTCGACAAAGCTCACCACAGGTCTTTGGCAAGTCGGGCATACTCCTTTAACGTCTTTCAGTTTTCATCACCGCACACAGTATTTGTCCTGGTCGTGCGTCATATCAACCTTTTGCAAGTTTATCTTTATCAGCCGGGCGATGCAACTTTCTAAATTTTTTTACACGGATTTTTTCATGGCGACGCGTCTTTCGACGGTTCTTCATCTCTCCGGCGGAACGGTCAAATTTGCCGCCGCCTGGATTCCTGAAGACACTTCTGAAATGATGCCCAGTTTGACGTATATCGGGCGAATATGTTTTTTCAGGTCAGGGAGTTTGGCTGCGAATATGGCAGCCCCCAAAACGCACAATATGCCGCCTGCCATCAAGGTATTTGGCGCGCCTATGGTGCTTGCAAGTGAGCCAGCCAACAAGCTGCCAAAGGGCGCGGTGCCGATGAAGGCCATCACGTAAAAGCTCATAACGCGGCCGCGTTTGTCATCATCAACGATGGTTTGAATAACGGTGTTGCAGACGGCCATCTGCATTATCATTCCAAGGCCCGTTATAAACATCAACGGCAGGGAAAGCCACAACAGACGCGACAAGGAGAACGCAATGAGTCCGATGCCAAAGGTAGCACTGGCTAAAGGGATAATTCTGACAAGCCCCAAAACGTTTTTTCTGGACGCGAGATAAATGGAGCCGGTCAGAGCACCTATGCCTGATGCAGCCATAAGAAAGCCTAAGGTGCTTGGGCCGCCGTGAAGCACCTTTCTTGCGAAGACCGGCATAAGCACGATATAAGGCATTCCAACCAAGCTCACAATCGCCAGCAGCAAAATAATGTGTCTTAGGGGCGTAAACCCGAGGGCATAAGAAAATCCTTCTTTAAGCTCATGCAGGACGTGAGTACTGCGGGGTTTCGTTTTTCCGGGACTGAGTTTCATCATCAGCAGGGACGCGATAACAAAGAGGAAACTGATGCCGTTGAGAATGAAACAGATTCCTTCATTGGTGGCGGCAATTACCACGCCTGCGATGGATGGGCCGACGAGGCGCGCGCTATTAAACATCATAGAGTTTAACGCAATGGCGTTGCTTAAGTCATCTCTGTTTTCGACCATTTGAACAACAAAGGCCTGACGGGTCGGCATATCAAAGGCGTTAATGAGGCCGAGGAATATGGCCATGAGTATAATTTGCCAGACTTGTATATCACCGGTGAAAAACAAAAAACCGAGTGATAGTGCCTGTATCATAGCCAGTGTTTGAGTTGTAATCAGAATGTAACGGCGGTTCCATCGGTCAGACATCACCCCGGCAAGAGGGGACAGGAGAAAAGCGGAAATCTGGCTGGCAAAGCCAACGACGCCCAGCAGGAAAGCCGAGCCGGTAAGGCGATAGACCAGCCAGGGCAGGGCAATTTGCTGCATCCACGTCCCGGTCAGTGAGATGATTTGGCCGGAAAAAAAGAGGCGGTAGTTCCTGTACTGCAGGGAACGAAAAATAGTTTTATACCCTTTTAGCTCATCCACCTGACGTTCACCATCTCCGACAACAAACATAGTTCATCTTCGGTGCATACGTTAAAGAAAAGTTGCTTTATAACGTATACTGTCCAATAATCAATAATCAATCTTTTGCCCATACCTGCTTGTGCCCTTATGCACTGCTGCTCTATAATCTTTGTCGCTATGAAAGTTCTGATTTATGGTGCCGGTGCGGTCGGTTTGGGAGTGGCGAGTTGTCTGTTGAAATCACAGGAGGATGTTTGTCTTGTTGCAAGGTCTGATACAGTTGCCGCCCTGCGCAAATCAGGCCTTGTCAGGACGGGTATCTTTGGTCGATTCCGCGCCAGGCCGGAGACGTTCTGTGCTTATGAGTCGTTGAACGAAATTGAGAATCGAAATTTCGATTTCATTCTCGTCTGCACGAAGTCGTTTGATTCCGCCGCAGCGGCGGAAGACCTGTTGCGGCATCCGGAGCTTTTCAGCGATCCCGCACCTATTTTGGCTCGGAAGGAACCTTCAAATTCGGAAACCGCTGCGTTCCAAAATAGGTGCGGGACGAAAATTGTTCTTTGCCAAAACGGCTGGGGCAACGCCGAAAAATTTATGGCTCATTTCCCGAAAGAGCAGGTTTATAGCGCTCGTGTGATTACGGGTTTTTCGCGGCACAGGCCCAATGAGGTCGAGGTGACCGTCCACGCCGATGCGATTCATATCGGCTCGCTTTTCGGCTGCGACCTGGCGACTGTCAAGCCGCTTGCGAATGTGATTACAGAAGGGGGCATTCCATCAGCGACTGTCCCCGATATCGAAAAGGACCTCTGGGCCAAAATGCTTTACAACTGCGCGCTTAATCCGCTTGGTGCCATTCTCGATGTCCCATACGGCGCATTGGCGCAAAATCGCTGGAGCAGGGCTTTGATGAATCATATCATCGAGGAGGTCTTTGCAGTTATGACCGCGGCCGGCTTTCAGACGCACTGGCAATCAGCCGATGGTTTTCTAAAGGTCTTCTACGACCGGCTCGTTCCCGACACCGCCGGCCACAAATCATCAACGCTGCAGGATATCGCCGCCGGCAGGAAAACGGAAATCGACGCCCTCACCGGCGCCGTCATCAAACTTGCGGACCAACATCATGTTCCCATTCCTCATAACCACACCGTTTACAACCTTATCTGCTTCATTGAATCCCAAAATGTTTAGTCGCCGACTTTGCCCGGTGTTCGTCCCATAACCGCCCCGATGCCAGTAGTGACATCGCTGTTTCCTGCGAACAGACGCGGTTCCACAGGGACATCAGCTTGGCGACTCCCCAAAAAATGTAAGGCAATTTACCTGTAGTTTTGCCGATATATTTCAACAAAGAAGAATTATGACGTGACTTTCAAAAACTGTTTATCAAGGAGAAGACAAATGTACCCAGCCAAATTGAGTCAAATCATGATGTTTGCCTGCTTAGTCATCGGTTTTGTGGTGGTAAGTCCCGCGATTGCTGTGGACCAGCCGGCGGCCACATCGGGCAAAGGCGTCCATTCATTTGAAGTGGGACCAGAGATATCCTGGATTAAATACACCGAACCAAAGCTTATGCATAACGACGGCATAATGTACGGCGTCACCGGGTCCTACATCTATCGCGGGCCGTTTTTCATAGGCCCCCGTGAAGCCGATAGCTGGATGTTTCGCGCCGACGGCAGAACCAGCTGGGGCAAGGTTGATTACGACGGCGCGCTTATGGACGGGACACCTTACACCATAGACAGCATTGACGACTATACGTACGAATTCCGGGGACTAATCGGTTACGGCGTCCAGAACAAAATTGCCCGCACCACGCCATATCTCGGTCTTGGCTACAGGTACCTCAATGACGACTCGTCTTTTGACCCGGCCGGTTACGAGCGTGAATCCAACTATTTGTATCTCCCGCTCGGTTTCGATATCTATTTCTTCTCTGAGAGTGAATGGTCATTCAGCTCAATTGTCGAATTCGACATCCTGCTGTGGGGCAAGCAGAAAAGTCGCCTCGGCAGTCCCTATGGCACTATCGAAAACGACCAGAACTCCGGCACAGGTTTCAGGGCCTCGATTCGCTTTCAGAAGGACGGGGACAAGGCGGACTTCGCAGTCGAGCCGTTTGTCAGATGGTGGAGAATCAATGATTCTGAAGTCAGCGATGGATTCATCGAGCCGGAGAATAGCTCTATCGAGGTTGGCCTTCGTGCCCTTTGGCAATTCTGATAAGCGAACCCTTGCTAATCTGTTTTTGAATTCGCCTCTTCACCTGTTGGTGAGGTTGTTCACGGCCCCTCAGGATTATGCCAGATTGCCAAAAAAGACCCTTGACAAAGCCGGCGTTTTTCAAGAAACTCATATATACTTGCCGGTTCAGTAAGGGGATGGGCTTATGAAGCTGAAAAAACGGGTTCCGAGTGGACGGGAAAAAGACCAGGAGGCCATAGAGCTGCTTGAGCGGCTGAGGGAAAGGGTGTATTGTGATAATCCTTCCGCCGCACGCCACGCCGCATTCAATCTATCCTGGATGCAGGAGGATGGTTTTGAAATCCTTCGGGAGGCGCTGTTCAGCAACGCGACCAGAGCTGCAAAGGGTGCGGCCGCATACGGGCTGCGGAAGATGCGCGGCAGAATGAGGAAACAGGCGTTTGAACTGCTCGAAGAAGGGCTTAAAGGCGACAATATCAGCACGCGCCAGGTGTGTGCACGCGCGCTGCTGCTGGAAAAAGAGTCAAAAGAATCCGCTCAGCAGCGCCCCTCTGCGCCGCCCAGACGCAGGCAGAAGCCGAAGTTCAGAATTTCTGAAATATCTCACGAATCACCGAGGATGATGCCTCGGGGCGGCAGGAGAAATCCGCCGCGAATGTCGAGATTTAACCGCTAATATATTCATCGTCGCCCACAGGCACCGGCCGATTCAGAGATTCAGAGGACCTGTTGAAATCAGTTGTCCTATCTCTTATTATGCCGCTCGCCGTGCCTTTTTAATCGCCGGATATACGGTTTTCGAGTGACGGGAAAATGAATATGGCCCATTTAGCCGTTCCAATAGCAGCCAAAACGTTGCGCGAAGCCGAGGAGCAAATAAAGACTGCCGTCGACGCCGGTGCGGAGATACTCGAACTGCGCACCGATTATCTTGTGCACCTGTCCGTCGAGCTTGCCCTGCAGGTCGTCGGCGCCGCAAGACAATTTGCTTCGATGCTGCCCATTATCGTCACCTGCCGTGATAATCGTCAGGGCGGCGCACTGCGTCACCCCAACCAGCTGCGCACAAACGTTCTCGCCGCTGCAGTCCGCGCCGGGGCTGAAATCGTGGACGTCGAATATGAAAACTTCCTGTCAGAGGCGATTCGCAGCAAAATTTTGCTTGCATTTTCGACCGGCGCCGGCACCCGCCTGATTCTGTCGGCCCACAACTTCCAGACGAAATTCAAAAACATCGAAAAGCTCTCCTGGGAGATTGCCAACGTATTCTCCGGTGCAATTCCAAAGCTGGTCTATTCCGCTCATCACATCAACGACTGCTTCGACATCATCGATTTGCTGCACGACCGCCAAGACGACCTGATTGCGTTTTGTATGGATGAGCCGGGCTTTATTACCCGAATCCTCGCAAAAAAGCTGGGTGGCTTTATTACGTTCGCCAGTATCGATGAAAAAACCGCAACCGCGCCGGGTCAGCCGACGGTTGCCCAGTTGAAAGATATTTACCGCTGGGATTCCATAAACGCTCAGACCGAGCTTTATGGCGTCATCGGCTCGCCGATTGCCCATTCATTAAGCCCCGCCATTCATAATGCCTGCTTCACCGAGGCGGGCTTAAACAAGGTTTACCTGCCTTTGCTTGTGGCGGGGGGGCAGGCCCCTTCGACAAGCTCAGGGCAGGCGGAGTTTAACGCGTTTATGGATAATGTCTTGTCCCGCCCGTGGCTGGATTTTCGCGGCTTCAGCGTGACGATTCCGCATAAAGAGAGCGCCCTCAATTACGTCAAATCCAAAGGTGGCTTCATCGAACCCCTTGCCGAGAAAACCGGTGCTGCGAACACAATCATCATCGACCCACGAGCGACGAGCGACGAGCGACGAGTGACGGCTTTTAATACCGATTGCCCGGCTGCGCTTGACACAATCACCTCTGCACTTGGCATCGAGCGTGCCGGCCTAAAGAAAATGCCCGTTGCTGTAATCGGGGCAGGGGGGGTGGCAAGAGCGATTGTTGCCGGTCTTGCTGACGCAGGGGCCAAGGTCAAAATCTACAACCGCACCGTCAAAAGGGCAAAAAACCTTGCCCGCGAGTTCAAGTGCGATTATGCCCCATTGACCGACCTGCGAAAGCTCAAAGCCAAGCTGGTTATCAACTGCACAAGTATCGGTATGTCCCCGAATATCGACGCAACGCCCGTCGATGTGAAATTTTTGCAAAAGGATATGGCTGTTTTCGACACCGTTTACAATCCAGCCGAGACGATGCTCTTAAAACAAGCCAAAGACCTCGGCTGCCGCACAATCTCCGGCCTCAATATGTTCATTAGACAGGCGGCAGAGCAGTTCAAATTATTCACGGGACAGAGCGCGAATACTGAGACGATGCGAAAAATCATTTCATCAAAATGAAAAAAACACAGGGGAAACAAAGGGCTTTGACCACAGAGGTCGCAGAGGACACAGAGAATAATTGACGATTGGTGCTCCAGCGGGCGAGTTGCAGCAATGCCAGACGAATTGGGAGTGAGGTGTTTGTCAGACGGATAGGCGAGGAGTAAGGACCCTGCCCACCCCTGCCTACGACTTGCTGGGGCAGGCAGGGGGCAGGGCTAACCATTCTACTTACGAATCTGAATTGCACCTTTGTGTGGTTTCCCAATATAATAACAATCATTGCTCATTGGCGGGGGTTCGTGGTATAATGATGGCAAAGGCGGTGAATATATGAGCACCCATATAGCGATAGAAAAAGATAAAATAGAGGCGTTTTGTCAGCAGCACCATATTTGCGACCTCGGGCTTTTCGGCACGGTTCTGCACGACGATTTTCGCCCCAACAGCGGAATCGGAGTGCTAGTCGGTTTTAAGCAGGAACATACGCCCGAATCAGTCAAACTGGGCGAAATGCAGGAGGAGCTGACGAAGATATTCGGTCAGAATGTTGACCTTGTGGAACGTCAGGCCGTGGAGAAAAGCGAGAACTATATCCGCCGACGGCATATCCTCAAATCCGTTGAGCCGATTTATTCGACGTAACGGGGGCGGGAAATCAACTGAACTCGCCGAAATCGAGACGGGCAAATCATTTGCTGTTCATTGTATTGGTGATGGTGTGCCTGTATAATGTCAGCTTTGCGTAGCAGATGCGTGTGAGGACGAAAATGGCGAAGAAGGAAAAGGTGGTATTGGCATACAGCGGCGGACTGGATACCAGCGTGATTCTGCCGTGGCTGAAAGAGACGTATGGCTACGAGGTCATCGCTTTTGCAGCGGACCTGGGTCAGGGTGATGAGCTTTCGGGTATTAAGCAGAAGGCGCTCAAAAGTGGAGCAATCAAGTGCATCGTCAAGGACCTGCGAAAAGAGTTTGTCGAGGAGTATCTGTGGCGGCTGCTCAAATCCGGGGCAGTTTATGAAAACGGGTATCTGTTGGGCACGAGCATTGCCCGGCCATTGATTGCCAAACATCAGGTCGATGTCGCCCACGCTGAAGGGGCGGTCGGCGTCGCACACGGCGCGACCGGCAAGGGCAATGACCAGGTCCGCTTCGAACTGACGTATATGGCGCTGGACCCGACACTGAAAATAATCGCGCCGTGGAAGGACCCGAAGTTTACGCTGACCAGCCGGGAAGCAGCCGTTGACTACGCAAATGCGCACAACATCCCCATAGACCAGTCAAAAAAGAAAATCTACTCGCGCGACCGAAACATCTGGCACATCAGTCACGAGGGTGCCGACCTCGAAGACCCGGCAAACGAGCCGAAGGACGATTTGTTCGTGATATCAAATCCCGTCTCGAAGGCCCCTGATAAGCCGGACTATGTCGAAATCGGCTTTGAGCAGGGCGTCCCCGTAAAATTAAACGGCAAGCCGACCGACAGCGTTAAGCTGTTGCAGGCGCTGAGTGATATAGGCGGCAAACACGCGGTCGGCCAGATTGATTTGGTCGAGAACCGTCTTGTCGGTATGAAATCCCGCGGCGCTTATGAGACGCCCGGCGGCACCATTTTGATGACTGCGCACAAGGCGCTCGAATCGCTGACCTTGGACCGCGAGACAATGCACTACAAACAGCAGGTCGCTTTGAAATACGCGGAAATGGTTTATTACGGCCAGTGGTTTTGCCAGTTGCGTGAGGCACTCGATGCCTTTATTGATGTCACCCAGCAGAACGTCACCGGCACAGTGCGCGTCAAGCTGTTCAAGGGTCGCTGCACGCCTGCGGGCGTCAAAAGCCCGTTCAGCTTATACAGCAGCGCTCTTGCCAGCTTCAAGATGGGCGCCGAATACAACCCGACCGATGCAATTGGTTTTATCCGTCTGTTCGGCCTGCCGATGAAAGTGGCTGGAGCGGTGAGCAGAAATACCAAAAAGAAATAAGCAGCGAGCAGAGATAAATGCAGGGAAGCGAAATAGTGATTCCAACCTGGTTGTGGATTGTTTTTCTTTTCGCGGTCGGCGGCTGCGTGGGCAGTTTTCTCAACGTCGTGGTTTATCGCCTGCCGCGTGATAAATCGCTCGTTGCCCCGCCGTCATCCTGCCCCGCCTGCGGCAGGGGTATCCGCTTTTACGACAACATACCGCTTATCTCCTGGCTGCTTCTCGCCGGCAAATGCCGCTATTGCAAAGCGCGCATTTCACCACGCTACTTAGTCATTGAGCTGCTGACGGCGCTTGTCTTTGTCGGTATGTTTGTGCTCTACTTTCGCTGTGGACTGCGAAACGGTGTGCCGCCCTTTCTGGCGGGGGGGTGGTTTTTGTATTTGATTTCTCTCATCCTGCTTTCTGCGCTTATCGTTGCCTCTGCTATCGACCTGGAGTTATGGGTGATACCCTTGTCTGTATGCTGGTTTGCCACTGCGGCTGGTCTGGTTGCTTCTGCTCTTGCGCCTTTGGTTATCCATCCGGCAACGATTTTTCACTATTTTCTTATGCCCACGACCGCCGACCTTATACTTGTCAATCAAACCACGGTCGCCTCTTTATCAGCGGGCGCCGCAATCGGCCTGGGCGTGGCTGTTCTTCTGCTGACTACGGGGCTTATCAAGCGAAGTTATGATTTCTCCCGCTTTCAGAGTTCGTCTGAAAAGCCCGAAGAGCAAAACGTCAAGGAATTCAACGATCGCGTCGAGGTATGCAGAGAAATCATATTTTTGCTGCCAATCGTCGCCTGTGCGCTGGCGGCCAACTGGCTTGTCAACCACCTGGCCGCACTGCATCAGTGGTGGCTGGTCTTCTCGCAAATGCCTGTTATTGCAGGGCTTCTGGGCGCCCTGGCGGGCTACTTCGTCGGCTGCGGAATCATCTGGATGGCGCGCATCCTCGGCACATTGGCCTTTGGCAGGGAGGCAATGGGCCTGGGCGACGTCCACCTGATGGGTGCCGCCGGCGCGGTAATCGGCTCACCGTTCGTTATAGTTGCATTTTTCATCGCGCCGTTCTTCGGTTTGGCCTGGGCGAGCGTGCAGATGTTCTTCAAAAAAACCAGACAAATTCCTTACGGTCCCTTCTTGTCATTGGGCGTACTTGCTGTTATGATTCTACATGACAGGATTATGGCGTATATGAGCATTGTGTTTTACAGGTAAGAATGGAATCGCTTTTCGATTTTAAGGAGACATAGAAATGCGAGTCACAAAAAGCAAAATCGCACTGTTGGTCGGTCTAATGTCAGTTCTGATGTTATCCGGCTGCACCGATTGGAAGAAAAATTACGACGCTCTTAACGTCGAGCACCAGAACCTTAAAGGTCTGCTCGAACGTGAGAGGGCTGAGAAGGGCCAGCTGGCTGACCAGTCGGCAAAAGACCAGCAGACCATTGCGGACCTGCAAAAGCAGATTCTCGTAAAGAAGAAAAGCGCCGCCGAGGCAACCGGTTTCGGCGAGGGCTACGACGTCAGCTTCGACGCAGCAGCTGGGACCGTCACCGTCACTGTTTCCGATTCAATCCTGTTTGATTCCGGAAAGGTCAATCTTAAAAGCACAACCAGCAAGGAGCTTGACCACATCTGTTCGGTGCTGAAAGGAAAATACGCCGGCAAAGAGGTAGACGTGGTTGGCCATACCGACACCGACCCCATCAGGAAATCGAAATGGGCCGACAACTGGGAGCTTTCCGCCGAGCGTGCGCTCAGCGTCACGAGATATCTGATACAAAAGGGCATTCCTGAAAACAAGATAAAGGCCTCCGGCTGTGGTCCCGCAAGGTCCATCGCGTCCAACTCAAATGCCGCCGGCAAGCAGAAAAACCGCAGGGTCGAAATCGTCGTCCATGTAAGGAAATAGACACAGTCCGCCTGACTGATGACAACTTGAGCACAAAACAACAAAGCAGCCCCCATGGCGAGAGCTACTTTTCTCCTGCGAAGGTGCTTTTTTCGATTGTTCCCTGCCTATTCACGCTGACAGTCACGGCCCCGTTCCTCCCTGTGTAATACAACCTGAAATTTTCGTTTTGGTCTATGCCCCGCCCTCTTTCGTGTGCGGCCCTGCTGCATATAACAACGTTTGGCTCCAGCTTGCTAATGAAATCCTGCGATAACGTTCTTGCGGAACCGTGGTGCGGTGCAATCAGAACATCGGCTTTCAGGTCAGGATAGCGATGCAGGATTTCTCCCTGTGCAAATTTTGCAATGTCAGAACATATCAGAATCCGCCTGCCGGCATACCCAATCATTGTCACTGTCGATTTGTCGTTGTCACTGATTTTGTCGTCTTCATAAATCTCCTCGCTCGGCCACAACACCCTGATTGTGGCGGGACCATACGCCGTTGGGATTTCATTGATATCATTTACCTCTATTAATTTTTTCAGGAACACAACCGCCGGGTTTTCTTCCCGGGAGAAAGCATCGATTGCATAAAAAGATTCTATCCGGCAGTTATCGTTCACTTCCGGTATTCCGTTAATGTGGTCTATATCGCTGTGGCTTATAATGACTGCGTCAATCTTTCTTATGCCGCTGTACCGCAGGAATGGCGTCACGACCCTTGTCCCTATGTCGCTTCTGCTCAGCGAACCGGCGTCGAACAGGATATTGGCTCCGCCCGGCAGCTGAGCCAGAATTGCCTGGCCGTGGCCGACGTCCAGCGTTGTCATAACCAGGTTATTGCTGTGTGCTCTTTGCCATCCTGGCAGCGCCACCATCACAATCAGCAGGGCTGTTCCAGCCGTGCAAACTGCTCTTTTAATCAACCTGCGCCTGAAGTTGAAAAAGGCGGCGAATACAATCAGTGCATAGTACAAGATGATTGTCCAGTCGCTGGTTTTGCCGATGAGTATTTCCGATATGTTTAGGCCGGCGATTAGCTTGACAATGTGGATTAGCAAATCCGCTAATACGTTGATGATAGCGCCGAGTGCTGCTGCGATGCTCGGCGACGCAAACGCAATAATCAGTTTCAAATACCCCAAAAACGAAACTAATCCTATGAGCGGGGATACGAGCACCGTCCAGATGCTTGTGAGCCATTGAATCGTATGAAAATGATATAGCATTATGCCCACCGTCGACAGCCAAGCGGTAAAGCTCGTGGAAAATAAATCATACGGTTCGGGTCTCTCGACAATACGCGGCAGAAACGGTCTGGCTTTCATAAAATCAGTGAACCACGGATGGTCTATCGTTTTCTCACGGAGAATCGGATAAAACCGCGGGCAGAATAATAGTATGCCTAATACCGCTGCGAACGAGAGCTGCCAGCCGGCTTCGAACAAACCCGTTGGCCTTATAAGTAAAAGCACAAGGGCGGCCAGGGCAAGTGAGTTGAAAGGGTTCGACTTTCGGCGAAAGATAAATGACCCGCAAAATGCAAAACACATTATCGCTGCCCTGAATGCCGGCGGATTTTCCGGCACAACCAGCAGGAACAAAACCGCTGCCATCATACAGACAACTGCCCGGCCGCGTTTGAGTAGCCCCGCCGTTTTGCATACCCACCAGACAAACCCAATCACCATTGCGAAGTTCATCCCCGATAGGCATATAAAGTGCAAAAGCCCCGTCTGGCGAAACGCCTTGATTGTGTCCCTGTCGATGTCTGCACGGTAGCCAAGGACCAGAGCAAGCAGCAACTTTTCCGCTTGGTTGTCGGGATACGGGCCGCCTAACAGCGCCTCCATAGCAATTCTGCGCAGGCCGGCCTTTGTCCTGGTAAACAGGCCGGCATCACCGCCATCCAATAGCTCGATGGCTTGGCGTGACTCAACCGAGGCCGCGATGAATACCTTCCTGTGCGCCATATACTTTGCTATATCGAACCCGCCGGGATTGGTCGCGTTTCCGAATCTGTCTAACCAGCAGTACATTTGAACGCAGTCCCCGGCTTTAAGGTCCATCACCGGCTCGTTTATTCGCACCCGCACAAGGCCGGCTGTTTTTGCCCAGCCGGTGACCATTTCGGCCTCGGTTATTTCCAGATAAAAACTGCTTCCGCGGTCGGTATGAGTAAATCTCGCAAATCGCCATTCGTTGCTGTTGGTATATGGATTAGTCGCAATCACGCCGCGCACCGTCGCCAAAGTCGGCTCGTCGCCGACTAAATTGCGAATGTCATTTTGGCTCGGCCTGTTGAAGCTGGCTAATCGAATCGCCCCGAGACATACGAAACATACCAAAACGAGATAAGCACTGGCATACGCCTGCTTCCAGCCCCTTACCAGCAGCGCAGCCACTACGGCGGCACAAACTATAAGCCAGACCCAGACGGGTATAGGCAGAGTATTTTGCACTACTATCCCCGCCATCATTCCCACTGCGCAAAACAGCAAGGGGGCGGTGGTGACGATTTGTTTGTGATAATAGGCGGGGCTGAGGTCTAACTGTCTGTCAATCTCGGCTAATCTTCGCCTTATCTGGTCCAGATTTTTACCCTCTCCTTTAGGCCCGCTGCCGGCAACGAGCCACGAATCACGAACGACGAACAATCTGCTCTTGGCCGCCCATATAGGGCTGGAGCACCTTCGGCACCGTCACCGAGCCGTCGGCGTTTTGATAAAGCTCCAGTATCGGTATCAAAATCCGCGGGCTTGCAATCACCGTGTTATTGAGCGTATGGCAGAACACGTTCTTTTTGGTCGCGGAGTCCTTGTATCGCAGGTTCATTCGTCTGGCCTGAAAATCATAAAACTTGCTTGCGCTGTGCGTCTCGCAGTAGTTGCCGCGTGAAGGCATCCAGGCCTCGATATCGTATTTTTTCGCCTGGCCTCTGCCCAGGTCGCCGGTGCAGACGACCGCCACGCGGTAGGGAAGCTCCAGCGCACGCATTACCACCTCGGCGTTGGCTAAAATCTCCTCGTGATATTTGCTGCTTTCCTCGACACTGTTTCTACATATTACAACCTGCTCAACCTTGTCGAACTGATGAATCCTGTAAAGCCCGTATGTGTCTTTTCCAGCCGCCCCCGCCTCTCGCCTAAAACAGGTTGACATCCCCACAAACTTCAGCGGCAAATTCTCCTCGCGCAGCAACTCTCCCGAATGATAAGCCGTCAACGGCACCTCCGCCGTCCCCGCAAGATTCAGTTCATCCCTCTCCACCCGATAGGTCTGCTCTTCCGAGCCGGGATAATACCCTGTGCCGCGCATTGCCTCATCTTTCATCAACAGCGGCACCGACATCGGCGTATAACCCTTGGCCACCATCACGTCCATCGCAAACTGCAGAACCGCCCAGTGCAGCCGCGCCCCGTCGCCTTTGAGAAAATAGCTTCGCGTCCCCGCCAGTTTGACTCCTCGCTCGATGTCGATTATTCCAAGCTCAAGCCCCAGTTGCACGTGGTCCTTCGGCTTAAAATCAAACTGCCTGACCTGACCCTCTCTTCTTATCTCGACGTTTTCCGTATCGTCTTTTCCCAACGGCACGTCGTCATCCGCCGGCTGAGCCACCAGCAGCATCAGTGCATCAAGCTCCGGCTGCCATCTTTTAATACCATCCTCATCGGTTTTTTCTTGTTTTTTGAGATCCGATAGCGTACTTAATACCAATTCCTTTTCTATTCCTGATAGTTTAGGGATATCTTTACTGATATGATTTTTTTGAGTTGCAATATCCTGAAGTACTTGTCTTGAACTCCTCAGTAATCTATCCAAATCTATCAATCTGTCGATGTTCACATCAATATTTTTATCTTTTGCCGCTTTTTTGAACCGCTCTTGTTTATCTCGTATTTCTTTTATGTCAAACATCTTTTTCCGTCCTCTGTCATCCGTTTTCTGTCCTCAGTCCTGATACTTTTTCACAATGACGACGTTATTTTGTCCGCCGAATCCGAATGATTCCTTCATTGCGATGTTCACCTGCATTTTCCTCGCCACGTTTGGCACGTAATCCAAATCTAATTGCGGGTCCGGGTCATTGAAGTTTATCGTCGGCGGCACGATGCCGTCGCGTATCGCCAGCACGCAGGTAATCAGTTCCGCCGCACCAGCCGCCCCGATGAGATGCCCCATCATACTCTTGATGCTGCTGACGGGTATCTGTTTCGCCCTTTCCTTGAATACCGCCTTTATCGCCTTTGTCTCTATCGAGTCGTTCTCCTGTGTGCTGGTGCCGTGAGTGTTTACATAATCCACGTCCTTATAGCTTATCCCGGCATCTCTAATTGCCGCACCAATCGCCTGTATCGCGCCGCGTCCGTCCTCGTGCATATCCGTGACCCGAAACGCGTCCGAGCTGCTGCCGTAGCCGATGACCTCTGCCAGAATCGGCACGTTTCGCTTTTTCGCTGAGCTTAAACTTTCTAATATCACTATCGCCGCACCTTCGCCCAGCACAAATCCATCTCTGCTCGCGCTAAAAGGTCTCGATGCCGTCTGCGGGCTGTCGTTTCTCGTCGATAGCGCAGTGAGCCGATTGAATCCGGTCTGTCCTAACGGGTGTATCATCGAATGTGCGCCACCGGCGATGATAATGTCCGCATCGCCTCTGCGAATCATCATAGTGGCCTCGCCCACCGCCTGCGTGCTGGCGGCACAGGCCGTCAGACAGCCCCGCACCGGCCCTCGCGCGCCTGTCAGCATTGCCAGGTGTGCCGCCGGCATATTCGCCTCCTGCTCCAATTCGTGCATTGCTTTCATTTGCACCGCCGCGACATCCGTCCACTCGACCCAGTCCATTTGCTGTTTTTCGCTGTCCCATCCCGCTGCGATTGCGCTGAAGAAGGCCTCATGATTCGCTGCTCCTTCCCCCGCGCCCAGATAAATCCCCATTCGCCTTCGGTCAATTCCGTCGGCCGGGTTATCGGTTTCGACGTTTATACCCGCCTGTCTGCACGCCTGTACGCCCGCTCCGATGGCAAACCTGCTGCCGCGATTGGCGTCCTTGTGCAATTGCGGGTTTTTTGTGAACCTGGTGAAGTCGTAGCCCTTAACCTCGGCGCTGAACGTCGTCGGGAACGTCGAGGCATCAAAGATTGTCGTTTCGTCAACGCCGCTTTTACCCGCTAATACCGCCTGCCAGGTACTCTCTATATCATGTCCCAATGGGCAGACAATCCCCATCCCGGTGATTACTACACGCTCAGTTGTTTTGTTATTTACCATTCGGTCTAATTCTCAAATCTTTTGAGCACCAGCGCGGCGGTTTGTCCGCCGTGAGTATAGCCGAAACACAGTGTGTATCGAATGTCGGTTTTGATTGTTTCTTTGACGATATTAAGATTACATCCAGGCGCCATTTTTTCACAGTTTTTTGCAGCAGGTATGAGGCCGTCTCGCATCGCGCAAACGCCCGCAACGACGTCAATTGCCCCTGCGGCGGCGCCGGTATTGCTCAGCATACTCTTCGTCGGCCAGACGGGAATTCGTCCGGCTTCCTTATCCATCGCTGCTTCTATTCCTTTCGCCTCAGCAAGGTCGTCTTGCGGTACACCTGTGCCGTGCGGGATTATCAGGTCAATATCCTTTGGCGATATATTCGCCTGTGCAAGCGCCTTTTCTATCGCAATGGTCACACCACATCCGTCCGGTTCGATATGCTCATACGCCGGATTTATGCTCGCACTTTGGCCGGAGCCAATCAGCTCCGCGTAAATCCTCGCGCCGCGCGTGACCGCGTTATCGAGATTCTCCAGCACGACGATTCCGGCGCCATCTCCAAACACCGAGCCGCTCGCGTCTGCGTCGAATGGCCTGCAAGCACCTTCAGGGTCGTCATTGTGCCGGGTGGTTGCCCGCTTAATCAGACATTGACGCATTATCAATACCGGGTTTACCTTCGCCTCTGCGCCGCCCGCCAGAGCAATGTCACTATTGCCTCGCGTGATTACCTCGGCTGCCTCCGCTATCGCTATGTGCCCCGAGACCTCCGCGCAGGTAATCGTGTTGCTCGGTCCCTGAATATCGTGAATAATTCCTATGTGGCACGCAAGCATATTCGGCAGATACTTCAGCAGCCACAAGGGCGTCACTAACTCAATTCCCTCTTTGCCCCATTTGCGAATATCGAATTTGCCGTCTGCGATGCTTTTCGCAACCGCCGGGGCAAGCTCACAGGGGTCGCAGCTTATCAAGCCGGCGCCGACGTTGATTGCCATCCGTTCCGGCTTGACGTTGACCTTTTGCTCGTCGATGGCCCTGGTGATAAGCCCGCTGTCTCTTACCGCCTCATCCGCTGCTATCACCGCAAGCTCGATGTCTCTCGACATCAGCTTGGTCGCCTTGCGAAACGACCTGGGGACGTACTGTTGTATCTTGTAATTCTCAACTTCGCCTGCCAGCTGGCAACTGAATTTCGCCGGGTCAAAGGCGCTGATTTTTTTTATCCCGCATCTGCCCGCACACAGTCCCTCCCACATTTTTCCAGCCGTCAGGCCAAGCGGGCTTACCACCCCAATCCCTGTTATCACCACGCGGGTTCTTCCCACAGGCGCCGCCTCCTACCCTTTGCCCGTTTTGAAGACCGACCCCTGCAGCAGCGATTTGAACGTATCGGTGAACACAAAGTTCTCCTTTGGGAATTGTTTGCCCGCAAGGTTTTGGTCGATGTGACTGAACATCAGGTCTATCTCTGCTATCAACTTGTCGCCGCAGGTGATGGTTCCCGTAGTGCTGGCCGCCTCATCCGTTATCGATTCAATCTTCGCCGATAGCCGTAAGCTGTCCCCCGGCCTGACGTAGTCGTGAAACACCGCCTTTTTTATCTTGGCCAGTATTACCTTTTCCTCGAATTTTTTCGCCTCGCCCACTAATATCCCGGCTGTCTGCGCCATTCCCTCAATAATCAGACACTCCGGCATAACAGGGAAACCGGGAAAATGGTCGTGCAGGTGCTCTTCAGCCAGCGTCACGTTTTTTACTGCAACGGCGCTTTGGGCGCTATTGAACTCGACAAATTTATCTATCCAAATCCATCGCATAATCCTGCATAATAGAACAATCGGCAGGATTGCTCAAGCAAAACCTGCCGACCATACTCAAAACAACGATGTCGTTCTTAAGCCGCCTTCAGCCTGCTCTCCACGAAGTTGACAATCATCCCCACAGTGAACAAATCTGGAAGCTTGCCTATATCAGGATTCTTGGCAAATTCGCTTATGTCGGTGTGTGGCATTTTTGCCTTTAGCTCGTTCAATCCCTTTTCGGTGAGTTTGCCGTTGCTGACAAACTCAGGATTATTCATCAGCGTCTCCGCCGGGAACAATTCCTCACGCGGTATCTTTATCCCGAATGTCTTTTCCAGCCGAAACACTATATCTAAAAAGTCAATGCTCTCCGCCCCCAAATCCCCCATCAGAGTTGCTTCCGGCTTTACCTCGTTATCATCCACGCCTAATGCGTCCACCATCACCGTGCGAACCTGTTCTAAAACCTGTTCTCGACTAATTGTCATCGCCATATCAAATTATCTCCTGCATCCATCTATTTTGATTTTTGCCTGCCTCCGCGTCTCTCGACGCGAGTCGAGGCGGCAGGCATTTTGATTTTTAATTTATTTCTTAAGCAGTTCCCATCGTTTTTTCATTTCGCCGATAATTTTCGCATCCACCGCCGCCATCGTTGAGTCCTTGTCGGCCAGGTTAAAGTGTCTCAAGCCGAATCTCGCCTCGACTATCTGCTCGCCGTTGGATACTCCTGTGCCTGAGAAACTGCTGACGTTCTCCTCAATGGTTTTGGCCTCAACTGTATATTCAATCTGAGCCCCCGGCGCCAGAAAGGACTTATATTTAACATTTCTCGCCTCTTCGAGCAATATCATACTGTGTGCAAAATTCTCAGTTGTCCGAACCAGCCAGGAGGCCGACTCAATCAGCCCTTCCAGTAACAAAACCCCCGGCAGAACCGGAAACGTCGGAAAGTGGTCAGCTAAATACTCCTCGGCTAACGTCACGCCTTTGACTGCCTTTATCCGCCTGCCGGTTTCTATCTCAACAACTTTGTCTATCAGTATGAATCGCATAATTGCGGCAATTGTAGTCATTAGGCGAAGATTTTCCAGCATTTTTTGTTCTTTCATAACCGCGATGGCTCTGGAAACAGTCGTGCAGTATGGTTATACTTGTTCTCTATGGAAGTTCGCAGTGCAAATGTGACCGACGTCAAGGCCATTCACGCCCTGATTAACGCATACGCGGAGCGGGACCAGATGCTGTTTCGCTCGATGGCCGACATTTATAAAAACCTTCAGGCATTTTTCGTCGTCGAGATGAATGGTCAGGTCGTCGGCTGCTGTGCGCTTGAGGTAATCTGGTCGGACCTTGCCGAGATAAAGTCCCTTGCCGTCGATGAAGTCCACAAGGGCGGTGGGGTTGGAACTATGCTGGTAAACGCCGCTGTCGATGAGGCGTGTCGGCTCGGACTGCCTAAGGTCTTTGGGCTGACCCTGAAGCCGAAGTTTTTTGAGAAGCTCGGCTTCAAGATGGTTGACAAGGAGGCGCTGCCGATGAAGGTCTGGAGCGATTGTGCCCGCTGCTCAAAGCAACAAAATTGCGACGAAACCGCAGTAGTTAAGCAGATTGAAAATAGCCAATAACCCCGGCAGACCGCCGGCAATAATCAATCAGCAACCACAGGAACGGGTATGCACAAATCCATAGTTTGCGTGGAGTTTGTATGAATGCGTTTGAGCAGTCAGGTAATGGCGCTGGGCAACCATTCAAGCACCAGCGGCGACGCAGATACAGCGGGACCCACCCAAAAAACTACCAGCAAAAATACAAAGAGCATAATATCTCGGCATACCCCCAGCTAAAAGACCATCTGCGGGCAAAAGGCAAAACGCCGGCCGGCAGTCATATTCCCGTTTTGACAGAAGAGGTTATCGCCTGTCTTACTCCGAAGCCCGGCGAAATCGTTGTTGACTGCACCGTCGGCTACGGCGGCCACGCAGCCGAATTTATCAAACGCATTGGCCCAACCGGAAAATTGATTGCCTTAGATGTCGATAACGCCGAGCTCGAGCGCACCCGCCATCGGCTTAGCTATGAGAACGTGCCCGTGAGTTTCCATCGCAGCAACTTCGCCGGTATCGCCAATGTGCTGAAAAAAGAAAATCTCGCCGGCTGCGACATCATTTTTGCCGACCTCGGCGTTTCGAGTATGCAAATAGACAATCCCGACCGCGGGATGAGCTACAAGCATAAAGGCCCCCTCGATATGCGTATGGACGACCGGCTAAAGCAAACCGGCGCAGATTTGCTCAACACACTTCCCGAAGAAGAGCTGTCCAAGGCCCTTTTGGAGTTTGCCGACGAGCCGGACCATCAGGAAATCGCCCATTTGATTGTCATTCAGCGTGCCGCGCAGGCGATTACGCAGACCGAACAGCTCGTTCGGCTCATTTTCCACGTTAAGGGCCTGACTCCTAAAACCTGGCGGCAGCAGAATCGCGCCAAATTCGGCCAATTGCATCCCGCCGCACGCACGTTCCAGGCCCTGCGCATATTAGTCAACGATGAGCTTGGCGCCTTAAGAGAACTTTTAAGAATTGCACCATACTGCCTGTGTCCGGGTGGCCGAATCGGCATAATCAGTTTTCACAGCGGCGAAGACCGCCTTGTTAAGCGGTCGTTTCGTGACAATGTTCGAAACGGCATATATCAGTCAGCGGCCCCCGACCCGCTCGTGCCGCGAACCAAGGAAATCATCTCGAATCCCCGCAGCGCATCAGCTAAATTCCGCTGGGCCGTTCTAAAATCCCTCTAAGACCCATTCGTTGCCGAGGAAGGTTTGGAGCGACTGTGCCCGCTGCTCAAAGCAGCAAAATTGCGACGAAACGGCGGTAATTAAGCAGATTGAAAATAGCCGCTAACCGACTGTATTGTAGTTGTTAGCAAGGGATATAAAACCGGTGGTTGTTCCCATTATTCCAAATTACCTTCATTCAATAGAATCAATACTCTGAAAGAAAGGTTCAAAAAAGTTTTTATTGGCAGCATCGAACCTGTCGACCGTGGTGCCACAGGTAACCGTGAATCCGTGGTTGCCGATTACGAAAGTAATCTGCCGCATCTGGCCCATAATGTTGCCTTTCATAAGGAAAATATGCTGAACCGCTTTAATGTTTTTCTTTTTTCCGATTTGCATTAATGAAACAGAAATTCTCTTATACCCGGGAATCGGCATGCTGGGATTTTCATCATACACAGTTTTCAATCCGTCGATATCCGCCGCGGTGATGCCTTCGCTGACCTTGACGTTGATGTTTTCTTCTGTGAACGCTGGATTTACGAGGAAGAACGGCGACCTGCTTGAAATTTGCGAAGCCAGCGGACCCGGCCTGTTGGAATCATAAAGTTCAATCCCACGCGGAACCGTAAAGCTGATACCTAAATCCCTGTATGTTATGACACCGGCCGCATCGGAGGATTCCGTCTTTGTCTGGAGCCCATTTGGCTCATTCGGTTCTTTATTTGCTTCGGTCTTAACGTTATCCTGAGCATCGAATTTATACATACCCGCAATACGTTTGGCCTCATCGGCAGTAACCTTACCCGAAATAATGTCTGTGCCGTCTTTTCTCGAGATGCTCACGGTGCCAATTTTTGTACCATTGTTATCAAAGACAGATACTCTGTATTGCCCTACGGGCGGATTGCAACCGGCAACATAACCGGAAGCAAGCCCCCATACTTGTCCAACGTATTTGATGAAAGCGCTGCTGTTGGAAGCCGCCGAACGAAGCTCGTCCGGGATAGTTTGCAAATCGGCATCAGATTTGCCGGCACTGGTCATTTCAAACATTAATTTTGTCGCCTTAAAGATATCCCGAATATCAGAGCGATTAAACGCGATTTTAATTTCCAACATTCGTGCGGAGTCAGCGGATATGGACACGTCGTTCAGAGAGCACGCCCATACAGAAGGAAATGAGCCGAGAAGCGTCGGCAAATTGCTTTTAAGCGAATCCTGGGCCGACGAATCAGAGGTTATTTTATCAGAAGGTTTGGAATTACCAGCCTTCAATGACGCAATCAATTTATCAAAGTCACTTAGAACGACCGGCCATTCCGAAGGCGGAGCACTACACTGAACAACGAACGCGGTCCGCTCCGACAAAAAATATGTGTATCGGCGCCTGACTTTGTCCCCGTTATCAGTCAGCTCGTATGTGCCGTTTATAAGGATTCTTCCCTCAACCTTAGGAACGTTTCTGTTTACTATCTGCGCACCAGGGTACTTATTCCTTACCATAGTATCCCACTGGTTCTGCATATCGGAAGTATCGGTAGGAGGGTCTCCTGCTTCGGGGGGCATAAATTCATAATGAAAGAAGAACGTTGCCATTTCTCCCTGTTGAAGTGATTTTTTAAAACCCACATCCATTCCCTGCGGCAAATTACTGGTTTGTGTCCATTCGTCAGGGACCAAGACCTCATAACTCTTATCTTTAATAACTTGCTGGGGACTTGCTCTATTCACCAGAACGGCCATACTGATTAAAATACAGAGTTGAAACTTTTTCATAATCTTCTCTATTCTATTAGTTTGTTTCCCGGTTTAAGTGCATTGTCCGGCATTTCCAACATTAAGCGATTGATTAGCGAATCCTGAACCGCCTCCTGTTCGAGGGGCGGGCGGCCGGCGTTATTGTGATAGACCTCCAGCATCTCGCCGTATCGCTGTATTGCGGTTTTTAGCTGAGTGTAATCCATTTTTATCTCTTATATTTCCAAGCCGATGTAGTCGTCAACGCTTTTATAGTTTAGGCCACGGCCTGGTTACTGTCAACCGTGATAAAAGACCTGTCCGGCTCATAATTCAAGGGACTGGTTACTACCCAACCTGTCTTCTTTGGAATAGCGCTACCGCCAGGGCCAGTATGCCGGCGGTATAGCAGAGCGCATAAGATGCGCTTATGAGGAGGTATTTTAGGGGTATGGCGCTTTCTTCGTAAATCGCGTCGCTAATCCAGAAGACCTGAAGATTAGGCAGTGCAAAATAGCAGATTTTGGCCCAGAGGTGTGTCTTGGCCAGCCCGCCGAATGCCCAGTCCGAGACAAGGCCCAGAAGGAAGACGCCGACGCAGGCCGATAGCGTGACGACGATATTGAACCTTGTGGAGATTGCCACCGCCAGTGCCGCGATTATGACAGCCGCCAGAAATAGCAGCACCGAGCCGTAAATATCAAGGGCGTTTATCTTGTTGTTTGCGGGATTGAATTGCCAGTCGCGGTCGATAAATGCCAAAAAGATAATTCCAACTGTGAGAAAGCCCGCCAGCAAAACCATTGCGGTTGACGTGAACTTCCAGTCGTAAGCGTAGTTAAAGAAAGCACTTAGAAGAACGGTTAGCCCCACCGCCACTGCCGCCGCCCCTATCACCGTCCAGTCGGGGTTGTCATTTACGCTTTCCAGGACGCCGTGCCTTGTCGCCATAACAAGGGCGATTGTGCAGATATAGTGCCCCATAGCCACCGCCCCGACGACCCCAAAAAACTTGGCCAGAATAAATATCGGACGTTGCACGGGCTTGCTGAGCACCGTCAGTATTGTCTTATTCTCAATCTCCTCCGCCACGGCCCCCGAGGCCGCAAAAATTGCTATGAACAAGCTGGCTAAAAACAGCGTAGATAACCCCAATTCGCGTAAAAGTTTATTGTCGTCGCTCATTGTGTACATCGCAATCGAAGGGCTGATGAGAAACAGCAGCAGTGCAGCGGCGATTATTATTGCATAGACCGGCTGGCGAAGGGTTTCGATAAAGGTGTTCTTCGCTATTGTAAACAGTTTACTCATCGTTGACTTTCAGCACCTTCGATATTTTTCTGCAACGATTTATGTCGAGCTTTGGCGATATATCTATTTATAGTGAGCTTGTCGAACTATATAATGTCACACCCGGCTTGTAAATAGCCGGCAACTATTATATCTATTGCATTTTGCCGTCGCGGTTCGATAAAAAACCTTAGGAACTAACAAATGACAACATCGTCGAGACCTGCCAGGCACGTTGCTGTGACCTCACTGTTGCTCAGTATCCTCTTCTTCGTCGTCGCCTTTCTCATTGGCCGATGGAGCGGCTTTTTCGCCATTTATGCCACAAGCTTTTTCGCCCTCGGCGCCGGCCTGATTTGGCTCGTCCTGCTCATCCAGTTCCATCAGCGCAATCTCGCCGAGCAGGAAAAGCTCGATATGAGCGCGCTGGCCACGGACCAGAGGGCCGACAGAATCTTCCAGGCCAAAGGCGAGCAGATGCAGCTATTCGCCATCGCTCAAAAACGCCTTGCGATACTCGAAAAGTGGTTTCTGCCGATTTTCTCCGGCATCATCGCAGCATATCAGGCGGCAATCGGCCTTTACCTTATCAGTGTCGTTGCCGACTCAAATCCCGCCGTCGGCAAACAACCTTTGCTGTGTGCGGTTTGTATGACCGCCATTGCCTTCGTCAGTTTTCTCATTTCCCGGTATGCCACGGGAATGTCAAATCAGCCCGACTGGAAACCGCTTCGTGCAGGCGGCAGCTTCCTGTTCGGCTCGGCGGTCTTGTCTTTTGCTTTGGCGATTGCTCTGGCGCTGGTGCAGTTCAAGATATTTGCCGTTATAAGTATTATTGACTTTCTTGTCCCCGTTCTCCTTATCGTCCTCGGCGTCGAGACCTCGCTGAACGTCGTGTTTGACATTTATCGGCCTCGACTGCCCGGCTTTTACAGCAGGGCCGCCTTCGACAGCCGGCTCCTGGGCCTCATCAACGAGCCAAGCGAAATCCTGCATACCGCCGCCGGCGCAATCGATTATCAGTTCGGCTTCAAGGTTTCACAGACCTGGTTTTATAAACTGCTCGAAAAAGCCATTATGCCCCTCGTCTTTTTCGGAGGCGTCACACTTTATCTGCTGAGTTGTGTCGTCGTCGTCGGCCCCGATGAACAGGCCATAATAGAACGATTGGGCAACCCCAAAACTGCGCAGGGACAGGTTCGCCTGAAAGGTCCGGGCCTGACCCTAAAGTATCCCTGGCCCATCGACATCGCTCAAAAGTATCCAACCAGAAAAATCTCCGAGCTTTACGTCGGTTTTGTGCCAAAGACCGACCCCAAAACAGGCCGTATAATCCGCGAGCCGCTGCTCTGGGGAAAGGACCACTATAAGGAAGAGCACAGTATCGTCGTCGCAAGCCGCCAGGGTGCCGAAAAAAGCGTCGAGGGCGCTGTACCCGTCAGTTTGCTCAAGGCCAATATCCCCGTCCAGTACAGGGTCAGGGACATTTACGCGTTCCTTTATAACCACGACGACCCGCAAAAGCAGCTCGAGGCAATATGTTACCGCGAGCTGGCCAGGTTTGCCGCCGGCTCCACCATCGAAGTTGACGATAAAGTCGCTTTGCGAAACAGCTTGCTCGGCGCAGGCAGGGCACGGGCAAAACAGGTTCTTACCGAGAACATCCAGGCCGCCGCCGACAAGGCCGGCCTCGGTGTCGAAATCGTTTTTCTCGGCATACAGGGCATCCACCCGCCCACCCAGGTCGCCGCCGACTATCAAAAGGTCGTCGGCTCCGTTCAGCAGAAACAAGCCCTTATACTCGAAGCCGAAGCCCAGCGCAACAGGACGCTCAGCAATCTGGCGGGAAGCGTTGAAGACGCTGAGAAGCTTTACGCCCTCGCGTCCGAATATCAGCGAACCGGCTCTCAAACCGGCAGGCAGCCCGCGGAGCTCGACCGGGCCTTTTCTGAGGCGGGCGGCGAAATTTTTGCCCGCCTGCGGGACGCTCAGAGCTATGCCTTTGAAAAAATCACCCTGGCCGAGGCCACGGGCCGGCGGTTCGCCAGCCAGGTCAAGGCGTATCACGCCTCAGAAGAGTTTTACAAACGCGAGCAACGGCTCGCCGTGTTTGAACAATGTCTCGCGGATATTCGAAAGTACGTCGTGGTGGCCGACGCCAATGATAGTCAGGTGTATATCGTTGACCTTCAGGAAAAATTAACGCCCAGTCTTTATGAAATAGGTGGGTTTGAGGAGAAACAATGAAAAACGTATCAATCCCCGTATTTTTATTGCTGCTGTTAGTCGTTCTTGCGCTGTTGAGCGCGTCGTTTCAGGTAAGAGAAACCGAATCGGCCCTGGTGACAACGTTCGGCAAACCGACCCGCCAGCTCACCAGCCCCGGTTTGTATTTCAAATGGCCTCCTCCGGTCGAATGGGTCCAGAAATTCGATTCGCGTCTTAGAATCCTCGAGGCGGAGCTCGGCGAAACAACGACAAAAGGGGCGGTTCCCGTTATCGTCAACACCTTCATTGTCTGGCGCATAGCCGAACCCCTGGCCTTCTTCGACGCAGTCGGCACCGTCTCCGAGGCCGAAATGAAGCTGTTGAGCCAGATAAGCGACACGCAGAACAAGGTCGTCGGACGACACTTCTTCTCCGAATTAGTCAATAGCGACCCCGAAAAGATAAAATTAGAGCAAATTGAGGCCGAGATGCTTTCCGAGCTTCAGGCGGCCGTCAAAGGCGGCTACGGTATCGAAATAAAGGCCGTCGGCATAAAACAGCTCAAGGTCAGCGAGGACGTCAGCAAGGACGTCTTTGAGCGAATGAGAAAGGAAAGACAGCGTCGCACCGAGGCGACCATTGCCGAAGGCACCGCCGCCGCCAAGAAAATAAAGACCAATGCCGACTCGATGCAGACCGAGCTGCTCGCCGCCGCCGATGCACGCGCAAAAGCCATTCGCGCCCAGGGCGACGCCGAAGCCGCAACATACTATAAAATGCTCGAGCAGGACCCGAAGCTGGCAATGTTTCTCCGCGACGTAGAGGCGCTTAAGAAGATACTCGAAAAACGCTCGACGCTGGTCATTGGCGCCGATGCCGAGCCGTTCAAAATCCTGAAAGAAATGCCTAACCTCGGCCCTGATAAGCCATAAAATCGATTTGGTAACGCTATGACAGAGCAAGACCCCAGAGACAGTGATAACCTCACTCGGGACGTTGCCGCCGGTGAGCAGCTTGACCCGGGCTACAGCTACCTGGCCAGCGCGCTGAAGGTCAGCTTCGTCCTGCTCAAGGTCATAATGGTCATTTTGATTGTCCTTTTCCTCGTGTCCGGCTTCAGGACCGTCGGCCACGATGAACAGGCCCTTGTCCTGCGGTTCGGCAAAATCCGCGGCCTCGGCGAGAACCGCCTTCTCAGCCCCGGCCTGAAATGGGTACTGCCTTATCCCGTAGATGAGCTTATAAAGCTGCCCGTCCAGAAAAAAATAAACGTCCCCGTCAATTTGTTCTGGTACTACCAGAAACCCGGCGACGAAATGGGCGAGGCGGTCAATGAAAAGACATACGTCCCGCCGACACTCAATCCTCTGACCGACGGCTATTGCCTCGTCCGGGGCGAAAAACGAGGCCCGAACGTCACCGCTTCCGAAGGCAGCGATTATAACGTTCTTCATTCAAAGTGGGTTCTCACATACCAGATTACCGACCCCGAGAGCTTCTTCAAGAACTGTTTAGTGGACACCAGCCGGCTCCAGGCCGGACAAAACTACGGCGACATCATCGAGCACAGCATCACGCCATTGCTGGAAAATCTCCTCGCCGACGCCGTCGTCAGGACAATGGTCAACTATAGTATCGAAGAAGCTATGTATGAGCGTGCATCAGGCGTCACGGAACACGTCAGACGCCTGCTTCAGGACAAGCTCAACAAAATCGACGGCGGCATAAAGGTCATCGCCGTTCAGCGCAACCGCATCGCGGTCCCCCGTCAGGTTGAGGCGGCCTTCGAGGCGGCTCACACCGCCGTGCAGGCAAAGGAAAAGACCATCAGCGAGGCCAAACTTTATTATGAAAAGACGCTCAGTGAGGCCGCCGGTCCCGTCGCTTCTGAACTTTTGAGGGCGCTGCGCGACAAAGACGCCAATGACCAACAAAAGGAGTGGCTCTGGTCGCAGTTGGCCGGCAAGGCACAGGAACAAATCGCCGACGCCAGGGCCTACCGCACCCAGGTAGTCGAAAACGCCCGCGCCAACGCCGATTATCTCAGCCGGATTCTGCCGGAGTACCGCAAGTACCCCAAGCTGGTCATCCAGAGGATTTACAATGACGCCATTGAGCAAATCTTAGGGAACGCCGACGAGAAAATCGTCATTCAGCCCGGACAGACCACCGCAGGCAATGAAATCAGAGTTCTGGTCAACAGAGACCCTGCGATAAAAGCAAAATCTGAATCTAAGAAATGACAATAGTGACAAATTATGAGCAACGAGAAACGAGAGACGAATAATGGCTCACGAACATCTGCATTTTAAGCAGGATATCACCGCCGAACACACGCATGGCGAACAGGTCCGCGTCAGCGTGGCCCTCTTGGGGACGCTGGCAGGGGGGGTGCTTCTCCTTAACAGCATCGTCGGCAAATCCATCTTTCTTTACGGCCCGGGCAGCTTCCAGGCCGAAATCCTTGCGCTCGCCGGCGCAGTGCTGCTCGGCGCGCCCATCGTATGGCACGCAATCAAAAGCCTGCTCAAAAAAGAATCTCATATGGACGAGCTTGTGGCGCTGGCCATCGTGGCCGCCATTGCTACTCAGCAGTATGTCGCCGCCGGCGTCGTCGCATTCTTTATGCTGCTCAGCGAGCTGGTCGAAAGCCGAACCGCACTCGGCGCAAGGGCATCCATCGAATCGCTGGTCAAGCTGACGCCCAGTACCGCGAGCCGGCTTGCTCCTGATGGTTCTGAAACGGAAGTGGCGGTCGCCGAAATTAAACCCGGCGACGTGGTGCGCGTCAGGCCCGGCGACAACATCCCCGTCGATGGCGACGTCATAAAGGGACTAAGCTCCGTCAACGAAGCCACAATCACCGGCGAAGCGCTGCCCGTTGACAAAGTTCCCGGTATGCAGGTTTTCGCAGGCACCACCAACCTCACCGGCGCTCTCGATATCACCGTCACAAAAGCGGGCTCGGATACCACGCTCGGCAAGGTGCAAACCCTTATCCTGCAGGCCGAGCAGACAAAAATACCGATTATGCGCATTATCGACCGTTACGTTAAATGGTACACCCCGACCATTCTGATGATTGCCGGCATCGTCCTGTTCTTCACGCGAAACATCAACCAGGCCATCACCATTCTCGTAATCGCCTGTCCCTGTTCGCTGATTTTAGCAACCCCCAGCGCAATGGTCGCGGCAATATCAGCCGCCGCCCGACTTGGCATACTCGTCAAAAACGTCGCCGACCTCGAGATTGCGGGCAAAATCACCGCGATGGTCTTTGACAAAACCGGCACCCTGACCACCGGCCGGCTGTATGTCACGAAACTCACGCCGGCAAAGGACGTTGACCCGTCCGCGTTGTTGTCACTGGCCGCCGCTGCCGAGACAATGAGCAAACACCCCGCGGCAAGGGCGCTGCTCGATGTCGCCAGACAGGCCAATCTCTCCCTGCCCGGCGCCGATAAGTTCCTCGAAACGCCCGGCAAAGGTGTCACCGCCACGGTTGCCGGCAGCCGAATAATCGTCGGAAGGGACTCCTTTCTCAGGGAAAACCGCATTGATATGTCCAAAATTCCGGCGCCTTCTCTTCACGAGGAGCAGGGCTTCAGCACGCTCTACGTGGCAAAAGATAATACCTGCGTTGGCTGGGTCGGCCTGCAGGATAAAACCAGACCCGAAGCCCAGCAGGCCGTAAAAGACCTTGTCGCACTCGGTGTAAAAAGAATAACTATGCTCACCGGCGACAGAGACGAGGTTGCCGGCCGCGTCGCCGCTGAGCTTGGCTGCACCGATTACAAGGCGAACTGCCTCCCGCAGGACAAGCTCGCCGTTGTCGAAAGAATCAAAAAAGACGGCCACACCGTCCTCGTCGTCGGCGACGGCATAAACGACGCCCCGGCGCTGGCCGCTGGCGACCTCGGTATTGCTATGGGCGCCGCAGGAAGCGACGTCGCCATCAACTCCGCCTCAATCGCGCTATTGAGCGACGACCTCAAACGCCTCCCGACCCTTGTGCAACTGTCTCGCAGGACTCGCTCCGTCATCAACTGGAATCTCGCGTTCGGCGTCACCTTCATCATCGTCGGGATTTCCCTGTCTTTTCTAATCCTGCCGACCGTCGCCGCCATTCTTCATTTCGCAAGCTCGCTTGTCGTCGTCTTTAACAGCGCTCGCCTCGTCCGCCACGGTGAAGAACTTCAACCCCAGACCGTCCCCGCTACATAGGGCCCCGCTATGCCAGACAGGATTAGCCGATTATGGAATACGCGATTGAAACCTTCTCTCTGACAAAAACTTTTTCCGACTGGTGGGGCCGAAACAGGGTTGTCGCCATTGACAACCTCAACCTGAAGGTCCGCACCAATGAGGTTTTCGGCCTGCTTGGCCCAAACGGCTCAGGCAAGACCACCACGCTCAAAGTGCTCCTCGGCCTGCTGCATCCGACAAAGGGAAAGGCAATCCTTCTCGGGGGCGACGCCACAGACCCGCAAATCAATCGAAGAATCGGTTTTCTGCCCGAAGAGTCGTATCTTTATAGATACCTCACCGCACGTGAGACGCTCAATTTTTACGGCCAGCTGTTCAAACTGCCCGCAAAGGTCCGCAAGCTGCGAATCGAGGCGCTGCTCGACATGGTCGGCCTGAAGGCCGTCGCCAACAGAGCCGTCGGGACGTTCTCAAAGGGTATGGCAAGAAGAATCGGGCTGGCGCAATCGCTCATAAACGACCCCGACCTTCTCATTCTCGATGAACCCACCACCGGGCTCGACCCCATCGGGACAAGGCAAATCAAAGACCTCATCCTCGAACTCGCAAAACGCGGCAAGACAATCCTGCTCTGCAGTCATCTGCTGGCCGACGTCGAAGACGTCTGTGACAGAATTGCAATCCTCTACGGCGGCAAAGTCCAGGTCGAAGGCGACGTCCACGAACTGCTGCAACACTCCGACAAAACTGAAATCATTGCCGACCGTCTCAGCCCGGCCGCGCTTGAGAAAATAAAACGCCTCCTTGCCGATGAACAAGCTGAATGCACCGTCAGCTCGCCCGTTGATAAGCTCGAAACGTTCTTTATAAACATCGTCGCCGCGGCCCAGCAGCAGGCCGTTCCCACCAGCGGCGCCGAAAGCAAGTGGGAAATCAGCGAATTCCTCGCCGCCAAACCCGACGAGCACGCCCGCCAGGCGGCCATACTCGACCAGCTCGTCTCCGCCGGGCCTTCAGCCGACGAAATCGCCGCTATCTCGACGCAGCAGGTCCAGCCGCAACCTGCTCCATCGCCCTTGGCCGATGAAGACCTGCTCAGACGGCTGACCGAGCAAGCCGGCCCGCCGGAGCTGAAAACTGTCGTCGCGCAGCCGACTCAGGCCAAACCGTCGCTTGAACAGCTCGGCAAAAACATCCTCGACGAGCTTGCCGGCCGTCCTGAACCTGACAAAACGCAAAACCCCTCCGCTTCCCGGCCCGGAGATTCCAACAATGCATAGCATCTGGGCCGTCGCCGTCAATACGATAAAACAGGTCATCCGCCTCAAAATCGCCGCCGTATTCATCGTTCTGCTTCTTGTGCTTCTGCCCGTGATGGGCCTCAAGATGACCGGCGACGGCACACTGATGGGTCGAGCGCAATCCTTCATCAGCTATGGGCTGTCCCTTACGGGGTTGTTGCTGGCGCTATTGACCATCTTTGCCGCTGTCTATACGCTCACCAGCGACATAAAAGACAAACAGGTTTATACCGTCCTCACAAAACCGATTCGCCGGTACCAGTTCGTACTCGGCAAACTGTTGGGCGTGGTACTTCTCGACGCCGGCCTGCTGCTTCTTTTCTCCGCCATCATTTACACTATCACCATTTTGCTGCCGACCTTCATAAAAGCCGACGACGCCCAGCTCGCCCAGGTTCGCAACGAGTTCTTTACCGCTCGAGCGTTCCTGAAACCCGCAGAACCCGATATATCCTACGAGCTTGACCAGGCCTATGACAAACTCAGGCAGGCGGGCGAAGTCCCCGCCGGAGTCAATGAAAACCCCATTGCCCGCCGAAACTACAGAAAGGAGCTTGCCCGTCGAATCGGGCTCAGGAAACGCGCCGCTGTGGTCGGCGAAGAGATGCTCCTGGAATTCGATAACGTTAGAATCAGCGACCCAAACCAAAGTTTGTTTGTGAGGTTCAAATACGATGTCGCCGTCAATCCCCCCGACCTCCAGATTTACAGCAGATGGGTTGTCGGTGACGTCCGACAGGTCCGCCTTGGCGGCACTTTGGAAACCCCGATTTACTCGATGGACCGAAAAGACCTCATACGGACCTTCCGCGAATTCGAGGTGCCTGCCGACGCAGTTGCGCGCGACGGCTATCTTGCCATAACGTTCCTTAACGTTCCCCTCAACGACACGGTCGTTATCTTTCCGCTCGAGGACGGTCTCGAGCTGCTTTACAAAGCCGACACCTTCACCGCCAATTTTATCAGGGCCGTCCTGCTTGTTTTTGTTCGCCTGATTTTCCTTGCTGTGCTCGCTGTCTTCGCCGGCTCATTTCTCTCTTTCCCGGTCGCCGTCCTGCTTTGTCTCGCCGTCTTCACTATGGCCAATATGAGCGGCTTTATCACCGAGTCCTTCGGGGAAGAGTCGGTCGGTGGAAACGTCAGCAGGATTTATTACTATTCTCTCAAACCACTCCTCGGCCTTTTGCCGCAGTTCGACAAGCAGGCAGCCTCCAAATTCCTCGTCCCCGCACGCCTGTTAAGCTGGTCTCTGCTCGCAAAGATGGGCTCGGTCACGTTGTGTCTGAAGACCCTGCCGCTGGCACTTTTGTCGTTGCTTATTTTCAGCTACCGCGAAATTGCAAAAGTCATCGTATGACGATATTATTAGCGCCAGCCGACCAAACAAACGCGGACCCGCCTGTTGGCGAGGTCTCGCCGGAGGTGGACTTTTTGTCGTAAATTGTTCATCGAACTTGTCCGCCGCAGGTGGATAGCGATTATGCGTTTACGCGATATACTGATTTGCATTGTAGCGGTCGTTCTCGTCGTCATCCTGCTCACCGTGGGCGGTATGCGCCTCGATTTTATCAACTCCCAGCGTCTCGAAATGAAGCTGATAAGCAACGAGCCGCTCCAGAATGCCCCGCCGTCGCTTGCCTTCGCCACCGTTGCAATGGGCGCCTTTCGAGGCCTCGTCGTTGACATTCTCTGGATACGAGCAGACCGGCTGAAGGAACAGGGCCAGTTCTTTGATGCCAAACAGCTCGCCGAATGGATTACCGTCCTTCAGCCCAGGTTCGCCCAGGTCTGGGCGTTTCAGGCTTGGAATATGGCCTACAACATCTCGGCGGCCATCCCCGCCGAACAACCCGACCAGCGCTGGCAGTGGGTCAAAAATGGCTACGAACTCCTGCGCGACCGCGGCATCCCCCTGAACCCGAAATCCATCCTGCTGTATCGCGAGCTTGGCATAATCTTCCAGCACAAAATCGGCGGTATCACCGACGACGTTCACAGATACTACAAGCTCCAGCTTGCGCTGGCGATGGAGCCGCTGCTCGGCCCCGCCGACAACGCCTGGTTTGAAGCCATCGCAAAGGCCCCGACCGACTGGCAACAAATGACCGCCGACGCCGACGTCGCACCTCTTATTGCCGCCCTCAAAGCCGCAGACAAAAACTTCGAAGATGACGCCCGGTTCGTCGGCAATTACCTCTCATTGCGGCAAAACCCCGTAAGATTCGACCCTGCCGTCTTCAAAGTTATAGACCGCTTCAGAGGTGCCAGGGCACTCGAATATCTTGACGTCTTTGCGAAGGCCTGGCAACTGCGCAACGTCTGGAAACTCGACCCCGTTCTTATGCAGGAGTTAAACCAGACCTACGGCCCGGTTGACTTCGCTGACCCCAATAAACATTATCCTCTCGATTGGCGCCACCCCGACACTCACGCAATCTACTGGGCCATAAAGGGGCTTCGGGCCGCCGGCGGCAGGGTAGTCAAAAAACCCAAATCCGGGCAGAACGAATACTCAGTCGACGAGGAAAACACGGACCGCATCGTTGCGCACAGCTTACAAAATCTTTTTCGATACGGGAAAATATACCTCTACGACGTCAAACCCGGTCAGGATTTCCAGCAGTCGCCCGACCTTGCAGCCGCACCGCAACCCGCCAAAGAGATATTCCTTCGGCCGGATATGAGAATGTTCGACCCGTACAATGGGGCCATAACAAAAATTGTCAGCAAATACTCGGAGCCAAATGACGATTTTCAGGATTCGCACGAGGTTCAGCACCGCAATATGCTTTCCAATGCCGTGTTCGCGTTTTATCAGGCCGGCCACAAACAGCAGGCGCAGAGAATTTACGACTATCTCAGACGGCTTTATCCCCGCGAAGAGTTCAGCAGCCCCGCTGTCGAATACCTTGTCAAACAGCAGCTCCGCAAAGAGCTTAGAGACATCACTGCTGCCAAAGCCAACCAAATGGTCGCGACGATGCTTTGTGAGGCCTACTTCAGATACGCTGTTCGTGACGACGACGAGGCCTTCGCCAGAGAAAAATTGGCCGAAGAAATCCACGATACTTACAATCGGGAGTTTAGTGACGAAAAGGGTCGGCTTGACCTGCCGGATTTCAAGGTGATGAGATACGCTGCGCTTCTCGATTTCTTTAACGACCAGCAATACCCGCCCGTAATGCGCCAAAATCTCCTCGCCCGAATAAAAATCGAGCGCCCGCAGCTCGCCGAGCAGTTCAGCCGGATTGAGCAGCAGCTGCTCATGGAATCACAAGAGCCGCAATGATGTCCCCTTCGCCCAATAAACTCGACGCCGCGTTTTCAGGGCTGCTTACCGAATCCCAGAAAAAAGCCGTCTTCCACCGCGAAGGCCCCTTGCTTGTCATCGCAGGCCCCGGCAGCGGCAAAACGCGGGTCATTACCCATCGTATCGCCGCGCTGGTCGATTCGGGCGTCCAGCCCCACAACATCTGCGCCGTCACCTTCACCAACAAGGCCGCCGACGAAATGCGCCAGCGTGCTATCGCCCTCGGTGCATCCGCCGGCGCACATATCAGCACCTTTCACTCGCTTTGCGTCCGAATCCTCCGCAGATACGCGGCAAATACCGGCGTCAACGCGAACTTCAGCATATACGACGACTCCGACCAGACCAAATGTATAAAGCAGGCCATTGCCGATTGCGACCTCGATACCGCTAATTTCCCGCCCGCCCGCACACTCGACGCGATATCGACGTTGAAAAACAAACTCATCGACGCCGACGTATTCGAGCAGCAGGCCGACGATTTCTTCTCAAAGACGCTGGCTAAAATCTATTCCCGCTATCAGCAAATCCTGACTGACCTCAACGCCTTTGACTTTGATGACCTGCTTATGAAGACCGCCTTTCTGCTTGAAGGGCACCCCGATGTTCGCACCGAGCTTGGCAATCGTTTCAAGTTTCTGCTCATCGACGAATACCAGGACACAAACCACGCCCAGTACAGGATTGCAAAGGCCCTCGCCTCCGCCCACAACAATATCTGCGCAACCGGCGACCCCGACCAGTCCATCTACCGCTGGCGCGGCGCCGACATCCGCAACATACTCGACTTCGAACGCGACTGGCCTGACGCCACGGTTATCCGGCTCGAAGAAAACTTCCGCTCTACCCCCGCCATACTTGAAGTTGCCGACCGGCTCATCGCCTGCAACCACAGCCGAAAGGAAAAACGCCTGGTTGCCACAAAGCCGCCGGCCGGCAACGTCGCCGTTGAAGCGTTTGAGGACGAAGCCGAAGAGGCCGTCGGCGTTGCCGGGAACATCAAACGTCTGGCTGCCGATGGAGAGACGCTGTCTCATATCGCCGTCTTTTATCGCGTCAACGCCCAGAGCAGGGCATTCGAAGAGGCCTTCATCAGAAACAAAATCCCATATCAAATCGTCCGAGGCGTCGAGTTCTACAACCGAAAGGAAATCCGCGACGTTCTGGCCTACCTGAAAGTCCTCCTTAATCCCGCCGACCGGGTCGCGCTTTTGCGAATCATCAATACCCCCGCCCGCGGCATAGGCAAAACCACCATCGACAAAGTTCTTGATTATGCCTCCCGCCGCGGAATCAGTTTATACGAAGCAATCAAAAGCGATTCGCAAATCCCTGGTCTTTCCCCATCTGCCGCCGCAAAACTTACTAGTTTCCTCAATATGATTGAAAGTTTCAAAAAATATGTTCCCCTCGATACCGGCGCCAGCCCAAATAGAAAATTGAAAATAGAAAATAGAAAATCCGGTGTTGCTTCCCTGATTGAGCGTGTCTTTTCCGATTCCGGCCTCGAAAAATCGCTTGTCGCCGAGGGCGCCGATGGCAAAGACGCCGTTGAAAACATCGAATCGCTTATTAATGCCGCCGCTCTTTACGACCAGCAGACCGAAAACCCCTCGCTGGTCGATTATCTCCAGCAAATTGCGCTCTTCAACGATGTCGATGCTTATGACACATCAGCCCCGCGCGTCGCACTGATGACCCTTCATTCCGCCAAAGGCCTCGAATTTGACACCGTCTTCATCGTCGGCGTCGAAGAAGGACTCCTGCCCCACGAGCGTAGCACCGACGACGGCGATGAAACCGAAGAAGAGCGCCGTCTCTTCTTCGTCGGCATCACACGCGCCAAAACCAACCTCCACGTCACCTTCGCCAGATACCGCCAAATCAGAGGACAGCTCCTCCGCACCACCCCCTCCCAATTCCTAATCCGGGATCTCGGCCTCGACTTTTCCGAACCCGCTCCACAATCTGAATTTCGCAATCGGCAATCGACGCGCAGCGTCGTCCCCGAGAGCTGTTTTCCTGGCCGAGAGCAGGGGACCCAATTCTGCAAGGGCGACATCGTCGTCCACAGAAAATTCGGCCTCGGCACCGTCAAGGAATTCCACGATACGGGCGACAATTCCGTTGTTGTCGTCGCATTTAACAATGGCCAGACCAAATCGCTTTACCTCAAATACGCCAAACTCGCAAAAATCTGACCTTGCCCGCAGGATAAATCATTGAGAATTATTTAAGTCGTGCCTGTCCGGAATCGATATAGGTATCAGAACCAACAGGGCCGGTCTGCGCCGGCGAGGCGGTGATAAACTACGGGAAAAAGGTTTCCAATGGCAACTATCCTGGTGGTAGAAGACGAGTTGGATGTGCAAAAAGTTGTCGCCAAGCGGCTGACCAGCCGGGGCTTCACCGTCCACTGTGCCTCCGATGGTTACCAGGCCGTGCAGAAGACACACGAGATAGCCCCCGATTTGATTGTGCTGGACCTGCAACTGCCCGCGGGCGACGGCCTGAGCGTCCTGCGGAAATTGCGTTTATCGGACGCCACCAAAAAGACATATATTGTTGTCCTGACCGGGATGACCAACGAGCTTTATAAGCAGTCGGTCCTGATAGAAGGCGTCGATGCGTATCTTCAGAAGCCCTACGACGCCCAGGTTCTTCTCGATACAATCGACAAAATACTCGCCAAAAAAGAAAATCCGCCTGATTCAGCGAAACCCCCGACTAATCCCAACGTCGAACCCGTGCCGGAAGAGCCCACGCTCTTCGACTTCGCTAAGAGCAGGAATCAGGTCGGCAAATGGAAGTAGAACGTCGAACCTTTGCCGACCTGCGATTCGGCCCAAATTTTGCCTCTATGATGTTCGACAATTAGTTTGGAGATGGCTAACCCAAGGCCTGTGCCTTCGATGTCCTTGACCTTCGCCGACTTGATTTGTCCGTATTTCTTGAACAGATTTCCCAAATCGTCCTTGCTTATTCCGCAACCGGTGTCCGAGACCGCGACCACTATTGTGTTCCCATCTTTTCGGGTGTGCAAACAAATGCCGCCCGCGGCCGTGAACTTCAGGGCGTTGCTGACAAGGTTTGTCACGACACGCGTGATGCCGTCATAGTCGAATTCCGTCTTCGGCAGCCCCTCTTCAAGCTCAACGCGGAAGTCCAGGCCTTTCTGTTTTGCCACCGGCTCCATTGTTTTGTGAACGTCCCTTGCCAGCTCGTTTATATCATTCTCCTGAAAGTTGAATTGCTGCCTGTCGCCCTCAATTTTCTGATAGTCGAGAAAGTCGGTGATAAGCCGGGTCAGACGCTCGACGTTCCTTTTGGCAAGGGCAAGAAACTCTTTCTGTTCGTCGTTGACCGCGCCGGCTTCGCCGACAAGAACGATATCGATGCCCTCTTTGATGGCCGTCAGCGGGATGCGCAGGTCGTGCGAAACCATGTTCACGAGGTCGGCTTTAGCTTCCAGCGCCTCTTTGAGCTTCTGCCCCACCTTTTTGCGTTCCAGCGAATAAAGCAGTGTCCGGCCTAACATATTGCCAATCGAAGGACCTTTGACAATATAGTCGGCTGCGCCTATGTCTATTGCCGAAAGACCTGTTCGGTCGTCTGCTAATCCCGTCAGAACCACAATGGGGGCATCACCGGCCGCCTCGATAGCGCTTTTAACCGTATCAAGCCCCATACTGTCTGGAAGCCCAAGGTCGAGCAGGACAACGTCAAATCGGCCGCGGTTAAGCTTGTCCACCGCCTTCGACAGCGTGTTTGTGGTCTCAATCTCAAATTTAACGGGGTACGGACAATCAAGTAGGGCACGCTTGGCCGACAGACAGTCCACTTCGTCGTCATCAACCATCAAAACGCGGATTTTGGGATTCACTGTGCTCTCTCTAAATTATTATTCATACACCGCCACACCTTTCAATTGCCATAAGTTATCATATCCGGCTTAAATCGCAAACATTTCACTATCCGCCAAACTCGCAAAAATCTGACCTTACTGCTCAATCATCAATCCGCGGTTAAAAATCGGCATTCGGCAATCGAAAATCGCCAATCCATTGTTATAATTACTGCGTATTGCTTGATAAGGCGGAATATGAACCAGAAGGTCCAGTGCGAGTTGTGTCCGAAGGGCTGTATAATCGGCCCCGGCCAGAGCGGCGACTGCCGAATCAGAATCAATATAGACGGTGTCCTTCGCACCGTCGTTTATAGCCACCCCTGCTCCATCAATATCGACCCCATTGAGAAAAAACCCTTGTTTCATTTTCTCCCCGGCACACAAATCCTTTCGCTGGCAACCGTCGGCTGCAACCTCCACTGTCTCAACTGCCAGAACTGGGAAATCTCCCAGGCCAATCCCGAAGAATCAACCGCCGCACTTGTCCCGCCCGAACGTCTCGTCGCATTCGCCCGACAATACAAATGTCCATCAATCGCATATACCTATACCGACCCTGTCGCTTATTATGAATATGCCTACGACACGTCGCGGTTAGCAAAACGGGCCGGGCTGCATAACGTGCTGGTCACCGCCGCTTATTGCAACCAGCGGCCCTGGAGGCGTCTGCTCGAAGTCGCCGATGTTGCCCGTATCGACCTCAAAGGTATGAGTGACGATTTTTATCGAAAGTTTTGCTCCGGCACTGTCGCTCCCGTCCAGCAATGCCTCATCGACGCCGTTGCTGCCGGGGTGCACGTCGAGGTGATAAATCTCATTATTCCGACGCTCAATGACAAACCAGACGACATTCGCCGGCTCGCACGATGGGTCAAGACCAACCTCGGAAGCGACATCCCGCTGCATTTTTCCCGCTTCTTCCCTTATTACAAGATGCAGCACCTGCCGCCCACGCCGCTTGAGACCCTCGACGTCGCCCGCCGGATTGCCCTTGAAGAGGGTTTATATTATGTTTACATAGGAAATATCCGCAGCCGAGAGGGCGAAAACACTTATTGTCCCGGCTGCCACAAACTTTTAATCGAACGGCAGAGCTACGTCGTTGTGACAAACGAGCTGAAAGACGGCTGCTGCCCCGATTGCGGAAAAAAGATATACGGGGTCTGGAAATGACTCGACGCACATTTCTGCAAAAAATGCTGACCGTCGTTTCAGGTGTTCTCGCCTTTGGCTTAGTGCTGGCCAAAAGTATTCTGCCCCGCAGGTTTCTGCGAGCTAAACCATTGTCAAAATACCCGGGTCGGCTGAAAGCCATCGGCGATATCGCGTCACAAGCGAAATGGAGTGGATGATATGTCTGACAATTATAACAAGAAGCGAAACAGAACTTTTGTGTGGGCCGTCGTTCTGTTGTTTCTGCTCATCGTCGGTCTGTATTTGAGCGAATCACACCTCAAAAGAATTTCGCCTGTTCTCGCGCAGCCCGGACAAATCAAAGAGGCCGCCGATGAGCAAAAACCACAGCTCTCAAAATCCGTTCTGATATCGCCTCTGGGCCGGATGGGCTGGTACGCCGCGGAGCCGAATACGCTGGCCCGGCAAATCGACGGTTTCTTCCAGAAGGCCGATGTTAAACCCAGTGATGATGTCATTGCTCTGATTAGTCCGCACGCCGGCTACGCGTATTCGGGCCAGACCGCCGCCTTTGGCGTTAAGGCCGCAAAAACAAAATACTCCCGCGTCATAGTAATCGGCCCAACGCACCAAATATATATGCCGAATATCCTCAGTGTGCCGCGAGTGACGCATTACCAAACGCCGCTGGGCGAAATACCTCTCGATGTCGCCTTTATTGACAAGCTTTTGCAGCATCCAATCTTCCGGGACATTCCTCAGGCATACCAAACCGAGCACAGCGTTTTGATAGAACTGCCGCTGCTGCAATACCGCCTCGGCAATTTTAACCTCGTCCCCATTGTGGCAGGCCAGTGCTCGCCGCAAACAGTACAACAGGCAGCGTCAATTCTGAAGGCGCTCGTCGATAAAGACACGCTCGTCGTAGCCAGTTCCGACTTTACCCACTACGGCCCCAACTATGATTATGTTCCCTTCGACCAAAATATCCCCGATGAACTTAAAAAGCTTGATATGGGCGCTTACGACTACATCTCAAAACTCGATGGTGCCGGCTTCCTTAATTACTGCGATAGGGCCGGCGCGACCATTTGTGGCCGGGTGCCGATAGCGATACTGCTTTCAATGCCTGCTCCACAAACCGAACCCGAGTTGCTCAAGTACACCACATCCGGTGAACTCACCGGCGATTTTACCAACTCCGTCAGCTATCTGTCAGTTGCCTTCCACGGCGTCTGGCAAAAACAAATCGCTCCTGAACCAAATCAAATCAGCGGCTCACTAACTAATCAGGACAAACAGAATCTTCTCCTGCTTGCCCGCAGGACGATTGACTTTTATCTCGAAAATCATCGCCTCCCCTCTGCCGAAGACCTTGATGTCCCCGTCACTGACGCAATAAAGGTTTCCAGGGCCGCGTTTGTCACGCTCACGAAAAACTCAGAGCTGCGGGGCTGCATCGGCGATGTTTTTCCGCGTCAGCCGCTGTATGAATCCGTCATTGCCAACGCCATTAACGCAGCCGTCAACGATTGGCGATTCCCGCCCGTCGCAAAAGATGAGCTTGCCAAAATTAAAATCGAAATCTCGGTTTTGACAGTTCCTGCTCCCATCGGCTCATACAATCAAATCCGGCTCGGCACAGACGGCGTTGTCCTGAAAAAAGCCGGCCGCTCCGCTCTCTTCCTCCCGCAGGTCGCCACCGAACAGAAATGGACACTCGAAGAAACACTCACTCATTTGTCACTAAAGGCAGGCCTCTCCGCCGACGCCTGGAAACAAGACGCAGGTTTTCTTACCTTCCAGGCCGAAGTGTTTGGTGAAAAAGAATGACGCCCGCCGACCACCCCCAAATCGACGCTTCGGCTGCTGCTTCCCGCGTCACGGGTGTCGTTCGCGGCCTTGTCATATTCGCATACGGCCTGTTCTCAATCTCCGCACAAACACTCATTTTCAGAGAATTCATTACCTCTTTTGAAAGCAACGATATTATCATCGGCATATTCTTCGGCTGCTGGTTTCTCTGGATTGCCATCGGCGCCGTGCTGGTCAACAAAAGCAGGCGGCTTGCCGAGCTGCTGTCGGCCAATATCGAGATACTATTGCTCGCCTATCTGCCCGCCTTTATCCTTCAGGCGGCACTGATTATCCATATCCGCCGATTCGCCGGCATCGCCCCTTACACGCTTCTGCCCATTCCCACCGCACTCTTGCTCGGCGCCCTTGTAAATGCCCCGGTAAGCTTGATTACCGGTTTGCTCTTTCCCCTTACCTGTCGGTGGGTCCGGCTCGAAACCGCCCCGGCCGTCTCTCGCGTTTATCTCCTCGAATCGTTAGGCAGCTTCATTGGCGGCCTCGGCACAACGTTGCTTCTTGCCTTCGGCGCAACGTCGGCCAGAATTTTTCTTCTGCTCGCGTTTATCCTCTTGCTTGCCGTCTTGCCCTCTCTGTCGATGGTTTCGCATCGCCGTCGCAAAACCGTGCCGCCTGTTTTTCTGCTGGTTCTTGTCTTCGGCCTTGCCCTGGTGAGCGGCGCCGACAAGCCGCTTGCCGGTTTCCTCCGCACAGTCAAGTGGTCGCGTCTGCTTCCCGCGGATACGCTGGCCGGGGCCTTCCAAACTGCCCAGGCCGAATACCTGTATGGCCTCTATCAGAACCAGTGGGTGGTTGTCTGCGAAGGGAGCGCAATCGAGGCCGTTCCCGATGCAACCTCCGCCGGCAGGATTGTCGCAACTACACTCTCGCAGAATCCTCGTGCCGCTCGCGTCCTCGTTATCGGCTATGGTTTTGGTCTTTGCCGCCAGTTCCTGCAGCTGCCGCAGATTGACCGGCTCGTGTGGGCGCATCCCGACAGCGAATACGTCAGCCGCGTTCTGCATCTTGTGCCGCGAGAATTGGGCATTTCCGATACTCGCTTTGAGCCATTCACAGGCGACGTCCGCTCGATGCTCAAACGGCAAAAAGAACAGTTCGACCTCGTAATCGTCAATATGCCCGATGCAACCAGCTCCGTCTCGAACCGTTACTTTACGCTCGACTTTTTTAACGAGGCAAAATGTGCGCTGTGCCCCGCCGGCGTGCTGGCCATTTGTGTCCCCGGCGGCGAAAACATTATGGGTACCGAGCTTGTTTCCATCGGCGCCTCGACCAAACTTACGCTCGCACGGGTCTTCCGGAATATGGTCCTTGCTCCCGGCGACACCACCTGGTTTATCGCCTCCGATGCTGACAACCTTACCGGCGACCCATACACACTGCGCCAGCGTTTCGCCTCAATTCAAAACGCCGCCGACGTATATCCGCCCAACGGCCTGATGAGCATTTACCTGCCCGACCGCGCCGCAAAAGCAATCGATGCCTACAACGCTGCCGACCTGACCGCCGAGCATCTTCTTAATCGCGATTCAAGGCCGCTGGCCAACCTTTACTCTCTGCTGCTGTCGGCGAGACAATCCGATGCGCCCGTCACTCGCCTGTTCAAGCATCTGGTGCTGGCCGGATTTCCGGTATTTTTGGCTCCGATTATCGTTTATGTGCTCTTGCGACTTATATTTATCCTGACCGCTCCAGCCGGCGCCAAACCATCGACTTTTGACTGCACGTTTTTGATTTTTTCCACGGGTCTGGTCGGCATGGGCGTCGTAATCGTCCTGATGTTCCTTTACCAGACCCGTTTTGGCTCGCTTTATTTGTATATCGGCGCCGTCTCTTCTTTGTATATGGCCGGCCTTGCCGCTGGCGCCGCAGTCACCAGCCGTCTCCTGCAGGAAAAACGCCGGCACAATTCCGATGTGCTTCTTGCAGCCGTTCTGTTAATCCACTGTGTGGTTCTGGCGACAATCGCCTTTGGGCCTGCCGAGAGCTGGTCTCATTCGACATTCGCAGCCGCATTTATCGTGTGCGGTTTGTGTGCCGGCTGCTATTTTCCCCTCGCTGGCCGACTGCTCGCCGACCGTGGTCTGGCGATAACGCCCGTCGCCGCGCGCCTGCAGACCGCCGACCATCTCGGTGCAGCAGCAGGGGGGGTGCTCACCGCACTTGCCCTTGTCCCTGTCCTCGGCACAAGCGCAGCGTTGCTGGTCTTCGTATTGCTCATTCTCGCCAATTTGCCCGCCGCAGGTTTAAGGATGTTCTGCCCCACAAAGGCCGCTGCGTCGCCGGCTCTGCGTGCAGCGGGATTTACGCTTTTCGGCGCTGCCGCATCACTTGTTCTTTGCTCGAATCTGCTTGCCGTCGCTGGCCGTCGGCTTGCCCCGGCGCTGCCGCTACGCGCCGCACAGGCCCTGGCCGGCACACTCCGCGTCGAACACGCTGCCGCTTCTATTGCCCCTGCCGGCAAAACCGCAAACTACTTCAAAACCTACGACGCCAATGATAAATTCGCCGGCTACATCTTCAGCTCCGTTGACTTTGCCCCGCGTGTCCTCGGCTTCGGCGGCAAAATCAATCTTGCTATTTTCATCGACGCCGATGGCCGGCTCCTCAACTTCCACGTCGTCCGCTCGAACGAAACCCCCGCCTACCTTGATATGCTCACCAACTGGCTCGCCTCTCTTAAAGGCCGAGCCATTTTCAACCCCCAACCCTTCGCGGACGTTGACGCCGTCACCGGCGCAACCGTCAGCTCCAAAGCAATCCTCGAAGCCCTCTCTCAATCCGGCAGCGCCTTTGCAACCAATGTGCTTGGCCAAACCAGCACCCCAAAAACAATCTCTGCCACTCGCTGGCTGCCGGATTCACAGGGTGCGTATCTTCTCGTTGCCTTCCTGCTCACCTTAATTGTCACATATCGCGGCGGCTTCTGGAGCCGATTGTTTATTCTCGCTTCCGACGTCCTCATCGGCGGCGTCGTTTTCAACGCCCAGTTCTCTACCGAGCAAATCACTTCATTATTGTCGTTTGCTATCCCACTTGCCGCACCATCCGGCGTCTTTATCCTGACGGTCGGTGTGTCGTTGCTGGCCATCCTCTTTGGCAATATCTATTGTGGCTATCTGTGTCCCTTCGGCGCCCTGCAGGAGCTTGTCGGCTACCTGCTCCCTGCCTCTTTCAGACCCTCTGTTTCAACAGAGCAAATGCGAAAAGCCGGATTCGCCAAATATATCGTCCTGTTTGCAGTCATCACCGCCTTCTTTCTGTCCCGCAACCACGATACGCTTGCCGTTGACCCCCTGATTAGAATCTTTAGCTTAAAATTTCTGATAGACAACCCCGACAAGCTGCTGTTTTGGGTTGTTGCTGTTGCCCTTGTCGGCTCTCTTTTTTATTCGCGCTTCTGGTGCCGGTATCTCTGTCCCGCCGGCGCATTTTTGTCGTTGTTCAACAAAGTCGCAATTTTCTCCCGCCGGCTGCCCGCCAAACACTTCGCCAACTGCGAATTCGGGTTAAGTCACAATGACAAGCTCGATTGCATATACTGCGACAAATGCCGCTTTGAATCAAAATCGGGTATCGAGTATCGAGCATCGAGTATCAAGAATTTCGGCTCACGTTATCTCCTCGCTGTCGTCCTTATTATTGCTATCGGGATTTCCGCCATTTCCATCAGAAGTTTCATCCGCGAATTACCCGCTCCCTCGACTGCCTCCGCAGCCGTATCCTCGGCAGGCCGGACCAGAGGCGTCGATTTGCAGCAGATTAGAACCCTGATTCGCGAAAACAAACTCTCAGACCACGAAGCCGATTATTACAAAAAAGTGGACTAAAAACCCCCTGTATTATCACCGGCGCAGGTAGCTTATCAGCCAGAGAATCAGCGTCAGGACAATCGAAATGATAAGGCAGCTTGTGATGGGCAAAAAGACCCGCCAGTTTTTCGAGCCGAACTGCAAATCCCCCGGCAGCTTGAATAATCCCATCTGGCCTAACAGGATTACCACCGCCCCAATCAAAACGACTGTTATGCCGACGAATATCAATAGTTTGCCGATTTGTTGCGGGCCAAAATCCATCTTCAGAGACCTCGTTAAACGGTTGCGGTTGTGCGGCTCGTATCGGTTACGTTAAACGTATGACGATGGACGAAACGAGCAGCGCAACCGTACGACGAAAAACGCAACCAATATGTCTTGGGCTTTGCGGTAAGAATCTCGTTTCAAATCGGGGCGACAGGATTCGAACCTGCGACCCCTTGCACCCCATGCAAGTGCGCTAGCCAAACTGCGCCACGCCCCGTTACGGTTATTTTAACACCGCCCCATTGGCCCGACAAGCTTTTTCCCGTCTCCCTAAAGCTATCAAAAATTCGGAAAAAATGTTTGACAAAACAGGAGGGTTATGCGAAAATGTTAGTTATAACTAACTTTTTATTCGTATAAACGTATAGCCGGCGTAAAAAAATATGGCTGTCCGAAAAAACACAGGTCTGAGCGCGTCATTGGAGGACTACCTTGAGGCCATCCTTAACGTGGCTGACGCCTCTGGCATCGCCCGTAGCAAGGATATTGCCGCCTCTTTAAGCGTTGCCAGGCCATCTGTCACGGGGGCGTTGAAGCTGTTAGCCAAGAAGGGATTCATAAATTACCGACCCTATGGCTATGTCACGCTAACCCAGGCGGGGCTTGCCCAGGCCGGGCGCGTCGCCAAAAAGCACGATATAATCAAGTCGTTTCTGACCGATGTTCTTGGCGTTGACGCGCCTGCCGCGCAAAAAGCGGCCTGCAAAGCGGAGCACCTGTTGAACTCGCAGATAGTGTCGCGTATGGGCGATTTTACGAATTTCGCCAAAAAGCAGGGACGGCGGGGTGAGAACCTTATGGACGTCCTGCAAAGGTTTGCAAAGGCCAAACGAACGAAGAGGTAAAATATGGAAGCTAAAAGCACCAGACCTTTGTCACAGGTAGCTGAAGGCCAAACAGTCAGCATTGTCTGCATAGAAGCAGGGCGGGGACTGAGAAGCCGCCTCGTCACGATGGGTCTGCTGCCGAAAACCCAAATCTGCGTAGTGCGCAACGGAAGGTCAGGCCCCTTTGTAATAAGCATAAAAAACTCCAGGATAGCGCTCGGCAGGGGGGTGGCCGACAAGATTATGGTAGTGTAGAAATTTTTTTACAGTTCGAGTTAGGTTTACCTAACTTTTATGAGTCGTGAAAATATGACCGGTGACAAGCTTAAAAAGATAACCGTCGCACTGGCCGGCAACCCGAACAGCGGCAAGACCAGCTTGTTCAATATGCTCACGGGCGCCCGCCGACACGTCGCCAATTACCCGGGCACAACCGTCGAAATAGAGCAGGGGCTGTGCACCCACAGGGATTATCACATTGCCGTCGTTGACCTTCCCGGCGCCTACGGCCTGACTACCTTTTCCGCCGAAGAGCTCGTCGCACGAAACTTCATCATAAACGAAAAACCTGACGTTGTCGTTGACGTCGTCGATTGTTCCAATGTCGAGCGGAATCTATATCTGACCACCCAGTTAATCGAAATCGATGCCCCTGTCGTTCTCGCGTTCAATATGAGCGACATCGCCTCGCAGCGGGGCGTCGTCTTCGACACCGACCAGCTTTCGACGCTTCTCGAAATCCCCATCGTCCACACGGTCGCCAGCAAGGGGACAGGCCGGTCGGCCCTGCTTGACGTGATTATCGCCGTCGCGAACACCGCCACAAAGCCCAGAACCCATCACATAGATTACGGCGACGAAATCGAGGAATCGCTAAGCGAAATCGAGCCGCTCATTCGTTCAGAACAGCCCGACCTCGCCGCTAAATACGGCTCTCGCTGGCTCGCAATCAAACTGCTCGAGCAGGATAGCGACATACTTTCAAAGTTTCAAAACCAGCCGTTTCGCGACGTGCTCGACCACCAGATTGGTCATCTGAAAACCATCTTCGGCGACGACCCCGAGGCCGTCATCGCCGACAAACGCTATGGCTTCATCTCCGGCGCCTGCCAGGAAACCGTCAAAACCACCGCCTCGCTTCGCCACACCGCCAGCGACCTCGCCGATGTCGTCCTCACGCACCGCATACTCGGCCTGCCGATTTTCCTGCTGCTGATGTATCTGGTCTTCTACCTGACCTTCACCGCTGCCTCTTATCCAATGGCCTGGCTGGAACAATTCTTCGGCTGGCTGGCCGGCTCTCTGCTCCATTTCTGGCCCGCCAACTCCGTCAACTGGCTACGCTCGCTGCTCATCGACGGCGTTATCCCGGGCGTTGGCGGCATACTCGTTTTCCTGCCCAATATCCTCATCCTGTTTTTGGCCATAGCTGTCCTCGAGGACTCCGGCTATATGGCCCGTGCCGCATTCATTATGGATAAACTTATGCACAAAATCGGCCTGCACGGCAAAAGCTTTATCCCTATGCTCATCGGTTTCGGCTGCTCGGTGCCCGCAATTATGGCCACACGCATTCTCGAAAATCGCCGCAGCCGCCTCACCACCATTATGGTGCTGCCCCTGATGAGCTGTGGCGCACGGCTGACAATCTACGGCCTTCTCATCCCTGCCTTCTTTCCGCAAAACTGGCGCGGGCCGGTCTTATGGCTAATTTATCTAATCGGAATCATTCTTGCAATTATCGCCGCAAAGGTTTTACGTTTGACCGTCCTCCGCGGCGAAACAACTCCGTTTGTTATGGAACTGCCGCCTTATCGTGTCCCCACCGCGAAGTCCATTTTTATTCATACCTGGATTAGGGGCTGGATGTACCTCAAAAAGGCCGGAACTATCATCCTCGGTTTCTCCGTCATTCTTTGGGCCGCTATGAATTATCCCAGGTCTGCCCCGCAATCCATCGCCGGCCTGTCCCCGCACGAAATCCGGCAGACGCAATTGGCAAACTCGCTCATTGGCCGGCTGGGTCGCACAATCGAACCTGCCATAAAACCCCTCGGCTTCGACTGGAAAATCGGCACCGCTCTCATTGGTGCGACCGCCGCAAAGGAATTGTTCGTCTCGCAATTGGGCATCATTTACGCCGTATCCAGCCACGACGAATCCGGCGCTGTCCCCACCCTGCGCTCGCGCCTCCAGGCCGACTATTCGCCGCTCGTCGGCTTTTGCATTATGCTGTTTTGCCTGATTAGCTCCCCCTGTCTTGCCACCGTTGCCGCCACGCGCTGCGAAGCCGGCTCCTGGCGCTGGGCGATGTTCCAATTTATCGGCCTCACCTCGCTGGCCTACCTCGCCACGCTCGCCGTCTATCAGGTCGGCCTGCTTATATTGTCGTGAAGTAATAACGCGCAACGCTATCCGGGCAACACGGCAATCGAGCGGATTCTCCTTCGCTGGCAGCGCATCAAATACGCGATGAAATCCCCGATAATCCTGTCGGCGGTGTTTTTGCCTTTGCTGACCACTCTGGCCATAAGCGTTTTTGTCGCCGGGGCCCACTCGAAGTTGATTGCGCCCGGCACGCCCGGCTCTGTGCTGTGCAGCTTCGCCCAGCCGGGGTTGCGACCTGATATCTTCTGCTTCGCCACCGCCAGATGGTATTTCTCCAGACGCCGGTCGTTGGCTATTGCCTCCCTCAAGCTTCCACCATGATAGCACGTGATTTGTATTACGCTTTGCATAATAGTGGCTCACCTGAACGGTATTAATATGACCGTCATTATCCGAAAAAGCAACCAAAAATCCAGGCAAAGATGTGGCGGTCAAAAAGCGGCTTTAATACTGATAAATGTAGAAGGGGTCTGTTTGCAGCCAGGCCTCGGCTAATTTTGCGAAGTCGCCAAAATCTATTACGCCGTTAGGCGCCAACAACTCGTCAAGATACGAATCTTCTGCAAGCCAGTCCGCTGCTAACGAAGACAGGTCGTAATAATCCACAGCGTAATCTATCGGCGGCAAGTCGCCCGCCATAATCGGATGCAATTCAAACGCGAATCCGTAATCCGCTGTCTCGCCATTGGTCGAGTCGTTTGTAATCACAACCGTATAATCGCCCGGCATCGTAATCAGCAAATCACATTTCACCAGATTGTCGTTCGGGTCGATGCCGAAAACGCTTTTGCTGAAAATTGCATTCAGCCCGCCCGGCTCATAAACAATCATATCAAGGTCAGCCAAATACGCGTGCAGTGCACCACCAATCCACTCGACCCTTCGCTGCCACGATAATGTCGCTATCAGCCGACATCTTGCCGAAACGCCGACCGTATACACATTCGTCTGCGTCGGCCCAAGCATACCGAATCCCCAGCCCTTCTCCTGCATAATGACGACGTTTGGCTCAACCTCATTTGTATCCAGCGTCTGATACGCCCTTAGCACGTCCAGCCGGCCATAGCCGCGGTCTTTATGCCAGGTATTGTTTGAATCCGCCGGGTTGGTGCTCAGCCCCGTTTTGCTGTTGACGTTGGGCATTGTCGAATTAACAATCGCCGCCTTTATCACTTCGCTGCTATTGTCGTTCGGTTCCGGCGTATCATCCGCCAGACCCAACAACAGCGCCGCCGCCCCGGCAGTATGCGGCACCGAGTAGCTTGTCTCACCGCGAGTGGACCCCACCGTTGTCCATGCCGTGTCGTTCGCCACCGTCGGCACCGTCTGGCTTTGAGCCGGCGCGGTTATATCCGGCTTTCGCCTGCCGTCCGACGTCGGTCCTGAACCGCTGGCCGTCCCGACCATTCGATACTCATATTCGTTGCCCGGGTCATTAAGCCGAAGCCCTCCCGTCGTTATGCCGTTGTAAGCATCACCAAAAACGTTCACGTCCTTGTTCCAATTACCCGCCGCGTTTGCAAAAATCACGCCATACTCATACGCATAATAATCATAAAGCATCGTCCAGATGCTGTCACCATTGGGGTCGATATCTGTTAGTGCAAAACCGCTCACAATTACCCGGCAATTCCGCGTCTCTACAAGCTCCTGCAGCGCATCGTCCAGAACGGTCCACGAAAGGGAGTCGTTATCGTCCACAACCCGAGCGCAGTAAATATCCGCCCCCGGCGCGACTCCGATATCGTTTGGATATGCGGCCCCGCCTCTGCTTGTAATTATACCGGCCAATTGCGTGTCGTGGTCGAGAATCGAATTGCCGTCGCCGGTAAAATCGTAATTGAACGCATGTGGTGTGCCGTTACTGTCCTTGAACGCCTCGTGTGTGGTCCGCACGTTACGGTATAGTATCAATCCGACGTTGACTCCCTCACCTGTTTCGCCCAATTGATGCACAGCGATTGCGTTTGCCCCGCCGGACCCCGTCGATTCCTCCAGCCCGTACACCTGTTGCGCAGACACACCGCAATACAGTGCTGCAACAAAAATACCCCATACTCTCGCCTTTAGGGCGTATCTGCTCACACCATCCTCCTTGGGTAATCAATGCGAATCAACGCCTTATATTATAGCAGAAAGCCAGCAAAAATCAACGAAAAACTACCCCCCAACGATGCTGAACGGAACGGTTTTTTGCTATACGCCCGGCCCTTCCTGTCTGAGCCACTCGACGAACCGCTTCAGGCCGACGCTTATGTCCGTATTCGGTGCGTAGCCCAAGTCCCTCCCGGCCTTGGTCACGTCCGCGTATGTTTGAACGACGTCCCCCGGCTGTAAAGGCAGATACTCTTTGGCTGCCTTTTTCCCAAGCGCCTTTTCCAGCTCTATAATCAATTCGTTCACCGTTATCGGCCTTGATTCGCCGAGATTGTAGATATTGTATCCCGCACATTTGTTGATGCCCGCCACGGTCCCGTCGATTATGTCGTCGATGTATGTAAAATCCCGCATCATACTGCCGTCGCTGTAAACCTGTATTGGCCTGCCCTGCTCGATAAGCCGGGCGAACTTGTGAATCGCCAAATCCGGCCTTTGCCTCGGCCCGTAAACCGTAAAATACCGCAGGCACGTCACCGAAATCCCGTACAGGTGGTGATAAGTATGACAGATTAGCTCGCCCGCCTTTTTTGTCGCTGCGTATGGCGAAATCGGGAAATCAACACTGTCCTCTTCCGAGAAGGGCACCTTCCTGTTATTGCCGTAAACGCTCGAGCTTGAGCCAAAAACAAACTTTTTTATGCCGTTCTTTCTGGCCGCCTCCAACAGTGTCACCGTCCCGTTTACGTTCACGTCTGCATAGAGCGCCGGCTGGGCAATCGATGGCCTCACACCGGCTCTGGCCGCAAGGTGAACCACAATATCCGCGCCTTCACCAGCCGTCTTGTCCATACTGGTCGCATCACGAATGTCCGCCTCGACTAATCGAAATCGCTTGTTCTGCAAGCACCCCTTGATATTGTTGCGTTTGATTTTCGGGTCGTAAAAATCATCGAAGTTATCGATGCCAACGACGTCCCAGCCCTTACCGAGCAGACGCTGGCATAAATGCGACCCGATAAACCCCGCTGCACCAGTCACAATCGCCTTCATAGATTCAACCTAAGCTGCATATATGATAATCAGCCCCACGCTCAAAACCATTATCGCCACGACCCTGAATACAAAAGTCGGCTGCTCCTGATACCAGTTGATAATGGCTTTGGCCTTTTCAAGCCCCAACATAAAAATCAGCAGCCCCGACAGCAGGAAAATCAATCCGAACAGCACGATTACCCATTTTATGTCACACTCCCGCGCGCCTAAAAAGAAAGTAATCGCCAGCGCGAACCTGACCACCGCCGCCAGATACAGCCGACTGCCCGTGGCAAAAAATCGCATAATCCCAATCAGCACCTTTGGTCTTATAAGATACACCAGCCCGATGCCAACGATGACCGTCCCTATTATCTTAATGACAGTATTCATTGCCAATCACCCCTTTCACGGGTCACTTCACAGCCGGCCGGCCCACGCTGTAGTATTCGAATCCCGCCTTGCGGACAACCTCGGCGTCATACAGGTTTCTGCCGTCAAATATCACCGGCTTTTTTAGCTTCCTGGCGATTAACTCAAAATCAGGGTTCCGAAATTCCTGCCACTCGGTCAAAATAACCAGTGCATCAGCGCCATCAAGCGCATCGTATCCATTCTCGAACGTCTCAATTTTGTCACCCAGCGCCGACTTGGCTGTCGCCGACGCCTCGGGGTCGTATGCCCTTATTTTCATCCCTCGTTCCAACAGCTTTTTTACGCAGTTGACCGCCGGCGACTCCCGCACGTCGTCGGTCTTTGCCTTGAACGCAAGTCCCCACACCGCTAAAACCACGTTGCTTCGTTTTCCGAAGTAATCAACAATTCTGTCGGCGAAGCGCTGCTGTGACGTCTCGTTGGCCTGTTCCACCGCTTTGGCTATCCTCATCTCCACCTTTTCCCGCCCACCGGTGTAAATCAGCGCTCGGATATCCTTCGGAAAGCAACTGCCACCGTACCCAACGCCGGGGAATAAAAATGCTCTGCCGATTCGCGAGTCGCTGCCGATTCCCTGCCGGACTGACTCCACATCTGCGCCGAGTTTTTCGCACAACGCGGCAATCTCGTTCATAAACGAAATCCTTGTCGCCAGCATCACGTTGGCCGAGTATTTTGTCATCTCCGCCGACGCCGGGTCCATAAATATAATCCGGTTGCCTTTGCGCATAAACGGACCGTAAAGCTGCCTCATCGTCTCCCTGACCGATTGCTTTTCCGTGCCGATTATAATCCTGTCCGGACTCATAAAGTCCTCAACCGCCGAGCCCTCCTTCAAAAACTCGGGATTGCTAACATAATCAAACGGCTTATCTGTCTTTGCCTTCATAATCTCGGCCACCTTCTTGTGCGTCCCCACGGGCACCGTGCTTTTAACCGCCACAATCCGGTAATCTGGCATCTGTTCGGCAATCCCGCCGGCAACTTCCCGGACAGCCGACATATCCGCCGACCCGTCCGCTGTCGGCGGTGTCCCCACCGCTAAAAATATAATAAGCGAATTGTCCACCCCGTACTTCAAGTCCGTCGTAAACTCAAGCCGTTTGAGCTTCTCATTACGCTGAACTATCTCGCCAAGTCCCGGCTCGTAAATCAGTATCTCGCCCTTTCTTAATCCCTCAATTCTCCTACGGTCGTTGTCAACACATATAACGCTGTTGCCCGCTTCCGCCAGACAACCGGCCGTCACAAGCCCAACGTACCCAATTCCCACCACACAAACCTTCATCTGTTTTGCTCTCCTAACGGTTATTGCTCAACGCCATTCTCAATCGGCTCTATCATATCAACGTCTATCTCGACGCTGGCCGCCTGGCCCAGCATATCTATTTGCAGCACAAGCCGCGCCGCGTTCTTTGTCTTCGTCACTATACCCATCAATCCAGCCAGGGCGCCGCCTATCACCCGGCATCGCTGGCCCTTTTTGAGGTAATTGTGCGGCGACAGGTCGGCCCCGGCAACAAGCGCCTGCTCAATCTGCGACAGCTCCTCGGCCAGCCGCTGCTGGTCCTTCACCTCAATCAGGTTCGCAACTCGATTTGTCCGCAAAACCTCAATCCGCTGCCGTTCCCCGCCGCAGAAAAATAAATATCCGCCGAACAGCGGCAAAAGAGACCGTAGTGTTCTGCCTCGAATCCGCCGAACCTTCCAGGCCATCGGCAAAAAATAACTGACTTCTTTGCTGACCAGGTCGTGCGCAAGCGATTTCTCATTGCGGCTTCTCGTGTGAGCCACCCACCACTGCCCCGCAAAATCCCGAATTGATTTCCCATCGGGCCAGCTTATCGGCGGATTGTCGCTTGCCTTGAGCAACTGCTGTTCTCCTGAATCTTATCACGCATTGTTATCTGCTCGGCCCCCGGCTTAAATCATAACGGTCAGATACTCCGTCTCCGCCGAGAAACGCATTACTCCTTCGTAGGCGGCAGGAATAAGCACCGTGTCACCTGCTTTGAACTCTATTATTGTCCCGCCGCCGATAATCGTCCCAAACCCGCTTATAATTATCACCGTTTTCATTTGCCCAGGCGTTAGCAGCACTTCGCAGTTCCGCATCTGATGTCCCTTGTCAACCTTGAAACACTCGCTGCTCACCAGCCGCCCAATCGTCGTCACTGAGAGATTATCCCCGGACGCGTCGAAATGTATGCTCGCAATCGCCTCTTCAATATGAAGCGGTCTGGGTTTGCCCTTTTCGTCCACACGGTTCCAGTCGAACACCCGATACGTTGTGTCCGACGGTGTCTGAATCTCTGCTATTAACAGCCCCGCCCCAATCGCGTGGGGCGTGCCCGCCGGCAGATAGTGACATTGACCCACCTTAACCTCTACCTTATTGAGCATCCGCTCAACAGTGCCTTCTTTTATTGCACGCTCGAATTTCTCTCTCGTCACACCATTTTTGAGCCCTTTGTAAATCACCGCTCCCGGAGCAGCCGAAATAATATACCAGCACTCCGATTTGGACCCGCCTTTGCCCGTCCGCCTGCATGTTGCTTCATCAGGATGCACCTGCATGCTGAGAACCTCCCCGCAGTCCAAAAATTTTATCAACAACGGAAACGGCAGCGAAAATTGTTTCCTGCCGGTTATCTCTTCCGGATATTTGCGAATCGCCTGCTCTAACGTCTCGCCTGCTAATTCGCCGTTGACGATTTTTGACTTACCTGCCCCGGCAATTCGTTGGCCGGGGGCACTCTTTTGGCGGGGGTCCTCCGGCAAATCCGCCAGCTCCCAGCTCTCCCCAATCCTCTTACCCTTCGGCGTTTCTCTCCCAAACACCTCTCGCAGCTTCTTTCCTCCCCATATTCGCTCCTTGTATATCGGCCCAAACTTTAACGGATAAACCTGCATACCTCTTATGCTAATCCAGCAGGGGAGTATTGTCCAGCCCTGCGTAGCTTACCTGTCCTCCATAGCCTTGGCGACGGAGGAAGCGCAGCAGGGTCCACTGTCAATGTCAACGCAGCTTTTCGGTTCCGCATTCCGGACACAGGCCCTCTAATCGAACCTGTTGTCGACAGATGATAAATCCGGCAGGGGGGTTTGTTGCCAATGGAACTGATACTTCCGGCAGACAGCGTGTCTGTCCGCAATCGGTGCACACAAAATGCGGATGGCATTGGATCATCGTGCATCTGTCCGCCATCTCAAAATACCGGCTTCTCTCGTCGACAAATGCCCTGTGCACCAGTCCCGCCTCCGCCAAACTCTCCAATGTGCGATACACCGTCACCTTATTCGGACCCGCCTTACCGATTATCGAAATAATCTCATCTGCCGTTTGCGGCCTGTTTGCACCCAGCAGTGCCCCAAGAATTGTCCTTCTCGGCCCCGTTCGCTTCATTTTCGCTGAGCTTAACAACCTATCGACCTTTTCTTTTATCTGTGACTTCATCTAAATCCGCAATCTACAATCTGAAATCCGCAATAAATTTAATGCTCGCGATGATGCCCGCCTTTGCAGAGCACACACTGCTCGCCTTCGGACTTGACAAGCAGCATCGGGAAAACTATGTCGCTGAAACAGCACGGAAACCACACGGCTATAAACAAAACAGTTAAAATCACCACAATCACCACCACCGTCATCGGCTGGTGTGTGTTCATCATAATATGCGCCGCCGACGCCCAGGTGCTTATCAGAATATGAAAGGCGTGCGGCAGCTTCGACCTCGGCAAAAAATATGCAATCAGCACCCCCAGCAACGCCGCAGGATTTACTATGTACCATTCTTCAATGAATCCGAGATGCAGTTCTCTCTCTGCGTGTTGCTCATCAGGACCGGCTTTGTGCTCGTGTGAGTGAACCGCTGACTCAGTCGGAACCACTACCCCGAGTATCTCCTCCCCGAAAAATGGAAGTATCGAATCGCTCAACGTGGCAGTTCCTATCGACCCGACGTATCCCACAATCAGCACGATGAGAAAACCCTTCGTCTTCTCGTGCAGCCGGAATAACGAGGCGGTCACCATTGCGCTTAACACAACGTGTGCCGGGTGAAATACGTAAAACAGCCGGTAGCTTGCCTGGTGACTGATGTTTCTGAACAAAAGCATCATCGCTATCCCGGTCAACGCGCCAAACAACGTAAACGGCGAGTGCGCCTTCAACTCAACTCCCACCTGCTTTAATCTTCCCCATACAGACATCTTTGTTTTGCTCCTTGCTTGTTTTCTTCTGATTTCTGTCTTCCGTCTTCTGTTTTCTGACCTTGCTGAACAATTTAACCTGAATGCAACTAAGTTGCAACAACTTTTGTGTAATTTTTTTATGCTTCGTAACATCTTCTCGCTGCTAATGTTATGTGCTGTATCTGCACGTTGTCTCATCCCGCTTTCGACCACCATTTTGCCATCGGCTTGCTCAAGTCCGCCCCCGATTAGTCCGAAAACACCGTGAGACGAGCTACCTTAACTATGAATGTGGACGGTGTATTTTGTTGCTCGCTCCAAGGGTTCTTAAATGGAGTCCAGTATCCAGAAACTGATTGCTGAATCGCCTCTTTTGGCGGTATTCCTGGTCTTCTGGGCCGGCGCACTGGCGTCTTTAAGTTCCTGCACTATCGTGCGTGTCCCCGTCGCACTGGGTTTCATCGCCGGCACAACCGAGTCGAAGAAAAAAGCCATTCTTGTCACCGTTCTTTTCGTCTCAGGTCTGGTCGTCGCATATACGGCACTTGGCGTGTTCCTCGGTATGGTCGGCCGGCTGGCCTTCACGATTGTCCAGTTCAACAAATACATATTTTATTTGCTCGGTTTCATCCTCCTCGTCACCGGACTGTTTGTGGCAGGTCTGCTCCATATCAGACATCTGCCCCATATGCTCCAGTTCAAAGAAAACTTCCGTCACGTCACGTTCATCGGCGCCTTCACCTTCGGCATATTCTTTGCTCTTGTGGAAATGCCGACCTGCCCTTGTTGCGGCGGCATCCTGCTGATGCTCGCAACGCTTGTTGTCACTCATAACCTTGCGCCCTATTCCATCCTGATTTTCGCAAGTTTCGCGCTTGGCCAGAGTTTTCCCGTGCTTGCCGTCGCGCTGTCCGCAAGTTTGGTCAAGACCGATGTCATTATGTTTCTGGAATCTAAAATCCGGCGCATTGAAGACCACATTAGTCTTATTGCCGGAAATGTGTTGATTGCGCTGGGAATATATTACCTTGTTATTGCCTGACGATTTGCCTATGGACCTACAAGATGAAAAACTCGAACGAATTCTGGCCGACCCTTGGCTCGAAAGGCCGGTCCCACGATGGTCGTTCAGCATTCTTTTTATTCTGGTCACCCTGCTTGTTCTCAAACCCCTTATTGTCAACCACCTCCTCGCTCGCGCCGAGGCATACGCGTCCTACGGCCTGTACAATAACGCCGCAAGAGAGTGCAAAAAGGCCATCTTCCTCGACCGCGCAAATGAACGCGCCTGGAACACACTCGGCAGCAGCTACAAAAACCAGGACGACCTCGACAACGCCGTCAATACATACCTCAATGCCATTAACATCAATCCCGCCAACAAAACCGCTCACTTCAGGGTCGCAATGATTTTCGCCCTCGAGAAAAGCTACAATCGAGCCGTCCCTCATTTTGAATATATCAGGTCACTTGGCCCCGAATCTTCTGCCGTCCTCGCCTCAGACAACTTCTCCTGTTATCGCGCGTCGCTGGAGATGCTGGCCCTCTGCTACGAAAGAATCAACGAGCCGAATAAACTCCAGAGCGTCCTCGAAGACCTTGCCCGGACCTACCCAGGCCATCCAAAAGCAGCACAAAAACTCCAGGACTTGCAGCAAAGCTCCGAACTAAAAACGAACCCCTGATTCAATCGCCTTCCCGCCCCCGGCTGATTTCTTAACTCCGACGCCAAATACCCGTTGAACCATCCACTTGCTGACAGTAAAGTAGTTGTTGTCGCTACTACCAAAAAGACTATGTTAAAGTGTGCTGTGCACACCTTTGGTAATTTATGAAAGTCCTTAGAACGGTATCCGAGCTTGGTCAAGTGCCCGCCGGCTGCGTCCTCAGCATCGGCAATTTTGACGGCGTCCACATCGGACACCAGCAAAACCTTAAGGTTGCGCGTGATATCTCGCTGCTGGAGGGCGCCGCTCTGGCCGCAATGACCTTTGAGCCGCACCCCGTCGCAGTACTGCACCCCGAAAAAGCCCCCGGGGTGCTCACGCCACTGCCTCTCAAAATTCATCTGCTTCAAAATTGCGGCGTCGATTACCTCATAGTCCTCAAAGACACGGTCAGCTTGCTTATGCTCCCGCCCGTCGATTTCGTGGACAAATTTCTGCTCAAAGACGTCCGGCCCGCCGTGATGGTCGAAGGCAACGATTTCAACTTCGGCGCCAATCGTGCCGGAAACATCGATACGCTAAAACAAATGGCAGAGCACAATGGTTTTGGCGTCGTCGTAGTACCCGCCAAACTCGCCCAGCTGCCGACGGGCCAGTCCGTTCGCGCCTCAAGCACCACAATACGCTATATGCTCCAGTCGGGCCACGTCGCCGATGCCGGAACGTTGCTCGGCAGACACTATCGCCTCATTGGCCCCGTCATTCCAGGCAAAGGCAGAGGCAAACAACTCGGCTTCCCAACGTTGAATATGCAGCCGCCATCTCAGATTATCCCGCAGCAGGGCGTTTACGCGGGGTTTGTCCTCCTCGGCCCCACCGAAGATGATGTCTGCCGACAGGACGACCGCCTTTCTGCCGTTTTCAGCATAGGCCAGGCCAGCACCTTCGACGACGAACATCCGCTTCTCATCGAAGCTCACCTTCTCGAAACCAAAACCGATTCTACTGAAGGCCGGTGGATGGCGATGGACTTTGTTGACCGCGTCCGTCCTCAGCAAAAATTCAAATCCTCAGCCGACCTCGCCGAGCAAATCGCCAATGACTGCCTCTCAGCAAAAAACATTTTAGCCCTCTATGGCTGAAAACGAATTCGAGGTGAACTGATATGTTCGATTATGAGTTAGCCGTTATAATCCTGATGTTGGTTTTCAACGCCATATTTGCCGCCTACGAAATGGGCCTTGCCTCCATCTCGCGTGCCAGAATCTCAATCCTCGCCAACGACCGCAAAAAAGGCGCCGCGGATGCCGCCTTTATGAAGGACCGGATGGAGGCCAGCCTGGCTGTCATCCAGCTCGGCATCACGCTCTTTGCCGCTATCGCTGCCGCCGTGGGTGGCGTAGGCGCTCAGGCCGCGTTCGCACCGTATCTGGTCCAGACCTGGCATATCTCAATGGCGCTCGCCAAGGTTATGGCCGTAACATTCGTCATTATACCCCTGACGCTCGCCACCATTATCTTTGCCGAGCTTGTTCCCAAGATGTTTGCCCTTAACAACAAGGAATGGATAGTTCTGCGTCTGTCCCCGATTATGAAAGTTCTTGCCCGGATAACCGACCCTTTTATCTCTGTCATTGAAGTCATTGTAAAAAAAATCGTCGTCGCCGTCGCCAGATGGCAGCCGGGAACACGCGACACTCAGACACCCTGGTTCCACGAGCTTCGTGCCGCCGTATCGCTTGCCAGAACGTCCAAGCTTATGGGCGAACGCGAGGAAAAAATAGTCCTCGCTGCCGCGCACCTCTCCACTCATCTCGTTCGCGACATTATGATACCCGCGCAGGACATCTCTATGATTTACGCCGGCAGCACTCTCGCTCATGCCCTCGTCAAAGCGCATCTCGATATGCACACACGCTTCCCCGTTTGTATGGCTGAAAACGACCCGCAGTCAATACAAAGGTATATCAATTTCAAGGATATTGTCTCCGCCCTGAGAGTAAACCCCTCCGACCCGACCATAAAAGGTGTTTCCCGCCCCATAACTACGGTCAAAGAGGACCTTCCTCTTTCAAAGCTTCTCGAAATGATGATACAGGAGAAAACTCACATCGTTATCGTCGTTTCCCTCGAGGGCCCCGTTCTCGGCATGGTCACTTTGGAGGATATCATCGAAGAGCTTGTCGGCGAAATCGAAGACGAGTTCGACCGCCTGCCCACCCACATTCATCCCTGCGCCAACGGCTGGATTATGGGCGGCGGCGTCCCAATCACCACCGTCGCTTCTACGGCAGGCCTCGACTGGTCCGCCAGGTTCACAGGCCGTGTCCCCACACTCGCCGAATGGTGCGCCCAAACACTTGGCTCTCCTCTAAAAGGCGGCGAAACCATCCAATCCGACAATCTGCGTGTCATCCCAAGAAAATTCAGACGCAAAAAACTCTCCGAAGCCGTCGTTTCCGTTGTTGGTTCCTGAAACGTTCATTGTTGACCGCTCACCTCCTGGTTTCTTGCTATCTGTGAACATCCCTGCTACAATTACTATTTCGCCGATATTGGGAAACGACCGATGATATCAAAAGAGAACTTTCAAAAAGCCCTTGCTCTGATAAATAAATCGACAAGCGTTCTGATTACCACCCATACCAAAGTCGACGGTGATGCTGCCGGGGCCTGCGCCGCGTTAAGCGAGATATTGTCGTCGCTCGGGAAGGAAGTTCAGCTTCTATTTCTGTCTGCGCTGCCTCAATGGTACACATTTCTTTTTGAGCACAAGGTGCCGGTCCTCGGCCAGAACATAACGCCTGAGCGGCTGTCGGCAGGGGGGCTGGGCCGTTTTGACCTGATTATCATCCTCGACACCAACAGCTACAGCCAGCTCCCGGAATTTGACGCGTATCTCAGGCAAAAAAACGCCCCCGTCCTTGTTATCGACCACCACACAACCGCCGATGGTCTCGGCGACGTCGAACTGGTTGATGCTCACGCCGCCGCCGCAAGTGCAGTCGTGCACGAGCTGTTCAAATTCGCACGCTGGCCTGTCACACCCAAAATCGCCCAGGCATTGTTCGTCGGCATCGCCACCGACACCGGCTGGTTCCACTTCAACAACACCGACGCAGCCACCCTTCGCTGCTGCGCTGAGCTAATCGACGCCGGAGCAAATCCCTCTCAAATCTACCACAATATCTTCCAAAGTTTTTCTATCCAGCGATTTCGCTTAATGACCGCGATGCAGAACGCCATCGAGCTTCACTTCGATGGCCGGTGCGCAACGCAACATCTCTCTCAGCAGGATTTCAAAAATACCGGCGCCAAATATGAGGACACCGAAAACCTTATCGACGAATGTCAGCGCATCAGCTCCGTCGAGGTCGCCGCATTGTTTGTCGAACTGCCCGATGGCCGAATCCGCTGCTCCCTGCGCAGCAGGGGGGGCGTTGACGTCTGCAAAATAGCGCAAAAATTCGCAGGCGGTGGTCATAAATCCGCCGCCGGCGCCTATTTGACCGGGCCAATCGAGCACGCCAAACAATCCATCCTCGACCTGGTCCGGTTGGCCTTCGGCCAACGGAGCATTTGAGCAGATGAACAGGTGAGCAGTAGAAAAGACATAAATGCTCAAATGCAGTCAACTGTTCCACTGCTCACCTTTCAACCTGAATGCTGTCTGCTGAACTATTGACTGCCGACTGCACAATCCCTAAAATCTTTTTGTCTCCGGGCACTTATGTCTTTCCTGCGACACGAAGCAAAGCGACGGGCCCGTTTCGGAAAGCAGGAATCCAGGTCTCTCTGAGGAAAATGTGATGATAACGGTAAACGAAAACTTCTTGAAATTGCAGGCGGGATACCTCTTCCCCGAAATCGGCAAACGCAAACGCGCCTTCCAGCAGGCCCATCCCGATGTTAAGCTAATCAGTATGGGTATCGGCGACGTCACCCAGCCGTTGGCGCCGGCGGTAATTGCAGCGATGCACAGGGCCGTCGATGAAATGGCCGGCAAAGAGACGTTCCGCGGCTACGACGATGGCGGCGTCGGTTATCCCTTCCTGAGGGAAGCCGTCAGCAAAAACGATTTCAAATCACGAGGCGTCAATATCGACGTCGACGAGATATTCATCAGCGACGGCGCAAAATCCGACACCGCCAACATTCAGGAGCTTTTCGGCCTCGATAACAGCGTAGCCGTCACGGACCCCGTCTATCCGGTTTACGTCGATACCAACGTAATGGCCGGCCGAACGGGCCTGGCGGCGGGGCAGGGCACCTACGCCGGCATCGTCTATATGCCCGCAACCGCCGACAACAACTTCGTCCCGGACACGCCACGCGAAAAAGTTGACCTCGTTTACCTGTGTTTTCCAAACAATCCCACCGGTGCGGTCGCGACCAAAGAGCAGCTGCAAAAATGGGTCGACTACGCCAAAGACAACAGGGTCATCATTCTGTTTGACGCTGCATACGAGGCCTATATTGCGGACCCGCAAATACCGCACTCGATATACGAAATCGAAGGGGCAAAGGACGTCGCGATTGAGTTCCGCAGCTTTTCCAAAACCGCCGGTTTTACCGGCGTCCGCTGCGCCTTCGCCGTCGTACCAAAACAGCTCCGTGCATACACCAAAGCCGGCCAGAGCATCGCCCTGAATCCCCTCTGGTCCAGGCGACACTGCACCAAATTCAACGGCGTATCCTACATATCCCAGGTCGCCGCCGCCGCAACTTATACCGGCGAAGGCAAAAAGCAGATTCGCAGCACGATTGAGATTTATATGAACAACGCCAGGATGATTCGCGAGTCGCTCACCGCTTTGGGCCACAAGGTCTATGGCGGCGTCAACGCACCATACGTCTGGCTCAAAACCCCCGAAGGTCTCGGCTCCTGGGAATTCTTCGACCTGCTCCTCAACAAAGCAAACGTCATAACAACCCCCGGCGTCGGCTTCGGACCGGCAGGCCAGGGCTACGTCCGTCTCACCGCCTTCGGCGACCCCGCCGATGTCACCGAAGCCATTGACAGAATCTCCCGCATAAAATGAGCCGGACAATCGCATACATCGGTCTCGGCAGCAATCTTGGCAACCGCCGACGGCTTATCGAAGACGCCCTGCAAATGCTCCGCGAACCACCTGATACCGACGTCGTCGCCGCCACCGAGCCAACGGAGACCGCTCCGCTCGGCAATCCCGCCCATCCCTGCTACCTCAATGCCGTCGCTGAGCTAAAGACAACCTTACCGGCTGAAACCCTCTACCGTCGGCTCGTCGAAATTGAAAATGCCCTCGGACGCAAAAGAGGCGAGAAATGGGCGCCGAGAACCATCGACCTCGACCTGTTGTTGTTCGGCAGCGAAATCATCAATAGCAGTACGCTTACCGTCCCGCACCCACAGATGCACCTGCGCAGTTTCGTCCTCAAGGGTCTGTGCCAGCTTAATCCCAAACTGCCGCACCCGGTCCTCAATGAAACTATTGAAGTTCTCGCTGCTCGGCTTAATGGTTGTGACTATGCTCCCCCGACGGATAAACCGCTGCTTATCAGCATCGCCGGCAATATCGGCGCAGGCAAGACCACCCTGGCAAAACAACTCGCCGCCGGCCTTTCCTGCAAAGTCATCTTCGAGGCATACGATACAAATCCTTTTCTCCCGAAGGTTTACGCCGGCAACAAAGACCTCGCTCTCGATTCCCAGCTTTATTTTCTAACCAGCCGGCTCGAACAGTTAAATCCCGCCACGCTCGACAAAAACCGACCGGTCGTCACCGATTACGTCTTTCATAAGGAGCTTATTTACGCAAATCTGCTGCTGTCCAACGAGCAGATGAATTTGTATCTCAACGTCTACGCACGACTGTCCTCCGGCGTCGCCGCCCCCGCTTTGTTGATTTATCTGGCTGATTCGCCCGGCGACTGCCTTCAGCGCATCCGTCGCCGCAACCGCCCATACGAGCAGCGGATTGAGATGGACTTTCTTGAGGCCATTGATGCCGGCTACAAAAAACTCATCGCCGGCTGGAAACTCTCGCCCGTCATCACGCTAACTGATTTCGATTGTCTCAATCAAAATGCTGTTGACCTCCTCGCTTGTCGGATAGAATACTATATTAATCCGCGAAACACTAAGGAGTAGCGTTTTATATGGATAGGAAACCGAAGTTCCGTATCTTATGCGGATCAATCTAATTATTGTTCGACCATGGAGACAAGAGATGAAGAAGTACACCAAAGCCGATGTTTCGGAGCAGGAACTTGAGGACATCGTGCGGCGCAATGCCGGACAGATTGAGGAGGGTTTGATCTACGTGGACCACCAGAAACCCGCCGCTGGAGGTCGGCTGGATGTACTCCTCGTGGACAGCGGCAAGTCGCTGGTTGTTGCTGAACTCAAGGTCACACAAGATGACGGCATGCTCCTCCAAGGACTCGACTACTACGACTATGTCACAACACATGTCGAGTCCTTTGCCCGACTCTACAAGAACCACTCGATTGACCCAACCCAACAGGTTCGCCTCTTCCTCGTTGCCCCCACTTTTTCGCAAACGCTTGTCAACCGGTGCAAGTGGCTCGACCTTCCGATTTCCTTGTTCACCTTCAACTGCCTAAAGTTAGAGGGCGAAACAGACGTTGTTGCGATCTTCACAGAACAGCAAATCACGGCACCGCCGGAGATCGTCGAGGTGTCCCACCTCGATGATCATTTGAACTATATCACGGACGTCACCGTCAGAAATAAGGTCAGCGCACTTCTCGACGAGATCAAGAACTGGAAACCAGGAAATATCGCGATTAATCCAATCAAATACGCAGTGTCCATGAGAATCAACGGGCGTGTTTTCGCGTACCTGTATCCGAGACGGCAGCACTACCTCATTGCCACCTACGACGCCAGTGACGAATGGAAAGCGTATGCCGTCAAGAACGATGACGACTTGGTCACAGTCAAAACCATTGCTAAAGCGGCCATGGAAAGACGGGTAAAATGAGGTGTCGATAGAGAAATATGAAAAGACCGCTATGCAATGACTGCAAGAACAGACCAAAAACAATTGATAACGATATAAAAGAAAAATACAAGACAAGTCCCCCGCAGACCTGCGGGGAAAAAGGAATCCCGATAAATCGGGACTTTTTATTGAAAGGAGTTTGACACTATGGCAAGATTTCCAAAAAAGGAGGGTGAAATTGCTGCATTAGCTGAGCGGTTATGGCGGGGACTGTTGGACAACAGCCCGCATTTCTCACAGCCCCAATTGAAAAAGACGGCCACTCTGGTATAAGTTGTTTATCAAGAACAAGTTATGCCATAAAGCAAGGGAAACAAAACATACGGTAAAAAGAGAATGAAAGTCGCAAAAACAATTAAATCGGTCAGGACTTTAGTCGCCGCCGCCCGAAAAACCGGCAAAACAATCGGCTTTGTCCCCACAATGGGCGCCCTGCACGAGGGTCATACGTCCCTCATCGACCGCTGCGCCAAAAACGGCGACTTCGTAGTGGTCAGCATTTTTGTTAACCCGACCCAGTTCGGCCCCGGTGAAGACCTTGCTAAATACCCAAGACCGTTAAAGGCCGACCTGAAAATCTGCAAAGACCACGGTGTCGATGTCGTCTTTGTCCCCACGCCGGCGGAGGTGTATGGCTCCGGCAATCTCGCCTGGGTAAACGTTGAAGAGTTAAGCCGGCCCTTGTGCGGGCGTTTCCGGCCGGGACACTTTCGCGGCGTCGCCACCGTCTGCGCGAAGCTCTTCAACATCGTCCGCCCCGACGTCGCATACTTCGGCCAAAAGGACGCCCAGCAGCTTGCCGTCATAAAGCGAATGGTCGCGGACCTTAACTTTCCTCTAAAAGTCGTTGCTTGTCCGACGGTTCGTGCCGCGGACGGGCTGGCGCTTAGCAGCAGAAACCGGTATCTGTCGCAGGAGCAGAGGAAAGATGCGACGTGCATATACCGCTCGCTGGCAACCGCCCGCAAAATGATAAACGCCGGCACAACAAACCCGAAAACAATCACCGCTCAAATGCGCAAGATACTCAACGCCGCCGGCTCACTCGGCAGCATTGATTATGTAAGTATCGTTGACGCAGACACGCTTCAGGACCTTCGCCGAATCGAGGGCTCGGTGCTCATAGCAGTAGCCGTCAGAATCGGCCCAACCCGCCTGATTGACAACATATTGGTGGACGCCACAAAGCGGTAATGTATAATGCCCCCAATGCTTATAAAAATGCTAAAATCCAAACTGCACCGTGCACGCGTCACTGCGACCCGGCTCCACTACCCCGGCAGTATCCTCATCGATGCCGCACTGATGAAAGCCGCAGACATTCTCCCTTACGAAGGAGTGCTCATCGCAGACCTCGACAACGGCAACCGCGTCGAAACATACGCACTGCCCGCGCCGGCCAACTCCGGCCGGGTCATCATCCTCGGCGCAGCGGCAAAATTAGTGAAGAAAAACCACATAGTAATTATATTCAGCTTCGGTTACTACACCACCCGCGAGGCCGGAAAACTTAAACCAAAAGTCATTCTGCTCGACGAACGCAACAAAATCGTAAATCGAAAATCATAAATCGAAAATTTTGTAGATGCATCCAGAGTTATTCAGAATACCTTTCACGCAATTGACCGTCAAAAGCTACGGCCTGATGCTGGTCGTCGGTTTTCTCGCCGCCGTCCACGTCATCAGACGCCTCAGCCGAAATATCACATCCGACCCCAATATGATTACCAACGCCTCGCTTTATTCCCTCGTCGCAGGCGTCGTCGGCGCACGCGTTTTCTACGTCGTCCACCACTTCGATAGTTTCAGAGGCGATTTTGCGTCGGTCTTCGCAATCTGGGAAGGGGGGCTTGAACTGCTGGGCGGCGTCATTGCGGCCTTGCTTGTTATTTTCTTTTATCTGCGATACCACAAATTGCCCGTCCGCCGGTATCTCGACATTCTTGTCATCGGGCTGATGCTGGCCCTTGCCTTCGGCAGAATCGGCTGCTTCCTTAACGGCTGCTGCTTCGGCAAACCCGCCGACCTGCCCTGGGCCGTCAGATTCCCCTATCGCTCACTCGCCTACACAAGCCAGGCCGAACCAAATCCAGCCCGTAATAGACCGCTGCCGCAACTCCGGTTGCCAAATGACTTCTTCGACGCCGGCGCCCTTAAGACCTTCGATAAATTGTCAGCCGAGCAGAAAAATATGGTCGCCGTCGGCCCTTACCGCTGCCTGCCCGTTCACCCGACACAAATTTACTCGTCCCTGAACGCTGCCGTCCTGACCATCCTGCTCTATCTGTTCTGGAAAAGGGCACAAAAAGCACAGCAAAATAAAAACTCTAAACTGTTTACCAGGCCCGGCTCCACCTTTGCTTTTATGTTTATCCTCTACGGCGTCGTCCGTTTCTTTGAAGAGTTTCTCCGCGACGACAACCCCTTCGAATTCGGCTGGTGGATTATCTACAAGGGCGGCACTATCTCTCAAAACCTCTCCATTTATATGCTCATCCTCGGCGCCATCCTGATGTTGATTTTCCAGAAACTGCCCGCTGATACCCCCAAGCGTTGAAACCCGCCGATTTTTCTCGAACAATCCGCAAAATTGACGATATAATAGTAGTATTCGTCAGGCAGCGTTTCCCAGAGGAGCACTATGGGCCTTTACGACAGAGACTACACCCGCGAGCAGAACGAACCATACCCGTCTTATGCGCCGCAAATGCGCCTCGGATTCCCATCGGTCACACCAGCCGTGAAATGGCTCCTTATCACCAACGTCGTTGTCTTTCTTATTGGCTTGCTGACAGCAGCCCCGGCTCCGACACGCCTTACCTTCCTCGAAAACCTCTTCGCACTCTACCCCGCCTCGCTCCTGTTCACCCTCCAGCTATGGCGTCTGGTCACCTATCAGTTTCTCCACGGAAGTTTAGGCCACATATTCTTCAATATGCTCGGCCTTTTATTCCTCGGCCCGCCGCTCGAACGTCACTGGGGCGCCAAAAAATTCCTCGTATTTTATCTCTCCTGCGGCGTGGCAGGGGGGCTGTTTTATATCCTCCTTGTCACAATCGGCTTCCTGACCCCGCTGCCTATGGTAGGCGCCTCGGGCGCCGTCCTCGGCGTCTTCACCGCCTGCGCAATTCTCTTCCCGAACTTCATCGTCTTTTTCTTCTTTTTCCCAATGCCGATACGCGTCGCCGCTGTCCTTCTGATTTGCATCGCCTCAATAACCATTCTCTCAAAAGGCGCAAACGCAGGCGGAGAGGCCTGCCATCTTGCAGGTATCGCCGCAGGGGCTTTCTATGTCCTCTCCGATTCCTGGCGAACCGCACTCAAGCTCCGCTTCAAGTCCGCACGCTGGGAAAAACACGTCGAATCTGAACGAAGGTTTCGCATCGAAGTGGACAGAATCCTGAAAAAAGTCCATGATTCAGGCCTGCACTCGCTCACTGCCTCCGAAAAACGCATCCTCAAAAGGGCCACCAAGCTCGAACAATCCCGCAATAAGCTATAAAAAAACATCGAGTCCCTGCGTCGAACCGCGCAAAACTCTAAAAAAAACGGGGCCTTGTGAATACTTCACAAGGCCCCGACCGCTTTTCAATCAACAATTGACGCGAAGCGTCATCCCCGAGTGCTGCTGCTTGGCTAAGAACAGGGGACCCAATCAATTCTCCCATTCGAACTTCTCCGTCTCGTTGATAAGCTCTTTGACTCGCTGCTTAACCTGCTCGTTTTTGAAATCCTTGCTCTTCCACTTTTCAACCTCGGCTTTTTTCTGCTCAACCTCTGTTTGAAGTTCCGCCAGCTTTTTGGCCAGGCCCTCGTATGCAATCTCCTTGCGCCTGACAATCAGGTCAAACTGCTGGCCCACTACCTGCTCCAGCTCACCAGTCAGCTCCTTCTTCTGCTTCTCATCCGTTGTCGCCTTTATTTGACGCAACAACTCCACACGCCTTTCTTTCAGCGCTATTTGTTCTTTCAGAACCTTCGCAAGTTCAGGATTGTCTTTCGAGGCCTGATAAATCCTGCCGTACTTCTTCCAGCTAAGCCCCATTGCCCTCATACACCGTCCGGGATTTCCCTCTTTCAGCCGTTCCAGTTTCGCTGCCTCATCCGGGTAATTTTCCTCCAGCCACTTCGCATATTCAGCATCCCTCTCCTGCATCTGTTCGCGCATCTGTGGCCCCATATCAGCAAACGGCATATTGCATCCCATCTCAGGTCCCGACCCCACCCCATACCCACCGGGCATCATCCCTTCACTGCCACGCTCGCCTCGGCGAAGGCCGGAACCGGGCCGGGGCTGCCATTTGTCCGGCTCACCTCTGTGCTCCATCGTCCGATTCATAAAATGCTCTCTGGCCGCCTTGCGAAGCTCCGCCTTGAACGCCGCAGGGTCCTTTTCTTGCAACTGGACCAGCTCATCCGCCTTTTGAGGGTCCTTTTCTCGTATCCGGGCCAGCATTTGCTCGACCTGCTCCGGTCCCGGCTCAAACCCCATTGGCCCGTCGCCCCCGGGGCCCGGCTCGACCAAAACCTCTTCCTCATCTTCGAGTTCCGCTGCCCCAACCCCACCCCAGCCAGTCACCACCAGAACCAAACCTGCCGCCAGCAATGTCTTCAACCATTCAGTCCTCATATCTTTTACCCTTTCCAAAAATCACCACCCATTTCTATCAGTTCCATCTCCAAATCCCCGACGGCGCCGTTGCCGCCGTTCTCATTCAACTCCACCCCCGACAGCTCGTTTTCAATCGCTTCAACCTCTGCCGCCAGAACTACGATGTCCGCATCATCTGTCGTAATATCGCTGCCCTCCCAAATCCTACTCGGTATCATAGCCGCGTATTGCACCGCCGCCTGCTTAACCGGCTGGTTCTCAAACGACCTTAATGCCACAACTGACGCTACTGCAATCGCCGCTGCCACCGAAGCCGCCGCCAAAACCCTCCGCCACGGCGTAATCATCCGCCGCCGTCTTACTGCAGCCGCCACCCTTTTCTTAACCTCGGCCAGCATCGCTTCATCCGGCTGAGGCGAAGGCCACTGGCGCAAAAGCTCCTCGCCGCCCTCAATGTCCTCCGCCGCTCGATTCGCCGCCCCCGGGTCCATAAACTCGGCCAGCAGCTCCCTCAAGTTTTCCTTTCCCGAATTACCCATATATGGCTCAACTTATCATCTCGCGTAGTTTTTTTAATCCTCGATGAACCTTCGATAGCGTCGTTCCTATCGGCTCGCCTCGCAGCTCCGCTATTTCCCTGAACGACAACTGTGAATAATACCTTAGCATTATCAGTTCACGAACGTCGCTATCCAATTTCTCCATCGCGCCCTGCAGCATATCAATTTCGCCGTCGTCCCGGCCTTCGTCCATCACCGCCTGCCGCTTTACCCGTTGAGTATGCCCATCCAGCAGCCGCGTCTGTCGCTGCCTGAACCGCAAATGGTCGTAAAAGATATTCGACGCCATTGCGAACACCCACCCGTCGAAGCTGCCGCCCCTGTAACTGCCTATCTTTTCCACTAACTTTACAAATAGCTCGCTCAGCAAATCCTCGCTCGTCTCTCTGCTGCCGGTCAAACGGGAAAAATATCCAAAGCACCGCTTCGCGTATATATCAACCAACTGCGAAAAGCACCCCTCATCGCCTTTCCTGCACCCTGCAATTACCTCTTCTAAATTGCGCTGCGGCATATCCAAATCGTTTTTCTGTAAATTCAGACGTTTCTAACCTGCTGTTTATTGCATTTCCCAGCCGAATTGCTATCCTTATACACCAATTATGGCTGTCACTGAAGCAAAACCAGCCCCCAAAAACACCTGGGCCGCCAAAATCAGGCGAACCTTCACCGCATTTTTGCCCGTCGCAAAAGACCGTCGCGGCCAATGCACTCGCTGCGGCGCCTGCTGTAAACTACCAAACATCTGCCCCTGGCTGCGCTACGACGCCGACGGTAAGGCCTGTTGTAAAATCTATTCCCTCCGCCCCCTGAATTGCCGAAAATACCCCCGCACACCAGCCGAACACATTACCACTTCCTCCTGTGGCTTGCGCTTCGATTAACCGCCACGTTGTATCGTCCTGAGCAAGTTTCGGCTCGCAGGGATGAATTGAGGGGTCTGTTCAACGGAGGGTAAAAATCTGCTTAGATAGTGTCATATTCTGTCACTATAGACGGATTTTGTTTGACGCTATGTATGGTATGAGTTCAATTCGGGCTGATATGACAAAAAACGGAACTACACATTTATTCGCCTGACTTCGACGAGATCAGTCGAGTCATGGTGAATTCAGGAGAGGATAATATGAGCAATTCAAAGGCACTTATTGCATTTCTTAAAGCCAACTTTATGGGACTTTAGGTTTTCATCTCAGCGTATTTGACCGCCTCATAACGCCTTCATCCGTTTGTCTTTAAGTTGCCGGTAGGGGGTGTCGATAAACAGTGCTGGCTGGGAGAAGCTCTGCTTGGACAAAGAGGTGCTATGGAAAATCAGGACCCGATAATCTCGCTGCTTGTGGAGGAAAAGGTTCTCGATGAGGCCACACTGGCTGCGGCGGTTGCTCAACAGCGACAGACCGGCCAGAGCTTGGTAAGCATCCTCAAAAAGGGCAAGCTCGTAAATGAGGAGCAGCTCGCAAAGGTCATCGCCGCCGTTAATAACATTGAATTTGTCACCCTTTCGCCGGATATGATAGACCCGATGACGGCTCATCTGCTTTCGTATGAGATGGCCAACCATCACACCGTCATTCCAATCAGAAAAGAGGACAGGCGGCTGATTGTGGCGATGGGTTCCCCCCTGAATCTGGCGGTCCGCGACCAGATAGAGATGAAAACGGGCTATGAGGTTGCACCGGTCGCCGCCTCGCCTGCGGCCATCAGACAGGCGATACATTATCACTTTAGTGTCCGCGACGTCACTAAGCAGACAATAGTGTCGATGCGGCTTAAAAAACCGGGGCAGGGCCAGGAAGATGACAAGCTGCTGGAAAGTAAGCTTACCGAGGCCGAGCGTGGGTCGGCCAAACTTGCCGAGACGCCGATTACTCGACTGGTTTCATCCATAATCAATGGCGCAATTGACTCTCGCGCCAGTGACATACACCTCGAGCCAAGAGACACGGATATGAGGGTGCGATATCGCATTGACGGTCTCCTGCACGATGCTTTGAACGTGCCGGCTGCGGCCCAGCTTGAGGTCATCTCACATATAAAGATTATGTCGGAAATGGATATTTCCGAGAAGAGGATGCCGCAGGACGGCCATATGGCGGTGCAGCACGACGGTCGCGATTATGACCTGCGTGTTTCATCGCTGCCGGCGACCGGCGGAGAAAAAATAGTTATGAGAATCCTCGACAAGTACTCGGGAAAATGGTCGCTGGATGCGGTTGTCCCCTTGCCCGAGGACAACCAGAAGTTCAGACGCCTTGTCAGCAGTCCATACGGAATGATTCTGCTGACCGGGCCTACCGGCTGTGGCAAAACGACGACTTTGTATGCGGTGCTGCAGTTGCTGAACGTTCCCGAGAGAAACATCGTGACGGTCGAAGACCCCGTTGAATATCGGCTCGAGGGCATCACACAGTTGCAGGTCAGACCCGTTGCGGGGGTGACGTTTGCATCAGCGTTGCGCAGCATTGTCCGGCAGGACCCGGACGTGATTCTGGTCGGCGAGATACGCGACCCTGAAACCGCGGAAATAGCAATCAGCGCCGCCCTGACCGGCCATTTAGTGCTCTGCACACTGCATACCAACGACGCAGCAGGGGCGGTGTCCCGTCTGATAAACCTCGGAGTGGCTCCTTTTCTTGTTGCATCAGCGCTGTTGGGTGCAGTTGCGCAGCGGCTGGTAAGGATGACCTGCGCCGACTGTAAGCAGCCCTATAAGCCCGGCGTTGAGGAGCTGGCCAATATCTTTGGTAAGCATCTGCCCGAAAAGGAGATACAGCTTTATCGAGGCGCCGGCTGTAATGGCTGCCGAAACACCGGCTACCGCGGACGCAAAGGCGTTTTTGAGATACTACCCGTAAGCCCGCAGATTCGCAGGATGATAACCGATGGCACCAGTGACGGGCAAATCAAGCAGCAGGCGATACAGGAAGGGATGAGGACGCTGACGAAAGCCGCCATTGATGAGGTCTTCCGCGGCGGCACCACCATCGATGAGCTGATGCGGGTTGTGGATATGAGGGCGGAGTAATGGCTGTTTATACTTACGTGGCCAAAGATGAAAGAGGCGAGGTGGTGACAGGCACCTACACGGATGTGGACAGCACCTCCGTGCTCCGCGGCGAGCTGGACAAAATGGGCTACGTTCTGGTCAAGGCCAAACGCGGCGCACAGACCCGCAAGGGCCGTCGCAAACCGGGAAGAGTAAAGCAGTTGGAAGTCGCCACGTTCGCGAGCAAATTCGCGGGAATGTACTCGGCGGGGCTTCCGATTCTCAGATGTATAGAAACCCTGGAGCAGCAGGCGTACAATCCGGCCTTCAAGCGTATAATCGAGGACGTAAGGGAGAGCGTGGGAGCCGGTTCAAGTCTGAAGGATGCATTCAGCAGGCACAAGGACGTATTTTCGGATTTCTTTCTCGGAATGGTGGAAGCAGGAGAACTGGGCGGAAAGCTTCATGAAACCCTTGAGATGAGCGCGGTTTATCTCGAAAAACAGGTGCGTCTGAAACAGAAAGTAATGGCGGCCTTTGCCTACCCGGTGCTCGTCACGATTATGTGCCTGACGTCGATTACCTTCCTGCTTATTTTTGTTATTCCGGTTTTTTCAAAGCTCTATGCGCAGGTTCACGCTTCAATGCCCGGCCCGACGCTGGTTCTTATGGCGGCAAGTTCCCTCGTAAGGAACTGGTGGTGGGCTATAATTGCTGTCGTGGGAGGACTGGTGCTGGCTGTTCGCAGATTGTCGCGTCATCCCAAAGTCAAAGCGAGGTGGGATGATTTCAAGCTCGATATGCCGGTCTTTGGGAAACTTAACAGGATGCTGGCTGCGTCGCACTTTACGCGGACCTTTGCAATGCTTGCCTCGGTTGGTGTCTCGGTGGTGAAGGCGCTGGAAATGGCGAGCTTGGTTGCCCACAACCACAGGGTGAGCGAAGTCACTGCCGAGTTGCAGAAGGCGATACAGGCGGGCGCCCCGATAGCCGACTCGTTAAAGAAGCACGATATTTTCCCTCCCATAATCATACAGATGGCCTCTTCAGGCGAGGAGGTGGGTATGTTGCCTGAGATGCTCAACAAAGGGGCCGACCTTCTCGACAAGGATATTGAACGGGTAATAAACGCCTTGCTTGTGAAATTGGAGCCGATTTTGACGCTTACTATGGGTTTAATCGTCGGGTTTATTCTTATGGGCGCGTATTTGCCGATGTTCGATTATATGGGACATTTGAAATAGCGGAAAACAAATAAGTCGCCCGACGAAATAAATGGCATCGGTCCCATAATCGGCTTGTGGTCGGGCGGCAGGGCGCTGTTAGTTGCTGTTAATACACTTCTTTTGTATGTTTTTTTGGTGAAGTAAGTAGTGTTTTGTGCCGAAGATGGATTTGTTGAGCCGAGTTTGAGCGTTTTATTGCCGAATTTGTGTAATTGATTAAGGAGTGAGACAAATGCGGAGCAGAAAGGGTTTAACGTTAATCGAACTGTTGATTGTGATAATCATCCTCGGTGCGCTTGCGGCGATTGCGATTCCGAGAATTACCACCAGCGCCACCACGGCCAAGCGAAACGCGTGCAATACCAACGTTGACACGCTCAACACGGCCATAGAGATGTACAACATAGACACGGGTGACTACCCGAACGCGTTGACTGATGTCACCAAGGACCCGAACTCGAGATACTTCCCGGATGGCGAGCCGAAGTGTCCGTTTACCGACACGGTGTACGACGGCGACTTCAGCACGACGACCAACAGGGTCGCCCCCCATAGTCATCCATAAGCTGCCGGCGTGGTCAGTGTTTGTATTGCTGGCTGCTTCCTGCTTCAGTAAGGATAGATTGTCCGGGATGGCTGCAAACAGTCGGCAGCCATCCCGTTTGATTGTATGGGCAGGTCTTTGCTATGACCGGACAAAGAACAGCATATAGTCTTGCCGAGCTTATCATAGTGGTCCTGATTGTTGGTGTGCTGGCGTTTGTCGCGGTGCCCCGGCTTAATTTCGCAGCCCTTTATCACAAACAGGCCCACACCGTCGCCAAGAAGATTGTCACCGACCTTCGCCGGACACGCACACTTGCAATCGTCAATGCCGCAAAAAATCAAGCCAGCTTTACACTGAGCATAAGCGGCTTGAACTATCAAATCACCGACGACTTTAATGGCGCAACGGTGGATTCACAAGCGATACCAGAACAGGTTCACTGTAACGGCGGCCCTGACTTCACCTTCGGCCCGCTGGGCAATCTCACCAGCAGCGGCACGCAGCTGGAGGTCTTTGCTGATGAGGACAGGAAATATATAATCACGATTACATCCGCCACCGGTATGGTGGGATGCACGGGAGGTTGAGCAGCACAATGTGCTCAATGAATGTCGCAGGCACATTTGTTCGGGGCAAACAGCCGAAGGCATCTCGACGGCGCAGGGGATTCAGCATCATCGAAGTTGCCATGGCCTCGGCCTTACTGATTGTGGCTATGATTCCGATACTAAGGTCCTTGACAAAGGCCAATATGTTTGCAGCGAAGATTGAGATAAAGACGCAAAGCTTGGTTCTCGCCCAGGGCAAACTCGACAGGATAAAAGCTCTTTCCATCTACAATTTTGACTCATTATCTCCAGGTTCTTTTACGGAAACAGACGGTTCATATATTTATGACATTGCGGTTGAGGCCACTGCTAACCCGGATTTGAAGAAGATAACTGTCTCTGTCGGCTACGATGGCGATAATAGCGTCACTCTGGCTACCTACGTCGCCAAAAGGTGGTAAGCTTATAGGACGGTTGCGCCTTAACTTACATTTATCCAGTGAAGCGCCATTCAAGTCCCATAAGAAGGTGATAAGATTGCCCTGACGGGCGATTTATCACGGTTTTTTTTGTTTCAGCTCGGGCGCCTCGGCAATCGCCGAATTCAGAAACACCCTCTCCCTTTTATGCCGAAAAAACAGAGGGCAACCATTGTGCGCGCAAGAATGAAAAGGACTAACGGAAAAGTTTGTTTGCGCCCATTCGACTTTGCTCAGGGCGTCCTGAGTAAAATCGAAGGACGTCGGGGCGTGACCCTTATGGAGCTGGTCATAGCTATGGCTATGATTACCATTATTTTTGCCGCGGTCTTGCCCCAGTTCGCACTCATACGAAACAGTTGGGACATAAAGCAGGGTACCGCCGAAGCGCTTCAGAACGGCAGGGTGCTGATGGACCATATTAACCGCAACCTGTCAAAGGCGAAGCAGATAACAGCGGTCGCTGCATCTTCTATCAACTTTAATGACTGCAACGGCGTCACGTTCCAGTATGACGTCAATTCCGTCAACAACTATGTCGAATATGGTCTCACCAGCGACCGTGCTGATTTGGCCGGGCCGGTCAACTCGCTCACTTTTACCTGCTACGACGCCTGCGATTTGGATGACCCGAATACCGATGTGAGCAAAATCCGCACCGTCAGGGTCGAAAGCACCGTCACCAACACTGGTCTTGGTCAGGACAAGACCTTTGCTGCCTGGGCTTACCTGCGGACCAACGGAAGCAGCCAGACGGCGTTGACGAAAGGGACTACGTTTGAGTTTGATACTTCGAACGGTCAGTACCCTGCTCTGTCGCAAATCGACTCTACGCATTATCTTTGTGCCTACATGGGTCCGGGCAGCGACGGCTTCGCCAATGTGCTGACAGTCAACCTTGGTACTTGGACAATTAGCAAGTCGATGCTGACGGCCTTAGAGTTTGATACTTCGGACGGTCAGTACCCTGCTCTGTCACAAATCGACTCTACGCATTATCTCTGCGCCTACAGGGGGCCTGACAACGACGGCTTCGCCATCGTGCTGACAGTCAACCCTGGTACCTGGGCAGTTAGCAAAGCGACACTGCTGCCGCTTGAGTATGATACTTCGAACGGTCTGTACCCTGTTCTGTCACAAATCGACTCTACGCATTATCTCTGTGCCTACACGGGTACGGGCAACAACGGTTTCGCCATTGTGCTGACAGTTGACCCTGGTACCTGGGCAGTTACCAAAGCAACGCTGCTGCCGCTTGAGTACGATGCTTCGAACAGTCTGTACCCTGCTCTGTCGCAAATCGACTCTACACATTATCTCTGTGCCTACACGGGTTCGGGCAGCGATGGTTTCGCCATTGTGCTGACAGTTGACCTTGGTACCTGGGCAGTTACCAAAGCAACGCTGACGGCCTTAGAGTTTGATACCGCGGATGGAACGTATCCTGCCCTGGCGCAGATAGATTCGACTCATTATCTCTGCGCCTACACGGGTACGGGCAACGATGGTTTCGCCATTGTGCTGACAGTCAACCCTGGTACCTGGGCAGTTAGCAAAGCAACACTGCTGCCGTTTGAGTATGATACTTCGAACGGTTTGTACCCTGCTCTGTCGCAGATTCATTCGAGCGGCTTTCTGTGCAGCTACCAAGGCCCAAGCAGCCGCGCCTGGGCCGTCGTGCTGAATGTTGATAGCGCCGGCTGGACAATCTCGGCGGAAACCCCTCTTGAATTCGACTCCGCATTGGCTTGGCCGGCCCTGGCCCAGATTGACGCCGGCAACTACCTTTGTGTGTATGCAGGTCAGGGTTCGGATGGCTGGGCGGCGCTGTTTTGCACCCTCAGACCATAAGCGTTCGCAGGTTTATGAGAATCAGACGAAGACAAAACGGTTCGGTATTTTTGATAGTCGTTTTTGCGATTGTGCTTATGGCGACAATCACAGTGGGCATCCTACAGATGACCACGGAAGAATTGATGTTAATGCAGAACCAGCTTTACGCCGCACAGGCGATGTGTACCGCGGAGGCGGGGCTGAATGCTGCATTTGCTCAGATACGGACGAATCCGAGCTGGACGGCCGGCTATACCGACGAGCCATTTAACGGCGGCACATACGACGTGACCGTCACGGGCACGCCGCCTAACCCGACGATTACATCTGAGGGAATCTCATCGCAGGGGTATAAGGCCCGGGTTGCGGCGGATGTGAACGTAGGCAGCAATACACCAGGCCACGTTATCAGAATCTATAAGTTGAGGATAAACGAATGAAGTTCGACGACAAAACAGCGGCTGGGATAGATATTTCGCAGGACCGGATTAGCATCGTGCTGCTGAGAAACGGCAAAAACGGGCCGGAATTAGTTAAGTCGGTCTCCGTGCCTATGCCTGATGGGGCGGTAAAAGACGGCAACATCGCGGATGCCGGCCTGCTTGCAAAGACAATAAGGAGTATGAAGTTTCGCAACAGGATATGGACAAAGCGGGGAGCAGCGGTGTCGCTGTTTGCCAGGCCGGTTGTTGTGCAGATTATAGATATGCCCCAGCAGGTGCCGCAGAACATAAGGCAGTTCGTGCAAAATGAGGTCAAGAACTGCGCGGCGCTGCCGAGCAGAGACATCGCACTTGATTTCTGTGGAGTCGGTTCAGCCAAACGAACCGCTGATAAAAAGGTGCTTGTGACCGCGGCCGAAGATGCCCGGATGGTCGAGCTTGTGCGGGCCTGCAGCAAGGCCGGCTTCAGCGTCGAGCTGATTGAGCCGTCTTTGCTTGCATATCTGCGGGCCATTCACTCACAGAAAGCGGCCGGTAAAAGTGGATGCAGCGTCCTTGTGGCGATGTTGCAGGGAGGCGTTTTGACGTTGTGCGTCCTGAGAAACGGGGCGATAGATTTCATCCGCACAAGGGACAGCGGACAGCGTTCAGCCCTTCGACTTCGCTCAGGACAGGCGGATAGCGTTCAGCGCGATTTGAGCCATTGGTTGGCTGACGAACTGTCGGAGGTCGTCAGATTTTGCGACACGGATGTTTCGGAAAATACGGGCAAATGGGATGTCATTGTCTTTCTCGATACCGAACCCCCGCGTCTTCCTGTCGGAGGACAGGAGCAGGGGCCGAAGGCCGTCGAGGAATGTATCAAATCCAGAATGCAAACGTCCAGCTTACAGGTCAGGACAATTGAAGATGCTTATATGGATACGCCTTTAGGCGGCTCGGCGGGGGGGACAAATGAGAAGCCGTCGCCGGTGGCTGTCGGGCTCGCAATGGGCCTGCTAATGCAGGAGAAAGCCCCTGTCCGTCTGCTGCACGGATGGCGGACAAGTCCGACTCTGCCACGGCGGACAGATGGGGATGTAAAAGTAAATTTGTTGCCGCCGCAGATATTGCGGGCAAGAGAGGCCAAGAGAGATGCTCTGATTGCCGTCAACGTTGTCGCGGCGTCGCTGCTGATTATGGTGCTGGCTGTCAGCTGGCTTACTGCGATGTTTGGGAGGGTGAGCAGAGATGCCGCCGTAAAGAAGCCGCTCATTACGAGGGGGCGCACCGAAGTGATGGTTGAACAACATCGGTACCTCGATGCCCGGCTCAAAAATCTGTCGAGCCGGCTCGGACGTATCGAAGAAATTAGAGCGTCCCATCGCGATATCAACTGGGAGGAGCTGTTTAGCGACATACGCAAAGCTACGCCACGTTCGGTACGCATAACGGAGACGTCCTCCGGCGATGGCTCGAAAATGCTGGTTTCGGGGCTGGCAATGTCGAACGAGGCGGTTAACTTGTTCGTCAATTTGCTTGAAAAGTCGCATAACATCGAATCCGTTGCCCTGCTGGAGACCAGTGAGCAGGCCGGCCAGAGCGGATTAATAACTTATCGGCTTAGTTGTAAGCTGGCTGTTAGGAGTGGTGAAGTTGACGATGTTGGATGACAAGCTTTTACGGCTCGGTAGTTCGTACAGACGCGTATTACTGATGGCGCTGGTGGTCGTTGCAGCGATGGGGCTTTACAGATTGATACTTGCCCCGTTCAGCGGCCAGCTTCTGGCTGCGCAACGGTACGAGTCAACGCTGGATAGCACGATACGCAAGTCCAAGGTTCTGGGTACAACGTTGGTGGCGAAAAAAGCAAAGCTAAATAAGCTGGTCGCCACATCTGACCGGCTGCGAAACGAGTTGTTTACGCCTGATGAGGCGCGTGAGTTCTTTGCTTCTTTGCCGGCTGCCGTCCACATGACCGGCTGCGTACTTCAGTCGGTCAACCATGTCCCCAACCAGCAGGCGAATTCGCAAGACCGTGAGCCGGATGCCTCCGGCATAAGCGACAGAAAGGTAGTAGTCACTTTCATCGGTGGATATAACAACATTGTGAGGTTACTTAAAGGGATACAGACCTACAAACGCAGAGTATGGATTGACTCGGTGAATATGGATACCGGCGGCGTCGCCGGTAAGCTGAAATGTCAGACGGCCCTGACTATCTATTGCATCGATAGAGTGGAGACGGATTTGTATGAATGAGCGGATTAAAAAAACGATGGTTTTAAGTGTTTTTGTTCTCGCCGCCGGCATTTGCTGTGGTGAGGAACGAACCGATGGCTGGTCCGGCCTGGTAGCCGACGAAACAACGGCCGTCGGCCAGGACGACCCGTTTGCAGGCGCTCTCGGCGGGGTTAATGTAGCCCCAGAGTTGGATGTTCCGGTAAGCGATGAACCGGTTAAGCCGAAACCCCCGCTGTTCGTGCAGACGGTGACATTAAAGTTTCTCAGGGCCGCGAACCTGAAAGCAGCTATGGCTAAAATGTCCTCAGGGTACGGCAGCATCGGAGTTGACGACAATACAAACTCGCTGATTATCTGCGACACAAATGACAATCTTGAGAAAATCCTCGCCGAGGTAGAAAAAGCCGACCAGACGCCGAAACAGATTATGATTGAAGTCGTTATCATCGACGTTCTGCTGAAAAACGACACTGAAATCGGAATCGATTGGGACCTGTTGTCGGCCGAGAACTACAATATTGGTTACCGCCAGAGTATGGTTTACCCCTACCGCCTGACAACTGCGACAAGCGCTGTGGACGTTGGAAACGCCACGAACTATATGACTACTGGCGGGCTGGGCGGCGAGGTGTCAGTGGTAAGCGGCACCGTTCGCAATGTTGTTCATTTGCTGCAGGAAAAAAGGAATGTTGATATACTGGCCAGTCCGCGAGTGATGGTTGTGAGCGGCCAGGAGGCCGAGATTAAGACCGTGGAGGAAATACCGTATCAGGAGAGAACCGATACCTCTCAAGGAGGGCAACTGACTTCGACGCAGTTCAAGGAAGTCGGCGTCACCCTGCATGTCAAGGCGACCGTCACCAGCGACGGAAAGATTCTGTTGGTGGTCAAACCAAAGCAAAGCGTGAACACCGGCGTCTCGATTTCCAGTGTTCCGGTTGTTGATACGCGGGAGGCCAGCACGACGCTGATTATGGATGATGGTCAGATGGTTGTTATGGGCGGGTTGAGAAGGCAGGAAACCCGCCTTATCAAATACCAGGTGCCTTTGCTGGGAGATTTGCCGCTTATCGGTTTGCTGTTTTCAGACGACCAGAAGGTGGTGGAGAATTCGGAGCTGCTTGTGCTTTTGTCGCCGCACGTGTACAAAGGCGAGCCGGCGCCGGCCGAGGCAATGGCAAGATATAACCAGATAACAGGTAAATCGTTGCTTTTGCCGCCCGCCGAGCCACAGTCAAAATCGTCGAGCCCAACGGATGAACGGCCGGCGAATTAGCTTGGCAATTTTTTGCTAATTAGACGAAGATTTTAGGTCGATAAAAAATCAGGAAAAGCATTAGATAAGCGGGGGCCAGGAAAAGGAGAAGTAGAAATGTTTGGGTTATTCACATCAAAAAAGAAGTCGGGCAAAGTGAAGATACTTATCGTTGATGATGAGCCGGATTACGTCAGCACAATCCAGCATCACCTCGAATGGAGCAATTATGCGACGGTGGTGGCAACCAACGGCAAGGAAGGGCTGGAGAAGGCGGCGAGTGAAAAGCCCGACCTCATCCTGCTGGATACGAGTATGCCCGTGATGAATGGCCACGAGACGCTGGAGCATCTGAGCAAGGACCCGCAGCTAAAGGATATACCGGTGATTATGGTGACGGCCGCCTGCGAGGTGGATGACATTGCCACTGCTTCGTCTTTCGGCGTCACCGATTACATCGCTAAGCCGTTTGACTTTGCAGAGCTGAAAGAGAAAATTGCCAATGCTCTTGAAGGCAAAAAGGCGCTGAGCAGCACGTAGAGGCAATTTTCAATTTACTGTTTTATATTTTCTATTTTTCAAATTGCAACTTGAAAAATAGTAAATCGCAAATAGAAAATTGCAAATCGAAAATGGAAGCACCCTCTCCCGGTTTTACTTCTGCTGTGTTTTAGAAATGGGTTCGGGCTCGCGGTCGGCCTGCGGTGAGCTTGTCGAAGCCGCCGATTTGATAGGCAGCAGGAAGTGGAAGGTTGTGCCCTTGCCGAACTCGGATTCCACCCAGGTCCTGCCCCCGTGCTTTTCCACGATGTCCTTTGATATGGCAAGCCCCAGGCCCGTTCCGCCGGTCTTGCGGCTGCCGCCGCTGCTGAGCTGCTGGAACTGCCGAAAGAGTTTTGGCAGGTCTTCCTGTTTCATCCCGCAGCCGGTATCGGAGACCGAGACGCGAATCGCGTTTTCTATCCTGCGCGTTGCGATTGTTATGCTGCCTTTCTCGGTAAACTTCATGGCATTGCTGATGAGGTTGGTGAGCACCTGAGTGATTTTGTCGTTGTCGAAGGTTGTCTTGGGCAGGGAGTTGTCCAGTGCTAATCGGAAATCAACGCCGTTTTTCTTCACAGATTTGACCATCGTGTTGTAAACGGTCTCGATGACGTCGTTGATGGAGCCGTCCTGCATATTGAATTTGGCCCTGCCGGACTGCAATTTCTGGAAGTCCAGGACATCGTTGATTAGCCGGGCAAGCCGGTCTATGTTGCGCTGGGCCATCTCCAGAATTTCGCGCTGTTTGCTCTTAACCCGTCCTGCTGCTCCATCCATAATGAGGGCGATATCTTCCTTTATTATGGTCAGCGGGGTGCGCAGCTCGTGAGAGACGGTGGAGATAAACTGCGATTTGAGGTCCATCGCCTCTTTGATTTTCTTTTCGGCCTCTTTACGCTCGGTGATATCCCTTGTGACAGCGATGGAGCCGGTCACTTTTCCTTCGGAGTCCTTCAACACGCTTAGCGATATATCGACGTCTATGATATCGCCGTCCTTCTTGAGCATTTTCGTTTCGAGGTGGTGTTGCATCCCCTTTTGTCTGACGTCGTGCGTCCTTATCTTCTCCCATTCACCTTCGGGATAAAGCGACTTGACGGGTTTGAGGTGCAGGTCCTCTTTGGTCACCCCGAGCAGGTCTTCCGTGAACTTGTTCCAGGAGATGAGGTGTTCCTGCTCATCGGCCATCGTAATCGCTACGGCTGAGTTTTCAAAAATGGTTCGGTATCTCTCTTCGGCGATGTGCAGCGCGCGTTCGGCCTCTCTGCGTTCGGTAATGTCCTCGTATGTGCCGAGGATTCCGACGACATTGCCTTCCAGGTCATAAAGCGGCACTTTGTTTGTATCCGCCCATGACTGCTTGCCGTCCGCATGGCGTTGCGGCTCAATGATGTGGTACTTGCCCGTATTGTTCTCTATGACCTCCTGGTCGCACTTCCGGTAATACTCGGTTTCTTCCTTTCGCCAGGGCAGGTCGTAGTCGGTCTTGCCGGCTATCTCTTCGGGCGAAGACAACCCGGCGTGCTTGGCAAAAATCAGATTACAGCCCACGTAAACAAATTTGCGGTCCTTCCAGAAAATCGCCTGCGGAATGCTGTTCATAACTAATTGCAGCATCTGCTGTGATTCGTGCAGCTTCTCCGCGACCTTCTTCCTCTCGATGGCGTAAAGGGCGGTCCTCACCAGAGAGGTTTCCATCGCGGGGCCTTTGACTAAATAATCGGCGGCGCCGCTTTTTATCGCCTCAAGACCGGTTTCCTCGTTCTCAAGACCTGTGAGCACAACGATGGGTACGTTTGGGCTGACCTGGCAGACCTTCCGGACCGTCTCGATGCCGGAGCTGTCCGGCAGCCCCAGGTCTAACAGAATAACGTCGTATTGGTTGGTTTTGAGACGGTCGAGGGCCTCCGACAGACGGCTGGCCGTGTCCACGCTGAATTTGGCAGGGCCCGAGGATTTAGCCAAAGCGCGTTTGGCTAATCGTAAATCGATTTCGTCATCGTCAACCTGTAAGACCCTTATCTCGCCGTTCATAGATTGGCCGCCCAGACCGCAAATCCCCCAGGCCTGTCCTGCCTGAAGGTTGCGGATTGTCCGTCCGATAACCAGGTCACTTCGCCGACATTCTCTCTTCTCCCGCTGGAATTATCGGCAGATTACGACTGCGATTTAAGTCCCCTGACTCAACATTCCTCAATTTATATCTCCGCCACCCTGCCATAAGCGGGCAGGGCGGCTTTCACCCGGGTAAATTTTGACTTGAAGTTTTGGGGGCAAAGACAAGAATAGTTGTGAATGGAACCCTCCTTCGCCGAAGTTATGGGGGGCCAAATGAAAACCCAATGCTCGAAGGGAATGGAAGATGGACATTCAAAAAGCGTTGAAGCAGGTGGAAAAGGACTGCATAGAATTCGTTACGCTGCAGTTCACGGATTTATTAGGTGTCATAAAGGAGGTGATAAAGCCGGTTGAGGAGCTGGAGGGGGCGGCAAGCAATGGCGTGTGGTTCGACGGGTCATCGGTCGAGGGTTTCGCACGAATCCAGGAAAGCGATTTGTTCCTCAAGCCCGACTTGACAACTTATGCGGTCGTGCCCTGGCTGACCGAACAGGGCAAAACCGCAAGATTCATCTGCGACATATACGGCGCGGACGGCGAGCCATTCGAGGGCGACCCGAGATTCGTGCTCAAGCAGGCAGCCACAGAGGCGGCGAAACTGGGGTTTGAATACAACGTTGGTCCTGAGCCGGAGTTTTACCTGTTCAAGGCCGACGGCCGCACGAGAACAGAGCCGCTGGATTACGGCAGCTACTTTGATTTGTCCTCGCACGAGGGTTATAAGGTGATAAAGCAGATTCTCGGTGCGCTGGAGAGTTTCGGCATAATCGTCGAAGCGTCGCATCACGAGGTTGGCTTCGGACAATATGAGATTGACTTTAATTACGGGCCTTGCCTGGCCGTTGCGGACAAGGTGCTGACGCTGAAGTACTGTGCAAAAAAAATCGCCCAGATGCACAATCTGCACGCAACGTTTATGCCCAAGCCGATAATGGGTAGGGCCGGCTCCGGTATGCACGTCCATCAAAGTTTGTTCAACATCGAATCGAGAACAAACGCCTTTTACGATTGCTCCCAGAAATACAATCTTTCCAAGACGGCTTTCAATTTTATCGCTGGCCAAATCAAGCACATCAACGGGATGTGCGCTATCTTGTGTCCTATTGTCAACTCATACAAACGCTTAGTCAGCGGCTTTGAGGCGCCGGTCTACGTCACCTGGGCAGGAATGAACCGCTCGGCGTTGTTGCGGGTGCCCAAGTGGTTCAAGACCAAGCCCGAGGCCGCCAGGATAGAATTGCGCAATCCCGACCCGACGTGCAATCCGTATCTGGCATTCGCGGTTATGCTCAACGCCGGGCTTGACGGCATAAGGAATAACCTCCAGCCGCCCGAGCCGGTCGAGGAGAACATTTACGAGCTTGACCACGAAAGCCGAATCGAGCGAAAAATCGATTTGCTCCCAACCTCGCTTGCCGAGGCGGTTGAGGCCTTAAAGAACGACTCGCTGCTGCAGGAGACGCTTGGCCGGCATTTGTTCGAGCGGTACGTTGACGTGAAAATGAAGGAGTGGGCCGAGTTCAAACAGCAGGTCACCCCTTGGGAGCTGGAAACCTATCTGGATATTTTCTGAAATTTAGCCCCCCAGTTTATTGGGGGCTTAGTTGAGGATTGAGCCGGCTTCGACGCGCTTGTAGGTGCCGCACTGCTTCATCTGTCGTTCATAAAGAAGCGTGTTCTGCTCTATGAGGTGGGCAATCAGGCCAACCTGGCTGAGCATTATCTCGATAAGCGTGATATTAGCCAGGGTGGATTCGGGACTGTAGTGCGGCAAAGCGACGATAATGTACCCGCAGTTGGTCCGCTCTGTGGCAAGGGCCGTGGCGACAATGCTGAAATCGTTGACCTGCGTAATAATCGGCTCATCGCCGTCGTCAACTTTGGCGCACAGCTCTTTGAGGAAACCGTCGGTGATGCCTAACTTTGCAAACCCTTCGGTATTGCTGGGCCAGTAGCTGCCCTCCTGGCTGACAATTATCATTACCGGGCCGTCTTCGGGCAGAATATCAAACACCTGCCGCGCAATCAGTTCGTTCAACACACAGCCCGGCGAATGCACTGAACCCAAAATATCCATTCTGCTGACTCCTTTACTGCCACTGTTTCGCCCCCAATCTTATGTTGGGGCTTTACCTGCTTGCCCCAGTAGCATCGGCATTATGTCGTGGCAACTTATACACCTCTCAATTTCCCAATTTATCGGGGGGTTGCCTGCCCTGAGTTTATCGAAAGGGTTAGCCCACAGGCCTGCCTGGGGGGATTACCCTCCGTAGCCAATTCGGCTTTATAGGACGTTAGAGTGGACGTGCGTCCGCCTTCGGCGGATAAAAAATGCCATCAGGGTCATCTATCTGCATAACAACGCCAGCAGGCAAACTAACCTGCTCAATATCAGCTACGTAATCGTAATCTGCATTCGGATACCACGACATGTCAGGGCTGGTCCCGCAATGCACAATACAAACCTCATACCGATTCCCTGGCCTAAATTGCGTATAATTTCTCGTCTCAACTACTCCAAATTGCGGCGCCTGATGCGTGACGGGGCCAACTATTAAATCATACCGCTCCGAATCGCTGTCGCTCCAGTCGCCAACCGTCAGTTTTAATTCGCAAATTTCATCCGGCCCCGGCGGCCTTATCTAATGATTTTCCACTCCTTCTGCTCGGACATCCATTTGCGGCATAACTCAATTTCTTCCTGTTTGTAAATACGGTCTTCTCTTCTTTTGATAGGATAATTTGCGAGACTTGCGGCCAAAATATCATTCGCGTAATTCGAAATAGGTTCCCCAAACATACCTGGGTTTGTTCCTCTGAATCTTTCGTCACGCATAAGATATTTGCGAAGAGATTCTATGGCAGCAGGCTGGCGAATATATCCTAAATCATCAAATAGCCGAAAATTTTTACTTTCATCTATTGCTTTGTCTATTTCCTGCTCTATCAAGCTTACGCATCTATCTATATTTTCCTCAACACCCGTTCTGGCCAGAGCGAGGCGTGCACTCCACCCTAAAGTAAGATACCATTTTCTTTCTCCTGTTTTATCCGCCTCGGCCTGATAAGCCAATTCATCTATCAATAGTTTTCCTAAACGTGGTTGCTCCTCGATGATATTGGCAACTCCAACAAGCCTAACCAACTCGCCCTTTCTGCCCTTTTTATCCAAACTCAGCCGAATTAGTGCCTTCGTTGACGAATTAAAATCCGCAGCTTTAAACTTCAACAAACATTCATAGGGATATGGATTGATGTTAGAATTTGGGTCGGTCAATTCTTTCACAAATCTTTTAACAACCTCTTGTCTGACCTCCAATGACGGTTGTAAGTGTGCAAGGCGAAACTCCTGCCGGTAAGCAGTCCGCTTAACCATATCAAAAGGACTTTTTTCGTAAGGTGTCAATATCGAAAGAATAATATTTGGATCTGTGCTCTTCAATTGAGCTTCTGATAGCTCATTCGGCTCCTGCTTGCTTCGCATCTTTTCCATCATGGTCGTTATAGCCGAATTAATATCGCTACCTTCTTCGGCAGTCGCAATATATGAATGCGAAAGTAGCATGACCATTACAAACAAAGCACCTATATATTTTTGATTATTCATATTGCGTCTCTCTTTCTTATGTTCAAAAACTTAACATAATTTAATCGCAACCCTCGAATTAAAAATTAAGGAATAGGATTAATCAAATCCCACTGCCATTTTCTCAGTTTTGTCCCATCATATAGATCTGAATAATACATAAGGTTTTGGCCATCGTTAGTCAAATCGCCTAAATCAAACGCAGCATGGCCAAGCTCATGTGCGGTCGTTATTATTTCGTTGGACGAAACATTGGGGAAAACAAATGCGTAACGTTGATTTCCAAAAGTTACGCCACACCAGCTATGGTCCGGATTGTTCACAATAAACACGTTACAGTTTTTGTTATCGTCTTTGCTGGCGTTTATAATAGCCGATTGCTCCGCAGACCAAGGCCAAAATTCAGTACAATCAAGCTGTCCATCTCTATCCAAGTCGAAATTGACTGTCATAGCTGGAAGTTCAACTACGCCCCAATGGACAATGGCCTGATTATAGACAACGCTGTTGAGATAACTCTGTAATGCAGCATCTGTATAAGGGTCTGTGCTCAGGTCATCT
>Ga0315295_10000053_pt1 | contig 96396 bp, 135 predicted proteins | sample YL17G14_0_MG_FD_204453 | JGI IMG/M metagenome (GOLD analysis project Ga0315295, IMG submission 204453) | Sediment microbial communities from Yellowstone Lake, YNP, Wyoming, USA - YL17G14_0 | ecosystem: Environmental > Aquatic > Freshwater > Lake > Sediment | place: USA: Wyoming | collected...
CTGAGCGTGAGCGGGTCGAGCATGTTCAATGTCGGGAAGCAGGCGGGGAGCAACTTCACGGTCTACGCTGGGGCCGTTGCCGCCCCGGTCCCCATCTTCGTTCAGGGCAGTACGGGCCGCATAGGTTTTGGGTCCGAACTCGCGCCCCTTGTTGGCATGCACCTCACGAGCAATAACGTGGGCGGCGCGCAGATTCGCTCAATGAACACGGGCACCACGGCTGTTGGCGGTGGAGCGGGTTTCAACTTTGGCGTGAACGACGGCGCGGCACTAGAGGCCGGGCACCGCATGGGTTATCTCTCGTCGCGTGGTTTTGACGGTGGCGCGGAACAGAACGGCGCGCAGATAACATTCTTTTCCGAAACTCTATGGTCTACGGGGTCCGCGCCTAGCCTTATCAACTTCGGTACCGTGCCGTCTGGCACCTCGGTCATGGTTACTCGCATGACCCTCACCGCAGGTGGCAACCTGCTTATGGGTTGCGACCCCTACGACCCGATGACGTGGGCGCTGGGCACGTCTATCGAGATTCGCAAGGGCGGAGTTACGGGCGCAGGGATAGGAATTATCAATACCGGTTCGTCCTCCTCGACCGGCGGCGGCTGGCTCTATCTTGGCCACAATGACGGGGCGGCCTTGGCCGCTGGCGACCGCATCGGCGGGATTCAGGCGCGCGGCTTCTACGGGAATGCCGAGGTTGGGACTGCCGCTATCGCGTTCTTCGCGGATGCGCCGTGGGAGTCAGGGTCCAGCGCAAGCCGCATGGACATCTCCACTTGCGAGAGCGGCACGACAACGCGGAGGGTGAGTTTTCGCCTCGATTCGCGCGGGAATCTTCTGCTGGGGTCAGGGTCGAGCACGACGGTCGGTGCGCAGGATTGGTCGGCGGTCCAGATTTCGCAGGCCGCCCCCTACGTCGGGCAACCGGCCCAGCAGTTGCTTGTCGGGCTTGTCGGCAACGTCGCCCCAGTCGTGGTTGGAAGCATCCACGGACAGTCGTGGGGCGGCATGCAACTCAACGCCTACTGGGACAGCACGCAGAACAAGTGGCATACAGTCAACGCATCCTATGATGCAAAGTGGATTGGCGGGTGGTGCTCGGCGGCGAACGGGGGTGCGGCGTCCATCTATCATGCGCCAGTCACGACATCCGGCACCGTCAACCCGGTCGAACTTGCCTCGTGGTACGCCACGCAGACGATTTTCAACGAGCCGGGCAATGATGTGGACGTGCGGGTCGAGGCCTCAGGCCAGCCCAATGCCCTGTTCATGGACGGAACGAACGGATACTTCGGCCTTGGCACTAATGTACCGTCGGTCAAACTCATAGTTGTCGGCATAGATGCAGGAACATGCGGCATCCAGTCCATGAACACGGGAACCGCGACCGGGCCAAATCAAAAGGGCGGCAGTGTCTCGGTGGCCGCCAACGTCGGTCTGCCCATGGCCGCGAATCGCCGTATCGGATTCCTCTCGTGGCAGGGGTACGCCGACCCGTCTATCGCCATGGGCACCTCAGTCGGCATCCTGATTGGCGGCCACAGCCTTACCGCTTTCTCCTCTGGCAGTTACGGAACGCGCCTAAGTTTCGAGGTTTGCATAACAGGCTCCGCAGTTCGCCCGGAGGCTATGACCATTATCGGGAACGGTGGCGGCCGGGTCGGTATTGGCACGGTTGACCCGCAATATATGCTCCACATCTCCGCCGTCACCGGGTCCATCTGCGGCTACCCGGTCGTCCCGGTCATCGGCATACAAGGCTCGGGCACCGCCGTCGCGACAGTCGGCCTGAACGACAGCATCATCGCGGACACGATTGACCTTACCTTGGGCTTCGGGGCCGGTGACGGCATCGGTCGTGCCGTGTTGTTCCGAATGAACTCCCGCAACGTGATGACGGCTCACGCGACCGGCACGGTCGGAATCAACACCATGTACCCGCAGGCCGTCCTCGACCTCGTGGCGACCGGCTCCGTGATGACGGGCCTCTATATCCGTGGCCAGCCGGGCAAGAACTTCCTCGAACTCAAGTCGGAGTTCATCGCCCACGGCATGACGGACTTCGCCGCCACCGATACGGTTATGTACGTTGACCTGAGCAACACGGGCACGGGTGGCGTCCGAATCATCGGGTTGGGCGAGAATCAATTGGCAGTTGAATGGAACGGCTTTTACACGACCGGCGACACGACCAAGAGCACGGCGGCGGTCGCCCCGTTGCAGTTCAGTGCAATGAAGAAATCCGGCACATCCGTCGGCGCGATGGGGGCCAACGAGAACATCGCCGTGTTCCGCAACAACACCACGACCCGATTCATTCTCGATGCGGACGGCGATTCTCACGAGGACGTGGGCACGGCGTGGACCAACTTCGACAGGTTCGATGACCCGAGCCTGCTCACGGCTTTGGCGATGCACGTCAGCCGCGGGGATGACCCGGTGAAGCAAGAGTTCCGCGAGTTCCTAGAGTATAATAAGGACGCCCTTGAGCGGGCAAAACTTGTCACCTTCGACCGCACAGGGGCCGGGCACCACTTTGTCAATATGTCGAAACTGACAATGCTCCACACCGGTGCAATCCGGCAACTCGCGCGCCGCCTACAGGTGTGCGAGACGGCACTCGTATCGGCGGGAATCAACCCACCCCAACTCTACGGAGGGAAGCATGGCGCAGGATAAGCAGGTCGAAAGCAAACCGTTGTCGGTCGAGGTCGCGCTCTCGCTGGGCGCTCGCCTCATCGTGAGCCACCTTGTCTACAATCTCACGCAGGGCGTGGACAGGGCCGAGGCCCGCATGGTCCGGTCCGCCGGGGAAATTCTCAAACTAGACGAACTTCCGGTGGGCGTCGTGAACGCGAAGGACGCCGGGCTGGCCGAGAACTTCGACATGACCGAGTTGATGGTTGACTGGCTGGCCGAGAAACTCAACAAGGCGTTCGACGCTCGACAAATCACGCCCCAGCAGTCGCCCTACGCGCTGTCGCTTGCCGAGGCCATGGACGCGGCCAAGGAAGCGTTTGCCAAGCAAAAGACCGGAACGTAAGGCCGCGCTGGTCGCCAGTCCCGGCGGACTGTCCGGGGGGAACGGGGCTTCCCGGCGGCACTTCAGCGGGGCGTCGGGGGATGCGGCCACCAGCGCCTCGTGGGCAGGTGCAAACGGGCTGGGCAGGATGTCGCCCGCGCGGTAGAATTCTCGTATCGCGTGGAGGGTGTATGGTATGCTAAAGTGGTTTGAAACGACGGAGTTTTTGGCGTTTCTGACGGCTATTCTCGTTGCCATTCCCGGTTGGCTGGCGTTCTGGCGCGTAAGACGCAAGGACAAAGCGGAGGCAACAGACCTCATCACGGGAGCGGCGACCAAATTGATTGACCGTCTAGAGACTCGTTTGGGTCTAGCCCAAAAATCAGTTGATAGCCTCGAGGTTCGGTTGGCCGAGACCAAGGCCGAACTTGACAGGACGCGATGCGAACTGAACGTGGCGCAGGACGAACTCAACGAGTTGCGTCGGCGCGACCATCTCGTGCAAGACGACCTCAAAACCTACGCACTGGGCACGAACATTCTCGTTCGGCAGGTTCGAACACTCGGGGCGGAACCGGATTGGTCGCCGCCCGAAAAGCCTGTAACCACCGCATCCCCAATCGGGAGTTCCTAAAAGGAGGGACGATGTTTCTGCTTCAACTTGGACTTGTGCTCCTGTTCGTCGCCGCCGTAGCCGCGGTCCTCGAGTTGTCGGTCATCCAGTTGTTCATCATCGGCGCGATTGCTTCAGTGGTCCTGCAAATCCTGAAACTCATCAGTGCCAAGTTCAACTGGAAGCCGAGCACCATGGTAGTCACGCTCATCGGCTTCGTCATCAGCATCGCACTGGCCTACTTCTGGACTGCGCCCACGCTACCGCCCATGACAGACCCCATGGAATTTACCAAGGCTCTGCTTGAGGCCGCGACCGGTGTGGTCGGTGCCGCCATGGTCATCTACAATGTGTTGCTCAAGGCCCTATTGGAGAAGTTGCAGGAGTTGACGAAGATTACCCTTGTCACCTAACGTAGCCGCAACCGGCGGCGCTAGGGTGCTAGGACTTCGGAGCGGGCGAGGAAACTCGCCCGCATCCTTTTTATTCCTCGGGGAGTTTCTCAATCTCGACGGATTCGGGAAACGGGATGCGCGCCGGGTCAATCAGGCCCCACACGATTCCGCGCGCCACGCTCGCGGCTCGCGTCCGCGTGCAGAGTTTCTGGCTGGTCGAGCGCACGTAGTTGCGCACCGTGTTATCCCCAAGACCGATGCGTTCCGCAATCTCCTCGCTGACGTACCCGGCGGCCATCAGGTACAGGACGTTCAACTCCGCGCCGGTCAGATTTTCAATCAGGGTGACGCTCGGTTTGCGCAGGAGAACAACCTTGCGGATGGTTTCTATCGTCTCGAAGGGCGTACCGGTGATGTCGTCGTGGGAGAAGCGCAGGACAATCCACCCGAGCACGGCGGCGGAGTTGTATTTCTCAATGTCCGAGATGAAGCGCCCGTGCCCGTGCGCGCCCGTGCTCATAATGATTCGGCCAACCTTGCCATCCTTGGTTCGCGCGCGGACGGCTGTGCCGCAGTTGTGGCAGACCAGCGGCCTCCCGTAGGCCCCGCCCTCAAGTTCAATCGCTATCATGTGGTCGGGCAACGCGCGGTCAAACTCCCACTTGCGCCTGATGTGGAACCTGTAGTGCTTCTCGGGCGGCGGCAGGTCAGAGCCGTGCGCCGAGTAGACATTATCAAACGCCATCTCAAGCGGCGATTCGCGCGCGTGCTCACGGAAATCCTCGACTGTCATCTCCATCGTGTCACCTTCACCTTGCGAATGCGCTTGCGACCGTGCTCGTGGCCGTGCCCGAAGTGGTCGTACTTGCGGCTACAGACCATGCAAACGATGTGGCCGCATCCGTAGCAGTAGTCGGAAGCGTTGTCCGCCTCGCCGTGGCACGACCAGCACGCCCGCCTTCCGGGCCTGCGCATTATCAATCCCATCAGCGCCTCCCCATCACCTGAAACGACCCGAAGGCTTCCTCGACCTCGGCCTTCGTGTTGTATCCGTCCTCGAAGGGACAGGGAAATAGATTTCCGCTGCTGGACCCGGACTCTGTCATCAGGAAGTGGTGCGGGTTGTCCTCGACCGAACCGCAGATGGGACAGACGAAGGGCAATGGGTCGGAATCTCGCAGGCGGATTATCAATATCGGGAGCCTCTTCCTCGGCTTCTCTGAGCGCCACAGCGCAATGTGGGCTTCGACGAACTCTGCCGTCATGTGGGGCATCCGGGCGAGGGTCTCGCGGTACTTGCCGATTCCAACTGAGCGGAGGATGTGGGCCACCTCGGTCTGCTCGGGCGTCAGGGATGGAGTATTGGCCTCGGTTGGAGCCAACTTTGGACTCCGCCTCTGTGAGACCGCCACGGATGGTGTGTTTTCTGGCTCCCGGCCTATCCCTAGCCAATTGGCCTCGGTTGGAGCCAACTTTGGACTCCGCCTCTGTGAGACCGCCACGGATGGTGTGTTTTCTGGCTCCCGGCCTATCCCTAGCCAATTGGCCTCGGTTGGAGCCAACTTGCGCCTACTACTACTACTATCTACTAGATTCATGGCATAAGAAGAATCAGAATCAAGAGCAGTAGCAGGCGCAAAATTGGCCTCGACTCTGGCCATGGCCAATGCCACCCGCGGTGTGCATTCACCAAAGAGTCGCGGAGAGGGATGCAACTCGAAAAGAAAGGTGCTGACCTTGCGTTCCTCAAGGTACCCGCGACCAATGAGGTTGCCTAGCGCCGCATTGAAGGTTGCCCGCGACATCCTCAGGCGGGATACACGCAAGAGGTCCCGTCTGGTCGTGGGCGGACTCCAGTCAGGCTCGGTTCCGTTCCCCCAAATTATGTCAAAGAGAATTAGAAGGACGCGAAAGTCTTGGTGGCTGAGACCCCCGTCGGCGGCGGCTCGCGCGCGCATGGCGTCGAAGGTTGGCTCGTAGCCTTTGCTCCTCGGGTCAGTGTACCGGTCGTTACCGAAGGCGACGGCCGCGCTGGCCTCCAATCTCACGGTGTTGCCTGCAAGGTTCAGGGCGAGCGGCGTGGCGCGGCCTATCCAGTTCCGCTCGGCCTCGAGCAGGGTCTCCCGCAGGCAATCGCGGGGGAACGTCTCAAGAACCGCGAACCTGAAGTGCTCAATGCCGCCCTCCTCCCGCCAGAGTTTCTGAAGAAGGCTGTTCTCGTGTCCTCCTCCGTCGAGGGCGTGCACATGATGGCGGCATCGCTCTCGGATATTCATGGCTTGGCCGACGTAGATGCCAAGGCCGGGGCGGGCGGCGGAGAGGGCGTAGACCCCCGGACATTGCGGAAGGTCTGCGGTGCCCAGTTCACCGGCGGGAATTATCATTGCTCCGGCTTGTGGTGTCATGGGACGCTAACCTCTCCGTTCCTTCCGTGGTGCCGACGCCACTTGGCGGCGTCTGGACAACTTGCAAAGTGGGGAACGTGGCGTTTCGGGTCAAACACAAAGTCGGTTGGCAGAGAGCCTTCGAGGTTGACGAGGAGATTTTTTCCGTTACGGGTCTTGACCCAGCGGCCCTCGGCTTGGCACGAGCGGCACAGAGCGACCGGGTTGAGTTTTGGGGCGTCAGTCATGGCGTCCTCGCGGACGGTACTCGAATAGCGAGCCGGGTCTGATACGATAAGCCTTGCAAAACCGCGCAACCGTGTCCAAATGAATCGAATTTGCTTTGCCGCTGAGGAGCCGGGCGATGGTCTTTTCGGTGAGGCCGGTTGCAATGGCCGCCTGCCGCACACTGTGACCATCGGCCTCGATGATGTGCGCGATGCGGAGCGCCACGCGGCCAGCGCCGATGTCCACGTTGGGCATGTTCCCTTTGGCGTCCGCGATGGGGATGACTGGCATGACGGCCATTCTACCACGGTCCGGCCATCCGCGTCAACTGGCGTAACTTGACTTACTGAACAGGATGTGGTAGAATTCAAGAACCAACATACACAGGAGGCGACACATGCGCGGGTTTCAGAGACTTCAGATAGTTGGCAATCTCGGCAAGGACCCCGAACTCCGCTACACCCCGCAAGGCCAGTCCGTTTGTTCCTTCCCGGTAGCCGTCAATCGCAAGTGGAGCGATTCGTCCGGCAACTCCCACGAGGAAACCTTGTGGGTGCGTGTCTCCGTGTGGGGACCGCAGTCGGAGGCTTGCGCCAACTACCTCAAGAAGGGGCACCCCGTATTCGCCGAGGGCCGCCTGAGCGTTGACAAGGGCACGGGTGGACCTCGCCTCTACGCCCGAGCGGATGGAACAACAGCATCATCCTTCGAGATGACGGGGGAGAACGTGCTGTTCCTGCCCACCCGCTTCGAGGGCGAGACGGCTCCCGCCGAGACGGTGGAGCCGAAGGCCGCGGAGGCCGACGAGATTCCGTTCTAGCCCACGACAGGAGGCTGACATGCCGCGGCAGTGGACGAATGGAGAGAGGCGCACCTGTGGCAAGTGCGGTAAGGCAACAGAGAATCTGGTCTACGTGTACCCGGACCCGGACGAGCGGAACGAGTGGCAGGGCGTGCTTGCCTGCGACACGTGTGCTCCCGCACTGAACGAACGGCTCGTGGCCATGGGCATTCTCATTCCCATCGGCCAGAGTATAGAGAGGAGACCATGACAGGAACATTGCGCAAACGCAAGTTGGGACGGACAACGCCGGAGGCCCCGCCAGCGGTTCAGACGCCGCCCGAGCCATCGGCTCCGCCCACGCCTCCGCGACCGGAACCTGCGCCGGTGGTTGATGCACCCCAAGTACCGCAGGTCGAATTAGACCCGTGACCCGGCTCGCACCGGGCCACACCCACCCAAACGAGGGATAACATGACCGCACCAGTGCAATCCACCGCAGTTGGCAACCGCACGGAAACACCACCCGTGATTCGCGGCTCATCGTACAGCGACGGCAAGACCCCGACCGAGTCCATGCGCATTATTTGCGAGCACCTCTCGGCCCCGACCCCCAAGGAACAAATCGAGTGGAAGTGCCAGCACTTGCTTGACAAGGGCGACGGCACGTTCCGCGGCTTGGCCACCCCGTATGCCAAGGCCCGATTCATCATGGACCGGCTGGATGATGTAGTCGGCTCATTCAACTGGCAGACCGAGGTGCGCGAGGTGAACGGTATCATCTGTGTTGGCATCGGCATTCGCGTGCCCGGTGCGCCCATGCAGTGGGTCTGGAAGTGGGATACCGGCATGGAGGGCGGCGACAAGGACGATGACGATGCCGGACCCGGTGGCAAGGATGCAAATGTCTACAAGGGCATCGTGAGCAACGGCATCAAACGTGCCGGTGTTCAGTGGGGCATCACCCGCGACCTCTACAATCTGCGCCAAGAGTGGCGGCCATGCAAGCACAAAGAGAAGCGGGGCAAGCAGGCGTTCACGGGCTGGATGACAGCCGAGGAGGCGGCGGCTGAGGCACGCGCCATTTCCGCAAAGGCACACGAAGCGGCTGGTCGAAAGTAGACCCGTCGGCACCGAATTCAGAGCACGGCTCCACCGGGAGCCGTGCTTTTTCAATCGGACCGTTGGGGTCCAAACGTGCTAGTTGACTTTCGCGCCATTGGGTAGAATGTTCTCGGAGTGGAGGTTATATGCCAAAGAGACGTGTGACTTCACGCAGGCCGTGGACGGCTGAGGACAAGGCCGAACTGGCCCGACTGGTAAAGCAACACGGAACAAACTGGCCCCTGATTTCCAAAACCATCCGTCGCTCCGAGAGTACGACCCGCAACTACTGGCACGACTACGTGAAGCCGAATGGCCGCAAGGTCAATCGGACACGCAAGGCACAGGACGGCCTACACCTCAGCCCACCCGGACCCAAACCCAAGACCCAGCCCCGGATTATCAAGCCCGACACCCCACCCGAGGTCCAACCGGCAACTCTACCGGATGAACCGGGCGTTGCAGACGGCGGCGTGTACCCCACCGACCACCAGTTATTCGATGTCCTTCGCAACAGCCCCAAGACCCTCGCCGAACTCTCGCGCATCTTCGACCGAAGCCCCGAGACAATTACCAAGCGGCTCGACACCCTTGAGGTTGAGGGCTGGTATCTGATTCGCGAGAACGACCAAATCAGCGTGCCGGTCAGCCTGCGGCCTCGGGTCACGGTGCCCGTCGCGACACTTGCCGATGTCGAGGGCCGCGAAATCAGCCTCGGCGTATCGAGTGACCTTCACGCCGGGTCGCGTTGGGCACAGCCGACGGCATACAACAAGTTCAGGCGCATTGCCTACGACGAGTTTGGGGTGCGGATGTTCCTTGAGCCGGGCGACAAGACGGCTGGCATCTACGGCTACAAAGGGCAGGACCAAGACCTGATACCCGCGTGCCGCCCCGTGAGCCGTCAGGATAGTTATGGTGCGACCTACAATCAGGTGTGGCTCGCCAGCCAGTGCATGGTACCTCTTGAGGGCGCGACCACTTATATCCTCGGCGGCAATCACGACTGGTTCCACGTGACGGCGAACGGCCACGACCCGGTGAAGATGCTGTGCAGTCAGCGCACCGACGTGATTTACTGTGGCTACGACCATGTGAGCATCCCGCTCACGAAGGACATGGACGTAAGGATGTGGCACCCGAGCGGCGGAATTCCCTATGCCCGGAGTTATCGAATGCAGAAGGGACTTGAGAGCCAAGCCTTCGCCGACTTGCGGACGGCTATCGCCAAGGACAGGACGCCCAAGGTCTCGGCGCTTATCGCCGGGCACTTGCACATTGTCATTCCAGTGCCGATGATGCCAATTATGGGATTGCACCCCGGATGCTTCGAGGCGCAGAGCAACTACCTCAAGCGCAAAGGACTTGTACCCGACGTGGGCGGCAGTATTCTCACCTTCCGTCTCACAGAGAATGGCCACGTCCAGCGTATCACGTGGACGTGGATTCCCTTTGACGAGATTGAGGACGACTGGGAGAACTGGCCGCTTCCCGAGGAACAACACTCGCGATTCGAGCCGGATAACGTCGGCGTGATATTCTCGTTCCAAGAACTTCGTGACCCGAAACTCACGCCCGCCGGACCCGTGCCAAGTGGCCCCGAATACTCGGGAGCGCACTAGGTCCGAACGTGTTGGTATTATCAAGGCGGTGGTCTAAACTGTAGGTAGTCATGCGGGCAGGCATGACCTCCCTCCCTCGCGGGGCTAAGGCCCCCAGCGCCGTGTCTTGGCAGAGACGCGGCGCTTCCTTTTCAGTTTGGGCTTGGGGCCAGACCCAGTATCCACATCACCGGCGGGATTACCAAAGCCGCGTTGGGGACAGGGATGTGGGTGCATTCCCGTCCTATCTGATTCGCGTTCGCCCAGTCCCACCACAACCGGTAGAGGATGGCATGCTGGAACATCCCGAGACTCAATCGCGCGCGCATGTAGGCCAGCACAGGGTCGTCGGGGAAGATGATAACGCCGCGGTCGCAGTCCATGCAGTAGATGCCTAGCGCGTCGCGGCCGTCTTTTTTCACCCAGCCGTGATACTGGCGGACGGGCATGCCCGTTGCGGCGTCACGGAGAGGATAGAAGTCGCGTGTCACGCTTGCTCGGCCTCGCGTTGGTCACGGGGTGGCCTGTCTTGCGCGGCTTGGTCTTGAACGCGAGTACGTCCTCGCGGCGCATGTACCACGCGCGCCCAAACCACGTGGCGAGCAAACGCTTTTCCTTGATGAAGGCACGCACCCGGCGCGGGCTGACGCCAATCATGTCAGCCGCGGTTGCCACGGTGAGCATGCCCTTCATCATGTCGGCGTAGTGGTCGCGTGCGAGCGCGACCAGAAGTTTGTCAGATGAGCGTGAGCGTGTCATGGGCTTATTGTACCACAGTCGGCATGCTTGGCTTGTCGGGCCAGCCCGCGAGCACCACTTGGACGCACAGGTTGTGGATGGCCTCGCGGTCGGGCTGGGCCGGGAGGGTTGACGCGAGGTAGGCATCCTCGGACCGCTTGAACAGGTCATCCGACAGCGCCTTGACCCGCTCAAGGCTCCACTCGCCCCGTTTGATTTCCAAGAGTTCGGTCGCGTCCTCGCGTTCAACGTACAACTCGCCGTCCTTCAGGAACTCTATGCCCATGCGCAGGAGCCGGACGAGGTGCGCCGCGTTCTTGGTGTCGTAGCCGAACTTCTCCACGAGCGCCTTGCGCTTTGCGCCCATAAACCCCTCGAAGGCCCCGTGGGTCATGCGGTGAAGTTGGCCATAGGCATAACCTGTGAAGGAGCGGTAGACGTGGCGGCCGACGAACAGGCGGCGGCTGTCGAGAATCAACTGCCCAGCGGGTTCGACGCGCAGGTAGTATTTCTCGGGGAGCCACAGCATCATCAGGACATTCGGGTTGCCTTGGGCGAGCAGGCCGATGAACTTGCGGGCCTCATATACGACAATATCCCACTCGTCGTGTTTGATTTCGCGGGTCCCTCGGTGGGCGAACTCCAACAGGCCGACATAGTATTCCATCGGCGGCACGCACACGAACATCACATCCTTGTCATCAATGCTCGTGGCATCGGAGTTTGGGCGGTAGGTCCCGTGGGCTATTGAGCCTCGGTAGCCCGCCAGAATGGCCCACTCACTCAGGAACGGCTTGCCGTCGGTAATCGAGCGCGGGATTGTCATTTTTGTGTCCTCTTCTTTGCCGCCCGCCAAGTCTTACAGGCGACGGACAGTTTTGCACGGGTTTCGGGGCCAAGTGTGCGACCGCGCATTGCGGAACTTATGCGCGCGCGAGTCTCGGCTGTGTGAGTATGTCCGCGATGCGCGATACTCATGCGTGCGCGACTCTCGGCTGTAACCGTGTGCCCGCGCAACGCGACGCTAAGGCGCGTGCGCGTTTCGGGGCCGAAGATACGTCCGTGCCGTGTGTTACTCATCCAAGCGCGGGTCTCGGCTGTGTGAGTACGTCCGCGATGCGCGATACTCATGCGTGCGCGACTCTCGGCTGTAACCGTGTGCCCGTGCAACGCAATACTCATGCGTGCGCGCGTCTCGGCGGTGCGCGTGACGCCCAGCGAGGAGGTCACGCATTTCTTGCAGATGTTGTAGTGCCCTCGGACGTTTACCAATCCCTGTTCGTAACGTGTGAGTTCGAACGGTTCGCAGATGACGACAGTTCTGAACTCGAATGCGCCCTCACCGTACTTGCGAAACGTGGCCTGCAAGTGCCGATTGATATGCGTTCCACGGCGCAGGGCGCGAAGATGACTGAGTAGCCGAGATTCGACGCGACAACTCTGCCCAACATATCCCCGCCCGTTACGCAGGTTTCGAATGGCATAAACGCCGGTGCTCATTCGCCTCCCATCAGAGTGCGTGCGCGATTGTCATAGCCAGCCGTACTCTAGGGCCAGTCCGAGCGCGAGCAGGCCCACGAGAAACACGATGGTCAGAATCAGGTTGCGCGTGTTGGCCCGGCGCTCGGCGTCGGTCATCGCACAGTCCTCGGGCGTGTATTCCATGAAGTTCATTGGCATTGTCGTTTCTCCTGTTGGTTAGACGGATGGCGTCACACCCTTGAAGCGGGCGCGGAGTTCCGTGCGGAGCGCCATGATTCGCGCCTCGATACCTTGCATGTCGGCATACTCGGCGGGGTGCGCCAACTTCATGTGGATGCGGAGCAACTCCCCGACCTGATAGCCATGGCCACTCACTTCCACTTGGCAGAGCGGGCACTTGCGTAGTTGAAGCATATTCACTCCCGTGGTAAATAAGGGCCTAACGGTAAATTAGGCTCCTGTCTTGTGGATGCGCAGGGCGATGCGCGCGACGGTCGGGATTTCCGGGGCCACCCTGAACAGCCGGTCCTTGGCCGCCTGAATCTCCGCGTTGTCCTCGTCGGCCAGTAGGCTCTTGAGAGCCTCGGCCATAGCACCGTCCGAAGTACCGGCGGCCAGAGCCGCGGCGATGTGCTCACGGACGGGATTGGCCGCCCGTGTGGCGGCAATCACTTCGTCCTCGGAATCGGTGCGCGAGTTGCGGCCCAGTCCGGCATAGGCGCGACCGGCGAGGTACGCGGCCTTGCCAGACAGGTGAGCCAGCGCGGCGAGCGCCTCTTGCAACAGCATGTCGCGGTCGGTGAGCGGCACGCGCTGGACATTATTGTCAAAGGCGAGGCCGTCGCCAAGTCGCCTCATCTCCGCGTCGTGGATGACCACGTTGATTTGGTCAACCACCGGCCGACTCCCCGATGGCCCGCGGCTCGGGTCAACCAGTTCGTCGCGGGCGACTTTCAAGGCAGTCAGTAGGTCAATCATGGGTCTCTCCCTCTACGGACTTCGAGGCCGCGAGCGCGCGGTCAGCGCGCAGTGCGACCATCTTCCAGTTCTTGGCGCGGCGCAGTGCCGCCTTGGCCTTGCCGTCCCATTCCTTCGCCTTGGCGAGAGCGTGCTCGCGCCGCTCCTCGCGTTTTTCACTCAGGGTCGGCTTGGGCTTGGCGACCGGAATGCGAGGCTCGACCTTCACCGTTGCGGCCCAGTCATAGACAGGCCCCTCACCGCGCCAGCCGTTGCCCATTTGTTTGTGGGTCAGGCCGCGGATGGCATGGGCCATCTCGTGCACCACGACATAAGCGAAGGCTTTGCCGTTGAACGTCGCGGTGCTTGTAGCCACGCTCCCAAACTTGCGCGAGCGACGGATGATGGCCGGGCGCGGCACGCGCACCGTGGCGTCGCGCGAGTTCCGGTAGGCGTAGCCACTATAGGGACCGCGCGAGCGCCAAGCGTTACCCTTGCCGTAGATGACATGCAGAACGAAGCGGTCGAGACGCCGCTGTTCGAACTCGCCGCGCGCCACACGGCAGGCGATGGTCTTGAGTGCTCGGGTATCCCAGTCTGTGCGATTGTCAATCTTCATTGGGCCTCCATGTCAGTAGGACCACTCGACTTTCGTCTCCCGGCAAATCCACCGGCAGACCTCGGATAACCCTATTGTACCACATGCGGAACACTTTGTCAAGTTGAGCGAATCATCAGGGCCGGTTGCCCGGCCCCGATTCGACATTATTTGCCCGTGAAGATTAGACTTGCGCTTGACCAGAACACATAGGCCCACACGGCCACGAGCGCGGCGTCGCCCACGATGAGGACCTTTTGCAGTGTGCGGCGAGCCTTGGCGTTGTCGTTCAAGGTCCCCGCCCTGAGTATGCACACGTCGTCCACGATGTGCCGCATGCCGATGACGACCATGAGCAAGGCGAAGATTATCAATGCCGCGCGAAGGATTTGCATAACCGATTCGGGCATATCTCCTCCCTATAGTCTCTCGACCCGCGCAAGCCAATTCGCGATTTCGGTCGTGGTGATGAGCAGGTGGTCGCGGTGCGGTGCGATGAAGTGGAACTTGAAGTCGTGATGATGCGCCCAGCACTGCGGCGTGGTGTCGCGAAAGTCCTCGCGGCTGGGTCGCTCGCCGAAGTAGTCGGCAAGAATGCTCAGAGCAAGGTCCGCCGGTCCGCTCCCGCCGTAACCCATCTCGAAGCCGGTCGGGCTGTGCCACACCACGTGGTACAGCGGCCGTCCGTCCACGGTCGCCAGAACCTCAGCGCCCTCGTGTCCGCGCCTCGCCTCGTATACTTTGTCAACCGGTTTGTCGTTCACGTTCCCTCCAATGCACAATTGCGGATAGTCACTAGGATAAACAGACCACCGGGGCGCGGCTACCGCACGGCCGCGCCCGGATGGAATGCTTTGTTACAGACCTCCGGCCCACGAACTGATGGTAGCGGTGAGACGGTCGAACTCAGGTGAGACCTTCTCGGCCCAGCGGGTGGCCGACTCCAACTTGGCCAGCCCGCCGTCTACATCGCCGTCCCCGACGAGGCCGATGGCGTCACGCAGGTCACGGACCGAGTTCTCCATGTAGGTCTGCGCGTTGTCCGCGTCATCACGGAAGCAGGTGGGTATGTTACTGCGGTTCGCCTGCACCCGGCGATAGATGGAGTCGGCTTCGTTGTACCAACCGGGCCAGTCGAAGTCGGCGGTCGAAGTGATGCGGTCCGTCAGTTGCGCGCCCTCGGTGAACAACGCGGCGCTGGTCTCTGCCCAATTCACGATACTCTGCATTTCGCCGATGGTGCACCCGAACGGGCCGGTGGGCGCAGGCACGGCCGTTGGCGGTCGAGCCGTCGGCTTCGCCGCCTGTGCGGGTTTGGCCGTGGGGACCACCGTGACGTACACAATCTGAGGCTCGCCTTGCACGGACCCTGCGCCGGGGTCGGTGCGAACGATGAGCGCGGTCAACAGACAGATGACGGTCATCAGGCCGACGAAACCCACGGCCAGCGCGACCCACGCCCAACCCGGTAACTTGCTCTTGGTATTACCAATCCCGTTGCTCGGCATGCTGTTCATTGTTATCTCCTCGGCTGAATGCTCCCGCCTATCGGCGGGGCTTCTTGTCCGTGTGGATTGCCCACGGACCCTCGGCCACATGGCCGGGAACGAACCGTTGACAGTTGCCGCACTTCTTGCCATGGGCATTGAGCGCCTGCGCCCACGTTCGATTGATGACGTACCCTCGCCCGCACATCGCGGGCAATGTCACGCGGCCCGGCAGGCCACTCGACTTCCGGTTGCTCCGCGTGCGGGCATCCGGCACGAGCGTCAGATGCAGATTGTGCTCGGTCTCGCCGTCGCCGACCCACTCGGCTTTCCCAAACTTGGTCTTGACCATCCCGCGCTCCTCTCAGTGCCTAATTATACCGCCTGCGGAACAGTTTGTCAAGGGACGCCACAATAGTCCCGTTTTGCGCCTTCCTTGCGGAGTTGGATGGCGCGGGTCGCGGCCAGTTCCAGCGTTTGGTGCGCAGAGTCGCGCTTCCATGCCCTGTGATAGGCGACCTGCTTTGTCACGACCCACCACCCGTGACCGCGGACGCTTTGGGGCGGCGAGTAGGTGATGGCCACGTTCGGAAAGCCGTAGCCTACTTGGATACGGGGCAACGAGTGTCTCAGTTTCATCAGTCGTTCAATCGCTGTCATCTTCGTCCTCCTCGGTATCTTCGCAGACTGCGCCCAGCGTTGCGGCTACGCGCCGCCCGTCCTCGTTGAGTGTATACAAAATATAGTCATGCGTATTCGATTCGTATACGGTCGAGAGGTAGACCTTCATCAACAGGCGCTTGACCGTGGCCGTCCCGACCCGCTCGTTGCCTAAGTAGTAGACCCCCGCCCCGTCGGCCCACGTCAGGTCGGCCTCGTCGTTCTTGGCCAGCGCGCACAAGACCCATTTCTCCCTCGGAGTCAGGGGAACGCGCCGGAGAGCGTTTATCAATGCCATGCCTTCCTCGTAGGCGTTCACGTCGTGGTCTCCACGGCACTTGCCACGTCCACGATGCTATCGGCGCGCTCTGGCATGGTCTGCAACAGCAACAGGACGCTGTTCATGGTCTCCTGTACGGCCATGGGTCCAAGGCCGCGCAACGTCCTGAGCGCGGCGATGGCGCGATGTTTGAAGTCCAGAGCGCCCAGCCTCAGTGTCTCGTCCAGAGACAGCGGATTGAGCGGCGTAGTGTTGGCGAGTAGTCTCTCGCGCAGAATCGCGAGGTGGCCGATAACCACGAGGTCCGCGTCGGCCCCCGAGCCGTGATGGCCGCGCCGCACGTTCGCTCGGTGCTGGCGGTCGGCGCGACCGATACGGCGGTCAATCAGGCGCAACAGCATCTCTACTTCCTTGGCGGTCAGTTCCATGGGAATCTCTCCCTCTACGAAGGACGGCGTTGCGCATCGCGCAACACAGGCTATGCGTGCAACGGTCCGCCACAACGCGGGCAGGTCTCTCCCCCGCAGTACGGGCAGGCGTCGTGAACATCGGCGGGCAACGGCGGCCCCGGCTTGCGTTCCCACTCGTGATGCCAGCCATCCTCGCCGGTACCGAACCGACTGTGCACGAGGAAGGCTCCCTCTTCGCGCCAGTCGCCGGACCCGAGTTTCGCGCCCGTGCTCATCTTTGCCCACACCTTGGCCAGCCAACCCTTGGCCGTGGTGCGCGGGTCGCGCACGGCGTTGTAGTAGTAGTTCGTGACCAGCCGCCAGATACTTCGCGGCCAGCCCTGAGCGGGCCGTACCGTTCCGCACTTCGGGCACAGCGGCTCATCTGCGGCCTTGTTGTCATCCTCGTCCTTCCACGGATGCGAGCACTTTGGGCACTGGCTGTAAATCTCCCAAGCCTTTGCCTCGACCCGGACCTTGCGATAGGACCCGTCGGCCAGTTTTTCAATCCCGTTCGGTAGCATCTCGGTCATGGTTGGCTCCTCACGGCCTTGCGCGGACGCCGGGCCAGTCGGTCGTGGTGGAGTTCGATGGGCAGGATGGACACGCAGTAGCCCTCGTCGTTGGCTGGGTACGGTGGTCCGGCTTGGTAGTGAAGGTTCCCGCCGTAGAGTTCCTCGCTCAATTCCGTCTCCACTATCCAGTCCTCGACCTTGACCTGCGGCCTAGCCCGCAGGCACCACCCGGCACACCACATGCTGGCCGCGGTGAGGTCGTCGGTCAGATAGTAGGCCACGTCCTCGTGCGGGTCCTCGCCAATGGCGAGGTACAGCCGCCCCGGCTTTTCGCGCGCGCGCCGGTGATAGTGCTTGGCGATGACCGCGGCGAACCCGCGTATTTCCGTCTCGTCGGGGTATCCCTGCCGCCCGGCGCGAGCGGTCTCCTGCATGTCGCGCGCCGTGCGCACAAGGTCCTTGGCCGCATTCTCAATCCAATGCGCAAACTTGGTCATTGCACCACCTCCGCCTCAGGCTCAAACTCGATGCTCCCGCCCACGGGGATTTCCGGGCGGCCCGCTTCGAGCCACTCGTCGTATGGCGTGAAGCCTTCGAGCAGACCGAAAGCGCCGTCCACGCTGTAGGCGATTTCCTTACCGACCAGCATGGCATTATCAACACAATGACCCGCTCCGATTGCGCCGGGAAACGCATCGTCCAACGAGCGCACGGTCTGACCGTTGTCGCACGGAATGGCCCGACCACTCACGAGCAGGTAGCCCAGCCCGGACCCCCACGACCCCGCAAAGCCTTCGATGGTTCCTCTGTAAACCGTAGGCATGTCAGCCTCCCTTGCTTTGTAAACACACGAGCGCGGATTGTCAACATTCAGTCCACTCAGCCAGCACGGCGCGCCAAGTCACACGCGGGTCGTTTGGCTGAAGCACGTGCTCTCTCGTGAACTCCTCGATGACCGGCTCTCCGGCCTTCTGCCACGGGCACAGTCGCATGCCATGGATGGCCGGGTGTTTATCAATCCGCCCGTCCTTGTCGAGCGTGCCGCCCTCGAAGTGGGTGATGACCATGCGATACACGTCCATGCCCTGCCACACGCCAAGGAACTCCTCGACCGCGAGCACATCGTCAGGCTTGAGGCTCCACAGGACCTCGGCGATAAGGTTGTCGGCAATACCCCGGAGGGCTTCAGCCATCTCGGTCTCCTGCTGGGCGTTGTCCTTAGCCGATTTCGCTTCGGCCTCGTATTCCCCCACCCTATCGAGTATCCGGCGCACTCGTGCCAGTCTCGGGTCAACAGCCGCGTCAGTCATTTTGGCCTCCTGATTGACGCGCCTCCAAAAGCCCCATCTGTCCGAGTCCAAGTCATCCGACACGGTGACTCGGTCTGCTCTCCACAGCGTATTGAGTGCCTGCGAAACCGCCGCCCGCTGGCCCTTGTTGGGGCATGACACACCGTAGTGGGCGCAGGCGAGGTCAACGATTGTCACTTCGCCCTTGAGCGGGATGAGTGCCATGATGGCTGTCTGAAACTTGGTCATTGGGGTTTCTTCCCTTCCGTCGCACGCTTCAGGTCGGCGGCCTGATGCTGGGCGCGCAAGACCTCGTGCTCGTTGATGTCCTCGATAGACACGTCACCTTGGGCGATGCGGGCGATGAAACTCTCGCCCATGTCCACGCCATTTATGTAGGCCGAGGACACAATCCCCTGAATGGCGTTCACCAAGGCGTTGAGTTCTGCGGCCAACGTGCGCGGCAAAACCCACTCCCGGTAGTAGGGCGTGTCGCCGTAGCGACTGTCATGGTCAACCCTTACCTTTTCGACGCCCGGAACATCCCACGTCGGCTCGTGGTCCGTCCGGCTCCCGCCAATGGCCCGGAGTAAAGCCTCGAAGGCGCGCGACAATTCCTTTTCGCTATCGCGCCGGTCGAGAGTACCGGCCTTCTGATGGGCGAAGGAATAGTCCAAGTCGGCAATCCACGTCACGACCGGGCCGGTCTCTGCCTTTTTTTCGCGTACCCGGTGGCCTACGTCCGCGTCGTGCACGCATGGGCCGCAGACCGCCGACCGAGTGCGAGTTGGCTTGCCGCAGATGACGCACGGCACATCCTTGCGTCGGCGGGTGCTAATGTCAGTCATTTCGGGTCCGCTCTCTTTAGGATTTTCATTGCGTCAGCCTCCCTATATCCAGCGATGGCGCAGGGCGTACCCGCCGTCCCTGTGCCAGTGTGTATTCACAAGGCGCTGGGTGCCGTCCTTGTCGGAAACCACGCCCTCACGCCAGCGGTTGGGCCTGAAGTCGCGGTCGCCGTTGGTGTGGTCGTTACTCGGACAGTTCTCTCCGATGCACCCAAAGCCATCCGGATAGAGCGCGCCCGCCAACCGGTAGACCGTCTCAAAGCCCATGTCCATACCGCACCCGCGCATTTTCACTCCCCAGCGGTCGCGGTCGAAGGACTCGCCGAGCGCCGTGGCGACCAAGAATGCCAGCCCGTAAGGCTCGCCGTCGCCAAACACGAGCGCGTCAATTACCCGACTCGTGCCACTGCGCGACACGTGACGCAGAATTGTGTATACAGTGTCGCCCACCTTCACGACCTCTTGCAGTTTCTCAATCGCTTTCCTGCGCGCAATCTCTTGGGCGTTCATGGTATCCCTCCTGCGGGAACCGAACTGCCGTCAACGGGTCAGGCTTGCCAAATCATGCGTGCCATCTCAACGCCATTCACGTCCTCGATGTGCATTGTCACCCAGCCCCGCTCGACCAACACCTCCCACTCGTGGCTGTGATACTCGACCCACTGAACCTTTGTCACCCGAACGGACCGGACGTAGTTAGCCATTGGTCGCCTCCTTGGGGTTGCACCCCTCGCACGGGAACTTCGCCTCGGGATTCGCGGCATGCCAGAAGGCGTGGCCGAGATGCCCGGCCTGCGGCTCGCGCGCGAATGCCTTGCGGAGCAGGTCCAGATACTTGCCGGTGATGTAGACCTGAATGTGACGCCCCTTGTCTGTGTTGCCTTCCGCCGAAATCATCTCGGTCGGGGTCACGGTCACGTACTCGGCGGTTGCGTATTGACTCATATTGGCCTCACTCTCTCAAGGTTGTGCCAGTCCCCGTTGCGGTCGCGCCACTGGGCGCGTATGACGCAAAGTTGGGTCACGTTGCGCCACCCGCGATGCCCGCGTACCTTGCGGGCCACCTGCCGGGCGGCGTCCAAAAGCGACGTGGCCTCGACCGGGTAGTAGCCCATGAGGCTCTTGACTTTGCCGTAGTCGTGGGCGTCATTGCGGGTGCCGACCGCCACGTACTGGACATGGAACTCGCAGGTCGGCGCATTGCGCATCAGGGCGGCGCACGGCTCACAGAAGTTGTCGGGGGCCTTCATAGACAGGCGCGCCTTGGGGATGCTCGGCTCGCCCACGAGCGTGCCGTGCGTGTCGCAGACCACCGCGTATTTCTCGCCCACGTCCAAGTCCTGCGCGGCGGCCACATAGATGACCACCTTGCCCGCAGTAAACGGATTGCGGCGCTCTGCGATGTAACCCGGTTCGGTGCTGTGTTGCTTGCGTGGATGAAGCGGGTCCTTGGGTTGCATCAGAGCACCTCTGCCTTGCTCGCCGTCACATGACAGAGCGGGCAGTCCGGGTGCGCGGCGGCGTCGTCGTGCCACTCGTGATTGTCGGAGCATTGCTCGGTGCGCCCCTCGTGCTTGCAGGCATTGCCGCCGCAGAACATTCCGGTGTCGCCCATGTGCATGATGGGGGCTTCGTTGTCATCGGTGTCCGGCATCTCGCCCGACTCGAATAAGTACGTGACCGCGGCGAGCGTCCGGCGGCATTCGGGGCATAGGTCGGCATAGGTCTCGGGGGCAAGAAACTTGCGTGTAGTGCTCGGGGTATTCGTCATGGAGGTCTCCCATCGGAACGCCTGTCGGCGGGCGGTGCGTGCTTCCTTCATCTAATATACCGCGTGCGGAACAGTTTGTCAAGCCTAAGTTTCGACTTCGGAGGGCGAGTGACTTCGGCCTTGGTGCCTCGCGGACTGCCTCGGGTTGCGCAATCCCTTTGGCTTCCTGTCCCCTACGGGCCAAGCGCGCGAGTTGCGCCGCTCGCCCTCCACGCTCTTATTATACCACGTGCGGAACACTTGTCAAGCGTCAATTGCCGGGCCGCCCGCCCATACGTCGGCGCTCGCCACAGGCCCGGCGGGGGGTCCACTCGGCGCACTTTTGCCCATCTTGCCCTGTGCGCCCCGCTCCGGCCCGGCCCGTGCCCTTCTCTGGCACACTGGGGCGCTCCTGTCCGCCCCCCAAAAGACCCAAGTTTGACCCAAGCGCCTCCCTGCGCGCAGTGTCGCTACACCTGTCGCTACACCTGTCGCGACAGACTGGAATGCGCCGGTGCTTATTCAAGCCTCGGGCCTTTCGCTGGAATATGGCGATTCTTATTCATCGTTCCGCTTGTGGTAGAATAGGGGCCATGACCACTCTGCCCCTGCCACTGGACACGCCGGACCCGCGGCCCGAGCCGCCCGAGCAATGGAGTCAATCGTCGTGGGATGGCACGTTGCCAGACCGGCCAGCGCCCGCGCTGTCGCCCTACGGCGACTTGCCGAGCGACGGGGATATTCAATCGGGCAAGGTGGTCCGCCGCGCGCTCATCACGGGCATTACTGGGCAGGACGGCTCGTATCTGGCGGAGCAACTCGTGGCTCGCGGCTACTTTGTGTACGGCCTCGTTCGCCGCACGTCACATCCCAACTACGAAAACCTGCGCGGCATTCTCACTAACCCCGACCCTTTCGTTCGCGGCCGCCTCACGCTCATTGCGGGTGATGTGACCGACCCGGCCAGCGTAAGCGGGGCGATGTGTGCCGTCCTTCCGCATGAGGTCTACAACCTTGCGGCCATGTCGTTCGTGGGCGCGTCGTGGGCGCAAGCCCGGCTCACGTTCGACGTGAACGCCATAGGCTTTCTCAATATCCTCGAGGCGGCCAAGGCGCAGATGGAGCGAGCGCGCAGGCAGGACTATCTCAGCCTTACGGCTATCATTCCTGACCCGCGCGTGTATCAGGCCAGCACCTCCGAGATGTTCGGAAAGACAGCGCCGCCTCAGAACGAGGACAGTCGCCTCAGCCCGCGCAGTCCCTACGGCATCGCCAAACTCGCGGCGCACATGCTGGCGCGTGTCTACCGCGAGTCGTATGGGCTGTATGTCGCGAGTGGGATACTTTTCAACCACGAATGTATCTCCGCCAAGACGCCTCTACTCATTCGCCAAGGGGGCACAATTCGGGCGGTCACGCCGTATGACCTTGTGCCCATCAAGGACAAGAGCAAGGGCAAAGCGAAACAGACATGGGCGTTGGCCGACACGCAAATTTGGGACGGCGACCAATGGGCCGACTTGCGGCACATCACCGCGACGGCATTGCGCACAGAGGACGCCAGCCACAGAATGCTTGAAGTGAATGCGCGTGGCGGAACAGTTGACGTGACGGCGAGTCATAACATGCTTGACGCCGAGGGCAATAAGATGCCCGCAGGGGCGATTCGGCACGGAACGCCTATGCCGCGCTTGCTACTTGCTACCCATTGGCCAACACCTTCGGGATGGGCGCGTGTCTCAGATGAACTAGCGGCATTCCTTGGGTACATGGTTGCCGATGGCTACATCGAGCGAGATGGCAACAAGATTCAGTATACGAAGAACGCCCGCTCTATGCGTGGGGAGGTGGCTGATTTATGGCATCGACTCTTCGGAGGGACATCGCGTGAGTGGGAGGGGAAATCCGGCTTCTCGACCGGCGGCCCGGTGACACAACTTGCTTTGACTGGCGTACCCGCCGTGGCCGCTTGGCTACGGGAAATGCTCTACTCTGGCGACCTCAAACAGGTGCCTCCGCTCATTCTGAATGCGACCGCAAGCGCACGACGTGCATTCCTTGACGCCTATTACGCAGGCGACGGCCTCAAGGCTGGCAACGGATTGTCATTCAAGACGAATAGCCCCGTACTTGCTCTTGGCCTTATCTACCTCTATGGACTTGAGGGCAATCGCGCATCGGTCTATGTCGAGCACCGCGAGGGCAAACGCTACTACGCCGTCAACCTCCGGTCCAACGACGCCATCGGCGAAAAAGGACAACATCTCGCGAAAGACCCGGCCGAGGTCATGTCTATCGGCGACGGCGAGCCGACGAACTGGGTATTTGACCTCGAGACATCCACGGGCAAGTTCATGGCGGGGGTGGGACGGATTGTTGTGGCAAACAGTCCTCGCCGCGGCCTTGAGTTCGTGACCCGCAAGATTGCGCGAGCGATTGCACGAATCCAAGCGGGCCGCGAGCGCACCGTCGAACTGGGGGATACATCGGCCCAGCGCGACTGGGGATACGCGCCCGAATACACGGAGGCCATGCGGCTCATTCTGCGCCACCGCCTGCCCGAAGATTTCGTCATCGGCACCGGCCAGACCCACAGCGTGCGCGAGTTCACCATCGCGGCTTTTTCCGAGGTGGGCTGTCGCGACCCGTGGCCCTACGTGATGACGCGCGGAACGCTTATGCGCCCCGCCGAGATTCCTGTGCTTCGTGCGGATTGTCAAAAGGCGAAGCGATTGCTTGGGTGGTCGCCGCACATCCTCATGCCAGACCTTGCGGCGCTCATGGTTCGCGCCGAGATGGACGCGCTCAATGCGCAACCGTTGGACCCGTTGCGTGTTGAACTGACCGAATCAAAGAATCTCCCGCCCATTCAGTAGTCCGGCGCACGGACCCAACCGCGCCCGGCCAATCGAGAGGACCCATGGACATTATCTTTCGCACTCTGCAAGGTGGCCGCCGCACCGCCGTGACGGTAGGCGGCATGCTCTGTGGCGTGGCCATACGCGGTCGGAAAGACTCGCCCAACCTGCTACTGGGCATAGCCGTTGCGATTTTCAAGGCGCGCCCCCACGGCTTTGATTCGTACACCAACCAACTCATTGATGACGAGCGCCCGCCCGTCCACCGGGCAACCCTGAGCGAGACGGGCATTGGATTCCTGATTCAACTCTGGCATCAATACCATATGGAGTTGATGGCGCAGAATCGCGCCGCGGACGAGGGCGTACACCGGCTCCTGACGGCCACCGCCCGCCTCGCGAAACTCAAGCAGAATGGGGACTGCGTTTGTGAGGCGTGTCTCGCGCAGGCTCGGGATGAAACCTCGGATGCTATGGAGATTCTCAATGCTCCTAAGCCCGGCATGACCCTGAGCGAAAAGTACGCGCGCCGCTGGTTGCGCATTACCCCTATCATCGCGTTGGACGGGCAGGCCGACGTATCCTTCTGGATGGACCGCATGGCTTTGATGCGTGGCGAACCGGACCCGGTGCATGGCGTGCGCGGCATTGCGATGGCGGCGACGAAGGCCCCCGGCATGCTGATTTTGGATGACCCGCTCACGGCTACCGGTATTGCGGAAGGGAAGCAACCGGACACACCGCTCACGGTCGCAGAGGTAAGCGGCTACGAAGGAATAATCAATCTCGCGGCTGAAGCATAGGAGCGCCCTTGAAAGTCTCCGTCATACTCACGCTGTACGGGCGCGAGGTTGCCAGCCGCCGGGCGCTCGCGTGCCTGTTGCGCCAGACGCACCCGCCCGAGCAGATTGTCATTGTGGATGACGAGAATGGGGGTTGGGCTGAGGCCGAGGTCGCCAAGGACCCGCGCCTGCTCTACTTCCCGTTCAGGCCAAGGGGCGGAGCGTGGCGCGCGTGCAACCTCGCGGTCAATGCCGCATGGCCCAGTGTCACGGGCGATTACATCATTCTCACTTGTGGCGATATGCTTGTGCCGACGTTCGCCGTCGAGCGCCATCTTGCCGCGCAGGTGGGCGACTTGCGCACGACGCCCACCGTCTACGGACTGGACGAAAACACAACGATGCGGCTGGGCGTGCCCGCGGAGGACGAGCAGGGGCACTGGGCCTTGCCGGATTATCAAGACTGGGTAGACCACGAAAAGTTCAACAACCTGCCGGGCTTCTGGCAGTGGCCGAGCATATCAACCGCGCCGAACGAGGGTGTACTCAAGGCGGACGGGATTTGGTATGCGTCGGCAAAGGCGTGGCGGCATCACGTGTGGTTCAGCGGCAACACGCGCGCCGGGTGGGAGTTCTTTGGCCCGCCCCTGATTCCAAGCGACGACCTCGGCGCAGACGAACTGGGCATGCACAAGAACGAATGTGGCTATCCCGGCGGACGCCGCCCGCTCACCGACTGCGGGTACGCCATCTATCACCAGTTCCACATACCGGGTGGCCGATGAAAGTCAGCGTCGTCATGGCCGCGCGCTACCGTGCGTCCTCGGGGCCGCGTTGCCTCAAAGCCGTGCTTACCCAGTCGCGTCCGCCAGACGAGATTATCATGGTCAACTGCGGCGAGAACGAATGGGCCGCCCACATCAACAGCCCGCTTGTCGCCGCGGGTGGCCACAAAGTCGCGTTCAAGTACGTGCGCTACCATCCCGCCTCGCCCACGGAATACGCATACACGCGCGGGGTCAACAAGGCGTGGAATCGATGCACTGGCGACTACGTGTTTATCACTCCAACCGATGCACTGGCTCCCTTTCACTGTATCGAGGCGTCGCTCGCGGTCCAGACAGGCATGCACCGCGTGTGCCATCTCGTGTATGGGCTGGATGAAGGGACCACAAGGCGTCTGGATGACCCGCTATTCCGGTGGCTGGGTACAGACTTCGAGATTTTCCATACCCTGTCCGGCTTCAGCACGTGGTGGAGGCGCGGCTGGCCGCCGCCCAACAACAGCCCCTTGCAATTGCAGTGGTGGGGCAACACAGTGTTCAGTTCTAACACGCGCGAGGGTTGGGAGCAATACTGGCCGGGGCAACCCTTCAGCGATGACACGGTTACGGGCAACGACGAGATATGCCTGAATATGATGGAGCACGGGGTGGACGTGCCGGACCGTCCTATCAGCGCACCCACGTGGCGCGAGATTACCAAATGTCCAGTTCCGGTCTATCATCAATGGCACTTGACCCAAGCCGAGGAAGATGCGGCCCACGCTCGCAAGAGGAAAGCCTGACCCGTGAAGATTAGCGTTGTCATGGCCGCGCGCTATCGCTCCGACCATGGCCCGCGCTGTCTCAAGAGCGTGCTGTGGCAGACGCGCCCGCCCCACGAGATTATCATGGTTGACTGCGGCGAGAACGAGTGGGCGGCGGATATTGGGCCGACAGTGCGAGCCTTGAACGGGTCCGAGGTTGAATTCAAGCGCCATCGTTATGCACCGGCAAGCGTATATGAGTACGCTTACACGCACGGGGTGAATGCGGCATGGCCGAGGTGCACAGGCGACTACATTTTCATCACGACAACCGACGCGCTCGCGCCTGTGCGTTGTATCGAGGCGTCAATCGCCATGCAGGTCGGCACGTCGCGCGTGTGTCATCTATGCTATGGGCTAAACCGCGCGACAACAAACCGGCTCGATGACCCCGCCTTCCGCTGGGCAGGAACCGACATGCGCCTTTTTCATTCCCTGCCGGGATTCGAGGACTGGTGGAAAGAGGGGCCACGCTGGCCTCATCCGAACAACAGCGTAATCCAACAGGCGTACTGGAACCACACCCTGTTCACGAGCAACACGCGCGAGGGCTGGCTCGATTCGCCAGAGTGGCCGGACCTGCCATTCCCTACCCCCGAGTTCATAGCCCGTGATACATGGTTTCTGGCCGCCACGGACGAGCGGAGCATGGCCTACCTCGAGGAGAGCGACTCGCTAATCAGGAAGTCCGGCGTTGGGAAGCGTCCGGTCACGAAGTGCCCCATTCCGGTCTATCATCAGTGGCATCTTGAGGTCAAAGACGAGAATCGTTTGCACGGCTGGGTCGGCCGGGAGACTTGAGACATGGATGACATACGCAAAATGAAAGTGTCCGTCGTAATGGTCGGGCGCTACCGCGCAGAGAATGCGCGCCGCTGTCTGGCCGCGCTCCTCTGCCAGTCGGTCGTACCCGACGAGATTGTCATGGCCGATGACGGCGGGAACGCATGGGCGCAGGCCATGCAAAGCCCACTGCCCGGCACGGAGATTGAGTTCAAGTACCACGGGTATCGCCCGCAGGGCGGCCCAGTGCACGCCTACACGCTCGCGGTCAATGCGGCGTGGCCCAAGGTGACGGGCGACTATGTTTTCATGTGCCCGACCGACATCATCGCGCCCTATCACGGGATAGAGGCATCGCTCGCTGTACAAGAGGGAACGCACCGAGTCTGCCACATTGTCTACGGCCTGAACGAGGCGATGACCGGGATGCTGGATGACCCGGCCTTCAAGTGGCTTGGCACGGACTTCGAGATTTTCAAAACCCTCCCCGGCTGGGGCGATGTGATTGGCGCGTCCCCGTTCAACAACGCGCGCGCCCATGGCTGGTGGCATCACACAATGTTCACGTCCAACACGCGCGAGGGCTGGGAGGAGTTCTGGCCGGGCAAGCCGTTCAGCGACAGCGACCAGTACGGCAATGACGAACTCTGCCTGTTCGAGATGGAACAGGCCGTCGGGGCGGCATTCAAGGCAGAGGGCGCGACCACGCCTCGCCGTCATCTGACGAAGTGCGACCTTCCGGTTTATCACCAGTGGCACTACAAGGCGGGCGTCGAGGAGAAGATGTACCGCGGCGAGATGAGTGAGCGAGCGATGCGTGCGTTGGGAGCATCCTAGTGGGCAAACCCACGCCCGCGCAGGCGCGATTCCTCAAGACTATCGCGGAGTATCCGGGGAGCACGGCTGGCAAGTGGGGGTCCGACGCGCGACTGTCGGACCCGGAGGGCGTGCGCGACCGCGACAGGCTTCCCCTCAATCTCAAGACCATGATGGTCTGCCTGCGCCTCGGCTGGCTTGACAGCGCCAAGAGCCGCACGCAGTTGGACTGGGGAGGCGGCCTGCGCACGGTCTATCGCCTGAACGACCGCGGGCGCGCGGCGATTGCGGACCTGCCGCCCGAGGCGTTTATCAATCCGAGGCGCGTGACCGCCCATACCGTCAAGGGCGAGGCTGGCCGCGTGCTGGATGCGCTCGCCTCCCGTCACCGCTGGCCCGAGTGGGTGTTCATGCCCGAGGTCAGCCTGCCCGTTCCTGTCCCTCAGGGGTCCTATAGGCCCGCACACAACAAGTCGCATCGCGTTGACGCGCTGGCCGTCAGCATCTACGAGTCGAGCGGCTACGCGCGCGTGGGTTACGAGGTCAAGGTCACGCGCGCCGATTTTCAAACTGAGATGTGCCGCCCGGAAAAGACACAGGCCAGCGCGATGTGGTGCAGTGAGTTCTACTTCGCCTGCCCCAAGGGTGTACTTGAGCCGAAGGACGTGCCCGACCCCTACGGCCTTGTGATTATCAACCCAAGGGGTAGCACGCGCCGGGTGAAGCGCAGTACAATAGAGTCGCGCCCTCCCACGTGGGGCGCAGTGGCATACCTGATTCACCGCATCGTGGACGAAACACAGGAGACCACAAATGAGTGACGCTACGATAGAGATAGGCAAGTCCGACATGATTGGCTCGCCGCCAGCCTTGCCCGAGCCGGTCCTCGAGAAGCACTATGCGGCAATGACATGGACCGACCGGGAGATGGACGAATTGCGCCGGACGCGGTGCCTGTGTCTGAGGTGCGACCACATGCACTTCAACGCCGCGGGCGAGCAACTCGACAATCACTGCCCGTTCGCCGCGACGCTGTTCGCCGTGTGCAAGGCGGCGGACATGGCGACCATGATTACCCGGTGCGGCTACTACCGGCCCAAGGTCCTCGCGACTTGACGCCCCCCACGGGCGAGGGGCCGGACCCGCCACGCAATCAATTCGGCAACAAGTTCGACCTCGCACTGAAGGCGGGCGAGGAGTTCGAGGACTTCTTCCGGGGCCTCGTAGCGAACGCAACGGTGGAGTGCAAGAAGGATTACGTTGCTCGCGAGACCGGCAACCTGTTCGTCGAGTTCGAGTGTCGGAACAAAGCAAGCGGCCTGTCCGTGACGCAAGCGGATTGGTGGGCGTTCGGAATCGTCGGGGCAGACGGCAACGTGGAGCGCATCGTGCTTGTGTCAACGTCGTGGCTGAAGCGCGAATGCCGACGCCTGTTTCGACTCGGGCGCATTGCCAAAGGCGGCGATGATGGATTGTCGCGCGGCGTTTTGCTCCCGCTCACCTCTGTCGGGCGCGAAGGGCAGTCAAACAGGGTAGGCCAACAAGAGTCTGCTCGATAACATCGGGGGTGTTAGCGTGACATGGGAGATAGTTGTCTCTGACGTGGTGAAGTGGGCCGCCGAGTACGATGGCCCGCTCTTCCACGCGCTTCTGTGCGACCCGCCCTATCACCTCACCTCGATTGTCAAACGGTTCGGCTCGCCCGACGCGGCTCCTGCCCAACTAGGGAGCGATGGCCGATTCTCGCGGCTGTCGCGCGGCTTCATGGGCCAGACATGGGACGGCGGCGACGTAGCCTTCCGCCCTGAGACGTGGGAGGCGCTCGCGCGCGTGTGCACCCCCGGCGCGTACCTGCTCGCGTTCGGCGGCACGCGGACCTTCCACCGGCTCGCCTGTGCCATTGAGGATGCGGGCTGGGAGATACGGGACACTCTCATGTGGGTGTACGGGAGCGGATTTCCAAAGTCGCACGATGTGAGCAAGGGCATAGACCGCGCCGCGGGCGCGAAGCGCGAGGTGGTGGGGCGCTCTCCATACTCGTCTCGCAGGCCCAAACCAATCCGCGGCAACGGGGAAATCATAGGCGTCGAAGGGGGCGATAGACATCCGGGCGGCGCGGTTAGTGTCACCGCCCCCGCCACCGCCCCCGCCAAGCAATGGGATGGCTGGGGCACGGCGCTCAAGCCAGCATGGGAACCCATAATCGTCGCGCGCAAGCCGCTCGAAGGGACAGTCGCGGCCAACGTCCAGAAGTGGGGCGCGGGCGCGCTGAACATTGACGGATGCAGGGTGGGGACTGAAGCGCATACCTATCGGGCACGGGGGACGAAAAACCTCGTAGACCAACACGCTTCGAGCGACCGCCCATATATTGCTGGACTTCCGAATCGTGATGAGCCGGAGGTGTCTGTGTCTGGCCGCTGGCCCGCGAACCTGATACACGACGGGAGCGAGGAGGTCGTGGAGAGGTTCCCGCAAACGACAACGGGAAGCGGACACGTTAGACATGCTGGCCATGTTAGCAATGGCGGGAGCGGTTACAAGAGCAAGGCGGGCACCGATGCCTATTGGCAAGGCGACTCCGGCTCCGCCGCCCGGTTTTTTTACGAGGCCAAGGCGAGCGCCGACGAACGCGAACAGAATCTACTTGGGAGCATTCCGTGCGTCCATTGCGGAGGACTTGACACAGTGACGCACAAGGATGACGAGGGACGGAATGTGCCGTGTCGGCGCAACGTCCATCCCACGGTCAAACCGATTGCGCTCGCGCAGTACCTCGCTCGACTCATCCTGCCCGCGCCGGTGGCCGCGCCGCGCCGCATCCTTGTGCCGTTCAGCGGGTCTGGCAGTGAGATGCTGGGCGCGTTGTACGCGGGGTGGGAGATGGTCCTTGGCATAGAAATCTCGCCCGAGTACGCGGACATCGCGCGCGCCCGGCTTGCGCGGGATATTCAAGCACCACTATTGTAGGTCATATCGCCAACACAGTTGGTTCAGGAGGATAGCATGCCGAACACACCGATGGGATTACTGGAATACCTGCCTGAGTTCGTCAGGGCATTCACGGAACAAATCACGAACGATGACGCGCGCTGGGGGGCGACATGGCGCAATCGCCCGCGCGCAGGGCAGGTCGAGCGCATGTGGGCGCGCCTCGCCGACTACAAGGACCAATTCGACAACGCGGGCACGCCTATCCCGTGGCTCAAGGTTGTGGGCGAGGCGTTCGTCGGCTGGGTGCGTGACACCTATCCTGATTATCAAACGCGGTAGCGGGCATGGAGTAGGTCAATGGACAGACTGCGCCACTGGCTCCTGAAACATTGGAACTGGAAGTACACCGGCGTGGGCGTCATCCTTGAGGTGAACGCCGGGCCGCACGGGGATTATCAATTGTGCCTGCGCCTATGGCCGCTGATGTGGGACTTGGACGCCTTCCGGTCCAGCGTCGTAGTGCCGTTTGTCTTGCACATTGGCCCGATTGAGGCGACGGTCGAGCGCCACGGCGACGAGTCTTGACATTGGTCCGCGGACGGTATACTATTGTCATGTGGTCACGCCGGTGCGCTTCGCATCGCCCGACTCCTCGGAGCCAGCGCACATGCGACTGGCGCTAGGCGCGGCCACTGGTCATGCTCTGCGCCGACCCCGGTACACTCGTCCCTACGGTGCCGCGGTCACAACCGCCGCATTCAGTGGCAGTCCCTACGGGGCGGCGCGGAGCAATCATACGGGAAGGGAGGGCGCATGTTCACAAGGATGTACGGAGCATTGGCCGGAGCAGTCTATTGGCTGGGGCAACGGATGATGGGTATTCGGTCTTGGCGGTAGGCATCGTTGGTCGTTGGGTGTGTCCCCGCACAACTATCGGGGGCGTGGAAGGCGAGAATCCCCGAGCACCCGTCTGGCGGCCCGTCTCACAAGGCGCGCAGAGGTAAGCGGCTACGCGGGTGCCCGGCTCCTGCGGGCAGTCGCTCCCGCCGCGGCGATTGAGCGCCTGCATTCGCAAACGCAGGAGCCGGGAACTAACAGGGCGGCCCTACGCTAACAAAAGGGCCTTGAGCCACCGAGCCATAGTCGCTACCCCCGGCAACGGAAGTTGTGTGCCGGGCTACCCGACCTCGGCGTGGCAGGGCCGCCCAACTGACAGGGACAAGTCTGCGATGCGTTGACTTGCTTGTTGCCATAGGGTGCGCCAGCCAAGGGTACCCGGAGAGGCAATCTAGCCAACCCTGATGGAACGCTGAGAGCAGACACACAAGTGCACGCTTCAAGGCGCGCGCGGGAGATGTGGGATGCAAACACTGTGCGTTGACATTGACGGCCCGCTCGCCAATTTTGAACAGGCGGCCACCGACCGATTCGGAATCGGGCGTGGCCGCGAATCGTATTCGCTCGAAGCGCGCTTCCCCGACCGGACCGCCGCTGTTCGCAAGTGGGCAGACAACCCCGACACGTACCGCGACCTATCCGTTGTTGATGGTGCGCGCGATGGCCTCGCCGCGATTGTCAAACTCTGCCCTTGCCTCGAAATCCTCGCCGTGAGCGCACGGCCCCACGAGTCCTACGACATCACCTACGCATGGCTCAATCGCCATCACCTGCTTGCCCTCCTGAGCGGCTTGACGATTGTCAACTTTCAAGTGAAGCCCGAGGTCATCTGCTCGCTGGACCCCGTGGCCGCCATCGAGGATAGCCCGGCTCAGGCGCAGGCACTCGCGGTCAAGGGCGTGCCAGTTATCCTATTCGACGCGCTCTACAACCAAGAACTCTGGACCGACATGCCGCCGGGTCACGCGCGTGCACGCGGCTGGCTTGAGGTCGCATCCATTGTGCCTGTGTGGGTCAGGGAGCGGGAGGCCCCTTGAGATGTTGCTTGTGACGATTCAACTTATCCCGCAAGGAAACGTAGAGAACGCCCGGACGTTGGCGACCATCGAGATTGCCAATCTCGGAACGGGCAACGCGAAGATAGGCAACTACGCCTACCACGTTGTGTCAGATAGGCGGTCGGCGTCGGGGTGCAGGGCAACCGGGTTGCTCGTGGGATGGAGGCGCGACCGAAATCTGTTTCCGTTCATCGCCCGCATACTCGAACGCATGAAGCACGAGATGCCCGAGATGTACGATGCGCCGTGGCTCGACCGGGAGGCCGGATGAAAAGTCTGTGTGAGCGGTGCCGCAAGCCATACACGCGCAAGACCCGTTCGAAGTATTGCTTGACCTGCCGCCCGATTGTCAAGAGGGAGTACGCCGTGGTCGGCAGGGGCACGGTCCGCTGTCACAAAGACGCTGTGCCTATCCCCTCGATTATCAATGCCCACTACGTGGACCGCGATGCCTCCACGCTCGGGCGCGAGAAACTGCGCGACCTGTTGCGGCGCGTTGTGCCTACGGGCGCATATGCGGTCATGGCGACGCGCGAGGACTCGACCTACGCTATCGGCGCGACCTTCGCGCAGAACGAAATCATCGAGACCCTGATAGACGGCTTTTGGGAGCGGGGCATCATTCTCAAGGGGCCGGGCGGGATACTCCGCGTCACGGGTGAGGGCGCGCCCCAACGGTTGGAGCGGTGGTGCCTGAGATGCAACCAGTACCGGAGCATCGCGGACTTCTACACCGTGCACGGGATGCTCACGCCCTACTGTGCTCACTGTACGCCGCGCAAGTTGCCGCGCAATGTGGCGCTCGCAGAACTGGCGGGAGGGACATGATGGACGCGAAGCCAAGTGGCGAAGTCTGTCAATCTTGTGGTCGTGCCTACGATACGGTTTATCACGTCCCCGACTCTGTGTGGGCACGACTGTTGCCCAACAAGGCACCGGCTGGCCTTCTCTGTATTCCATGTGCCATCCGCATTGCGGGAGAGAAAGGGATTGACTTGTGGTGGGATGCGGCGGAGAACGATTTTCCAACCGCCGCCCTCGAATCGCAGGTGGCGGAGGCGCTAGGCAGGGAGCAACTCGCTAACATCCGCGTCGAGGCCATGATGGATGGCATGCGCAAGACGGACGCGCGACTCATGGATGCTCGCAGGATGCTCTCGGACGATTACAACATCATGGTCGCCATACACACCAAGCGGAGGGATGCCGAGCGCCAACTTTCGGAGATGCAGAATACGGCGAAAGAGAATGGTTGGATGAAGCGCATCCTGTTAGCCATGTCCCCGGCCTACTGGATGGGGTGGGTCGAGGGGCCTCACTATGCGACAGGCGACTTCGACGAACTGGCATTCTTTCGCGCACTGCGGAATATCAATGCGGCAGGAGGTTGACGTGGGAACGAAGTGTGCCGCAGTCGTGTGGCTCGACTCTGTGATGGTAAAGCCGGGTTGGTTGCCACCCGGCGGGATTGAGGCGTTTGAGGCGAAGGCCAGCATGATACACGTCTCTGTCGGGATGCTCGTGGAGGGGGCAGACTACATCCTTCTTTTTCAATCAGCGAGCGCAGAGTGGCAGGATGGCCGGAAAGAGCATGCCAATCTCATCAAAATCCCGCGCGTGTCTGTGCTCAGGTGCTCGTACTTCGACATTGACTTCGAGAAACTAACCAGTCTGAGCACAGGACAACCAGAGGTGAAGCGATGAAGATGATGAAGATTTGGAAGTGGTTGCGATGGTTTGTGCGCACCTGTTGGGGAGATTACTTCAGGCCGGGCGCGTATATGGAACTTCCTTTCGAGCCGTGGGAGTAGTCCATGCCTAACCTAATCCGCTACGTGAACGAATGCGAACGCATCCCGACTGGGTGGGGATTGGCATGGCGCGACTGGACGTGCCAGCGCGCGGCGGTCATGCCCATCCCTCTCAACCTGCTCGCATGGGTGGGCATTGCCGCCTACCGATGGCTGACCATGCTACCGCCGACGCGCCTCGAACGTGCCATGTCGGAGCAATACAGCGCCGGTCGCAGGCGCGGTTATCACGAGGGGCATCAGGCGGCGATGGCACTCTTGTTAGAGATGACCGAATTGCATAGGGTAGCCGACCTGATGCGCGCCGACGAGCACGGGCCAGTGATGTCGCCGCCGGTGAAGAGGGGAGATGCGCATGCCGAACTCGACACTGCCTGAAGGCCAAATCCGCCTCGGCTCCGACGCCGCGAATGCCTTGGGCTTTACCAAGGACAAGTTCACCGGCTACCTGTGGCACGACGGCAACGCCATTTACATATCGCTCATCGAGTCGCTGGACCAAGGCAAGGGGCATCTCAAGGCGCTGTTCGACCGCATCTTCGAACTGGGCTACGCCGTGAAAGTGCCGACGCCCTTGCCGCTCATGGAGGCGATTCTCAAGCACGAGGGATTTGTCCACACGATGGAGTTTGACCCGCTCGTTGGCGACAACTGCGACGTGTGGTGCAAGGCGAGCGAAGCCGCGGTGCCGATATGACCATCGAGTTGCATCACGGCGAATTCCAGACCGCGGACATTCAGCCCGAGTCGGTGGATGTCATCGCCACCGACCCGCCCTACCCGAAACCCTACCGGGGCCTGTGGCCGGACCTCGCCGTGTTCGCACAGCGCGTGCTCAAGCCCGGCGGGAGCCTGCTTGCTATCACCCCGCACTACCTGTTGCCTTGGGTCATCCAACAGTGGGGCGAGGCCGGGCTGAAGTACCGCTGGATTCTCAAGATGGACCAAGAGGCCGGACCGCACCCGCGCATGGCCATGGGAGTCGAGGTCACGTGGAAGCCGATTCTCTGGTACGTCAAGGGAAACTTCCCGCGTGGGCGCGGCTTTGTGAAAGACGGATTTGAGTCTGTGACGAAGGGCGAACTCCTCGCCGTGCGCGGCCAGCCCTTCGAGTGGATGCAATCGCTGAACTGGGCCGAACACATGATGAGGTTTGTCAAGCCCGGCGAGTTGGTCGTGGACCCCATGATGGGCGTCGGCACCCTGCCCCTCGTAGCAGGCCAGCACGGAGTTGATGTCATCGGAGTCGAGAAGGACGAGGACGTTTATCAATTCGCCGTGGACCGGCTCCTCAAGGCAAACCTGTTCGTAACAGAAAAGAGGCTGACATGAGGTACACCTTCAAAAAGAACAAGGGCAACACCTACGAGATAGAGGTCTCGGGCATGTGGCCGGGCAAGATTCTCTGCCCAAGCATCCGCGAGAGCATCGCCAAGTGGCGAGCCATCGTGCGGTTCCTCACGGCCAACAACAGTGCGGTGCTGGTGAAGGCGGGGGGCGGTTGCGCCCTCTGCCATTCCTACCTCGACATTCTCCTGATTGACCCGTGCTATCACTGCCCGATTTTCAAGGTAACGCACATCAACAAGTGCTTGAGTACGCCCTTCCGCCAGCGCCCCGAACTCCGTCACGCTGAGGCCGAGGTGCTGTTTCTGCGCGCTATCCTGAAGTTGAACGGCGGATGACGGTTGTCTATGTTGCCCCTCATTCTCGTGGGTATCATTGTCTTTTTCCTGCTACTTTTGGCGATTGACCCATGAGCGACAGTTACTTCGAACTCGCGCCGCTTCCGAAATACAGCACTGTGGTGGCGACCCTACCTGCGCCAGCGAATTGCATGACCAAGGAGACGTTGGCGGAGCGCGGGCTTTTTCTGTGCTCACGGTGTCACGGCGACCGCTGGATACAGGTGCCGCATCCCCAGCCCGAGCGCCCCGACTGGCGCGTGAGGCAGGGATGCCCGCGATGCGGTGGCCACGGGGTCATGGGCCTGATTCGCGTGACCCCGGTGCCCGTGGAAACCAAACGTAAGGAGAGTGATAGATGAACCACCAAGGGATTTTCAAACTACTATTCGGGGCCGCAGTTGCGGCGGCCATCGCGCTCATCCTTGTCGTGATTGGGGTGCCTGCGCCTTCGGCCTGCGCTGGCGTTGCGGCGTGTGACCCTCCGGCCACATTCACGCCCATTCCACCCCCGCCTACGGCCACATTTACGCAACCCCCGCCTCCGCCAACGGCGACCGACACACAGCCGCCGCCTCCTCCTCCACCGACAGCCACCGACACACAGCCGCCACCTGAGTCGACTCCAACCTTCACGCCGCCGCCGCCGCCCCCTCCACCCCCTCCACCGCGTTATCCAACGCGCACTCCTCGCCCGACGGCCACGCCTACGCGCGCGCCTGCGCCTTGCGCGTGTGCGTGTTGCGAGGCAGGCTGGGTCGAGTTCGACACTGGCCTCGAGGGCACGACTGTCAGGGCGCGCGTCGCAGACATTGCCATTGTCGAGTACGCAGAGGATGCCAACGGCCACCCATTCGCTTTCGTGGGCATGGTCGGCGGTAAAGAGAATGTCGCCGATGGGCCGCAAGCCGTGGTGTTGGTCCAGAACGCAATCAACTCAGTGCCCGCTTGCCCGGCCGTTGACCTGACCATAATCTCCTACACGGCCATTGGCCCGGTGGCGCGCAGGGCCGAGGTGGCGGTCCGCCATATCGTATCGGTCGCCTTCGCGACCGGGGAGGACGGCGCACAGAAGGCAACCATTTACTTCGGGAATCTTGCGCCCACAATCGTAACTGACCCGGCGAGCATCGCACTGCTCAGGGCTATCACGGCCCCGTAGGGCTTTGTGTCGCGACACTTGTCTTGACACTTGTCGCGACATTGGCGTGTTTTGAGTGGACGCAAGAATCTCGATTCGGCCTTTTTCAAGCGCATCGTGGCCGCGGGAGTGCATTTCGCCTTGACACGCCAAACGAATGACTGCTATTCTGCGGCCATGATGCGTCCAATCAGACGGCACGAAACGCTCGCGGTCTGCTTGCTTGCGCTACTGTTGCTCGCGCTCGCGCTCGCGCAATCTGCCGTTGTGCCGGTCGAGACCACAGCGCCCGCGGCGCAGGTGCGGCCGACGCCCGCGGCTACCGAACTGCCCGCCCCGGCATTGTCAATCGCCCCGGCCATTGCGCCGCCGGTCGCGCCTTCGACATGGCGGCCGCGCGCGCAAGTCCCCGCCCTGCCCGGCTCGGCCGATGACCCCTTCCTTCTGACCAACTTCGACATGCGTTTCGAACTCGGCGAGGATGATTCGAGTGTCTACAACGGTTACTACTGGGTGCTCGAAAAGGGGTCATGGATACCGGGCATGATTTCCAATCGCAGTTGGTTCCTTGCCAGCCCACAGCACACTATCGGCGCGGCGACCTACTACGCCAATGGCGTCATGGAGGCAACGGCGCGGTCGCGCGGCATGAGTCTCAGCGGCTTTGTGGGCGGCGTATCTCTTATCAGTCCGGCCGACATCGGCCAGACTGTGTATCTGCGCAGACAGACCGAAGACTGGGAAGGTCCATTCCTCGTCGTGGACTGTGCGCGGCGTTCGGATATGTGGGGCGTTGTCTACTACCGCGGCGAAGTGGTCGAGGTAGATTTTCATACTGCCATTCGCTGGGGCATGGTCAATCCGACAACCTACAAGCGCATCTCCTATCGCATGGACGGCGTGGAGGTGTGGAAGGGCAGACACCCGCCCGAGGACGGCGGCCAGCCACTAGACCTGCGCCAATACTGGATACCGCGAGTCGAGTGGGTATGGGGCTACGAAGCGCCGCCTCTCTACATGGGCGACGGCCAGTGGCGGCAACCCTATCGCCATGTTGTGGACGGCCTATGGGTCAATACCCCCTTCATCGTGACGGACCCGGACACGGTGACGCCTCACCCTGTCGTACCCGGCCCGCTTACGCCCGGCGAGGTGTGTCTGCCCACAGACCGGGCGTGCGGCGAAGCGCGGGAGACTCTGATTCGCTGGGGGGTTTATTAGGCCACCCGTGGTATAATTGCGATACGCGCGGCTCCAAGGTCGCGCGGGGAGGATGTAGCGATGTTTTGGTCTAGACTCTGGCAAGTCCTCAATTCGTTCCTCATCGGCATTCTCATTCTCTTTTACTTCCTCATGGCTCTCTACTTGACCAGCCTGCTCGTGGTCCTGACGCCCACGTTGCGAGGCTGGGGTGCCGCGCTGAGTGCCATTGGCGCGTTCATCATGGCGATATGCGTTGCCGTCGTCTTTGTGGGCGTTGGCCATCTTTTCGCCATGGGCTGGAAAACCTCCGGCTGGAAGGCATCCTCGCCGCCGACACAGGAGAACGCGAAATGAAGATTGTCCTCGATTGCATTGGTGGCTTTTTCATGGGGCTGTTCGTCCTCACGGGAGTGGCGGGGTGCTGGGGCGTTGCGTGGGTGTTCTTCCATGGCATGCTCGTATTGACCGGATGGGGCGCGCTATGTTTGGGCCTCGGCGGACTTATCGTTGCCGCTCTCGGGGCGGTGCAAGTCGCGTTTATCGGTTCTTCCTACTTTGAGCCGCTTCGCCTAAGTCAGAGGAGATGACCCAGTGATTGAGACCACCGATACTCGCATCCCCGTGAAGCGTTGGGTGACAGGCCTCGACGAGGGAACAGAGCGCCAGATACGCGACATTGCCAATCTGTCGGTCTCGCGCGCGGTCGCTATCATGCCCGACGCGCACGTTGGGTACGGCATGCCCATCGGCGGCGTGCTGGCGACCTCGACGAAGCGCCGGGCGCGTACAAGCCGATAGATGAGGTCATGGAGAATCAGCGCGACCTCGTATCCGCGATGGTCAAACTGACGCCCATCGCGAACATAAAGGGATAATCACATGCGCACTCCACAATGCAGAACGTGTCGGCACGCGAAATCAAAACACAACGTCGCCGCAGGTTGTCTGCACAGCGTCGGCGGGATGTATTGTGACTGTCTTGCCTTTGTTGCCCCGCGCAAGAAGCAAAAGACTCGGCGCGCATGAAAGGACTCCCCAACTCCTAATGGCCACCTACTACGACCTCGTTCGCCGCATCATGCGCAAGCCCGACATGCCAGAGGAACTGGCGGAGTTCATCCTATGGAATGGGACATGCTACCCGTTCGGTAGCGCGCTTCAGGTCGCGCGGCAACTGCGTGACACGCGCGAAGCGCACGCACGCGGGATGAGTGTGTGTTGCATGTGCGGCGCAGAGTACCGCGACCCGGACGGCAGGATTGTCCTCGGAGGCGAGTGCGGCGCTGGCGGCAACTGTGCGGAGTTGGTGAGGATTGCCAAGGACCAGCGCGTGCGCGACAACGTGAAGCATCCGGCCCGCTGGGCGTGGGTCGCGAAGGTCCTCGGCAATCTCAAGGCGAGGGTCTTGTGATGCACACGTTCTTCACCGCGGACCCCCACCTCGGGCATGCCAATATCGTCCGGTATTGCAGTCGCCCGTTCACCCCGGAGACGATGGACAACGCGCTCATCGCCAACTTCAATGAGCGCGTGTCGAACGATGATACGGTCTACCTCCTCGGCGACTTCACGTTGGGCGGCCCGCAACTCGCGGCGGCCTACTTCGCGCGGCTCAATGGCCACATCCTCGTCGTTCCCGGCGGCCACGACCGCCGCTGGATTGATACGCCCATGACCAGCGGGTGCGGAGCGCAGGTGGTCATCCTTCCGGCGCTGGTCGAAGTGGAGCACGAACTGCTGGGTCGGGTCACGCTTTGTCATTACCCGTTGGCCAGTTGGCCGCGCTCACACTACGGGGCGTGGCACCTCCACGGTCACTGCCACGGGACCATCGGAATCTCGAACGTCAGCGCCGACAGACTCTTGCCGCCAGAGAATCATCGCGGTGTGCGCGTGGATGTTGGCGTGGACTGTTGGGACTACTACCCCGTATCCGCAGAACAACTCGCAGGGATTGTGCCATGAGCAAGTACGCTGGCCGTGCGTCGCCAAGGGCGCGCGGCGTTCCTTCGGAGGACACAGTGAAAGCCAAGGGTCAAGCAGGGACCGTTATTTCCATTACGCTCGGCGTCGTAGCGTTTCTCGCAATTCTACTGGTGCTGGGGTCGTGCAGTCCGGTCGAGTACGGCAACGTCCGGCTCGTCACGCAGTTCGGCGCGCTGACCGGCACGGTGTTCCACGAAGGGATGAACTGGAAAACGCCGTTCATCCAAGGGACAGTCGAGGTGCCTATCATGGTCCGCTCCTACGAGACCAGCGACCATCCCGAAAGCACGCAAGCGAACTACCCGGACTACACCGTGGATGCGCAGACCTCGGACGGCCAGCAAATCACCGTCAGTTACACGGTCCTGTTCCGCATCCCGGCGGACCGCGCCATTGAAATCGTGCGCAATGTCGGGCCGATGAAGATGGTCGTGGAGAACGTGGTGAAGGCGCACAGTCGCAACCTCGTGCGCATCCTTGCTCAGAACTACAAGGCGGGCGACCTCTACAGCGGCGTGGGCATTGCAGAGTATGAGGCCGAGGTGGGCAAGGCCCTCGAATTCGAATATGGCCGCTACGGCGTGATTCTCGACAGTTTCCTCGTGCGCAAGGTATCCTTCGACGCCGACTACGTGACCGCGATGGAGCAAAAGCAGATTGCCCTCGAAGCGGTCACGACCGAAAAGCACAAGGCCGAGGCCGCCGAATACCAGAAGCAACAGAAGATTCGAGACGCAGAGGCGAATGCCCAGTCAACCAAGTTGGGCGCGGACGCGGAAGCCTACAGCATCACGGTGCGCGGCAAGGCGCTTGCGGACAACCCGGACATCATCAAATGGGAGTTCGTGCATAACCTCGCCACCGCCAAGTGGCTGATGATTCCAAGTGACGGTCTGATACCGATGCTCAATCTCGGTGAATGATTGTCATTCGCCTCGTGAATGGGGCCGGGTATATATACCCGGCCCTCGGAGGGACCAATGCCAGACAAGCCGTGGGAGAAATGGTTGCCGCAGGTGAACGCGGCAGAGATGAGGCGGTCGCGCGGCGAAGAACTGACGGAATCGCAGGCGGCGCTTATCGAAGTCTACAACTGCATCCTCGAACTGGATAAGCAGTTTGAGCCTTTCCAGAGAATTCGGTGGGCGGAATCGGACGTAGCCCGCGCGACGCCCGAGTTGCTCCGGCACCTGCGTTCTACGCGCGACCCACTCGCACTCACTTGGACGAACATGCTGGCGGACTTGCACAAGGCGGCGGCGACGGCCTACACCGAGGAGGAAATGGCGCAATACCGCGCCGCCATCGCGCCCGGTCCCGGTGAGGAAGGATGACATCCAATGCCCGACAGTCTGACACAGCGGCTCGTTCGGCTCTCCGGCGTCTACCAGAAGATGGCAGTGCAGACATTTCCAAAAGGCGGCGTTGTCGTCTGTGAGTTGTGCGGAGACGAAAAGGCGTTCACGGTCGAGCAGGCCGCCCACTACCTCAAGTCGGGCTGGCCGACGTGCACATGCTGTAACCGCGAGATGCGCGCCATGGCCTGCCCGCGCGAGATGACGAAGTGAGCCGCATCATTGCACTGGCCAACGCGCGCAATGAAGCGCGGAACATAGACCGCTTCTGCCGGTCCTACCAGTGGGCGGACCGGATTATCATTGCCGACTGCGGGTGCGAGGATGACACTGTACAGCGCGCCATGTGCTACGAGAACGTAGAGGTGCGCCCGTTCCAAGTGCGTGTTCACCTGCCCGGCGCGACCGGCTGGCGCACGCCGCAGGGCAAGTGCCTTGAGACCCTCATTGGCTGGGCCAGCGATTATCAACCCGACTTCCTCGTCTACGAGGACGTGGACTGCGTGCCCAACGGGCTGTTGCGGAACGAAGCGCGCCAGCGTATCGAGGCCGCGACCCGACCTGTCATGCTGGCGCAACGCATCTACCTGTGGGGCGAGGACCAATGGTTCCCGAATCTCTCCACCCCGTGGGACCATGCGCAACACACGCACTGGTTCCCGACGTTGTGGGCATGGCGCGCCGACTGGGACCTTGGCCCCTTTGACTTTATAGAGCGCGAGATTCATTACCGCAACTTGCCCGAGCCTGAGCAATGCGAACGCTTTACGCCGCCACTGTGCACGCTCCACTACACGTGGCCGGACATAGCCGAGGTTCAGCGCAAACTTGACTTCCTGCGCCACGTGAGCGGCGAGCAACCGAACGCGATGCACCCGCTCAAGTTCGGCGGCCCGCTCGCGCCCTTGCCGGACTGGGCGCACATTTAGGAGGCCCAATGAAGCGTCGGAGTCTTATCATGCGAGAGGGAATGCTCGGGACGGTGCCGGGCGACCGACAGCCGTGGAGCCTAGAGGCCCTCGGCGTAGAATGGCGGCACTGGATTTTGGGTCTTGTCCTGCATCTGAATCAAGGTGGCTAGTGGAAAAAGCCATAGGAATATTCCTCCTTTGTGTGTGCTGGGAGACATTGGCTATACTCTACACTCGCACCGTTGCCCATTCCCTGCGCGATAGGCGTGGCTACGTCCGCGTCTTTGTTTTTGCCACGACCATCGCGTTGCTGGGCATCCTGCCGAGCGCGATGACGATTCTCAATCTCACTGTCGTGAACGTCGCCGCATGGGGACTAGGGAGCGGCGTCGGTGCGGTGGTGGGCCTTGCTATTTGGAGGTCGTGAATGAATAGCATTCAGGGCGCGAATAAAATGCCACCCGTTCCCGTTTGGTATTTCCCTAATAGGCAACCATGGGTAGAACTTATCCTGCGGAGCGCCATCACGACCAAGACCCGCGACTACCCGCGCCCACTCCCGTACCCCGGCTCGATTGTCGTGCTGTACGCGAGTACAAGGGCATGGGTCGGCGCAGGCGACCTGACCTTCATGCTCCGCAATCCCCTCGACATGCGCAAACTCGTGCGGGGCGCTGTTGCGGGCTTCGCCCTTGTGACGGAGGTTGGCCCCACGGCGACGGTCATGCCCCTTGCCGACGCGGAGTATTTCCAAGACGTGTTCGGCTATAATTACGCAGGGACCTACAGCATCCGGGTGGCGCATCCCTTCCGGCTCCCCGTGCCCATGAAGTGGAGTGGGCGGGGCAATCCGGGGGTCAAGCCGCACCAGCGCGTGCCGCCCGACATTCTCAATGCCGCCGCCGACTACTTCGATACCTTGCCCGCGAATGTTCGCAAGCGGCTGGCCCAGTATCAGGCCGAGGTCGAGGATGCGGCCAGTCAACTTGAGCGGCGACTTGAGCACGCACTCTTTCCCCACGAGGCCAAGTCCCTTGAGGCCGCGGGGCAGTTCGGCGGTATCGAGGAACAGATAGCGACTGGGAGGTAGGAGGAGCCTATGCCCTACGTTTTTCAAACTCCGCTTCACATGGATGACGCCGAGGAGCGCGCGCGCATTCTGCGCGAGGCGATTGCGGACATCGAGATGCAACTCGGCGACCGTGACCGGCGGGGTTTGGACGGCGAGCGATTGGACGGCGAGGACTACTTCGCGTGGCGCAAGCGTGCCCGTATCGCACTGCGCATGAAACAGGCGGAACTCGGGTTTATCAAAGGTTGGGTCAAGAGCCGCAGAGAAGCCGCCTCCGAGGCGTGGCTCGCGCGCTATGCGAGCGCACCGAACGCCTGCGAGGTGCTGTTGCGTAACATGGTGAACCTCGTGGGTGCGCTGATTGCCGAACACCGGTACACCCTATCGGACGATGAGCGCGGACTCATGGGAGCGGCGCGCCTCCTCCAAGGACACTACTCGCCCGTGACCGTCATCACCGGGTCCGCGGTCATCGAGTCGTTCGCGCCCACCGGGAGTTTCGATTATGCCCACTGACGACAGCATTATCAATCGGGTCGTTGTCGAGTTTCCGGTCAACGGGCCGGGCTATGGCGCGTTCGTGCTAGACACCCTGCGCGCCAACTACGGGCTGGCGGTCGAGATACGCGCGCTGTGGGACCGGCACAAACGTGTGCTGGGCGATGTTGTCCGCGGCGAGGGATTATCAACCGGCCTCGGTACGGTACCCCTCGGCGTTGCGCGCAACCTCGCGGTCGCCCTGCTCATGTCGGTCTACACCCAGTCGCCCGGTTCGTGGGGATTCATGTCGGAGCGCGATGCGCTCGAATGCCTGTCGCACTTGTCGGAGATACTGGGCGACGTGACCGGCTACAAGCACCCCGTGACCAATCCTGTCGGGAATCTCTCTCTCTTGATGCGGCGCTACCGCCGGGCCGCGGCGGCGGTTTTCAAACTCAGGGCGCAGGTGATGCGACTTCGGTGGGAACGCGAAACAGTCGCGGCAATCATGCGCGTTGGCGTGGACGATGCGGCGCGCCTGCGCCTGCGTATAGAGAATCAGCGCAAGGAACTGGATGACCGGCTCAAGGAACGGCAGGTGATGCGTAATGCAATCCGCGGGCTGGGGTTGTTGCGCGTGTGGGCAAAGCGCCTCGCCGAGAAACAGACGGGCGAGATGGCTGAGGCGCAAGAGGCCCTCATGGTCAAGGACTTCGCAGACCGAATGGACTGGACGAAAAAATACGAGTGAGGAGGACGTATGGCTAAACCGATTACAATTATCCCGGCAAGTGGTCAGATGGCCGCGTTCGCAAGCATGACCACGGGCAAGAAACCCGAGGCCGGAGTCGTCAGCATTCCTCTGGCATGCTTCGCCCTCGTCCAGTACGGCCCCGGCGAAAGCGAGCACGAGTTCGGCGTGGTCGGCTACGTGCTGGGCGAGGAGATATACTGCCCCGAGGGCGGTGACGACTTCCTCGGCTACCTTGGCACCGGCGAGGACGGAGTCGCGGTCTACGGCAAGGCATCCGAGGCCCGCATGGCCGAGAAACACTCTGCGCCCGTTGATGCCAAGGAAGCGGACGAGAGAGTTGACAAGTAGACCGCCCGTGGTACAATAACTGCGTGTGTCCTCTAGGTGTAGGCGCAAGGGGTCACGGCTTCTAATCCTTTCACGTGGCCCCTTGCACCGCCTAGCGCGGAGGCTTCATGGACCGACGCGATGACCTGAGTGTAAGCGATGACTTCGCCGCGGCTGTCCTTGCGACGGTCCTTCCCCACGTAGGCTTTGACAATACCATAGGGCGCGCAGACCTGCTCACGCGATTGATGGCGCGCGGCTACACGACCGTAGACCTCGACCGCAAAATGCGCATTGCTATCCATGACCTCCGCAACCAAGGGCACGACATCATTACCAATCCGGCGGGCGACGGCTACTGCATGGCGGGCAGTGCGGCCGAGGCGATTGCGTGGGCCGAGCACAAGATGCTCCCCAGCGCGCGTGATATGTTCCGCACGGTCAACGCCGTGATGCGGACCGTCCAACGCAAGTACCCGCTCAAGCAACTGGCGATGGACAACATTCTGGCGGAAACTGGCCGACCGGGCCTGCCTACAATAGTTTCATAAAGGAACCATAATAGATGCTGTCAGGAAACAAGCCGAGCGCGGCTCCCGAGGTGAGGGGACAGGGCCTCAACCGAAAATACAATCTCTACCGGTACGGCTGGGGCAACAACGAGGTGTGCAAGGCGTGGATGGGTGCGGTCGTGCGGGTGCTTGCCGTTGGCCGGAAGCAGACGGCGCTCATTGAGCGAATCGGCGACGGCGCGCGCATGACTACGAGCCTGCGCGCGCTCAGGAGAATCAAGTGAGAGCCTTCTACCCCGGCGGCCCCAACAGACTGCCCGACCCCGAGTCGGGCGAGCATCTCGACTACGGGGTGATGCTCGGATGCGTGGATGTGCTGGCCCTGATTATCATTGGCCTCGTGGCGACCGTCACGCTCTATGGCCTGTGGTACACGATTCGCGAAATTGGACAATTGATTCACTAGGAGGCAACATGGCAGACGAGTTTAGTTGGGAAGGCAAGGAAGCGCAGTTCCCCAAGACCATCTATGCGGGCATTCCCGACTCGGACGAGGACGGTGCGTATGTCCCGGCATTCTCGAAGATGGTTGAGGTCGAGGACATAAAGCCGGGCACGGAATGCCTTGTAGGGGTCTACCAGTTGGCTGAAATCCGGCACATCACCGTGGACGTGAATATCCGCGCGGCGATGCAAGTCGAGCCGGAGTAGCGCAAACATTTTCAATAGGAGATAGCACATGAAGCGAATAGCACTGATTGCCGCATTGCTCGTACTGATGGTTGGCTGTCTGCCTTCGCCAGTGCTCGTGGCCACGCCGAATGTCGTGGTCATCACGTCGCCGCCCATCGAGGTGACGCGGGAGGTACAAGTCACGCGCGTGGTCCCGGCGACCCCGCTCCCGGCGACCGTCGCGCCGACCGTCCTTCCGACCTACATGGCGACCGAGCCGGTCGTGCAATTCACCGACATCACATGGACGCGCGACGCGAAGGTTCCTCGTATCTGCATCAATCAGGGCGTCGCCTTCAAAATGGTTCTCGAAGGCAAGCCGGGGCTGGATGTGGTTTATCACATCAACCACTATGACGGCGCGGGCGTCAAGACCTATCGTAGCAAGGACTTCGCAGGCACCATCGAAGCCGACGGCAAGTTGGTCAAGTCCTTCCAAGAGTCGTTCACGTATCAGAGCAAGTGGCGCGTGCAACTGGTCATCACGTGGCCGCTTCCGCTGGTCACGCGGAACGCAAGCATCACTGTGGACTGCAACTAGGAAGCGCCTCACGGCGCAATGCAACTGACTTTGGCTCCGGGTCTCGTCAAACAGGCCCGGAGCACATGGGGCCGAGGGCGCGCTTCGGCGCAAGGGACTACTGTCCCTCACGGTAGGCACTCGACCCCAGTATGACCGGGCTGGGCGCAAACGGCGACGGCTCTCGTAGCATGTTACGAGGTAAAGACGCCGGACGGTCGCTCCGATAAGCGCCCGGCCCGAGGGGCTAGGTAGGAGTCGCCTAACGAGCGACTCCGGTGGTCGCCTTGCGACCTAAGCCGCGCGAGCGGGGGAGCCTAGCCCCTACGGAGAGATAGCCAAGCGGCGAAGGCACCCGTCTGATACGCGGGTGGGCGTAAGCCCCTCGGGCGTTCGAATCGTCCTCTCTCCACTAGCGGGGCGGCAAATCCAAAGGCTGGCGTGGGTGATGATTGTCGGGGTGAGGGGAACACTCAATCCCGGCACAAGCGGCGGTGGCCGCCGTCTCGGGGTGAGGCCACAAGAACGCCAACCTTGCCGCCCCGCTTTCTGATTTGACAAACTATTCCGCACGTGGTATGATAGGGATGCTCACAGACTAGCGAGCGGAGGTGATGCGATGAACGAGGTCCTTGAGAACACAATCACCCCGTGCGATTCGGCAAGCCGAGTTATTGCCAATTTCTATGTGCAACTCGGGCGCGATGACTGGGAGAATGCGCGCCGCATTGGCATCGAGCGCAGGGACCGCGACCGGGAGGAGGGTATCGTGGAACTCGCCACTCACCCGGAGATTTGTCTCGACCCCGACGAAACAGCCACCAACTACGGCGCGGAGATGGCGGCGGCGATGTGGCTCAAGGTGCCATTCGACGAGAACACCGACCCGCGCAAAGCCCTGAAGTTCGACCTGCTGTTTCGTGGCCTGAAGATTGACGTGAAGCGTCCGCACGTTCGGGCCAAGGCGCTGTCCATTCCGCCACACACGCGCGACGGCTGGTGCGACATCTACTTGGTTGTCCAGTGCGTCGGCCGCCGCTACAAGGTAACGGGGTGGATGCGGGCGGCGGAGGCGCGGACAGAGAAATACTGGAACGATGGTTGCGCGAAGCCGTGCTGGCAGGTTCCGTTCGGGGACCTGCGCGACCCGATTGACCTGCTCCTCGCGGAGGGACTGCCATGAAGCAACCCGACGGCGGCATGCGCATCACAGCGGTTTCCGTGCTCGCGCTTATGGCCATCGGCCTAACCTCCGTGCTCGCCGCGCTCAACTTTGCGGGGATTATCAATGTGTCGTGGTGGGTCGTTACCGCGCCGGTGTGGATTATCCCCGTCATCACCGTCGCGCTCGTCCTCGTTTCCCTCACACTCCTCGGCCCCGACATTATCAAAACCTACCGTTCCGAGAGCGCCTACAGGCGGTCAATTCGTCAGAAGATTGCCGAATTCCTGCGTCGTCCCAAGCCTTGACAACTATTCCGCCTGTGGTATAATAAGGTCAGTCTAAAGCCTACCGACGGGAGGGCGGAATGACTACCAAAAAGGAACGTCAAGAAGCGATGTTCAAGGATTTGTTTGAGAAGGCGCACGAGGCCGGGACGGCCGCGGCGTTTCTCACTCAGCCGGTGCCGATGGTTGTCGAGGAGCACCGGAGTATGCTCGATGACGCCTCGCCGGTTGTCAAGCAATGGTATGTTCCGGGCGGCGTGTGCGGCTTTGCGTGGGTGAGTATCAAGCCCGCCAATGGTCCGGCGGCTCACTACGCGGTCAAGAACTGCGGCGCTCGCCCCGACTCGTACTACGGCGGCGTGAGCATTTGGGTCAGCGACTTCGGCCAGTCCATGCAAATCAAAGAGGCTTACGCGCAGGCTTACGCGCGCGTGCTGGCTGATGGCGGAGTCAAAGCCTACCCCATGTCGAGGATAGACTGACGGCCCGCGCTTCGTGATAAGGGGCAAACCATGACTGTACCGATGATTGTCGCCCTGTGCGTTCTTGCGGGCATTGCCTGCCTGATGCTGGCGAACGCCAACTTTCCGCATCGGTGCGAGGGCATGGTCACGCGCACCACGGCGACCGGTCTGAGCCAGAAGCAGTGCGCGCGCATTGCCGTGAACGGGCGCATCTACTGCGAGGCACACCTGCGCGCCATGAACGACGGAGCAAAGTGATGAGTTTCGCTAAGGGCAGTCAGGATTGGGGAGGGCGGCGAAAGGAAAACCCGGAGGGCGCGCCGCGCGTGACGAGACAGGACGTACTCGACCGCGCGCGCGAGTTGGGCCTTCAGGTCAAGCGCGACGGCCTATACGGTATGTCCGGCAGATGGTTGTACCTCGATGGCAAGGCGTGGCGGGGTCTCGGCAACACAAACTTTCGCGCCGTCGAGAGGATGCGCGCTATGATTGGTGGCCCGGATTGGATTCTGCCGGATGGAGGGGCCGATGCTAACTAGACGCGAGAGCGAGGAACTCGACCGGCACATCACCGGCAACTATGGCGAGGACCAGTTCCGCGACTGGAACCGATTTGACGGCCTCGACCCGGACGGTCCGATTCCCGAAGAGGACTACATCCCACGCCACAAACAGAAGGGCCGCGGCAAGCGCGTGAGCAAGTGTTATCACAAAGGTAGCGGTGCGCGCAAGGGCGGGGAGCCTAAGCGGTCCAACCCGTTCCCCGAGGATACCTACGAGTTCTACGAGTGGCGCGCCGGATGGCTGGGTATGGACAAGTGGGCGCGCGAGAATCCCCAAGAGCAATGGCCGGAGCCACGACAATGATGCAGGTCGGGTGGTGGGGCGTTCCCGGCTCACACCGGGATGGCACGCAGGTCCACATCTCCGCGAGCGCGCACAAGGCGCTCTGCGGCGACACGTTCGTGCCGCACTCCGAGTTCCAGTGGTGCGCACACGACGTGGCCTTCGGTCTGTACCTTGTCGAGTGCGAGCGGTGCGTCAAGAAATACGTGTACGTCTCTCAGTTGGAGGTGAAGCAATGAGCGAACACACACGAGACTATCGCTCGGTTACTCTTGGCATGACGGAGGGCGATGGCATGGGGGTCCAGCGCATCAGGGCCGTCGCGGCGATAAACCTCATTGACGGCATGCCGTTCGATTGGGGAGTCTATATCGGCACCGGGAGCGACGAGCACATTGCGGCCTACGGCATGAAGCAACCGCCGAATGTCGGGGCGGCCCTGTTCCTCGACCTGCCCGCGGCCCTCTACCGAAAGTAAGAGGGGAGAACAAAACGAATCCCATGCGCCGTTGGATTCCGAACTCGGAGTTTGAGGATTACAAGTGGCATCGTCGCGCCGAACGCATCGCGGCCCGCAACCAGCCGCCTGCGCCAAAGGCCGCGCCGCCGCCGCCGGACCCGCCACCGACACTGCGCCAATGGTGGTGCCTCAGGTGCAACAACGCGGTGTTCGGGGGCAAGGCGATGCGCCAAGTAGTGCGCACCAAGGACGGCCGCGATGTGCATTGCTACTGCGGTGGAGACTGCGAGTTGAGGATTGTGGAGGGGCGAGGATGACCAACCAACCGAAGCCGCCGGGCGAAACACCGCTTGAATTGAAAAGATACATCGCATTGAGGGCGCACACCGTCGCGCGTTGGGGGCGGAGTATGCCACATGGCGCAAAGCGGCGGGAGGATGAGATGAGCGAGAAGCCGGATGCCCCCATGAGCGACAAGGAGCGCGCCGACCGCCTTGAGGGGATGTTAGATAGATGCCTAGATACTATCGTTGACCTCAAGGCGGAGAACGCGGCGCTGAGGGATGAGCGCATTGTGCTTGAGAAGGCCTTGCGATTTGCCACATGTAGATGTGAGGGTGCGCCATACTCCGATACATCCATGCACGATGACGAATGCCCATACACCGCAATTCTACGCAAAGCCGCAGGAGGGACATGATGGACGCGAAGGAAACACTGGAACTTTGGCGCGATGCCAGAGAGCACTTTGAGACTGGCGACCTCCAGCACAAAGAAGGCGAGTGCATTGCCGCATTGCGAACTCTGTGGGATGCGCTTTCGGAAACCCTCGCGGCCAAGTTCGCCCTCGAAGCGCAGGTGGCGGAGACGGAGAAAGAATTGGCCGAGGGTGACTATTGGATGATGCGGGCCAAGGACTTCGCCGCAAACGGAGGGTGTCCATCCTGCTTTGCCTCCGACGAGGCTGGGCACAAGGACGGATGCGAAGTCGCCGCCCTCGAAGCGCAGGTGGCGGCCATGCGGAAGGCGGGGGGCAAGTTGGCCGACAGACTCATCGGCCTTCACAAACCGTTGGTAGGCAGGCCAATAGACCGCGAACTTGCGGATTGGCGCAAGGCGGCGGGAGGGTGAGATGAGCGAGAAGCCGGATGCCCCCATGAGTGAAGAGGAACGGGCCGACCGCCTCGAAAGAATGGTAGACACACTGGCGGGCACCGTCGTTGACCTCAAGGCGGAGAACGCGGCGCTGGTGGCAGAGTGCGACATGGCCTTGGCCGTGACAGTAGAACGGGATGGCCTCAGCGGTAGGTTGACGAATGCCCTCGCCCGCATTCAGGCATTGGAGCCTTTGATAACCGAGAACGCGGCGCTGAGGGAGGCGGCGGCAAATCTCGTGGCCGGTGCCATCTTCAATCAGACCGGCGTAGTGATAACCAACGCGGCGCTGTATGCACTACGCGCCGCCCTGCGCCCCCGGACGCACGGCGCGATGGCGAGTGAATGTCAAGAGTGGCGCGAGATGCTTGAGAAAGCCGCGAGGAGGGACATGATGGACGCGAAGGATAAGCACAGTTGCGCCGAGCCACGTTACTTCATGGACACAGCCGTTGTTGAAACGGATGACGGGCCTCCTCAACCAAGGCAGGCCGCATTCCTGATGTGTACCCAAGAGGGCTGTGCTTTTCATCTCGGCGATTATGGGGAAATTGTCGCATACATTCGTGGCCTCGAAACCGCCAAGTCCTCCCTCGAATCGCGGGTGGCGGAGTTGGAGACACTTCTGCGCGACGCCGACAATTGGGTGAATTGGCCTCGAGGAATTGCCAAGCGGGTGCGCGCCGCCCTCCGCTCCGCCGATAAGGGAGGGACATGATGGACGCGAAGCCGCAAACTGCACTCGTGATGTGGCAGGACAGCGTTGACCTGAGCCGCAGGTGTGCCAACTACAACCCGAGTCGCCAAGCACTCATTGACGTTGCAGACTATGCCCTCGCCCTCGAATCGCAGGTAGCGGAGTTGGAGAGGATAACGGAGGTAGCACTCAAGATTGTCGCCCAAACTTTGAACGAGGCACGCTTTACGCATGTGCGCTGGCAAGCATGTGAGCGCATCAATGAGAAGTTGGGGAGAGCACACATCCCGCTTTGTCTGTTCGACCACGGCGGGATTGCCGACGCTGGGCATTGCATGGCGGGAGGGTGACGATGCCCCGACTGAATGAAGGTCGGGCCGTTGCTTTGCACTGTGGCTATTGCGGCGACCCCGTGTGGGAAAACAACGGGCACCTGTGCAAGAAATGTAGGAAGTACGAGGAGGAACTCAGGAGCGCCGAAAGGATACGCGAGCGGAACCTGAAGTTCTCGGAGCGCGCCCTTCACTTTCTCCTTGTGAGGGACGCAATGGCTGACTGCCCTCTGTCGCCGGGTTTGCCGATGAGCGTTGTTGAATTGCATACGATGCTCAAGGATGGGGTCCTTTCGCCGGGGTCGTTGATATGCGAGGGGGACAGTCCCAAAAAGGTCTTTAGGGTCCGTGCGAATCCGCTTCCGCACAAGGTACTGCCACACGAGGTATCGGACCGCATGAGACGCAAGGCGGAGGTGTTTCGCTGGCTTGCCCCCGTGAAGGCGACTCGTTAGGACTTCACTTTTCAAGCCTACTTGCGTCTATCCCAAAGTTGGGGTATTCTGTAAGGGTGGCCCGTAGCGTTGGCGGCCCAGCGCGCCGACTGGGCAGGGGTGGTGTATGGCGTGGCTGATTGTCGGGGTCCTGTTTATCATTGCCGGAGCGGTTGGCTGGCTGAATGAGCGGCGTCGGCGCAACCTGAAAGGCCATGGATGACCATTGACCGTCAGTACGCGGAATCCGACAACGAGCGCGGGCGGACCTACCAAGTCCATACGGCACTCGTCTGCCCGGACTGCGGCGATGTCACGGACCTGAACGCTCCGTGCCAAGGCACCGGCTATCACTACATCACCGCCAAAGGCGAAGTGGTGGCGATGTTCGAGCGGCCCTTTTATCACCCAGCGTGCGAGCACAGACCCATCGTGATATTCGGCGTACTGACCACGAGCATCGGGTCTGGCAGTTGGTTCGACCTGTTCAGGCGCGTAGTAGAAATCATGGCGGGCGGGAGAGACGGGCAGGATGCCAAGAATGGCGAGGGAGCCACGGGGCGCTCTGACGCTGACGGTCCCGCGTCCTAGTCTTGAGGGCGGGGAGCCTGTTGTCTTTGCCTACGCGGGGATTGTCATTCCCCCGAGCGAGAGCACGCGATTCTTCGGCCAGTGGGTCTACCTGCGCATACGCGAGCCGGAGATGGAAGTGGTCACGCAGGTGAGTTCGTTCTACGACCTCGCCGTGCTCGGCTATCTGGTCGGGCGCGGGATTACCAATCTCATCGAGGTCAACTACGGGCCGCTCCAACTCTACCGATGGATTGGGATGGATGCGTTCCTGCGGAACGCCGTGGTCGGCACCGTGCTCGACCGTACCGTACTCAGGACCCCCTACTCGTGCTGGACGCTACTGCAACTTGACTTTCAACTACCCAGCGGCAAGCCGCCCGTGCGTCACCTGTACTGGCACGAGGTGAAGCCGCTGTTGGAATACGTCCGGGCCGCAGGGATTATCATTCCGGGCGTGTCGAGCGCGGATGCTTTCGACCTGCCCACGCCCCGCTACGAACCGGCGCGCGACTACACAGATGGAGGCGCAGAATGAGCATCCCGCTGTTGCCTGTCCTGAAGCCGGTCCTGAAACCGGTCCTTTGCTCAGTTGTAGGCCACGACTGGAAAGACGAAACAATCACCGAAGGCATCAAACGCCTGCGGTGCGCCCGTTGCAGTGAACTCGGATACCCGGTGCCAAATGGCATGGAGCGCCCTGACTCCAACCTGAGTGGTGCCAATGGCACAACGGAAGCCGAAGTCTCGCAAGACGGCCAAGAGTCGCGCGCCCCTGACGGGCGCGGCATCCAACCGTAGACCAACCAAGCCAACGCGCACGCGCCGGGAGGTAGCCGCTACCGTCAAAGAGCGGCTGGACTACCCCTCGCCTCCCCCCGCGCCACTGCCCGGCATTCGTCCCCCCGATTTTCAATCAGAGATTGCATCGAGCGATTCCGAGCGATGTACGGCTCGGCGCAAGGTGTGCCGCAATCCCGCGACCGGGTGCGAGTACCGCTACCCGCGTGGCGACCCCTCGACAGTATGCCCCGTGTGCGGATTTCCGCGCCGGTGCAAGAACCACGTTGCGCCGGGTTTCAGTGTATGTCGCATGCACGGGGCGAATCCGAAAGGTATCAAATCTGCTAAATATATGGTTTCGTCCCAAATCAGTGCGGCATTCAACCGCATCATAGCGCACCCGTCGCTCCTCGAACTCAGCCAAGAGATTGCCCTCGCGGCCACGCGCACCGACCAAATCATGGAGATGATGAACGACAACAACCCGGCGGCCAGCGTGGATGTCATCATGCAGGCCGCCAACATGATTGAGGTCGGCATTGTCACGCATCAGGACTCGCAGGTACGAGCGGGCATGGCTCTGTTGCGCGCCGCGCTCGACCCGGCCTTTATCACTAAGCGGCTGTGGGAGGAGTTCCGCGAGAACACCGAACTCATCCGGCGCTTGAGTGAGACGGAACGTAAGTGGGGTTTCGCCAACAAGCAGGCGGTCCCCATCAATCAGGTCCTCGAATTCACCGTGTGGCTTCAGCAGTTGGTGCTCAAGTACATCCCCAACCCCGTAGACCGAGGCGCGTTCGCGCGCGAAATCCGCTCAGTGTTCCCCGTAGCCGCCGCCGAGGCCGCCGGGATACGCACAGGAGGCATCGTAGATGTCGTCAAGAGAGATTAGGCCGTGGTGGGCCAAGTGGCCCATCGCCCGTCTGTTGTGCTTTTTCAATCGCCACGTCTACATCATCCGCTCCAACCCAACCGGAATCGGATTGGGTTTCTGCTATCACTGCGGCGAGTACGTCGGAGGTTAGCCCGTGGTTGTCCGCGACACGCAGTACAAATTCCGCATCCCGCCCGAGGACTGGATAAGCGACAGGGCGGTTGGAATCGCGCAAGCCGCCGACCCGCCGGAACCGAACGACCCGGCAGTGGCGGCCAAGATGCGTGCCGCCCGCACGTCGCTCATTGATTTCACCGAGCATACCTACCCGACCTACAAGACCGAGGAGTTTCATCGGCACCTTGCCGGGGCGTTGCAGAAGGTCGTCATCCCGCGCGCGGACGGCACGCGCGAGATTCCCAAACTGATGATTTTCGCGCCGCCCCAGCACGGCAAGTCGGAACTGGTGAGCATCCGCACGCCGCCCTTCTGGCTGGCGCACAACCCGGACTTGCCCGTTGCGCTCATTTCCTACGCGGCGGCCAAAGCCTACGACAACAGCCGACGCGCGCGCAGTGTCCTTGAGTCCGACGCCTACCGCGACATCTTCCCGTACATCAACGGGGACCCGAACAACCGGCGCGTCACAGATTGGCACATCCTCGGGCGCAAGGGCTATGCGCTGGCCGCGGGCCTCGGCGGCCCTATCACCGGCCACGGGTTCGGCCTTGGCATCATTGATGACCCGTTCGAAAGTTGGGCGGACGCGCAATCGGAGACCATGCGCGAGGGGGCGTGGAGTTGGTACGACGGCACGTTCCGCACCCGCATGTGGGAGAACAGCGCGGTCATCTTTATGATGACGCGCTGGCATCTCGACGACCTCGCGGGCCGCCTGCTCGAATCCGAGGGCGAGGTAACAGAGGGCGGGGAGTGGACTGTCCTGCGCTATCCGGCGCTCGCAGAGGAAGGCGACATTCTCGGGCGCGAGATTGAAGCGCCTTTGGCCCCCAAGCGATTTTCAAAGACGTTCTTGCTCGACCTCAAAGAGAAGGCCAGCCCGTTCGTCTGGAATGCTGAATACCAACAGCACCCGATTGCCAGCACCGGCGACGTTTTCAATATCGCCCGGCTTCAGATTGTGGACGCACTGCCTGCGGAGGTCGCCGAAGTTGATGCCCCTGACGAGCCGGGCAAACCTCCGCGCATAGTCGAAGTCCACAAGGGCACACGCTACTGGGACCTCGCGGGTACAGAGGCCAAGACATCCAAGAGCGACCCGGACTGGACCGTAGGTACAGGTCTGACAACGTTCGAGGCCAAGTCGTTCATTTGGGATGTGGTGCGCATGCGCGCGTCACCCGAGGGCGTGCGCGCGACCATCGGGTTGACGGCGCAGACGGATGGACGCAGGGTGCGGGTCCGCATCGAGCAAGAAGGTGGGCAGGCGGGCAAGGCGCAGGTGCAGGACTACATTGGCTTCCTCCAAGGATTCGACGTTGACGGCGACCTGCCAAGCGGCGACAAGCGGGTACGCGCCATGCCGCTCGCCGCTCAGGTGAACGCTGGCAACGTGTTCCTGCTCCGCGGACCATGGAACAAGCAGTTCATGGCCGAACTTGCCGAGTTTGACCACGGCAAGCACGATGACCAAGTGGACAGTGCCGACGGAGCGTTCAACATCGAGACCGGCCAGCCGAAGTGGCGCAAGATTGGATTCAAGGCAATTTCGGGGCCAAGATAGCCTATCGCAAGGTGCAAACATGCTTTATCAATCATTCCTGCACTGGTATGCTTTTCTCGACAGGCAGTTCCTTGGCCCCCCGGATTCGGGGTGCTCGCGCAAGCCCGCCTACGGCGGGCGCACGGTCGTTAGCCTAAATCCTCGCACAGCGAGGTTGGAGAATCCACATGGCAAAGCCTACTGACCCAACCGATAACGCGCGCGCCCTGCATCTGCCCGCGTACCTCAACCGCGTGGTCCCCTACTGGGGGCATCCGGGCTGGCTCATGGCCGAGCGGTGGCGCTCGTTCGTGCGCAATCAGGCGCTCTGCCTCGTCTGTCGCGACACACTCATTCAGAACGTATTATCAACCCCGTGGGATGTCGTGGCGAAGGACCCCGGCGACAAGCAAAGCCCCAGCCTCAAGAAGTCCATTGACCGAATCAAGAAAGTCCTCGAGGACGCCGAGGGCGACTTCGACACATTCTGCGAACTCGTATTGCAGGACATGCTCGACATTCCGTTCGGCGGCGCGTTCGAGGTGGGCCGCGAGGACGACTCGCCCGACGGCGATGTGCTGTGGATAGAACACATTGACGGTGCGACACTTCTGCCCACTGGCGACCCGGATGACCCGGTTGAACAACGGGTCAAGCAGATGCCCACGCGCACCGTCAGATTTCCAAAGTATGCCATCGAGCGGTTGTACGTGACGCCGCGCCCGGAGATTGACCGCAAGGGATGGGGCATGGCCCCGCCTGAGAAGGCGTACCTCGCCATTGAGATGCTGTTCCGCGGCGACCGCTATTACGCGAATCTCTTGCTCGACACGCCCGAGGCGGGCATCCTCGACCTGATTGACATGGAGGAACAGGATGCCGAGGATTGGATTGCCAATGCCAAGGCTCTGTTCACTGGAATCGACGGATTCAAGGTGCCCGTTCTCTATCAGCACACAAAACCCGCCGTGTGGATTCCTTTCAACCGCCCTCCCACCGACCTGCTATACGACAAGACAACCATCAAGTACGCGCAAATCCTTGCCGCGGCTTACGGGATGCGACTCTCTGACATCGGCATGGAGGACATGGGCGGCGAGAAAACTCTTGCGGGCGTTATCCGGGGAGAGCGGCAATCGAGGCGCAGTGGACAGGCACTTGTCCGAACCAAACTTGAGAACGCCATGGACCGCGTTGTTGGAGACAAACTCAAATTCATCTGGAAGATAGACGATGACGAAGTGACGCTCGGCAAGGGCCGCGCCGTGATGACATACGTGCAAGGGCTGACGGCCGCCAAGGAAGCGGGTTTCATTGACGCGGCGGAAGGGCGGCGCGAATTGGTCGCGACCGGCGTGCTCAAGGTCGAGATTGACCCCGAGGCTTTGCCTCCGCCTCCGGCGATGCCCGGCGCTATTGACCCGGCGACCGGCCTTCCCATCATGCCGCCGAATCCTCTTGAGGCGGCGGCCAGCGGCACGTCATCCGCGGAGTTGGGCGGGGTCCCCGTGAGTCAGGGCGGGCGAGGCGATAGTGGACTGCTGACACAGCGCGGTATTGCCGGAACGCGAACCACAGAGCAACTGCAAGCCGAGATGGCGCGGATTATCAAACCGGCGCTCACCCTCGTGGTCGAGCGCGCCGAGGAACCGCGATTGCGCAGGCTTGTGCGCGCGGTAACAACGGCCATGGTCCCCAAGGTGGAGCGAACTTTCCTCGACCTCACCGATGAACAAATCGAGGAAACGTGGCTCCCCGAGATGCTGGCCTTCGACTTCGACGAGCCGAACGAGGTCGAGAACGCCGTGTTGCGAAGTGAGGCCGACGAACTGCGGGTCGAGGTCGAAAAGCATCTGGCCGATGACCCGTGGTGGAGAACAGCCACCGACGCCCGCAAGGACGAAATCATGGTCGTGATGCGCGCGGCGGCGGAGGCCGGGGCGGTGAACGCGGGCTATGCCATCGTGCACGCGCTGTACGAGGCGGGCCAGCGGCGTGACTACGCCATGACGGGATATTCATTCAACCTCAGGAACAGGGCGACCATCGCCTTGCTTGAGGAGCGCGCGGCTAATCTCGTGCGCTGGGTGGACGAAGCGACCAAGACCTTCATCCGGCGTGTCGTGGTAGCCGGTGTGCGGCAGGGTTTGAGTTCGCCGGAGATTGCGCAGGCCATTCGTGACGGCGCGACCGCCGAACACATCCTGCAAGTAGATGGCTTCATCGGCGATGTCACGAAACTCATCCGCGAGGGACTCGTGGAGATGAGCGAGGCGCGGAGCAACTCGATTGTCAATACCGAAATCGCGCACGCCGAAACGACCGGGCGACTCGTGCAGTTCAAGATGTCCGGCCTGACCACGAAGGCGTGGGTCCACCGCGGCAAACGCGGCGTAACAGCCAAGGGCAACGTGCACCCATGTCCCCTGTGCGCGGGCAACGAGGCCATGGGTTTTGTGCCGATTGACTTTGCGTACCCGACCGTGTTCCGCAATGAACCGTCGCCCGTGCCGCCCGCGCATCCGAGCGTGTGCCACTGCGACATCATGTTCAACGAGGCCGAACTTCTGGCCAAGGTGGGGACGAACGAATACCGTCCGTGGAACGGGCGGTAGCACATGCGGACTTTCACGGAGAGCAGGGATTATCAACCTGCGTCATGGCGGGATGTGAAGTTCAGGTCGCCGCGCGGTCGGCAGACTGAGCGAACGGCGAGCGTAACCTGCCCGTGCGGGCGGGTGTATGGATTGCGAGAGGGAGAGGTCGAGCACGACGGAACCGTGAGGACGCGGCTGGTTTGTCAGTGCGGTTTCGATGACATGATTCGCCTTTCAGGCTGGGAGGCGAGCGCCGAGGGAGGCGTTAGCGAGGGACGGCCAGCCCAGTTGGCCAGCGCGCCAACAAATCTGACGGGAGGTTAGCATGCCAAGGGCAACAGCAACAGCAACAAGCAAGGCGGCGAAGGACGCGACGGAACCGAAGGCGACGGACACCACGAAGGTCCTGCCCGACGATGGGCCGTCGAAGGTACCGCCGGAACACGCGACGGAGATTTACCACATCCGGCGCACCCTAGCGCGCGCGAGCAACCCTGCCGCGGGCGCGTGGACTGGACCGGACGCCGACGAGGGAATAGGTAAGATGCTCAAAGAGGGTTGGGGCGTCAAGGATTTTCAAATCCTTGGCATCAACCCGGAAGGTGTACTCGCGCTGTGGATTCTGACCCGCTCGGAAGAGGGAGCGGGGCTGTCGGAAGCCAAGCACATCGTCCGCACGTTGTCGGGCGGCGGCCAACTTGGCACGGTCACGGGCTTTCAGGCCGATGCCGTGCTGTCGGGCTACCTGTCGGACGGCTGGCGGCTTGAGTTCGTGCGCAACATCGGCTTCGACACCAACGGCATCAACATGGCGTGGATGCTCGTGCGATGAACCTTATCGCCTATGCGGTCGTGGGGCGGCTCCTGATATGGCTCTGGCAGACATCCGGCCCCACGACTCGCATCTGGAAGTTGCATCCGTTTCTCACTGAGCAAGCGGAGTGCGACTTTTGCACCGGCTGTTGGGTGTACTTCGCGCTGGCCTTTCTGTTCGGGCAGAACTGGCTTGCGCCCATCTACGTGCCTGTGCTCAGTGAGTTCGTCACGGGCGTTGTGGCGAGTTTCATTGCCCACCTCGCATCGGCCGGGTGGCAAATGAAGTGGGGAGTGGTCGAGTTGCGCTAGAAAGAGGCGGCCATGCACATGCCCTCGTGGGCGGCGCAGATTATCAACAGGGCGGCGTTAGCGGAAGCCAATCGCGCCGCCTATGCCTGCGCGTTCCTGTCGCGCTACGGCGACGACGATGTTGACGAGGCGGCGCTTGCGAAGATTGCCGCCTACCAGCGCCGTGTCTCCGGCATTGCCGGTGTTCTCAAGCGCCCGTTCGAGCCGCAGGAGCCGGGCACCTTCCACATCTCGCTGGCCTACTTCCCCGACGCGACCGACGAACAGATAGCGGCTCTGAAAGAGAACCTGTCGCTTCCGATTCCGTTCATCGTGACCGCGCGCGGGATAAAGGTCTTTCCGCCCAATGGCGAGGGCCTGAGCGCCGTCGTGTTGGACGTGACCGCAACGCCCGCCCTCCTGCGCCTGCAATCGGAGATTATCAATCGGGCACTCTCGATGGACCTGAAACTGGGCGACTTCGCGGACCCGACAATCTACAGTCCCCATGTCACCCTTGGGTATAGCACCCTTGAGCAGAAGGACGTACCGACCAGCATCGAGCCGTTCGAGTTGTGGGTCCGCGGATTTTCAATCACGCGCCACGACTACGACGTACAGTTGGATGTACGACTACCGCTCGTGCGCGAGCGCGGGCCGCTCGTGACCAGCGGCGGCCCCGGCTCCGGGCACTTCGGCCACGAGGGTAGGCCGGGCGAGGTCGGCGGCAGTCTGCCCGGCGGAAAACTCTCTGTAGTTTATGACGAGCACCTAACAACCGAGGCCGAATACCGGAACGGAGTTATTGCCGTCGGGCCGAAGTTTTACGAACTCGACGATGCGGGACGGGCGCAAGTCATGGCGCACGAGGAAGGTCACGCCCTGAGCGACCAAATGCTGGCCGATGGGCGGGCGTTCGCGCTTCAAGACCAAGGTGCATTCACGGGAAAATTCGGCGACGAGACGGTTGATGGAATCAACGGACAACTTACTCCGGGCGAGAACGTAGCCGAGGCCTATGCTGTATGGAAACTCGACCCCGATTGGTTGTTGGAGCACTACCCACTTGCGCATCAGGCTATCGCCGAAGCGATGGCGCGCGGCGGATTGTCCACTGGGGAGCCGGGCGAGGGTGGATTATCCGAGGAGCACCAGAAGATATGGGAGGAGACCCGCGCCTCCTACGAGACTGCTCTCGCCGAGAAGTACGGAGTCGCCGAGGAACAGCACTGGGACACGGGGACATGGATTGGGAGTGACGGCCGACTGCTTGCGCCCAACCAAGACCATCAGGCAATGGCCCTCGACGTATTGGGCTGGGGTAAGGACCTGACGCCCGGAACGAAGGAATGGGACGATAAGGGCGAGGCCGCGACGAACGAACTCGTGGCCGCCGGGTTGATTCGGTACAACGTGGCCGAGGCGGAGGTGTTCTTCGACATTCCCTCGAGGGAGGAAACGACGCATAAGCAGAAGGACGCCATGGCGCGCATCTTGACGATGCTTGCCGCCCGCAATGGGCAATGGCCATATCTTGCCATCAATGTCGGCCCGCCGTTTGAGGAACATGATTACGAGGGAAGCATCATGGGCGTGAGGGAAGGATACAGATTCCTCGGCCTGTCGGAAATGGGCTATGGCGACAAGGTTATCACACGCGGCGGACCCGGAAGTGGTCACTTTGGCCACGAGGGTAGGCCGGGCGAGGTCGGCGGAAGCGCACCCTCGGGCGGATTGTCAACTGGCGAGGCGGGCGCGCCCATTCGCCTGACGAAGGCGGCGCTGAATCGAATCCTCACGTGGTCATCCAGCCGCTACAATATGTACCCCAAACACGTCGCGGTGCAACTTGCCTACGAGGTCCTGAACGGGGAGCGACCTGACGCCCCGTACCTGCTCCTCGAATCCGGCAACTACACGGAGGCGGCGGGCGGATTGTCATACGGCGAGTACATGGTCAATGGCCCCGAGGGCTACATTGTCGGCGGCAAGTACAAGGGGAGCGGGAACACTATAACGAACCCGGCCGACTTCGAGGAACTTGGCCCGCGCACCTACTTCGACATCGGCCTGAGGACGGGCGAGCCGTGGGCAGTGCACGGCGCGCGGCCGGACCTGTACGATTGGCAAGACGAGACCGTAGAACACATCCCGAAGGAAATGACCGACCGGGTGTGGGGCTACCATGCCGAGGCCGCGGGCGACATTTTCCGCGAGGTGGCCTTGCACGGTTCGGACGCGCCAGATGGCGGCTACCTGACGGAGAAACTGAAACGGGTCGAGAAGTCCTACCGAACCAGCGACCGCGACATCATCTTTTCCAATCCCCTCGCCCCCGATGACGAGGCGCGCCGGGTCGAGATGCTCGATGCGTGGCGGTCGGTAGACTATACCGAATTGCCCAAGCAACTGCGACTGGCCATTGGCGTGAATATCGGCCTGTTGGAACGCGACCCGAGTGCCGTGCAGTCTGCGATTGAGTCGCTTCGCGCAATGCAGGCGAGCGAGTATGTCGAGCGCGGAGGTGAGGGGTCGGGCCACCACGGACACAAGGGCGTCCCCGGACATCGAGGCGGCAGTGCGCCGTCTGGATTATCAACCGGCGGGACCGAAATCGAGATGCACTTGACGGAAGGCGCGCTGTACGATTCTGCCGCTCAGAGCGCATGGATTAGAGCAATCAAGGGAGCGGTGGACCGGCTTTCGGAGCGGGGCATCAAATTACCCGGAAGGCTAATTGTCAGCGACTCGTTCCTCGACATCGGAAAGTTCGCCGAGATACGGATGCAGGATAAGTCGGTCGTGACGGACGAGATGGCCGAGTCTTGGGCGCGGGGAAACTTCGAGTATACGATTGCCGCCATGTGCGTGCAGACCCACGACAAGAACGACGCCATGTTCTTTGTCAATCCGTCGTGGCGCAGACGTTCGCACGGCATCGTCCCCGACGAAAGAAGGGACCGGACAATAGAGGCGATGCTTTCCGATGACGGCCTGAACTTCATGGCCGCTCACGAGTTCGGCCACGCGCTTGACTTCATCGCTGACGGCGAGAAGCAAAAATGGGTCGGACCGGTACCGGAAGCCTATAGCGACGCACTGGACACAATCTGTCACTACGACCGCGACAAACTGGATAACGAGTACCGCGCCGATGTCATTGCCGCGGCGCTGATGGGAAGGCCGCCAGAGCGCGTGACCGCAGTAGGGGGCACCTTCACAGAGGACATGACTAAGGTCGGGCAGAGGCTTTTGGGCATGGCCGAGACCCGCCTGACAACGCGCACCGCGCCCGGAATGATTGACGAGGAATATGTCACCGGCATGCGTCTCGCGTTTATCCCGGTCCCGAGCGGCATTATGTACGAGCCAGTTGTGGAGCGTGGCGGACCGGGTAGCGGCCACTTCGGCCACGCCGGTCGGCCCGGCGAGGTGGGCGGGAGTGCGCCGAGTGAAGGATTGTCAACTGGCGAGCCGGGCAAGCGAATCGTCAAGGTCCTATCGGTTGAGGACACGCGCGAGTACGTCGAGGGCAGGGACGATAAATTCCGCCCCGTGCCCGGCTCCGGCACAGAGCATACTTGCGACCGATGCGGGCGCTCGCACGAGGTGCACGCAACTGTCGAGTTAGAGGACGGTTCGGAGATGGTTGTTGGCACCGGGTGCATGAACGCCGAATTCAGCGAGGCTGTGCGCAGGCAGATGCAGAACAAGGAACGGGCGGCAAGGCGTGTACGGATTCTTGAGGCCGAGATGGCCGCAAAAAAGGTGGAACGAGAAAAGTGGGACGCGGAATACGAAAAGGTAAAGCAACTGCCGATGCCGGAAATAACCGAGAAGGAATTGGAGACTGGGCGCTATCCCGTCACTGAGTATCGCATGGGCGATGCCGATGTCTGGAATGACCCGCGGTATGGCCTGACCGATGAGCGGCGCAGGCTCTTGTACTCGAACTGGTGGCGCAAGCGAATGTTTGAGCGCGGCTTCGAGAGCAACCGACCGGCGTATGATGAGGCGGATTATCTGAAGCGCATTGCGCGCGCACGAGCCGTCCTAGAAGCCGATGTGGCACCCGAGGTCGTGGAGCGCGGCGGACCCGGCAGTGGCCACTTCAAGCACAAGGGTGTGCCGGGGGAGCGTGGCGGCAGTGCTCCGAGCGGACGCGCGCCTGCACCGGGGGCCAAGGGTAGCGTCGAGCCTATCCTCTCGCGCCTGTATTCGCCCGAGGCGGGAGTGGCGTTCGTCAACTTCAGGGGCAAGTACGCACTGGCCGACGTGGAGCACGGAGCGATTATCAATCGTCAGGGCAAGGTCCTCATCGAACGCACAGACCACAACCCCAAGGAAATCTTCTGGCCCTACAGCATGATAGCCCGAATGGAAGGCAAGGTGATGGTCCACAACCACCCGACCGGGGCCGTTCTATCGGATTCGGACGTGATGTTCATGCTCAAGAGCAAGTGCTCGGCGATTGTGGCCACGGGGCGGTGGGGTACCTACATCGCAAGCGTGGACCCCGGAGCCGACTCGCTACAGATTATCAATGCCCTCGGTCGGGCAAACGAGGAAATCTACTCGACCATGAAGGCGTTACCCGACTTCGAGAAAATGTCCGAGGCGGACAAGTGGACAATTCACTTGTCGGAGGTCTTTGAAACAGTGGAGGACACGACGGATGGAAAGTTCAGATTCGATTGGGAGCCGCCAGCGCCGGAGAATCAACCTGCGGAGCCGCTGGGATACGCTAAGGCCGAGACGGTCCAGCGCATGGACATCGAGGCTGGCGTGACACTGGACGGCCTCGAGGACGGCGATTACGAGAAGGCAACGATTATCACTGCCGACCAGATGTGGGCGCTGATGCAGGGCAAGACCATCACCGCGAATGGCAAGACCATGACCCGCGCGGACGGCCCGTACATGCTCGGAGAGGCGGAGGCCGAGGCCGTGGAGCGCGGCGGAGCGGGGAGCGGCCATCACAAGCACAAAGGCATCATTGGCCATCGCGGAGGGAGCGCGCCGTCGAATCTTCCGAATGTCGAACCGCCGCCCGGATACGAGCAAGCACGAGGATTGCGCAAGGCGATTGACATTCTCAATCCGCCGAGAACGAGGAAGTTCGCGAGGGTTATCGGTGCGCTTGAGGCGATTGGCCGCGTTCACGGCGTTACCATGTGGCCCATACCGCTCACCACAACGTCATCGAAAACGAAAGGCGGGGCCTACAGGCGCGAGGAATACACCCACAAGCCACTAGGGATAGCCCTCGTCACCGGGAAGGCCGACCTCGGGGTTGCCGCCGTGCACGAGTTCGGTCACTACATGGATGACTGGGGGCTGGGTCGCGGATTCTTCGCAAGCAACAGGCCGGACATCACGAACCTGCCAGAGGAAGCGGGCCTCCACGGACCGTCGGTTTATGAGCAGAACACGGAACTACGCGAGGCGCTTGATGAGTGGTATCAGGCCGTCATAGATAGCAAGGCGGCGAAGGACTTGGAGCGCGGCGTGTTCAACTCGACGACCATGAAGAAGATTGTCGCCGCGGACGGAACGACGACATGGCATGCCGTCCGTGAATCGGGCGTGGGCGGCCAACACAGGTTCTTGGCCAACGTTCGGCAGACGCACGAGTATTTTGCGCGGTCGTATTCCCAATACATCGCCTTGCGCGGCGGCGACGCCGAGTTGAAGGGCGAAATAGACGGCATCCTGCGCGATGCCAAGAACCCGCCGAGCGTGCCCGGCTACAAAACCATGGCCTTCACTCAATACTGGGAGTGGGATGACTTCGAGCCAATCGCGAGCGCGTTCGATAAGATTTTCAGGAGTACACAATGGGCGAGCCAATAGAAATCAACCTGTCTGATGACGGCCTCGCGGATGATGTCGAAGATGTCCGCGCGCGCCTCGCTGTCTCCCGCGGTCTTCACCGGATTGTCATTCGCGGCGGGCCGGGCAGTGGATTTGCTGGCCACGAAGGCGTGCCCGGACATCTTGGCGGAAGCGCACCCAGCGCGACCGGCCCCAAAGAGGAAGCGCCTGCGGTTCCGGCGGCTGGCAAGACTGGCGAAGTGGCGCAAGCGGGCGGAAAGAAAAAGGGCCACGTGAAGGGCTACACTGACCTGCACTCGAAATTCGAGCACGGGCCTGCGCTCGATGACTACTTGGTTGGAGCCGGGGGACCGCTGGGCCTGCGCCTCGCATCGCCGGACAAGGATGCCTTCCTCTCGAAGGATTCGGAGGACCTGCGCAGTCGAAACGCGAAGTTGTGGTGGGAGCAGGTCGAGACCTCCTACCGCGAGTGGATTCAGCAACAGTTTGGGGCCAACCCTTGGGAGCAAGCCCGAGACCCTGAGACGAATCAGGCCAAATCGAGCGACGCATTCGCGACCGCCTACTACGCGAATCTTGAACACCTCGCGCCGTACATGAAGCAGTACACAGACATGACCAAGGGCACGGTTGACGGAAGCGCCGCGGAGGCGGCACAGGCCGACTTCGAGGTAGCCCGCAATCTCGGACCCTACATGGTCAATGCGGAGCGTGTTTTCAATCAGGCCGCCGGTGGTGGTCGTCCCACGCGAGATGCAGTCAAGGCGCTTGTGGATGCCGACGAGTCAATCCCGCGGGCGCTCAAACCCCGCGCCACAGCGTTTGCCATCCTGAGTCTGATGCGCAAGTATTCGGCCAGTGACCCGGCCTACGCCATGACCATGCGCGGGGGTCCCCTGCGCAGGATTGTCATTACTCGCGGCGGAGCCGGTAGCGGCCACTTCGGGCACGAGGGCGTCCCCGGCCACCTTGGCGGGAGCAAGGATAGTCCGGGTAAAGGGAATGACGCTCCCAAGACGGGAGCAACGCCCGGCCAGAAGGTCACGGCCACGGGCCGCCCGGTGCCGCCGAACGCGGCGTTGATTGACTCGTCTGACAAGCACCTGCTTGAGCAGGGGTCACAGCGCATCGGCGAAACGGTCGAGTCTTACGCCTACACGACCGAGGAGTGGTTGGACGCGGCAGAGGAAGTCATGGCCGAGCAACCGCCCGAGGTTGCGAAGAAGATTGCCGACGTGGAGGCGGCACTCAAGACGGGCGAGCCGACATCGAGACTCTACTCTGACGGCAAGGGCAATTACGACGGCGAGCGTGCCAAGTTGCACGATGGCATTCTGGAAAAAATGTTTGGCCGCGCGACGCCCGTTGCCGAGGGCGAGACGCCGCGCATGACACTAACGGGCGGTTTGCCCGGCTCTGGCAAGAGCACCGTGCTTTCGGCGAGGCGCGAGCAGGGTTTGGCCGACCTCGAGGGCGCGGTTCACATTGACTCGGACTGGGTGAAGGAACAGTTGCCCGAGTACGAGGGCTGGAACGCGGCGCTTGTGCACGACGAAGCCTCTGACATCATCTCGCGGGCAATGACGCGCGCGCGCGCAGAGCACTACAGCGTGGTCTACGACACGACCATGAAAACCACCCAAGAGACGGTGAACTTCGTGAACGCGGCCAAGGAAGCGGGTTACAGCGCGCACGTCATCTATGTGGACGTTCCGATGAAGATGAGTATGCGCCGCGCCATCAGTCGCTTCATGGACCCGAAATCAGGGCGTTACGTCAGCCCGTATTACATTGCGTCGAACGATAGCAAGAACGTAGGAACCTTTGGAACGCTCAAGGCTCTCGTGGACACGTGGGAGCACTGGGACAACGCGACGCCGGGCGGCACGCCGACCCTCATCGCATCGAGCAAGCCGTAGGAGGCAGGACCATGGCAGACAAAGAAATCAAACCCACGGAGCCAACGCCGGAGCCGACTGGCCCCAGCGGGTCAGCGCCACGGGGTGAGCAACCCGGCGGCCCAAGCGGGTCCACGGCGGGCGCATCGCGGCGCGTGGTGAAGATTCAGTTTGTGGATGACGGGGATGATGCCGAGTTGACTAAGGCGCTTGCGGGCTTCCGCAGTTCGGACACGGAGGCGCAGACCGGGCATTCTCAAAAGGGTGTTGTCATCCCGCCAGCCGAGGCCGAGACCGCCAAGCAACCTGCGAAACCTCGGGGTCTACTACGGCGCGTCAGTTTGACCGAGCGACTCATGCCCGCGCAGACAGACCCGCGCCAGCCGGTCGCAGAACCGATGCGCGGCAGTGTGCTCACGCTGGACGAGATGGCGGCTATCCTGCGCGCGCGCCTGCGTGTGCTAGGCGAGAATATCGGTATCGAGGAGGCGCGTATACGCGAGGCGGCGGAGATTCTCACCGCTGTATGCGGCGGCGTGATTGACCTTGACATGGCGTTGCAGTGGGCCGAGGAGGGACAGAAGGCGGGCGTGTGGGCGCGTGACCCGTGGGGATACATTATCACTCCCACGCTCGTGCATGAAGCCGCGGCCCTGATTGCGTGGCAGGACGCGGGACTGACCGTGCGTGGCGGGCCGGGGTCCGGGCACTTTTCACACAAAGGCCGACCGGGGCAGGTCGGCGGTAGCGAGGACACGCCCGGCAAGGGCGATGATGCGCCTCAGACCGGAGGCGTAGGCGGTAGCCCGAGCGAAAGTCAGAGTTTTGCCGCTGGCATGAAGGACAAGGACTATGACGCATGGGTAACGAAACTCTCTGTGATGCCCATGAGGAAACTGCGCGCATGGCAGGATGTGGTGATGGCGCAGTTAGAGGAATTGGACAAGCAACCGCAGGGCGAGGCAAACAAGACTGCGGGCATCGAGCAACAGTTGTGGCAAGAGGCACTGGCGAACGCCGTGGCCCGCAAGAACTGGCCCAAGGATTACACCGACCCATTCTCATTGCCCGGTTGGTTTGCTGAATATCAGGCTGGCCAAGGCGCGGCAATCGGCGAACCCCAACCCTCCAAGGCGCAGGAGGGATTATCAACCGGCGAGCCGGTGTCCGGGGACACCACGCGCGTCGGGCTTACGAGTGCGCGACCGGGCCGAACGAACGAGGAAGTGTTCGCCGCGATGCGTGAATTCGATGACCAACTCGGAGGCATCGAGACCGTAACATCGCACCGCGTCCAGCCGGGCGTCGGCGGGTATATGGGCGACCACGAGGCGACGTGGATTATCGAGTACACGGGTAATGGCGAGGCCAAGAAACTCGTGGCCGCCACGGCTAAGAAGTGGAATCAGGACAGCGCCTTGCTTATTACCGGACCCGACAAGGGACAGGCGACCATCTCTACGGACTTCGAATTCGATGACCCGGTGACGCCGACCGAACGCAAGGCAGTCGAGACAGCGATGATTGCGGCGGCGGAAAAAACAGGACAGTTCCGGGGTTGGCAGTGGTACCGCCAGCCGCACAAGTACAGCGTGCTCCGCGCCGTGTGCGTCCCTCAGTGGAAGGGTGTACCGGAGACACACAAGCAGGTTGCGGGAACGCTGGCAGACTTTTTCAAACAGATGGGTATGAACCACACCCTTCACGAGTACGAAGTGGGCGTGGAAGTGCTCGAAAAGGAGGGCGACAATGCCTACGACACCGTTCTCAGTCAGTGACCTCAAGGACATCCTTGACGGACATCGCAAGGCACAGGTGAGCGACAAAGAAGCCAAGGTCGAGGATTTCCCCGAGGCTCCTGCGATGCCCACGGGCGACCAGACCGTGGCGGTGTTCTTTTCCAAGCCACAGGCACCCGGTGGTGAAGAAACTGAGGCACCAGACTGGGTGAGTGCGACAGAGGCGGGCGATGCGGAAGGTGATGTCGAGGGTTGGCCGCAGAAGCCGGAGACGGACCAATCGGGCGGTCCGACATTCAGCGAGGAGTCCTAACATGCTTGGCAAAGGTGTCTATCTGTGGAAGGTCTACACGATTGACGGTGGCGACGCGCGCGTTCTCGCGCGCCGTCTCCATTCGATGCAGGTCCAGCGCCTCGACGTGAAGGTGGCCGACGGCGCGAAGGTCCACGCCATCGCGGCATGGGAGAAGCCCGGCTGGGGCGAGAACGTCAAGGCCGAGTGGGTCGCCACCTTGCGCGACGAGTGTGCACGCCTGAACTGGCCGATGGAAGTGTGGGGCTTCGGCTTCGACTACGGATACGACGCAGTGGGCGAGGGAGCAATCCTCGGGTCGCAGGTCAACCGGCTCGGCTTGGACGGTGCCATTGCCGACCCCGAGGGCGTGTTCGAGGGACAAGTCAATGCGGTTGGCAAGGCGCGCGATATGGGAAGCGCCTACCATGCCGTCTGCCAGAAGCCAATAGCGATTGCCACGTGGGCGCTTTGGAGAAATCCTGTCACACTCGCACCCTATCACAATGTCGAGTGGGGCAAGGCGCTCATGGAGTGGGCCGACTATGGCGCGCCGATGGTCTACTGGCAAGGGCAAGGCGCAAAGGCCGCAGTCTCCTACCTCGACAATTGCATTGCTCAGTGGCGGTCTCTCATAACGAAGAAGCCTCTCCTGCCCGCAGGTCGCGCCTACGTGGGCGACGGTGGGACGGTGGATGTTCCCGGCATCACGGCATTCGGCCAGCGCGTGCGAGAACTCGCCGCGGCGACTGGCATCGTGGCCAGTCCCATCGCAGGTGAGTCGTGGTGGAATCTCGGGAGTGTCATCAAGTACCCGGACTGCTTGGCCGCTCTCTCGGCCTTGCCGCCCTACGCCACTGGCGTACAACCCTATCCGACCGCGCCACTTGCCGAATGGGCCGCGGCCTTGACCGCGCACGCGCGAACTCAGGGATACAGGGGACCGAGCCTCGCATGAAAACTCTGTCCGGTGCACTCCGCAGGATTATCAATCGCGGTGGTCCCGGCTCGGGTCACTATGGCCATCGTGGCCGTCCGGGCCGGGTTGGCGGGAGTCTGGCCGAGGACGGTCTCTCGACAGGCGAGCCGTCGGCGTGGGCCTCGAAATACAGAACGGGAAGCGGGCCGCTCAATGCGGAGGCGCTTGGCGAGGACGTTCGCCGCGCGGTCGATGAGCGCCCAAGTCGCGCGACGCATGGGAACACAGGCAAAAACGCATTCTTCCTCGTTGATGGCAAAATCTACTCGTGGGACAAGTGGCAGGAAATACCGAAGGCCGACCTCCCCCGTGCGGTGCCCGTTCATTCGCACGGCGGCGACAATTGGGAGTGGTTCGTAAAGCAACAGGGACAACTTGAGGACTTCCAACCGCAAAATCCCGCCGACATAAAGTTGTGGCTCAAGGGTTTTGCCGCCGGTCACATGGGTCCTATTGCGGCGCTCATCATGCCCGACGGAAGGATGGAGACGCTTGAGATAACCGACGCTGTTGACCCTGCGGTGTTCCGCATGAGCATGGCGAAAATAGAGAGCATCATCTATCGAAAGTACCCGGAGAGGTCCGCCTATTACCAAGAACACAAATCTGACGCGGACTACCACAACTATAAGCAAGAGGTCGAACTCCTGACGAAGTTCGCACGGGACTACGGGCTACGCTATACCCGGAACCTGCGCTGGCGCGACAATCCGACACCCTATTCTTCGCGCGAGATTTTTCTCGAAATGCGTGGCGGCCCCGGCTCAGGTCACTTTGGCCATGCTGGACGACCGGGCGAGGTGGGCGGGAGTGCGCCGAGCGGAGGATTATCAATCGGTGAGCCGCGCGAGTACGACCCGACTGAGCCGAAATACGGTGTTGAGTTCAAGATGACGGACGACGCCATTGGCAGGGCTTGCCGCAAGGGTTGCATTGAGGCGTTGAAAGAGTTTGCCAGCGCCATGCACGCGAGACCGCGCGGCCTGTTGATTACCAATGATGTAGGATTGTTCTTCGGCGTCTCACCGAACGCCGATGTCGCGCAGAAAATCGAAGGTGGAGCATTCGGGTGCGCCGACGGCCGGAAGATTTGGGTGCAGGACAGACTCGATACACAGAAACAGAAAACCTCGTGGATTGAGATGTCCGGCGGCCTCATGCCGGAAGAATTCTCTCCCGGCCACAAGGCGTGGAAGCGAATGGTCTACCACGAACTGGCCCACATCGCCACGATGTCCGATGTCATGGGCGACATGAGCGGCCTGCAACTCCTGACCGACCCATCCCTAGACCCGGAACCAGCCTATAAGGAAGGGGCAGTGAGGCGCTACGGGGATGACATCACCACCATCCAAACCGAATACGTTGCCGACCTCGTTGCGGCCTACGTTGCGAAGGCAAGTGGAAATTCCCGCGAGTACAAGATTACGCGGTTTGGGTTACACAAATTCGCGAGCGGCGACAAGACGTACACCGATATGTGGACGGCGGTTCTCGCAATCGGGAAGGGCTTGGCGAAGTACCCCGAGGCCATGTCGTGGAGAACGGCCCCGGACACGGTGCTCGTGTTCTTCCCGCTCGCGTGGGAAGTCCTCGCCATGCCAATAGACGTGGCCGCCGGACTTGACCCCGAGTACGCGACCGTCCTTGACATGCCCGAGATTATCGAGCGCGGCGGCCCCGGCTCAGGCCACTTCGGCCACGAGGGCAGGCCCGGAGAGGTGGGCGGGAGTCTACCCGACGAGGGCGGCCTCTTGACCGGGGAACCGGGCGATGCGCGGGTCAACACGTTTTTCACTAAACGCGGACTCGGAATTGATGTAACACCCGAAGATGCCTTGGGCCTTTGGGAGACATGCAAGGAACTGAACGGCGGCGTGCGCACCGGTCTCACGGACAGCGTTCTTCCTCCCGGCTCTCCACAGATTGAAACGGACGAGGTCTGGATTGCGCCCAACGGCGAGGCCGTTCGGGTTATCTTGGGCGGGCACGAGGGTGTCGCTCACGAGGCTCTTGAGCACTACTACGCAAAGGATGTCTCGAAATTCCTGCCCTTCCTTGACTTGAACATCAAGCAGACCGACCCGGTGTTACACGAAGGGAGAGAGGTCGGTCGGCTCACATTCGTCGCGCCGAACGAAGAGGAGACGCTTGTCGCGACGGCATACATCGACCGGGATGGGAAGTTCCGGTGGAAGATAAAGGAGTCGAGTTTTGACTTCGCACCAGAGCCTCTGCCGCCCACGGCGAGCAAGGAGGAGATTGTCCTCGCCAATCCGAAACACACGGTCTATGGCATCGTGGGCGGCGTCGGCGCAGAGGAGTTGTTTATGGCGCACGGTTTCCTGCGCGTCAGCCGCGGCGGACAACCATCGGGGCCTATGTCAACGGCCGGTTTCTCGTGGGACGCCACCTTGACTCCAACTGAGCCGCAGAGGCGAGCGGTTATGCGCGTTGCCAAGGCCATAGAGGACGCTGGCGGCGGATACATGTGGGAGACTGCGAATAGCAACAACAAGCATCCCGCCTCTGAGGGTATCTATTCGGCCCTTTTGGGGAACGCAAGCCGCGCTCGGAACGAACTACGGACTGCCCTGACGGGACAGCCGCACTTTCCCGTGGTCGAGCGGTCCGCGTGGCCGGACTGGGCACTGGCGCTCGTGATGCGCGGCGGGCCGGGAAGCGGTCACTTTGGGCATGAGGGTAGGCCGGGCGAGGTCGGCGGGAGTGCGCCGAGCGGAGGATTATCAATCGGAGCACCGGGGACCTACGGCACCGAGCAGGTCGTGCGAGGGCGATGGAATCCAAATGCCAACCTTGCCTACCACTGGACCGACTCCGAGGGACTGGAAGGAATCCTCGACAAGACAGAATGGGAGGCGGGAAGTCTCACGGTCAATCCCGGCTATCGGTATGTCGGGCATGGTCCACGTCAAGACCGTTTCGCGCTCGTGTTCGACCGCTCCATGATACGGGAGGACAAGGCAGAGGCGACGGTGCCATGGAGTGAGTGGGAGATACTCTCGCGCGATGATGTTCCCTTGATGCCGGGAATCAACGAACCGCAGGCGTTTCTTGGCTTCGGCGTTCGCACCCAGCGCGATGCTGATATTCTGCGCCGCAAGATTATCAAGTTCTATGATGACCCCGACTGGGGCACGATGTGGCCAATCCACATCGTGCCCGACGTGACACCGGTCCATCTGCGCTCAATGGTCGAGCGCGGCGGCCCCGGCTCGGGCCACTTTGGGCACGAAGGCCGCCCCGGTCAGGTCGGGGGAAGCATGCCCGGCGACGGATTATCAACCGGCGAGCCGGGCGAGGACGTGAGCGCACGAGAGGCCAAGGTCCGCAAAAAACTCGACGCCATCATCAAGCGGACGAACGCGAAGATTGAGCGCATCAAGACCGCCGACAAGGCCGGTGCCATGCGCGTATTCTTCCGAGGGTTGGACAAAGAGCGCAACCGCTACGCGGGTGGCACGCACGTCAAGGGCTGGTGGAAACTTGGCCGCGAGGCGATGGTCAAAATCATCTTCCAGTATCGCGCCTTTGCGGAGGCGAAGTACGAGAAGATGCCCCAAGTGGCCGACCTTTACGCGGGCGACACTTACAACAAAGACCGCATCAAGTACCTGCGCGAGCGGCTGGACCTCCTTGCCAGAATCGAGTATGACCTGCGGCACGTAGAGTCTGACCCGGACATGATTGTAGAGAATGCGAGGAGTATCCAAACAGCCTTCAATGCCATGCGCGAGGTTGGCTATTTCCTTGCGCTTGATGCCGAACTCGCGCTTGACAACGAGGGGCACAAGTTCAACTGGCGCGACTCGGACCCAACGGTCGAAATGACCGTAGACGGCGAAACTATCAAGGTCGAACCGGCGGTGTACGCACGTGCCGCCGATATACGAATCGACTGGGACCCCAAGCCTGCGGAGACGCAGATTCTCGAGGCGCGGGCCGATGGATTCGCCGAGGCAATCCATACACGCATCGAGGCGATGAGACCATTCACGGATGGACTTGTCAACGCCGCGAACGATGCGGTTCCGGGCCGTGTCCTCGTGGGTCGGGACAACGCCAGAGATGCGCTGAACGCCGTCGCCGCCGAGATTTACAACGCCGAGGCTCGCCCGAAGGTGTCCGCCATCCAGAGCCGCATCGGCATGGGCGAGTCCGTGCCGCAGGCTGACTTGGACTACGTTGCCGACTGGACGGTCAAGTTCAAGGCATACGATTCGGCCATGAGAGACCTTGACCTTGCGCGGCGCGACGTGAGGACATGGCAGTTAGGCGGTCTATCGTCGGAGTTGTGGAAAGACTACGGCGGACCCGAGGACACCATCCAACTCACGAGAGGCGTTGACACCGGCGACAGAATGATTGGCGGGGTTGAGGAAAGGAACATGAGGCTGGCGGATAAATTCCTGTCAGCCGTTGTCTCGCCCGATGTCGAACCCGGCATGGAGGTCAAGGTCTATCGGTTGGTCGAATCGGACCCGGAGCCGGACCGCGGCTTCTATCGGTCGAGCGACAGCGGCGACCTGCTCTCCGGCATCTACTTGCCCGACGGTGCGGATGCGACCACCTTCGTTCACGAGTACGGGCATCATCTTGAGCAACACAACGCGGGATTGCACGAAGCGACCCGCGCATTCTTGTTTGAGCGAAGCAAGGGTTTGCCCATCGAGCACTATCCTGTGCCACCCTTCCGGCCGGACGAACAAGGCTACCTCACAGCCTTCCACCTGATACCCGACGACTACGCGGGCAAGGTCTACGGACCAGATGCCCTGCACTCGGGCGCGACCGAGGTCCTGTCACAGGGCCTTCACCGATTGAAAGAGGACCCGGTTTACTTCTCCGAGGGCGACCGCGACTGGTTTGACTTCACGGTGCTCTCCCTGACCGGCGACCTAGAGAGGGACATGCAATGGCTACGTCAACACATCCCTACGCCCTGAGAGACCCGCAGAACGGCGAGATTTTCAATCTAGCCGGTGGACTGTGGACCGGCGAGAATCAGGAGGTCGTTGGCCTCCTGAACGTCTGGTTTGCCCGTTCCCGGCTGTATTTGGACGACCCCGGTAGGTATTTGCCCGACCCGGACTGGCAGTTGGCGCAGGACGCCGCGCAGGAAATGGGCTTCGAAGTGGTTTCCGGTCCGCCCCCGGAAACGGGAGTGCCGCCGGAGGGGAACATTTACTGACGGCCTAGAAGTTCGTCCGGGCGAATTCGCCGAAATACCTGACGGCGGCGTGGTCATAGGCGAGCGCGGCGGCTTCGGGGGTCTCAAAATAGCCGAGTAGTCCGTTTGTGTTAGGCAGACTGTTCCGCGAGCGGTAGGATAAGACAGCGGAGGTATCTGTGCCCGGCTCTGTGACCGTGCCTAGTACGCTCAAAGGACACGCCGCCGACATCTGGCGAGCCGCATTCCTTGCGTCTTGCGAGGGCACGTGCAAAGGGCGCGAGGACAAAGACTCCTGCGCCGCGTCCATTGCGTGGACCGCGGTGAAGGAAAATTACAAGAAGGGCGACTCGGGGGAATGGGTCGCCAAAGGCGGGCCTATGACGGAGCAGACGAAATTGATTGAACGCAAGGAATTCTCGGCGGGCCAGCGGGGCAAGTTGGCTGAGGAAAACAAGGCCATGCCCGGTGGCGGCTATCCCATCGAGAGCGAGCAGGACCTTCGCAATGCCATTCATGCGATTGGCCGTGCGAAGAATCGCGCCATGACTATCCGGCACATCATGCGTCGCGCCAAGGCCCTCGGGTTGATGAAACTCATCCCGGCGGGTTGGGTGTCCGAGGTGAAGTCGCTGGCGCAGATTATCCGCGCCGTTCCCGGCGACATCCTCGTTCGCCGCATCGCGCGCGAGCACGAGGCGACCTACGATGTCGAGTTGACTCAGCGTGGCCTCGCCAACACCGAGGCCGTTCGTCCTGCCTGCTTTGATAGCGAAGTCTGGCGTGCTCTGCCCGCGAGCGAACGCACCTACGGCGCGCTTCTGCGTCGGCGCTTCATCTCGCGGCAGTACCACGAAGCCGTGGACCAGATGCTTGAGAACGGGTGGGAAGCCCGGAAGAATCCGAATCGCCCGGAGGAGTTCATCTTCCGTGGCTACGTGAATACGCCCGACGGCGCGGTGTTCGTGCGCGACATTCTTGTGCGCCGCCGCGGTACGGGCACATGGTACCCGCGCGAGGTGAGCCGCGGGGCCAGCGCCTCGACCTCCATCATGCTCGACCCGCAGGAAATTCGGTATCGCGGCCCCGAAATCGAAATCCCGGTTCACTGAGGTGCGTATGACCCCAACAGAGTCGGACCTCGTTCGTGGCGCGCGAGAAATTCTTGACATCTCCGCTTTGATTCTCCGCGGCGGGGCGGGGAGTGGGCACTTCGCTCACAAGGGGGTCCCCGGCCAAAGGGGCGGCAGTGCGCCGGGGCCGGGAGGCGGCACGGTTTCGGAGGCAGGCGGAACGCACAAGGGGGTCCCCGGCCAACGGGGCGGCAGTGCGCCCGGACCAATGGGACTCGGAACGAGTTGGCAAGGGGGAAAGTCATTCGCCCACACCCTGACGAACAAGTCATACGACTCTTGGGTGACGATGCTCTCCAAAAAGCCGCTCGCGAAGTTGCGGGCTTGGCAGGATGTTGTCTCTGGGCAGATGGAACTTCTGCGAAAGAACGGTGACAAGTCTCCGGGCGAGATTGCTTCGATAGAGCAGATGGTCTGGGAACTCGCCCTCACCGACGCGGTGGCACGCAAGGCATTTGCGAACGAGTTTCCGGCAGGCAGTTTCGGGCTTCCGGCGTGGCTGAAAGAATGGCGAGCGAAGGCGGAGGGGGCGCAGTGACGGACAGACTTCTCCGCGGCGCGCTTGAAATCCTTGACCTGTCGGCCGTCATTTTTCGCGGCGGACCCGGCAGTGGCCATTTTGGCCACAAGGGTCGCCCCGGCGAGGTCGGGGGAAGTGCGCCGGGCATGGGCGGATTGTCAACCGGCGAGTCGGGCAAGACATATCCGGTGAAGTGGACCCCGACGGGGCGTGGCGTGGGCGCTGGCGTTTCTCACGAGAGTGATGACGGGAGGTTTGTCATTCACGGAACCGGCGCTGGGCACGGAATGAATTATGTGTTGCAGGACAAGAACGCCAGCAAACCGGATGAGGCGGCGGGTCGCTTTGCCACATTGGCCGAGGCCAAGGACGCCGCCCAGCGCATCGCCAACGAGACAGAGGGATACACGACCGGCGAAGCAACTGGCAAGTATCCGGCCAACTTCAATCCCGAGACCGGCCTCTACAAGAACAAGGTCATTTACGTCCGCAAGAGCAACAGCCACAAGTGGTTTTGGGTGAACATCGCCAACGACCAAGCGGACGTGGACCGATTGATGCCCGGCATTCTGCGTGACTACAAGACCGCAGAGGGCAGGCAGTGGCAAATCAAGGTCGTGGATGTCGAGTGGGAAGGCGGCGATGTCTCCAAGATTCCGTACTCGCTGACCGGCCCGGAACTCGAACGGTTCGCCAGCAAGGGATTGTCAACCGGAGAACCCGCCGGAGACTACGGTCGCCGTGAGGTCGTGAAGGTCAACCTCGGGACGCTGAATGGAAAGCGCGTCTACATCGAACATCCCCTGCGCACCTCGACGGAGGAAGGGAACTGGCCGAATGACACGCTTCACGTCGGTGGCAGTAGCATACTACTGGATACCCAGCGCATGACGGAGTCCCTGTATCGCCTGATGCCAGCGGCCTACATGGCGGGCAATGGAAAGCCAGCCAGCGAGTGGCGCTGGTTCATTGACGAGGCGCGCCGCCGGGGATTGCTCCGTGGCTGAGAAGGAAACCTTTGGCGGCGCGAACTACAACGCCGAAACGGGCGACAGCGGGCGCAAGTGCGACGAGTGTGTGTACTTCGCCGCGGACCGCTGTGACAAGTGGAAACGCAAGGTGGCACCGGACGGCATTTGCAATGCCTACTCGCCACGACCGGAGGGCAGACTATCCATGAGCGAAGCGATTATCAACCCCGAGTCACCCGAGGCCATGCCGATGCGGTCCACGGACCTCTACATCACGCGCGTGTCTCTTGACCCGCAGACACGCCAGCGCCGCTGGTATGCGACAGCGAGCGGGACGAAGAAAGACCTGTACGGTGACAACATGACCGTCATGCTGTTCAAGGACTTTATCAAGCGCATCGAGCGCGGTGACGAAGCCCCCGAGCCGTTCAAGTCGCGCTCGTGGAACGGCGGCCTGCCGTACTTGTCGGTGGCTCACTACCTTGACCTTGACGGGTTTGGAGTGGCGGGCAAGACTGACCAAGTTTGGGCCGACGGCGACATTTTCAAGGCCAAAGGCACGTTCTCGGATAGCACCGTGGGACGAGCCGCCTACGAGGCGGTCAAGCGCGACATCGAGAGCGGAAAGCCGCCGAGCGAGAAAGTCAGGATTTCCATTGCGTTCATTGACTGGGGCCACGGGCACGAGGGCGCAGGTGGCGTCTTTGCCCGAAAGAGCCTTCTGGACAGGTGCCCGCACTGCGATAGCGGGCTGGGGAAGAAATCCTACCGGGAAGGGCAGATAGTGCATTTGGCCTTGACCCGGAGGCCAGCCTACCCCGATACTGAAATCCAACTAGAGGAGCGAGCCATGACTACCCGACTGGAAGATGCCTCAAGCATTGTGGGCGACGAACTCGCCAAGGACCTCGAAAAGCGAAGTGGCGCTCTCACAGAGCGGGCCGAGCAGGCTACTCCGGGGGTTGTCGTGGTCCGCGACGATTCTAGCGCCGCCGCCGAGAAGGACAAGGCCGAGGCCAAGCCCGAGGTCGAAACCTCCGGCTCCGCGACCGTGGAGGAAATGTCCATGGCCAAGGACGGATTCGGCACCACGCTCGACGAGGCCGAAGCCTTCCTCGCGCGCTCGAAGGAAAGTCCGATTCTAGACGGCTGGGGAATTCTCGCCGCCGTTATCAAGAACGCATCCGCCCGGCCCGCGGCCGAGCGCGAGTCGCTCGTCGAAAAGGCGTTGGTTGAATTCCGCGACCGGCTCGATGTGGTCAACCTCGACACGCTGACAGCCGTGCGCGCATTCCTCGACAAGGCACCCGCGCCCGTTGCGCCGTCTGCGCCCGGCGCGCCCGTTGTTCCCGCGCCCGCACCTCACGTGCTCGATGAGGGAATGGAGAATCTCAGGGCGGTCTATGACGAGGCCCTTGGCACCGCCAATGCCACCGCGCAGGAGAAGTTGGCCGCAATTCAGCCTGCGATGAATTCGCTGGCCGAGGTCATCATGCGCAGTGTCGAACCGCAGGCTCCCGCCGCCGAGGCGGCCTCCGCCGGTGAAACGGTGGAACTCACGAAAGCCGTACAAGCACTCACGGGGGTTGTCGCTACCCTCGTTGGTCGAGTTGATGGAATCGAAAAGCGGAGTGTGACGACACCGCGCGCCCCCGAGGCTCCGGCCCGGCGCGGCATTCGCATGGTGCCAGCCTTACCCGCGTCCGTGACTCGTTCCGCGACCGGCAAATTGTCAATCCGTGACATTGCCCGCAGGAGCGTGGGACTCACTGAATAAGTCCGCCAGAGCGCGTGCCGCTTCACGAGCGGCGTCAAGCGCAAGGCCATCTTTGTTTGGAGGATAGCACCATGACTGAGACCATTGCCCCGGCGCTTGCCGCGGGAGAAAAGGTAATGAACTTGGGCGAGGGCGAGGCGGCATTCGTGTCGCGCGCCAACGACCCCGTGATGTCGCCCGTGCCCTATGCACGACCGAGCGACTTCGCCGCGCAGTACCCGACTCCGCTTGACCCGACCGAAATCATCGCCATGTGCGAGGAACTCTCGGTCTGGCAGGCGCTCCCCGAGGAAACCACGGCGCTCTACCAGCACACGTGGCGCGAGTTGAACGCTCTGGCCTTCGCGTCCGGGTCATCGTACATCTCGTTCGCGGACGGGAACTGCCCTGAGGAATACGCGCACGACGGGTCAAACACGACCATCACCCTCAAGAACATCGGCGCAAAAAAGAACCTCAGCGTGTCCGACATCATGCACTCCGCCGCCGTGGCCGCGGCCAATTGGAACGGCATCAATCGGCTGGTAGCCCCAATGGCGTCGAGCGAGGGAATGCCCGGTGGTTCGAGCGAGGGGTCCTTCCGGCAGGAATACGTGGCCGACCTGAAGGAAAAGGAAATCCGGCTGGCCATGACTCTCGTCCTCAATGGATGGGACCGCCTGCTCGTCGCGGGCAATGCCGGAAACAACGCCCTTGAGTTCAGCGGCATCGAAACTCTCGTGGCGACCAACTGCGCGAACTACATGGCGGACACCACCTCGGGGTCCTTCAGCGCGCAGGCGTTCGACCGGTTCCTTGCCCGCTCGTGCGCGAAGCCGACGGTCATCTTCGGGCATCCGCAGGCCATTCAGGAAATGATGATGGCCTACTTCGCCCTCGGCTTCAACGGTTCGCAGGTCGTGAACTTCAGTACCGGCGACCGCATCACCCCCGGATTCAACTTCGGCGGGTTCGTGAACACGGGCGTCGGGCGCTTGGGTGTCGTGAGTGACAACAACTTCACCCGTGTCCCCGCGGGAGCCATCTTCCGCTCGGACCTGTTCGCCCTCCGCATGAATCACAACGGCGTGCCGCTGGTGTTCAAGATTACGCAGATTCCACTCGCGTTGCAGGACTTGACCCCCGGATGCACCGCCATCGCCTTCGAAGTGTGGGCAAAGACGGCGCTCATCGTGAAGCACTGTTGCGCTCACAGCCGCTACCGTGGCTTCTTCACGGGCACCATCACCACGACCTGCCCGGTCATCGGGTAACGGAGATGCTTTGTCCTCTCCCAGCGGGTGAAGTGCCTTAGAAGATAGTGGGCGGGGTAGGCTCCATGCCTCCCCGCCCACTTTCCTTTATCCCGTCATCGGAGTCCGAGGACCTGCTTGTGTATCCGGTTGGACTGGACGACAATATGGGTGGTTCGAGCCGCCCGTATGGAGACGAGATGGCACAGCAAATGTGGGATGACGACCTCCCGAAGCAGGACCCCATTACCAACGCCGCTGGCGAAGTGGCAATGAAGTATTATCAAGAGATGCAAATTCTTGTCCCTTGCGGCCGCGATGACGGCACCAAGGGACAATACGTTTTTGTGGTCCGTAACCACGTCGCCCTGTCTTGGGTGGACCCGCGCGACATTCCCTGTCTGCGCGCCATCCGGGGCGGTTGTTGCGGTAACAGGCGGCCCGGCGTCATTCTCTACGCCAACGCACGCGACGTGGAGTTGTGGATGGGACAGAAGCCCGGAGAGGATTGAGATGCCATCTAAAAAGGCAACGACCAAGAGCAAGGCCGAAGAAAAGAGCGCGAAAGCGACCGTCGTCGGAGACGCCTATCTCCTGCGCGAGAACATGAACAAAGAGACCATGACGACGGCTCTCATGCAGATGAACGACGAAGAACTGAGAGCGATTGCCGTGGCCGAGGGATTCGGGTCGCAGAGTTTGAAGAAAGATGAATTCGTGGCGGAAATCGTCTCAAAGTGGCTCTCTAGTTCGACGCCATCGCGCGCCACCCCGCGGCCAGCACCCGCGAAGCCTGCGAGCAAGGCGAGGCCTGCGCGAGAGCCGAAGGCCAAATCAGGCGTGAGCGCCGTGGCGGTAGCGAGGGGCGAGGGTCCGGCCGCCGTTGTGGGCAATGCCTATCTCCTGCGCGAGAACATGAGCCGCGACGACATGGCCGACCTCCTCGATAAGATGTCGCGCGAGGAACTTGAGGCCGTTGCGGTCGCGGAGGGATTTGTCCAAGACGACGCGACAAAAGAGGACCTCGTGGAGGCGATTCTCAATCGCTGGGCGGCGATTCCGTCAGTGACCGTGAACAGAGGCGGCGTAGTCGGAGACGTGCGGCCCGGCTATGCTCGGGTCTATCCCGAGCCTCCGGCCAATCCCAACACGCCGAGGTCTGCGCGTGTTGGACGCATCTTTGGCGAGACGGGGAAATAGGCCATGACCTATCCGCGTCAGGAGTTTCTCAACTTCCAGCCGGACGAGACGGACAGGTGGAGTGCGGTCGAGCCGGTCCTGCGGTTCGACGACCTCGCGCCGCGCGACGACAGCCTGCCCATAACGCTCTCCGTTATGATTGCGGCGAACGACTACCGCAAGGCACAGATACTTCGCACCCTTGAGTGCTTGGCCCGCCAGAAGTTCCGAGACATCGAAGTTCTTGTGGCGCAGATTGGCGGCAATCAGGACCTCGGGGAGGCGTGCGCGAGATTCTTGCCGTACCTGCGAGTGCGCTTTTTCAAACTCGAACGCGAGGGTTTCGCCGCCGACCCGAGCCGCGGCTTCCGGGCGATGATACCCGAGGCGCAAGGCGACTACATCGCGGCCATGCAGGCCGAGATTATGCTGACCGAGGAGGCGTGCGGTGTGCTGGTACGCTCGATGCGCGACCCGATGCTGGGGTCCACTTTCCATAGTTGCCTTGACGCTTCGCCGCTTGAGGACTGGTTGAGCAAAGAGAAATTCATCGTCCTGCGCATCGGCTTCCTCGATGGACAATGCCAACAGGCGCTCGACCAGACGGACTGGCACAGTCACGTCCGAGAAATCGAGCAGATATACTCCTACAACCGGCACGGAGAAGGATTGTCAAACCGCGGCAACACCTTCTGGCGGCCCGCTATCCATTTCCCGTGGTGGTTCGTCGGTTGCGCGAAGCGCGAAGCGGGCATCTGGAAAGATATGCCCGAGATGCTTGGGCACGCGATGATTGACTTCTACTTGATGAACTACCGCATCTCCTACGGCTACGTGGACATTCTGCCGCCGGGGTTGTACGGCTACCATCAGTACCACTTTCGCACGGCTGTCGGCATGAAGGACGAGGAGCCGACCATGCGCCTTGCGTTACAGGAAAGGGCGCGAAGGGAGAGGGGAGGCGAGCAGGTCGAATGAGGATTGCCATTGCTGGTTTCCGGGGGAGGCTTGGGTCGTGGCTGTTCGAATCTGGCGGACCCGACATCTTTGCGCTGGACGTGGACTGTGCGGACCCGCATGCGGTTGGTGAGTGCATCCAAGAGTCCAAGCCCGATGTGATTATCAATTGCGTTTCGTGGACCAAGGTGAACGAGGCGGAGGACCCGGCCAACCGGGAGGCCGTGATTCGCGCGAACGTTCGTGCACCCGGCGTCCTGCGGCGCGCCTTCGGCGGCTACCTCATCCAACTCTCCTCGGGTTTCGTGTTCCCCGGCACGCCCCTGCCGCGCGTCATCGAGTACAACGAGAACGCCAAGACCAACCCCGTCAACTTCTACGGATTTTCAAAACTGGGGGGCGAGGCGGCGGCCCGGCTAGGCAATGGGCCGACACTGGCGGTCCGAACGCTCGACCTGTTCGGGCCGGTGGCCATTCCCGGCAAAGAGGATTTCGTGCAGGGCGTGGTGCGCATCCTGCGGTCCGGTCAACCATTTCCCACGCGCCCGTTCTACATGCGCCAGCCGACGTACATCCCTGAACTTGCGCGGGTATTGCTCGGCATTGCCAGATGTCAGAATCCAATCACGGGGATTCTTCACCTTGCCGGGTGGCCCGCCACGGATGCGCGCCACTGGGCCGAGGCCGTGGCCGATGCCTATGGTCTGCCCAAGGATGGCATCTGCGGAGGTTATGAGCCGAAGGTGCCCCGCCCGTTCGGCGCGGTCCTGAACGTCAGCAAGGCGAAGCACCTCGGAATCAATATGATGTTCCCGACGGACGCTCTCAATATCATGGCGCGAGGTCAACAGTGAAGTTCAGTGTCGTGCTCCTTACCTTCAACAGCCCCAGCCGCTTCGAGAAGCGCATGGACGAACTGGCCTACTGGACGGCTAACCGCGACGCGGAGATTGTGCCCGTGCTCAACGGACCCGTGGACCGCGAGTACAGCCTTTTGCTTGCGCTGGCCATCTCGCGGAGCGCACACGAGCCGGGCGCGCCCTTCATCCGACCCATCGCCATTCCGATAAACCACGGCTTCGCCGGAGGCATGAACATCGGCGCGCGCTCGACCGCGGGCGAGATTATCATTCTCCTCAGCGATGATGTGCGCATTGCCGGTGACTTCCTTACCCCAATCGAGGCGACCCTGAGGCGCGGCTCGCTGTCCATCGTCTCCAAGACCATTGTCAACTTTCCGGGCGGATGGAATCAGTTTGGCGATGTTGTTGTGGCCTACCCGGACGGGTCACTGGTGGCCATGCGCAAGTCAATATGGCAGGCACTCGGCGGTTTCGACGAGCAATTCACACCCGCGGGTTTCGAGGACGTGGACCTCGGGTATCGGGCCGCGCAACTCGGCTTCCCGCTGGTTGCACTTCCCAACCTGCCGGTGGACCATAGCGCGCCGGGCCAGTCTGCGCCCTACAACAAAGAACGGTTCGACCGATGTGTTCGGATGAAGGCGTTGTTCGCCGCGAAGTACGGATTAGAGAACGTGCCTGCGGTTCCGTAGGAGAGGGTCATGCCTGCCAAGCGAAAGATGCGCATTGCGTTCGCGATGATATATTATCCGGTAGCGATGGGGCGTTACTTCCTTGAGGCCCTGCGCCGCCGGAGAGATGTCGAGTTGTGGACGTTTGGCCCGTACACGGCGCAATGGATTCCGTGGGACGGCGGAATGAACCTGCCCACGCGCTACGTGTTCCGGCCAGACATGCCGTTATCAATGCCGCCATTCATCTCCTACGGCTGGGCCGAGAACTCGAAGCCGTGGGAGCCGGACCTGTGGCTGGAAGCAAATGCGGCTATGCAAACCGAAGGCCGACCCAAAGGCAAGTACGCGGTGGTAGGAACCGACCCGCACGTTCTCGACTACACGCCCCAACGTCGGGCGGCGGACTTCTTCTTTGGGATGCAGGGGCCGTACCTCAAGCCGGGCGACATCTGGCTTCCCTATGGCTACGACCCCCTTTGGCATTCGTTCTCGCCGGTTCCCGCGGCGCTCCGCACGAACGATGCGGCACTCATCGGCCTCCACTACGAAAAACGCACGCAACTTGTGGACCGACTGCGGGCACTCGGACTGACCGTGCACTATTCCATCGGCCCGGCCTATGAGGACGCGCGCGCCATCTACCATGACACGCGGGTTGGCCTCGACTGGGCCAGCCTGCAAGACCTGAATGCGCGCGCCTTCGAACTTATGGCCCTCGGGTGCGCGCCGCTTCTTTCGCGCGTGCCGGACCTTGGGACACTGTTCGTGGAGGGCCGCGATTACGAGGGATTCGATACTCTTGATGAAGCCGTGGCCAAGGCGGTTGCTCTTGCGCGCGACCCCGCCCGCGTGGACGAACTTGCGCGCAATGCTCGGCGCGCGGTCGAGCCGCACACATGGGACGCTCGCGTGCGCGACATCCTGCACAAGACTGGGCTATTGCCCGAGGCGGAGTGGTGACACAACTTCCATCCGAAGGTTACAGAGTCAATCGGGTGAAACATCGCGGCGACCCCAAGAGTGCTGTTCTTGAATCTGGCGACGCGGTGACGAAGCAAGACCGTGTTTTCTTCCGCATTCCCATCGCGATGGGTCGCTTCAGCGCGCTGGACTGGGTATCCATCAAGTGCGCAGAGTACCACGGGGAACATTTCGTCTACCTTGACCCCCTCTACGAGAACGACAAGGACACGGGCAGGGGGCATTGGTTCGCGGCATGCACCTGTGGAAGTCCGGCGGTGTTGATTGGCCCGACGGATGCGCAGATTGAGGACGCGGGCGTAGAGGAGCAACTCTTGGTGTGCTTCCTGTATCACAAGACTCTGACCGAAACGGGCTTTGGCCGCCACGCAACGACGGGAGAAAGGCCGTGGGCATGAAAGACTACGCGCGATTCGACAAGTACCTCGACGACCTCTCGCAGGATGTCCGGCCCCAGCCGGTGGACGATGGGCATAAATACTGGGCGACCATCGGGTTCCGCACGATGCTCGCGCAGATTCCAGAGCACGAGCGGGGCCAAAGGCGTTGCCTCGATGTCGGATGCGGCGAGGGCTTCATGGAGCCGGTCATTGCCGCCGAGGGCTACCAGTGGACCGGCGCAACTATTGGGCAGGACGGCATAGATGCCATCGCGCGGGGGATGAATGTCCAGTACGCCGACATGACTTTCCTGCCGGTTGAGGACCACTACTTTGACCTCATTTTTGCACGGCACGTTCTTGAGCACAGTCCGTTCCCCGTCATCACCTTGATGGAGTGGAGACGCATCTGCAAGGGCTACCTCATTCTCATTGTTCCCTGCCCCGACTACTGGGAGTGGTACGGCCGCAATCACTACGCGATGGCGAACGTCGTCCAGTTGCGTTGGTGGCTCCGCCGGTCTGGCTGGCACGTGATGCACGAGTCGACTCTCAGCACAACCGACGACGAATTCCTGCTCATGTGGCGGCAGACGCCGCACCCGCAGATGGGCAACCCCGGCCCGGCGGCCCGCTTCCCCGAGGACAAGACAGTTGAGTACCGCTTGCTCTGCAAGGCGAGCCTCGAGGTCGTCGAATGATGAGAGTTGCTATCTTCGCGGGCGGGCGCGGTACGCGCCTCATGGACGAGACCATGGGCCTCTTGCCCAAGCCGCTCATTCCGGTGAAGGGCAAGTCTATCATCGAGCACGTCTCGGCCATCTATCGCGACCAAGGCTTCTGGACCTTCGATATACTCGGCGGCTTCATGGTCGAGAAGTTGACGGAGGCCCTGCCGTGGGCGCACGTCCACGATACCGGTGAGGACACGCAGACCGGCGGACGGCTGAAACGTGTCGAGGACGTTATCAAGGGCGAGCCTTTCATGGCCACTTACGCCGATGGCCTCGCCGATGTCAACATTCTGGCTCTCTTGGAGTGGCACGAGAAACTACGGTCTGAGCGGGGCGCGATTGCGACCATTACTGTCAGCCAGCAGGCATCGCGCTTTGGGATGGTCGAGGTGAACGGCGGATTGGCGCGGGCGTTTGCCGAGAAGTCAAGTCTGCTCTCGAACTGGATAAACATTGGCTTCTACGTGTTCGAGCCAGAGATTTTCAGTCTGATTCCCGGCGACAACTGCGTTCTCGAACGCGATGTACTTCCGATGCTTGCGGAGCAGGGGCGGCTCGGTGCCTTCCCCCATTTCGGATATTTTCAATGTGTGGACACATGGCGGGACTTGGAAGCGGCCAATGCCGCGCCCGAGAATCCTCTGCCATGGCGGAGGTGGTCAAAATGAACGCACCCGAACTGGCCGAGATGACCAAGACAATCCCGATTGACTGGCCCAAGTTTGACAGGACCCGCGCACTGGTGTTGGGCGGCGCTGGATTCATCGGCATGGCCGTATGTGAGGGCATTATGCAGGGCGGCGGGACCGTCTTTGCCGTGGACTTCGACCACGACCCGGCCACGCCCTTTGCGGCCCATGACATGGCGAAGTTTGTCGAACGCACGATGCACGCGGACGTGACGGACTTCGATATGGTAATGCGACTGTTCGCGGAGGCCCAGCCGGACCTTGTGATTCACTTGGCCGCGATGTCGCAGGTCACGCACTGCATGGTCGCGCCCCTCCAAGCCTTCAAGACCAATGCGCTTGGGACGGCCAACGTCCTTGAGGCATGCCGCATTACGCGGATGCCGAAAGCGATTGTCATTGCCTCGACCGACAAGGTTTTCGGAGACTGGGGCGAGGCCGAGGCGAACGACGAGACGCCTCTACGCCCGCGCCACCCCTATGACGCGAGCAAGGCCGCCGGTGACATGCTGGCGCAGACCTACGCCCAACAGTACGACTTGCCGCTGGTGGTCACGCGGTGCGGGAACGTGTACGGGCCGGGCGACGTAAACTGGGACCGCCTCGTTCCGGGTGTGATTCGCTCACTACTCGCGGGGCGACGCCCGACCCTGCGGAGCGACGGCCAGTATGTCCGAGAATTCAATTACATCGCGGACATCGCCAACGCCTACTGTATTGTCGCCTCGAAACTTCTCGGCGGGTCCCTGCGCGGAAAGACCTACACGATTTCCAACGGCGAGGCGCACAAGGTGGCGGATGTGGTCCACATGCTTCAGCGTTTTGTGCCGGGCGGCGAGGTCCTCGAACCCGTCTTTGGCGACAGGGCGCAAAACGAGACTCGCGTCCTCCGCCTCAACGCGGAACGGTTCGGGAAAGAGACAGGCTGGAAGGCCGTGATGAGTCTTGAGGACGGCCTGAAAAGCACAGTCGCTTGGATGCAATTTTACTTGGGCATTGCATTGGAGGATGGCGATGAACCCGACCGTTCGTGAGGTTGACATCGCGGGCATGCGGGGGGTCCATAGTTTCAACCTGCCCGTTATCCGCGACGAGCGTGGCTGGGTGCAAGAACTCTCGACCTACGGATTCACGCACCGGCCCGTGCGCGAGGTCTACGGAAGCGGGATACGCTATGGCGTGGTCAAGGGTTGGCACATGCACACGAAGATGACCCTGTGCTACGTCTGTGTCATGGGCGAGGTTGTCGTCGGCTTGCACGACCCGCGTCAGTTGGCGAATGGCGAGACGCCCATCTCGGTCATGGTGCATCTGGCCGCCGAAGGCGATGACTACTGCGCGCTGGTCATCCCGCCCTTCGTCTGGAACGGTTTTCGCATCCCCTTACAGTCGCACTTCCAGAAGGCCATGATTATCAATTCCTCGGACCTCGAACACGACCCGGAGGAGATAAGGCGCATTGCGCCAGACGCCATTCCCGGCTTCGACTGGGGACTCTATACGGTGGGCGGATGAATACTATCGTTCTAGCGCAAGGGCAGGGCATGCGGTGGGACTACTCGCGCATTCCGCAGGACCCCGGAGAGGCACTGGGTGTCATCGAGGGCAAGACCCTCTACTGGATAGGGCCGCGGCCCGAGTATAAGCAGTTACTTCCCATCGGCCCGGAGACCCTGCTCACCCGGACCCTGAGGATGCTCGCGGAATCCGGCCTTGCCAGTCCGCCCCATCGCATCATCCTCGCGGCGTGGCCCGAGTTGCACGGGAGTGTTCCCGACGCGGGCATTTCCAAGGTCATCCTGACGAACAACGGGACGACTGTACTCGAAGGAATGATGGCCGCGCGGGGCCTATGGGGATACGACGCGACCGCCGTCCTCTGCGGAGACGTTCTTTTCAGCCGCAAGGCCATAGACCACATCGCGGCATGGGTCAACAGGAGCGCGCCGTTCGAATTCATCACTCGGTCGAGCGGACCGTCGCCCGTGACCGGCAAGGTCGCCCTCGAAATCTTCGGTTTCCTGTTTCGGCCTATCGCAACGCCAACGATGGAACGGCACATTCAGGCCATCACCGAGAGCATGAGGGCTATAGACCAACCGGCGCGCATGTGGCATCTCTATAACGGTCTCGGCGGCAATCCCTACGCCTACAGTTACGCGCGCGTCCACTATCCTGCTATCACGTGGGAGCCGGGCGACTACACGGACGACATAGACAGTCCGCAGGAATGGATGCTTCACGGGGAGATACTGGTCGCGGCGGTGGAGGCGGACAAGTGATTATCATTCTGCGGGACAGGATGGCGGATTCAATCGGGGTCGAGCGGGCGCGCGAGTTGCTCGCACTCCCGGCGACGGTGGTGGTTTTTATGCGTCCCGAGTGGGGCGGCGTGCATATGATGGAGTTGCAGGGCTGGGACGACCCCATTCAGGTCAAGATGGTTGGGGGCGAAGCCGAGCAGACATTTGTGGCCATCGAGATGCTACGCACCGAGCACGGTGACGACACGATGGTTCTCATTTCCGCGTTGCCCGAGGATTCGATGGCCGCCGTGCTGGCAGACATTCACTTTGCTGGGTCTCTTGAGGAGGCCGAGACAAGTTTCATCGAGGAGGCGTACTATGCGCGAAAGCGACCTGAACAGGGACCAACTCCTAATCGCGGAACTCGTAATGCGCCACTGGTCAAAGGTGGACTGGAAGCCGGGGGCGCGAATTCCGCCGAGCGGGAAGGTCCTGACACGACTTGACGCCTTCTGCCTAGCCGGGGCGATGCTGGACGGCAATCTTGCCGGAGGCAAGTACATGCGCGCGTTCGAACGCGCGCTCGGCCGGTACATCGGCAAGCGGAGATGCCTTATGGTCAACTCGGGGTCGAGTGCCAACTTCCTCGCGCTGGCTACACTGAACGCCCTGCGGCCATTCAAGCGGGGCGACGAAATCATCACGACCGCCTGCGGATTTCCAACCACGGTCGCGCCCATCGTCCAGTTGGGAGCGACGCCGGTGTTCATTGACATAGAGTTGGGCACCTATGTTCCGACCGCCGACGCGGTACTCAACGCAGTGAGTAAAAATACTCAGTGTATTATCCTCGCCCATACGCTGGGTAATCCGTGGCCGGTGAAAGAAGTGTCCGACCGACTGGTTGGCACGAATGTTGTTATTGTCGAGGACAACTGCGACGCCCTTGGCTCGCTTCACGGCGGCCAGAAAACCGGCTGGTACGGGGAGTTTGCGACGCAGAGTTTCTACCCGGCCCACCACATCACGACTGGCGAGGGCGGCGCGCTTCTGATGGACAAGCCGAGTCTCGCCAAGACGGCCCGCAGTCTGCGTGACTGGGGACGCGACTGTTGGTGCGAGCCGGGCGACAACGATACGTGCGGCAAGCGTTTCGCGACTCCGTTCCCAAACCTACCCGATGGTTTCGACCACAAATATGTCTATTCTCACCTCGGGTACAATTTGAAGGCGACAGACCTACAGGCGTCGGTGGGTCTCTCGCAGATGGAGATGGTAGATGCGTTTGGCCGGAAACGGCGCGCCAACTTCAGGCGGTTGTTCGATATATTGGCTGACGGCTTGGCCGACAGCGAGTACGCCATCCTGCCATATGCCTCCAAGGACAGCGACCCGAGTTGGTTTGGATTTCCAATCACCCTTGGCCGGGCCGCGCGCCCGCGAGCGAGAGTGATTGAGGACCTACAGCGGGCTGGGATTGACACGCGGATGCTGTTTGCCGGTGACATCAGGGCGCAACCGGCAATGCGCGACGTGCCTTACTTGGGACACGCCGGACTGCACAACACGGTCCGCGTCCTGCGCGACACGTTTTGGGTCGGGGTCTGGCCGGGCATCTGCCCCGAGGCCATCCAGTACATGGGCGAGCAGATTATCAAGGCAGTGCGTCCGTGACGCACAAGGCTGAGGAGAAGCCAAATGAAGATTGACCTCATCGCATCCGACGGCAGTCCCATGGGTATCACGCCCCCCGACATCGAAGGGCGCGGCGTGGGCGGCGCAGAACTTGCCATGATGACGCTCATGCGCACCTTTGCGGAGCGCGGTCACAACGTGCGGGTGTTCAACAATCCGCGCGCGCCCGGTAGGTACGACGGCGTGACCTATCACCGGCACGAGGATTTTCAACTCGCGGAACCGCGAGATGTCATCATATTGTTCCGCGCGCCAAGCCCGATGGTTGACAGCCGCGCCCCGTGCCGGGTCATGTGGTGGAGTTGCGACCAGTACACCGTCGGGGACTACAAAGCCCTCTCCAACTCGGTGAACAACGTCATTTGCATTTCAGACCATCATCGCAACTACTTTCTTGAGCACTACCAGATGGACAAGAACAAAATCGCGGTCTTTGACCTTGGGGTGCGGCTTGCGGACTACAACTTTATCGAGGAGAAGGTCAAGAACCGGCTCATCTTCTGCTCCGTGCCGGACCGCGGGCTTGAGCAACTCCTGCCCGCCTACAAGATTATCAAAGAGATGGTGCCGGACGCGACGCTGACCATCACCAGCGACTACCGGCTGTGGGGAGCCGCGCCGATGAACGAACGCCATCGTTTGGCATGGGCTGGCCAACCGGGTGTAACCTTCTACGGAATGGTCCCGAGGCGGGAACTCATCCGGCTCCAAACGCAGGCTGAGATATTGGCGTATCCGTGCACCTACGACGAGTTGTTCTGCATCGCCATCGCGGAGTGCCAAGTGGCGGGGGCGCTTCCGGTTACGAGCGCCTACGGCGCTCTGCCCGCGACCAACTCTGCCGGGATTGTCATTCCCGGCCAACCGGACTCGGGGGATTTTACAAGAGCCTTCGCGAGCCGGATTTCGGGTCTCCTCACGACCGACCGCCAGTACATGAAGTCGCACGTGAAGAAAATGCAGGAGGCGGCCCGGCGGCGTTTCGACTGGTCTATCGTCGCGCAGAAGTGGGAGCGGCTCATCAAAGAGGGAAAGGCGGACGCATGATACTGCTCATATCAGACCTAGACCTTCACGGGTCGGGCTACTTGAACATCGCGCTGGCGCTATCCAAGGAATTGCACGAGCGCGGGCGCAATCTGACGGTGTTGGGCATCGGTTACGACGGCGGCGAACACAAGTGGCCGTTCCACATCATTCCTGTGGAGCAGGGGGGCGCGTGGCAGGCCATCAACGGGATGGTCAACAACTTCGACAACCTCGGCCAGCAGGGTGCGAACGAGGCCGTCGAGTGTATTATTGTGGCCCTCGACATTCCGCATCACACACAATGCCTATCCCTCGCGAAGAATCGTTGGCCCTACATCGGCATTTTCCCGGTCGAATCGGGTCCGCTCCGCCGGAGTTGGGCGGCAATCCTCGCGCAGATGTCGAGTCGACTCGTCATCAGCGAGTTCGGCAAGCAGTGCATCCGTGACGCGGGGTTGACAAGCGAGCATCTGCGTGTCGGGATTGATGCTGAGTCATGGCGTCCGCCCGACCCCGGCGAGCGCGACAAGTTGCGCACTGCCCTTGACCTCGGCAAAGACGTGTTCCATGTCCTGACCGTGGCCGACAATCAGGAGCGCAAGAACTTGAGCGCCAGTGGGCAGGCAATTGCCATTCTCGCGGAGCGCGGCGTCAACGTGAAGTGGAGTCTGGTCACGCGGGTCGGGGCCTTTGTCGGCTGGAACCTCGACGACATGGCGGCGGATTTCGGCATCCAAGACCGCTTGCTCAAGTACGAGCGCGGCATTGCCCATGACCGCATGTGGGCGTTGCACGCGACCGCCGACGCCTTCCTGCTCACCTCCAAGGCTGAGGGATGTTGTCTCCCCGTGCTCGAGGCGATGAGTACGCGCCTACCCGTTGTAGCGACCGACTGTACGGCGGTCCATGAGCATCTGTTTGAGAACGGCCAGAAGAAACCAACCCGTGGCTTCCCGGTCCGGTCCGCATTCAAGCACATGGACCCGTGGGGCAACAGCATCCGCCACTATGCAGACCCCGTGCACGCCGCTGACCAACTTGAGCGGGTTTACAAAATGCGGGGCACCCACCAGTTGACGGAGATTATCAATCGGGCGCAGGAATATGCGCGCTCGCGGCAGTGGTCTGTCGCCGGGGACCTTCTGAACCGGGAAATTTCTCGCACACTCACGGAGCGCAATGGACCGGGAACGGTCGAACGCAAGGACGCGGAGCCTGTCACGGTGCCGCGTCCCATCGCCCCTTACCGCGACATCTCGGGGGGATAGGGTCTGACATGCGAATCTACTACGTCAACGACACGCATTTTCATTCGGGGTCCGAGGCGGTCTCCGCGGCCATCCGGGCCAAACTGCAATCGCAGGGTCACGAGATTGTCGCCGTCGCGCACCGGCCCAGTGGTCCCGACCCGGCCCTCATGGGCGGGTGCGATGCCATGGTCGTCAACGGCGAAGGCACCTTCAAAGGAGAGAAGTACAACTTCGAGCCACAGAGACAAGAGGCCATTCTGTTCGGGATGCGCGAGGCCAAGCGACGCCACCTGCGGGTGCACTTTATCAATGCCACGTGGTGCGACATGACTCCGGGCTGGGGACCGATACTTGCGTCGCTCGACGAAGTGGCCGTGCGCGAGGTGGCCAGCCGGAACGAGATGCTGACCAATCAGGGCGTGAGGCCCGCTATCTATCCCGACATGAGTTACTACGCTCCCGTCGAACGGACCGGTGCGTATACCAACGCAGGCAAGGTCATTGTCGGGGAAATCTACCCGCACAACTTTCCCGATGGCCTCTCGGAGGCAAATCCGATGCTTCACGGCCTGCCGAGTGTTCCGCTTCGGGCAGGTTGGTCTTGGAGCCGGATTGTCAATGAACTCCGGGGCGCGCTCGTCTACATCACCGGCCAGCATCACGGTGTGTACGCCGCATGCCGCGCGCGCGTTCCCTTCGTATTCTGCAAGGTCAATACGCACAAGGTCTCGGGCCTATTCGAGTGGGCCAACGTGAACATTCCGACGGTCAGACGGGGCGAGGATATTCTTGACTGCCTTGCGTGGGCATTGGAGAACCGCGACGTTTACGAACGGCTATTCGATTTCCTCGACAGGGCGATACCATGGCCCGGTATTCTACAGGAGGCAAGGTGAGCAAGCACAACCGAAGGCGCATACAGACTGGTCCGCAGGCGGTCCTTCCCGTGACGGACGGCGCACGCCAGTGGATGAGCGGGGGCGTCCTGATTGACGTGCTCATGCCCGTATACGGCGAATGGACGCTCGCCGAGAAGGCATACGAGTCCATCGCACCCGCGATGGAGGGTGTGGCCGAGGAGTACCGAGTCTACATTGTGGACAACGGAACGCCCGAGTGGGTCAACCAGCAGGGCCAGAGCGTGTCGGCACTCCAACAGGCCCTCGCCTTGCGCCAGAAGATGCGCCCGCAGGATATGTTCCGTCGCCTCGAAAAGAACATCGGCTACCCCGGCGCGGTGAACGAAGCCGCGAAGCACGGACGTGCTCCACTTATCCT
>Ga0315295_10000054_pt1 | contig 96093 bp, 91 predicted proteins | sample YL17G14_0_MG_FD_204453 | JGI IMG/M metagenome (GOLD analysis project Ga0315295, IMG submission 204453) | Sediment microbial communities from Yellowstone Lake, YNP, Wyoming, USA - YL17G14_0 | ecosystem: Environmental > Aquatic > Freshwater > Lake > Sediment | place: USA: Wyoming | collected...
ATCATACTCGGCTTTCTGGCAGGGGCTTTCATAGCCTTCGCCGCGCAGGGGTCCACGGTTACCGCTAACGATGTGACGCCTTTCGGGACGTCGAGGCTCGTCACCGGGGTCGTGTTCACAGTCGGTCTCATGTTGGTGGTGCTGGCCGGCGCCGAGCTCTTCACGGGCAACTCGCTCATGAGCATCGGCCTGTTCAATGGGGTCATCAGCGGATGGGGCCTCCTGCGCAACTGGATCACGGTCTACCTCGCGAACTTTCTAGGGTCGGTCACTGTGGCTTATCTCATGAACGGTTCAGGCCTGTGGCACCTCAATGGCTCGAAGGTCGGGTTGGCCGCGGTCAACATCGCCGTGAGCAAGGTTTCCCTGACGTTCACGGAAGCCCTGATAAGGGGCATCCTGTGCAACTGGGTTGTCTGCTTGGCGGTGTGGATCGCCGCCGGCGCTCAAGAAGCGGCCGGCAAGGTCCTGGGGATCTTCTTCCCGATCATGCTCTTCGTGTCCAGCGGGTTCGAGCACTCTATCGCCAACATGTACTACGTTCCCGCGGGGATCTTCGCCGCGGCCGACCTAAAGGTCGCTGGTGTCGCCGGCTTCCCCGCAGCGGCTGCCGATCCGGCGGTCCTGGGTTGGTGGACTTTCCTGACTAAGAACCTGTTCCCCGTGACTCTGGGCAACCTCATCGGCGGCGTCGTGTTCGTCGGCCTGCTCTACTGGGGAGTCTATGGCAACGCGGGGAAGAGCAAAGCCAAGTAGGCCTGCTGTACATGGCTTCTTCGCAGCGGGGCATCCTGGACAAACGAAAGCGCGGGCTCGACCGGTATGCGAAAGACGCGCACCGTCACCCGCGCTTCTAGCTGGCCCGTCTTGGTGGTGAGATGTCTTTGCGCATCGGCGTCATATCCGATACCCACGTCCCCGACCGGCAAGGGCAGATCCCCGGGACGGTCCTGCGGGGGCTCCAAGGCGTCGACATGATCATCCACGCCGGAGACCTGACCGGCATCTCCCTGCTCAGCGAGCTGGAGGAGATCGCCCCCGTTCACGCGGTCTGGGGCAACATGGACTCGTGGGAGGTCAAGTCGTCCCTGAAGCGTGAGATATGCCTCACGGTGTTGGACAAGACCATAATGATATTCCACGGTGTCAGCTCTCATTCGGCGACCGAGGACGCCGCCAGGACCAGGTACCCGGGCGCCGACTGCGTGGTCTTCGGGCATACCCACCGGACCTGCAACGACCGGGAGGGCAAGACTCTCATCTTCAACCCCGGCACAGCCTCCAGGGTCTTCGGCATGGGGCCGACCTATGGAATCCTCACCGTGAGGAAAGGCCGGCCGGTGGAGGGCGAGATCATCGAGACGTAGAAGTGTGACAGGCCGAAAGGAGACCCCCTGCAAACCTGTTTTGTCGGATTTCCACACTCCTGAGCCCTGACTCTGTCGATTTTCGGCAAATCACTTATCTGGATCCTCACAGATTGACGAATTTCCACAGTCTCCGGGCGTGAGACTGTCGGAATTCGATAGCCTCCTGCCCGGTGACTGTCGAAAACCCACAAATCAGCCCGGAAGGGATCAAAACAAGGGAACAAGGAGAGGAGGAAGTGGGTAGACTCCCTACACCGGCTTCTCCATGAACCCTTTGAGCCACTCGGTGACGCGGTCGAGGGCCGTCTCGATGATCTGCTTGCCCAGTTCAGCGCTGGCCTGGGTTGCGTCGCCGAGAGCGCCGTTGACCGTGTTCTCCTCCCAGAACTTGCCCTCCTCGACGGGTATCCCGGCCTTGGCTTCCAGGGCCTCGGGCACAATCTGTCCTTTCTCGAGCTTCCCCCACTTCACCGTCTCGGGGCAGAGGTACATGCACTGTGACATCTCGCTCTCGCAAGCGTGCCCGGTCCAGGCGGATTTCTGGTTGGCCTTCACGACGTCGTCGGCCACCGACGTGGGGGAGACCCACGCCGCCCTCGCGCCCATCTCGTGCCGGATGCGGTTCACCACGATGCTGAGCGCTGGCCGGTTGCCACCGTGCCCGTTGACGAACAAGAACCTGCGGATCCCGTGGTGGTGCAGGGATTCCACGACGTCCATGAGCACCTGGGTGAACGTCTCTGCCCTGAGGGATATGGTGCCCGGGAAGTGCATGTGGTGAGGTGATATGCCAATGTTGATACAGGGGGCCACCAGGGCGTGGGGGTAGAGTCTCTCGCCGAGCCGCTTGGAGAACTCCCTGGCGCGGCCTGTGTCAACCTCGAACGTCCCGTTCGGCCCGTGCTGCTCGCTCGAGCCGGTGGGTATGATGGCCACCCTGATGTCCGGGAGCGCTTCCTTCACGTCACGCCAGGACATATCGTAGAGGTACAGGCTTCTCTTCTCTGTCACTGTGACTCCTCCCATTTGCCGCCAGGTGCGGGCGCAGTCGCCTCGCGCCTGTCCAGGCCCGTTGCTGCCCAGCCTGAAAGCGGGCAGGCTCAACCCCAGGTACATTTTCGTCACGGGAGTGTCTCGATCCTGGGGAAATATCACACCCAGGACATGAGTCGCAGAAGCTAGAGTCGAGCACGCGGCACGTCGACGACCAGTAGACCTGTTCGTCCGATGGGGAACTCGGCGAGGATCCCCCCTGATGGGCTCAAGACCATTGCGCCGCCGAACGTCCCCCAGTCGAATTCCTTGGTGGCCAGGTAGTTGACCATGAGCACGGTGGTTCCGGTGAGAGCAGCCTGTCGGACGTACTCCCCTTTGACCTCGCCGTCCCACAGCTGATGGTCGTAAGTTCCGTCGCCGAAGCAGCGGGCAACGGGGTAGAGCAGGTAGTCGACCTGCATGTCACGCACCCGCTCTGCCATGCCCTTTTCGAACAAATCCCCGCAGATGAGGAAGGCGAACGAGCCGAGCGGTGTGTCCGCGTGCCCAACGGCGTCACCCTCGCGGTAGACTCGCGTATCGCAATCCCGGTCGCGCCAGCCAGGCGAAATCCGCTTGTGCTTTAGGATGAGCTGGCCTCGCCGGTCCAACAGGACGGCGGAATCGTACAGGGAGTCCCCGTCGAGCTCTAGCAGGCCAAGACCTACGTAGATGGAGTCTTCCCTGGCGGCCTGGGCCAATCGGGACGTTACAGGGCCGGGGATAGGCTCGCCTAGTCTGAGGTCGTGAGCCGCGTCCCCGTTGTTGATGAGGCCTGTGACCGCCGCCTCTGGGAAAAGCACTAGGTCGGCTCTCGCACGCGATGCCTCGGCGATAGCGCCGAGGATCCCGCGCACGTTGCGCTCCACGTCCGCCGTAACCTGCGTTACTGCCAGTGCTGCCTTCACAATGATCGGAGCACCTCCCGGAGCATCCCGGGGAAGAATTCCTCGTAGTGCTGGCCTGACTTCTCGAACCGCGATATGGGCTCTCACTCTATCTCTTGAACTGGGCCTCATACAGCTTCGCGTAGTGACCGCCGACCGCCACCAGCTCGTCGTGAGTGCCCTGCTCGGCGATGCGACCGTCCTCAATGACCATGATCCGGTCAGCCGCCCTCACCGTGGACAGACGGTGGGCGATGATGAAGGCCGTCCGACCCTGCAGCAAGGTCTTCATGGCCTGCTGGATGAGTCTTTCGGTCTCAGGGTCGATGCTGGATGTGGCCTCGTCCAGTATCAGGATGCGGGGGTCGGCCAAGAGAGCCCTGGCGAAAGCCAGGAGCTGCCTCTGCCCGGTCGACAGGTTTGTACCGCGCTCCTTGAGATCGGCCTTGAAACCGCCTTCCATCCTCTCGATGAAGTCCCGCGCGCAGGCTGCCTCGACTGCTCTCTCGACTTCCTCCTGGGTCGCGTCCAGCTTGCCGAACTTCAGGTTCTCCAGGATGGTCCCGGAAAAGATGAAGGTGTCCTGCAGGACGATGCCGAGCTGGCTGCGATAGGATGGCAGGTCAGCCATGGACAGGTCGTGGCCGTCAACCAGGACACGCCCCGCTGTCCCCATATAGAATCTGGCCAGCAGGTTGATGATGGTCGTTTTGCCCGCGCCCGTCGGTCCGACTAGCGCTATGGTCTCGCCGGGCCGAACGCGGAAACTCACGTCGTGCAGCACCGGGGCGTCAGCCCTGTAACCGAAGGATACGTTCTCGAACTCCACTTCGCCGCTGACGCGCGGGAGGACATCCAGAGCCGGCGCAGCAGCCGCGGATGCATCGGAAGCAGAGACACGGGCGGCTGATGCCCCGGAGGCAGGTACACCGGGAGCAGATGCACGTGCCCTGGCCGCGGCCCTGTCCACGCTCTTCGCGCTCTCCTCAGCCTCGCTCTGCAGGTCGAGGATGCCGAAGACGCGCTCCGCCGACGCCATCGCAGACAGTATCTGACTCCACACCCTGGAGAACGCGCTTATCGGCCGCCAGAACTTGCCCAGGTAGTCGACGAAGGCGACCATCAGCCCGAGGCTCAGAGTGCCGGCGATGTACTCCTTGGCGCCGTACCACATCACGATGGCCGTCCCGAGCGCGCCCACGATGTCGGCCAGGGGCCAGAAAGTCTGGTCGATCGTGATGGCCCGCATGTGGGACCTGTAGTACTTCCGGTTCGCCTTGGCGAACTTGCCGCTGTTGGTCTCCTCGCGCCCGAAGGCCTGGATCACCTGGAGACCCTGGACCGTTTCGTTGAGGTGCGCGTTGATATCGGCGACAGCCTTCCTGGTTTCGCCCCACGCCTTCTCCAGCGTCCACCTGAGCTTAGTCAGGATGAGCACCAGGAAAGGCAAGGTGGTGAACGAGAAGAGCGCCATCCGCCAATGGAGAGACACCATGATCGCGATGATGCCCACCAGGGAAATAAGCTGGCTGATTACGCTGATGATGACGGACGCTGCCAGGTTCCCGATATGGTTCACGTCGTTGGTTATCCTCGAGATGACCTTCCCGACCGGCCTGTGGTCGAAGAACGAGAAGGGCAGGCTCTCGACCCTCTCAAACAGCTGCTGGCGGAGGTCGTAAAGGACGCCCTGCCCGAGCCGGTTGGTTACCCTGATCTGGGTGCGCGACGAGTACTTCTGGGCGACCTTCATGGTGAGCAGGATCCCCAACACGGCGAACAGCGCCCTGGAATCGCGCCTGGTGACGCCCACGTCGATCGCGGCCCGCAGAAGGAGCGGCTCCGCCAGTCCGACTGTCACGCCGAAAAGGGTGAGCGCCGAGGCTGCGAGCACCAGCCTCGAGTAGGGCTTCACGTACCGCAGCATCCTCACGAAGTGCGCCCGGTTGAAAGGTCTCTGTTTTTCGTCTTCCGCCAAGTCGAGGTCGTACTCGGACATTACGTCGTTGCCCCCCTTTCGGGGACCAGTTCCAGCGCGAGGGCCTTCTCGACGTCTTCCTCAGCGAACTGGCTCTCGAACAGCTTCCGGTAGAACCCAGGCTGGGCAAGAAGCTCTTCGTGCGTGCCCACCTGGGAGACACGTCCCTTGTCCATTATGACTATCTTGTTGGCCCCTCTTATCGTGGACAATCTCTTGGCTATGATGATGGAGGTCCGGCCCTTCATGACCTCGTCCAGGCCTTCCTGGATTAGGTACTCTGTCTCTGTGTCCACGCTGGATGTGGCCTCGTCGAGGATGAGGACCTTCGGGTTGACCAGGAGCGCCCTTGCCAGGGCAATCCTCTGCTTTTGTCCGCCCGACAGACCGATGCCTCTCTCGCCGACCGGCGTCTCGTAGCTCCTGGGCAACTGGTCGATGAACGGCGTGGCCTGGGCGAGCTGGGCCGCCTTGCTTATCTCTGCCTCGTCGGCTTGAGGCCTGCCCAGGGCGATGTTCTCCTTCACAGTGGCGGAGAATAGGAAGTTGTCCTGTAGCACCACTCCGATGTGGTGTCGGAGCGACTTCACGTCGACGTCACGAATGTCCTTCCCGTCGATCAGGATCCGGCCCTCCGTGGGGTCAAGGAATCTGGGCAGGAGGTTCACCAGGGTCGACTTTCCGGACCCGGTGCCGCCGACGATGGCCACGCGCTCGCCAGGCAGGAAGTCCAGGTTGATGTCCTTCAGGGCATCGCGCGAGTCCCCGGGAAATGCGAAGTGCACGTTCTCGAACGTGATGCGGCCGTCGACCTTGTCCAGTACCACGGCACCGGGACGGTTCCTGACGGACGGGACGGCATCCAGCATCTCAAACAGGCGCGGCGCGGCCGCGAGAGCCTGCTCTGCCATGTTGACAAGCCACCCGAGCATACGGATAGGCCATATCAGGCTCCATATCAGTCCGTAGAAGGCGAACATGGTCCCCAGCGTCATGGCGCCAGCTATGACCAGGTAGCCACCGTATCCGACGACCGCCAGGGCCGAGAACGCGGACAGGAGATCCATGTGCGGCTGTGCGATCGACTCGATGCTCGCCCGCCGCATGTTTGCATCGTAGTGCGTCCGGTTCCTCCCTGCGAACTTACTGTTCTCGTAGGGCTCCCTGGCGAAGGCCTTCACCACTCGGATACCGCTGATGCTCTCCTGCAGGCCCTCGGTGAGCTTGCCCATGAGCTCGCGGACATTCTTCCACGCCGGACGGATGCTCTTGTCAAACCAGAAAACCGTTCTGAATAGGAAGGGAAATGTGATGCAGGTCGCCAGCATCAGGCGCCAGTTGAGGTAGGCCAGGTAGGAGGAAACCGCAGCGAACATGATGCACACGTGGACCAGGAGCAGCGCTCCGAAGCCCACGAACTGCTGCACCGAGTCCACGTCCGAGGTCAGCCTTGACATGACCTGCCCTGTCCCCATGTTCGAGAAGTAGGAGGGAGGAAGCTCCTGCAAGTGGTCATGGACGGACTGCCGCATGTCGTAGATTGCCTTCTGGCCGATAAGCTCGGAGAAGTACCACTGGATGTAGTTCACGATCCCGCGGATACCCCAAAGCCCGATGAAGAGCAGTCCGAGACTGGTGACCAGTCCCATGTCCTTGCTCGGAAGGGCCTCGTCGAGGAAACGCCTCTGGATCATGACGGGGCGGATCTCCAACACGGTCGCAGCGAACATCATCGTTATGACGATGACTACCAGCGGCCAGTAAGGCCGCAAGTATCTAAGAAGCCTTCTAAGGTTGACCATGATGATGCTCCTTGCAGCTGAACAGTACCCAACAGTGAGACTCGTCTGGCGTCAGAAAGGTGAGACCCGGTTGCGCGCAGACCTGTCGTCCTGAGCCGCGACAGGTTTCTGGCCGGTGCCGTTAGCCGCTTCTTCAGGCTACGAAGCGCGAGAGCGGCCAGGAAGCGGGGCTACATGCGGATGAGCACAGTTTCAACTCCCTCAACGGATGTCCGGCGGACCGCTGGTTTGCGGGAGACCCCGACTCATCTGGGCAGCCGGTCCAGAGCGTCCGTTGCCCAGAATACCAGAAACCACCTGCGGGAGCAAGGCAACCTTGGCCAGCAGGAACAATGCCGACGTCTATCTATGCGGCGCCATGCGACGAGGAGGCATGCCGCAAAGGCAGTGGCTCCTTTGCAGGAGCCACTAGAGGAAGCACCACGCCGCAGGGATCACACGTTAGATCCGGATGGTCATCCCGAAGACAAGCAGGATCAGGATGAGGAAGATGATGAACGCCCAGGATCCGCCCATGATGCCGCCGGTTCCACCCATTCCCGCCATCAGGAGAGAACCTCCTTTCGATGTGGTCATTGCACTCCATGTTATGTAAACGGACCGCAAGACGTGATCATCGCTGGCAGGAGAGCTCCATGAGCGCCAGTTCCTCGATTCCGTCAGGTAACTGTTCCGTGTCAAGTACCTGTACCTCAGTGAAGCCGTGCTCCCTGAAGAAGCTGACTGGCCCGTTTGGGTACGGGGTATTGCGACCGGCGATCGCCAGGACCCTGGAATATCCGTAGCTAGGGAGATCGGCGAGGAGGCGCCAGAGAACGTCGTGGCGGTAATCAGGTTCTTTGGTGGGGTAGATACAGGTGATAAACGCCGACCTTTCGTCCTTACGAGGTATGGGATAGGGGACCAGGGTCGACGGCAGGAACTCGACAGCCGCGACAGCCCGTCCATTCGGATGGGTGAGGTCTTTGACGTACGCGATGTACCCCAGCACTCCGTGAGGGATATGTGCCGCGGTCTCGGATGCCCAACGCGATTTCGCATCCGCGCCACCGCATCCCCGAGGGGCGTTGCAGAGGGGGAACGTGTGCGCCAGGTTCGCGGTCGTCAGCTGTTCCACCCGGTCGGCCCTCCCGCGAGAAGGAGGTCTCTCGGCTGGAACAGGAGTCTCCGGGGGCTTGGCCGAAGTCAACTTGAGCAGGGTCTCAGCAGGCACTGGAGCCCACACTTTGACGGAGTCGTCTATCACCGTCAGGAAAGGGAAGTACAAGCAGTGGGACCGAGCAAGGTCCGCCCCTGGACCAGGCCGGCTGACGTCAACGGCCTCGACGCTGCCCAGCGTGCCCGCCGCGGTCCTGGCCTGCTCGACGACCCAAGGGTACCACGGGCACTGTCCGCCGAAGTGCAGAATGAGGAACTTGTGGTTGATCGCGCTCCCTCCTATGTCGCACCACCATCATACTCGGACGGACCGCCCGTTCGACAGGGTTTCTGCAGCGGCCGGACAGGTCAGCTGCGCGATGCAGGGAAGTCCGTACGCGCGGCGAAAGCGTAAGAAGGCGGTCGTGAGCGGCGCCGGTTCAGTTCCAACCGTGGAGAGATGAGGCGTTATGTTGTCGAGCAAGAAGCGGATCGCGCAGGCGACCTTCATTGTCGTCCTCCTGAACGTGATGTCCAAGGTCCTGGGCTTCGTGAGGGAGCAGATGATCGCCGTCTTCTATGGGGCCACCGCGACCACCGACGCCTACCTGATCGCTAACCGCATCCCCTCGATGATCACCGGTTTCCTGTCTGGCCCGCTCTCGATAGCTTTCCTGCCGGTTTTCGCGGCGCATATCGCGAAGGGCGACACGGAGGAAGCGGGCCGGGTGGCATCCTCCATAATTACCATCTCGACGTTGCTCGTCCTGGTTGTGTCGCTCGCGGCGCTTGTTCCCGCGCCGGCCATAGTCAAGGCAATAGCTCCCGGCTTCAGCGGCACGACGCTCGCCAACGCGGTGATGCTGACAAGGGTCTTCTTCCCGGCGATGGTCTTCCCCCTGCTGGCCGCCTATGCCAAGTCGGTCCTCAACACCTTCGGCGAGTTCACCGTGCCGGCCGTCGCGCCGGTGCTGCAGAACCTGGTGATTATCTCGGTCGTCGCGGTTTTCGCCCCCGTCTTCGGCATCGCAGCTCTGGCGGCGGGGGTGATCGGCGGATACGTGATCGGGCTCCTCGTTCAGATCCCTACATGGCGGAAGCGAGGCTCGTGGCCGTCGTTCTCGCTGCACCTCGAGGAGAGCACCAAGAGAGTGTTCATGCTGTCCCTGCCCCTTCTGGCCAGCACCTTGTTCTCCCAGGTCTACATGCTCGTCGAGGGCAATCTGGCTTCCCGCCTCCCGGAAGGGTCCATCGCCGCGCTCGGATTCGCCGACCGGGTGAGGCAGGTCCCCGTCGGCCTGTTCGTGGCGGCTGTGACCACGGTGGTCTATCCGTCTCTTTCAGCGATGTGGGCGAGGGCGGACAAGGACAGCTTCAAGGATACGGCTGTCACGGGCATGCGGTACGTCAGCTTCGTCTGCATACCCGCCGCTATCGGCCTGATGGTACTGGCAGAACCCGTAATCCGCCTGGCCTTCGGGTACGGGGCGTTCACGCCTGAGGCGGCCTCGAAGACCGCCGCGGCGCTGCTCGCATACGCGCCGGGCCTGGTGGCGATCTCTATCAACCAGGTTACAGGCATCGCGTTCTACTCCAGTCACGAGACGCGGATCCCGGTTGCCCTGGGAATCGCAACGTCCGTGCTGAACGCGGCGCTGGCCGTTCTCCTGGTGGGCCCGATGGCCCACGTGGGATTGGCGATAGCCAACAGCGTTGCCACCGCCGCGGGTGCCCTCGTCGCGCTCTACGTACTGTCGAGGTTCCTCGGCAATCTTCCGGTGAAGACGCTCTCCGTCTCCCTGGCCAAGATCCTCGGCGCGTCTCTCGCGATGGGCGTCTCCGCCTTCCTCCTGGCCGGCGTCACCGGCTTCTCTTCAGGCGCGGGAGGATTTGTCCGAAACATCCTCTCCGGTGCCGTCACAATCGGCGGTGCGGGCACCGTCTACCTCGCGCTTGCCCTGGCGCTCAGGTGCGAGGAGATGACCATGTTCATCGGCCTGGCAAAGGACAAGCTCGGTTCCTTGTCGAAGAAGGTTCGGCAGTAGAACCTTCCCTTGACCAGGAAAGGAGCCGCGTGCCGTGAGACGCCTCGCCTCCAGCGATCTTCTCAGCAACCCGCGCGGCAGCGCCGGGTATGGTCAGAAGCACCTGCCGTGGAGGCTGGGGTACATCCTGGCCTGGTTCGAGCGGTACCTGATGCCTCAGCCGGGGGACTACGGCTCCAGGGCGCGAGGGATGGCGCATTGAAGAGGGACGCCACAGGCAGCTACATCTGGGGTTTCCATGACGAGACCCCTAGCGAGCGCAAGCTTTCGGCAGTGATGCGGAAAGCAGGGCTCAAGTTCGGCCAGGAAATCCCGGTGAAGGGATTCACCGTGGATTTCCTCCTGGGCGAGTGGCTTGTCGTGGAGGTCGACGGCGAGAGCCATCTCATTTCGGGCAGGGCCGAGAAAGACGCCTCCCGACAGGAGGCCCTGGAGGCCGCGGGTTTCACCGTCCTGCGCGTGCCTGCCTTCGACCTGTCTTCCGACAGTGGCCTGAAGCGCTGGGTCACGCGGATAAAGGAGAAGGTTCACGCCGGCCCTCCTTACCAGAGGCGCCAGACGTTCACCAACGAGGACTACAAGCGCCAGATGGACCAGGTAAAGAAGGCCCTCCACGCAGGCGAGGTCGAGAGACAGAAGCGTGAGGCGATGGCTTTCCGACGGCCGGACTCCCCTGTCGACGGAGATGGTGCGAGAGGCGCTGCCGTCGACAAACGCTCGACAGGTCCGGCTCTCCACGAGGAAACCATGGAAGACTACTTCGGAAAGAAGGGCCAGGATTTCACGTCGATGCTCCGCGGGTACGACTGGACCGAGTTGCCCGAGAAGCAGGAGGAAGGCGGGGATGCGCCCCGGCGCAGTCGCAGCCGGCGGAACGGGGGCAGCGGCAGTCCCGGAGCGCGCGGTGCCGGCCCGCCACACCATAGACCCAGGTAAGCCCCCTGGGCGTACTTATGGTAAAGTAAACCTGCAATCCTCAATCTGGAGGGCTAGCGATGTTGTTGATCGCCATACTGTTCCTTCTCCTCGTAGTGGTCTTCGCGGTTCAGAACGCCCAGATGGTGCCAATCACCTTCCTGGGCTGGTCCTTCGCCCTGAACCAGGCGCTTGTGGTGCTGGGTTCGGCGTGCCTCGGCGTGATCATCGGAGCCATGTGGACGTGGTTCCGCGGCATCAGTACCAGGGGACGCGTCAAGGAGCTGACCAAGGAACTCGATGCCGAGCGGGAGAAGAACTCGGCTCTGGAGCGGACCATCGCGGATCTCTTGAAGCAGAGGGAGCACCATGAGACAGGAGAACCAGAGGTCCAGGGAAAGCCGCTCTAGAGACTTCGGACAGAAGAACTGGAGGCTGCCCCTTCCGCTTGATCCCGGCCTGGTAGAGCGCCTCTCGCGCGAGGCCGGGGTGATCCCGGAGGTAGCCTCCGTCCTGCTTCGGCGCGCGGGCAGTGACTCCGTCAAGGCCCTCGCCCTGCTGCCCGGACCGGCTGAAAGCGGCCGCCTGCCGAGCGACCTGTTCGCGCCGCCTGGAATGAGAGAGGCCGTGCTGAGGCTAGCCAGGGCTCGAGATTCCGGGGAGCGTGTGATCGTCTACTCGGACTTCGACTGTGACGGCGTGACCAGCGCCGTCGTCCTGAAAGAGGCCCTTGAACTCGCCCGTTTCGACAACTTCGACGTCTACTTCCCCTCCCGCATCCTGGAAGGTTACGGCTTTCACGCGGACAGCGCCAGGGCGCTGGCTGAACAGGGCGCATCGCTCTTCGTGACCGCCGACTGCGGGATCTCCGGCCAGGAAGCCTGCGAAGTCCTGGCGAGATTGGGCAGGGATGTCATCATCACGGACCATCACCTGCCTCCTGCCAAGATCCCGGAGGCAGTCGCAGTGATCGACCCGCACCTACCTCTGTGGCGCGACCTCGGCCTGACCGGGCTATCCGGCGCCGGCGTCGCCTACCTGCTGGCGCGCGCCCTTCTGGGTTGGCTGGGCGTTGACGTGCCCGTTTCGTGGGCCCATGACCTGCTCGCGCTATCGATCGCGGGGGACGGCCAACCCGTGCTCGGTCCTAACCGCGCGTGGATCCGCTCGGGGCTCCGGATGATCGCAGACGGGAGCAGGGTGGGCATCCAGGCGCTCTTGCGCGCGGCGGGCCTCGACCCAGAAGACGAGAGCCGGGGACTTCGCCGGCTGAGCTTCGACCGCGACGTGCTTTTCGGCTTGGTACCCCGTATCAACGCGGCCGGCAGGCTCGCTGATCCGAGACTCGCTTTTGAGCTTCTGTGCACTAATGACGTGCTCAGGGCGACCGCCCTCGCCGACGAACTCAACCAGCTGAACCAGCAGCGCAGGGAGATCGAGGACAGGATCCTTGAGGAGTGCCGGGAGACTCTACTAGGCGACAGGTACGCGCTCTGCGCTTACCGTCCCGGCTGGCACGAGGGCGTCATTGGAGTGGCGTGCTCAAGGGTGCGAGAGATTCACAGAAGGCCCGCCGTCCTGGTCGGCGGAGAAGGAGACGTGCTGAAGGGCTCCGTGAGAGGCGTCCCGGGGTTCAACGTCGTCGCTGCTCTCGAGCGGTGCCGTGATCTTCTCGATGCCTTCGGAGGCCATGAGGGAGCCGGCGGGTTCTCCATCAGGAAGGAGCTCGTGGACGAGTTCTTTCATAGGTTCGACCTGGTATCGGCTGAGATGTTGGAGGAAGCGCGGACCCACGATGGCGCCGACGTCGATGAGGTCCTGGCAATGAGGCGTGTCACCGAGGATACCTTGCGTGCCTTCCTTGCCCTCGACCCCTTCGGAGAGGGCAATCCCATGCCGCAGATGGCCTGCATGGATTGCGAGACCGCCACCATCGGCCTCATGGGCGCGTCGCAGGGCCATCTGCAGGTGGTGCTCTCCAAGGAGGGCGTGGTGCAGCGATTCCTGTGGTTCGGGCAGGGCGGAGCCGCCCGGGAGATAGCCATGTGGGGCACGGTAGACGCCCTGTTCACCCCGTATAGGAACGTCTACCGGGGACAGGAGCAGGTCTCTCCGCTTCTCCGGGACATGCGCCCCTCCTGGGCGATGACGGGACTACACTACCGGGGCCTCGCCGGGGAAACACCCGGCGAGCGCCCGGTTATTCTATACACGTGGAGCGAGGAAGCGGCCCAGAGCCTGTGGGTAGCGTTCCGGAAGGAAGGGAGGCCCGCCCGGCTGCACAGATCCGGCCAAGCCGGGGCTGAAGCGCGGGAGGCAAGGGCCGCGCTCCGTGAAAGCGGGGGCGTGGTCATATCCACTGCGCCGTGGGACCTGGGCCTGAAAGAGCGCGCAGGAGGTTCGGAGGGCGATCAGGGACGCGACGCGGGCCACGTCCCGTGGCTTGGGCTTGTCCACCCGCCGGTTGACCGCGACGATCTATCCAAGCTCCGGGCTTTCTCGTCCGCCGCCGGAGCGGAAACGCGGCAGGTCCAGGAGTGGAGGCAGGACGCAGCCCTCTGGCTGTCCTGGCAATACCCCGAAGAGGATCGGATGCGGGCGCTGTGGAAACTCCTGAGCCGGAGCTATCGTGGCGGCCGGGTGCCCCTCTGGGAGCTGGGATGCCGCTGGAGCGGGATCCTGGAAGCTGCCGGGTTCACCGCCTCACAGACCTGCTTCGAGGGGGGCCGCCTGTTCCTCAAGTCGTCACTCTGCGTATTCGAGGAAGTCGGGCTGGCAACGTACGACCAGAGCAGGCGCGCACCCGAGATCGTGCTCCACGCAGGCGGCGGGAAGGTCGATCTGCAGGGCTCCCGGGCTTACGTGGCCGGGGAACAGGCCAGGGAGAATGCCCGGCGGCTGTGGGACGAGGAAACCGGTGTATGACGGGAGGGCTGAACGTGGAGGAAGACCTGAGTCTCGAGCTGGGCAAGAAGCTGCGGGTGATCCCCAACTTCCCGGTGAAGGGCGTGAGCTTCAAAGACATTACCACGCTCCTATCTGACCCGGATGCGTTCCGCGCGGCCATCGATGCCCTCAAGAAAGAGTGCGAGAAAGTGGACTTCGACGTGATCGTAGCGCCCGAATCGCGGGGCTTCATCATCGGGAGCGCCCTCGCCTACGCGATGGGCAAGGCCTTCGCCCCGGTCCGCAAGAAGGGCAGATTGCCCTGGAAGACGCTGGCGGGCGAGTACAAGCTGGAGTACGGCGCCGACACCCTGGAGATCCACGTGGACGCGGTCAAGCCGGGCCAGAAGGCCCTGGTACTGGACGACTTGCTCGCCACCGGCGGGACCATTTCCGCGACCATCGACATGGTGGAGAAGATCGGCGGCGTGGTCGGCGCGGTGGCGTTCCTCATCGAATTGACTTACATCCCAGGCAGGGCTAATCTTATCAGCAGAGGCTATAAAGTCATTTCTGTCATCAAGCTCAAAGAGTGACGACTCCAGAGCGCTGGTAGGCTGGCCTTGGGCGAGCGACATACTGGTTCCGGTCCGGAACTCGTGTCGCTTTTCTTATATCCGGGAGCGTGAAGAGATACGACCGAGCTCGATGAGAGGATGGCCTATCTGGCCCCGTACCTGCCGCCCGACGACAGGCAGCTTGTCGGGAAGGCCTACCTGTTTGCCCAGAACGCTCACCAGGGCCAGCACAGGCTCTCCGGAGAGGACTTCATCGAACACCCGCTTGCAGTGGCGAGCATCCTATCAGAGCTCGAAGGCGACGCGCAGACCCTGGCCGCAGCCATCCTCCACGACGTGGTCGAGGACACGGCAGTCGAGATCGAGGAGGTCCGGGCCGAGTTCGGGGAGGAGATCGCGAAGCTGGTCGACGGCGTGACCAAGTTGTCGCGCATCGAGTTCCGCTCAAGGGTCGAAGAGCAGGTCCAGAACCTCCGCAAGATGTTCCTGGCCATGGCCGAGGACTGGCGCGTCGTGGTCATCCGTCTGGCGGACCGGCTCCACAATCTCCGCACCCTTGAGCCGTTGCCCGCCGAGACGCAGAAGGGGACCGCCGAGGAGACCCTTGAGATATACGCGCCACTGGCGCACCGCTTGGGGATCTGGCGCCTGAAGTGGGAGCTGGAGGACCTGTCGTTCAAGTGGCTCTACCCTGACGAATACAGGTCGCTGGCCAGGCAGATCGCCATCAGGAGGAGCGAGCGCGAGTCCGAGACCGCCCAGATCATCGCCCGCCTCAAGGACAGGATCGCCGCCGAAGGCACCCAGGGCGAAGTCACAGGGCGCGCCAAGAACCTCTACAGCACCTACCGCAAGATGACGAACGACGGCAAGGACCTATCGGAGATCTATGACCTCCTGGCTGTGAGGGTGATCGTCGGGACAGTGACCGACTGTTACGAGGTCTTGGGTCTCTGCCACACCATCTGGAAGCCCGTGCCCGGCAGGTTCAAGGACTACGTCGCGATGCCCAAGCCGAACGGGTATCAATCGCTGCACACGACCGTCGTCGGCCCCCTCGGGGAGCCGTTCGAGATACAGATCCGCACCAGGGAGATGGAGCGTACCGCCGAGTACGGCAGCGCGGCCCACTGGAGATACAAGGAAGGCGACAAGGCCAAGGACCAGCTGTTCGAACAGAAGATGTCCTGGCTCCGGCAGCTCCTGGAGTGGCAGAGGGAGATGACCGATGCCCGCGAGTTTATGGAGGCCCTGAAGGTGGACGTGTTCACCGACGAGGTCTTCGTGTTCACTCCCAAAGGCGACGTCATCGACCTGCCTCGTGGCTCGACCCCGCTGGACTTCGCGTACAGGATACACACCGACATCGGGCATCACTGCGTCGGGGCCAAGGTCAACGGGCGGATCGTCCCGCTGAACACCAAGCTTGCCACCGGCGACATTGTCGAGATCCTCATCAACAGGCAATCTGTCGGCCCGAGCCGTGACTGGCTCGAGATCGTCAGGACGCCGCAGGCGCGCTCCAAGATCCGCACCTTCTTCAAGAAGCAGCTCCGGGAAGAGGACATCCAGCGAGGCGAGGCCGCTATCGAGAAGGAGATCGCCAAGCTGGGTCTAGAGATGCAGGCCGTCGAGGAAACCGGCACCATGCGAGCGGTCCTGGAAAAGCTGGGCTACCCCGATATGGAGAACCTGGCGGCTGCCGTCGTGTATGGCGGGATCAGTCCCATCCACGTCGCGACCAGGGTCAAGGACGAGGTCATGCGGACCAGGCCGGAGCTACTGCCTCAGAAGGAGCTGCCGGCCAAGCAGGTTTCTCGCAGGCCCAAAGGTCCCGAGGAGGCCGTGGTCATCAAGGGTATGGCCGACTTCCTGGTACGCCTGGCGCACTGCTGCAACCCCGTCCCCGGCGACCCCATCATAGGCTACATCACCAGGGGCAGGGGGGTCTCGGTCCACAGGATCGATTGCCCCAGCCTGCGGAGCTACACTGACAAGGAAAGGTTCATCGAGGCGTCTTGGGTGAGGGCTGTGGATGCGGCCTATCCGGTCGAGATCACGCTGGAAGGACAAGACAGGCGAGGGCTGTTTGCCGATGTGACGTCGGTCATCGCTGGCCTCGGCGCCAACATCCTGGCCGCTTCGGCCAAGGGCCAGCCAGACGGCATCGCGCGGGTTAACGCGACTTTCGAGATCCACGACTTGGCCGAGCTCGAGGAGGCCCTGTCCCGGATACGGCAGGTCAAAGGGATCACCTCGGTGGCCAGGGTGTTTGGCCGGATTCGTACGTAGAGACGCTGCAGGAAGGATGTGCTGTGGCAATGAGCCTATCCAAAGAGGAACTCCACCGGCTGATCGATGAGATTCCTGAACAGGAGAGCTCGACCGTCAAGCGGTTCCTTGAGTTCGTCCTGGCGGAGTCCTCCTCCGGTTCCGGACGGGAGATCACTGCAGGTGAGGCCGCCAAGATGCTGGGCGTGAGAGCGAGGCAGCTCAGGCAGTGGCTTCGCGAAGGCAGACTACCTGCGAGAAAAGAGGGCAGCCGCTGGTTGATCAGAGAGAAGGATCTGGCCGCCTGTTTTGATCCCAGGGCCAACGCGTTCTTGAACGCCCCCATCTCTCGCGAACAGCTGACCGACGAAGAGAAGCAGGGGTCCGACCGGGGATGGCAAGACTACCTGAACGGCAAAGCCCTGACCCTTCGGGACGCTGCTCGCAGGAGGGCGGGGAATTGAGGGCGGTATTCCAGCGGGTGAGTTGTGCTAAGGTGACGGTTGACGGGCAGGTCGTGTCGTCCATCGGGACCGGCGCTCTGATCCTCCTCGCTGTCGGCAAGGAGGACGCCGAGAAGGATGCGTCCTACATGGCCGAGAAACTGGCCGGCCTGAGGGTGTTCCCCGACGGCGAAGGCAGGATGAACCGCTCCCTCTTGGACATCCACAGAGAGGCCATCGTTGTGTCTCAGTTCACCCTGTATGGGGACGTCAAGAGGGGCAAGAGGCCCGGGTTTGACGGCGCCGCGCCCCCCGAGATGGGCGACCGGCTCTACCAGCAGGTTGTCGAGAGGATGAGAGATCTCGGCATCCCGACAAGCACAGGGGTCTTTGGTGCCCAGATGGAGGTCGAGCTCGTGAACGACGGCCCCGTGACCATCCTGATATCGAGCCAGAAGGAGTTCTAGTCCACATTCATAGTTTCAGCCGGGAGGTTGATGCCGTGGAGACCAAGACCCTCGTTGTCGGGCCAATAGCCACGGACTGCTACATTTTGACCGAAGACAGCCACTGCGTTGTCATCGACCCTGGCGACGAAGGCGGAAGGATCCTCGAAGCGGTCGGAGCGACCGGGACCACTGTCGAGGCGATACTCCTCACCCACGGCCATTTCGACCATGCTGAAGCGGCAGCGTTCCTTCAGGAGAAGACCGGCGCCCCCGTGTTCTTCGGGCAGGGCGACGAAATGCTGGTGAGAAACCCCGACATCATGAAGAAGTGGATGCCCGCCAATGCGGAGCTTCCTCCCGGTCTCCGGAACTGGCTTGAAACTAAGTCCCGGGTGCCTGCCGACATCCGGCCGCTGCATGAGGGCGACGAGCTCCGTCTCGGCGAGACCGTGCTGAGAGTGTGGGAGACGCCCGGACACGCCCGGGGCGGGCTTACGTACGTCGCGACCGGTCTAGGGCAGGAGAGTCCCACGGTCTTCTGCGGGGACCTGGTCTTCCAGGGAAGGATCGCCAGCACCCAGAATCCCGGAGCTGACCAAGACCTGCTCGTGAGGAGCGTCAAGAGGGTCCTGGCCCTGCCCGACGACACCCGGATCTTCCCAGGTCACGGCCCATCCACTACTGTCGGCGAGGAGAAAGCCGTAAATCCCTTTCTGTAAGGATCTATGCTATGGTTAATGGAATGCCGGGACTCTTGGAGGGACTGCCATGCTGAAGGCGCCGCGAGGGACCTCCGACATCCTGCCGCCGGATACCTCGAAGTGGATCCACCTGGAGGACGTGCTCCGCCATGTCGCCGCCCGCTACAGCTACGAGGAGGTCCGCACCCCGACGTTCGAGCATGCTGAGCTGTTCTCCAGGACGGTGGGCGAGGCCACCGACATCGTCGAGAAAGAGATGTATGTCTTCAAGGATAAGACCGGGCGTGACCTGGCCCTCCGCCCGGAGGGCACTGCGCCCGTAGCCAGGGCTTTCGTCGAACACGGAATGGCCCACGGAGCCCTCCCCAGGAAGTTCTACTACATCTGCCCGATGTTCCGGTACGAGAAGCCCCAGGCCGGCAGGTTCAGGGAACACCGGCAGTTCGGCGTCGAGGTCCTGGGGTCCGGATCACCCTACTCCGACGTGGAAGTTATCTTGCTGGCCGCCGACGTCGCAAAGGAACTCGGGCTGCTCGGGACCACGCTTACGCTCAACTCGATCGGTTGCTCCGTGTGCAGGGCGGTGTACAAGAAAGACCTGACAAAGTACCTTTCCGCCCGGCTGGACAAGCTGTGTCCGGACTGCCGGTCCAGGTTGAACAGGAACCCGCTACGGGTCCTCGACTGCAGGCAGGGCCTGTGCAGAGAGGAAGTGGCCGGGGCTCCCCGGATGCTGGACTACCTCTGCGATGATTGCAGGACACACTGGGACGAGATGACTTCTATCCTGATAGGGCTTGGGCTGGAGTACACGGTTGACCACTCGCTGGTTAGGGGACTGGACTACTACACGAGGACCGTATTCGAGCTGAAGTGGCCGCCCCTGGGAGCGCAAAGCACGCTGGTCGGGGGCGGGCGATACGACAGGCTGGTTCAGGATATAGACGGGCCGCCCACGCCCGGCGTCGGCTTCGGGATGGGGATGGAGCGGATCCTGCTGGCGACGGCCAAGGGCGAGAAACCGATCCCTGGAGGGACCCCTCTGGACGTCTTCGTCGCGGGAGGGAAGAGCGAGACCTTGGACTTGCCGCGCGAGGTGTTCTCGCTGGTACAGGATTTACGTGCCCGTGGGCTAAGCTGCGATTTCGACCCCTTGCAGCGCAGCCTCAAAGCCCAAATGAAGCAGGCCGACCGCGCAGGCGCGGCGTTCGTCGCCATCCTGGGCGAGGACGAGATCAGGGGCGAGTCCGTCACGGTGAAGTCCATGAAGGAAGGTCGGCAGAAGAGCATCGCCAGGACCGAGATCCCGGCCTTCTGCGAGGAGGTCAGGGCGCATGCCGAGTGACAAGGGTGAGGCGCTGAGGGCTCAGGCGGGACCCTCGCATCAGGTTTCCCTGGATGATCTGGGCGACCTGCGGCGGACGTCGTATTGCGGAGACGTCGGAGCAGCCGATGCCGGTCGCGAAGTCACGGTCATGGGGTGGGTGCATAGCCGCAGGGATCTCGGCGAACTCATCTTCGTCGACGTCCGCGACAGGACCGGCACCGTCCAGGTGGTCTCCGACGCCGGGAGGTCCCCCGTCAGCTACGTGGCGGCTGACAAGTGCAGGGCCGAGTACGTGTTGTCGGTGACCGGGACGGTCCAGAGGAGGCAGCCCGGGCGCGAAAACCCGGAGATGAAGACCGGCTCGGTGGAGATCCTGGCCCGCGAGATCCGCATCCTGAACACGGCTAAGACCCCGCCATTCTACGTGAGGGACGGCACAGGCGCCGACGAGCTCCTGAGGCTGAAGTACCGCTATCTGGACATCCGGCGTCCCATCGTCCAAAAGGGCCTGCGGATGTACCACAAGGTCTCCATGGCGGTCCGCGACTACCTGGATGAGCGGGGATTCTGGGATATCCAGACCCCGATGATGACGCGGAGCACCCCTGAGGGCGCCCGCGACTACCTGGTCCCGTCCAGGTTGGAGCACGGGCGGTTCTACGCGCTGGCGCAGTCACCCCAGCTGTTCAAACAGCTCCTCATGGTGGGCGGGATAGACAAGTACTTCCAGATAGTGAGGTGCTTCAGGGACGAGGATCTCCGCGCCGACAGGCAGCCGGAGTTCACGCAGATAGACATCGAGATGTCCTTCGTCGGGGAAGAGGACGTCTGGGCCCTTGTCGAGGACATGGTGAAAGACCTGTGGCTGAAGGTCATGGGCAAGGACATCAGGACGCCTTTCCCGCGCCTGACGTACTGGGAGGCCATGTCCAGGTACGGGTCGGACAAGCCGGACACTCGCTTCGGCATGGAACTCGCGGACGTCACGCCTGCGATCAAGGGCTCGGCTTTCGGCATCTTCCAGGCCGTTATCCAGCAGGGCGGCACTATCCGCGCCATCTGCGTGCCGGGGCAGGCGGGCATCTCGCGGCAGGAGACCGATGACCTCACAACCAGGGCGAAATCCATGGGCGCCAAGGGTCTCATAACGATGGCCCTTCTGCAGGGCGACATGAAGTCGCCCGTTAGGAAATACCTTAGCGCGGAGGAGGTGGTGGCGATCACTCAGGCCACCGGCGCCAAGGAGGGAGATCTCGTACTCATGGTGGCCGGCGCCTTCGAAACCGCGGTCTCAGTCTTGGGTAAGCTCCGCCTGGACTTTGGCGCCAAGCTGGGGCTTATCCCGAAGGACAGGCACGACTTCCTGTGGATTACGGGATTCCCGCTGCTCAAGAGGAACGAGGAGACCGGCGAGTGGGAGGCGGCCCATCACCCGTTCACCAGCCCGCTCGCGGAGGACGCAGGCAAGATCTACCCGGGAATGTCTGACGCCGAGAAAGGACAGATCCGGGCGCGCATGTACGATCTGGTTATGAATGGAGTGGAACTCGCCTCGGGGTCCATCCGTATTCACAGGAGAGACCTCCAGGAGAAGGTCTTCGAGCTCCTGGGGATGCCATGCGAAGAGGCCAGGGACAGGTTCGGGTTCCTGCTCGACGCGTTCGAGTACGGGGCGCCGCCCCACGGCGGCATCGCGTTCGGCCTGGACAGGTTGGTCATGCTGATGGCCGGGGCCGATACGATACGCGACGTCATAGCCTTTCCGAAGACAGCCAGCGCAACCGATCCGATGACGGAAGCGCCGGCTGCGGTCGACCGGCGCCAGCTGGAAGAGCTTGGTCTTCAGGTGAAAGAGGTAAACCGCGCGGAGACCAGAAAAGAGTAGATTAGGGTCCGGCGGTCCGCGTTCGAACCGGGAGGAGTGCGGTTGGCTGTTTCAGAGGAAGTCCTGATACAGAGGGCGTCCAAGGGAGATGCGGGCGCATTCGAGACGCTCGTCACCACCTACGAGAAGGGCGTCTATAACTTGGCGTTCCGCCTGGTGTCCGACCGGGAGGACGCTATGGACATTGCCCAGGAGGTCTTCCTCAAGGCCTACCAGGCACTCCCAAGGTTCAGGGGCGACAGCCGCTTCTCGACCTGGATCTACCGCGTCTGCGTCAACGCCAGCCTGGACCACCTGCGAAGAAAGCAGCGGTCGGCCTCGTACTCCCTTGACGAGCCGGTGTCATTCAAGGAATCGTCTGTGACCAGGGAGATCGAGGATGATGGCGAGAGCGTGGAGGACTCGGTGGAAACCAAGTTCCTGGGTCAGGCCGTTCTGTCCGCGCTGAAGGACCTGGACGCGGCCCACCGCGTCATCATCCTGCTCTCTGACGTCCGGGGGTGCTCCTACCAGGAGATAGCGGATATCCTGGAGCTTTCTATGGGCACCGTCAAATCACGGCTCCACCGAGCTCGCAACATGCTGAGAAGGTTGCTGCCTGCGGAACAATTCGGGGCCTCCTCCGTCAAATCTGACGAAAGGAGGGACCTCTAGTGAGCTGCCAGGCATTCGAAGAAATGCTCTCAGCATACGTCGACGGCGAGCTGTTCCCAAAGGACAAGCAGACGCTCGAAGAACACCTGTCCACCTGCGGCAGCTGCCAAAGGGCCCTCTTTGAGCTCAGGTCTCTGAAGATTGCTCTCCAGTCAGTGCCGGCGGCGGAACCTCCGGCCGAGCTCCACGCCAGGATCATGTCGGGCCTGAAGCCCCGGAAGCAAGGGGTCTTCGATAGGCTGTCAGACAGGCTCTCACGCTGGACCTACAGGCAGTGGGTGCCGGCGGTCGCGGCGGCAATGGTCTTCGTCATCTTCCTGTCGGCTGGTTCAGGCGTGTGGTACGCCAACAAGAAACAGGGCCTGGACCTGACCGGTCGCCCGATAGCCAACGTACCTCCGGACAGCGGGACGAAGGAAGGCGCCATCCGGTCGGACACCACCAAGACCGCGCCCACGACCGGCACGCCGGGTGGATTGGGGCTCGCGGCGGCGCCCCAGGGAAAGGGCGGAGAGGCCGCGCCAGGGGTGAAGGATCTTACCGGCATTGCTCCCGGTGCAATCTCTTTCCTGGACATCGACCGCAAGATCATCCGCAGGGCGCAGCTTGCCCTCGAGGTTGGCCACGGCAGCGTCCAGCGCATCTCACAGGAGGCCATCAACCTGGTCAAGGCCAACTTCGGCTACGTGGAGTCCTCGTCCTTGGCGCAGTCGGATCAGCCGAGCAAGGAGATAACCAGCTTCTACATGGTGGCGAGGGTGCCCCAGGAGAACCTGGACAAGACCATCGAGGCCATGGCGGCGCTGGGCAAGCAGACCAGGCAGGACACGTCAGCCCAAGACATCACCGACCAGTACGTGGATCTGGACGCCCGCCTGCGCAACAAGGAGAACCAGGAGCAGCGGCTCCTACAGATAATGGGCCAGGCGAAGTCAGTCGGTGAACTGCTACAGGTCGAGGGCGAGCTCACAAGGGTCCGCGGCGACATAGAGAGCATGCGGGCCCAGGTAATGCGTTACGACAAGTCAGTGGCCATGTCCGCTCTGTCTCTGACCATCAGCGAGGAAGGCGCCATCAAGCCGCCGTCGCCGTGGCCTTGGCACGACGTCTGGAACGCCTTCGTCAACGCATGGCGCACACTCCTCATCTTCGTGGCGAAGGTAACTCCGGCGCTAATCCTCGCCGGCATCGTGTTCACGGTCCTCGCCTTGACGCTGCGGAAGAAGAGGCCCGCGTAACCGCCCGCAAATTGCCAAGCCCCACCACTGAATCTATACTGTAGAAAAGCAGGACAAGAGGTGTGACTTGCGCATGGGCGGCAAAAGGCTGCTCCTCGTGGACGGTTACTCTCTCGCCAATAGGGCTTTCTACGCGCTCCCCCCGCTTTCCACCTACGAAGGGATCCAGACAGGAGCAGTCTTCGGCTTCTTCGCGATGTTGTTGCGCTTCATCGGGGAGAAGCAGCCGAGCCACATTGCGGTCGCTTTCGACCATCCATCTCCCACCTTCAGGCACACCGAGTTCGTGGAGTACAAAGCGACGCGGAAGCCATTCCCCCAGGAGTTAGCGGCGCAGATCCCTCTCCTGAAGCAAGTCCTCGACGCCCTGAACCTGCCGCACATCGAACTCCCCGGTTACGAGGCGGACGATATCATCGGCACGCTGGCCCGGACGTGGGAAGACAGGGACCTTCCGGTGACCATCCTGTCCGGCGACAAGGACTGCCTTCAGCTCGTGGACGACGACGTGGAGGCTATCTTGCCTATCCGGGGCATCACGCAGGTCAGAGAGTACAGACCTGATAGCGTCCGCACGGACATGGGGATCACTCCGTCCCAGGTCAGAGATTTCAAGGCACTCGCAGGCGATTCGTCCGACAACATACCGGGGGTCAAAGGGATCGGTGAGAAGACGGCGGTCGCGCTCCTCCAGAAGTACAAAGACCTGGACGACATATATGAACACCTCTCGGAAGTGACGCCGGCAAAAGTGCAGAACCTGCTGGCGGCCGGCAGAGAGACGGCTTTCCTGTCCAGGAAGCTTGCCACCATCGACACCGAGGCTCCCTTGCCCGAAACCGATGCGGACTTGGCCTGGAAGGGGCCGGATGTGGAGAAGGCCAGGGCGCTGTTCTCGAAGCTGCAATTCCACTCGCTCATGCCGAGACTGGTTGCGCTGAAACCGGGAGGAGCCGGACTGCCTGGGCTGGCGGGCGTTCCCGCGGCACAGGCACCCGAGCCGCCGGTCACGCCAGCGGAGAAACCGGCTCTAGCGACGGCGCCCGCTCTGTTTGGGGAGCTACCCGAGACCCAGGCGCCTCCGGCCATTCCTGCCGCTGCGGGGGTAGGACCCGCGGCCGCGTGGGGCGAAACCTACCTGGTAGATACGGACGCGAAGCTCGAGGCGTTCGCCAAGGAAGCCTTCCGCTCAGGCAGACTGGCGGTCTACGCTGGCATCCAGGAGGTGACTGCTGACTTCATCTGGCCCGAGAGCATCGGAGTATCCTGCGGCAACAGGCCGTGCCTGATCAAGCTCGAGGGCAGCCGCACCGGCAATCAGGAGGTGCTGTGGAAGCACCTGCAGCCCATTCTCGTGAACCCGGACGTCGCAAAGGCAGGGTTCGACCTGAAATGGGTCCTCACGCTCTGCTTCAAGCGGGGCGTTACTCCCGGCGGGCGCTTCTTCGACGCGCTGGTCGGCGCCTATCTTCTTGACCCGACCAGGACTACGTACAGGCTGGACGACCTGGTGAGGAAGTATACCGGCGCGGAGATCCCGGAGCTGCCCGTCACCAAAGGCAGGGCGACCAGGGCGGCGGTCGCTGAGGAATCGTCCAGGGACACGGACGCAGGGAATATCGGGGACGTCGAGGACGCCGAGTGCACCAAACCGGGCAGCGGTCCTCCTGCCGGAGGGCTGTTCTCCACCGCAGGGGCATCGGAGCAGCACTTTGCTGCCGGGGCCCAGGCGTGCTTCGCGGTCTCTGAAGGCTGCCGAAGGGAGCTAGAAGACGCCGGCCTCACCACCCTGGCCGAGGAAGTGGAATTCCCGCTGGTCGAGGTCCTGGCGGGGATGGAGGCCATGGGCATCAGGGTCGACCTCGAGCTCGGGCGGTCCATCAGGCAGGGCTTCGCGGACGCCCTGGTCACCATCGAAAACGACATCTACAACATAGCAGGCGGGAAGCTCAACCTTGGCTCGCCGAAGCAACTGGCCCACATCCTCTTCGAAAAGCTCGGGCTGAAGCCCATCAAGAAGACCAAGACCGGGTTCTCGACCGACGCCGAGGTACTCGAGAGATTGAGCGTAGAGCACGAACTGCCCGCGAAGATCCTGGACTACCGCCAGTACGCCAAGCTGAAGTCAACGTACCTGGACGTCCTGGAAGACGTCATCAACCCGACGACCGGCCGCATTCACTCCACGTTCCACCAGACGGTGACCGCGACCGGCCGCCTGTCGAGCTCCGAGCCGAACCTGCAGAACATCCCCGTCCGCGGCGAACTGGGGAGGTCGCTGCGTCGCATCTTCATACCCGCCGACGGACGCCTCTTCCTGGCATCGGACTACTCCCAGATAGAACTGAGGATCATGGCGCACATGGCTGACGACCCGTCCATGATAGACGCGTTCGTCAGAGGGGAGGACATCCACGTCAGGACGGCATCGGAAATCTTCGGCGTCCCCGTCGACCAGGTGAACTCGGACCTGCGCAGCAAGGCCAAGGCGGTCAACTTCGGCATCATATACGGCATCTCCGACTACGGCCTCGCCCGCAACACGGGCGTGTCCAGGGCGGAAGCCAGGAGCTTCATCGAAATGTACTTCGATAGGTATCCGAAAGTGAAGGAATACATGGACGGGGCCATCGAGAAAGCCCGGAAGGACGGCTACGTCTCCACTATCCTGGGCCGGAGGAGGCCCATCCCCGATATCGAATCGCGCATCCGCGCCAAGCGCGGGTTCGCCGAGCGGACCGCCATCAACACCCCTATCCAGGGGAGCGCCGCCGACATCATCAAGCTCGCCATGGTCAGGATATACCGCCGCATCAGGGAAGAAGGCCTGGTGTCCAGGCTGATCCTCCAGGTCCACGACGAACTTATCTTCGAGATACCGCCGGCGGAAGAAGAACAGATGCGGAAACTGGTGAGGCAGGAGATGGAGGGCGCGATGACGCTGAGGGTGCCCATCAAGGTGGACATCGACGTGGGGAAGAGCTGGTACGATGTCTAACAACTACGGGTGTTCCGCCAGCGGCGGCCGGGGCACTCAACCAGTCCGCCACGGGTGTTGCCCCGGTGCTGGCCGGGGTGCCGGTGGCAGCCAGGCCTGCACGGGTGTCCGCTCACCTAAGTGGCCGGGCATCTATGTCATCGGCCTGACCGGCGGCATCGCGTCGGGCAAGAGCACCGTGTCCGAAATGCTGGCCGAGCTTGGGGCTGTCATCATAGACGCCGACCGGCTCGCGCACAGCGTAACGGAACCCGGCTCGGAGGCGCTCGAGCGGATCCGCGACACCTTCGGTCCTGAGATGATTGGGTCTGACGGCCAGCTCGACCGCCACCGGTTGGCGGGGGTCATCTTCCACGACGACGCGGCCCGCGCGAAGCTGAACTCCATCGTTCACCCGCTGGTAATGGAGCGTGTGAAGAAACTACTAAGCGACGTTCAGGACACATCCAAGATGGAGGGCCCCACGCGGGTCGCGGTCGTCGACGCTCCTCTGCTCTTTGAGGCCGGAGCCGACGCGATCTGCGACGAGACCTGGGTGGTGGCCGTTGACCGGGAAGCCCAGGCCGGGCGCCTCATGGAGCGCGAGGGGTGCAGCAAGGAAGATGCGCTGTCGCGCATCAACGCGCAGATGCCGCCGGATGAGAAGGAGAAGCGCGCGACCAGGATCATCGACAACCAGGGTAGCATTGAGGAGACGAGGCAGAGGGTGCACGACTTGTGGGAGGGGCTCAAGGCACGACTGTCTCAGTGACCTTGGTTGGGCTGGGTTCGTTGGGTTGGATTGACTAGGTTAGGTTGACCAGGTTGGGTTGCTTGGGCTGAATAGACAGCCCGCTCCAAGAACCGCAGTCCTGAAGGCCCGATACCCGCCGGATTGGCTTGCTCGTGGTCCCACACGCTCGCCAGCTTGGCCTCCTGCCAGTCCTCCTCGTTGTCGCCCGGGTTGCACTCAAAGGACAGGCGGGGATGAACACCTAGGGCCAGCAGCCTTCGCCACTCGATGTAGACGCAGATCTGCCGAGCTCGCAGGGGCAGAGAAGTCCGGAAAGACCAGTAGAGCAGGGGGGTCATGTCCTCCCAGATGGGTACCATCATTGTCCCCCGCATGTCGGCGAAGAACACCACCGGACCGGCCCAGAAGTGGAATAGGTTTGGCTTCTTGGCGGCCTCCCGGTAGCCAGCCCGCAAGAGGTCCTCACCGTATTGCTTCATCTTGGCGTATACGTGGGGGTATATTGGCCGACCGAACTTGTCACGGGGCTCCACGGCTCACCACCGCCTGTCCCTTCCCGGTGCAGGTCACGGCCTGCCCATCGAAGTCCTCGAAGTGTTCGCAGCAGGCGCAGTCCCGAAACAAGTGGGCACGACCGTCTGCCCGAAGCTCGGGCCGGAGGTTAGATGGGATGGGGCAGGCCACCAGCAACGGCCTAACCAGCCTGTACCAGCCTCCGAAGCGGGCCATGGCCTCACACCTGTTGCACCTGGTGGGCAGCAGATGGTCCCGTAGCAGCTGCCAGTCGGTGCAGCCCAGGATCTCTCCAGCTTCGATCTCGGCCCAGGGAATCACGGCGTCGAGGATCTTGGCCTTGGTGTCGTCAACGGCGTGCAGGGCACGAACCTCCAAGGCCGCTACAAGCTGGCCGTCGACGTCCAGCAGGGCCACGTCCAGGCGGTGGCCGCTGGGAAGGACGTGTTCTAGGTCGGCGTGGCTGACGCAACGGGGCAGCGACTCCCACACTCGCCGACGACACTCTGTGCAGGTGCGGCACAAGTGTACGGGTTCTCTTGAGGCGACCGCCTGTGCTATCCGGGCCTTAGCTCGGTGGTGGTCCTCGGTTTCGCCGGCCGCGAAATCACAGATCTGAGTCAGGTCAGGTAAGTGAGCGAAGTGGACGCGCTTGATTGGCCCCCGCTTTAGGATTACCCTCTCCCCGCAGTCGGGGCACCTGTAACTGGCATCCCGGTCGGCGACCTCAGGCCTCACCTGGGCTCCTTCGTCATCGAGAGCGAAGGGCACGACCAGGTCGGTACTTTCTTCCTCCTTCACTATCTCCTACTCCTTCTCTACCGTTATTTGTACCCGCGAACTTTGACCTCTTCAACTTGAAGCGCCTCCGTGAAAAGAGTAGCCATACCCAGCGCTCTAGATCCTGCTGACAGCTGCGCCATTCCCCAACAGCCGTCAGTGAGACTCACCCGTATCGACTAGCCCCGACCAAGCAAGCCCAAGTAGATCACCTTGGACTCTGGGATCCGCACAGAGGTTGCCACTACATGAGCGCGTAAGGCCACGCCTACCGACACCGGCTCATGCACGGGAAGGGCCTAGTAGGTCGGTCGGACCTCGAAGTCCGCGCCGCACTTAGGACACCTGACCTGCATGGGTTTGCCGGTAACCGGAACACGCAGGGTCACTCCGCATCCGACGCATATGATCAAGTTGTGTCGGCTAGGGTCAACACGCCAAGCGTTCTGAACCATCTGCGTGCCATCCGTTTCCGGCTCTTTCGCGCCGAAACCGACCAACGCCATCACCGACCTCCAAACGTGCCTGCCACGGTCTAGGTCCTCAAACGCCTTCAGGAACCTGAGGGCAGGTTGCTTCACTCCTTCATACAGGTCGGCTCGCGAGGTTCCTCTCATTCGCTGACACCGGTAATAGGCGTAGGCCAACAGGGGATAGCCGAGATAGGGCACCCCGCTGCTTGACACGTAGACGGGCAGGCCAATCCCACCAGCAGCTTGGTCTGCCGCTCCGTTGACCATCATCTTGCCGAATCCTAGGCAGACTCCAGCAAGATCAGCGAGCATTTCGGCGTGCGACGCGTCCCGAGGCGTCACTGCTCTTGAATGCAGCACTTCATGGCTGATCTCATGGGCGAGGATCTGACCCAAGCTGTGGACTCGGTAGCACTGGCGCGCGCCGATGCGGATCTTGGCCCTAGCCCCCAACCTGCCGGAGATGTCTCCAGCACTATCCATCACCTTTCGTTCGTATCTACCACCCGTCTGCAGGTCCAAGACGGGGATGTCCGAATCACCCGCGATCTCAACTGACGGCGGGGGAAAGATTTTGGCGTGCCTGGCGAGATCGCCCACAACGCCGGGAAGCTTAGAGACGTCGAAAAGACGCTTGTAGAGTCCCGGAGTTGGTAGAAGCTCCGAGTAGAGACCGAGAGCGGTCCTCAGCAGCTGCAGATTCTCATCGACCCACGCTTTGTTCACTGGGAGTCACTCTTCACAATGACACCCTCTCCTTTGAGGAAATCGACGACTAACTCCGACGTCCTCTTTTCCGTAGCAGGGAATCTCATGGTGCTGTTCTTCTGGTTCGTAGCGTTCACGAACGAGACAGGCACTAGAGATGCCTAACAAGGTGCGTTGTTTTGACTAAAGAGACCATTCATCCTCCGCTCGGTCGGCAGCCAGCTCTGTTCTGCCAGCGCAGTGTCCAAGACAAGCGGGTGTATCCTACGCCATCAGAACTACCCCTCTGGAAACCATCCGTTCAGTAGGGTGTTCCCACGTACACGAAATCCAGCAGGACCCCCGTGCCAATCACTGTCCTGCCGCTCGTCACCTCGATCTCGAGTTCACCTTCACCGCCCTTGGTCGCTCTCAACGTGAAGACCGCCCTCGACAGATCATCAACCCGTACGATCAACGCGAACTCAGAAAGGAAATCCTTCTCGTGAACCTCCAAGAGCCTCTTGGCCAGTTCCTCTGTGCACTGAAGTCGAAGATATAAGGGCATAAACAGGTCAAGGAGAGGCATTGAGAATGAAGCCCTGAACTCACCCTGATGTTCCTCAATATCCTTAAGGGCGGCCCGCATCAACACCGGTCGTCCCCCCTGAATGACCAAGGCAGTCTTGAGCTCGATCGTCAGAGGTCTCGATAGGGCCGTTTCCTTGCCCACCTTGTCCCGCCAGTCAACCACGGCATCATAGCGTCTTGCCATGGCAACGATTGAATCGTCCAGTTGAGCCAATGTGGCAGCTCTAGCCGCTTCGTTATCTTTATGTAGGGCATCAGGCCTCCAGATGTAGAACCAGTACGCTCCTACAGCCGCAAGAATCAGAATACACACCGTCAGGATGCCTTTCATTCTGGCGTTCACACTATGCCCCTCCGTACCTCGATTCTGTCATGCAGTGCCGTATGGCCTTTCCACTGATCCGTGTCCAAGATAATCGGGGGTAGCTCGCTCTGACTGCTCTCATCGGAGGTGATGCTAGGCCCACCTGCCGACTGACGGCCTGCCCGTCAAGAGCACTGATCATCGGAGCCCCGGACGTGAACCGTTCAGCCTTCCACCACCCGTTCATCGAGTTGACTCTCAGTGACCAACCCGCTGTGAATCCATAGAATGCGCCTACCCTACCGTTCCTTCTGTGCCCGAGAAAGCGGACTGCTCCTGTCGCGGAAACGGGTGTTGGAGATGATTTCTCTGAACGGGCATGGGCGTCCTTCAACGGTGGCAACGAAACGCGGGTAGTCGTTCACAGCTCTTGAGACTGTAGGAATCCAACAATACTCATTCCGTATCCACTCCGAGCTTCACAGCATAGACGAAAAACTGTTCGCTTCTCAATCCAAGAAGGTAGGAAATCCCCCCGGTTATCCCGAATGCTACTCTACTGAAGTAGGATCGGAGGAGAGCATAGATGGTTCTAGGAGCGGGTGGGACGATCACTGAACTCACTTCGAAGACGCTTGGCAAGCTCGCGGAGACGCGCATCTCCATAGTCGACTTCTGGGCCTCATGGTGCGTGCCATGCAGGAAACTCGCTCCTGTCTTCGAGGAAGCGTGCGCGGAGGTATCCGCCAAGCGTCCAGGCCAGATAGGGTTCTTCAGGGTAAACGTCGAGCAGGAATCGTTGCTGGCGAACACCTACGACGTCTTGAGCATCCCCGCCATCATCGCTTTCTCCGGGGGCAAGCCATTGGAGAGGTTCTCCGGCAAGCCAATCAGGGAGGATCTCGTCCGCTGGATAGAGAAGATCGCAGGAAACGGCCAGGGCTGACGCTGGGTCTTGGGCTGGACGTGAAGATATGGCGACGCGGTCCGCGCCCTTATGTCGCAGCAGACGCGGAGTAACGAGGAGGCGCCCCGGAGTGCCAGATAGAAGAGTCATCGACTTTCGTTCAGACACGGTGACGAAGCCGACGCAGGAAATGCGGGAGGCCATGTACAGGGCGGAGGTCGGGGATGACGTCTATGGCGATGACCCGACGGTGAACCGCCTGGAAGAGATCGCTGCGGCCAAGGTGGGTAAAGAGGCAGCGGTGTGGGTCCCGACGGGAACGATGGGCAACCAGTCCGCCATCATGGCGTGGACCAACCGTGGCGACGAGATCATCATGGAGGAGCTCGCGCACATCTACGTCTACGAGGTCGGCGGCCCCGCAGTCCTGGCGGGGGTTATGACCAGGACGGTCAAAGGCCATCTCGGCGCCATGGACCCGGCCGACGTCAAGGCCGCGATCCGTGGCTCCAACATCCACTATCCCAAGACCACGTTGGTCTGTGTGGAGAACACCCACAACCGGTCGGGCGGCTGCATCCTCCCGCTGCACAACATGAAGGGCGTCCACGAGGTCGCCCACGGCGGCGGCGCCAACGTTCACCTTGATGGCGCGAGGGTGTTCAACGCGTCAGTCGGGTTAGGTGTGGACGTAAGGGAAATCACGAAGTGGTGCGACTCTGTGCAGTTCTGCCTGTCCAAGGGCCTTTGCGCCCCGATGGGCTCGATAGTGGCCGGTCCCAGGGACTACATCGCCAAGGTCCGCAAGTACCGCAAGATGCTGGGTGGCGGGACCAGGCAGGTCGGTATCGTCGCTGCCGCTGGAATCGTCGCCCTGGAAAAGATGGTGGACAGGCTGGCCGAGGACCACGCGAACGCGAAACGGCTCGCGACCGGCATCAACAAGATCCCAGGGCTGCACGTGGACATGGAGGTTGTCCAGACCAATATGGTGCCCGTCCATACCACGGGTCTGGGCATCGACGGCCCGGAGTTCCAGAAGCTAATGAAGTCTCATGGTGTCTGGTTCAACGCCGACCTCCCTTACAGAGTGCGCCTGGTGACCCACCACGACGTGACCACCGCCGACATCGACGAGGCGCTGGAGCGGTTCGCGGAGGTCGCGAAGAGCAGGAAGTAGGGCTGGGACGGCAGGACCTTGGACAGTCCTCGTGGATGAGGCAGTGAATGAACACCCGGCTGGGCTGCGGATCTTGATGAGTAGACAGGTTTCGCGGCTGGCCGGGCGTGTTGGTAGGGGAAGTGGCGTCGGGACCGCCAGGTCGGGGTGAAGTGGCGGTGTAGCCGCCAGGTTTGGTCAACGAGGTGGCGGTATGGCCGCCCGGCTAGGACAATGGGGTGGCGGCTAGGCCGCCAGATCAGGGTCAAGTGGCGGTGAGACCGCCACTTCGATCGGACAGGTTGGCGGTGCAGCCGCCACGTCCACCGGATGAGCTGTAAGGAGCCATAGTCATGAGCCAGATGGGGCTGTGGGGCAAGGTCGAGCAGGGCAGAGTTGGCAAGCCGGGAGGTCGCGATACCGAGGCCGTCGGCAAGAGCGACCTCATCGCCGGCGGATTGCTGGTTATCCCACCTGATGCTCCTCTGGCGCTCCGCATGACCCCCCGGACATTCGACGAGTTCGTCGGGCAAGAGGAACTAGTCGGCCCCGAGAAAGCTCTGCGCAAGTCCATCGAGGGCGACAGGATCCCCTCCATGTTGTTCTGGGGTCCGCCAGGGATAGGGAAGACTGCCCTGGCCAGGCTCATCGCCATGCAGACTCACTCGGTGTTCCGCGAGCTGTCGGCGGTGACGTCGGGTGTGCAGGATGTCCGTGATGTGGTGGCTGAGGCGACCAGGAACCGCAGGCAGGGGAAGCGCACGGTCCTGTTCCTCGACGAGATCCACCGCTTTAACAAGGCCCAGCAAGATGCCCTGCTACCGCACGTCGAGAAGGGCACCATCATTCTGATCGGCGCCACCACCGAGAACCCCTACTTCTCGGTCAATCCGTCGCTCCTGTCCAGGATGCGGATCTTCACCTTCAGCCACCTGTCGCCCGAGCACGTGGAGACCATCGTCAAGCGGGCGATAGAGGACAAAGAGCGGGGTCTCGCGGCGGGGAAGAGGCAGGTGCGAGACGAGCGAACTGAGAGCGTAACGGATTTGTCTGCAGAGCCAGCAGCCGAGACCTCAACTCTGCAGGCTCCACCGATCGAGACGCCGACAGCCCAGGCCCCGCCGATTGCTCCCGCGCCTCCTGTCATCGAGATCGAGGACAAGGCACTTGAGCACATCGTGGGCTTCTCGAAGGGCGATGCCCGGGTTGCGCTGAACGTCCTTGAAGCCCTATACAACGTTGGTGACTTCCACGATGGGAAGGTATTCCTGCCGCTGAACAAGGCATTGGAGATCACCCAGAGTCCGCAGCTCTTCTACGACAAGCTGGGCGACCAGCACTACGACATCATCTCGGCCTTCATCAAGAGCATGCGAGGCAGCGACCCCGATGCGGCCGTCTACTGGCTGGCCAGGATGCTAGAGGCCGGGGAGGACCCGCGCTTCGTCGCGCGGCGGATCGTGATCTGCGCGTCAGAGGACGTGGGACTTGCTGACCCGATGGCTCTCGTTGTCGCCGAAGCCGCTTTCAGAGCGTCCGAGCACATTGGGATGCCGGAGGCACGGATCCCGCTTGCTCATGCAGCCATCTACGTCGCCCTTGCCCCCAAGTCCAACTCGGCATACCTGGCCGTCGACAAGGCCATCGCCGAGGTCCGGGAGAAGCCCGCGTATCCCGTGCCTCCGCACCTGCGTGGCACAGGCTACTCGGGCGCGGAGAAGCTCGGCCACGGGATAGGGTACGAGTACGCTCATGACTTCCCTGGCCATTGGGTGGAGCAGCAGTACCTGCCGAAGGAGCTTGTCGGTGAGAGGTTCTATGAGCGGGGGGAGAATGACCCGAAGAACCGGGGCGAGCCACAAACCTATTCGTAGTTACTCGAATGCGGGGGAGGGGGCGGTCCTGAAGATGACCAGACGCAGGTAGTTGGCTTGGTTAGCTAGTTCGCCTTTGTACTGGCCACTTCCGACTTGGCTGGTTCGATGCTCTGCCTTCTTTCCTCGATCAAAGTCTCCATGACGTTGGCATTGAACAGTCTGCCGTACTTGGCCACATAACTGTTGAACGTATCGGGCTCCACGTCTCTGAGGAAGCTCATGTGACCGAGAATCACCGCGCTGTCTCCTTCGTTGTATCTGAGTTTCCTATAGAGGAGGGTCTTGATCGACTCCTTTCGTGTCCTACCAATGGAGGGATACCCTGCGTTGATGACGATACCCGTAACGGTCTTGCGCCCCCTGTTGCCCATGAAGAACGTCTTGTCCCGGTTGAGCTCAAACCCCTCCTCCTTTAGCAGCAGTTCGACCCTGTCGACGATGCTTGGCTCAATGAAGGCATTGCTTGAGAAAACCATGTCGTCTGCGTAGCGGGTGTACTTCATCCCCTGCGACCCGGTCAGCTGCTGTGCCGCCCCATCAAATCGGTACATGACAGCGTTAGAGATAGCCGGCGCGCACACGCTACCAATCACGAGATGATCCGTCAATAGACACAACCCGTTTATCACCCGCTCATCCTTTTCATCAACTACAAGGTTCAAACGCACGTGATTGTCCCTGATCACTCGGCCAAGCATGTTTCCTCGGATCGAGGGAAAGAAATCCTTAATGTCTAAGTGCAGCAAATGCTTGCTCCCAAGGTGGATTTCTGCATTTCGCTTTATCGAGTTCCCCTTTCGGTAGGCAACAGCAGCGTCTGAGACAGGAACGTGCGCAAATACGTTACGAGTCAGCCAGTACTGGAATGTCTTTAGCACGGGTGATGGATGAAAGACAGTCCTCGTGCCGCCCGAACGCTTTGGTATGCCGAACACTCGGTAGTATCGACGGCTCCTGTTGGCGACATTGACTATGAAGGCCGTCTCGATATCCAATTCACTGGCCATGCGTTCGATAATCAATCGGCCCGTCTCCTCAGCAGATCAATCGTTTCGTGTCCCTCGCCATACCTGAATCTCCTGGCTAGGAAATTCGCACGAAACCGATCATGCTCCATCGAGTTGAGGTTGAAGAGCAGCAGGTTTCTCTGAACGAGCAATCGGTTCACGGAAATGAAACCCCGCCCGTCCTCAAGGAGCAAACCGCACTCCTTGAGGAAGTCGACCGCGAACCCCGGCCCTATACGCTTGACGTCGAACTCGAAGCTCTCGAAGCCTTTGACATGCTTATACAGAGCGACAATGCTCGAGCGGTGAACCGGACCCAGAATGCCCACCAGATCGAGTACTTCGATACAATAGGAAGCGTAGAAAACATGGTGAGGATCCTGATTCACTTGGCACTTTTTCTGTCTCCCGGCGAAAGAGTTGAGACGGTGCCAGAGTTCAGGGCTTTCGAGCACGGACTCGATGTTTCCGTAGATAACAACCCCGGGTTCAGTGCCTGTTGTTATCTTACTGATGGGCCCGTTATTGATGAAGGAATTCGCTGTGCGATACTTCTTGTCCTCATATACGAGAAGTTTCGGTATCAGGCCGTCCACAGCCGTGAAGGAACCGAGTTCTGCAGCCGTACCGTAACTCTCCAGGAAAAGAACCACACAGTCACTAATATGAGCCATGAACTGCTCAAATGACAGTAGGTCGACATCGGCACGATTCCACAACTCCTCGGCGAGCACCACTCGGACGTCCTGGAAACCCCGAAGAACACGCATAATGTGGTCACGGTTCGTTCGAATCTGGTCTTCGGGCTTCTGTCCGCATAGGAAGATGAACTTGGGTATTCTGGAATCAGGCGTTGACCGCTGTCTGAGCCTCGAGCGGAGTTCGTCCAGCAATCTGACTGGATAAACGGCTGTGGGGAACGACAAATCCGTGCACCTCACTGCTCCTGGAGAAAGCAAGCCCGAGGGTTCTACGAGTCGCGCAAAGCTGAGGTCACCCCTGGGGGTGGCTGCGGCTTTGCGCGACGTCCTATGCTCGTCAATCGCACTTGCCTGGCTTACACCCGGCAGGTAGGCAACACACGTCGCTCAAAGCCATCCTCTGTACTAGAACCTTCGGGCTTCTGCCTCTATGATTCGCGAGGAGATCGGGTTCTCCTCCTCGTTTCGACAGGTGGTTATCTCGGTCCAAAGGAAGGATGCAGGTATCGCCTCCCGCTGTCCTGGGCAGAATCCCTGGTGGGAGGCGTTTCCGCTTGATTTGCCCGAAATGCAGGTCACGAGCGGTCGGGAGGATTGGCCAGAACCAGTACTATTGCTGGGACTGCAACATCGAGTTCGTGCCCACCAGGGATGGCTTCCGCATGTACCGGCTCGAGTCGGACGGCACCATCATCCTCGACTCCCTCGACGCGAACCCCCAGGCTGTCATGATGGCCGGAGGGCACGCAAGCCCCGCTGGAGCCATCTTGCACGGAGGTCTCCTGGCTGGCGGCACGGCCACCCACGACATCGATACCATGGTTAACCACGGACGCGGCGCAGGGCCTGGCGCTGGCGAACCTGCGCCGAAGAAACTCAGCCAAGGCGTGGAACTCAAGGAGCCCATCTAGCTGCGGATCAGGCCGGTAGCCTGGCCACTCACTCTCTAGGGCTCAGGCCGAAGTGCTGGGCGACCACCGGGTGCCATCAGGCCAGCCGCCGCTGCCAATACCTGGGTTGCATAGGAATGGTCACTTCCAGGAGCACACTAAGCACGAAAGCACGATTAGCGATGGCCGCAGGGACGGAACCCGCGACCCGCCGCTACCCGCGGTCGATTCAGGATCAGGGCTGGCAACACCCACAGCGAGGTCGCGGCCAGGTCACAGCGAAGTCGAAGGAGGGGATGCAGCAAGTGAACCGCAACTTCTGGAACGGCATGGCGATGGGAGCCGCTGCCGGGATGATGGTCGGTTTCATGGTGATGGCGAGACGGCACCAGCCCACCGCCATGGACCGGACCAAGACGGTCATGGGGCGCACGGCCAGGCATGCCGTGAGGAGAGCGCAGGGAGCCTTGAACCAGATGGCGGGTAGATTCTCTGACTGACGGTCCGAGACTCAAGAGGGCACTCCTGGGTGCCCTTTTTGTTTTGCTGGCGGGCTACTTCCTTTACCTGGTTCGCGCGATCCTGCCGCCGTTCATCATCGCGGCTTTCCTGAGCTACGTCCTCGAGCCCCTGGTCACGCTCATCCAGAGAAGGCGAGTATCGAGGGCGAGGAGCATCCTGCTGGTCTACGCCGGACTGCTGCTCGGGCTGACCCTGTTCGTCGTCTACTTCGTCCCGGCCTTCGCCCGGGACGTCCAAGGACTCGCCGAGCAGGTACCAAGGCTTATCGGGGTCGTACAGTCCTTTGCAGTGAGCGCCCGCGAGACCGTTATCCGCTACAACCTGCCGCCCGGGGTGGAGCGCGGGCTGGTCGATACCCTGCGTCGCGTCGAGGGAGTCCTCAGCAGCCTGGGCGACAATGCCTACTCTTACTTCCTCTCGTCCGCGACTATCCTGTCCTACGCAGTGGTTGCCCCCGTCATCGCCTACTACATCCTGAAGGACATCAACAAGTGGCGGCAGCGGGCGCTTGTGGCGATGGCGCGGTACCCACTCCCGTACATCGACCTGCTGCGCGACACCGACCGGGTCTTGACCGGCTTCGTGCGCGGGCAGTCTATCGTGGCCGCCTCCGTGACCGTAATGATGTGGACAGCCCTGGCCATCCTGGGGATCAGGTTCGGCGCGGCGCTGGGGCTGATCGCCGGCCTGGCCGAGTTCATCCCGTTCTTCGGCCCGTTCATCGCGGGCGTCCCCGTAGCACTCCTGGCGTTCATGAAGTCCACGGCGACGGGTGTCTGGTCGCTGATCTTGATAGCAGTCATCCAGTGGACTGACTCCAACCTGATAGTCCCCCGCGTCACCGGCCCGAGAGTCGGCCTTCATCCGATATGGATCGTCTTCGCCCTGTTCGCGGGCGGCGAGCTGTTGGGTTTCTGGGGGCTGTTCGTGGCCGTCCCTGTGGCGGGCATCGTCGGCGCCCTGCTGAAGTTCGGGAGGGCGATGTGGGCGAGCAGGACCTGAACCGCGATCATGCCCGGTTTCCCTCGGCCCGGCTGCCACCGAAGGGAATCCCGCTGCCCGTGCAGAACCTTGACCCATAGTAGATCCTGGTAGGAGGTGCTACCGATGGGCAAGTTCGGCGTCATCGGAGCAGGCACGATGGGCAGGGGGATCGCCGAGGCCGCGCTCGGCGCCGGGTACGACGTGGTAGTCCTCGATGCGAGCCCGGAGCTCGCGGCCAAGGGATACGCCGGCCTTCAGAAGAGCCTGGCTCGGGGGGTTGAGCGCGGCAGGCTGACCCAGGAAGCCATGGACGCCATGCTTGGGCGGCTTTCCTACGGCGTGGCCTACTCCCTGCTAGCCGATGCCGAGGTGATCGTCGAGGCGGTCTACGAGAACATGGAGGTCAAGCAGAAGGTCCTTAAGGCGGCCGCCGCGGCTGCCAGCCCTGAGGCCCTCATAGGCTCCAACACGTCCTCGCTCTCCATATCGAGGATGTCCGAGGCGGTGGCTCACCCCGGCAGGTTCCTGGGGATCCACTTCTTCAACCCGGTGCCGGTGATGAAACTGGTGGAAATTGTGCCCGGTAGCAGCACGGTCCAGGACACGGTGGAGAAGGCGAGGGCGCTTGCCGAGAAGCTGGGCAAGACGCCCGTCGTCGTGAAGGAGTCGCCCGGTTTCGTCGTCAACCGCCTGCTCTGCCCACTGATGAACGAGGCGGCGTACCTGGTCATGGATGGTGTCGCCTCACGAGAGGACATCGATACCGCGATGAGACTGGGCGCGAACCACCCGATAGGGCCGCTCGCGCTAGCGGACCTGGTCGGCATAGACGTCCTCTACGCCATCATGGAGGTCTTGCATGCGGAAGTGGATGACCCGAAGTTCCGTCCGTGCCCCCTGCTCAAGCAGATGATCAACAAGGGACAGCTCGGGAGGAAGTCCGGCCAGGGGTTCTTCAAGTACTAGAGCCTGGGGCAGCAGCCCCGCGCTAGAGCTTGTAGCCTATCTTCCTCAGGAACGAGTGGCGCCAGGCCATGTCCTCGGCGTCCTCGATGCCCTTGGGCGGGAAGCCGTCGATGACCCCCATGATCCCACGGCCCTGCTCGCTTTTGGCCACGACTACCTGCACCGGGTTCGACGTGGCGCAGTAAATGGAGCAGACTTCGGGGATGGCCTTCAGCCCATTGAGGACGTTGATGGGGAAGCCTTTCTCCATAAGGATGAGGAATGCGTGTCCGGCGCCGAGCGCCATGGCGTTCTTCCCCGCCAGGTCCATCAGCGTTTCGTCGTTCCCGGTGACCCTGACCTTGCACGCGCCGCTGGCCTCGAGGAAGGCGATGCCGAAGCGGATGCCTCCTCCGGCGTTGGCCATCGCCTCGTGCAGGTCCTCCGTTGACTTGATGAAGTGCGTTTGGCCGATGATGACGTTGGCCTCCGCGGGTTTTTCTACCGGCACCAGCTCAAGATCGACCGGCATGGCGATACCTCCTTGCATCAGGGCCAGCGAGCCTTCTCGCCAGCCGCCCTGTCATGGCACTAGGAATTCCACTATCCCCCTGGATTTCCTGCCCGGGGGCCGACGTACAGGCAGCCAGGCTGGTCGGCCATACCGGGGTCGGCCGTGACCAGGGTCGTGCCGTTCCGGCCGCAGAACGCCATCGCGGCGGCCCGCTCGGGCTTCAGTTCCGGGCGCGAGGCGACCAATTCAGCGGCAGCCTCCGCGGTCTCTTTGGTTACCGGACAGACCTCCAGAGGCAGCTGGTCTACCAGGGATATGAGGTCATCGAGAAGCGCCGGAGCCTCGCGGACCGCAACCGCATAAGCCTCGAGCAGGTGAGAGGCAGGGATGGCCATCCGGGTCTCGCAGTCCCTGCACTGCTGGAGGACCCTTTGGACAACGGCGCCTCCTTCGTCGCCGCGGAGGTACGATAGCATGGCGGAAGCATCTAGCACGAACGCTGCCCGGTCCGTCTCAGCACCCGACTGCTCACGCGACGTCATGGGCTGTGCTCCTGAGGCGGGCCTTCGAGCGGCCGACCCTCTGCCTCGGGCGAAGCCTTCTTCCTAAGGAATCCCAGGCCCGCGCCGATCGGGTCGCTTAGTTCCGGCACCAGGATGACCTTGGACCCTGACTCGCATACCCTGAAGCGAGAGCCGGGGCCCAGGTTCAGCCTGCGGCGGAGTTCGGCGGGTATGACGACTTGCCCTCTGGCAGACATGGTCACTACAAACAAACGACCCACCCCGATAGGGAGTTTGCCCGCCTAAGCGCGCAAAGCCGTCGAAGCACGCTCGATCTCGCCCAATGACCCATTGAAAACGCGTCGGGATCGGTGGAAGATTATCTCGCAAGAGATCGGCGCGGTTTCAGGGGATGGGAGGTGGCACAGATGGCTCACAACGTAACAGTCTATTCGACCCCGACGTGCCCGTGGTGCACCGAGGCCAAGTCGTACCTAAAGGAACTCGGCGTTGCTTATGAGGAGAAGGACGTATCGGTGGACGTTGCCGCCGCCAGGGAGATGGCAAAGCTCTCCAGGCAGATGCGCGTCCCGGTCCTCTCCATAGACGGAACCGTGGTGGTAGGGTTCGACAAGAAAAAGATCGACCAGCTGCTGGGGCAGTAAGCGACCGGCTTTCCCACTTACTCTGAACCCTGACCTGACAGTCCACGCCACCTACGTGGGCGGGCGACAGCTTTTCCAGCAGGGAGGATAAGCGCAGGAATTGCCCTCAGGTCATCGAAGTAAATCACCTTGTGGTCCGTTCCTCGTGCACACGACGTCGCCGGAGGTGTTCTCTTGGGAGGGGTGGGGGTCGGAGGCGGCCCGGCCGTGGAGGTCCGTCCTCGCGCGGGTTTGGACCGGTTCATCGGCAGGATCTTCGGGAGCGATCCGGATACCAGGCAGATACTGAGGGCGACGTGGGCTTTGGCTTGGCCTGTGGTGCTGGAGCAGGCTCTGGCTATGTTGAGCCAGGTCGTGGACGCCGCCATGGTAGGCAGGCTCGGCAAGGAATCGACGGCTGCGATCGGCCTCAGCATGCAACCCTTCAACCTCATTAACGCGACTTTCATGGGGCTCTCTGTCGGCACTACCGCGTTGGCTGCGCGGGCGGTCGGCGCGGGCAATCGCGAGGAAGCCGGTCAGGTCGCCGGGCAGTCCCTGGTTATCGCGTTCGTCTTCGGCGCCGTCATCAGCGTCCTCGGTTTCCTGAAGGCGGACTGGATCGTCGAGTTCATGAAGGCCGAGGCCCCGGTGCAGGCCATAGGCCAGCAGTACGTGCGCGCGATGATGCCGGGCATGATGCTGTTCTTTGTCTTCACCATCGCCACCGGAGCCCTCAGGGGCGCCGGCGACACGCGCACTCCGATGCTCATCAACCTGGGGCTGAACATCGTGCACGTCCTGGTGAACTACCTCCTGGTCTTCGGCAACCTAGGGTCCCCTAGGTTGGGCGTGGCGGGCGCGGGCATCTCCTCGTCCATCTCCAGGACCCTCGGCGGGATCGCCATCTTCGTCATACTGACCAGGGGAAAAGCCATGCTGACAGTGGACTGGAGGCGGGTCCTCACCAGGTTCGACCTCCGGCTGTTCGGCCGCATCCTCAACATAGGCGTCCCGGCCATGCTGGAGAGGACGCTGACCTCCTCGGGGCAGATCCAGTACGCGCGGATGGTCGCCGGGCTCGGGACGACGTCCTACGCGGCCCACGCGCTGTCGCTAAACGTGGAGTCCTTCTCCTACATGCCCGGCATGGGCTTCGCTACCGCGGCAACCGCCCTGGTAGGCCAGAGGCTTGGCGCCAAGGACCCTCAGGGCGCCGAGAAACGGGCGCTGTTCTCCATGCGCATGGGCCTCCTGAGCATGGGCACGATGGGCCTCCTGTTCTTCCTGTTCCCGGCCCAGTTTCTGCGCATCTTCACCAACGACCCGAACGTCATCTCCAAGGGAATCCCGCTGCTTCGCATCGTGGCGTTCACTCAGATCCCTGAATCGCTTGGGTTCGTCATCCCGGGCGCGCTCCGGGGCGCGGGGGATACCAGGGTGTCCATGTACGTCACCGTCTTCGGGGCCTGGGTCGTCCGCGTGGGCCTCACTTACGCCCTGATGAACTACATGCACCTTGGCCTGGTCGGGGCCTGGATCGCCATGTTCCTCGACTGGGTTGGGCGCTCCAGCCTGTACTGGCTGAGGTTCAAAGGCGGGCAGTGGAAGACCCTGAGGGTATGAGGTTTACGGCCGGGCGTGGCAGGCTGCGCCTCCATGGTCGTCCCGTTCAGCCCTCGATCTCCTTGGAGACCAGCCCAAAGTACATCGCCAGCGCCGAGCCGATGCTGGCGATCGCCCCAGCCGCGACTCGCGGCCTCATGAGAGACATCAATGACCGGGGCAGCAGCTTCTCGACGCGAGGTAGGTAGGACAACCTTTGCAGACCGTATGCCGCGCTGAGCACCAGCAGGGCGGAAAGGCCGACGTAGATGCCCACTCTCTCTTCGGGCATCGCCCAAAGGGTGGCGATGAAGCCCACGAGCAGGATGGCCACCAGGATGCTCAGATAGGGGTAGAAGGGCGCCTTGAACGACGATTCCGCGGTCACCTTGCTCCTCCACTCGATGTGGGAGAGGGCGATCATGAGCCAAACGAAAAGGAAGCCGAAGCCCGCAACGGACGTCACGTACAGGAACGCCGTCCCCGGTGACAGCCAGTAGATCAGCACCGCAGCGTAGACGCCCCCCGTGCTGGCGAGGACCGCGCGGTAGGGGACGCCCGTCCTCGGGGAGACCTCCGCGAGCCCGCCGACCACCGAGCTTCCCTGTGCCAGCGAGTAGACCATCCTGGAACTCGTATAGAGGCCGCAGTTCAGGCTGGATAGAGCGGCGGTCAGCACCACGAGGTTCATGACGTCGGACGCCCCCGGTATCCCCAACTCGTCGTACACCAGGACGAAGGGACTTCCGCGGAGGCCGGTCTGGAACCAGGGGATTATCCCTACCAGCACGGCCATCGACCCCACGTACAGGATCAGCGTGCGCAGCGCGATCCCCCTGACGGCGGTAGGCACGCTCCTCGCCGGGTCTCTGGTCTCCCCGGCCGCCACGCCTATCACCTCGGTGCCTCCGTATGCGACCATCACCAGCGCCATGGATCTGACCAGGCCGGCGAAGCCGTTTGGAGCGAACCCGCCCTGCCCTGTGTAGTTAACGAGGCCGATCCCTGGCCGGCCCGGGTAGCCTATCAGGAGCGCTGCTCCTACCAGGATGAAGAGCGTGATGGCGACCACCTTGATGCCCGCGAAATAGAACTCGAAGGTGCCGAAGGACTCTACCTTGGCCAAGTTGACCAGGGTCAGTACCAGGACCAAGCTTGCAGCGAGGATTGGGCTGACCGAGCGGGGAAGCCACCTGTCCAGGTAGGTCGTAGCCGCGACGATCTCGCTGGACATGGAGCCCAGCCAGGACAGGTAGTACATCCAGCCGACGATGAACGCGTAGTACGGTCCCAGCGCTAGGTCGGCATGGACTCTGAATGCGCCAGGAACGGGACGGGAGACGGTCATCTCGCCCAGCGCCAGCATGACCGCGAACATCACGGCGCCGCCGAGGGCGTAAGCCAGGATGACCGCCGGACCGGCCAACGAAACCGTCGCGCCGGCGCCGAGGAACATCCCGACCCCGATGACGCCGCCGATGGATATCATTGACAGCTGGTACGGCCTCAACCCGCGCCTGAGCTTCTGGTTGGACACCCGTGGATCACCACAGGTAGCATGCTCCGCCCTCACGCAGGAGAAACCCTGAACGGGGCAGTATGCTATCTTTGTGGCGGGGAATGGCTCCTGGAGACAGCAGGCTCCGGCGGGTGCAACACGGTGGGATATAGGAGGATGCTCCCGTGAGACTGGACATCGCCCCTGGATACGTAGCTATCGTCGCCGGAGGGGACATCGACCCCGGCGTTCTCCCGCTCCTCATGGGGGCTTCCTCTGTCTTCGCCGTCGACTCCGGCGCCCAGTTCCTTTCAGACCACCGCCTCGTCCCGTCAGTCATCGTGGGGGACTTCGACTCGTGCGACACCGGGGTTGTCGAGCGCTTCCGCGAGCGGGGCTCGCGGGTGCTCGCGCTTCAGAGGGACAAGGAAAAGACCGACACCGAGGTCGCCCTCGACCTTGCCTGCGAGGAAGGGTTCAGCCAAGCCGTGGTGCTGGGCGCGCTCGGCGGCACGCGACCGGAGCATTCCATCGCGAACCTCTTTCTTCTCGAGACCTTCGCGGCCAGGGGATTGGACGTAGTCCTATTCCACAAGGAGACTCTGGTATTCGCCCTGGGAGGCCACGAGTTCCCCGCCTACCACTGCCGGTCGTTCCGCGGGCGGACCGGGGACTGGGTATCGATCTTCCCGGTCACCAGGGAGGCACGAGGGGTCACGACGTCAGGCCTGCGCTTTCCGCTCTCCCGCGCAATTCTGACCCGGGGATCGACGCTGGGAGCCTCAAACGAAATGACGGAGGAGGAAGCCTGCGTGAGCGTAGAAGGAGGCTTCCTCCTCGTGGTCGTGACGGGTGGCAGCTGTTAAGACCGGAACCGCCCGCACGGACGGCCCTGTCTGATCGCCGCTAGCGCGGCAGCTCTGACGGCGGCCTACCGCGCGGGTCGTCCCTCGCCGGCTTCCCCAGGCTCATGAGCTGGCCCAGCGGCATGAGCTCGTATCCCGCCGTCTTCAGGTTCTCTATCACCATGGGCAGCGCATCCTGGGTCTCCCTGGCGGAGTCGGACGCGTGGAACAGTATGACCGCGCCCGGGAAAGATAGCTTAGACACTCTCTCCACGATGTAAGCCGCGCCGGGGTTCTTCCAGTCCAGGCTGTCCACTGCCCAGATGACCGTCTCGTACCCGAGCTCCCTGGCTCCTTGGACCACCAAGTCGTCGTAGTCTCCGTTGGGCGGCCTGAAGTACCTGGGTGACGTCCCGGTGACGTTCACCAGGATGTCGTGGGACGACTTGATGTTTTGACGGATCTGCTCCTTGCTCAGCTGCGACAGGTTCACGTGGTCCTGACCGTGGCTCGCTATCTCGTGCCCATCGTCCACGATCCGCTTGACGACGTCTCTGTAGTAGTTCGCCCACGGCCCCGACAGGAAGAACGTCGCTTTCTGGTTGTGCTTCTTCAGCGCGTCCAGGATCTTGGGGGGCGTCTTGTCTCCCCACGAGATGTCGAATGTGAGGGCTATAGCCTTCCGGTCCGTGCGGACGTAGAACATGGGCATCGCTGTGGAGGTGGCGACCGTCATGTCGTACATCTCTATCACGGGCTTGACCTCGTTGTACCTGAGGCCAATGAGAACACCTGTCCCGACCAAGACAATAGCCAGGGCAATGAGGAGAGCCGTCTTCCGTATTACCATGGATATTCCCCCCGGGAAGGCCAGGCCCGGAGATCTTCTCGCTCCTTGGGCGCAATCCTCCTGTTAGAGAGCTGGACGGGCCATCTTACGCTGTTCGCGGCCTTCAAGACAGGATAGTAGTGCGGGGGGCAGGATATGCAGCAGGCGTCACATGCAAAGGCCCACGTTCCAGTCCCGGCCTTTGTGTTGTCGGAAAGCCGGCGGCGGCGTGCGTTGCCCGACGTCGGCCACAGCCGACGCTTTCGAGCGGCAACCTAGGCTAGAACAGCTGTGGTCGGTCGCGGACCTAGGCCGCGGCGGCGTGCGTTGCCCGACGTCGGCCACAGCAGCTGCTCTCCTAGTCCTCTCTGGCCCTCGCCGGGGCTGGCTTCGGCACACGTTGCGCGCTCCGGTAGATGCCCAGGCCGGGCTTGTGGTACAGGCGAGGCCCCAGGAGGCTCCTCCTCGGGCTCACAGGGACGGCGCCGCGGGTGTCGAGAGGTGGCGTGACAGGCCCCTCTACCTTCCTGTCGTCCTTCTCCGGTTTAGACTCCGCCGCTTTCTCCTTCTGTTCCCCTGCCCTGGACTTCATGAGCTCGGCCACGAGGTTCAAGACGAGCGTCAGGACCTTCGGGTCAACCCCGAGGACCTGCTGGAGGGGAGACGGAGGGGTGGCCTGAGATAGACCTAGCGGGCCTGTCGCTGCCGGGCCTCTTGTAACCAGATCCGGTACTGCTTCGCCTGTGTCGGAGACAGGCTGGTTCCCGGCTTCGGCTGTCCTCTCTGCGCCAGGTACTGCGGCCTCTGTCTCTCCGCCCTCCTTCGCGTCAGGCTTGCTCCCGCCGGCGGTCGCTTCCACCGGCTCGCCCTCCACCTTCGTAGGTGGTCTCGGCAGGCGCGGCTTCGCCAGTCCGGACATGAGGCCCAGCACACTCGCGATGAGCGTCGGGTCAAAGCCACCAAACGGGCCGGCAGGGGAAGTGGCCGCCTGGGTCCCAGCCGCCGCGGGCGCTCCAGCCTGAGGTCCGGTCTGTGTAGTCTGAGATGAGGCTGCGGTTGCCATAAGCCTCGCCAGGGCAGAGACCATCGAGAGGGGGCTGTCGGGCGCCAAGGCAGGCACGGCGGGTGCCGCCTGGCCGGGCTGCGCCTGTGAAAGAGGAGGCTGGGCGGCGCGGGCAGGAGCCGGGCCGGTCATAGGGGTGAGCTCCGACCCCTTTGCCGGTTCCGCCGCCTTGGGCTTCGGTGCGGACTCTCTGTCCTGGTCAGGCACGCCATAGAATGCCTCGACTATGCCGAGCAGGTTCAGGAGCGCGAGCAGGCCGGCTTTCTCCCGGAGGCTTCTCGGGTCTCCCTCAGGCCTATCGACTAGCACCGCCCTGGCAATCTCCGACAGCGACTTCTCAGCCTCCATGGACGCTCCGGCCGAAGAAGTTAGCAAACTCCGGAGGAACCTGTCCACCGATAACTCCCCCAATTTCGGTCTTGAGGATCTTTCGGGCTTCCTTGATAGTGTTGTTGACCGCTTCGACTATCAGCGCTTCGAGGGCAGTGAGATCGCAGGTCTTGGCAGCGAGTTTCTCCCTGTCGATGCGCAGAGCCCTTATGTTGAACCATATGTCGCCGGTGGCTGTGACAAGTCCCCCGCCGGCTTCCCCCTGTACCAACCTATCCTGCAATCCCGACAGCCGGGAGTTTACCTCGGACTCGATCTTCTCCATTTGCATCAATAGTGCAGCAAGGTTTTGCACTTCGATCCCTCCACTGGCTTTTCACTGCTGCATCTTATGCCACAGCCGGAGAAGGGGGTGCCTTGACGACCGAAGACCCAGAGCCCTGCTAAGGCCGTATGCTGGCCTTCTTTGTGCTGTCAGGCCAAGCATGTTCAGGAACGCGGAAGGGAGGTCCTTCTTCCTCACCGGGGCGCCTTTGGAGCGAGCGCCCTCGGGCCGAGGGCCGCTGAACGGGCGGACGGGTTTGTCTTCCTTCGGGCGAGTCTGCCAGACCGGCAGGGTGATGGAAGGCTTTGTCTGCCCCTCGGATGCAGCCCCGGTTCCGGTCTCCGTTTCCGCAGGGTCGAAATGGCCGGTCGCGCCAAGGAGGAGTATCAGTATGAGAAACAGGCCAAACGGGTTGTCTTCCACGCCGAGCACTTCAGCGATGCTCACGGTGCACTCCTCCTAACCGGTCGACTCTTGGGGTTCCTTCCCGAACAGACCTGAAGCATCGAGAGTCGTCCCGAGCCATGACGCGGCTAGGATGAGCGACAGCGACACGGCTGAATCCAGCTTTTCGGACAGGAGGTTCCTGGCTTTCTCAGTCATGCTGGTGATGTCCATGGCGCCCATGCTGTCTCCCGATGCCCGAGAGATCTCCACCAATGTGTCTATCAGTCTACGGCCCCTCTCCCCGGTAAAGGGCCGCAACGCCACGATCAAGTCAAGGGTCTCCCTGGTAATAAGCCCTTCGGCCACAGTTAGCCCCCCTTTCCCGGCGGGTCATCACGACATAATATGACTGCCCCACGAAAGTGTTCATCTGCCTCATGCTCGGCAGGAAAGGTAAAGATGGAGCCAGGGGAGAAAATAGCGGGGGCAACCGCTTTGTCAAGGAAGGGGCATGCGCCATGGACCTGAGTTCCGCGCTGAAGCTGGGGAAGAAGAAGGAGGATACCCTGGAAGACGCGTCTTTGAGGGACGAGAGAGCCAAGGAGATCCATTCCGAGTCCATCGTGTTCGACGGGCATGAGGGCACGCTGTTCGACGTCCTGTACCGCACGAGGAAGCTGAGCGAGGAGTCCTCGTCCGGGCATGTTGACTTGCCCCGGCTGAAGAAGGGCGGCGTGCGCTGCGCCATTCTTTCCGCCTTTCCGGCTGAAAGGGTGTACCCCATAAGAGGAGTACAGACGGGCCTGGACTACATAGATGCTTTCCTTTCCCTGGGCAATATCCCCGGAGTCAAGCTCTGCATGAACGCCGAGGACGTGGAGGGGGCCAAGCGGGAAAACCGCCAGGGCTTCATGCTCGGGTTCGAAGGCGGCGAGTTCCTGGAGGGCAGTCTGGAGACGCTGCGCATGTTCTACCGCCTCGGGCTCAGGGTTCTCACCCTCACCTGGAGCGAGCGAAACGCCCTGGGCGACGGCGCCGCCGAAAGCGGTACCCGAGGAGGGCTGACCACTTTCGGGAGGCGCGTAGTGAAGAACTGTACTGACCTGGGGATCGTGGTGGACGTATCCCACCTATCCGAGGCCGGCTTCTGGGACGTTGCCGACATCACGGAGGAGCCCTTCGTGGCAAGCCACGCCAATTGCCACGCCCTGTACGCGCATCCACGCAACCTAACCGACGACCAGATGATGGCCATCGCCGAAGCGGGCGGCCTGGTCGGCATCACATTCAACCCTGAATACCTCGGCTCGGCCGACGTCGAACCGACTATCTCCACTGTCTGCGACCACATCACCCATGCTGTCGAGGTAGTAGGAGAGAACCACGTGGCCATCGGGTCCGACTTCGACGCCTACACTGACCCCGGCCCGCTCGGCGGCGTCGATCAGCTGCCGCTCCTGACGGCGGAGCTCCTGAAGCGGGGAATGACCGGGAGGACCGCTGCTGCGATACTGGGCGGGAACTGGCTGCGCGTCTTGCGGGCCGTGTGCGGGTAGCGCGGGACGGCAGGTTACGGCCGTGGCTCGGGCACCCGGTGATTCGCCCTGGTCTTCCGCTATCCTTGCCGGGGGACATTCGAAGAGGTTCGGCAGCCCCAAGTTCCTGTCGAGGGTCGGCGGCGAGACACTGATCAGGCGAGTCGCCAGGGCCGTGATGCCGCCGGGCGGCGACCTCATGGTCGTTGTCGGCCGGGAGGAAGACCCGGAGACACAGGAGGTAATTGCCGACGAACTCGGCGGAATCGGGTCCATCGGGCCGGGGACCGAACGGGGGCCGCGGCTCCGGTTCGTCAGGGACACGCCTGGCCCGAAGACTCTGGCTGCGGGGATCGAAGCCGCCCTTGTGTCGGGAGAGTCGGACATCGTATTCGTGGCCGCGTCGGATCTCCCGTTCCTGGACCGTGGCCTCGTCCTGCATCTGGTGGAACGCGTTCGTGGTTACGCCGCGGCGGTGCCCTTCTACAGGGGTTTCTATGAGCCGGCCTGCGCAGTCTACTCGAAGCGGATGCTGCCGGTCATCTCAAGGTATCGGAGACATCCCGGGGGGCCGCTGTCCACGTGTTTCACCGACCCGACCGTCGTCGCTGCCAGGGTTACAGAGGATGAGATCCGGAGGTTCGGCGAGCCTGACATGCTGTTCCTGAACGTGAACACGCGCGAGGACCTTGATAGAGCCCAGGCCGCTTACCTGAGATCCAACAGAAGAGAGCCGGAGCGAGGTGTTCTCACGTGAAGATAGTGGTCGCCATGAACGCCTTCAAAGGCAGCCTCTCTGCCGTGGAAGCCACCTCAGTCGTTGCCAGGGGTTTCAAGCAGGGCTACCGGGAAGCAGACACCGTCGAGGTCCCAATGGCCGACGGGGGAAACGGCACCGCCGAAGTGCTTACCAGGGCGTTCGAGGGTCGCATCGTGTCCCGGACCGTCACCGGGCCATATGGGGGACCCGTGGAAGCCCAGGTAGGGGTCATCGACTTCGGGCAGACGGTCGTCATCGAGAGCGCCAAGGCCTCGGGGCTGGCCCTCACGCCCGTCGAGAAGAGGGACGTGCGCAGGGCGCAGAGCAGGGGCGTCGGTGAGCTGATGCTCTGGGCCGCCACGGAGGGGGTCAAGAGGATCATCGCCGGCATCGGGGGCACGGCTATGAACGACGGGGGGATAGGAGCCGTCCAGGCAGCCGGAGGCCAGGTGTTGGACCGGGAGGGACGTCAGGTCGAATCCGGTCTGGGTGGGCTCTTCCAGGTCGACAGCGTGAGCGCCGGGACCATGCGCTCCCTTTTCCAGGGCATCGAAGTGATAGCGGCCTGCGACGTGAATAACCCCTTGATTGGCGAGGACGGGGCGACCAGGGTCTACGGCCCTCAGAAAGGCCTCAGGGCCGGGGAAGTCGCCGAAGTGGACCGGGAGATGGAGAGATACGCCTCCATACTGGCGAGGGACTTGGGCAGGGATCCGTCTGCAATCCCCATGACCGGGGCAGGAGGCGGGTTGGCGGCGGCGCTCTGGGCCTTCTTCGGCGCAAGGCTGGTCAACGGGGCCAAGTTTCTCATGACCGAAACGGGCCTCCTCGACCATCTCGAGGGTGCCGACCTGGTGATAACCGGTGAGGGCAAGGTGGACTTCCAGACCGCCAAAGGCAAGCTCCCGTTCGCAGTGGCGCGAGCCGCCGCCGAAAAAGGCATCCCAGCTATCGCCATCGGCGGCGCTCTGGGCGAGGATGTGGTCACGGGCTATCCGCTCGAGTTCTCGGCCCTGTTCTCGACCGTCACGCGGCCCCAGGCGGAGAAGGACGCAATGTCAGGGGCCCGTGAGAATCTTGCGTTCATTGCGGAGCAGATCGGGCGCTTGGCCAGGGTCTTCGCGGTGGCCTTTCCGGTGGAGACTGACGAGTCCGCGGGCGGGATAGTCGTCCGCGAGGAAGGTGGCGAGAGGGAAGTGCTGCTCATCGCCGACAGGTTCGGGTTCGCCGCGCTTCCCAAGGGTCACCCCGAAGCCGGCGAGACCTTGGAGCGGGTCGCAGTACGTGAGGTCCACGAGGAGACAGGAATCCAGGCCGAGGTCCTCCAGGACATCGGCCCCATGACCTACAGGTTCCCGGGCCACGATGGGAGGCCTATCCGGAAGACAGTGCACTACTACCTGATGAAGCCCGCCGGCGGCGCGCTGAAGCCCCAGGCGGGTGAGACGCTCGAGGTCATGTGGGTGAGAGAGCGGGACCTACCCACGATGAAGACGTACCGGGATACCCACGTGCTCGTCGGGCGTGCCCTGGAGGCCTTGGATGAGCTGAAGCGGATTACTGAAACGGATCACTAGAGGCGTAGCACAGGGCGCCCTGTCCACGGGGCCTAACCGCAGAGCTTTTCCGATGCGCCTTTCCGCAGCGCCGCTCAACGGGGCATCCTCACTTCCCCACGAGGGTCCTCAGATCCCCGGGTGCTTCGGTGCAGGAAATCCCGCCACTCGGCATCGTTTCGTGAAGCGGCCTGAGCCAGAACCACCGCAAGGACTTCCAATCGCTTCCAGATCGTGGTAAGATCCTCTTCGAAGGACCCGGTGCGAGTCTCTCTGGCGTTTCCCGCCGCTCGACTGCCGGGTCCTTTCGGTTTGTCAACAGGCGCTGGGCCTGAAGCTGCGGTGGGAACGCGGTGCCGGACACACTCTCACGATTCTCGCGGAAGGAGTGCGAAAGTGAAAGGGCAAGACCGTGGACGCACCTGGCGGGCGCTGCTCGGGGTGCTGCTGACCTTCCTGCTTTCCGTGGCCGCAGCGAGGCTGATCCAGTTCAGGGGCCGCTTCATCATGATCACAGTCGAGGAATCGTCGACCAGTGCCGTCACCTCGTGGCCCTTGTTGGCTGAGCGTCTCCCCGGGGTGTTCCTGGACTGCGCTGCGTCCACTGCCAATGTGCAAACGACGCCCAGCCTGCTGGGCGTCTCTTTGGGCCTCTACTACTCGGCCACATCCCAGGGGATCGAGCTGGCCGAGTCCCTGACCTTCTCACGTACTGGGCGGACGACGGTTCGTCTCACAAGACCGTTGTCCCTGGTCATCGACGGGTTCGACGGCGAACAGGTGGAGATCGTCGACAACCGTGCCCGGGTGGTGGTGGGAGACCTCCGGGTAGAGAGCGCCTCGGGCGACGGGACCGTGCGCTTCACGTACGGAGACCAGAGATTCTCGCTGAAGCCTGGAGAGGCCTGGGCAGAGATGCTGGTCTTGACGCCTGAAGGTGCCAGGAAGATCGACTCCTTCAACTGGGCGGATGAGTTTCGGGAGTGCGTCGAGAGCGGTTACCCGGCCACGCGGCTCGCCGTCGCCAACAGGGGCTTCTGGCTCAAGTCGAACGTGAAGGCGGGGGTGGAGCCTTGACGGCCTCGCATTCGGTCCCACGACTGCTCTCCCGGGTGACGGCAGCCACTCTTACTGTCGTGCTGCTATGGGTCGGTCCGAGCGGGGCATCGTGGATCCACCGCTGCATAGCTGGCGCCGGGCCCCCGGCGGAGGTCCCACTGGTCGTGGTCCTCGGTCCGGAAGGCTCTGAGGACGTGCCGGTGGCAGAAAGTCTCATCCCGGCAGGTTTCCTCCTGCGGCTGCGGAAGGAAGGCTACTCAACTGGAGTTGATCTTCACTCATTGCGTCCCGGGCCGTTCCAGGACCTCCCGGACGGCTCGGTCCGCCTCGCGTCCTTCGTGAACGACTGCATCGGGCGGTCTCCTTCAGGGACAGTGGACATTGTCGCCTGCGAGGTCTCGGGCTTTGTCCTCCGCCTTGCCCTCGAGGGCGGGTTGGTCCCGGCTGGTGCGGTCCGCAACCTCATCATGGTGGCCTCGCCGAACCGGGGGACATTCCTGGCCGACCTCTTGAAGTCCATCGTGGAGATCGTGAAACACGAGTCGCTCCTGGAGAAGGAGACCAGGGCATGGAGATACCTGCCCATAGGTGAGGAGCTCATGGCCCGGCCCTCGTCCGGCCTGGGCAGCGACGACACGACTTCAGCACCGGGTGACGTGGTGAACCTCCCTGACTGGGTACTCCCCACGCACATGGCCTGGGAGGACGAGACGACCTGGGTGGCTGAGAGGGTCAGGCAGGTCTACGAGCCGCTCTATGCGAGGTACGTCGAGCAGAGGTACCTCGCGCTACCGTACCTGCCCGCCGAGTCGCCCAAAGAGACCTTCGCGGGCTGGATCAAGCGCGCGATGCCGGACTTCTGGGACTCCGCCGTCAAGGGAGGCATCCTGCCGCCGGCAGGACCGGATGGACCGAGTGGGTCAACCGCTTTACATCCAGGCATAGGGGTCGCCCCTCCTCCCGGCCGCGACCTGACCACGGGTTACTACGAGGTACTGGCGATGGAGGTGGCCCGGAATCAGTACGTCATGCGGCTGGCCGCCAAGGGCAGCGTGCTCGAGACCCTGCTCAAGGAGCCCTACGTCCCGAGAGGGTGGAAGGACGGCCTGCTGTACTACGGGATCCGTATGCTGCAGTACTACGCCCGCAAGGCCCTCGTGACGCTCAAGTCCGAGGCACAGAACGCCCTGCTGGAGGGGGTCATGCGCCACATAGGGTTTCTGCGGGATTCCGCTTCCCCCATGTTGCGGAGGCTCGTTAAAGACGAACTGTTGGTAAACCTGGGCACGTCGACGTCCAAGAGGTTCGAGAGGCTTCCGGCCAACAGCTACCTGGCCTCGCTCAACGATTCCTCCATGAGCGGCGCGGCCGGACGGAAGACCAGGTACGTATCCCTGGCGGCGAGGCTATCTCACCCGTGGAGCCTGGTGTGGCCGCAGCTTGGGCCAAACGACCTGTTCCTGGAGGTGGATTCCTCCGTGGCCCCGGCGGGACCTCGAGACTGCCTGAAGGTGTTCCCCGGTCTCTTGTCCCCATCCCGCGACGGGCTGCTGGGGGATGCGAGAGCGCAGGACTACATCATCTCCTTGATCAGGCCCGAGAGAGCGCAGACCGAAGATTGGGCACCCCGGCCCCAACCTGGAAGGACTGTACGGCTTAACCTCTCCAGCTGGCGACCGTCTTACGCAAAGATGGGCGAGGACGGAGACGCCGGTGGCGGCCGGGTCGACATCACTCTGCCCGAGCCTCCCGCCGGCTGGCAGTACCAGGTGTGGACCGAAGCCGTCGCCTCGGGCGACGGACCCACCTGCCTCAAGACGGTAGCATTCGCTCAAGGAGGGACGTTCGCCTACACCCCTGCTGTTCCTGGCGGGGTCCTGGGTCTCCGGCTGGTCAGGTCGGGGCCGCTCAACCCGGTGCTTGCCGGCACAGTGGGATCCGCGTACGCGACCGAGATCCGGGTCGAGGGTATGATAAGCCCTGGTGTAGATGGGTCTCCTGTGTCGGAGCTGCCAGCAACTGAGCTGCCCGAGCCCGTGTCGCCTGAAGCACCGGATCCCGGCGGGCAGCCGGCGGACGGCACGGCTCCGCCGCCACCTGACACCCCTCCGGGTGGGACGAGCGACTCCGACGGCGACAGCGACTCCACGTACCCGCTGGTCAGGGTGGTCAACCGCTCCAAGCGCACTACCCACAAGCAGCCTCGCGAAACGTATCACGAGTACTGGACGCTGGACTTCGGGGATGGCACGACACAGAGGATCGACGGGAGTCCCTCCCTGTGTGTGTCGCACACGTTCTCTCGACCCGGGGCCTACCGGGTGCGGGCCGAGTCCTACGACGCGCGGGTCGAGAGACTGCTCGCCAAGGAATGGCCGGTCAACGTCACGGGGGGGACCGACGCTACGCGCCAGTTCACCTGCACCAGCGTGGCGCGCCTGAGGGCGGAGGCAGTCCTCACAGGTCCTGTCATGTGGGTCACGGGGAAGCCGGCCGTCTTCGCGGCCGCCCTGAAGTTTGAGCTGCCGCCGCACGCCGAAGTCTTGTCGGTCGAGTACGACCCTGGTCCCAAGTTCGCGGTGTTGTGGGAGAGAGCGGGCGGTTTCCAGGTATCTTGTGCGGCGACGGTAAGACTGCGATACTTGCTGGAGGACGAAACCGTCTGCGTAGAGAACACCTACGTTCGCGACATGCAGGTAGAAGTGCTGACCACGGGGGTCACGCGCTAGCGACGAGAGCCGGCCGCGTCGCGGAGACGGTGCGCCAAAGCTTAGGGGCCTCTGGCCGGAACTCCCCGGCGGGAGGCCCCGTCGAACACCGTAGTGGCTCGACGACGTAGGGAGGGATAGACGTGGGCGAACCAGTTATCAAGGTCACAGGGCTGGTGAAGGAATACGACATGGGGAAGGTCAAGGTGACCGCCCTCAAGGACGTAGACCTGGAGGTGCCCAGCGGTCAGCTGGTGGCCATCATGGGCCCATCCGGTTCAGGCAAGTCAACGCTGATGAATATCCTGGGGTGCCTGGACCGCCCCTCGGCCGGTTCCTACCTGCTGGACGGCTCCGACGTCAGCCGGAAGTCCGACAACGAGCTGGCGGGCATCAGGAACCGGTTTGTCGGCTTCATCTTCCAAACCTTTAACCTGCTGGCACGCACCGACGCTATGGCCAACGTCGAGCTGCCGCTCATCTACCGCGGCATGGGGGCGAGGGGGCGGAGGGAGAGAGCTACCGCCGCCCTCGAGTCGGTCGGCCTGGGCAAGCGCATGCATCACCGCCCCAACGAGATGTCGGGCGGCGAGCAGCAGAGAGTGGCCATCGCCAGGGCCATCGCGAGCGATCCTAAGGTCATACTGGCTGACGAGCCCACCGGGAACCTCGATTCCCGGTCGGGCGAGGAAGTCATGGCCATCTTCCAGGAGCTCAACACAAGGGGTATCACGACCGTCCTGGTTACCCACGACCCGGACATAGCCCGGCACGCTCAGAGGATCGTGTCGGTGAGGGACGGCAGGATCGTCTCGGACGATTTGGTGGAAGACCGGCTGGACGCCAAGGAGGTCCTGGCGTCCATGCCTCAAGCGGCGGCGGAGGACACCGCCTAGGCGCCTAGGGCGTCAGGGCGTCCCTGGCGATGCTCTTCATGAGCGCCTTGCCTTCCTCGGTCCGGAGGAAGACCCCGAGGGCCTCCGACAGCGCCTTCCGGAACTCGGGGGACTTCATGGCTTCCCTGAAGAACGCGTCGAGCGACTCCCTTGATTGGCTCTGGATCAGATCCCAGACGATCGCCCGGCCCTGGTCGGACACGAGGATGTCCTGCACTATGCTTTTCACCATGGCGGAGTCGATCGGGAGGCTGGTCCCGGAGCCGGAAGTGCCGGGCTGAGGAGACCTCCCGAGAGTCCTGGCGAGGTAGTATGAAGCCAGGTCAGGCGCGTATTCACGCACGCCGTAGTAGGTGCCGATGGTGAGCCCGATGCCCAGGACGATCCCCAGGAACACCAGGGCTGCGCTGCGGCCGAATGACAAGTGGCAAATACCTCCTTTTATGCCACTAGGATGCATACGCTGGTACGCCTTTATACAGGGTGTTATTATGGTGAAAGGTGATGGGATATGCATCCGGTCCTGTTCAGCCTGGGTTCTCTGACCTTCTACACATACGGTTTCCTGTTGGGCTTGGGGTTCGCGGCAGGAGTCATCGTGGCATCTAAGCGGGCGGAAAGCAGGGGGCTTGATCCCGATTCCCTCTTCTGGTTCTTCGTGCTCCTTCTCGTGGGCGGGATCGCCGGCGGCAGGATGCTCCACGTCGCCCTCAATACATGGTACTACCAGGACTGGAAGTCGGTCATAGATACCCGCCAGGGCGGGCTCTCCATTCACGGCGTCCTCGCCGGAGGCTCTCTCGCCGCAGCGGTCTATTCCCGTGTGAAGAAGGTCTCGTTCAGCAAGATCACCGACGTGGTCGCCCCTGGCCTTATACTTGGCCAGGCAATCGGGCGGATCGGCTGTTTCTTCTCCGGATGCTGCTACGGGGTAGAGACCTCGGGCGCCTGGGGGTTCCTCACCAGGTTCGCTCCAGGCCTGAGGCACCCGTACCAGCTGTATGAGAGCGCCGCCGACTTCGCGCTATTCGCTGCCCTCCTGCTGCTCTCCGGGAAGATCGCGTTCAATGGCGGGCTGTTCGCGTCCTACGTGTTCGGCTACTCGGGCCTCCGGTTCCTGCTCGAGTTCCTCCGCGACAACGACGGGTACTTCGCGGGACTGAGCTACGGCCAGTGGGGTTCGCTCCTTGGAGCTCTCATAGGAACGGTGATGTACTTCTGGTTCCGAAGCCGCGCCGGGTCGGCGGCCACCGCTCGCACTTAGCAGGCATCTAACGAACCCTTCCGGCTGTACGACAACTGTATTGGTGCTGTATCGGCAAGCATCGCATTTCTCGGGGAGGGGACACCATGGGAGCCAGAGGCAGGCGGACGACGAAACGCCATGACGCTGCGGAGGCGGATTACGACAGGCTTATGGCGGTGCTGAACGCCATAGAGAGCGCCGTGGCGCTCGTAGACAAAGATGACCGGATAACCGCGCTGAACGAAAGAGCGGCCCGCTTCCTGGGCGACGAAGCCGCTCTCTCCAACACCCCTTCCTTCACTGTTTTGATGAAGCGCAACTTCGCTCCACAGCTCAAGGACCCGAAGCCGTTCTTGGACTGGCTGGAGATCGTGCAGACCGTCTTCGAGTTTTCTTCGCCTACCGGGTTCGAGAACCGCCGGTGCGAGCTCACTTACGCTGGGGACGAGGAACGGAACATGACTATCTACGCGTCGCCGGTATCCGACTCCAAAGGCAGGAGGACCGGGATCTTCTACGCGATCGCTGATATCACTGAGATGAGGCGGGCGCAGAGCATCCTCGAGGCGGTTTCAGACGCTGCCAGGGAGATTAACTCCGACCTGCAGGTCAAGGAGATGCTGCCGAGCCTGTTCGAGGTCGTCAAGCAACGCGTCCCGCTCGATGGCATGGCGATCTTGTCGATCAAGGACAACGGCCGGATGGCGGTGTTGGGATGCATGCCCGAGTCATTCCTCGGAGGAGCCGGGGCCAGCGCCCCGCTGCTCCCAGGACAGCCCGGCGGCGAGATTCTGATTGACCTGGTCTCCGACATAGGCAAGTACCTGGACGCTGAAGCCGACGAGCGTTCGTCGTCTCTCCTCCCCGAGCCGTTCCTGGCAGCGAGCCATAAAGAGGGCATGGAGTCGATGGCGGCTCTGCCGCTCACACTTCCCGGCCAGGTCATCGGCATCTGGGTCCTGGCGAGCAAGCAGCCCCGAAGCTACTTTCACGAGGACATGGCATTCCTGGAACCTGTGTCAGGACACCTCGCTGCTGCGGTCAAGAACGCGACGCTGCTCGAGACCACCAGGGAGATGTACTCGGCCGCGGTCCGCGCGCTGGCGGCCACCGTGGACATCCGCGACAGCTACACGATGCACCATTCGGAGCACGTATCCATGGTGGCCAAGCGGATCGGGGAGGAAATGCGCCTGTCCAAAGACGAGCTCGAGGTCATAGAACTTGCGGGTCTTGTGCACGACATAGGGAAGGTCGGCATACCCGACTCCATCCTGCAGAAAGCGGGCCCGCTGGGTCCCGCGGAGCGTTCCGTTATGACTAACCACTCGATGCTGGGGGCGAGCATACTGGAAAGGGCCGGGATGCTGGCGGACCTGGCGCCGTTAGTCCTCCATCACCACGAGTGGCACAACGGGTCCGGCTACCCTGACAAGCTGGACGGCGCCGAGATACCCATCGGAGCGGCCATCCTGGCGGTCGCCGACGCCTTCGACACCATGATCACGGACAGGCTCTACCGGCCGGGGATGTCCCTGGACGAGGCCCGCGAAGAGCTCGAACGTTGCTCGGGCGCCCAGTTCCACCCCGAAGTCGTCAAGGCGCTTTGCGCCGCGCTGGACAAGACGGTCAAGGCTGACGAGGCTTGGCTGGCGCAGATCACAGGCGACAACGCGGCTGAGGCCAGGCGGGTGTTTGGATATGACGAGCCCAGGACCCTGGCAGAGCAGTCAGGCGACTTCGAGCAGGCCATCACTTCCAAGGAACTCGAGGTGCTGTTTCGCATCGCCCAGGAGATGAAGAAGCTCCTGGACTTGAACGAGCTCCTGGAGCACATCTGCCACATCGTTTCCGAAGAGATGAGGTACGCCGACTGCGTCATCCTCATTCCCGACGAGGCCGGCGAGTTCCTGGAACCGCGGGCGGGCATCGGCATGGCTGTGAATGCCCTCGGTATCAAAGTACCGCGCGGGCAGGGCATATCTTGGTGGGTCATGACCAACGGCATACCTCAGAACGTTCCTGACACCTCCAAGGACGAGAGGTACTTCGCCGGGCGTCCCGGCGTTGAGTCCGAGCTACATATACCGCTCGAAGTCCGCGGCCGCAGGTTGGGCGTGCTCGTCGTCCAGCAGGCCGAGAAGAACGGGTTCCGGCCAAACGACATGAGGATGCTCATGGCGGTGGCCGGCCATATCGCCTCGGCCGTCGAGGTGGCCCAGCTCCATGAGCAGGTCAAGAAGTCCGCTGACACCGATGCGCTCACTGGATTGCACAACAGGCGGGTCTTCTTCGCCAACCTCGAGGCCGGCATCAAGCGCGCCTTCTATGGCGGACCCGACAACCTCGTGAGCGTGGTCATCTTTGACGTGGACAACCTGAAGGCCGTCAACGACCAGCACGGACATCTGGTGGGCGACGACGTTCTCACCCGCATCGCTTCCCGGCTGCAGGCCGGCTTCCGGTCCTGCGACGTGGTCGCCCGGTACGGCGGAGACGAGTTTGTCGCCCTCCTGCCAGGCGCCTCCGAGGAGGCCGCCACGCGCCGGGCGAACGCGGTCATAGCTTCGTGGGCAAAGGACTGCGTGGAGGGGCCAGAGGGACAGGTGCCATTGCCGGGCGCATCGTTCGGCGTGGCTTCGTACCCTGCCGACGGCGAAGAAGCCAGAGTGGTGCTCTCCGTTGCCGACGACCACCTGAGGAAGGTCAAACAGGCGAAGTCGGTCAGGTAGCGGGTACCGGCGTATTCCGCCGCGCGATGCCGCCATGTTCTCCCAGCCTGGTCATGGTATAATCTTGCCATGCGTGAAAGGCTTGACCCCGCTGCTATCCCGGCACACGTGGCCAAAGTAGCCTCCGCCCTAAGAGCGGCCTCCGGAAGAGCGTTCCTGGTCGGAGGACCGGTCCGCGACCTCCTGCTTGGTAGGATGCCCGCTGACTGGGACATCGCCACCGACCTTTCGCCAGACGACGTGCTCCGCGTGTTCCCCGGCGCCACGACTGTCGGGATCGAATTCGGGAGAGTGGAAGTCGATGGTGTAGACGTGGTGTCCCTCCGCGGCGAGTCAGGCTACCTGGACAGGCGCCACCCCTCGTTCGTGACCTTTGGCGTCCCGGTGGAGGAGGACCTGAAGAGGCGCGACTTCACAATAAACGCCATGGCCGCCGAGTTCGACGAACTCGCTGTCATCGACCCCTTTGGCGGCAGGGAGGACCTCGCCAGGCGCCTCGTCCGCACTGTAGGGGACCCTCGCGAAAGGCTGGCCGAGGATCCGCTCAGGATCTTGCGGGTGGTGCGGTTCAAGACGCTGCTGGACATGGACCTCGACCCTGCCATCTCGGGCCTGCTTCCCGAGGTCACCGGGACCTTGGCCACCGTCTCCGGCGAGAGGGTCTTCTCGGAACTTGCGCGGATCCTGGTCTCGCCCGCTGTATGCCAGGGTATGAGGGATCTCATCGCGTACGGCCTCGGACCCATCGTCCTCCCGGAGGTCTTTGTGGGCGGGGAAGGGGATGGCGCGATCGCCGAAAGAACTGGCCGGGCCATGTCGCTGGCGTCTTTGGACCTTGTGACCAGGCTCGCGGTGCTGTTCGCCGTGGGCGCCGGAGACCTGTACCGGGGTTCAGCGCTGGGCGCGACCCACGACCAACGTGAGGCCTTGCGCGCCTCGGAGGCCGCGTTCGACAGGTTCAACGTCCCGTCGTCCTTGAGGCGGGACGTCGCGTGGTTGCTCCGCGGCGTCGGAGACTCCGGCCTTGTCGGCAGGGCCCTCGCCGGCGGCGAGAACAACGCTGCCTACCTCGCAAGAAAGCTTGTGGATGAGGCGGGGCGGGAGCAGGTCTCGAGGCTGGTCGACGTTGAGCAGTCCGCCTGGCGTGCTGCTGAGAACCAGGGGCTTCCGGGGGCCGCCGCTGCTGTTGCCGCCGGGCTGCGGGAGGCGGGCGGCGAGGCCGCAGCCGTGCCCGGTACCCTCGCTCTGACCGGCGAGGACGTAATGGCCATACTGGGGAAGAGGGGGCCCGTTGTGGGAGAAGCTCTGGGCTATCTCAAGGAAGCCGTGCTGCGCGACCCCAGCCGGAACAGGCGAGATCTCCTGGAGGATGCCCTTCGCGAGTGGTGGCGGAGACGTTGACCAGGGTACGGGTCCTCGCCACTACCGCTATCCTCGTGGCTCTGGCAAGCGTTCTCCACGCTGTGGAGGCTCTCATCCCGCTGCCCTACATCGTCCCCGGGGCTAAGCTCGGCCTCGCCAACATAGTGGCGCTATATGCCGTCATGACCATGGGCCTCGGTCAGGCGCTGGCCGTTAGCTTCCTCAGGACGCTCCTCGGGAGCCTGCTCTCGGGGACCTTCCTGAACCTCGGTCACTATCTCAGCACTTCGGGTGCCATGCTGTCCACGCTAGTCATGTATCTGGCGTCGAGGACGAGGGGGCGTCTCAGCGTCGTCGGGATCAGCGTGGCGGGGTCGTTCACCCACAACGTAGCCCAGCTCCTGACGGCAGCGTTCCTGCTACGGCAGACGGGCGTCCTGTTCTACCTGCCGTACCTACTTTTCTTCGCTATTCCGACAGGGATCTTCGCGGGGCTCCTGGCGGGCAGGGTGGTAGCCGCTTACCCGCAAGCCGGCGCCCGCGGGAGGTAATTATTGCCACGCGCCTGATAGGTGGGTACAATCTTACCAGGGGATGGGACATGATACGCAACAGGATCCCTGATGTGGTCGTGAAGAGGCTCGTCACCTACCTCCGCGTCTTGAGGGACGCTACTTTGGAGGGAGGTTACATATCATCTGCCCAGCTTGGTGACCTCGCGGCGGTCAATGGCGCACAGGTCAGGAAGGACTTGGCCCTGTTCGGCGAGTTCGGCAAGCAGGGCGTGGGTTATCCGATCAAGGAGCTTACCGAGGAGATCACCCGGATCCTGGGTGCGGACAGGGAGATCCCGGTCGCCCTATTCGGAGTGGGAGAGCTGGGGACCGCCATCGTGCGCTACCTCTCAGCCAGGAGGCGCTTCGACCCGACCTACAGGTTCATCGTCGGTGCGCTTTTTGACGAGGATAGGCGCAAGATCGGCAACAAGCTGGAAGGCATCTCGATCAACGCTCTCAGCGAACTCGGCAAGTTGTGCCCGCCCGGCGAAGTCAAGATAGGCATTCTGACCGTACCAGCCCTGGCGGCCCAGGAGGTCGTGGAGAAGGCTGTCGCCCACGGTATCCGCGGCTTTCTCAACTTCGCCCCTGTGAAGCTGAGGGTTCCTCCAGGCGTGCGCGTGCAGCAAGCTGACGTGACCCTGGAGCTGCAGGAGCTGGCTTTCTACGTCTAGCAATTGGCCTAAATGGATCACTTATAGGATCCATGTGCCCGCCGGTTTTCTCCCCGCTTCAGAGCTTTTCCGCATGCGGCGGATCCGCGCCTTTATGCCCGGTTTGAGTTCACCGGAACCATGTTCCGCGAGCATCGATCGCGTGGTATGATACGCTGGGGGCAAGAAAGTGCGTTGTGAGAAGGCAGGGCCAATGACCGATTTGGTATAATCTCTCCCGGAGGTGAACCGGTTGCCGGAGACAACGGCCCAATTCGACGAGAAGATGAAAGACTTAGCGAAACGCCGGGAGACTGTGGAGCAAGGTGGCGGCGCCCAAAGGATCGAGCGGCAGCACAAGGCAGGAAAACTGACCGCTCGCGAACGGATCGCCGTTTTTTTTGATCCCGGCTCCTTCGTCGAGATCGACGCCTTCGTAACGCACCGGGCCAAGGAGTTCGGCATGGACAAGGTCCAGGCGCCGGGAGAGGGCGTGGTTACGGGTTACGGACTCGTGGACGGCAGGGCGGTCTGCGTGGCCTCCCAGGACTTCACGGTTATCGGCGGCTCGCTGGGCGAGATGCACGCGGCCAAGATCGTGAAGGCCATGGACCTCGCTGCCAAGGTCGGCATCCCTTTCGTCTTCTTGAACGATTCGGGCGGCGCCCGTATCCAGGAAGGCGTGGACTCGCTGAAGGGTTACGGCGACGTCTTCTTCAGGAACGTGCAATACTCCGGCGTGATCCCGCAGATCTCCGTCATACTTGGCCCGTGCGCGGGAGGCGCTGTCTACTCGCCCGCGCTCACTGACTTCGCCTTCATGGTCCAGGGGATCGCCAACATGTTCATCACCGGGCCGCAGGTAATCAAGGCCGTGACCGGGGAAGACGTCTCCATGGAGCAGCTCGGCGGAGCGGCAGTACATAGCCAGATCAGCGGGAACGCTCAGTTCGTGGCGCCGGACGAAGAGACCTGCCTCAACATGGTCAAGAGCCTCCTGTCCTTCCTCCCAGGCAATAACCAGGACGATCCACCGCTCGTGGAGCCCACCGACGATCCGGCCAGGGTCGAGCCTTCGCTCCGCGAGGTGGTTCCGGCAGAACAGAACAGAAGCTACGACATGCATGACGTCATCTACCCGATGGTCGATGGGGGCGAGTTCCTCGAGGTGGCGCGCGACTACGCCACCAACATCATCACGGGGTATGCGAGGCTCAACGGTAGGGCCGTCGGCATCGTGGCTTCCCAGCCCAACGTCAAGGCGGGATGCCTCGACATAAACGCCTCGGACAAGACGTCCAGGTTCGTCAGGTTCTGTGACGCCTTCAACATCCCGCTCGTAACGCTCATGGACGTGCCCGGGTACCTGCCGGGAGTCGACCAGGAGTACGGCGGGATCATCCGGCACGGCGCAAAGCTCCTGTACGCTTACGCCGAGGCCACTGTCCCAAAGATCACTGTCATCACCCGCAAGGCCTACGGGGGAGCCTACATAGCGATGTGCTCCAGGCACCTTGGCGCTGACATGGTCTACGCGTTCCCCACCGCGGAGATCGCGGTGATGGGGCCTGAAGGCGCGGCCAACGTGGTGTTCAGGGACGAGATCGCTCAGGCCGAGAACCCTGAGGAGAAGCGCAAGGAGAAGATCAAGGAGTTCAGAGACGTGTTCGCCAACCCGTACGTGGCCGCGAGCAGGGGTTACATCGACGACGTGATCGACCCCCAGGATCTCAGGCCAAAGGTCATCGCCGCTCTGGAGCTCCTTGTGACCAAGAAGTCGGAACAGATGCCGCGGAAACACGGGAACATGCCGGTATAAGGCCGGTACGCAGTCAGGGCGCGCCCCGCCGGCGCGTCCGGGGAGGACCAATGTTGCCTGACAGCTTCTTGGGCGGGTTGATCATGACGCTGGTCAACATGATAGTGGTGTTCCTGGTCCTCGGCTTTCTCGCCCTCCTCATAAGGGGCGTCCACGCCGCCATCGCGAGGGTCCAGCCTGAGGAGCCGGAGATGCTCCCCAGAGCGGTCCTCGTCGTGTCTTCCCACTCCGAATCCGAAGAGGGGGGAATGGTCTTGCCTGATAACATCGGTCCCGCCAAGAAGGCTGCCATCCTGGCTGCTATTTCTATGTACCTGGGCAAGCCCGAAACCGCCATGTTCGTGAGAAACGTGAAGGACTCCGGAGCTTGGGGCAGGCAATCGCGGAGACAGTCCTACGGCCAGTCCGGCCCTTACAGGTCAGGGCAGTCGAGCAGCGGTAGACAGCTATTCCGGAACTCCCGGCCTTCAGCCGGCCGGCCCTGTAAGTGATTTGTCGGGTCCCAAAGGAGGAGAAAGCCGTGCGTCGGTTCAAAGTCAAAGTCAACGATGAGGTATTCGAAGTCGAGGTGGAAGAGGTCGGAAGGACCGAGCAAGTCCGGCCCGTGAGACCTGCCGCTCCGGCGCCTGCTCAGACAGTAACCATACCTTCTCCCGTCCCGAGAGTCACCCCCATATCCCCGGTTGCTCCTCCGGTCGCTCCGAGGGTAACGGCGCCCAAGGAGACTCAAGGGGCTCTTCAGGGCGAGGGAGACGTGGTGCGCGCCCCCATCCCCGGGGTGGTCAGCGAGATAAAGGTATCCTCGGGCAGGGGTGTGAAGAAGGGCGACGTCCTGCTTCTCCTGGAAGCTATGAAGATGCAGAACGAGATTCTGGCTCCTTACGACGCGACAGTCCTGGAGGTTTCGGTGAACCAGGGCGCGTCTGTCCAGACCGGCGACGTGCTCGTGAAGCTTCAGCGCTAGGGCGCTTCACGCCGTGTTTTCGGCTGCGAGGGGCCCGGCTGGAGGAAGGTGCGGCATCTGAACATCTCTAGTCTCCTACAGAGGATATGGCAGTCTACAGGTTTCATGGGGCTCGGGTGGGGCGAGCTGGTCATGCTGGGAGTCGCGTTTCTCCTGGTGTATCTGGCGGTCTTCAGGAAGTTTGAGCCCCTTCTGCTCCTGCCTATCGGCTTCGGCGCGATCCTGGCCAACCTGCCTTTCGCGCCCATCATGAACCCTCCCAGTGGGTCGATGCCTGGCGGGCTGTGGTACTACCTGTACATGGGGGTCGAGCGGGAGATATTCCCTCCGCTCATTTTCCTGGGCGTCGGCGCGATGACCGACTTTGGACCGCTCCTGGCCAACCCGTCGACCATACTCCTGGGGGCGGCGGCCCAGCTCGGCATCTTCATAGCGATGCTCATCGCGAAGCTCCTGGGATTCACGCTCTCCCAGGCTGGCGCGATCGGGATAATCGGAGGGGCTGACGGTCCCACCGCGATCTACGCCGCCATGAAGCTGGCGCCGGAGCTCATCGGTCCCATCGCCGTGGCCGCGTATACGTACATGTCTCTCGTGCCCCTCATCCAGCCTCCCATCATGATGGCGCTCACGACTTCCAAGGAGAGGGCCACGACGATGAAGGAGCTCAGGAAGGTCTCTCGGGCCGAGAGGGTCGTGTTCCCAATCATGGTGACCGTCGTGGTAAGTCTTCTGCTTCCGCCCATCGCTCCGCTGATCGGGGCCCTCATGCTGGGTAACCTCTTCCGTGAGTCCGGGGTGGTCGACAGGCTGTCGAAGACCGCCGCCAACGACCTTAACAACATCATCGTGATCTTCCTCGCCACGTCGGTTGGCGCCACCATGAGCGCACAAAACTTCCTGAAGCTCCAGACCATCGAGATCGTCGCGTTGGGTCTCGTGGCGTTCGCGGGCGGCACGGCGGGCGGGGTGCTGCTGGGCAAGCTCATGTACGTGCTGACCGGCGGAAAGGTGAACCCGCTGATAGGGTCGGCGGGCGTGTCGGCGGTACCCATGGCGGCAAGGGTGAGCCAGGTCGTAGGGCAGAAGGAGAACCCGCAGAACTTCCTGCTGATGCACGCGATGGGCCCGAACGTGGCTGGGGTCATCGGGACGGCCGTCGCGGCGGGTGTGATGATCTCACTGCTTACTTAGAGGCGTTGATCCCGGCATCCGAGTCTCTCCGAGAGGGGCCACAGATAATGGGCAGGAAAATCCGGATACTCGTGGGCAAGCCTGGCCTGGACGGGCACGACCGGGGAGCCAAGGTGATCGCCAGGTCCTACCGGGACGCCGGCATGGAGGTCATCTACAGCGGGCTCCACAGGACCCCCGAGGAGCTGGCCAGGATGGCCGTGGAGGAGGACGTGGATGTCGTTGCGCTGTCCATCCTTTCTGGCGCTCACGGGACTCTTCTTCCCAGGTTCGTCCAGTGTCTCGCGAAGGAGAAGGGCGGGTCCGCGCCCGATGTCCTGGTCCTGGCAGGCGGGATCATTCCCGACGAAGACATCCCGGCCCTGAAGTCCGCGGGCATCGACGAGGTGTTCGGACCGGGCACCGCCACCCAGGACATCGTCGAGTACACAAAGACCCACCTCAAGAGAGAAGTAGCTTGACGTACGTTTCAGGACGGTGCGGACGATGACGGACGTGCCCCGCGAGCGGGCCATCGATAACATATTCGAGGGGATAACCAGGAAGAGCAGGGCGCACCTGGCAAGGGCAATTTCCCTGGTGGAGGACGAAGCCGACGGGGCCGCCGGCCTCCTCTCCAGAGCTTACCGGAGCAGGAAGGGCGCCATGGTCGTGGGGATAACCGGGGCGTCCGGAGTGGGGAAGTCCACCCTGGTGGACGCGATGATCGGGGTCCTGCGCGACGCCGGCCGCTCCGTCGGTGTCATAGCCGTCGATCCATCCTCGCCTTTCACCGGAGGCGCCATACTGGGCGACCGCGTGAGGATTCGCTCAGCCCACAACATTGACCCGTACATCTTCTTCCGCAGTCTCGCAAGCCGCGGCCACTTGGGCGGAGTCTCCCGCCACACCGGTGACGTCATTGCCCTCATGGACGCCTTCGGCTTCGACGACATCCTGGTCGAGACAGTCGGAGCGGGACAATCCGAAGTGGACGTCATGAGGTACGTGCACACGGTCATCGTGGTGCTGGCGCCCGGGATGGGCGACGATGTGCAGGTCATCAAGGCCGGGATCCTCGAGATAGGAAACGTCTTCTGCATCAACAAGGCCGACTTGCCGGGAGCGGACAAGACCCGGCGCGAGATCGAGATGATGCTGGCTATGAAGGAGAACGCGGGGTGGCGCCCGCCTGTGGTGGAGACCATCGCGCTTTCTCCCGACCAGAAGGGCGCGAAAGAGGTCGTGGGCGCCGTCATCTCCCACCGAGACTACCTGGCATCCGGAGACCTAATGAAGGAGAAGACCCGGCAGAGCTATCGCGCTGTGCTGGAAGAATACCTCCGCCTGGTCACGATCGAGAAAGTGATGAAGCACGCAGCTTCCGACGGGACTCTGGACAGCGTCTTGGATGAGATGGAGAGAGGCGAAGCCAGTCCGCTCGAGGTCGCCGGGAGACTGGCCAGACGGTACCTCACTCGCTCTTGTCACGGCTGACACGCCAATGCGTCAACCCTCTGAATCCTGCGGTGGAAACGCGAGTCCTTGAGCTACCGTCTATGCCTGAAGATGGGGATCGGCCTGCCGTGCAGGAGCTCCAAAGCAGTTCCCTGTTTTGCCATTGCCCTTGGGATGTACGTGGCGGCACCCAGGACTGCCGTAGAGGCCGCGATACCTGCCGCGATCACGCCGGCGGGTATCGCGATGGGATCGCCCGAGACTCCTATCAGAAACCTCCCGGCAAGGATCACGGCGGCAACGATCCCCAGGAATGTGCCCGTCGCGCCCGCGACGACGGCCTCTGTGGCGATTACCCACGCCGTATGACTGTTATCGATGCCCACCGACTTCAATATGCCGAGTTCCCTTCTACGGTCCAGGAACGACAGGAACAGGCACGAGAAGACGCCAAGGCCTGCGAGGACAAACGCGTTGACAGTGCTTGGGAATAGAGAATCCGCCATGTCGCTGAACGCCCGGTACATCATGAGCTGAGGCAAGTCCGGAGTCCAGCAGATCTTGGGAGGCGGGATAACCGGAACCCGGGTCTCCGGGAGATCGCGGTACAGGCCTATCCAATCTGACCATACGCTCCCAGCCGTGGGCGGGTCCGACAGGTGCAGGAAGATCGTGTTGGGGACGGGCCACGCCATCGTCACCTTCGATGGATCGTCGAGCTCAGCGTAGGCATCTACCCTTCTCACCGGAAGGTAACCGAGGAACCCCGATACCATGGACGAGAAGGGCCGGTACACGCCGGCTATGGTGAGGCGCTTCACCGGTTCAGGATCAGGGGTTTCCACGAGGACGCGGTCGTAGCGGAAAGTCCTTGGGGCGACCGGTTTGGGGACCTTGAGGGTAAGAAGGCGACCCGGAGCGGCGCCCAGGGCAACAAGGTCTGAAGGCACGAGTACCTCGTCGGGGCCCACGGGGAGTCGGCCTTCGACGAGGTTGATGGCATCCCACATGGGCGCGCCTACCTCGATGGAAACCAGCTGCCTGTGGCCGAAACTGGAGAACGCCTCTTGCTCCAAGGCGACGGACAGGTCTAACACGCCTCCCAGTCCCCTGATGCGGTCGAGTTCCGCGTCGTTGAACACCGGTTTGTACTCACGGGGAGGAGGGAACTCCTCGCCAGGCAGGTAGGGGGGATTGGACCAGTATGCGAATAGAACCGTAGCCTTGAGGTAGGGGAAGTTCAGCGGCTCGACTGATCCCGTCACGCTTCTGGACGTATCCCCCACGTACGAGCTGATGATCAGGTAGCCGGCGGTCGTGAAGGCGACCAACAGGCTCACCACGATGTGCGTGCCCGCTCTGTGCCTGATCCCCCTGCCGGCGACTTCCAGCATGTCTGCCATAGCCATCTCTCTCCTCGCTGCCAGCCTGCCGTCTCTCCTTACTCTCCCCTTAGAACCTGAGCCGGAGTGAACTTGAGAGCTCTCATCACCGGCAAGAATCCAAAGCTTGCTGCCGACAACAAGGAGAATGACACAGCACGCGCCGTCGGGACTCCGATCCTTTCTGCCGCTGCCGCCAACGGGACCTTGTTAGACACCAGACCCCATAGGATGGCAGGCTGCACCAACAGGCTTCCTGCAATGGCGCCGATCAGGGCAATTGACATCGTTTCGGACAGCACCATGCAGGCGATGTTCCACCGCGTAGCCCCGAGCGCGCGAAGTATCCCGATCTCGTTCTTCCGGCTCACCATCAATACCGCAAGGTTCGCTGCCGAGAGAAGCGCTGCCGTGATGAACACGAGCGCCTCGGTTACTTCGCGAACGTCCACGGGAATGCCGGCAGGGACCCCCGACTGGGTCCCCGCAGCCGCTGCCAAATAGGGGACACCGATAACCGTGAAGTCAGGGTACTGGCGTCGCAGAAGCGCGATGACGTCCTCCAGCTCTGACATATCCTTCACTGCTGCCCCGATGCCCCAATAAGTGGCCGCATCCGGAAAGCCTGCCCGCCTCGCGATTTCCGCGAAGGTGCCTCGCGAGACGAATATCACCGGGTCGGAGTACCTGCTGGAAGTCGAGTCGATGAAGTACGCTGCACCCCTGATCCTCAGCTCAGCGCGGAGAGGATCCGCGTAGTCCAGGACCCACAGCCCTGACTCCAGGCGACCTCGGCAGCGCGGTACCTCGAGCTCCGGCATACCGAATGTGAAGACCCTCATGCCCGCCCACCCAGCGCAGGCGATCCCGCTCATCCCCCGTTCATCTCCAGGGTCGAGATACTTCCCGCTTCGGACCGCTTGATCCATCTTCCAGGTAGCGATGTCCTCTGCGATGTCCCGTGCCTCGAGAAACCCGTAGCAGTACGAGAGACCCAAGGAAGTGGTCACGGGCATAAGAAAGGGGATGCTCTGCTTCAAGGTAGCGGACTTGATCGACGGTTCTTTCCTTAGGAGAGACAGAACCTCCCGGTACCTGTCCTCGCTCACACCTTTCACCTGTGAAACCGGAAGGCCCTGGAGGATTCCGTAGGAGAACGGGCCGGCATCGAACCCGAGCGTGGCGTCGGGGCGGTCCAGGCTCTTCCTCACAAACCGCCACACGTAATCGGCGCCAGCGAGGTCTTCGCGTGACATGACGGTCTTGCCGGGAAGCAGCAGGAGGTCCGCTCCCAAGAGCTGCCTGGCTTCAAAGTACGCTTGCGCAGGGTATCCCCTGCTGAGGGTGGCGCCGGACATAAACACGAGGGCGGCCACGGCCATGCTCGCCACGCCAAGAACGGTGCGGCCGCGGTTCCCCCATGCGTTCCGAAGACCCAACCAGAAGAACATCCACGTCCCCTACCTTCATGATCCCCGTGCGTCGGATCGACTCCGGAATGGGGTTCGGTCTATGCCGTCAGGTTTCCTGCATCCGTGAAGGACCTTGACCGGGGTTGAACCGCGCCGGCGCCCTGTCAGTACCTCTGCCCGTAGATAGGTATAGGCCGCCCGTACAGGAGTTCCATCACCGTGGCCTGCCTGGCCATGGCTCTCGGGATGTGCGTCGCCGCCACCAGGATCAAGCAGGACACCCCGGTCCCCGCTGCCGCCACGGTCCACGGCATGGCTATGTAGTTGCCGGAAACGCCTTTCAGGCAGTAGCCGGTGACTAGCAGCGCCGAGATGATCCCGAAGAGCGTCCCCATGGCGCCCGCGAAGACGATCTCGGTAGAGACGGTGGCAACGCTATGGGCGTTGTCGATGCCCAGAGTCTTCATGATGCCCAGGTCTCTCCGGCGGTCCAGGAAAGATACGAACATGCTGGTGAAAACGCCGATCGCCCCAAGGCCGAAGGCGTTCACCATGTTCGTGAGCATGGGTGTCGCGACCTCGCCTGTTGCCAGCCGCACCCGAAGCGCGAGAACGCATCCTGACTTACGGCTGCGGATAGGTCAAGGACTCCAGGGATCTTCCGGATCTGGTTGAGATGCGCGTCATTAAAGACGGGGGCATACTTGGTAACCGGCCACAGTGAAAGCTACCTAATACCTCTTCCTGTAGATCGGTATGGGACGTCCGTATAGGAGTTCCATCACGGTGCCCTGCCTAGCCATCGCCCTCGGAATGTGGGTGGCCACGATCAGGATCGCCGACGAGACTGCCGCCCCGGTCATCACTACTCCCCACGGCACGGGTATCGAATTGCCGGATATGCCTTTCAAGCAGTATCCAGTGATCAGTATTGCCGACACGATCCCGAGCAGTGTCCCCAGGCTGCCTGCGAACGCCACCTCCATGGAGACCGTGCCCGCGGTGTGGCTGTTGTCTATCCCGAGAGTCTTCATGATGCCCAGATCTCTTCTCCGGTCGAGGAGGGAGACGAACATGCTTGCGAAGATGCCTATGGCTCCCAGTCCGAACGCGTTCATGGTGTTTGTGTACATGGGGGTCGCGACCTCGCCCGTGGCCCGCCGCGCCATGAGCTCGGGCACCTGCGAAGTCCACTCAAGTTTAATCGGCGGGATGAGAGGCGGGTCTGCGCCCGGCAAGTCGCGGTACATCGACCTCCATTCGGCAAGGACGGCTTCAGCTCTCAAAGGGTCAGTCAGGTGAAGGAGGATTGTGTTTGGGACAGGCCACGCCATGTCGACCTTCTCCGGGTCCTCCTCGGAGTAGTCGCTGACCCGGTTGACCGGGACGTAGCCGACATACCCCGATATCACAGACGAGAAGGGTTCGTATACGCCTGTCACGGTGAGATTCTTCAGCGGCTCCGGTTCGATTGGTTGCACCAGCTTGCTGTCTACCCTGTAGGTCCTGGGCATGATCGTGCGGGGGATCCTGATCGCCAGAACCTGGCCTATCTGGGTTCCGGCATCAGCGAACTCCTTGGGGACCAGCACCTCGCGCGTGTCCTGTGGCAGCCTGCCGGACACAAGCTTCAGGGCCTGCCACAGAGGAGCTCCTGCCTCCAGCGAAAGCATCTCGTTGCTGCCGAAGCGTGAGAACGTGTCCTGGCTCAGGGCGACAGACAGATCCAGCACTCTGGGAATCCTTCGGATCTCATTTAGGTGCCCATCGTTGAAGACAGGCGCGTATTTCCTGGGCGGGGGCTCCTCGTTTCTGGTGAACGGCGGGTTTGTCCAGTACGCGAACACGACGGTAGCCTTGACGTACGGGAAGTTGAGGGACTCGGCCGCCGTCGTCGACACCCGCCCGGCGTCCTTCCAGTAAGATGCGACGACCAGGTACCCGGCAACCGTGAAAGCCACCAGGAGGACCAGAATCAGGTACGTACCCAGCTTCTGCCTGAAACTCATGCGGGCCAGCTCGACCATATCCGGCATCGTCTTCTACTCCCCCCTGAGTACCTGGGCCGGGGTGACCCTCAAGGCCCTCGCGACCGGCAGGAATCCGAAAACCACCGCCGTGGCCACGGAGAACGCGACGGTCCTTCCCGTACCGCTACCGATCTCGCGCGCTATCGCGGTCCTGGCGGCGTTGTTGGACGACATCTGCCACAGGATGGCTGGCTGAGTCACGATGCAGCCGACCAGGGACCCCAGGAACGCTATCCATACCGACTCCGTGAGGACCATGCAGGCTATGTTGAATCTCGTGGCCCCGAGGGCTCTTAAGATCCCGATCTCATTCCTCCTGCTCAACATGAGTACGGTGAGGTTGACTGCGGAAAGGAGCGCTGCGGTGATGAAGGCCAGTACTTCCGACACGCGACGCATATCCATAGGCACCCCGGCTGACATGCCTGCCTGCTCAGCAACGGTTCCTTCAAGGGTGGAGGCAGGCAGGACAGTGAAGTCAGGAAACTCGCGCCGCAGCAACGCCGCGACGCTCTCCAGCTCCGACATGGTCTTGATAGTGACAGATATGCCACGGTAAGTAGCTTCAGGTGGGTACCCTGCCGCCTGGGCCAGAGCAGTCAACATGTCCCGCGCCACGAAGACAACCGGGTCGCTCATTGTTCTTAGCGTTGTCACGTCATCGCCCTCTGTGAAGGATACCCGACCCTTCATCCTCAGGAGTGTCCGGATAGGGTTCTCATAGTCAAGGTAGGGCGAGCCGTCGGGCCTCGTCTTCCCAGCGTACCTGGGCACTGCGATATTCAGAGGGACCCCAGGGAGTATCGGCAGGCCCGACCATCCCGTGCAGCTTACTCCCGTCCTGAGGGGATCGGTCTTGCTGAGATACTCGCCTGACGTTGGCCGGATCTTCCACGTTTCCCTGTCCTGGGTGATGTCCCGGGCGTCCAGGAACCCATAGCCGTAGCTTGGGGCCGTGCTTGTGGGCACCTGGGACGGCAGCTGTACCAGGAACGGCAGGGATTGCTTGATCGCTGCGTACTTGACCGCGCTGTGCCTCGTCAAGGAGGCAAGCACCTCCGCATACCTCTCGGCGGTCACGCCCGGGTTCCCAGAGGTGGGAAAGCCCTGAATCGTCCCGTACGAATAGGCCGATGGGTTGAGCCCCATGATAAGATTGGGCGCATCGAAGCTCTTCTTCTTGAATCGCCAGATATACCCCCCTCTCGCCAGGTCCTCGCGTGTGAGGACGCTTTTTTCGGGGATCAGGAGGATGTCGCCGCCCATGAGCTGCCTCATAGCGAGGAACGCCCCGGCGGGATATCCTCTGCTCAGCGTGCTGCTCGACAGAAAAATCACCGACGCCACCGCAATGCTGACCGTCGCCAGAACCGTACGGGCGCGGTTTCTCCAAGCGTTCTTAAGACCCAACGAGAAGAACATCCATGACCCCACCTTCATGATCCCCGCGCGTCGAATTGGCACCCTGGTCCCAAGATGGCCCTGCCGTTAAGATTACCTTCAGAATGCGGTTCTGCCCGTGCCGTCAGCTTTCCTGCACATGAAACGGAGCAGACCGGGGCTGATCACACCGATACCCTTGCCACCGGCAGGAATCCGAACACCGCGGCCGCCGCGGTGGAGAACGCGACCGCCTTCGACATGCCATGGCCGACCTCCCTGACGATGGCGTCGCTGGCTGCCCTGTTCGATATGAGCTGCCACCGGATCGCCGGTTGGGTAAAGACGCTCCCCGCTATCGAGCCCAAGAGCGCTATCCACACCGACTCTGTGAGGACCATCCAGGCTATGTTCCACCTCGTGGCCCCGAGGGCCCTCAATATCCCGATCTCGTTCTTCCTGCTCAGCATGAGCACCATAAGGTTGGTTGCCGAGAGAAGCGCCGCGGTCACGAAGGCGATGGCCTCGGTCACGCGGCGCAAGTCCATCGGGACCGCGGTCGAGATGGAGCCTTTGGAGACTGCGGCAGCTTCCAGGACAGAGGTGAAATCGGCGAACTCGCGGCGCAGCAACGCGGCGACATTCTCCAGCTCCGACATGTCCTTGATAATGACCGATATGCCCCAGTGAGTGGCCTCCTCCGGATATCCCGCCGCTTCGGCCAGAGACGACAGGGTCGACGTCGCCACGAAGATGACCGGGTCAGTCACCACTTTGAGCGTTGCGCCCCCGCCCTCAACGAAGGATGCCCAGCCTTTTATCCTCATGACGGTCTGGTAAGGGTTCTCGTAGTCGAGATACGCCGATCCGTCCGCCTTCGGCTTCCCGGTGTACCTGGGTATCTGCAGAGTCAGGGCGCCGCTGGCAGGGAGGCCCGACCACCCGATACAGCCCACTCCCGTCATGGAATCGTCCGCGGGGGTCTAAGTACCCGCCCGCCGTCACGGTCCCCATCCGCCATATCTCTTACATCCTCAGCGACATTTCTGGCATCCAGGAACCCGTAACCGTAGCTCGGGGATGTGCCGATGGTCGCCTCCGAAGGCAGCTCGGCGAAGAATGCGGCGGCGGGGTACCCTTTGCTCAGGGTGTTGCTCTTCCTCTACCTCCGTGTGCTAGCAGTAAGACACCACGAGGAAAGCTCCTTCCACAGATTCGGTAGGGGCGCGGCCTTTCCTCCACAGGGAATCCTGTGCTTGATTGGCGTCCGATGGATGACGATGGCGGATCCTTCATTGTACGAAATTGACGGTCTTCATACAATGCCCGGAAGGATTTTCTGCCCTGAGCCTAGAAACTTCCCAGTGATAGGTGACAGCTTCCCGAGAGGTTGCTGTCCGAGCATTTTTGGATAACGAAGGAGGACACGAGAGTATGGCGATGAAGCGGAGACTGTTGGCTATTGTTGTGGTCCTGCTCTTGCTTTCATTCATTGCTGGCTGTAGCCCCGGGCAGCCAATGCCCACCATCAAGTACTTGACCGACGACACCGAGAACGCCAAGAAGTTCGGGCAGGCCGCGGTGGAGATGATCAGGAAGAACCTGAACATCGAGCTTCAGATGGAGAACGTCGACTTCAAGACGAGGCTTTCCAGGATGAGGAACGGGCAGTTCGACATAGTGCTGGCAGGCTGGAACGGGGACTACAACGATCCGATGACCTTCCTGGACATGTGGGTCACGAACTCCCCGTACAACGACGTCAAGTGGTCGAACGCCAAGTATGACGAATTGGTCAAGAAGGCCCAGACAAGTGCCAACGCAGCGGATCGCATAAAGGCGATGGCTGATGCGGAGAAGATCCTCCTTGACGAGCTACCGATCATCCCCACCCACTGGCCACAGCTGAACTATGCGGAGCATGCGTGGGTGAAGGGGATCCTCCGGTTGCCGGTAGGAGCCGGAAACGACTACAAATTTACCACCACCACGGGTAGGCCTAAGGGCGATGGTATCCTGAACTGCCAAGCGGGTGCTGAACCGCCTGACCTCCGGACGACCACGATGACCGACGTCCTGTCGTTCGAGATCATGAACACAGTAACCGAGGGACTCGTCCGTTTTGACGGCAAGGACTACAGCCAGGGTTCCGGACTCGCGGAAAGCTTCACGGTGTCCGCGGACGGTACGAAGTACACGTTCAAGATCCGGGACGCGAAGTGGTCCGACGGCACTCCCGTGACCGCCAACGACTTCGTCTACGCGTGGGAGCAGCTCGTAAGCCCGCTCACTGGTTCGGAGTACAATTTCATGGCGTTCTACATCAAGGGCGCAGAGGAAATATCCAACATAAAGATCCCGGACAAAGCGAAGGACGCCGCCGGGTATACGAAGGCGATGGATGATCTCAACAAGGCCTTCAAGACCTTCGAGACCACCGGCGCCATCGCCAAGGACGCCAAGACGCTCGAGGTGAACTTGAAGGCTCCCACCGGATTCTTCCTGAACCTGCTCGCCTTCCCGAGCCTGTTCCCGGTGAACAAGACCGCTTACGAGAAGTGGGGCGAGAAGTACGGTACGGAAGTCAACAACACCCTCTATTGCGGCCCGTTCACCATCACAGAGTGGAAGCACGGGGCTAGCTTGACCCTCAAGAGGAACCCGAGTTACTGGGATGCCAAAACCGTCAAGCTGGACACAATCCACTACGACGTGCTAAAGGACGTCAACACCCCGGTCACCATGTACCTTGCTAACGAGCTCGACTGGATCGCGCTTGGTAACGGCGAGATCATCGGAAAGTTCCAGAAAGAGCGGCCCAGCGAGACGAAACAGCTGCCTCGTGTTATCGCCTGGTACTGGGAGTGCAACCCCAAGCATCCCGTGCTAAAAGACAAGAAGTTCAGGCAGGCCCTGTCGACGGCCTTTGATCGCACTGAATACACCAAGATCATGGGCACGTTCGCTGCGCCCGCTACCGGGCTTGTTCCGACCTCGGTTGCCGGGCTTACGCCTGCGGAATCGTATGCTGTGAAGTACGTCGGCAAGATCCTGCCGGTAACTGCCAACGTCGCCGAAGGCCAGAAGCTCTTGAAGGAATCACTCAAGGCGCTAGGTTACGCGGTGCCCAAGGCCCCCGCCAAGTAACAGGCCGCTGATGCTATCTACAGAGATCGAGGCGGGCACATAAAATGGGCACATAGAGTGGATGCGGAGACGAGGAGCCGGTTCTCCGGTTCCTCGTTTCACGTGAAGGGGGGTGCCATCATGGGCAGGTTCATCTTGCGCAGGCTTGGGTACGCGGTATTGTCACTCTGGATCGTGGTGACGTTCACGTTCATCCTGATGAATGCGGTGCCTGGGGGTCCTTTCACGACAGCGAAGATGACACCGCAGGTCAAAGCGATGCTCCTGCGCAAGTACAACCTCGACAGGCCACTGTGGGAGCAGTACGTGACGCTCCTCAAGGATCTCATACGCCTCGATCTTGGCGTATCCCTATATGAGAGAGGCAGGAGTGTGAACTCGATTGTATCCAGCTGTTTCCCTGTATCCGCGCTGCTCGGAGCCGAAGCGCTCACGACCGCGGTTGCGTTGGGGATAGCCCTGGGGATCGTGGCGGCTCTCTACAGGGGGAAAGGGCTTGACTACGTTGCGATCACGATCGCGGTAATAGGTGCTTCGGTCCCGAACTTCGTCGTCGCGGCAGTTCTCCAGTGCGTGGTAGGAGGTATGTGGAGGATTCTCCCCATCGCAAGGTGGGGCGGTCCCGCGACCCACGTCCTGCCGGCCATCGCGCTAGGCTTTGCAACAACGGCCGGGCTGTCCCGACTCATGAGGTCGAGCATGCTCGAGGTGATCAACCAGGACTACGTGAGGACTGCAAGAGCGAAAGGCCTGACGCCCACGCAGATAACCTGGCGCCACATGATCAGGAACGCGATACTGCCCGTGGTGACGGTCCTCGGCCCCACAATTGCAATCATCATGACCGGTACCCTAGTGGTTGAGAGGATGTTCGCGATCCCAGGGCTAGGCAGGTATTATGTGGAGAGCATCTACAATAGGGACTATACGGTCATCATGGGCACCACGGTCTTCTACGTCGCATTCCTTCTCCTCATGACTTTCCTTGTGGATGTGCTGTACGGTCTGATCGACCCCAGGATCCGGATTGCCGGACGAAGGGGGGATTGACGACGTGATGGACATCAAGCCCCAGCAGTTCAACCCGGTTATGCTCGGAAGCGCCGAAGGGGAAGCCATCACCCGGCCGCCGGTCGGGTACTGGCAGGACGCCTGGATGAGGTTCAGGAAGAACAAGCTCGCGATGACCGGACTCATCGTACTGGCGGTAATGACGCTGTTTGCAGTACTGGGTCCCTTAATCTCTGCGTGGGACTACCGCAGCTATGAGTTCGGGCACGCCAACGAGTTCCCGAACGCCCGGCACTGGCTGGGCACCGACTACCTCGGACGCGACATGTTCACCAGGCTGGGCCAGGGTACAAGGATATCTGTGTATATAGCCATAATGTCTGCCCTCATCAACTTGGCCATCGGCGTCACCTACGGGGGCATCTCCGGCTACTTCGGCGGGGCCGTGGACGACGTAATGATGCGCACGGTCGACATCCTGATCGGGATCCCGTACCTGCTTATCGTCATCATACTCCTGACGGTCATGGAACCGGGACTTACAAGCATCATCGTCGCGATGACCATAACCGGTTGGGCAGGTATGGCTAGGCTTGTGAGGGGACAGATACTGCAGCTTCGCGAGATGGAATACGTCCTCGCTGCCCGTCTGGTAGGCGCCTCACCAAGGCGGATAATAGCGCGTCACCTCATCCCGAACACTATGGGCGTCATTCTTGTCAGCCTGACGGCCAACATACCTGGGGCTATCTTCACCGAAGCTTTCCTGAGCTTCATAGGCCTGGGCGTCCGGACCCCCCTGGCAAGCCTGGGTACTCTTGCCAACGAAGGGTACCAGACGCTGCTGGTTTATCCGCACAACCTGGTCATTCCGGGGGTCTTCATAAGTTTCCTGATAATGGCGTTCAACTTCGTCGGAGACGGCCTGAGGGATGCTCTTGATCCCCGGCTCCGGCAGTAGGAGGTGGACCTACATGGCAGATCCGAAATCTGATTCAAGACTGCTCGAAATCCAGGACCTGCAGATTTCGTTCCATACGTATGCGGGCGAGGTCCACGCAGTCCGGGGCGTTAGTCTCTCGGTCGAGAAGAGTGGTTCATTGGCGATAGTCGGGGAGTCCGGGTGCGGAAAGACCGTCACTATGCAAGCGGTCATGAAGCTGACCCCCATTCCGCCGGGCGAGATCAAGAGCGGGAGTATCGTGTTCAATGGCCGGGAGCTCATTCACCTGAGCGATCGGGACATGCAGAGCGTGCGGGGCAAGGACATCGGGATGATTTTCCAGGACCCGATGACGGGGCTTAACCCCACGATGACAGTCGGTGTCCAGATCGCGGAGACCCTCGTCAGGCACCGCAGGATGGGCAAGGCCGAAGCGTGGGAGAAGGCAGTGGAGATGCTTGAGCTGGTGGAGATCCCGCAGGCCAGCCTGCGGGCATCCCAGTATCCTCACCAGTTCAGCGGAGGGATGAGGCAGAGGGCTATGATCGCGATAGCCCTGGCATGTGACCCGCACCTCATCATCGCGGACGAACCCACGACTTCCCTCGACGTGACTATCCAGGCCCAGATCTTGGAGCTCCTGCAGAACCTGCAGAACCGACTAGGGATGACGATCATCCTGATAACCCACAACCTCGGTGTTGTGGCCAGGATAGCCAGGCACATTTCGGTCATGTACGCGGGGAAGGTTGTGGAGACGGGCACCGCTGAGCAGGTTTTTCACAATTCGGCGCACCCTTACACGCGGGCTCTACTCCGCTCAGTGCCGAGGCTCGACCTTCCAACTAGGACTGACCTGGAGTCCATACCCGGGACCCCTCCTGATCTCTTCGTTCCTCCGCCGGGATGCGCTTTCGCGGCGAGGTGCAAGAGCGCCATGCAAGTGTGTCTGGAGCACGACGCCGGACCGTATCGAGTCGGCGACAACCACCGCGTGTCCTGCTGGCTCTGGGACGATCGCAATCCACACAGGTCCGACCTCTTCTTAAGGAATGGGGGCATCGACCTATGAGAGACGAAATCGCCCTTGAGGTCAAGGACCTGAAGAAGTACTTCCGGGTCGGAAGGCACGCCGTACTGACCGCAGTCGACGGTGTCTCGTTCGAAGTGCGGAAGGAAGAGGTCCTGGGGGTGGTCGGTGAAAGCGGGTGCGGGAAAACGACTTTAGGCCGGGTCGCAGCCAGGCTTTATGAACCCACGTCCGGCTCCATCATATTCGACGGGATCGACGTGACCAACGTCCTCGATGAGGACCTGCTTTGGTTCAGGCGCAAGTTACAGATGGTCTTCCAGGACCCATATGCGTCCCTTGATCCACGGATGACGGTGGGCGAGATCATCGGTGAGCCCATCGACATCCACCGGCTGGCATCCGGGAAGGAACGTGTCGAGCGGATACACTACCTTCTAGGGCTGGTCGGGCTGAACCCCGAGCATGCCAACCGTTTTCCGCACGAGTTCTCGGGCGGCCAGAGGCAGAGGATAGGGATCGCTAGGGCGCTCGCTGTGGATCCCGAGTTCATCATAGCTGACGAGCCCATCTCGTCGCTTGACGTGTCCATCCAGGCTCAGGTGGTGAACCTCCTCTCACGCCTGCAGGAGGAACGCGGGCTCAGCTTCATCTTCATCGCCCACGACCTTTCGATGGTGCGGCATATATCCCACCGTGTGGCTGTCATGTACCTCGGGAAAGTGGTCGAGATCGCCCCGTCCGAAGGGATCTACCGGACCCCGCTCAACCCTTATACGCGCGCGCTCATGGCCGCGAACCCGATACCTGATCCCGACATCGAGAGAGTCCGAGCGCATGTGCCGCTCACGGGGGAGGTGTCCAGCCCTGTCAACCCACCCCCTGGATGTCGGTTTGCGGGGCGCTGCCCTCAGGTGGCGGATGTCTGCAATCGTGAAGACCCCGTACTCAAGGAGATTGAGAGCGGGCACTGGGTGTCCTGCTTCCTATACTCCTAGGGCCTCCCGCGTCAGGTAGACAGCGGTTCACGGCGAGAAGGCAGCCCTGAACCGCGTTTGTTTTGCCGGCTTCTGAGGTCCAACAAGGACGGTGGGAGAGGGCGACTTACGGCTCTGCGCCTACGATCTGCCTATTAACTGAGACTCGCGTCCTATCGATAAGACAAGTACAACAAAGGCTGCCCCGCGGGAGCGGGACACGCCCGGGCCCCCATCCCTGAAGGTGGGCGAAGACCAGGGGGCACCGGGAGAGCGGAGCGCCTGCAGCCGTAAGGCTGACGCCCGGGATCGCTATCGGTTAGCGTCCCGGGCGCTGTATTTGCCAAGTCGGTCTCGTCTATCTTGGCCGCTTCACGCACCATCTCGTCGATCTCTCTCGCCAGCCGCTCTTCTTCAGTCCTCATCCGCCCGTAACTCATGGCTTTGTGTTTCGAGGCGTTGGCCTTCACCTTGGTCCCGTCCAGGGCAACGTGGCCCAGTTTCACCAGGCCGTTCTCGCGGCACATGAGTACTTCCCCGCCACCTCCACAACCACATCCAGCCTCTCCATCGAGAGCCCCACCTTACCGGCCCCCTCTCGGACTTCCTCAAGGGGATCGGCATTCGTTTAGATTTTCGGTGACGCAACTCGGACGCCTTGTACGTCACTATTCAGCCTGGTATAATGCTGCTTGAACGACGCATCTGCGTGCCCATGCAGTATCAGTGAGGTACGGCGATGAGCTGGTTCGCCATTGACCGTGGCGCGATCCCCATTTACCGTCAGGTACAAAGCAGGATAAGGGCCCTCATCCTGGGTGGCAGTCTTCCACCTGGGACCAAGCTTCCCTCATCCCGGGCCCTGGCCGGCACGCTCAAGGTCAGCAGGAGCTCGGTCATAATGGCGTACGAGGCGCTCCAATCCGAGGGGATTCTGGAGCCGTTGAGCAGGACGGGCACGTATGTCGGGAAGGAACGCGTCCAACTCAGTACCCGCGAAGATGGTCCAATCCGGCATGACCCTCGGCCGGCAGGACTCCCGGTACAGCCCCGCACGCCGTGTCCGGCCACCTCTCGGTCAGCCGTAGCCAATTTATCTACGCTTGCACCTCCATTCGACCGGCTCTCGGCGGAGCGGCTCAGATGGTGCCTCAACCGCGTGCTTGCCGACAATCCCGTCACCGTGCTCGGGGATGAGTCCTACGAGGGCTATGAGCCGTTCCGCGAGTGGCTGGCGTCATTCATGACGAAGAGGGGCGTTCCCTCGACCCGTGACAATGTTCTGACGGTGGCCGGGTACCGTGAAGGACTCGCTCTCGTCTGCAGGACCCTCTTGGAATCGGACCATGCTGTGGCCTTCGAGAACCCCACCTCCACTGCGAACATCTCGTTGCTGCGCTCGATCGGGGCGACCGTATACGGCATCCCGATGACCTCCTCGGGGATCGACGTAGATGAACTGGACAGGCTCGCAGCAAAGTTCAAGGTAGGACTCATGTGCGTGAGGTCAATGTTCCATGATCCCACCGGGGTGGTCATAGCTCAAGATGCCCGAGAGGCTGTGCTCAACATAGACAGCCTCTGCAGGCTCCTGTTTCCGGACACGAGGACGGGTTGGATCGTCGGTTCCCGTGACCTTGTCAGCCGCCTCTCCTCTGTCAAGCGGGTCATGGATCTCAGGTCCAGGATCGTTATGGAGTCCGCGTGCTACGAGTTCTGCCGCGCGGGGTACCTCCTCAATCACGTCCGGCGTATGAGGAAGGTCCATCAACGAAGGCGACAGGCGATGCTGGACGCCCTGGAGCGCTACATGCCGAAGACCGTGGCGTGGCATGTCGCAGAGGGCAGACTGACGGTCTGGTTGACGCTTCCCCGCAGGACCGACTCGCAGGTGATCTACGAGAAAGCCCGGGAAGCGGGGGTGTTGGTCACGCCAGGAAGGGTGTTCTTCGTAGATGGCGGCGGTCAGCGCAACCTTCGGCTAACTTATGGATCTGTGGATGAGTCTAGGCTGGACGGGGCAATCGGGGTCCTCGGCAGGCTGTCAGGGGCCCTGGTTCGCCGGGCGTCATCTTGAGCAGGGACGGCACAGCGACGCCGGTGCTAGAGTCGGCTTGGGAGAGAGGCATGTTCATCACCAGGCGGTTCGCCAGATGGATGGAGGGACGTCAGTGAAAAGATGGGTCGTGCTCGTCCTGTTGCCGGTCTTACTCCTGTCAGGGTGTGCCATAAGGGAAGTCCGGCTGCCGCCGTTGAGGGTGGGTATCCTTGAGGAGATAGCTCCTATGTACTGGAACCGGGATCGTCTCAAATCCCTCCCCGCATTCGACCCCAGGTCTGCGGAACCCTGGCAGGTCGACCTCAGGGGCTACGACCTGACGCCGTTGGACCTCAGCGGGAGATTCGGAGACCTTAGACACGCGGACTTCGATTTGTTGACGAAGTGGCCGGAGACCCTGCCAAAGACGTTCGACGTGAACAAGGTCATGGAACTGGGCAAGAACCCGGGGCTCGGAGTCCGCTCTCTTCACGAGCGGGGGGTCACGGGGAAGGGCGTGGCGATAGGCATCATCGACCAGACGCTGCTGCCCGGCCACGTGGAATACCGTGATCAGCTCAGGCACTACGAGCACATCGAGTACTCGAATCATAGAGCCTCGATGTACGGCCCCGCGGTGGCGTCCATCGCGGTGGGCAAGACGGTGGGAGTTGCTCCCGAAGCCGACCTCTACTACATTGCGGCGACGGGGTCGGTTACATGGGGTTTTCCCTGGCTGCGCTACGATCGGTATACCTGGACGTACCGCGCCCAAGCCATTGAGCGGCTTCTGGACATCAACGAGACTCTCCCGCCCGAGAAGAGGATACGCGTCATATCGATCTCGTGGGGCGCGGGACGGACCGTGGACGGCTACGACAAGCTCGTTGCGGCGATCGACAGGGCGAAGGAGAACGGCGTGTTCGTGATCACTTGCTCCATCTCGGAGTTCTACGGCATGAGCTACATGGGCCTGGGACGGGATCCCTTCCTCGATCCCGACGACCCGGAGTCGTACCGGGTGGGGCAGTTTCTCGAGGCACAAGGTTTCGGACAGAGCACCATGACGCCCGACCAAGCGGACAGGATACAGTCATGGCTTTTCATTCCCATGGACTCGAGGTGCACAGCATCCCCCACTGGACCCAACGACTACGCATTCTACGCGTCGGGGGGATTGAGCTGGTCGGCTCCCTACCTGGCGGGGCTGTATGCCCTCGCCTGTCAGGTGAAGCCGGACGTGACGCCCGAGGACTTCTGGGAGGCGGCCTCGACGACCGCGACGGTGCTGCCGTTCGGGCACGTGGTCGACCCGGTCAAGCTCATCGAGGAGGTTAAGCGACCGAAGGAAGGAGACGCTGGCCAGGGCTTGGTGTTCGAGTCAGGCTGGGGGACTCCTGATGAGGGAGTCGGACCGTGATTGGGCTGTTGCCAGCCAGGTTAGCAGGGGATCGCGCCCGTGGAACGCCCTGTTGCCTCACGTAAGAATCTGAACGAAGGGGATTCGTTGCCTCACCTAGTTTTCTAAAGGAACATGACGGGCTCCTGCGCTGCCACGTCTCTGACCAATGGTTCTCGTTCTGCGCTGGCCTCGCTGAGAGCCTTCTGGAGCCCCAGGATCTTTCGCTTGAGATCAGCCGGGTTCAGTTGGTTAAAGGTCTCCCTCAGTCTGTCTTTGACGCTTTGGTCTACCTGGTCCGTGGCCAGTACTCTCTGGTATGGGGTCTTGGCCTCGTCGTATCGTTTTGTCACCTTGGCTCCCGTCCTCTCCTTGCTGAGAAGTTTGGCCGAGGGCTGGAAGAAGTTCTGATAGAGCCTTGCCACGTCGTAGATCTGGTTGAGGATATCGAGTTCCTTCTCACGACCAGTTCTTCTGCTCCACGTAACAGTTGTCGTTCTTCTTTCCCGCCCTGGATCTGGTGAAGGTCACCTGATGCGCCCGGCAAAAGCGGAACAGATGGTCGTTGATGAACGCGCCATCGTTGTCCGCACCCACCTTTGGTGGGTCCCCGGCCCAGCAGGGGAAAGGGGAGTCTCTCCCTGATGAGGCCCAGCGCCTCGAAGACCCATCTTTGAGCCCTGTTCTTCACCGCCCGGATCTCCGTCCAGCCCGTAGCCACGTCGGTCACGTCCAGTGTGAAGAGGTATTCTCCTTGCGTCGAACCACCTCCGTGGTCGACCAAGTCAACTTCCGTGAACCCTGGACGCTCTTCGTCCCACTGGGAGAAGGTGCGGATGGGTATCTGGTGCTTGAGCAGGCTGCCGGGCTTGGTGAGAGAGCGTCCCTTCAGGGTGAGTTTCTTTCGCTCTACCGCAAGGAGACGGTCTATGGTCGAACGGGAGACGGAAAGCCTCCAGTTTCGGAACGAGCCACTCCATGCAGGGGGCGAGCCTCTTTCCGCACGCGAAATCCATGATGGCCCAGATGCGCCTTAGAGGTCCCAAGACTTCCGGGCCGTACGCCTTCTTCCGCTTTCGGCTCCTCTTCGCCTTGGGGTCTCCCACCATGCGGTACATCTTGGCGGTACATCTTGCCGTCAGCTCCCTTTACCAGCGTTTTTTTTGTTACACAGGCCCAGGAGGTGAGAGGCGTAACTCCTGTTGTAGCCGGTGAGGTTCACCAGGCTATCCAGGATCTCTCCCTTCTCCCTCTTGCCGGCGCGCCGGTACTTCCGCGCAACCTCCACAACCACATCCAGCCTGCTCTGCATCGAGAGCCCCACCTTACCGGCCCCCTCTCGGACTTCCTCAAGGGGATCGTTATTCGTTTGGATTCTTAGGTGAGGCAACGAATCGGTTTCATCTAGATTTTTGGTGAGGCAACTCGGTGGGTTGACCTCCGAAACCTGCTCCGCTATACTATGGATCGGCGTCCGTCCCAGGACTTCTGCGGATGCGCGGGCGAATAGCTCAGCGGGAGAGCACCTGCCTTACACGCAGGGGGTCACAGGTTCAAGCCCTGTTTCGCCCACCATGGAAGGTCGCGGAGGCGTGGTGTAGCTGGCCTAACATACGTGCCTGTCACGCACGAGACCGTGGGTTCGAATCCCATCGCCTCCGCCAGTTGATGTAATGGTAGTGACGCAGACTAGTCAGGGACACGTGCCGCGGTAGCTCAGTTGGTAGAGCAGCGGACTGAAAATCCGCGTGTCGCCAGTTCGATTCTGGCCTGCGGCACCACGTTCGAGCGGAAGTGGCTCAGTGGTAGAGCATCGCCTTGCCAAGGCGAGGGTCGCGGGTTCAAATCCCGTCTTCCGCTCCATTCGTCAAGTTGGCGAGATGGCCAAGCGGCAAGGCAAGGGTCTGCAAAACCCTTATCCCCGGTTCGATTCCGGGTCTCGCCTCCAGATGGTGTGGGGGAGTAGCCCAGTTGGTTAGAGCGCTTGCTTGACATGCAAGAGGTCCCGGGTTCGAGTCCCGTCTCCCCCACCAGGCTTTGAAAAAGACAGACCGCACGTGAGGTGCGGTTTTGTGTTTTCGGCGCACGCCAGTCGAACCGCCAGTTAGTATGTAATAGCCTGTTTGTCATATGCACCACGATCTACTGAACCGTCGCCTGCACTCGTACTGCTGGAGCCGAGCCTCCCACGTCGCCCTGCTTCAGGCGATCCGGTGAGGAGGTCGACCGCTGGGGTTCCACTGGTCGCCACTTGAAACCTCCTGCCCGCCTGCCTCGTCCGGTATGGGTAGGAGGAATGCCAATGAGCGTTCGAGCGATCGCGCGAAAAGCGTTGTGGTGCTTTCTGGTCCTGATCCTTGCTGTCAGGCTGGCAGGCTGCGGCTCCAAGAACTTGGTTTCCCTGGCAAAGCTGGACAAGGGCGAGCTCAAGGTCAGCGACCGTTACGGCAACCAGGTTAAAGTCGCCAACCCGGCCGATTTCGTGACGGCCATCAAGGGGGCCAAGCAGCTTACGGACTCCAACTCGCTGGAGTGGGCCAAGCCTGAACAGGCCAGCCACATCTTTTCCACGGGCAGCGGCAATGTGTACTACGATTGGGAGAACAAGTACCTCTTCTACGTCGACGGTGGCAAGAAGACGGTGTACTCGGCGGATCTGCAGCAGCTCTTGCTGGCCATACCGGACCTTCCTCCGCGGATAACCGTGGGCCCCGGCAACGATCCGAAGATAACAGGGTCGTTCGCGGATCTGGCTAAGGTGAAGCAGCCGTCAGCAGCGCTGTTCAAGAGCGGTACCAAGGGCCTCCTGATGGTCGCGGCTGGCGAGCAGCCGAGCGGCGGGTACACCATGTCGCTCGAGAAAGCCCAGATCAACAAGGACGGGTCTCTGGCACTCACGGTGAGAGTGAAGTCACCGGGCGGAGGCGCCAGCACTGGGCTTTCCTATCCGTACCTTGAGATTTCGATAGCGAAGTACATGGGCGTGGACGTCAGGGTGGTCACGAACTCCGCTGGACGGGACGTCGAGGAACACGCCAGCACCGCCGTAGTCCAGCCCGACGGCAACGTCGTTCTCTTCGAGCCCGAGAGAGGAGACCTGCTCACGGAGAGGTTCCAGGTATTCGGGTTCGCCAGGCTCCCCGCGAACCAATCGCTCACCTTCGAAGTATCCGATGCCAAGGGCGTTCTCGGGTCCAAAACTGTCACGCTGTCCAAACAGGCTCCCGACTGGGGGTACTTCGACGTCCTGATGGACCGGAAGCAGTCCACCCAGAGCAGCGGGACCGTGGTCGTGAAGAGGAACTCGGCAGGGAAGATCACCCAGGAGCTGGAGGTACCGGTTTCGTTCGGAGGGAAGTAGGCCGATCCCGTCAAAACGACCCTGAGGAATGCCTCGAACCGGGAGGTGGGTGCATGCCTCAGGGTCTTGAGTTGTTTCAGGCAGAGCCGGCAGACGATCCACCAGGGAAGCGCCACGAAAGGCATCAAGCTGGTGTCCGAGGGCGCACGCAGGGCATTTTGCCTGGAATTTCCCCTGAAAACCGAAAGGCATACTACCTACGGAGGTGGCCCGACTGACCTTCTTCTCAGTTGCATGCGGAAGAGCGCTTGACGCTATACGCCACATCCTAGGCCGGGAAATCAAGTTCTGGGAGGAGCGGGGCGTCAAGATACCGGTGCGCGAGTCCTTGTTCGGCGACCTCCTGGTCTTCCGCTGCGAGATCCCCAAGGCCTTCGGGCCCGTTAGTCAGGAGATAATGAGCGACCTCAAGGACTCGGTGGCCAGCGGGCTCTCCCACGTCATCATCGACGAGTACGAAAGAGTCCTGGTGCAGCGGTTGATCGAGGACAACTACGGCTACCTCTCCAGCCGTGACAGAGAGATCCTGCGGCGAAAAGTGATGCTGCGGCTGAACGGCCGCGATGGCCTAGCCGGCGTCAAGAAGGGATTCACGGAGAGGAGCCGCCGCAAGAGCAAGGTATGGGCCAAGCTGGCCGAGTATCTGGAGCGCGAGAACCAGATAGTCCTGGAAGGGTTCATCACCTTCAGGCTCAAGGACTATCTCGAAGACCTGTTCGATGCAGTCGAGAAGACCGCCGAGGATTACCTGACGGAACGCGAGTACCACGAGTTCCTGAAGCTCTTGAGGCACTTCATGACTAGGCAGAAGGAAGCCGCCCGCGAGGTGAACGTGGTCAGGAAGGGCGAGTCTTACCAGGTGTTGGATGACAAGATGTCACCGTTTCAAGGCGAGGTAGGCAGGTTCCTGAAGAAGCCGCCGGGAGGTATCGACCTCGGCGTAGACGACCTCATCGTCAGCGCGGTTGTGACGCTGGCGCCAGCCAGGGTAGTTTGGCACGGACCGAGGGACGACTCGCCCTGCTTCGATCTCATGAGGGACCTGTTCGAGGAAAGGATGGTTACCTGCTCCGGATGTCCGCTGGACGCTGCTAGCCCAGCCCCCGAGCCAGAGCCTGTCCACGTGCCGTAGTGCGCTTGGCCGACATTCCACGTTGCGCCTCATGTCGAATCCTTGGTAATCTATGGTAGCATCTGTCAAGGTGAAGGAGGTTAGCAGTGGCGTCAGAGAGACTCATCCTTCAGATCCCCAGCGCCCTGGTATCGGACAAGAACCTCAACCCTCTAGCTAGATCGCTGTACCTCACAATCTCCCAGAACAAATGCCCGACCATGGATACTCCAGAATCCCGCGACAGGCGAATACCTGGAGTACGATCGGTTCTTCCACAAGCACAAGGTCGCGTTTGAGTACAACGGTCCCCAACACTACCAGACAACGGAGCGCTTCCCCGACCAGGCGGAACTCATCAAGACCCGCTTGCACGATGAGATGAAGGTGAGGCTCAGCCGGGAGCATGACATCGTCCTGGTGATGATACACGAGGAGGACCTGACGCTGGCAGGCATGCTTGCCAGAATCCCGTCCGAGCTGCCACGAGCATCGGTAATCCCTGGCAGCACCTACATTTGCGCGCTGGAAGAGATCTCGGGCGAGTACATCGCCAGCTGCAGGAAGGCGCGAGCACGCGAGCAATCCAGAAGATCGGCTAGCGGATCCTGACGAGAGGCGGTGAAACGCTGCCCCTCGGATGGGCGCGGCCGCTAGTGACGAGTGTCAAGCGTTGGTTGTTCACAGCACACGACGTTGGTTCTGGCGGTATAATAGCACACCACGTTGTCTGTAACGCCCGTCTAGCACGTGACGTAGGCTGTGACGACTCTGTAGCACGTGCTGTTGGCTGTGGAGGACCCACGCGACCCTCACAGCCAGTCTGGTGGGCAGTCGGGGGAGTTCCCAAGGCCGCAAAGCCTACCGCGCTGGCAGTGACCGGGATCATCGTGCGCGCGCAGCTCACCAGGTTGGCTATGAAGGCCCCACAGCCGATGACGTTGGCTACGGCGTTCCGCGGCCTAAAGCCCCCATTGATTCCCTGACTCCTCCGCGATTGATCCTTATGGAAATGGCTGACGCGGCGATGTATAATGCCGGAAAGCAGCTTTTCGGTTATGGCTATGAAGAGGGAAGTACCGGGCAGCACCGCCAAAGAGAGGGAGGATCACAGGCTGAAAGCCTCCCGCGTGTAACCGGGAAACACCGCCTCGGAGCCTCCGGAGGATGCCACAAGGATAACTCCGGCGCGACTCGCGCGATATAGCCTGAAGAGGGCCAGACCGTTGGCGGCTTGCAGTGCTGAAGCCCCACGGATGACCGAACAAGGGTGGAACAGCGGAACCTCGCCCCTGATGGGGCGAGGTCTTTGGTTTGTAAGGGGCCGATCTGAAGATAGGAGGAGTCAGCGCATGGAAGAGAAGCGCGAGTACGAAGTGAAGTGGGGAGAAAAGAGCCACCGTCTCTCCGCCGGCGCGACCTACCTGGACGTGAAGGAGGCCATGGGTTGGAAGAACGACGTCCTCATGGTGCGCGCCTGCGACGAGTCCAGGGAGCTTCGGTCGCAGGTAGTGGGGGACTGCTCGGTGGAGCCCCTGACCTTCGACGACGAGCGCGCCAAGTGGGCACTCAGGCATACCGCCTCCCACATCCTCGCGCAGGCGGTGAAGAGGCTGTTCCCCGGCGTGAAGCTGGGCATCGGACCAGCCATCGAGGAAGGGTTCTACTACGACTTCGACGTCAAGGAGCCTTTTTCGTCCCAGGACCTCGACAAGATCGAGGCCGAGATGACGACGATCGTGGGCGAGAACCTGCCGGTGGTCAGGGAGGAGGTCGACCGCGACTCGGCGCGCCGGCTGTTCATCGACAAGAACGAGCCCTACAAGGCGGAGCTGCTAGAGGAGCTGCCCGAAGGCGAGTCCATCTCCCTTTACAGACAGGGCGAGTTCGTGGATCTCTGCGCCGGGCCTCACGTCCCGTCGACAGGGTACGTCAAAGCCATCAAGCTGCTGAGCGTAGCCGGCGCCTACTGGCACGGCGACGAGAAGCTGCCGATGCTGCAGCGGATCTACGGCACGGCGTTCATGAACCAGGAAGACCTCAAGGCGTACCTGAACCGCCTGGAGGAGATCAAGCGGCGCGACCACCGCAAGCTCGCCAGGGACCTGGACTTGTTCAGCCTCCAGGAAGAGGGCGGCCCCGGGCTGGTGTACTGGCATCCCAGGGGCTCGGTCGTCCGCGAGACGATCGAGGACTTCTGGCGCCAGGAGCACAGGAGGCGCGGTTACGACATCGTGTACTCGCCTCACATCGCCAAGCTGGACCTGTGGAAGACCTCAGGGCACTGGGACTGGTACAGGGAGAGCATGTACGGTCCCATGGTCGTGGACGACGTCGAGTACCTCCTGAAACCCATGAACTGCCCTTTCCACATCCTCATGTACAAGAACGGCACCAGGAGCTACCGCGATCTCCCGATCCGCATGGGCGAACTGGGAACGGTCTACCGCTATGAGAGGTCGGGCGTGCTGCACGGAGCGCTCCGTGTCCGCGGGTTTACCCAGGATGACGCGCACCTTTTCGTAAGGCCGGACCAGCTCGAGGACGAACTCGTCGGGGTACTCGACCTCACCCAGTTCATGATGAAGGCTTTCGGCTACCGCGAGTACCACTGCATGCTCTCGGTAAGAGACCCTGAGAACAAGGCCAGGTACATCGGCGGCGACGACGTCTGGGAGCTTTCCGAGAGAGCCCTCGGGGCGGCCATGAGCAGGATGGGCATTCCCTATAAGGTCGATCCGGGCGAGGCCAAATTCTACGGTCCTGCGATAGACATAAAGGTCAAGGACGCTCTCGGCAGAATGTGGCAGGGACCCACCATCCAGGTGGACTTCAACCTGCCCGAGAGGTTCGACGTCAACTACATCGGGGAGGACGGCGCGAGGCACCGGCCAGTCATCATCCACCGGACCGTCCTGGGCAGCATGGAGAGGTTTGTGGCCGGGCTGGTCGAGCACTACGCAGGCGCGTTCCCGCTCTGGCTGGCCCCTGTGCAGGTCGAAGTGATCCCGGTATCCGAGAAGCAGGCAGAGTACGCCGGGAAGGTAGCGGATGCGCTCAGGGCGACGGATCTTAGGGTGCTCTGCGACGTCGGACCCGAGAAAATGGGCTACAAGATACGGCAGGCTCAGATGCAGAAAATCCCCTACATGCTGGTGGTTGGCGGCAGGGAAGAGGAAGGCGGAACCGTTTCGGTCAGGCACAGGTCTCTGGGCGACCTGGGCAGTTTCGCCCTGTCGGACTTCATGGCCAAGACATCCGAGGAGGCGCGCTCGAAGTCGCTGGAGCCGCTGGTCAAGCCCTGACGGGCTTGGGAGGGAGCGTCCACCCGTCGTTCGCGGCCGGGCTCCGGGGTGAACGCCTGGTGTAGCGCTGTAAGGAAGGAGGAGAGCACGGCGATGGATACCTCCAGGAGCGCCGAGTACTTCGGTTATGCAGGCGAAGTCAACACCGACCGGGTGATCAGGGCAGCACTGAACCGGGCACTGGAGCTGGGTATCCGAAGCATGGTGGTGGCTTCTGAAACCGGGGTAAGCGCATTGAAAGCGGCCCGTGCGCTGAACGACTCCGGCGTCCAGCTAGTTGTCGTGACCCATTTCCCCGCCAAGGTCTGGGGACCGCGCGGGGACATCCCGACGGGCCTCATGAGGGAGGAGTATGCCGCTCGAAGGCACGAGATCGAATCCCACGGAGCACGAATAGTGCTGGGCACCAGGCCTTTCGCACCGCCGTCGCGTTCGCTTGGCTGGAGCCTCCCGACCCCCGAGGCCATCATCGACAAGTCCCTGGAGGTCTTTGGGCCCGGTACCAAGATCGCCATCGAGGCAGCGATCATGGCGACCGATGCGGGGGCGGTATCAGAGGGCGAGGAAGTCGTATCCTGCGGAGGCACTCTCCGCGGCCTAGACACGGCTCTCGTGGTCCGGGCTGCCTACAGCATGGACTTCTTCAGGCAGTTCGACGTGCTCGAGCTGGTGGCGAAGCCCAGGTGCCGGGTGAAGACCATGCCCGAGTTCGAATCGCCTGGGTGGAAAGGGGATCTGTCCCAGTACTACCCTTCAGGATAGGCTCCGCACCGTGCGGGCTGGACCCTATGCCTGGCAGGGCTCATTGTGGTATACTTCGGCCTGGACAACGAAGCAGAAGCCATCCGCTTCTCACCTTGCGGTCCTCGGGACCTCGCAGGGTTCACAGATAGGGACGAGAACGCGGCTCCTCCTGGAAGGGGACGCGAAGTTCCGCGGGCGGGTGGATGACCCGCCCGCTTCGCTTGCTGGATTCGTTTGCCCGAAAAGGAGGTGACAGCGATAAGTCAGGACCAGAGGATTAACGAGGCTATCCGCGTCAGGGAAGTGAGGCTGGTTTCCCATGACGGAGAGCAGCTGGGCATCCTGCCGACCCACGAGGCCTTGAGGCTCGCGAGAGAGCGTGGCCTCGACCTCGTCGAGGTGGCGGCCCAGGCCAGACCTCCGGTGTGCCGGATTATGGACTACTCCAGGTGGAAGTACGAGCAGTCCAAGCGCATGAAGGAGGCCAGGAAGAGACAGAAGGTCCAGGACGTCAAAGAGGTCAAGATGCGGCCGACGATCGACGACCACGACTTCGAAGTCAAGGCGAAGGCGTGTGACAGATTCCTTACTGAAGGGGACAAGGTCAAGGCGACCATCATGTTCAGGGGCAGGGAAATGGCTCACCTGGAGAACGGGCAGAGGGTCCTGGAGAAGCTCCTGGAGAGAGTCAAGGACCTATGCGTGGTCGAGAGGGCTCCCAGGATCGAAGGCAGGAACATGATCATGGTGCTCTCGCCTCGCCCCCAGCAGAGCCAGCCGGCAGGCCCGAAGGCTGTTCCCGCCGCCCCCGCGGAGCCCGAGGCGAAGTAGAGGAGATGTTGTACCGTGCCTAAGAAGAACAAGATGAAGACTCACAGCGGGGCGAAGAAACGCTTCTTTGTGACGGGCACCGGGAAGATTAGGCACTACCACTCCGGACACAGCCACAGGCTCCGGAACAAGGACGCGGCCCGGAGAAGGAGACTCAAGAAAGATTCCGCCCTCACGAAAGTCCACGAGAAGACGATAAAGTCACTCATCCCCTATAAGTAGGGGGCTTCCGCCTAACGGACTAAGCGCGAAAGAGGGAAGAAGAGATGCCTCGGGTTAAAACAGGGGTAACAAACCGCAAGAGACACAAGAAAATATTGAAGCTTGCCAAGGGGTACTGGGGCAAGCGTTCAAAGTCGTTCCGCATGGCTAACGAGACCGTAATGAAGGCCCTCCACTACGCGAGGAGGCACAGGCGGGAGAAGAAGAGAGAGTTCCGCAGCTTGTGGATCGCCAGGATCAATGCGGCGGCCAGGTTGAACGGCATGAACTACAACACCCTCATTTGCGGGCTCAAGAAGGCCGGCGTGGGCATCAACAGGCAGATACTTGCCGACCTCGCGGTGACAGACCAGAAAGCTTTCGCCGACTTGGTGGAGGTGGCCAAGACCAGACAGGCGTAGTATGGGTACTGGCCAGGCCGGGCGCTCGTCTTCGTTTGGGGTAGGGTTTGACTGGAGGAGACAACGGTGTCTTTGGGCTCGTCAAGGCTGTCGCGGGCTACCCCCACCCGCCTCGTAGTCCTGTCATTCGGTTCAGTGATCGTTGCCGGCACCATCCTGCTGATGACGCCCGCGTCGACTTACACAGGGGTCTCTCCTAGACTGATCGACGCGGCTTTCACTGCCACGTCCGCGGTTTGTGTAACAGGGCTCGTCGTCGTCAACACCGCCAGCTATTGGAGCGCAGTAGGCAAGATCGTGATAATGCTGCTCATCCAGGTCGGGGGCCTCGGCCTCATGGTCTTTGCCACGATGCAAGCGCTTCTGACCGGCAGGCGGATAGGGCTCAGGGAGCGTCTCCTGATCCAGGAGCAGACGGGCCAGTCCACGCTGGCGGGTCTGGTGGTGCTTGCGCGGAGGATAACGATTGCCACTCTCATGTTCGAACTCGCCGGCGCCGCCATCCTGGGCTCGGTGATCGGGATCACCAGGAGGCTGTCCTTTGTCGAGGCGGCGTTCCAGGGAGTCTTCCACGCGGTTTCGGCTTTCTGCAACGCGGGCTTCGACATCCTGGGCAGCAGCCTCCTGAGTTACCAGAGCAACGCGACCGTGATCCTTACGGTGGGTTGCCTGATCA